>Ga0208643_1000002_pt1 | contig 223297 bp, 204 predicted proteins | sample VirMetDEL_Nov_12_FD_184516 | JGI IMG/M metagenome (GOLD analysis project Ga0208643, IMG submission 184516) | Aqueous microbial communities from the Delaware River and Bay under freshwater to marine salinity gradient to study organic matter... | ecosystem: Environmental > Aquatic > Marine >...
ATACGATCATAGGGTGATGGCTCATCCACAGTCGCCCCGTTGAGCATTCTATGGGCGATCTTGAAGAAGGTATCGTTGATTAAGGTTGATTTACCTGAACCCGATACGCCTGTCACACAAGTGAATAAGCCAATCGGTATGGTTAAATCCACATTACGCAGGTTGTTGCCGCGCGCGCCAAACAACTCAATCACTTGAGTTTTGTCGAACGGAATACGCGGCGTATCGATATGAATGCAGCGCTTACCGGAAATATATTGTCCGGTGACTGATTCTTCACAGTCGATGATTTTCTCAATCGGGCCGTCGCAAATCACTTCGCCGCCATGAACACCTGCGCCAGGGCCTATGTCGATCACGTGATCCGCCATGCGGATCGCATCTTCATCGTGCTCAACCACAATTACAGTGTTGCCTAAATCCCGCAGGTGGATCAGGGTTTGCAGTAGACGTTCGTTATCCCTTTGATGCAGGCCGATTGAAGGTTCGTCGAGCACATACATCACGCCGACAAGTCCGGCACCAATTTGGCTGGCGAGTCGAATCCGTTGGGCTTCACCGCCCGAGAGGGTTTCTGCCGAGCGTGATAGGCTTAAATAATTGAGGCCCACGTTCACGAGGAAACCTAAGCGATCGCGGATTTCTTTTAAAATCTTCTCGGCGATCTGCGCTTTTTGGCCACTAAACTCGACTTTCTCGAAGTAGTCCAAGGCTTCACCAATCGACCAAGTGGTGAGTTGCGGCAAGTTGATATCGCCTAAAAACACATTACGGGCTTCTTCGCGCAGACGCGAACCACCACAGCTTTGGCAGGCTTGGGTGTTGATAAACTTGGCTAATTCGTCACGTACCGAGTTGCTTTCGGTTTCGCGATAGCGCCTGTCCATGTTGTTGAGAATGCCTTCGAAGGGGTGATTACGCACCACCACATCGCCGCGATCGTTGATGTACTTAAAGGCAATGCTATCTTTGCCTGATCCGTACAGGACGATTTTGCGGACTTTTTCGCTGAGCTGCTCGTAGGGCACTTCGACATCGAACTTATAGTGTTCGGCGAGTGAGCTGAGCATTTGGAAATAGTAGAAGTTGCGTCTATCCCAGCCGCGAATCGCGCCGCCAGCCAGTGACAGCTCAGTGTTGCTGATCACGCGCTCAGGATCGAAAAACTGTTGTACCCCTAAACCATCACAGGTTTGGCACGCGCCGGCTGGATTGTTAAAGGAGAAGATCCTTGGCTCTAATTCCGCCATCGAATATCCGCAGTGCGGGCAGGCGAAGTTGGCCGAAAAGATCAGTTCTTCGCCTTTTGCTTTACCAGTACCTGTATCGTCATCCATGGTGGCAACGGTCGCGATGCCGCCGGAGAGTTCCAGTGCGGTTTCAAAGGATTCAGCTAAGCGTTGCTTGATATCGTCACGCACTTTAAAACGGTCGACGACCACTTCAATCGTGTGCTTAACGTGTAAATCTAAGGTTGGTGGATCGGTTAAGTCACACACTTCACCGTCGATACGCGCACGGATATAACCCTGCGCCGATAGACCTTCGAGCAATTTAACGTGTTCACCCTTACGGGCGTTGACCACAGGCGCGAGCAGCATTAAGCGGCTGTCTTGGGGCATTTCTAACACTTTATCGACCATCTGGCTGACGGTTTGCGCCGCCAAAGGTTGATTGTGTGTCGGACAACGCGGCTCACCCACGCGGGCAAACATCAAGCGCAGGTAATCGTAAATTTCGGTAATAGTGCCCACGGTGGAACGCGGGTTATGGGAAGTGGATTTTTGCTCTATGGATATCGCTGGGCTTAAGCCTTCGATATGGTCCACATCGGGCTTTTCCATCAAACTCAAAAATTGGCGAGCATAGGCTGACAGGGACTCGACGTAACGTCGCTGGCCCTCGGCATATAAAGTATCGAAAGCAAGGGAGGATTTGCCAGATCCCGATAAGCCCGTGATGACAATCAGTTTATCCCTTGGGATAGTCAGGTTGATATTCTTGAGATTGTGGGTGCGTGCGCCGCGTATTTCAATCTTATCCATCTATCGCTCTAATGCCATATGCTTAAAAAAATGAGCATAAGTATCGCACAGTTCCGCGGCTGAGTTTAGTTGATTCTGTGATCGGCACCAATCCTAGGGCTGGCACTGGCTTTTAATCACCTTGCTGACGGTGGCAGTTATGTACCGAGTGGATTAACTAAGATTAATGCGGTTGTTGCGTACTGACTCACAGGACAAATGTGAACACTATGTTAGACTCGGTTCCCTGTGCCTGAGCGTTAAATAGGGCAGAAAAATAAACATGTTAACCCGAGCACGGTCAATATAGGTCCGTGATAATCGGGATAAAAGTTAACTGTACAGGCAGTGGTTGAGGCCACTATTTCCTTTTGAGCAAATCCTTTTGGGTGTGGTAACATGCGCCCCTTAAAAGACTTCAATCCAGGGCAAAATCATGGGTAACAACGGACTTTCGGGTACTGAGAAAAAAGTCGCGTTTTCTTTAGCCAGTGTATTTGGTTTACGCATGATGGGCTTGTTTATGATCATGCCCGTCTTTGCACTTTATGGTCAGCACCTCGAAGGCTTCTCGCCGCTGTGGGTCGGTATTGCTATCGGCGCCTACGGTCTGACTCAAGCTGTGCTGCAAATCCCCATGGGGATTTTATCTGACAAATATGGTCGCAAGCCGATTATCCTTATCGGTCTGGTGCTGTTTGCCATTGGTAGCTTGATTGCCGCCAACGCCGATTCGATTTACGGCGTGGTGTTTGGTCGTGCAGTGCAGGGCATGGGCGCGATTGCCGCAGCCGTGTTAGCACTGGCGGCGGATTTAACCCGCGACGAACAGCGTACTAAGGTCATGGCGATTATCGGTATGTGTATCGGCGGCTCTTTTGCGCTGTCCTTACTGGTCGGCCCGATTGTGGCACAACATGTGGGCTTATCAGGCTTGTTCTTCCTCACGGCGATTCTCGCTGTGACGGGCATGTTGATCGTGCAATTTTTAGTACCGAATCCGATTTCCCACGCGCCTAAGGGTGACACGTTAGCCACGCCTGCCAGACTCAAGCGTATGTTGACCGATCCCCAGTTGTTTAGACTCGATGCGGGGATCTTTATTCTGCATTTAGTGTTAACCGCAGTATTCGTGGCCTTGCCGCTGGATCTGGTGGATGCCGGTTTAGTCAAAGAAAAACACTGGATGCTGTATTTCCCTGCTTTTGTGGGCGCGTTTTTCTTGATGGTGCCGTTAATCATCATAGGGGTTAAACGTAAGAATACTAAAGCTATGTTCCAAATCGCCTTAGTGATCATGATAGTGGCGCTGCTGGCGATGGCGGCATTCTCTAACAACTTATGGGTGTTGAGCTTTGCCGTAGTGCTGTTTTTCACTGGCTTTAACTATTTAGAAGCCTCATTGCCCAGTTTGATTGCCAAATTTTGCCCCGTCGGTGAAAAAGGCTCGGCCATGGGCGTGTATTCCACTAGCCAGTTTTTAGGGGCCTTTTGTGGTGGTATGCTGGGCGGTGGCGCCTTCCAATTAGTGGGCGCGGTTGGGGTGTTTATCGTTGCCGTGATCTTAATGTCTATTTGGTTATTCCTGACATTGGGCATGGAAAATCCCGTGCTGTTAAAGAGTTACACCTTAGAAGCCGAAGTCAAAGACAAGGCGCAAGCGCGGGATATGGCGGCTCAGTTATCACAGCTCATGGGCGTCGTCGAAGCGATCGTCGTGCTTGATGAAAAAGTTGCTTATCTTAAGGTCGACGAGCATTTCGATTTAAGAGAAGCACGAGCTGTGTTAGGCTCTGCTCAATAATATCTGGGTCTGCCGTGTGATATTTGGGGAAGCTGATTTTCCTCTATGGCGACACAGATAAACAACATACTGAATTAATAGATTATTTAAAGAATCGCAGGAGATTTCAATGGCCAGTCGTGGTGTTAACAAGGTAATTTTGGTTGGCAATTTGGGACAAGATCCAGAAGTGCGTTATATGCCAAACGGTAATGCAGTCGCTAACATCACAGTTGCGACCAGCGAATCGTGGAAAGACCAACAAGGTCAACAGCAAGAGCGTACTGAATGGCACCGTGTGGTTCTGTTCGGCAAATTAGCTGAAATTACAGGTGAATACCTGCGTAAAGGTTCACAAGTTTACCTTGAAGGTAAACTGCAAACCCGTAAGTGGAAAGACCAAAGCGGTCAAGACCGTTACAGCACTGAAGTGGTTATCGACCAAAGCGGTAGCATGCAAATGCTAGGTAGCCGTGGTCAAGGTGGCCAAGCACAAGGCGCGCCAATGGGCGGCGGCATGCCACAAAACGCAGGTTACCAATCTGCACCACAACAAGCGGCTCCAGCACAAAATCAATATGCGCCAGCGCCTCAAGCTGCACCTGCTTACCAAGCGCCAGCTCAGCAACAATATGCCGCGCCAGCACCTGCTCAGCAGCAATATGGACAACAACAAGCTCAACCACAGCAAGGTGGTTATGCGCCTAAGCCACAAGCCGCTCCAGCGCCTGCTTATCAAGCGCCAGCTGCGCCGGCACAACGTCCAGCACCACAACCACAGCAAAACTTCACTCCAGATTTGGATGATGGCTGGGACGACGATATCCCGTTCTAATTTGCTATGAAGTACTAGCGTCAATTTAGATGCTAAAGTCGACATAATCTCATTCTTTAAAGCCTCGCAATGATTTGTGGGGCTTTTTTATGATACACATTCTCTATTTGTTTATATTAGTGAATACATTAAAGAAGATAATCGAGAGTATCGCTGGAATAGCTCAGCTATGGCGACATTTTATGTTGTATTGTTAGTCGTTGGCGGAATTCTTAATCAAATTGAAACGTTGCCAATATCATTAGTTGTGGCATCAATATTTATTCCATTAGCTGTTTTATATCCGCTGTATCAAGCTCAAAAAGCAGTTAACTTTGCACTTGAATCTGTGGAATATCCTGATAATTCGCGCTTAACTTGGTTGAATTGGATATGGATTGGTCTGTTTTGTCTCTATTGGGCGATGATTATTTATGCTCTCACCTTGTTAGTTTAAATTTCTGAATATGAAAGCGGAATATATTTCTAATCACTTATATTCTGCTTTTTTAACGTCACTGCAAACATCTGGGAGCTAATACGGTTGGTATAAGCTAATTTTTAGCTTACTGAATGCTATCCTTTGCCCTATCCCCCTCGCGCTTATTTTTCAAGATATTCCTGCTAAATATCAAGGCTATAAACTATTTTTAGTACGCCATAAGGTATTGATTTTGTGACTTAAAGTGCTTTAGGTACTATAGTGACTGCTTATTTTATCTGAAACTTAGGTATGCGCTTCTTAGGTTTCTTGTTTGATTTTGGGGGAAAAGTGCGAATTTTAATGAATAATTTCAAGGCGATTAGCCTGATGCGCCAGTGGCTACTGCTGACATTGTTAACTGTGGCATTACCGCTACAGGCGAGCGAAGAGCCGCTGTGGATGGGAACGCCTGACTTGCCCATGAGTGGGCGAGTCCATACCGGTGAACTTGCCAATGGCATGCGCTATTTATTAGTGAGCAATAAGACGCCAGAGCAGGCTGTCATAGTGCGCATGCGGGTGGATGTCGGCTCAGTGGTGGAGTCAGATACCGAACAGGGGTTAGTGCATTTTCTTGAACACATGGCCTTTAATGGCTCGACGGGTTTGGCTGCGGGGGAGATGATCCCGACTTTGCAGCGCTTAGGTCTGAGTTTTGGCGCCGATACTAATGCTGTGACTGAGTTTCAGCAGACGGTTTATCAATTCAACTTGCCTAGTAATAGCCAAGATAGAGTCGATACTGCTTTATTTTTAATGCGTGAAATTGGCAGTAATTTACTACTCGACCCTGCGCTTATTGAGCGTGAAAAAGCGGTGGTCTTGGCTGAGCTGCGTGAGCGTAGCGGTGCGGATCTGGAGAATTACCGCAATCAATTACAGTTCTTGATGCCGCAAACATTGCTCTCGCAGCGTTTTCCTGTGGGCGAGGCCAACAGCATAAAGAATGCTACTCGTGAGGCTTTACTGTCTTTATACCAAGGTTTTTACACGCCCTCACGCACCACTTTAATTGTGGTGGGTGATATCGAGGTGGCCGCAGTTGAACAAAAGATAAAACAACAGTTTGCCAGTTGGCAGGCCGCGCCTTTAGCGGCGAAGGTGAAGCCGCAATCGATTGGCACTGTCGCTGCGCGCCAGAGCGTCGAGGCAGCGGCATTTTTCGATCCTAGTCTATCGACCTCGGTTTCACTCGGCATGCTCAAACCTATGGCATACCCTACCGACAGCCCTGCCGTGCGCGAGCAGGAAATACTGCTCGAACTCGCCCATGGCATCTTGTATCGCCGAATGGAGTCGCAGTTACTGCATAGCCAAGGTTTATCTGGCGTTAGCCTGCAGGTTGGGGAGCAATTTGATCTCGCCTATGGCACTCAAATGAGCTTAGGTACGCAGGAGAATAACTGGCAAGAGGGCATAGCAATATTGGAGCAAACCCTGCGCCAAGCACAAGAGTTTGGTTTTAGTCAGCAGGAAATTGACCAACAAATCAAACGTATGCACAAAGGGTATCAGCTCAGCGCAGCGGGGAGCAGTACCATTCACAGTGTGGATATTGCTGAGGGGTTAGTGTATTCGGTCGCGGAAAAGCGCGTGCCTGTAGAGCCTGAGTGGCAGCTGGCATTTTTTGAAAAAATACTGCCGACAGTGACGCCGCAAAAGCTAAAGCAATTGTTTAATCAGACATGGAATGCTACGCCGTATCTGTACCTGACGAGCAATAAGCCCATCGAAAATGTTGAAAAACAGCTTATTGCTAGCTATGAGAAAAGCCGCAAACAAGCTGTGAGTGCGCCAGTAACTAAGGCAATTGACGAGTTTGCATACACTCAATTTGGCGATCAAGGCAAGTTAATCGCCGATAGTCGCGATGCCGAAACGGGCATTCGTCAGTTGCAGTTTACCAATGGTGTGCGGCTTAATCTTAAACCTACTGACTTTAATAAAGGCACTACTTTGGTCAGCCTCAACATAGGCTTTGGTGAAGTGCCATTCCCTGAGTTAGATGGCTTATCTTATCTGTTTAACAGTGCGTTTGTGCAGGGTGGACTCAAGGCCCATGATTATGAAAGCCTGCAGGAGATTTTTGCTGGGCAAGATATTTCCATCAACCTAGGCGTGCGTGAGCAGAGTTTTGGCGGTGAGATCAGTACCAATGCCGCAGAACTGCGCACGCAGCTTAGCTTAATGACGGCCTTTTTGATTGAACCCGGCATGAATAAGCAGGCCGAGCAATTGTTCCGCGAGCAAGTGATTGCCGAGCAGCAAAGTCTCCATAGCAACCCGCAAACTGAGTTTTCTAATCAGTTTGACCGTATCTCCCACAGTGGTGATAAACGTTATGGTTATGGTGAACCAGAAGAAATTTTAAAACGTCAGTTTGCAGAGCTGGCGCCGAGTTTCCATTCAGCCGTCGAGCAAGGGGCAATTGAAATCGCCATAGTGGGGGATTTCGACGAAGCCAGCGCCATTACTGCTGTGGCTGAAACTCTCGGAGCAATCAAACGCAGCCCCACTGAACATGGCCAATCGCTAGTGCCTGTGTTCCCGAAAGTGCCGGCTAAGATGACGTTAACACACTATGGTCATCCAGATTCAGCGGCGCAGGCCATGGTGTGGTCAACAACGGATATGACTCACCTAAGCCAACACGCTGGACTGGGATTGTTGGAGCAAGTGCTCAGCATCCTATTAACGGAAAATGTGAGAGAAAAAGCGGGCGCGAGTTATTCGCCATCGGCCTTTTCTTACAATGATCTCAATGCCAGCGGTTATGGTTATCTCGGTCTATTTAGCGTGACGACTCAAGCCATGTTGCCAACGGTTTCCGAGTATTTCACCGCTGCAGTTAACCAAGTGAAGCAGCCGCAGGGGATTAGCGAAGACTTACTTAACCGAGCCCGCCAACCAGTGCTTGAATGGATGCAAGCCGCGCCGCAGAGCAATGGTTTTTGGTTAGATTTGGCGTCAAATGCCCAGAGTTATCCCGGACGCTTTGCTGCTTTCAAACAAAGACAAGCGTTGGCGCAGAAGATGACACCGGCTGAGCTTAGTAAACTGGCACAGCAATATCTGCCAGCAGATGGTAGTTTAACCATCCAAGTTCTTCCTGCACCACTTGAACCCCAGCAATGAGTGTTAGTGCATAGAATAGAGGATTGACCATTCGCCGACATATCCCCTGTGCTAGCCAGTGCAGGGGATATTTGTTTCTGTTCCTTCTGTTCCTTCTGTTCCTTCAATTTAGGGCCAATTCCACGGCCTATATTCCATAAGTCGCAAACGGAAATACCTGTTGTCGAAAATGCCACTCACTTAACTGCGCTCGCCCCACTACTCTAGGCGCAACTTATTTGCGAGGAGATGGATGGGGTGAGGTATATGTTGCGATATCTTTTGTGTAGTTTTTGTTTAGTGCTTCTGTATCCAACTGGGATAGATATGTACTTGGTTGGTTTACCGCAAATCGCGCAGGATTTAGGCGCGAGTGAAGCACAGTTGCATATCGCTTTTTCTGTGTATCTTGGCGGAATGGCGGCAACCATGCTTTTTGCTGGCAGCGTAGCGGACCGATTAGGGCGCAAGCCTGTCGCTCTATTCGGCGCTATTGTCTTTGCCTTAGCTTCGTATTTAGGTGGCATGGCTGAGACAAGCAATCAGTTCTTACTCATACGTTTTATGCAGGGAATTGGTGCTGGTTCCTGTTACGTTGTCGCCTTTGCTATTTTACGCGACACCTTGGACGATAAGCGCCGAGCTAAAGTGCTCTCAATGATCAATGGTATTACGTGCATTATCCCGGTCATTGCACCTGTTATTGGGCATGTAATTATGCTCAAGTTCCCTTGGCAGAGTCTGTTTAGCACTATGGCTGGCATGGGACTATTAGTCTGTTTGCTATGTATTTTTATATTACGGGAGACTAAACCTGCGCAGAGTAGGATTGAGGATGTTAATCGTCAGTTGGCGCCGCAAGAATCTTTTCGTCAGTCCTTTTTCCTCAGCCGGCTTGTTATGACGACTCTAGGTGTGACTACGATTCTCAGTTATGTCAATGTGTCTCCCATGCTGATCATGGGGCAGATGGGGTTTGACCGCGGCCAATATTCTAATGTTATGGCATTGACAGCGTTAGTGAGTATGCTGGTATCGTTCTCGACTCCTTTTGCACTTGGTGTGCTTAAAGAAAAAAGTTTGATGTTGATTTCACAGCTGTTATTTGCAGCAGCTGCGCTAGTGTTTGTGCTAACTCAGGTGCAATATTTTAGCCTTAATGTGAATTTATTAGGCTTTGGTTTTGTCTGTAGCGGATTCGCTATTGGATTTGGTGTGACTATGAGCCAAGCACTGAGCCCCTTTGCATCGCGTGCTGGGGTGGCAAGTTCATTGTTAGGTATTGCACAGGTTTGTACTTCAGCACTGTATATTTGGCTGATGGGATTAATAGGTATTAGTCCACTTAACATATTGTTGCTGATATTAGCCTTGGGCTCTGTTATCAGTACCTTACTCATATTATGTGTGCCTACAGCACCGAGCGTTTATCTAGATGAAGAAATCACTCGCACGTCTTGACCTTAATCTATTGTTTACTCTACAACTTCTCTTACAAGAGCGGAGTGTGACTAAGGCCGCTAAAAAGCTCAATGTTACGCCATCGACCGTGAGTAAATCCTTGGCGAAATTGCGTGATTGGTTTGACGACCCACTATTCATTAAAACGCCTCAGGGATTACAGTTAACGCCATTGGCCCAAAGCATGGAGCATGACTTAGCCGATTGGTTACAAATGGGCAAACAGCTTATGGGCAAGCGCGGGGACGATATGGCTAAAGGGCTCAGTTTTGAGCTGATGCTTGAGTCACCTTTGTCGCTCATTATGCTTAATCAATTAACGCAGGCGATTTACCAACACTACCCTGATGCAAAAGTGAAAGTACGAAATTGGGATTATGATTCACTAGAGGCCATTATTCGCGGTGAGGCTGACATAGGTTTTACAGGCCGAGAAAGTCATCCTCGTTCCAAGGAATCCCTTGATTTATTACCGTATTTTATCGATTTTGAGGTTTTATTTACCGATCTTCCTCAGGTGTATTTACGCCGCGATCATCCCGCCTTGCAGGAAGAGTGGAATATAGACACTTTCTTAAAATACTCGCATATCAATATCTTGTGGGAAAAGAGCGAAACCTGGGCCTTAGATGATGTACTTATTGAGCTTGGTTTAAGTCGCAATATAGTACTGACCTTGGCCAGTTTTGAGCAGTCACTGTTTGTCGCGGCAGAGCCTCACCACAGTATGATGGCAATCGCGCCGCAATATTGTGAGCAATATGCCCACCAATTACACCCTGACTTAGTCAGTCGTCCTATCCCGATAAGTGGCGAATATCTTGATAAACTTGCCATTCCTTTTACCTTGATTTGGCATAAGAGAAACAGCCACAACCCCAAAATCACTTGGCTGCGAAGCAAGATAAAAGCGATTTACCAACAGCATGATTAAGGTTTCTATTTACTGCTTTCACTTTGTTGGGGAATACCCAATTGCTGGCAAATATATTGGATGCACAGTTCCCGCTGCTGACACCACAGTCCGTAGCTGACTGGGATGAGTTTAATCCCCGCACGCTGTAACAGTTTATACAGTTCAATATCGAAAAAGTCCGCCCATGGTCCTGGGTAACCGATTAAATCTATCGCTAAATATTGGTCACCATAACGGCACAGAATATCCAGTTCCAGCCCCGCCATATGGTAGGCGCGCCATACTGTAATCCCTTTTTCTTCAATCACCTGTGCCACCGACTGGCCAAAGGTATCGAGGGCATCGACATAATTGTGTGCCGCTTGAAATTGGCCCGCCGATGCTAAGTAAGTTGCCAGTAAATTATTGTTGGGGAGCTCATGCGCTTGTACCGATAAAAATAGCCACTGCATTTGTTTAGCGCGGGTGATGGCGACATTGAACATATCGGCTCGATTTAAATACACGGCGGCGCGGCTGTCATTGGCCGTAATGCTAAACGACAGCAGCATAATATCGCGCTCTTCCCCTTGAAAACCAAAGGGCGTGGCAATCCTCAATTGATGACGTTCTATTTGCTGCGTGCTAAAGCGTGCGAGGATCTGCTGGGATAAATACTCAGTCTGATTGCGAAAACAGGAGAGCACTCCAATGCTGGCGGGCACTAATGCATTCTTTTGTTCATCAATCAGTTGAGCTAACTTTTGAATTAATGCCTCCGCTTCTATGGCGTTAATTCCCTTACTATCACGGCTGCCAGTAACCTGGACTCGGTGTAAGTGCCCTGAACTCGTGCAGGGTCTGTGCTGCATAATCTTCAGCATACCTTGATAAAACTGCTGATTACTAAATTGGATCAGCTCAGGTTTACTCCGAAAATGCTCATTTAAAAATACCACTTGGGATTGGCTCGCAAGGGATTGTGATACTAAGTCGAGCATACTGGCATCACGGTAGCTCATTAGGCCGCGGCAATCCGCAGCAAGTCCAAGTTGGGTCTGGATTTGGGTTTGCTTTGCGCGGGATAAAAACGAGAAATGGCGCAGCTGTTTACTGTCGCCCACCACCAGTGCTGCTTTTGCCCGCTGCAATGCTGGTAAACAGGCGGCAATATTGGCTTGGGTGGCTTCATCAATAATCACTAGATCAAACATTTGCTGCTCCATGGGCAGCACTTTATGCAAGCTGGCAAGGCTAGATAACCAAATGGGAAAGGTTTGCTTTAAGGCATCAAAATCCGTTTTGTAGAAACCGTCGAGTTGCTTAGCGGACTGCCGAGCGCGAAGTGCACTGGCAAAACTCACCAGCGTACTGCGCTTATGTTTGAGTAATTGGTTTAATCGATAGTGAGTGGCCAATTGTAAGTATTTGAGGCTTAAGTCTTCTTTTTGGGCGATGAGGGCGGTTAATTTATCGAGCACATCCCATTGCTGAGCAAACTGTTTGATCCCGGCACGGTAAGCCCAGTTGTAAAATCCTAAGCGCCAGCGCGATTGTCCTTGTTGTAAGGTCGCCAGTTTTTGGCCGCGACGTATGGCGTGGCGGCAATGGTGAATAAAACCGGCTTCCATTTTGGTTTGCTCGCGAGTCACAGTATTAAGTTGCTGTTTTGCATTGAGTAGTCGGATATCTGAGAGGGTTTCAGCAGTCGCAGGATGCTGACCATGAAGCATTTCATCTATCTGGTTTTTAAGGACTTTAATAAACTGCGGCGAGCCGGCGCGAATAAGACTGCTCCCTAGCTGGAATTGTTGCTGCAACTTATCGGCAATCACATCAACGGCAACATCGGTGTGGGCTACGATGAGGACAGATTTACCCCTTAATACCTGCTCCGCCGCCACTGTGGCTATGGTGTAACTTTTACCCGTTCCCGGTGGGCCCGATATTTGCCCCAAAGTATGGTTGGCCGCCACCTTTAAGGCTTGAATTTGTGCGCGGCTTAATAGCCCAGGAAGGTAATTCTCTTGGGTATCGACATTGTGACTAACTGAATCTCGAGTTGGCGCTTGCCCAAACAGCGCTTGAAGCGGCGCAGAGTGTGAGGGCGCTGTGATGAGATTGTCGAGTTCGTGCAATATGCCGCGACTTGCCTGCGAACGCTCTGCAAGAATAATTTGGCTGCGACTAACCATAAACCGCCCACGTTTACGGCATAAGCCAGTGAATTCAGTCTCATCGATCAGCTTGGGAAAATGCAATAAATGACTGGTATCAACATCGGCTTGGCCCGCCCGCAGCCAAGCTATCCAGCCACTGACATCCGTTGGATTATCGCGTAATTCTTGACTTAAGCTGTGTCCTTCAACGACTAATTTTTCTAACAGGGCTTCATTGATGGTGAATGGCCCGCCGCCAGAGAAGCTGTTATTAGATTCGAGGTAAATGTTATCGCCATCGGCCTGTAACTGGCATTCACGGTACAGCAGTGGGGTGACGACTTTACGTTTTTCGCCATTAAGCTCGACAGTGCCGCAGAAAAACAGACAAGAGTGCAATAATACTTTTTCTCGCAGATACAAAGCACTACGCGCCATTAATGCGGAGGCAGGAGCAAATGGCACCGGCAAGCGTGGTAGAAAGCCACTGCTTAACTCGTCTTCACCTTGGAGCAATAGCTTTTCTTGCTCAGCAAGTTTGTGGCTAGACCAAAGGTTAATTTCAGCACTATCGTGTTGAAAACACTGTTTGTAGTAGTTAAGAATTCCTTGCAAACCCTATCCATCCCAAAGACTTAATTGGCGGTGCGAGAGTAACTCAATCACATAAGTCGAACAAGGTTTGCACCAACTGTGGATGATTTCTCCATGGTCGCAATAGCCTAAAAGAGAGGTATTCGATATGCCAGCCTTATTGCTCTGGAGCGGAAGCGTTTTTGTAGATGTGAACTAAGGTATCAGCAATCGCATTTGTATCAATTAAGAGCCCGAAAAGTGGCGTTTGTATCAGTATTTTGTGTGTTATTGAAATGTTTGTTAAGTGTTTGAGTTTGTGAAATATTTGTTTTTGTTTTTAGTGGAAATTGCCATTGTTGTCATTGTATAACTGCGTAGACTGAACTGAATTTTTGTCTGCTAATGAGGGAAACAATGATAAAAAGTAAGCTAAAGGGATTCGCGGTTTTGACCTTCGCCTGTTTAGGCGTGACCGCTTGCGGTGGTTCTGATAATGACAAGGATGAGGATACCTCTAAAACTGATACTTATGTGCAATTCTATAATGCGACAGTGGGGAGCACTGCTACCGCGCTGAAGATTGGCGATAAAACCTATGAAAGCGTGAGCTACGCAGATGCGATGCCACGATTTACATCTACCCCCGGTGTGAGTGAGGTAGAGGTGATGGGTAAGGATGCGGCAAATAAAGATATTTCACTCTACAAAGAGAATATCGATTTAAAAACGGCAACCGACCATTTCTTTGTATTGCATGGGGATTTTGCCTCGCCAGCCCTTTTGAATATTAATTACTCGCGTACCGAGCTCGATAAACAAAATGCCGAAGCGGACAAGAGCAAGATGCAATTATTGATTGCACACACTGCGACTGATGCACCTGCTTACGATGCCTATATTGCCAAAGCGGATAAAAGCTTTGCCGATGCAGTGATGCTAGGCAGCGTCTCCTATGGTGAGGTTTCAACACCACAGATTTTAGATACGGGCGACTATAAAATTTATCTGACTGCGGCGGGTACGACCAATATCAGTTACACCACGGCAAGCATTAACTTTAAAACCAAGGTGCCTTATAAGTTGATTTTAAGGGAAAGCTTTGGCGCTTCAGCTGCTAAAATCAGTTTAGACAGCGTCGACTCAACCACCAATGTGCGTAACCATGTCGCCCTCGAAAGCAGTGTAGACTTTAGAGTATTCAACGGTTTGGCTACACATAATGTTGATGTGAAAGTGGTGAGTAGTAAGCAAGAAGCGCTATTTAGCAATGTGGCCCCCTTCGGCGTAACAGCTTACCAAGGCGCCGAGTTTAATGACTTTGGTGTGAGCGTACTTGACCATACTAGCCAAGCTAAATTACTCGACAATGTGCTGATCACCCTTAATCAAGATGATATTAAAACCATCTTCATTTACGAGCAGGCGACAGAGCAGGGCAGCCAAGTGAAGGCGATGGAGATGAAGCAAACTCAGACTCCAAGTCCCTATAGCTTTAAGTTTGACATCGTGAGTTTTGCCGATAAAAGTAATCTCACTGTATATTTCTTAAAAGCAAATGACACGATTGAAACTGCGGTAAATAAAATCACTGCGGTCAACCCAGCTAGCCCTCAGTCAGTGACTGTACCTGCAGGCGAATATTCTATTAAAGTCATCGCAGTCGAAAACGGCACTAAAACCGTTGTCTATGCCTCCGATTTAATGGATTTCAGCAATGATGATAATGTCACTATGGTGCTGAATAAAGATGCTGCCACTAGCTTTGGTTATAACTTGATTAAGCTCTAACCGTTAAGGTGAGTGAACTTAGCTAATACAAGAGCGCTACTTAGGTAGCGCTTTTTATTGATTGTGGCAGTGGGGTTAATGTAGGCTAATCGGCAAAATTAAGCTGAGTGGTGGTTGTGTGGATAACGCGAGCAGCATAGGAAAAGGAGTTCACTGTGATTAGCAAAGGATTTAAAGACGGCCATTTCCAAATTGGTGAAGGCAGTATTAGCGGCACCATAGCGTGCATGTTAGCCATATTATCGTTTTTAGGTGTATTGGCGTTTCATTTCCCTGAATACCTGACTACCCCCGAATTACGCCAAAGTTATAACGTCGATATTATTCGCAGTTTGATATTTGTCGCCTTAGTGGTGTCGGGCAGCTTAGGTTTATTAAATTTTATTCGAAATAAAAATAAACGATTTGGCTTTGTGGCTTGGGTATTTGTGAGCTTGGCGATTGCCTTTGGTGGTCATCAAGTTGAGGTTGAGCCTTTTGCCAATCATAAGGTCTCACTGGGGTTAGATTGGTTTATTTTAGACTTATTAGGTTCAACCTTAATTTTTATTTTTATCGAAAAATGGCTGCCTCATAAACCTGAACAGCCAATATTGAGACCCGAATGGCAAGGGGATTTAAATCATTTTTTGGTGAATCATTTAGCGATTGGATTTGTATTATTGGTGACGAATCAATTTGTGCAGTCGACCTTTTCTTGGGCCATTTCCAGCACAGTGCAAAGCTTTATCGCGGGTCTGCCCTTTGTGTTGCAACTGCTGTTGATTCTATTGGTCGCCGATTTAATGCAATATGCGGCGCATCGCGCTTACCATGAGATCCCATTCCTGTGGCGTTTCCATTCGGTACACCATAGCGCCAAGCATTTAGATTGGCTGGCGGGATCAAGGCAACATATGTTTGAGTTGATCGCCACCCGCTGTTTAGTGCTTACGCCGATTTTTATCTTGGGATTTTCCAAAGATATCATCAGTATTTATGTCATTATCGTTGGCGTACAGGCGGTATTTAATCATGCCAATGTCCAAGTTAACTTCGGTTGGCTACGTTACTTAATCGTCAGCCCGCAGTTCCACCATTGGCACCATGCTTCCGATAAGGCGGCTATAGATCGTAACTATGCCGCCCATTTTTCATTTTTAGATTACCTCTTTGGAACCGCAGTTCGAGGTCAGAAAGAGTGGCCAGAGCAATATGGTGTCGTCGGTGATTACATGCCCGTTGGCATGTTTAAGCAGCAATTATATCCCCTCGGTTTAGCGAAGAAGGACACAAAATAACGGCGCTGCATTTGAAGCGACTTATTTTAAAAGATGGGTTTGAAGTGGTTGTTCGCAAGTGACTCTTCGCAAGTCGCAAGTCGCAAGTCGCAAGTCACAAGTCACAAGTCGCAAGTCGCAAGCCACTCTTCCTGTAAGCGTGGGACACAAAAAAGCCCAACACAGCGTTTTTAATTCGCGCTTTGTTGGGCTTTTTTGCAGTTAATATCGCAAGTGTTATTCGCTGATTTTCAGCTCTTGGCCTGGCTTAATAATGCTCTTGCCATTGAGCTGGTTCCACTTCATTAAATCAGCCAGTTTGACCTTATTCTTACGGGCGATTTTATCCAGTGAATCGCCGGATTTCACTTTATAGGTTTTCGCTTTTACCGCTGGTTTGTCGGCCGATTTTGAGCTGGTGGCTTTAGTGCCACTGGCATTTGCTTTAGTCGATGACTTGCTGCTGACTTTGCTATCGGCCTTAGTGTTGGCTTTAGCGGGTTCAGGCGCATTGTCATTGGCCGCCATTGGCGTTAATAGTGTGAGCTCTTGGCCGACTTTGAGGCGATCAGAGGTCAGGTTATTAGCCTGTTTTAATGCCTTGACTGACGTATCAAACTTAGCCGCGATTGAGCCTAGGCTGTCGCCGGATTTAACTATGTAGCTTTGGCTATCATAGCGTTTTTGGGCGTAGAGTTTGTCGTGATTTTCTTGATATTGACCTATGTTTTCCAGCGGTAAGGCGATTTGATATTTGCCTTTGCTCGGGATCACGCCTTGGCGAAAGCCAGGATTATAGGTTTTAAATTCTGCCTTGCTCAGCCCAGCCGCATTGGCGATTTGGCCGATATCCACGCCATTGGGTGCAGGTACTCTATCCAAGAAAGGGCGGTTAGCTATCGGTCGCACTTTTAGATTGTAATGATTAGGGGCGCGAATAATTTGAATAAACGCTAACCACTTAGGCACAGTTTGTACGCGTTTCGCTGGAATGCCCAGCGACCAAAAGTCCGTCGGTTTACCCTTGGCTTTGTTCTTGTCGATGGCGGCTTTAATCACCAATTCACCGGTATTGTAGGCGGCGACGGCGTTGATCCAGTCGTGATCTAAGGTGTCGTATAAATGCTGTAGATAGTCGAGCACGGCATCGGTTGAGGCCAGCGCATCTTTGCGACCGTCGTAGGCTGAGTTAACCGTTAAGCCAAAATTACGCCCTGTGGCGGGGATCATCTGCCACAGTCCAGCCGGGCCGTTTGCCTGTGCCAGTGGATTGTAACCACTCTCGACTATGGGTAATAACGCCAATTCTAATGGCATGTTACGCGCTTCGAGCTGGCTGACGATGTAATACAAAAAGGGCTCGGCGCGTTCGCCGACTTGGTTCATAAATTTCTGTTTATCATCGAAAAAGTTACGCTGTTTGCGTACTTCGGCATCGTCATGTACGTCAATGGTATTGGCGTGTTGGATCTTTTCCCAAACGTCGCTGTACTGCTCAACCACAGCGGGTGGCGTGTGCTGCTGGTGTTGTGGCGAGTGGTCGTTAGCGTTACTCACATCATTTGCTGGGGCATTGAATTCTGTGGTTGATGGGCTTGCCGACGTGGTCGCGCAACCGCTCAATTGGGCCACAAACATGGCCAGCATTAGCACTGTAAAAGAGTGCGTTTGGCGAAAATGTTTCCGCATGATTGTCCTGTGATGAGTTAACTGGGCATTCCATATTGGTGCACATGCTAATCTGTTTTCGCGTTTCTGGATAGCTCCCCCACGGTTTCCCCCTATTTGCAGCGCCCGCTTAACGCACGTTTAGCGCCGATTGTGCCGCCCTTTGGCTGGATATCTTGCGTTTAGCTTTAGCCATTAATGCGCTACCATAGCGGCGATTTTTCATTGACTTGGGTAGCAAAGTGCAGACGTTAGCGCAGTTAAGAGCAGGGCAGTTACAAGGGATCACGCGTTTACAATTGGTCGAGGAGTTAACCGAGTTTCCGCGGGAGATTTTTGACTTAGCCGATACCCTCGAAATCCTCGATTTATCGAATAATCAATTGAATGCTTTGCCCGAGGACCTGTACCGATTATCGCGTTTAAAGATCATCTTTGCTTCTAATAACCGCTTCGAGCATTTACCCGAGGCATTAGGACGCTGTGAAAGTTTAGAGATGATTGGCTTTAAGGCGAATCAAATCCGCACTGTGACTGCCGCCGCGTTACCGCTACAAACTCGCTGGCTCATTCTTACCGATAACCAAATCGAAACCTTGCCTGCGGCTATGGGCGATTTACCTCGTCTACAAAAATTAGCCTTGGCGGGCAATCGGTTAACGGCTTTGCCCGAGTCGATGGCTAATTGCCGTAACTTAGAATTAGTGCGCCTATCGGCCAATCAACTGCAAGCGCTGCCAGCTTGGCTATTGGGTTTGCCTAAGTTAACTTGGCTCGCGTTTGCGGGTAATCCGTTCAGCCATACCTTAGTCGATCCCCATGCCGATGTGGCCACAGTGGCGAATGTGACACTGGATGATATTAAGTTGGCAGAAAAACTGGGTGAAGGCGCCTCAGGGGTGATTTACCGTGGTGATTGGTTGAATCAAGCCATGGTCGCCATGACGGGTTCATCGCAGATTGCGGTAAAACTCTTTAAGGGGGAAGTGACCAGCGATGGTTATCCCGCCGACGAGTTAGATTGCTGCCTCACCACAGGAGATCATCCGAGCCTTATCAAGGTGGTCGCGCACATCAGCCAAAAAGATCAATTGGGCTTAGTGATGGAGCTTATCCCGCCGGGGTTTAGCAATTTAGGCTTACCGCCAAGCTTAGCAAGTTGCACCCGCGATACTTTTCATGCCGATACCCAGTTTAGCCTTGATGAGGTGGCAATGATGGCATTCCAACTCGCCGATGCGATGGCGCACATGCACGCTAAGCAAGTGAGCCACGGCGATGTCTACGCCCATAACATTATGGTTAATCAACAGATGAACTTGTTGTTTGGTGATTTTGGCGCGGCATCCAATTTACACAATCTGTCTACAGTCGAACGCTTGGCGATGGAGGCGATTGAAGTGCGGGCGCTGGGCTGCTTGATTGAAGATCTGTTGGCTTATGTGAGTGGCTCGGTTGGTCCTGAATACTATAAAAAATTGAGTGCGATTAAAGACGAATGTATGCAGTTAGATGTGACTCAGCGCCCCTGTTTTGCAGACGTGAAAAAGGCCATCGGAGCCCTGCTAAAAGGCAAATAGTGGCTTGCTAACAGGCTGGCTTTACATCTGTTTCTAGTTTGTTATGGTTTATGTGATTTTGTGTGATTTAAGTTTTGTCGATTAGGTTTTGCGTTAACTCATTGTTTTGTTTGAATGTGTAACAGTATTTTTACTGGCACTGACAGGGATTATGCCTATAGGCTGTATACCCAAATAACCTCAAATTGCTGAACAAGCACTTTGGAGGACTGGGTATTAGTCTTGGGTTCAATCCGGTTTGCTGTTGTCGGATAGGATGTCCGTTGAATAGTAAGAACAATAGGTTTGCATACTATGTTTACACGAACGCTGTTTACACAAACGATGTTTATACAAAGAGTGACTGAACGAGCACGCAGTGCATGCGATATTTCATTTAAAAGCCAGCCCCACAATCTTCCAAAGGCGCCCTTAATCGCGCCTTTGACGTTTCTACTGGCGAGTCTTTTCACCTTAACCCCTATAGCCGTATCAGCGGCGGACAAGATCGACGTTATCCCTGTGACGGTCGAGGCCATTCAAGAAACTGCCTTTGCCGATATCGTCAACGAAGTCGGTAAAATTAACGCCATCGATTCGGCGATCCTCAACTTTAATGCCAGTGAAAAAATCAGTGCTATCCATTTTAGTAACGGCGACAAAGTGACGAAGGGCCAAGTGATTGCCGAGCAAGATAACACTAAGGCCAAGGCTGATTTAGACAAGGCCAAAAGCACCTTAGCACTGGCAAAAACTAAGCTTGAACGGATTGAAGACCTGTTAATCAAAGAGCCATTTGCACTCTCTAAGCAAGATGTGGATGAACTGCGGGAAAATGTGAATCTGGCTGATGCCGATTTTCGTCAGAAACAAGCAACCATGAACGACTACTTGATCAAAGCCCCCTTCGACGGTCAGCTAACAAGCTTTAGTCAGTCCATTGGCAGCCAAATTGGCGCAGGTACCGCCTTAGTCACCCTCTATAGTTTAAATCCGGTCGAAGTCCGTTATGCCATTAGCCAGAAGGATTTAGGTAAGGCACAAAAAGGCCAGAAGGTGAATGTCACCGTTGAAGCCTATGGTAATAAGGTGTTCAATGGGTTAGTTAACTATGTGGCCCCTGCGGTGGATGAAAGTTCAGGACGAGTTGAGGTACACGCCGCCCTCGATAACCCTGAGTTCAAACTGGCGCCCGGTATGTTCGCCAATATTAAGCAATTCTACAGCAATGATATTAAACACTTATTAGTGCCGCAAAATTCAATTATCGCCAATAATGACGAACGCTTTGTCTGGTTAGTGCGCGGCGATAGCGCCGTAAAACAAGTGGTTAAACTCGCGCAAAACACTAATGATGGCTATGCGGTTGTAACCGAAGGTTTAGCCGAAGGCGATCTCGTGGTTAAAACGGGTATGCAAAACCTCAAGGCCGATAGCAAGATTAAAGTCATTCAGGACAAAAGCGCGGCAGATAAAGCCACTGTCTCCAGTGCTAACTCTGGTGCGGTCGAAGCGCTAAGCGCTGAGCCCAGCACTGAGGGGGCCGAATAATGCGTTTACCCGAAGTCTGTATTCGCCATCCTATCTTCGCCTCCGTGCTCAGCATCATGGCAGTGTTACTGGGCTTGATTGCCTTTCAAAAACTCGATATCCGATATTTTCCTGAGCACACCACCCACTCGGCATCCGTGAATGCATCGATTGCGGGGGCGAGCGCCGATTTTATGTCGAGCAATGTGGCCGATAAGTTAATTGCGGCGGCTTCGGGCATAGACAAGGTCGATACTATGTCGACCGACTGTAGCGAAGGTCGCTGCTCGTTAACCATTAAATTCAATGACGATACCAGCGATATCGAATACACCAACTTAATGAATAAGTTGCGTAGCAGCGTCGAAGGGATTAACGATTTCCCCCAGAGCATGATAGATAAACCGACCGTCACCGATGATACCTCGGCTACCGATGCTGCCAGTAATATCATTACCTTTGTGAACGCGGGTGGCATGGAAAAGCAGGCCATGTACGACTACATTAGCCAGCAGCTAGTGCCGCAGCTCAAGCAAGTGCAAGGCGTTGGCGCCGTGTGGGGGCCTTATGGCGGCTCACAAAAGGCGGTTAGAGTCTGGCTCAACCCCGAGCAGATGAAGGCGCTCAACATTAAAGCCGCCGATGTGGTGGGCACCTTAGGTTCTTACAATGCCAGCTTCACCTCGGGGGCGATTAAAGGTAAGTCGCGGGATTTCTCGATCAACCCTTTGAATCAAGTTGAAACGCTCGAAGATGTGAAGGACTTAGTGATCAAGGTCAGCGAGGGCAAGATCATCCGTGTGGCCGATGTCGCCGATGTGGTGATGGGCGAAGAAAGCCTGTCGCCGAGTCTGTTGTCCATTGGCGGACACAGTGCCATGTCGCTGCAAATTTTACCTTTGAGTAATGCTAACCCTGTGACAGTGGCCTCGAACATTAAGGCCGAAATTGCGCGCATGCAGCAGCATTTGCCCCAAGGGTTAGAAATGACCTTGGCCTACAATCAGGCCGATTTTATCGAGGCTTCCATCGACGAAGGTTTTTCCGCGCTGATTGAGGCGGTGATCTTAGTATCCTTAATTGTGGTGTTATTTTTAGGTAGCCTGCGGGCGGCGTCAATCCCGATCATTACCATTCCTGTGTGTGTGATCGGCGTGTTTGCCGTGATGTCGGCGCTGGGTTTTAGCATCAATGTGCTCACTATTCTGGCAATAATCTTGGCCATAGGTCTGGTGGTGGACGACGCTATTGTGGTGGTGGAAAACTGCTATCGCCATATCGAAAACGGTGAAACCCCTTTTAACGCGGCGATTAAAGGCTGTCAGGAAATCATTTTCCCTATCATTGCCATGACCTTAACCCTCGCCGCCGTGTATCTGCCGATAGGACTCATGTCGGGGTTAACCGCCGATCTGTTTCGGCAATTCTCCTTTACCTTGGCCGCTGCCGTGATGATCTCTGGTGTGGTGGCGTTGACTTTGTCGCCTATGATGAGCGCCTATCTTATCAATACCACAGAGCAGCAGCCTAAATGGTTTAGCCGAGTCGAGCATGCGCTGCAGCAGTTAAATGATTTGTATATCAAAGAGCTGGATAAGTGGTTCGGTCGTAAGCGTTTAATGCTCGGCGCGGCAGTGGTGCTTGTCGGTCTTGCGGGCATCGCCTACTGGCAGCTGCCGAAAATACTTTTACCCGCGGAAGATTCTGGTTTTATTGATGTGGCGTCCAATGGCCCAACGGGTGTGGGTCGCCAGTATCATCTGAACCATAATGCTGAGCTTAATGGCGTGATGGACGAGCATTCTGCCGTTGGAGCGAACTTGTCTTACATCGAGGGCGAGCCAGTAAACCATGTGCTGCTCAAACCTTGGGGTGAGCGCAGCGAGGGGATAGATGAGGTGATCAGCGACTTGATGACTAAATCGAAGGAGAGCGTTTCTGCTTACAACATGTCCTTTAGCATTCGCTCGGCGGATAACCTCAGTATTGCCAATAATCTGCGCTTAGAGTTAACGACCTTAGATCGCAATAAGGATGAGCTGAACAACACCGCCGCCAAAGTGCAAAAGTTACTCGAGGATTATCCAGGGCTGAACAACGTCGGCAACTCGGTACTGAGGGATCAACTGCGCTACGATTTATCTATCGATCGCAATGCGATTATCCTCTCGGGGGTGAGTTATGGCGATGTGACGAATGCGCTTTCTACCTTCCTTGGCTCAGTCAAGGCGGCGGACTTACATGCCACCGATGGCTTTACCTATCCCATTCAAGTGCAAGTAAACTTAGATAAGCTCAGTGATTTCAAAGTATTGAATAAGCTGTACGTCACCTCAGAATCGGGGCAAGCATTGCCGTTATCGCAGTTTGTGTCGATTAAGCAGACTACGGCAGAGTCGAATATTAAGACCTTTATGGGCCTTGATAGCGCCGAGCTGACGGCAGATATTATGCCCGGCTATTCCACCAATGAAATTAAAGCCTATTTAGACGAGCAACTGCCAACGTTGCTCAATGACGCCCAAGGCTTTAAATACAATGGGGTAGTGAAAGATTTAATGGATTCGCAGGCGGGGACTCAGTCGCTATTTTTGCTGGCACTGGTGTTTATCTATTTGATTTTGGCCGCGCAGTTTGAAAGCTTCGTCGATCCCTTAATTATCTTACTGACTGTGCCCCTGTGTATTGTTGGCGCGCTGCTGACCTTAGCTTTGTTTGGCCAGAGCGTGAATATCTACTCGCAGATAGGGTTATTAACCTTAGTGGGACTCGTGACTAAACACGGCATCTTGCTGGTGGAGTTTGCCAATAAGCAACAGGACCAAGGCTTGAGTGCGATTGAGGCGGCGCTAAGCAGTGCCAAATCGCGCTTAAGGCCGATTTTAATGACCTCTTTAACCATGATTTTAAGTGCCATTCCTTTAGCGTTAGCTTCTGGGCCTGGTTCATTAGGGTTAGCCAACATAGGCTTAGTCTTAGTCGGAGGCTTAATGACGGGGACCTTCTTCTCGTTATTTGTGGTGCCTGTGGCCTATGTTGCTATGGCCGAACTCAAAGCTAAGGATGTGCTTGCTGGGCTGCGCAGTGCTAAAGTTTAGTCGCAGGTTGGTTGGGGTTGATCGAGCCTAGATCCACTACATGGGTTCAACTTGCCCATAAATACGTTATGATTTAAGCCAATAGCTAAGCGCGTTGGCTTAATTTTTTTGTCGAGTGATCATTGCAGTATTTGAGAGAGTGTTGAGTGCGAGTGGCCTCATCAGCGACGGAGAGCTGGCATTATGAGTTTGTTACAGTGTTTTCATAGGGCGCCCCTGTATCTGGCTTGCTCGGCTGGGCTGATGTTTGCCTCTCCGGTCATGGCCTCTTTTTGGCAGGCCTTGTTCCGCAGTGAGTTACCGGTCGATCAAGTGACGGCGCCGGCGGACAGCCAGCGTTTCGAGTTTGTCGGTGTGTTGCCCGCCAATACGCAATTAGAACTGGTCGGTTATTACGCCTCATCGATTTGTACCCGTAAGGAAATTCGTTTTCCCAGTGGCGATCTCGCTAATCCCTACCGCGCCACACTCGAAAAAACCTCAGTGCTGCGGCAAGTGATTAGCAGTGGTAGCAAAGCGAGTGAGTTTTCGCTGCCCTTAGCCTTAAATGGCGGTGGTGATTGTCAGTGGCGGCTTGAGGATTTAATGCTCGATGTGACTATACTGCCAAACCATCCACTGTGGCAGAGAGCTAAAACGCTGCAACGGGATTACCTCGCCAAGTTGCAGCGCACTTCGGTAGATGCGGCTCAGCTTGCCAGCCAAACGGCGTTGCCGACTCAAGTGTCACCCCACGATGATTTTTATTTAAGTCATGAACTTAATATCGATCCCATTCGTGCGGGTAGTGAGGCGGATAACTCGCTGCTGGCGACCACGCCGCTATCGTTAGCGCCAGTCTACTATCCAGTTTTTATTCATTATCCAGAGGAAGACAAACCCTTCGAGGCACGGCTGAAGAGTAGCCTGCAGCGCACTGCTAGCCTGTGGGCCAGCCCGTATACTCAGGCCGTTCGGCGTGGCGATGAGGCGGTGATGCGGGTGAACTTCAATCCACAGATTGCCGAGCATTACGAAGTCGATGTCTGGTATCAGCCCGATACGGTGGAGGTGAAGTATCCCGACGGCACTCAATATGCTTATGTTAACAGTGATGTGAAACTGTATGCCTATGGTAAACCTGAATCACAAATCAAGACCTTAGCTCAAAGTGCCAAGGCCGAAGATAAGCGCTTATTGGCGCGTATCTATGAGCTTGGGCACGCCTTGCCTAAGGACGAGGCTAAGGCGCTAAAGTATTACCGTGAAGCCGCAGAGGCGGGCGATATTGAGGCCTTGCACTGGATGCGTGCTCAAGCCGGTTACGCGGGGCGAAATGATGAAAAAACCTATTGGCTGGAGCGCGCCGCAAGCTTTGGTGACAAAGAGGCAAAGCTTGAGTTAATCCATTTGCCTTTATCTGCCATCGAACGTGGCCTCGTTAATACGGGTGAAGATAAGGTCAGAGAAACGCAAGCGTGGCAGCAGTTAAATCAATTAGTTGACCAAGGATTGCCAGAGGCAAGCAGCCTTATGGCTTTCTATCAACTGTTACCTTATTCGCCGTATTTTAATGCTAATGCCGCGCTGGAAAATTATCGTCTGAGCGTGAAGGCTAAGCCTGAACTGGCCCATGCGGCGGCCAGCGATTACTACTATTTGGCGGATAATTTTGCTGCGGGTGAGGAGTTTTGGCAGATTGCCGCCGAGCGGGATCTCTATGCCGCAGCCGAACTTGCCAATATCTTGTTATCGGAAACCCATCGAGATGCGGTTAACGCGCGTTACTGGTTAGCAAGAGTGACGACGCTGGGTGCCAAGCAAGGTTTGCAGGCGGACATTTTAGGCAATGCATACTTCCAGCTAGCAACCTTATTAGATAAAGGCGAGGGCGGCGCGGTCGATGCGAAAACAGCGTTAACGCTTTATCAGCAGAGCATTGAAATTGCAGAGCGATTTTCAAATGACTATGAAGCAAGGGCTAAGGACAGAGTGCAAGTGCTTGAAGAGATGCGCTTATAACTTCATGTTTATATAAAAGAGTATTCGTTAGCATTTAGCCAATAAAAATCCCTGCCATGGCAGGGATTTTGCTATTTATTCAACTGCTTGATTTAAGCCTCTAGTGTTAGGTGGCTAGAGTTCAAAAGCTGATTTAAACGATCTGGCTTAAACAACGACAGCCAACTAGCGTAAATCAACCTGCAGTGCGACACCCGAACTCTGGGGTTCACTCTGCACTGTGATGTAATACCACCCCACGTTTGGTGCATCGACTGTGATACTTTCTTGAGTGTTAGCAGGCGTGACAGACGCTGCATCGAAGTGTTGAGCATTGGCCCACGTTGTCCCCGAAAACAGGCTCACATCACCACTGCCGTGGGCCGAGTTGATGCTTAACTGACTCGTACCTTCTGGCACCCAAAGATAGTAATCGCTGCGGCCATCGGCGGTGCAGATGGCTTTGCCTGAACTCAGCTCACCATGACTCAAGGGCGATTGCGTCGTGCAGGCATTAACGATTAGAGCTGGCGTAGGCGTATTGCTCGCGCCTGTATTGAGGGTGAGTGTGACGCCGCTAAACTCAGTGGCAGTATCCACTGTGATATAACGCCAGCCGCGATTGGCACTAAAACTTAGCGACTCTTGATTACCCACTTGAGTGCTCTTGGCATCGGCATTATCGGCGTCGGCCCACTGACTGGCATTGAAGTAGAGATTGGCATCCCCAGAGCCGCCCTTAGTGGTGACGGTGAACTGAGTATTATCTTCCTCAACCCAGAAGTAGAAGCTGTTGCGTCCACCACTGATGCACTCGTTTTTGCCCAGTGTGAGCTGGCCATAGTCTAAGGTCACTGCACCGCAATTTGCTGGTGGCTCAGGATCCACGCCGCCATCTCCCAGATCGGGATCAACATCAGCGAACAGCTCAGTGGTGCTGACTTGCATGTCGACGCCGCCAAAGTCCCCCGACAAAGTAATGTAGTGCCAATATTCGTCAGGGTTTAACTGCACTTTAATGACTTGATAGTTGCCATTGCCGATCCCCGCGCCTTGGTTTTGTTCTGGGCTTGCCCAGCCTCTAGAATCGAAATAAATGTCGGCATCACCCCAACCGCCGCCAATCTTGATCCAAAGATCTTGGGCCGAGCGATCAGTATTAGTGAAGCTAAAACTGGCGCGGCCGAGTTTAGAATCGATACATTCCATCGGCACATCGATTTTCAGGCTGGCCGATTCTGTGTAACGGTAGGCTTCGTTCGTCACTTCGCAAGGTGAGTAATCTTTACTGATAGTGCCCGCAGGGCCAGTCCAGTTACCTTCACGGCCACTGGGCTCAGCATCGACATCACTTGGGCCCTTATCGACAATGCCATTGTCAGCCGTGCTCAAGCCGCTGGCGAGCCAACCTTGCCACTCGTTGTCGTAACGTGTGCCGATACCATCCATAAAGGTTTGATATTCAGCGTATTGATCGTTACGTAGGTAGGCCAGAATCTGTCTTACATCGTCTCTGTGGTGCTCAAACATAAAGCGCACCGCCAGATAACCCCAGCGATAGATGCGGTCTTGGCCCGATTCATAGTTGTTTTTGAATATGGTCGACAACATGAACTCACCGGTTTCGCCCATGGCAATTGCCGCTGGGTTTGCGTCACGGTAAGAGATGTATTCCGCTAGGCCTTCAATCCACCAAATAGTATTGGCTGACGTGCCGCGACTAAAGTCACCAAACAGGTTATAGCGCCCGTCGAGGTAGTGCACATATTCGTGTTGCAGGTTCCAGACATGGAAATCCGGCGTGCGCCATTCGGCTTCATAGGCGATAAAACGCGCCTGATTTTTGAGTCCGGCGGGCGAGCCTTCAAGGTACATGCCGCCGTTATCGGTATTGATGCCAAAGATACTGTTGGCTAAGGATTTATACTCAGACGAACTGCCAAAGATCACTAGCTCTAAGTCATCGTTGTTATCTTGCTCCACGGGTTGCATGCCTGTTTCGAGCTTACTGTGGAAATAGCTCTCTTGGCTGGTCAGCACATCACAGGCCCACTTGGCTTGATCTTGATAGAGATCTTGGGCGCGGATCTTGAGACTGTCGGAGCATTTCCAATTAAAAGGTAAGGCATCGGCCTCTAATTGCGCCTTAAAACCACAGATATTGTAATCGTTACAATGGCTGCGATCGTAATAGTCGGCCATTTCTGCCGCCGCGTACCAAAGCACTTTACTCGGTTCGGTTTTACTGGTGCTGCTGAGGATATTTTTAACCAGCTGGGTTACTCGCGGCCGCATGGTATCAATGTAATACAGTCTTGATAACTCTTTGACTGAGTTGACTAACAGATACTCAGCATTGGTGCCTAACAAGTCGCGATGCTCGAGTTGGAAGTTATTCAGCGCATCTAAAATACCTTGGTCACGTGCGAACAGCGCCTGCATGTCATCATTCCACTGGGCGCGGAATAAGGTGGTAAACACTGAGTTTGCTGCGGCGTTCATGGCGAAACTGGCTTGCCAGTTAGCATCGTAGTCCGTTAGCACTTTTATGGTGACATGATTAAAATCGGCGCCGAGCTCGGCAGAGTCAATCAGGATTAAGGCTTCTTTCAACACGCCAGCATTGTCATCGGAGACAGTCCAAATTGCAGCGTTGGCAAATAAAGCGTTGAGGGCCGATTTTAAGCTGGCCTTAGCGGCGCTGCTGTAAGCGGGTACATCATTTGGGCTGTAAAACTGCACATAGAGAGCGGCGCGGATAAAGTAAATATGCGATTCAAGATGCTGAACATCGACCCCAGTGTAGTCCTTGGCTTTAGCGGCAATGGCGTTAGCGACACTGATCACATTGGCCTCGCTAAATAGCGCGGTGGCGCTACTGCCTTTGAGGCTATAGAGCTTACCGACGCATTCGGGTGTCGATTGGCTCAATTGATCCACTAGGGCTTGGCCCGATTTACCGACAAAGTCACTGCAGTCATCGCTCTGCAGTGCGGCGCTGCGACTCTGTAACTTAAGTGGCGGTTGCTCAGATACTTCTCGCTTCTTGCGTGAATGCATCTTAGGCGGTTCTGTCGCTGTTTGTTCTGTAAGCGTCGGCTCATTCGGGGAGGCCATCAATGGCGTCTCCCGCAGTAGCTGTCTATGGGATTCTATTTGGCTAATGGGCGCCGAGGGTGGTCGTGGTGCCGGTTGCGCTTGTGGATTGCTGGGTGTGTTGCTGCCTAATGGGTGACTCGTATGAGTGTCATGGGCGAGAGCGGGAGTCGCAAAAGCTAAGCTAATAGCTGCGAAGAGCAGTGTGTTTTTCATTGTGTATCCGTAGTTATCTAGTCTGCAAAGCAGATCTTCCTTGGGCGTTATTTGATGCGTGGAACCTAAGCTTGCATCAAACCTCATTGGATTATTTGCGTGATAACAATAGCGCGACAAACATCGCAGCTAGCAAATAATGCGTCCAAATGATGGCTGTAAGTTTTTAATATATCTAGTATTTACCTCAATATTTACTCGATACATCTTTTTTGTTCAGCTTAGGTTCAGCTTTTGCTAAATGGGTTTGCACCGGAAGCTGAGTCTGTGGGACTCCACACCTTATGAAATGCCTGATTGAATAAGAGTGGCTATTTGGCTTGAATTTGCGCTAGCTTAGCCGCATTAAGGTTAGATGCACTTTCCGCTGTAAGCACTCGAACCGCTAAGCCATCTGCGATGAGGTCGATGCCATTCCAAAGGAGCTTTTATGTCAGCTTTACCAAGCGAATACACCCATATCTATGTTGAGCAACCCGGTGCCCCCGAGGTGATGCAATTATCGCGCTCGCCTCTGCCAGTCCCCGCCGCTGGTCAAGTGTTGATCCGCGTACATGCAGCTGGAGTGAATGGCCCCGATGTCAAACAAAGGGTGGGCGCGTATCCACCGCCACCGGGTGCATCACTCATTATTGGGCTTGAAGTCGCGGGGGATATTTGCGCCCTAGGTGAAGGCGTGAGCCAATGGCAAATCGGCGACAAGGTTTGCGCCTTAGTGCCGGGCGGGGGTTATGGCGAGTATGCGCTCACCTATGCCGCCCACTGTTTGCCTATCCCAACGGGCTTTAGTTATGTGCAGGCCGCTGCGCTGCCAGAAACCTTCTTCACCGTATGGGGCAACCTATTTATGCGTGCGGGACTTAAAGCGGGCGAGACTGTGCTGATCCACGGCGGATCGGGCGGTATCGGCAGTACGGCCATTCAACTTGCCAGCGCCTTAGGTTCAAAAGTCATTGCCACGACGGGGCAAGATGAGAAGCGCGATTATTGCTTGAGCCTTGGCGCCGCTGAAGTCATCAATTATCGCACCCAAAACTTTGTTGAGCCTGTCATGGCACTCACCCAAGATAAGGGCGTGAACGTGGTCTTTGATATCGCGGGTGGCGATTTTATTAATCTCGATTTACAAGCCTTAGCGATGGACGGTCGTATGGTGTCGGTGGCGATGCAGCGCGGGCCTAAGGCTGAAGTCGAGATTTTCCGTCTGATGGCAAAACGCATTCTGTGGACAGGCTCGACCTTAAGACCGCAAAGCGTGGAGGCAAAAGCCGCGATTGCCGCTGAATTATTTGAGAAAGTCTGGCCACTGTTAAATGCCCATAAAATTGTGCCGAATATTTTTGCGACCTTTCCATTAGACGAAGCCGCGAAAGCCCATGCGCTGATGGAGTCGGGTGAGCACAGGGGTAAGGTGGTATTGACTGTTATTTAAATTAGGCACGTTGGCTTGGCAGCGAGTTGGTTTAGGTCGCTACCATTCGATGCCAGTCTGCGATCTTTCTGACAAAAGTGTGGCTGAGTAACGCAGTGGTAAATAGCCGTTTGCGCGACTGTCGTTAAATCGTCATGGTTAAACCTGATGCTTAACCTTGCAATAACCTCGAACGGCAACTTCGAATCGCAAAGTTTAAGCCCATCGAACATAGTCGATATGATTGCTTTTTATTGGGAATAAAACTTGCCGCGTCGATTTTTTAGACTAAAGTCGTTAATGATTAAACGTTTTGGGTACTTTGGCAGAAATTAATACGTAATTAGTGAAAATTTCATGGTATGAGGCATTGATTATCGGAAATATTCTGTAAAAATACCCAGTTGAAAACGTCAGAGACTTTCCGGCGCTATTCGTGGATCAAAGCAAGCGATGCTTCGCTTATTCAGGCTAAAAAACTCATAGTGTATGTGTTGATTTAAGGGTATTAGCATATATGTATAACACAGCAAAGAAACAGGTTTGGTATGGTGAGCTGAGAACATCGAAAGGCAACGCGATTGTCGTCCATGACAACCAGCTGCCCGATGCCTCCCCAGGACGTATCTACCTATACAATTCCGATCGCGATGCGATCATTGAGTATGTGGAAGATATCGTCAAAGTGAACCTATACGACTTAGATGAGGCTGCGTTAAAAGCTGCTGAGGCTAAGTTTAGTGGTGCATGGAAGGCGGCTAGAGCTCAATTCATGAGTAAGCATCAAGCTCGTATTGACCTAAACAACGTGAAGGAAACTGCGCCTGTACGTAAGGCAAAGCCTGAAGTTGAACCAGAAGTGGAATCCGATGCCGTAGGCGTGGATTTTGACGATGATTGGGGCGATGATTTTGATGATTAACACAGTGTCGGCTTAAGGGCTAACACTGTGAGTGTAAGGAATAAAATAGGGCTTATTTTATTCCTTATCGCTTTATTTCCTTCCGCGAAACCGCGCGTTAACCTCAATTCATCGCTATTTTATCGCGACTCGATTTACCCGTTAATATACCGCTAATTTATAGCTAATGTTACGCATCGGCATCGAACTGATATCGGCTGATGTGGTGATAAACCTTGCCTGGCACTAACCAAACATCATCACCAAAGCGCTCGCCTTGATTCGGTGAGTCTGGCAGCATTTGCGGTTCTAAACACACGCCATGATGTTGATTTAATACCTGTTGATTGCGACCCACAGTGCCATCTAAAAAGTTAGCGCAGTAGAGCTGCACGCTCGGTTGATTGGTATACACCGTCATAGCGCGGCCACTCACTGGACTGCTTAAACAGCCAAAGCGGGCGAGTGAACCGTCGGGGTCATTCATCATATAACAGTGATCATAACCGCGCGTGCTCGCTAATTCTGCGGCATGCAGTTTGTCGCCTAAGCGTATCGGCTGACTCAAGTCGAAAATCGATCCTGCAGTATCGGCAATCCCGGTGGGAACACTGACATCATTCATGGTGAGATAACGCTTGGCATCGATTTGCATCAGATGCTCGTGATTGGTCTCTGAACCATCGAGGTTGAAATAACTGTGTTGGGTTAAGCTCACGGGACAGGCTTTATCCACCGAAGCTAAGATCTCCACATAGAGATTATTGCCTGCGAGGCGGTAATCTAGTTGAACCGTGCAATTACCGGGGAAACCCATGTCGCCGTCTGGACTCATTAAGGTCAAGCGCACACCATCGGGCAGTTGGCCTAAGTGCCAGTTTTTACGATTAAACCCTTCACGGCCGCCGTGCAAACAGTTAGTCGCTTGGTTGACATCGAGTTGATAATCTTGGCCTTGATAGTGCATTTTGCCGTTAGCGATACGATTTGCAAAGCGGCCAGCAATGGCGCCTAAGTGAGCCGATTGCGTCAGGTAGTCTTCGGCGCTGTCGCAACCAAGTACGATATTGGCACGTTCGCCGTGTTTATCTGGGGTCCACAGAGCGCGGATAATTCCGCCTAAGCTGATGACTTCTAATGCGAGTATGCCATTGTCGATCCTCACCCGTTCGATTTCGCCGCCGCGGGGATCGGTCCAAGGATCCAAAACACTGAAACGTACCATTTAGCTTCCCTCTGTGTTGAATATGCTCACTGCTTATTGTGTAAAATTAGTATGTTAACCCTATTGTTTGCCATCAACACCATAAAGTTCAGCGATGAATTCGTATGTTATCGACGGCCTTGTCACTGTATTGGTTTTCTTTGTTTTAAGCCTGTTCTGGCTAATTGTCTATGCGGCCCGCGCCAGCGCTGGCGGAACATAAATAGACAGTGGCATCGATTGCGGTTTTGTCGAAAAACTCATGTTCAACGGCGGCCACGACAGCGTCGGTCAGTTCATGATCGACTAAAGCGACCACGCAGCCGTCGGTCATGCGGATGCCGCCACGCTCGCCAATCACTTGGCTGACAATCTCAACTAAGGTATCAAATTCGGGCAGTGTCACTTCAAAATCATCCCGCAGTGAAGCATGGGATTCCGCCATTAAGCGGCTGAATTTTTGAATGTTATTTTGCTCTAACGCGCGGGCTGCACTCTGGGTTCTTTGATTTTCTGTGACGACGTGTTTTGCTCTGCGATATAACACTTCATCTAAATCGGCTTTTGCGCTTTCTAATCGACGTAAATCGAGGTGACGCAGCGCATCTAAGCCAAAGTATTCGGCCGCTTGGGCGCATTCGTTGCGACGTTGTTGATTGGTGGCGGCTAAACGTTGCTTCTCAATATGGGCATCTATGATGATAAGGCTTAAGTTTTCTGGGATGGGAATGGCTTCGCTGTCCAGATCTAAGCAGTCAATCAGCAGCGCGTGGTCTTGCTCACCCATGGCGCTGCACATTTGATCCATGATGCCACAGGCCGATTCGACATATCTGTGTTCACCACGTTGGGCCAGTTGCGCTACCGCCATTGGTGATAAATGCAATTGGCTGGTATCACTGATGGCAGTGCCGAAGGCGACAACGAGGGCGCCCGATGAGGATAAACCTGCTGCAAGCGGCACGTCGCCCACAATGGCTAAGTCTAAGCCCTTGGCTAATAAACCTGTTTGCGCCATAGCCGCAGTAAAACCTTTAAGGTAATTCACCCAGCCATCTTGCGGGTCCATGTCGTTTTCTTGACCGAAGGTCCACTCTTTAATTTGTCCGGGAAAGGCATCGGCAACGGCACGAAACTTAGTGTCGTCACGGCGTTTTACCGCAATCACTGTATGAAAATTAATGGCTGCCGGGAGTACAAAACCGTCGTTGTAATCCGTGTATTCACCGATCAGATTGACGCGCCCAGGGGCTTGATATAAATCGTCGGCTTTAGTGCCAAAGGTTTGGACAAATAACTTTGTGGCGCGCTGCGCAGGGTTTGACATGCTGTAAAAAATTCCAAAAAAGCTGAGCTAATTTCGTTACCGTCATCGATTTATATCACGACTGAGTCGGTGATGTAACTGAGATTTTTTGCTGAAATGGCGATGGGCGGCAATGAGAAAATCGATACTGTGATAGGAAGTCAAAATAACGTATTCAGTGCGTTATCTAGTCGATTGATTTGTAAAGATTAGTCAGTAGTTAGTTGGATGCCGCACAAACTTACAGAGGAGGTTACTGCTCGTTTGTGCGGCCTATTATGGCGTGATTTTAATTCAATGCAGCATTAGCAGGCACTTAACTATTGGACTCTGCATTAATTTTAGGATCAGCCACTTGCGCAGTTTCTTCTGCTTGCGCGGCGTTTTTTTCTGAGTCTTGCAACAGCTCATAAATCACATGATCCACAAAACCGGCACCCGCAGCTTCGTACAGGTTGTAAACACTGTGTACGCCCGATTCGCGAAGTGCCGCGGCATCGTCACTGTACTGCACAATTGCGCTGATCTTGCCTTGATAATCCAGTTTTTTGAGTTGCTCGACCGCAAACATATTTCCCGCGTGGTGCGGCATGGCCAGCAGCACTAATTCAAGATTCGGTGCTCTGTCGAGCTTCTCCCAAAAGTCGGTATCCGAGGCATCACCTTGTACTACGTTGCGGCCCTTGGCTTTATGTAAGTCGACTATGTCTTGCTTGTGCTCAATGCCGAGAATTTCGCCGTCAAATTGCTCCCGGAGTTCATCGTAGGCACCGCTACCAATGCGGCCCATACCTAAAATTAAGAAGCGTGGATTGCCAATGGCGATCGGTCTGTCTTCTGGATGCAATGGGCGTTTTTCAAGCTTGATTAAACGCTGTTGGAATCGTTGATAGATGTTACCTACGGTGGCGTTAAGCGGCGCGGCGAGTAAAAAACTAAAGCTTAATGCCACGGCGATGATCACTAGCCACTCTGGAGGTAACCAGCCTTTATAGGTGGCAACGGCGGCGACAATCAGACCGAATTCACTGAAGTTACCTAGGTTGAACGAGCCCAACATTGAGGTCCGTGAACGTAGCTTAAAGCGGGTAAGAATGTAGACAAACAGCAGAATTTTAAGTGGCACTAACAGCACTAACAGCGCTGCGAGTACGATATCCGATACCGTAGGTAAGCCGTTGAGCCCAATGGTTAAGAAGAAGGCGACGAGGAAAAGCTCTTTAAAATAGAACAGGGATTTTGCCAGTTCTGAGGACTTTTTGTGGCCCGCCAACAAGATACCGATAATCAGTGCGCCGAGATCGGGTTTTAAGCCAACAGACTCAAATAACCAAGCGCCAACCACGAGTGCCATTACTAGACCAAAAAGGACTAACAGTTCACCGTGGCCAACACGGTCGAAGGCTTTATAAATGAGCGGCTTAGCCAGTGGCAGTAAGAGTAATGCGAAGGCCCATACCGAAGGTACATCGCCCTTAGAAATGGTTAAAAACAGTACGGCGAAGATATCCTGCATAATCAAGATACCAATGGCGACTCGGCCGTAGAGGGATTGGACGTCGCCCTTATCTTCTAACACTTTGACCGCAAATACGGTACTGGAGAAGCTTAACGCGAAGGCGATTAACGTCAGTTGCTCAAGGTTAAGACTGGTGAGTTGGCTTAAACCCAGTAAGCCGAAGAGTTTCAGAATCGGTACAAAAATCACGATCGAGAGTATTAAGTGCACACTCGAACCCGCCCACACTTCGGCCTTGAACAGGCTGCGAATGTCGAGTTTTAAACCAATCGCAAACAACAGCAAAGTCACGCCTAGGCTGGCGAGTTCTTGCAGCAATGGCAGGCTTTCTTTATCTATCCCTAGGACGAATAATACGAAGCCCGCCACTAAGTAGCCGATGAGCGGTGGCAGTCCTATGCGGCTGACGAGCATGCCGCAGATGAGTGTGATAATGAGGATACCGGGTTCCATGATGCTCCAATCTAAAAAGTCCAAAATAGTGACTGATTGTATAAGAAATCTATGACACTGGAACAAAAAAGCGGACTTTTAATGAAAAAAGTCCGCTTTTTATTGGTGTTGCGGCAAATACACTTGCCGGTTAAAACTTGCTAGAGTGAAATTGCTTTAGTGGTCTAAGTCTAAACCGTGATTATTTCACCAGATGATCTAAATGGGCGGCAAAATCTTTAGGGCCCATAAAACCAGTCACACGTAAATCTTCCCTTTGCTCGCCTTGTTCGTTAAACATCAACAAGGTAGGCAAACCGAGCACATTGTATTTTTCGAGTAAGGCCACATCGACCTTATCACTTTTAGTCACATCTGCTTGCAGTAGCACGATTTTATTCATGCGGGCTAACACGTCAGCATCCTTAAAGGTGATGGCTTCGAACTCTTTACAGGCAACACACCAATCGGCGTAGAGATCTAGCATCACAGGCTTACCTTGGGCGGCTGCTGCGGCGATTTCTTGCTCAAGATCTTTAATGGATTTAATCCGTTTAAAGCCATGGGCTTCTTCGGTTGTCGCCGCAGTGCCTACGGGGTTGTGATTAAAACCTAAGTGGCCCATCACAGCTTGGAATCCATAGGAGAAACTTGCCAGTAGCGTCAGAGTTAATAGCACTGAACGGACAGTTTGTTTCCAGTTAAATTCACTGAGTTTGTTCTGATGCATCAAGTAGCCGGTGAAGCTCACGCCCCACAGTGACCAGAGCACATCGGATACCACGCCCGTCCAAATACGACCGAGCATTACGATAGACACAGCGATCAACAGGAAGCCGAAGACGGTCTTGATGATGTCCATCCAAGCGCCGGCTCTGGGTAATAATTTACCGCCCGAGGTGCCGATAATCAGCAGAGGTAAACCCATGCCCATACTGAGTACATACAGGGCTAGGAAGCCTTGGAGTAAGTCGCCGGTTTGCGCCACATAAACGAGCGCACCCGATAGCGGCGCGGTAGTGCAAGGTGATGCGACAAGGCCAGAAATCACGCCCATCAAGAATACGCCAACTAAGTTGCCGCCTTTTTGATTGTTCGATACTGAGTTCATCTTCTCCTGCCAGCTCGATGGTAGTTTCAAATCGTACAGGCCAAACATAGATAAGCTGAGCACAAAGAATAGAATCGCCAATACCACTAACACGGCTGGATGTTGCAATGCCGCTTGGTATTTCAGTCCTGCCGATGCGACCACTAACCCTAAGATAGAGTAAGTGATTGCCATACCTTGGACGTAAGCCATGGACAAGGTAAAGGCTTTTGCAGTTGAGAGTTTTTGCCCTTGGCCAACAATAATGCCCGACAAAATCGGGTACATAGGGAACACGCAGGGCGTTAATGCCAGACCGACACCTAGACCAAAGAAGATCACTAAGGTCCAAATCAGGCTGTCGTTTGACAGCATTTGGCTCAGGGTATCTTGCTGGGTAATAGGTTGGGTATTGGCTTTATCGGCCGTGCTCGGTTCAATGCTGGCTGACTCAGTGCTGGCAGGCTCTGCTGCGGCGGTCGATTCGCTCGCTTCGGCACCTGCTATCAAGCCATCATTAGCGGCAATCGCTTTTAGCACCACGTCACGTTTGGTCGGTGGATAACATAACTTACCTTCGGCGCAGCCCATAAAAGTGACTGTCAGAGTGGCATTTTCATCGGCCTGTTTCAGTGCAACGGGAATATCCACATAGGTGTAATAGACTTCTTGTTCGCCAAAATACTCATCTTGATGGGGCTTACCCTTGGGCAGCGCCACTGTGCCTAGTTCGGCGCCATTAACACTGAATTTAAGCTTGTCGCGGTACATGTAGTAACCGTCGGCAATCACCCAATTGAGTTTGACTTGATTACCTTCTTGCTTGAAATCGAAGGCAAAGGCATGATCGACAGGCATCAATTCCGGCTCACTCTTCATGAAGTCGAATTTGTTACCGAAAACCCCTTCACTGTGCGCTAAGGGCGTGAGGAGCAATAAAGACGTGAAAATAAGGCTGAGTAGTTTTTTCATGGCTGAGTGTTGTCTTTTATCCAATCTAAGTAGGCTGGTAGCCCGTGAGTCACAGGCACGGCAATAATTTCGGGTACTTGATAAGGGTGGAGTCTAAGCACAAGTTGTTCTAACTCTGAATATCGACTTTGTAAACATTTAATCTGTAAGCTAAATTCTTGTTCGTCACAGATTTTCCCTTCCCAAGCATAAATTGAACGTATCGGGGCGGAGATATGAACACAAGCGGCAATACGCGACTCAACTAAAGCCCGAGCCAAGGTATTGGCTTGTACTTCATCGGGGCAGGTAGTGCTAACCACTAAATACTGATGCTGCATGGTGTTAGGTATCGTCTCTTAAGAATCTTAAAGTTCGCTTAAGCCAACTGAGTTAGGCTACTTTACGTGTTTTAATGGTCTCATACATTAGCGCGTTAACAAAAGGGTGAGCTAAATATCAGTTGTGATATCCATTGCTAAATCCGTGGTGAATCGCCCCTGAGTCTGTCGCTATGCTTAGCCTGACTTGAATTAAGACCGGATAGTCCCCATTTAGTTTACACAGATAGTCAGATAAACCTGAGGTCGGTATGTTTTTCATTATATTTTTACTCTTTGTGCTGATCCCAGTAATAGAGCTGTCGGTGCTGATCCGTGTGGGTGAAGTGCTTGGCACTTGGACTACCATAGGTTTAGTGCTGTTTACCGCCGTGCTCGGGGTCTCTTTGGTTCGCAGCCAAGGTTTAAGCACCTTAATGCAAGTTCAACAAAAACTCGCTCGCGGTGAAGCGCCGGGGCAAGAAATCGTCGAGGGCATGATGCTAGCTATGGCGGGCATTTTACTGCTGATCCCCGGTTTTGTAACCGACGCCATTGGCCTGTTATTGCTGACACCATTCACTCGTCGCCCGATCGCCGCCTTGCTGTTTAAGCGCATGCAGTTACGGGTTGTGGCGGGATTACAGGGTGGTATGCACGGTGGCTTTCAAGCGGGACAAAGTCCGTTTGGGCCTAAGTCGCATGGCCCATTTGGCCAAGCGCCGTTTGATGATAGCGTGAAAAAAGACGGTAATGTGTTTGAGGGTGACTTCGAGCATAAAGTCGATCCAAGTGATATCAAGCCCGCTAGCCATCAGCTGTCTGATAAAGATCCTAAGCCTTAGTCTGTTATGGTTTAGTGCGTTTGATACACGCCTTTAATCGCTTGAACTTTTTACCCCAATCTTACTTCAATGCCAGCGGCCATCATGATTAATTTGAGCTGCGCCGCTGGTGTATTTCATCTGCTCGCAATAGTCATTCACTTAGCAATATCACTTAGCAATAAATGTACTATTTTTTCGTTCCACGAGATTGAATAAGATCTGTTTAAATCATCATTCGATACCCAAGAGAAAAAGCAATATCAGTACTATTGTCCATATTGAGTAGATTTTCGACTATAGCAAACTCAATTGCACTGTTATCTAGATAATATCTATAGCCTAGAAATACTTCGTGTGAAGCCTTTGAGAAGTCATTATCTGCATTCAGTAAGCCATCATAATGATGCAGTTCAATAAGCCAACCATGACGTCCCATCAAAAATTCATAACCTAAAGATAACATTAATGCATGATCTTTATAGTCTGCTCCGGAGAGGCTTTCATTATTTTGTCTAAAACTGATGCCAGCTGTGGAGTACAAGCTATGCATTCCAGTGGTATAGCTATAATTCAGCTGTAATGCTTGTTCAAACCGATTATCTACAAATGGGCCTGAATTAACATGGTTGTAATATAAGCTGCCACCTATTGATAGCCCATGATTATTTTCATTAATTAGCTGATATTCTAAATAAAAGCTTATGGCATTATTGAGCGTGTCACCAGAAATATCAGGTTGATATATACCATTTTTTGAATATATTTCATTTTTATTCTTGGTTGTATTATCACGGCCATTTTGACCTATACCAAAGGCATCATGAAACCAGATAGTGACTGAGTCAAGGTGGTTATCTCCACTAAAACTCCAGTTGTAATGACTATCCAGCATCCATTTTTCTGTCAATTGCCACTTGATGCCACCATTGAGAGAATTATGATAATAGTCAGCATAATATTCATCAGTTTCAGCCCATACACTTGCAGCCGTCGCAGATCCGTATAGCTCTTTTTTCCCTTCAGGCAGTGCAAACCCAGAACGCAGCATAGGGGTTAAGCTAGCCGCCTGCATGGGTGACTGAGCATACACACTGAGTGGACCATAATGGTTATAATTGATATTTTCTGCGAAAGTATTCGGTAAGAAAAGTACCGCGTAAATTAGCTGTGCTCTAATTGTCACAGATAACATTTTCTTTGCATATCTCATCTTGGCGCTCTTTTAAACTAATACAAATTAAAGGCAACGCTTATTGAAAAGACATTTGTTACCTATAAATAGCTGATATTTAAATTGATAATAAGTTTTTACTTGGCAGCTTAACATTACTAAATTCAAGCTACAAAAACACATACCATAGGAGTACGAGTGCAAGCCAGAATGCTCTGCCGATAAACGGAATTAAAGATAGTATGAGCAGAGCGCTGATAATTCCCAGTAATACTGTCGGTTTTCTTATTGGAAGAATACTATCAAAACGTAATTTCATGATGCTTCTCAAATGTTAATCTCAACAAAATAGTAACATTATTTTGTTGTAAACTATGAGGGTGGTATTTAAGATGACATGGCAAATTAATAATCGGCTATAAATATACCTTTGTTATTTATTCGTGTAAATGTGCGTAATTGATTATTACTCCATATTACTTGTGTAAATATGGAACTGATAGTTCATGTTTTAAGGAATACATTTTTTCTTGGCTGTGTTATTTGCCATCATTAATTAAAGCCTTGCATTAATATGCCAAATTTAGTTATTCAAACGATATTGTTTTCAGTTTTTCTTAAAGGGCAATAATGACCAGTCAGCCACTAACAGAGTGACTGACCGGCCGCGCCGGGAAGCGTTTTTGGAACAATTGCGGAGCTATAAGTTGAGTGTTATTTGTTAGGTGACTCACCTCCTATCGCTGTCGCTTTAATATTGAATACTAGGCTGTACATCACTGGCAGTACTATGAGTGTTAACAGTGACGCAAAACCGAGACCGAAAATAATCGTAATCGCCATTGAACCGAAAAAGGCGTCAGAGATCAGTGGGATCATCCCGAGCATAGTGGTTATGGCTGCCATCATGACGGGGCGCACACGGCTGACACAGGAGTCGACCAAGGCGAAATAAGCGGGTTTGCCTTCACTGAGTTCGAGGTTGATTTGATCGACCAAGACGATACCGTTTTTAATCACCATACCCGACAAACTCAGCAGGCCGAGTAGCGCCATAAAGCTGAAAGGGGCGTCGAATAACAACAGTCCCGCAGACACCCCAATCAGGGCTAAGGGCACAGTAAACCAGATCACTAAGGGCTGACGCACTGAGTTGAACAAGAATACAGTGATCAAGAACATCGCCAGATAACCCATAGGAATCGAGCTGAATACTGCGGTTTGTGCTTCGCCTGCGGTTTCAAATTCACCGCCCCATTCCAAGTGATAACCTGCGGGCAGGCTGATCGCTTCGACCTTGTCTTTCACTTTACGCAGCACAGAGTCGGCTGTTTCATCACTGCCAAGCTTAGGATCGGCCATCACAGCGAGCATACGCATGCGATCGCGGCGCATCACCAGCGGATTTTCCCACTCAGTGTTGAAGTTACTCACCACTTGGGTGGCTGGTACAAAGGTATTGTGTTCGCTACTCCAAATTTGCAGCTTCCATAGGCTGTCTGCTTGCAAACGTTCTTCGGCGGGCGCTCTGGCGACGATCGGCAGCAAGTGGCTGGTTTCTCTATATAAACCAATTTGCTTACCGCTAAAGTTAACCAATAGGGCATTGTCCAGATCTTGTTTGCTGATCCCCGTTTCCCGCGCTTGGGCGTTTTCTAACTGTGGACGGATCAAGGGCACTTGGTTGCGCCAGTTGTGGCGTATGCCATCCATGCTCGGTTCGGCGTGGAAAATGGCTTCGGCTTGGTCGCCTAAAGCGCGTAGCACTTCAGGATTATCGCCATAGAAGCGCGCCTCAATTTTGGCGGCGGGCGAAGGGCCGTTCTCCATGTTTTTCAAGCGATATTGCGCCTGTGGGAAACGTTGATTTAACAAGGTTTCTAACTCTGGCATATAGGCTTTAACGGCGGCAAGATCCTGCATTTCGACTATCAACTGCGCAAAGGCGGGATAGCCTTTTTCTGGTTGATAGGGCAGGACGAAACGCTGCGAACCTTGACCAATAACGGTTGTTAAGTGTTTTAGCCCTACGTCTTTTTGCTCGTTCAGCGAGAGCATTAACTTTTCGATATCAGCGGTAAAGCGTTCGGTCGCTTTAATATCTGTCCCTTCTGGCATCCAGATATCCACAAAGAAAATTGGCGTGTTAGAGGCAGGGAAGAACACATTTTTAATATGACCAAAGCCCACCACAGCGCTGAACAGCATGGCGACAACCAGCAGAATACTCACCAGTCTAAAGCGCAGCGCTACAATCAAGCCTGTGCGATATAAGCTGAAGAACCAGCCCTTGTATGGGTCTTGGGCTTCTTCGTCGCTCGGCGCATCCTTAAATAATAGATGGCAGAAGAACGGCGTTAAGGTGATGGCGGTGATCCAGCTGATAAACAGCGAAATCATCAACACTTGGAATAAAGAACGGCAGAACTCACCGGCGGCATTTTGCGATAGGCCAATGGGCGCAAAGGCAATAATGGCAATTACAGTCGCCCCTAAGAGCGGCCACTGGGTTTGAGCCACAATTTGCTTGGCGGCTTCGAGGCGCGTTTTACCACGGCGAAGACCAATCAAAATACCTTCTGTGACCACAATCGCGTTATCGACCAACATACCAAGGGCGATAATGAGTGCACCGAGGGAGATAAGTTGTAGCTCAATCCCCAGCACTTTCATCACAATAAAGGTACCCAGAATTGTCAGCAGTAAGATCAGACCCATCAACAGACCCGAGCGCAGCCCCATAAACAGCAGGAGCACGGCGATCACGATTGCAATCGATTCTAATAGGTTGATTAAGAAGCCGTTGACTGTCTCATCGACCGCCTGACTCTGGTTGTAAACCGTCGCTAAATTCATCCCGATTGGGCGTTGAGATTCAAGCTCGGTTAAACGGTCACTGACCTTCTGTCCGACTTCAACCACGTTCACGCCACTAGAGAAAGAGATCCCCAGAGATAACGCCGCTTCACCCTTATTGTGGTAAAGCACATTCGGGGTTTCGTCGTAGTCCTTCTCAATATTGGCAATGTCGCCAAGGTAAATCAGCTCAGTGCTACCCGGTGGACTAACGATCAAACGCGCCAGATCCTGCACATTGCTAAATTCGCCCGTGGGATGAATGCGGATACGGTTATCGCCAATCACTAAGCTGCCCGCGTTAGAGACCACGTTTTGATTGTTCACTAAACCATAGATATAGCTTTGATCTAACCCCAGTGCCGACAGCTTTTGCTGGGAGATTTCAATCACCACTTGCTCGGTGACGTTGCCCGCAACTGAAACTTTTTTAACGCCGGGTACTAGCACGAGTTCACGGCGCAGATAGTCGGCGTAATTGCTTAATTCGCGGTTACTGTAATCAGGGCCTGAGAGATTAAATAAAATGCCATACACATCGCCAAAGTCGTCCATCACTTGCGGCGCTGTGGTGCCCGGAGGCAAGCTCCCCGCTGTGTCGTTGACCTTGCGCCGTACTTCATCCCATACCTGTGGCAGGCTGGTTTTGTCGTAGCTTTCTTTAATCTCGATTTGGATTTGTGACAGGCCCGCACTGTTAATCGAGGTCACATGCTTAATCGCATCGAGTTGTTGTAGGGCATCTTCGAGCGGCAGTGTGACTTCTTCTTCCACTTGCTCTGGTGATGCACCGGGATAAGCTGTGATCACTAAGGCTTCTTTAATGGTGAATTCGGGAAACTCTAATTGCCCCAAACCGGTAAAACTCACGCCGCCACCCACGAGTAGCAGCAACACAAACATCCAACTGATGACTTTGTGGCGTATCGAATACTCTGCAATGTTCATCAATTACACTCCACGCTGCCAGCGTAGTGGTTTGACTTTCATGCCAGCGGATAATTGAGACACGCCAGCGCTGACGATAAGATCGCCCTTGTTGACGCCAGTTAAAATCTCAACGCCTTGATTACTCACGCGTCCTAACGTCACTATGGTCGGTTTGACTTCACCCGATTGCGCTTGATAAACCCACACTTGCACTTGGCCATCTTGATCGCGTTTATCGATAGCGGTCACAGGTACGACCGTTGACGCGAGTGCGCTGGGATCTTTGACTAAAGCTAAGGTTAATTCGGCGCTCATACCAGGAAGTAATTGAATATCTTGGGGTTGAGGCAATGAAAACACCACTTCATAGGCTTGAGTGCCTGGGGTGACTTGGGTGGAGTATTCTTTAAACTTGGCGTCGAAGCTCTGCTCGGGGAAGGCGCTAAAACGCACTTTAGCTGCAAAGTGAGCTTGATCGGTATATTGCTTCAGCCCAGCCGCCATGGCTTCGGGGACTTGAATGCTCACATCGAGCAAGTTGTTGTTTTGCAGTGTTAACACCCCCTGATTGGCCTGCACGATTTGGTGGTTATCCACTAAACGTTTTGCAATAGTGCCGCTAAAGGGCGCGGTTAAGCGGGTATAACTCAGCTGATCGCGCGCAGCCGCAAGGGCGGCCTTGGCCGATTTGAGCTGCGCCTGGGTGCTATCAAACTCAGACTGTGAAATCAGCTTACGATTGAGTAGCTCGGCCTTACGTTTAAAGTCGGCGGCTAACAGTTCGTGCTCTGCCTCACGGGTCATTAAGTTATTTTTGGCATCCCTATCGTCAAGCTGGGCGAGCAGACTACCTTGAGCGACTCTTTGGCCTTCGACTAATGTCAGTTCGGTGAGTTGCCCTGAAATACGGAACGACAATTCGGCGCGGCTATTGGCGGCAACGCGGGCGGGAAAGGTTCTGAAATCTCCAGCTTCTACGTTGAGCACTTCAAACAGTTTAACCGGACGGACAGTGTCCACTTGCACTGAACTTTCCGCTGGCGAACAACCACTGAGCAGGGCTGGAAGCAGCATAGCCAGTGGCAAGAGTCGATATGATTTCATGGTAGCGATTTCCTAGTTAACAAGTTGTCAGCATTTCTGAGCGCGAAGATAACAGCTAAAGTAGTTGCAATAAACGGGATACTTTGGGATTATCAGTCCCACATAATGAGATTGAACTTAAGGCCAAAATGAAGACAGAGGACTTAGCGTTATTCCACCGAATTGCTGAAACCGGTAGTTTGATTGAAGCGGCTGATTTACTTAACTTACCCAAATCGACTGTGAGTCGACGTTTGCAAGCCTTGGAAGATGAGCTGAATATTAAACTGTTTCACCGCCAGAGCCGCTCAATGACGCTCACCTCTGCGGGCAGCCATTTCTACCAGCGCTCGCAAAACATTCTGGCCCAGCTCGATGAAACCCTATTTGAAATGACCAATGATGATGCTGAGATAAGTGGTCATCTGCGCATTCAAATGTTCCCCATCCATAGCATGAAAATCTTGATGCAAGCCATTTTCCGCTTTATGGATATGCATCCAAAACTCACCTTAGAAGTCATCAGTAGCTCAGAATCCGTCGATATGGTGAAACATAATCTCGATGTGGCTTTTGTGGTCGAGCCCGCGTTGGATACCTTAGATTTAGTGGTGCGGCCGATTTTTACCACTGACTTACGTTTTTACGCCAGTCCTCAATATTTAGCGGCGCACGGCACACCTAAAACACCACAACAAATTGAATCGCATAATGTTTCCTTATTCCGATTATCCAACGGAAAAATTTTCAATGAGTTATGGATAGGATCAGAGCAAGAGGTGAGAGTCAGAGGCAATTTCTGCTCCAACAGTATTGAAGTGGCGGTTGAGTTTGGATTGCAAGGACGCGGTATCGTGTATGCACCTTCTGAAGTCGTTGCCGAATATGTACAAAGCGGTGAGTTAGTGACCCTATTACCTGAAATCCAGCCCCACCAAGGCGAGTGCTTCTTAGCTTATCCATCAAGGCGTTATGTGAGTTTAGCCAGCCGACGCTTTATCGACTACATAATGCAAGAGTTAGTGCCAAATGGCGTGCCTACTCACATGAGCGAGCAAAGTACACGTCGCTCCTGCAAAGCCTCTTCAGAAGCGTTTTCAGATGATGTTTTGCCACTTTCTAGGCAAAAAATCGAACTCGTTTCCCTTTAGCTCATGGCGTTAGCGGTTGTGACCTTTGTCGGTTCACAGATCCGCTGCGCCAGCCAGTAACAGGCAATCCCCATCAAAATATTGGTCACAGGCAGCGCCAGTAGCAGGCCTTTCACGTCACCTATGTACGATCCCAAGGCCGCCAACGGCAGCATAAGTAGCACTAAGCGGCACAGGTTGATCACCAGTGAACTCATAGGTCTGTGGTAAGCATTGAGCGAGGTCGCGACAATAATCACTATGCCTAAAGGTCCGTAGGCGCAGGGCAGCACTAAGATATAAAAACTCAACCACTCGATCACCAGCGGATCGGTACTGAATAAGTGCGCGATAGGCTCAGCTAAAAAGATCAGTGGGATATAGAGTAAGGTTTGGAAAACAAAGATAAATTTTATCGATAGCAGCAGGGCTTCTTTCGCTCTTTGTGGCTGTCCTGCCCCTAAGTTTTGCGCGATAAAGGGCATTAGGCTCGACGACAGTGCCATCACGACTATTAACAGCACTGACTCTAAGCGAGTCCCAGCCCCAAAGGCCGCCACTGCGCTGTGGTCGATATGCGCCAACATCGCCATGATAACGGCATTGGCTAATGGATTGATTAAATTCATCAAAGCGGCGGGTTGTGCGATATGGGCTAATTTAGTCCAGTTGGCGCGCATTCTGTCGATGTCAAAGGCCGCCCATTCGAGCATCTTGCGCCTGACAATCAACAAATAGCCCGACAAAGATAAGGCAATCAACCAAGCGAACAGGGTTGCTATCGCGGCGCCTTGGATTTCTAAGCGTGGAAACGGCCCAATACCGAAGATAAGTAATGGATCGAGGATAAGGTTAATGACTGCCGCCAGCGCCATAATCATCGCTGGCGAGCGAGTATCGCCGGTGGAACGCAAACCTTGATTGCCCACCATCAACAATACCAGCAGCGGCGCGCTGACATACCAGTAAATCATATAGTCGTGGATCAGCGGCAAGCTGTCATCATTTGCCCCAAGTAAGCGAAACAGTGGCTCGATAAAAATGCTACCCAGTGCAGCTAAACTGGCAATCAAACCAAAGGTCAGTAATAAGGCATCATGCAAGAACACTTTGGCCTTGTGGGCATTACCCGAACCGATAAGTCGGCCTAAATTAGTCGAGACACCAGCGCCAATACCAATGGCGATGCTCGAGATCACTAAGGTCACTGGAAAGGTAAAACTAATGGCGGCTAAGGCTTCGGTGCCCAATTGGCTGATAAAAAAAGTGTCAGCGAGGCTGAAACCTAGAATGGTCATAATGCCAATTAAGTTGGGGAGGCTCATGTTGAGCAGTACACGACCAATTGGCGCGGTGAGCAGCCCGTGTCTGTCTTTCATGGAAAAATAGTGCCTTGTTAGCGAGCGGAGGCGAGATTCTAGCAGGATTGTGCGGACTTGAAAAAACCGACATCAAAAAATTGAAGTTTTTTTTGTAAATGCCCTTGGATCTCGACACTGTCAGCCCCATATCTCAGACAGCAAAAGAGCAGACTAAGGTGTCTGTTTTTTTAATCACAAATAGGCTCGATTGTAGGGCATCAAATCATTAGGAGAGTTCATAGATGAATATTCGTCCATTACATGACCGCGTAATCGTTAAGCGTCTAGAAGTTGAATCAACATCAGCGGGTGGCATAGTACTGACCGGTAGCGCCGCTGAAAAATCAACTCGCGGTGAAATCCTTGCTGTGGGCAATGGCCGTATTTTAGAAAATGGCACAGTTAAGCCACTGGATGTCAAAGTGGGTGACGTGGTGATCTTCAACGAAGGTTACGGCGTTAAGAAAGAAAAAATCGACGGTCAAGAAGTTTTGATCCTGTCGGAAGCTGACCTGATGGCAGTAGTGGGTTAATCCTCAGCATCAATTCGACATTCCAATTAATCATTAAAAATTTAAAGGATAATCAAGATGGCAGCTAAAGAAGTTGTATTTGGTAATGACGCTCGCGTAAGAATGCTGGCTGGCGTAAATATTCTAGCGAACGCAGTAAAAGTGACCTTAGGCCCTAAAGGCCGTAACGTGGTATTAGACAAGAGCTTCGGCTCACCACTGATCACTAAAGACGGTGTGTCTGTTGCCAAAGAAATCGAGTTAGAAGACAAATTCGAAAACATGGGCGCGCAAATGGTGAAAGAAGTTGCTTCTAAAGCCAACGACGCCGCCGGTGATGGTACTACTACTGCAACTGTACTGGCTCAAGCCATTGTTGTTGAAGGCTTAAAAGCCGTTGCAGCCGGTATGAACCCTATGGATCTGAAGCGCGGTATCGACAAAGCTGTTATCGCTGCAGTTGCTGAATTAAAAGCCTTATCACAACCTTGTGCAGATTCAAAAGCGATTGCGCAAGTTGCGACTATCTCTGCAAACTCTGACGAATCTATCGGCGAAATCATCGCAACTGCGATGGAAAAAGTCGGTAAAGAAGGCGTGATCACAGTTGAAGAAGGCCAAGCGTTAGAAAACGAATTGGACGTAGTAGAAGGTATGCAGTTTGATCGTGGCTACCTGTCTCCATACTTCATCAACAAGCCAGAAACGGGCAGCGTTGAATTAGATCACCCATTCGTACTGTTAGTAGACAAGAAAATCTCTAACATTCGCGAACTGTTACCTATCCTTGAAGGTCTGGCAAAAACCGGTAAGCCATTGCTTATCGTTGCTGAAGACGTTGAAGGCGAAGCATTAGCAACATTAGTTGTGAACAATATGCGCGGTATCGTGAAAGTGGCTGCTGTTAAAGCACCTGGCTTTGGCGATCGTCGTAAGGCAATGCTGCAAGACGTAGCAATCCTGACTGGCGGTACTGTTATTGCTGAAGAAATCGGCCTAGAGCTTGAAAAAGCAACCCTAGAAGATTTAGGTACAGCTAAGCGTGTTGTGATCACTAAAGACAACACCACCATCATCGATGGTAACGGCGAGCAAACACAAATTGCTGCTCGTGTAAGCCAAATCAAACAACAAGTTGAAGAATCAACGTCAGACTACGACAAAGAAAAACTGCAAGAACGTATGGCTAAACTAGCTGGCGGCGTAGCAGTAATCAAAGTTGGCGCAGCGACTGAAGTTGAAATGAAAGAGAAAAAAGCCCGCGTTGAAGATGCTCTGCATGCAACTCGTGCTGCGGTAGAAGAAGGCGTGGTTCCTGGCGGCGGTGTTGCTCTGGTTCGCGTAGCTTCTAAGATCGCTGAAGTTGAAGTATTAAACGAAGACCAAAAACACGGTGTGGTTATCGCACTGCGTGCAATGGAAGCGCCACTGCGTCAAATCGCCACTAACGCGGGTGAAGAAGCGTCAGTTGTTGCTAACACAGTGAAGAACGGCAGCGGTAACTTCGGTTACAACGCCGGTAATGACACTTACGGTGACATGTTAGAAATGGGTATCCTTGACCCAACTAAAGTGACCCGTTGTGCATTGCAATTCGCTGCGTCAATCGCAGGTCTGATGATCACTACAGAAGCTATGGTTGCTGAAATCCCACAAAATGCTGGCCAAGATATGGGCGGTATGGGTGGCATGGGCGGAATGGGCGGCATGATGTGATCCTAGCTGGTTAAAATCGTTTATAGCTGCGTTACTTTGTTACTCGTGTAGAAAAACACTACACGTCGCAACAAAAAGCCTTGCTCTAAAACGATTTTTCCTGCGCTAGATTAGCAAAACATCTGCGGTCTTTAGCTTAATCGCTTAAACCTAAATTCTTGTGAGAGAAAAATGAAAACCCCGACTCGGGTAACTGAGTCGGGGTTTTGTTTTCTTGGTCTAACGACGTGAGTAAGTTTCTGGTGTACTTACCTACACTTTTTGGGATTTAAGCGCTGAAATGGTTACTAAAAGTGTAACATCGTATACTTTTGCTGGTGGTTAGATGGTTCCATCTTTCTACATTGTTAGCCATTGCGGCCTAAAGGCCGAGGTGAATCAAAGTCGTGGGGCTTCACCCCTCTGATTCTTAATCAAGAGTCGACCAGGGAGGACTGCTCGTCCTATCCTCCTTGCTATTGTTTTCACAAGCAGCCAAGACGTCCCTAGCGAAGTTACATGCATTGACTCTCTATTTATAAAGCAGGGCTTCGTGCTTATTCGAAAATCGCTAACGCTTCCGATGGGGCGTCCCTTCCCCCCGAAAGCTACGCAGACGTCCTGTCTGCGTCACACGCCATTCTTTCAATAAAGAGTCTTCAACGCCCTCCAGCAACTTCGCAGGGGAGGGTGAACTTCTGTAGCCTCGGTATCGGCTGTTTATCCGAAAAGAGTTATGCCCTATCTTTCACTCCTACCTTCGTTACCACAACTCCTTTTAGAAGGGTTGGTTGTTAAATTTCTTTGGGTGAAATTTATCTCTTTTGATTATCATCGAGTAAATCTTTTTCGTCATTCAAAGAGTCTATAGCTTCATTAACTTTGCTATCCACTTATAAATAAATCCGAACGATTTAAGTTCACCTGCCCTAGAGGATTACTATCGACCGCTTTTATAGCTCATAGTGATTAATTGGTACTTGGCTTAGGTTGTCCAGTCGCCATGCTCCTTGCTCATAGATAAAGCTTAGGCTCTGTAGATCATCTTTAAAGTCATAGCGCTCGTTGGAAGGACTAAGTCTGTCCTTAAACTCAATTTGGATATTTTTATAACCATCGGCCAATTTCTGCTGACCTAAGTGATTGGGGAGTGTGATAAGGCGAGAGAGTGCGCTATCCAGTTCCTTATCTTGTATTGGCAACTGTTCTTGTTTAAAGCGTTCGGTAAAAAGGGCGGAGAACTTTTGTTTATCTTGGCTATGACTGTAGGCGGCTAGCGACCAGTTGGCGAGCACGAGTTCAAACGTGGTGTCGGCTTGGTTAAGTGTTGCAAAGGGAGTTTTATACTTGTTTGACAAATAATCTTGGAAGCGAGGGGATGCATTTCGGTAGCTGTCTTTAAGGATTTTGATGATTTCGTCGAGTTTCGGCTGATTGTAGGTTTTAAACTGTGCGGCAAGCGCGTCGATAGCCTCACCTTTTTGCTCCCAGCTTAAGCGGCCTTCTGCAATGACTCGTAAATCTTTCTTGTGGGGTGTGACTAGTGGTTTGAGATCGGGGTTTTGATTCATTATGTTGCGGATGTTGTCACCAATCCCCTCCATAAAGGCTGTGGATTGTAAGTTGGTTTTACTCTCAAACAATAATCCAGCGCCGCGATAAGGGTCGACCCAGAGATCTGGATTGTTGATTTCGGTCATGCGGTTTGCATCGAGCGCTTTTATATCAGCCACCTTGGTATACAGCTGGCCGAGCGTTGCTTGATGTCTAAGGGTGAAAGCGGAGCGTTCAGCTTTGGCTTTTGCATCAATTTGGCTGTATTGCTGAGCGAGTGATATTAGCTCTGCATCATTTTGGATCCGTTGGTGCGAGTAGTAACCGCAGCGGCTATCGCAGGCATAGTTAGCCAGTGTTGAAATGCTGTCTAACTCTATATGCTTGGTTTGCACAAACACTAGACTGCTATAAAGGTAAAGTGGTGTATCCGCGCTCTTATCGACCAGATAAACCTTATTATTGGGGTTATGTTGGCCTGTGACATTGAGATCTTTCTTGGTGGCACAGACACTAAATTGATGTGCACTTACGGGAATATACCGCTGATAGACTGAGACAAACAGTTTATCTAGGCTGATGTGAGCCGGAACTTCGCCTTTGATCTCGACATCGCATGTCTGTGCAAGGGCCAAGGGAGAAGAGCAGCCAAGGAGTATGGCTGAGAGTATCAGTTCTTTGTTCATAGAAAGCATCCTTATTTCTACTAATTTACTGTGTATCAGCGAGTGTAATATCGCGTTGTTAAAAATGGTTTGTATCTTGTTAATCGCATTCCAATCAAGACTGGGACTAGGTGGAAACTGAGGTTATTGTGCGGGGGCGTTATCAGCAGAATCCATTCATAACTTGATAATAAACAAAAAAAATTTAATGGGCCACCCATTGTTAAATTTTATAAAAGGGATGGTGGGTATAATTCTGTTTGCTTTGCATGACTCGCAAGCAACACCAAATATAAAAGAGATACACCTTCCCCGGCGAAGTTGTCGAAATACGCAGATAGCTCTTAGTTGTTTGAGTGTGGCCGTGGCGACATCATGGATGATGGCGCGGGCTCGGGGGGGAAGGGATGTCCCATCTGAGCCGTTAGGCCGCAAATAAGCATCGAAATCTAATAATCCTATGTTATGTTTTTGCTGGGCAGTGTCTTTGGCGGCGGTTCAATAAGTCTAATCACTCGCTTAATCACATAGCTTAATTACATAACAAAAAGGATGTATCGATGAACGATGAGCAATACGAGAAGGGGCTTGAGGTGCGTCGTGCTGTGATGGGCGATAGCTATGTGGATAAGGCGCTCAATAGTGCGACAGATTTTACCCAGCCGCTGCAAGATTTAGTTACGGCCAATTGCTGGGGTGAGGTTTGGGTGCGTGATGCCATTTCAAGGCAAACGCGCAGTTTGATTACCATAGCGACGCTGGCGGCATTAAAGGCGCCGACTGAGTTAAAGGGCCATGTGCGGGGCGCGCTAAACAATGGCTGCTCGGTTGAAGAGATCCAAGAAGTCTTACTGCATTGCACCGTTTACTGCGGTATGCCTGCAGGGATTGAAGCTTTTCGAGCGGCGAAAGAGGCGATTGATGAGTGGCAGGCGCAAAACAGTTAGTTCACTTGGTACTGATCATTTTGAGCGTCAATGGCTTTGAGGTTTAGTTGCTGTGAGATTTAGTTACTTTGAGGTTTAGTGTTTTTAACATTCGCTAGGGGAGCTGATTTACGCGCATTCCCCTAGCGCATGATGGCTACAAACTTGAATCGTCTGTGCTTATTTTTGCAGTTGGGCTTTTGCGGCTTCTACTTTTGAAAAATCCAAACCGAGTTCAAGTACGGCCTCTTTAATTAAAGCCGGATTCTGCATCACTAATCCCAGCAGTTGTTGTAATTTTTCGGCTGGGATACCTAATTGACCGAGCGTGCCCATCGCCATTAATGGATTGTCGGTTAATGTTTGAAATAGCTCGTTGATCTTAGCGTCACTGACCTTGTGTTCTTTTAAGATGGCAATAATGGGGTTCATTGCGTTACCTTGTTGATATGAAAGTTAAACAGGTGCCGATTTTATCACAGTTCTGCCAGAGTGGTTGACTCACACACGCGTACCCGTTGGATTTTGCCACGCTTTACCTATGCCATTAAGTGCATTAGATTTTATCATCCCTTAAAAATAGAAAGGAACTGTGTTTATGCTTGATGTTGTCGCGCACCAAGACAAAAGTATTTTGGTTAAACAGTTGCGATACGGGCGTGATAATGAGGTCTTAGTCGTCGATGAATGGCAACTGCACCCAGCAGATCACTGGGCGATTTTCGCGACCGACAGTTATTGCGGTTCCTTGCTCGGGCGAATATTAACGGGTGATATTCTGCCCGATGAAGGGACGATTACTGGCTTGCCGCAACGTATCGGCTGGGTGTCACTTGGGTTGCAGCAAGCGTTGCTGGAGCGTGAGTTAGAAAAAGATGAGCTGGATTACGGTTCGAGTGTCGAATCCTTAGTGTTGGAATGCTGCCAAGATGCCGCACAACTCGCGCCACTATTACAAAAGGTTGGGCTTGAGCCGCTGCGCCTGCGCGGTTTTCGGCAATTATCCACGGGCGAAACACGCAGAGTCATGCTGGCGCGTGCGCTGGCAATGTTACCGCAATTACTGATTTTAGATGACCCTTATGCTGGGCTCGATGTTGAACATCAGGCGAGTTTATCTGAGCTGCTGAGTGAAGTGGCCGAGCATACTCAGTTGCTGATCATCACCTCGCGCCAAGAAGAATTACCGCCGTGTATCAGCCACGTGGCGCTGTTTAATGGCGAGATGCTCAAATCGGGGCAGAGTGTGCACAAACTCAGCCCGCCGATGTCGATTGAGCAATGGCACAATCATCCTGTGATGGCGCAGCTGAATGCGTTATCGGCGCAGCGTAGCGATGAACTCTTGGCCTTGATGGAGCGGCAAAGGCACAACGCCGAGGCGTTTGATCCTCTGGTCGAGATTAAAAATGGCAAAGTGGAATATGTCAGTGGGCTGATTTTCAGCGGCGTGAATTGGCGCATCGAGGCGGGGCAACATTGGCAAGTTCGTGGCCCAAATGGCTGCGGTAAAAGCACTTTGCTGGGGCTGATTTTAGGCGACCATCCCCAATGCTATAGCAATGACATCACGCTCTTTGGCCGACCTCGCGGAAGTGGCGAGAGTATTTGGCAAATTAAACAACGGATTGGCATAGTATCGTCGGCGCTACACTTGCAATATCGCGTCAGTTGCTCGGCATTAGATGTGCTGCTTTCGGGCTTTTTTGACTCTATTGGCCTGTACCATAAACCCACTAAACCTCAGCTGGATTTGGCGAAGGAATGGTTGGCTATTTTGCACATGACAGGGCTGGCGAGCACCAGCTTTAAGAAGCTCGATTATGGTCAGCAGCGGTTATTACTAATAGGTCGCGCCTTGATTAAACAGCCACTGTTACTGATTTTAGATGAGCCGTATCAGGGCTTAGATTTTATCAATCGCACCTTAGTGATGCGGGCGCTGGAGATGATAGCCGAGCATCATCTGAGCCAATTGCTGTACGTGTCGCACCATAGGGAAGATGCCTTACCTGTGATTAAAAACTTTGTCGATTTTATCAAGCAAGATGACGGCTATTCGGTACAGGTGAACTACTGCGAGTCTGAGGATTTAACCCGTTTAAATCAGTAAATGCCACCTATCACAGCAGCTTAACGGCTGCTTATTTTTTTGCAGAGTTTGTCATTATCCCTCGGCACTCCAACGCAGATTAAAACTGACCTTACAGGGCGCTAGCCATTGAGTGTGTTAGTCACGCCAGACAGCCGTTCTGTTAATTAGTCATGCTTGATATAGGTAACTGTGAGCCGTTCTACAGTTTTTAATGTCGTTGGCGCGAATAATAGTTTCTGGCCTAGGCCAGAAACTCGTGACAGTTTTATGGTTCATCCACTGAACTTATTCATCAAGTCAGTTATTACGCTTGAGAATCCAAAGCTATGGGCTCCCTTAGCGAGATGAGCCTTAGATGAGCTTTAGTTGAGCCCGAGTGTTACTCGTAGTACCGAAGATGTGCACTAAGACCTAAAACACGATTTCAAGACATTTAAGACGACTTAAAGATAAAAACATTTATGCCAAGACCCAAAAAATGCCGTCAATTATCGAGCTGTGTGCCCTGTAGCCTATTTAAGCCTAATGGGATCCCTGCGGTTAAATTAACTCATATTCAATTAGAGGCCGATGAGTTTGAGGCCCTCGAACTGGGTGATGTGAAAAGATTAAGCCAGATCGAAGCTGCGGCCTTGATGGGGATCTCTCGGCAAACCTTTGGTTACCTTCTCGCCAATGCCCGTAAAAAGGTGGCGACGGCCATTACTCAAGGTCAAGCCTTGAGACTGCCAACCCAAACAGACAAGGATTTATCATGATTATTGCCATGCCGATGAGCCGCGAACGCCTCGCCAGTCACTTTACTAAAGCCCTACAGATTGGTTTTTATAACGAACAGCTTCAGCTGATCAAGCTGGTCGATAACCCGGCAATTGAAGGTGACTGTAGTGCTAAAAAAGCCTTACTAGAGCTGATTATTCAAGAGGGTACCAATATTGTACTTGTACAGAATATCGGTGAGCGCATGTTGGGAAAGTTGCTCGATGCGGGGATTAGCGTGAGTAAAGGCAGTGCCAGTCAAGCAGTGGCGACTTTGCTGGCACAAACAGCGGATTTGAATCTTAGGTTGACTGATGCATCCCAAGGTCGCGCTTCACTCAAACATGCCGCCAAGGGCGGATGTTGTCATTCAACAGGTGACGGCTGCGGTTGCAGTGGTAAAGCTAAAGCAGCACCTAGCTCAACACGTCTTATAAGCACGCCAGCAGTACAGGTTAAGCTCGATAAGTCAGTGCATTACGCTGGGTTTAGGCCGCTGGTAAACAAATAATCTCAGTGTTTAATTTGAATTATTCCGTCACGATTAAACCATAGGGGCGGGCAAGCGCCCCTCGAATATCCGCTAACGAAAACACCTTGGAAAACCGTCCAAAGGTTTTGCCATAAAACACACATTCCACCACAGGCAAGGCAAATACATTGCGGCTCGCCGCTATTTCACCTTGTGCTTGGCAATCAATATAGGCCATCCGCATCTGCGGGAACGCTTGCGCTAACATCTCAGCAATTCTTGGTTTGAGCGTTTGGCACACACCGCAGTCCGGCGCGCCAAATAACAACAGCACCGCAGCGTGCTCGGTTAACATGGACTCAAGCATCTCAGGTGAATCAATGTGCGTGATGATATCAGTGTGCATGCGTTGCCATTTAGAAGTTGCTATGGGTATGAATTCATGGGTGTCGTATCGCTAACTGCACCACTGACGCTCGCAGGGAATGCCATCACCGTTACCATCCATTTGAGTATTGGGGCAATTTTGGATGTAGAAAGTCGCCTCAGCACAGGAACTCATGTGGCTGCAATGGGTTTTACCTGCTTCACATTGGAAACTTGGTGTTGCTGTTGCTTGTGTTCGCGCTTTAGTTTCATACATGGGCATTCTCTCAATGTCCTCATTAGTGAGGACGGGTACTTCATTAAATGCAGGTGCTTGATCTAATGCAGGAGCTTTATTGAATTCTTGGTATTGTTTAAAGCCAAAGATAACGATGGCCACGATTATTAGCAGCGGGATTATCGTATTAAAGGACGATTTTCGTGGGCTATGGGAATGCGCTTTGCTTTTGTTGTTGAAGTTGAAGTTTTCATTGCGTGATTGGACATGAGAGTGGGAGCGCGGTGTTGCACTTGCTGCAACGACGGCGACGCCTTCAATTGAGGCGATAACCGCTTTTCTCTTGCCGTCATTTTGCACTTCCGTTTGATACAGAATGCTGTCGCCCACTATGGGTTTTCTCGCCATCTTTTTCAGCACTGAAATGTGAATAAACACATCTTGGGCTGCATTTTTTTCAGGCTGAATAAAGCCAAATCCCTTTTCATCGTTCCAACGTACCAGCACGCCTCTATCCATGAGCATTTTCTATGTCCTTAATTTAACGGCTTAATATTTTAGTTATTGAATATCAACACTTACTAGAGTCGATCAGATTTATCTCCTTTGAGGAGTAAACCGTTCTTAGGTTGACTGGTCGATTATCCCGTGTTGGCTGCTAAGTTACTCAAGCATAGGAAGTTTTGCAATTTTTTATCCTGAATTTGCTTATGTGTGAGCCATTCACTTTGAGCGTATGGAGTAGGGGATATGTGAGCACTTAGCAGAAACGATTGGCATTTTTGTAAATTCAATACAAACAATTGCTTGTGTTTATTTTGAATATAAAGAGCAAAAAGTGTGCAATAAAAACTTGCAATCTTACTGTGTGCTACATAGTATTTGCTGTGTGTCGCACAGTGTGTGTGACACAGTGTTCAGGATAGGAATTCGACTATGACAAGTTCACAGCTAGTCAAAATGCGACTCGAGTTGCGCCGTGGGGTATTAGTGTTGGCAGTACTGGGATTATTAAAACAAGCCCATTACGGCTATTCGCTCCGCAAACAGTTGCAGGAAGGCGGTATCGATATTGACGAGGGGACTCTGTATCCCTTAGTGCGCCGCCTAGCCGATCAAGGATTGTTGGATAGTGAGTGGCGACAGGCCGAAGGGCGTGAGCGTCGTTATTACCAATTGTCGTCATTGGGGGCTGAGTTGCTCAGTCAACTGACCGATGAATGGCAGCAACTTAATGGCGCCTTGGCTTTTTTACTGGAGCAAAGCGCTGACACTAATGGCTCAGATATGAAAAGCTCAGACGAGAGTGCAGAGGAGATTTGATATGGAATTAGTCGATCGCTATATCGCCGCGGTGCAGCGAGAATTGCCCGAGAACAAACGTCAGGAAATTGGCCGTGAATTAAAAGCCAATATCTGCGACCAACTGGATGCCTTATCTGAACAAGGCGAATTGACTGAATCGCAAATTGCCGATGTATTAAAGCAAATGGGGCATCCCTGTAAGGTCGCGCAGCAATTTGTACCGGTAGTGCCTATTATTGCCTCTGAGGATATTCCGCTGTTTAAAAATACACTTTTCATGGTGTTGGGTGTCTTGTTTGTGTTGCAGGTGGTGGGCGGTACGACGCAATGGTTGGGCTCAACAGAGGGAAATCTATTCAGATTTATCCAGCATATCGTTAGTGGTTTTATCGGCGATGCCTGTCTAGCTTTTACTGCAATTGGCTTGTCTTTTTGGAGCTTTTCGGCTCAAGGAAAACCGCTGTCCGGCAGCAATTGCCAGAAATGGCAGCCGCAGAACCTACCAAAAGTCGGCCCAGGTTGGCAGCATATTAGTTTAAGCGATGTGTTTGCCGATCTGGCGACGTATCTCTTTCTCTTGCTGGTGATATGGTGTTCTGTGTGGATGAGTAGCGAGCAATTAGCCGCACGCACTGTGATTTTTAGCGCCAATGCTCAGCAATTACTGCAATGGTTTAGCCCTATTATTTTGCTGTCTATGGGCAATAGTCTGTGGCAGTTACGCCGCCGAGTGTGGACCAGTGAATTGTTATTGGCAAATATGGGGATCAATCTTGCTTATGCCTCGTTCTTAGTCTTTCTGGCATTTAGTTCGCCACTATTACAAACCCAAGTACAGAGCCAAGGAACCGAATTACAGGGGATATTTACGTTACTGCAGCTAGATAAATGGCTCAGTTATAGTCTAGTGATTGCCGCTATGTTCCCCAGCTATGAGGTGATTCGTGATGGATTACGTTGGCGTAAACTCGCTAGTCAGACTTAGACTGAGTTTTGTCGCTGAATCTTATTGATTTTTTTCATCGAATACATGGCCTGATCTGCATGATTGATCAGGCTTTTTGCATCTGTGCCGTTTTCTGGATAAAGCGCCAAACCTACGCTGACGCCAATATGGATTTGATGACCATTGATAGTGTAGGGCGCGCAAATAGCTTGGGTTATCTGAGGGATCAGTTGGGCGATATTGTGGGTATTGGCAAGGCGTTCCAGCAAGATCACAAACTCATCGCCGCCTAGGCGAGTGGTGGTATCCATTTGCCGAGTGCTTGAGCGTAGCCGTATCGCAACTTCTTGCAGTAATTTGTCGCCCACATCATGACCAAACGAATCATTTACTGGCTTAAAATTATCTAAGTCTAAAAATAACACCGCAAAAATGCTTTGAGTGCGTTGCGCATGCACTATGGCTTGTTCAAGTTTAGTATGAAATAACACGCGATTAGGCAGATTCGTCAAGGCGTCGTGGTGGGCGATATGACGCAGATATTCTTCCTCTGCCTTACGTTCGGAAATATCGGTAATCACAATGACAAAATGAGTCAGGCGGTCATGCTCATTTCGCACTGTATTGATGCGTACACTCAGCGGCAGTAAGTCGCCTGATTTAACCGTTTTTAATAATTCTCCCTGCCATTGCTCGCCTTGCTGCAACAGATTTCGCATGGCTTGGCGGGCGTCATCGTTATTGTGTCTATCATTGAGGAAGTCGTTGGCATCGCAGTGTAAATCCTGTTGGGTAAAACCTGTGATATGGGTAAAGGCTTGATTAATAGAGATAATGCTTAGCAGGGGATCGGTGATCATTATGCCGTCTGTGCTGGCATTAAAAACGGTTGCCGCGAGTCTGAGTTTATCTTCGGCCTGCTTACTGGCGGTGAGGTCCATAAAGTAGGCTACGCCTTCATGTTTGCTGCCATTCAAAAAGCTCGCCGCTAGCATTACTGGCACTAAGACGCCATTCTTGCTGATAAGTTGTTTTTCATATTGCTGGCAGCGGCCAAACTGTTCTAACTCTGTAATCGCAATGGCATCACGTGTTTCATATTCAGGCGGGGTAATTGAGCGCCAGTTGATTAAGCCTGAAGTTAAATCCGCACGGTCAAAATTGAGCATCTGGAGAAAATGATCATTGGCATCATGTATGGTGCCATCGAGTTGCCATGAAATGATCCCGATAGTGTCGGAGTTTTTCAGGCTAGTGAAGCGAGATTCGCTTATCTGTAACAACCGCTCGGATCTGGCGATGTTACGAATGATCTGCCGACTGGCGAAGATCCCAATACTGATAAACAGCAATAGGGCACCAAGGCTAATTAACCAAGTCATTTGCTTGACCCAGCGCGCACCTTCACTGAGCACAGCTGAAAATTCAATTTCTAGGCTGAGCAATTCTTCATTGGCATCAATCAATTGCTGGCGATATTGTGCGAGAACTTCGGGCCTAGCACCAAGCTGATTGATCTCAATGCGCATATTTTCGGCGAGTTGCACCACAAACTCGAAGCGTTGATCGGCTAAGCCCCACAACTGAATGGCTTGCTGCATGTAATGATTGGATTGAAAGTGTCGGAAAAACCAGATCATTGAGTCGGTATCCCGTTCGTCATTGAGGCCCTGAATAAAACCCTGTTTGGCGGCTTGTTCATCAATGGGTGTGGCGAGTAGGGCTTGTCTAGCTCGATGATCGCCTTCCATGACGCTCGTCGCGGCACGATAACGCTGAAAGTCCACATCATTTTGGGTGTGTGAATAGTGGGTGAGATAAAGAACCGCATCTTTTTGCGCCTTAGCCCATAAGCCTTCACCACGGACATAGGTGCGTACACCATCAAATATATTGCCTTGAATATACACTAGGGCGACGAGCGCGATGCAGATCCCTACGAACATGCTGATGATTAATAAAACCTTAGCAACGGTTGAACGAGTTCGTTGCCGTAACCTAGCTAAGGTGCGTGCGAACTGAGTCCCCATCCTTATGCTCCACGGCCTGTACAGCAATACCACTTCAGAGTGGGCAGCTTAGGGAGAAGGGGTAAATCGATTTGTCTGCAATTTTTGAGGACTATTTTGCTATTCATCTGTTCCTTAGGTTGATTGTTCCACATGCTAAATCTAAATACCGTTTGGTTGTGGGTCAGCCTCTTTGTTGGGCAATACACTGCCAGTTCACTCATGTTCTGTCAGTTAAGCCATATATGTCAGCGACATACTTTAGATAACACTAAAACGCTTTGAAATTAAGTCAATGAAATAATTGAAACAAGATTGGCGATGCCGATTAAGTTATTGTGGGGCATCGCCATTATTCACTGCATCATTAAGTGATTTTTTGCCTGCTGTTTATAGGTTTCAAATATGCCTTCTTGCTTCATCTGTTTTAACTCCCGAGCAAGATTAACGGCGAGTGCCGCGTGACGTTTATTCAAGTAACCATAGCTGGTGAGTTCTTCTAGGGTGGCAATCGCGCTGATCTCGCTACCTTGAAACTCTGGCGTTTGTAATAGATCCAATGAGCTTGCCTCTGTATCAATATAGATATCGATTCGGTCGCGGAGTATTTTACGAAAAGAGCTTACAGGGGATGAGGATTCCGTCAGACGTTCCTCTGGAATGAGTCCCTTTAGCTTTTGTTCTGCGAGGAACACGCCTCGATAGTATTCGATCTTATATCGGCTCTTTTGCAGTGCTTGCCAGTTAGTAATCTTGATGTTGGGATTATGTGCGAAGGCAATTAAACGGGTATCGACAACCGGTTCTTCGATGCGAATGAGGTTAGTAAATTTTTCACCATAATGAAATACGCGTCCCGGTTCACCATCCACTTTTCCTGAGTCAGCCATCATACTGGCGCGGACTGCGGGAACCACTTGATAGGCGAAGCCATAGCCTAAGCGTTCAAAGGCTTGGGTGTATATCAGCTCAGCCCATTTAAAGTAAAAGTTGTGTTTGGGGTCCTCATAAAACGCCATGGTAATAATAGGTTTAGCTGCAAGCGCCGTTGTAGTTTCTGCTGTGGATTTACAGATCGCAGGAACTGAGACACAAAAGAATAGGACTATCACCCCCCAAAAAATGCGCATATTGCTCCGTCGCTGCATAGCCTGTCCCTAAACGTGTTGAGTTATCTAGAGTATAGCTAGCCTAATAAATGGGTTCATTTTTATTCAAGTTAAATCACTCGTTTCCATGAACTCGCATCAATAGGACATTGAAATGTGATCTGCTGGCGGACATTTTGTCCTTTTGCTTTTAAAAATGTGCGATACAGCACATAGAATTAATATTTGCCAGTATTTTGCTGTTTTTTTACTCATCAGAGTTTGAGCTCGATCGGCTTTTTCCGTGTGAATTAGGCGTTAAATCGGCGTCATCTATTACTTGTACTAGGAAATAAGGGATGAAGTCGGGACGTGAACTATCAGGAATGCGGTTATCAAAACTTTGGTTATCAATGACGTGGTTATTACCTCTCTGTAGTTTATCCAGCGTGGTTATGGCTGATGCGGCGACTGACAATATTGAACGCCTTGAGGTGCGCGGCAGGCAGATTAATACCTTAGGCCATAGCACCTCGGCATCTGAGGGGATAGTCGGCGCGGCTGAAATTGAGAGTCGACCACTATTGCGCACGGGGGAAATCCTCGAATTTGTGCCAGGTATGATAGTCACTCAGCACAGCGGCTCGGGTAAGGCGAATCAGTATTTTCTACGCGGCTTTAACTTGGACCATGGCACTGACTTTAATACCCGCGTCGACGGTATGCCGGTGAATATGCGCACCCATGGGCATGGTCAAGGTTATACCGATCTTAACTTTTTGATCCCAGAACTTATCGGTGAGATCCGTTATGCCAAAGGGGCTTATTATCCCGAGGTGGCCGATTTTTCCGGTGCAGGTGCCGCCCAATTGCTGCTGGCTGAACAATTGCCCCATAACCAAGTGGGTGTGACTTTGGGGGAATATGGTTACCAGCGGCTGGTGGCAACGCAGGAGTTAAACACGGATATAGGGCGGTTTATTCTTGGTGGTGAAGTACAAACCTATGATGGCCCGTGGACGGATATCGATGAGGATGTGAGTAAGGTCAGCTTAGTGGGGCGTTATTTAACTCGGCTCGGTGAGGGTGACTTGAGCGTGACTATGATGGCCTACGACAACAGTTGGAATTCGGCGGATCAAATTCCCGCCCGTGCGGTAGACTCTGGATTAATCGATTTTTACGGCTCGTTAGATACAGACGTCGGCGGTGATTCAAGCCGCTATAGCATTTCAGCCAATTACGATGCGGGCGATTGGCAGGGGAATGTGTATGCCATTCGCTCGACCATGAATTTATTCTCTAATTTTACCTACTTCTTAAACGACCCCGTTAATGGCGATGAGTTTGAACAAGTCGATGAACGCACACTTTGGGGCGGCGATCTGAAACGCGACTGGCACACTTACCTTGGCGGCACTCAACTGAATTACAGTGTGGGTGGCGATGTACGTTATGACGATATTGGTGCTGTGGGTTTGTATAACACTCAGGCGCGACAAAGGTTGAATACCGTCAGGCTTGATGAAGTGCAGGAGTTGTCGAGCGGCATATTTGGCAAAGTGGAGTGGCTGCCCGCAGAGCAATGGCGCTTCAACCTTGGGCTGCGTTACGACTATTTCGATGTGCAGGTCGACAGTGATAATCCGCTGAACAGTGGTGATGCGTCCGATGGCATGTTCAGTCTTAAGGCGGGCGCTTCCTATTTATGGCGCGATAATCTTGAGTTGTATGTGAATGCGGGCCAAGGATTGCATTCGAACGATGCCCGCGGTGCGACCATTAACGTCGATCCCGTGAGTGGTGATGAGGTTGAGAAAGTCGATCTGCTCGTGCGCTCCAATGGCGGTGAGTTTGGGGTGAAATATTATGATAGGGATTTTATCAATTTCTCCGCCGCGCTTTGGTATCTGCAATTAGACTCAGAACTCGTGTTTGTCGGCGATGCGGGTAACACTGAACCGAGTCGCGCGTCTGAGCGTTATGGCGCTGAATTAACGGCTTATTATTGGCTGAATGATGCCATCAGTATCGATATGGAGTTGGCCTGGACCAATGCCAGATTTACTGAAAACGAACTCGAAGAGGGCAAGTATATCGATGGCGCGGTTCCCTTTGTTGCCAGTGCGGGCATCACCTATCGACCCGACGTTGATGGTTTGTATTCGAGTGTACGCGTGCGCCACCTTGGTGAGCGGGTGCTCGACAGTTTTAATGAGCACAAGGCCGATGCGACCACATTAGTTAACTTTGCGCTAGGGTATGAGTTCCGCCGCTTTGACACTAAGCTTGAGCTACTCAATGTGTTCGATAGTAAAGATCACGACATAGATTACTTTTATGCCTCACGCTTACCCGGTGAAGCCGCCGAAGGGGTAGAAGATCAGCATTATCATCCCGTTGAGCCCCGTATGGTAAGAGTGAGCGTGAGTTACCATTTCTAAGATTACCCCTTCCTTTGATCAGTTTGGCCACCATGCTGGTGGTCAAACTTAACGTCTTGCATATTGTTAGTTGAAATAAATCTGACACTTAGCTGCAATAAAACCGCCATCCAAATCACGCTTATTCGTCACATAAATGCCTGAAAATCGGGTCGCCTCTACAGGGAATACCCTCATACACTCAATAATAAATCGGTGATGAACGTGATGAATATTAAACGGATCGCTGCAGCTATCTCCTGCAGCTTAATGACGGTTGTAGCGCATGCTGCAGTCCTGCCCGCAACGCAAACAGACAGCCAGTGGTTTAAAGACAGTGCGGCAAACGTGGTGGCTAAAGCTCAAGTCGACACTAAAAAAACCGCTAAAAATGTGATTTTATTTGTCGGTGACGGCATGAGTATTTCGACGCTCACGGCAGCCCGTATTCTGCAAGGGCAGGACAAAGCTGATAACCAAGGCGGCGAAGAAAACTTCTTAAGTTTCGAACAGTTCCCCCATACGGCGTTAGTGAAAACCTATAACACTAACCAACAAACGCCAGATTCTGCGGGCACTATGACAGCCATGGCGACAGGCGTTAAAACCAAGGCGGGAATTATCTCTATTTCAGATACCAGCTTACGTGGTAACTGTTTGTCTTCAAAAGGCAATGAACTCGTTTCTCTGGTCGATCTTGCTAATGCCAAAGGGTTATCAACGGGCATAGTCACTACGGCGCGTTTAACCCACGCCACGCCAGCGGCAACCTATGCCAAGTCACCTGAGCGCGATTGGGAAGGCGATTTCAACTTACCTGCCGAAGCGGTGGCGAACGGCTGTACTGACATAGCCAGTCAATTGGTGATGCGCGATGAAGCTAATTCGTTAACTGTGGCATTAGGTGGCGGTCGCAGCTACTTCTTACCGAAAGAAGTGACTGATGGCGAGAACAAAGCCGGTAAACGTAAAGACGGCAAAGACTTAACCAAAGCTTGGGTCGATAACTTCAGCAAATCTGCCTACGTGTGGGACAAAAAAGGCTTCGACGCCATTGATGCCGCCAACACAGATCACTTACTCGGCCTATTCAATCCATCACACATGGAATACGAAGCGGACCGTGCCGATGACGTAGCTGGTGAGCCATCACTGACTGAAATGACCGCCAAATCCCTCGACATATTGAAGAAGAACGATAAAGGCTACTTGCTGATCGTTGAATCTGGCCGTATCGACCATGGTCACCATGCGGGCAATGCGAGCCGTGCCCTGACCGATGCGGTTGAATTATCTAATGCAGTGAAAGCGGCAATGGATGCAACCAGCAGCGACGATACCTTGATCATGGTAACAGCGGACCACAGCCATGTGTTTACTATCGCAGGCTATCCAAAACGCGGAAACCCAATCTTAGGTTTAGTGCATAACGTCGATGGCACATTAGCGACAGCGAATGACAACAAGCCTTATACCACGCTGGCTTATACCAACGGCCCTGGTGCTGTGGTGGGTGTGCGTGACGACTTAACATCAGTCGATACGCAAGATAAAGATTTTATGCAACAAGCGCTTATCCCAATGGAAAGTGAGACTCACGCCGGTGAAGACATCAGCTTACATGCCAGAGGTCCAGGTTCGAATCTGGTTCAGGGCGTGATTGAGCAGAACGTGATCTTCCACATTATCAACCAAGCGCAGCAGCTTGGCGGCACTAAGTACTAAACACGTATTAGTTACTGAGTCCTCACTTTTGGAGCAAAAAATGAATAAGAAATTACTAGTAGTCGCGATTTCAGCCATGCTGGGTTTAGCCGCATGCGGTAGCGATGGTGATAACGGTACCGCGGGAACACCGGGTAGCAATGGATCAAATGGCTCGAACGGTAGCAACGGTAAAGACTGGACTGCTGTGAATCAGTGGTATGTCGATGCCCAAGCTCGCGTGACTAAAGCCGAAGGCTTAACGGTTAACAATGATGTGGGCGCCGCGAAAAACGTGATCCTGTTTGTGGGTGACGGTATGGGCGTATCGACCATTACCGCCGCACGTATTTTAGAAGGCCAGCTCAAAGGCAAAACGGGTGAAGAAAACTCGTTATCTTTCGAAACTTTGCCGTATGTGGGTCTTTCTAAAACCTATAACGTCGACGGCCAAACGCCGGATTCTGCAGGCACTATGTCGGCGATGATGACAGGTGTAAAAACTGACGTGGGCGTGATTTCACAAGCTGAAGGCGTAGTACGTGCTAACTGTGCTTCGACTAAAGATCAAAATCTGGTGACGTCACTCGAGCTTGCCGCAATGGCGGGAATGGCAACGGGCGTGGTAACAACTGCGCGTTTAACCCACGCAACCCCAGCGGCGACTTACGCCCATGTGCCAGAACGTGATTGGGAAGCCGATTCAAACCTACCAGCCGAAGCTGTGACTAATGGCTGTAAAGATATCGCCGCGCAAATGCTCGACTTTAACTACGGCAGCGGGCTTAACGTGATGATGGGTGGCGGTCGCCGTAGCTTTATTCCTAAGACGACCATTGATCCAGAAGGTAAAGCCGGTAAGCGTAACGATGGTCGCGACCTCACAGCTGAGTGGATGAGCAAATACACTAACGCCGCTTACGTGCAAGACAGAGACGGTTTCCTCGGTGTGGATGCGACAAGCACAGATCATTTGCTAGGTCTATTCAACTCATCGCACATGGAATACGACTACGACCGCACCGAAGCGGGCGTGACTGGCGAGCCATCACTGGCGGAAATGACCGCTAAGTCGATTGATATTCTGAAGAAAAACTCAAAAGGCTTCGTGCTGATTGTTGAAGCTGGCCGTATCGACCATGCTCACCATGCGGGTAATGCGGCGCGTGCCCTGTATGACACAGTGGCATTGTCTGAAGCGGTACGTGTGGCGATGGAAAAAACCTCGGCAAACGATACCTTGTTAATGGTTACCGCGGATCACAGCCATGTGTTCACCATCGCGGGTTATCCAACCCGTGGTAACCCTATCCTAGGGCTAGTGAAGTCAAACGACGCCAACGGCGTTGCTGAAGTGACTAACTCTACCGATGCTAACGGTTTGCCATATACCACAGTCGGTTACGCTAACGGCATGGGCTATGCGTCATTAGCAATAGGTGGCGATGAGCGTTACAACTTTCCCGTGGATGCAGGTCGTAAGGACTTGAACTTTGTTGATACCCAAAGTGCAGGATTCCACCAAGAAGCCCTAGTGCCATTAAGCGATGAAACCCATGCCGGGGAAGACGTAGCGATTTTCGCCCGCGGCCCAAGTTCGGATCTTATCCAAGGTACGGTTGAGCAGAACCACATTTTCCACGTGATGAACCGCGCGGCAAATTTAGTGGCTAAAGCTGAAGCGGCTGCCGTTAAGTAAGACCCGCTTAGTCTCTGCATAGTGAAGTAAGAAATAGTGAAGTAAGAAATAGTGCACTAAGAAATAGTGAAGTAAGACATAGTGCAGTAATAGCTAAGTAAAAGCAGTGCCGCTGGATGGCATACGTCATCCATCGGCCTTTAGCCTAACGATTTAACATACCAAAGCGTTTACAAAAGCTTAAGTGTTTACCCTGTTCAGCAAGTGAGAAGTCTAATGAAAAACCGTCTATTGGCTCTAATGTTATCCAGCTTAGTTTTGCCAAATGCTGCTATGGCAGCGCAAGATACTCAGTGTCCAACGCTACAAGCCGAGCATTTAAAGGCTCAATATCAAGTGACCAATGGCAAGGGCCAGCAATGGCAAATGACCCTCATCCGTAATGGACAAGACTTTATTATTCAGCGTGATGGATCAACATTTGAACAATGGTCGAACAATGGCGAGTACGTGCGTTATTTCCCCGCTGAAAAACGTTCTGTTACTTATCGCAAAGGTGATTTGCGCGCACTCAACATTCAGCACGATCGCGACCAGTTGTACCATGTAGTATCGCCAGCACTGCCGACCCACATGACCAAGACACAAGCTAAGCAAGAGGCGTGTTTTGCGACTCAAGGCTTTGAAGGTAAGGTTAACGGCTTGGAGAGTGAGCTGGTATGGATTGATGCCATCGGCCTGCCCGCTGAGTTTATCTTAGGTCAATCTCAACCGAATCTAGCCTACAAGCTGGTGGGCGTTGAGCCATTTGCTAGCGATGCTTTTGTGGTATTAACTCAAGATTATCAAGATATTGATTTTGCCGATGTCGGCGACAGTGAGTCCGATCCTTTTATCGCTAAGATGATCAACCAAGGCTTTATCGAGCATGGCAGCAGCGGTTTTTACAACAGTGAAGGCCAAGCGATTGAAGCCCAAGGCGGACACGGCAGTCATTCGCATTAATCGATATTAAGTGTAAGTGATACTGACGAGCCTAGCGCTTAACTTAAGCATCACCTTATTTATAAGCGCCCACAGAGTTGGGCGTTTTTGTTTTTTTTCAGCACGAATCTATGCGCACATTCCATCAAACCATATGGCTGCAATAATTTACTATTCCCGCGCTGACAATGAAGGCTAGAATGAACCTCAGTGGATTTGAGTTTCCCCAGTTTTTATGCTGATTTATAGGTAATAGCCGCGAGCGATGAGCACAGCAACACCGATTGAAAACATTAACTATTGGCGTCATCCCAGCTTATCAGGCATAGAACTGAGTCAGGCGGAATTCACGCATTTCAGCTTTGATAAACATGTGCATCTGGATTACCACTTAGGTGTGGTCACCCAAGGTGCGCAGCAGTTTGTGAATAAGGGCAGCCGTTACCAACTCGGTCAGCACAGTCTATCGACCTTAAATCCCGACGAAACCCACGATGGCCAGAGCCGCGATGCCGACGGTTATCGGGTGAAAGTCATGTCTATCCCCGTGGAATACATGAATGAAGTCAGTCAAGAACTGGGGTTAAAGGAGCACTTTTTCAGCGCGCCTATGGTGGATGACCCAATGCTTTATCAATATTTTATTCAGCTACACGAGCTATTGATCCAAGGCCAATGCAGTGCGCTCGCGGGCGAGTCCCACTTACTGAACTTTATTCATCTGCTGCTGGAGCGTTACCCAAGCGGCGTTTCATCTGGCATATCTAAACCGAATCAACAGCTGGGGTTATCTAAGTTACAGGTAAGCTTAGTCAAGCAGCGAATTCACGATGAACCTTGGCATAATACTCAACTTGAAACCTTAGCCAATGAAGTGAACTTAAGTAAGTTTCAGTTTTTACGGCAATTTAAACAGGCAACAGGGATGACACCCCATGCGTATCTCAAGCGGGTGCGTTTAGAGTTGGCGAAAAAGTCCTTAAGTCATGGTGCTTTAGTGGCGGATGTGGCGCAGCAATTCGGATTTTTCGATCAGAGCCATTTAAATAAAGCCTTTAAGCAGGCATTCCTATTATCGCCGGTGCAATTTCAGCGGCGCATGCTCTAGTTTTTCCGTCTTTCGACGACTGCCGATTCGAATAAAACAGAATCGTGCAATTTATTACAATTCAGCCCGGCGACAAATGGCCATACTGGCAGCCTCAGTTATCGTTTATTACTTTTTTTTGCGGAGCCGCATCTCTATGGATTTATCTTTATTACTCACCTTGGCCGTGATCCACACGGTTGCCTTGATCAGCCCAGGACCCGATTTCGCTATTATGGTGAAGATTGCCACTCAGCAGCCTAGAGGCACGGCAATTGCCGCCGCTGTGGGGATTTCAATGGCCATTTTAGCCCACACGATTTTGAGCCTAACTGGCGTGAGTCTACTCATTAAGAGTTCACACACTCTGTATTTATTGGTGCAAATCGTGGGCGCGTCTTACCTCGCTTGGATGGGGTTTGGTGCCCTGCGTGCCGGTCTTGCGATACTCGCTAAACGTAAAGCGAGTGCCAGTATAAATGCTGGGACAAAGGTTGATGCTCTTTCTGCTGACATTGAAGGCGCGGCGTCTATTGCTGGTGGCTTAGGTGGCGCTATGTCGTGCAGGCAAGGTTTTTTGACTGGGCTTTATACCAATCTATTGAATCCCAAAGCATTGGTGTTTTTCTTAACCCTGTTTTCTGCTTTGATAACCCCAAGCGTTACCACAAGCACTAAAATCGCTGCCGCAACCTTGTTGCTATCGCTGTCGCTAGCATGGTTTGGCTTTGTGGCTGTGATGTTATCTAAGGCGCAGGTGCAACTTAAATTGCAGCGACTGACACCGATTATCGATGCAATTATTGGTGTTATCTTTATGTCGGTCGCGCTGGCGATTTACGCTAACCTGTTGCTGACGGTTTAGTCAGGCATTGCGTCAATCAGCTTAGGTTTTTGTCCTGTGTACTTATGTTATTCTTCGCTTTGGGTCTCAGCAGAGACGTTTGGATATAAGGGATCAAGATGTCACTCGCCTCACCATTAAAGGCAATAAAAACCGCTGTTTTCGGCCAAGCTAAATTGATGCAAATCCTATGTTATGCCGCCTTGATATTCGGTGCTATGGGGTTAACTAGCGCAGTGAATGCGGCCGACGAGGCATTACCAAAGGAATATATTCCTCTGGTGCAAGGGCTTATCGATGCGGCCAAAGCGAATGATCCAGAAGCCATTGCTAAGCGAGTGGCTTACCCACTTAAACGTGAATATCCGATCCCAGCGATTCAAAATACTCAGGAAATGGTTGCACGTTTCAACCAAGTCTTCGATCCACAGCTGCTTGGGCAGATTGCTCATTCTAAGGTTGAAGCCGATTGGCAGACTATGGGGTGGCGCGGCATTATGCTCGGCAGCGGTGTGGTGTGGCTGGATTTTGACGGCAAGATTATTGGCATTAACGCTCAAACACCCGCAGAGGCAACGTTGAAGGCAGAGCTTATTGCTAAGCAACAAACGGGATTACATACGAGCGTGAGTGAGTTCGTGAGCCCTGAATTAACTTGGGAAACCGCTAAGTTTACTATTCGTGTCGATAATATGGGCAACAACCAATATCGTTATGCCGCTTGGGCAAAGGGTAAGTCATTGAGCGAAAAGCCAGATTTAGTGCTGAACAAGGGGAAACTCGTATTCGACGGTAGCGGTGGGAATCATTCATTCCAATTTCGCAGCGGCCCATACCAGTATCACTGTTATGTCACCGTCTTAGGCAGCAGTGATAGCCCTCCAGGTGAGCTAGTGGTGTTTAAAAATGACCAAGAAATACTCAAACAAGCCGTCATCAAAGCAGACTAGTCTCGTTTTTATATCCCTATAGTGAGATGTAAAGCAGCGACCTAGGTTGATGGGCGCTGCTTTAATCATCCATGTTTTAGAAGGTCACTGTTGTAACAATGCTAATCTTAGATAAGTTCTCAATATATAATGCGTCCTAAAAAGCTAATGTATCACTCCCTTTTGTAAGCAAACTTGCATGCAAGTCTAAAGATAACGTCGTACAGGAGTTTATTAACACTATGAATAAAAAAAAATTGGAAGTAATGACACCGAAATTTGCTAGTGACTTCGCCTGTATTGGCAGTGATTGTACTGCTCATTGCTGCAATACTTGGACAGTAGAAGTAGACAAACAGACTTATAAAACCTTAAAAAAGCACGGTGATATTGTAATTCGTCAACTTGCTTCTTCAACCTTCAAGCTAACTAGAAAATCAGAAAAAGATTACGCTAGTATAAAAATGTCCAACAATGGTGATTGCCCTGTTTTAGATGAAAAAAACTTATGCAATATACATAAAAAATGTGGTCCAAAACTACTACCACATGTATGCCAAGATTATCCGCGTACACCTCGTTGGTTTGGCGAACAAGTTGAGATGAGTATGGCGATTTCTTGCCCTGAAGTCGTTAGAAATGTCTTATATGATCCTGGAGCCATGATGATATCAACTGTAACTCAATACCAAAATGAATTAAGTCATGGCAATATCCGTGGTTTAACCGCTGCTAATCTACCCGCGTATTTAGCATTTATTCGTGATTTTTGCTTTAGTATTGCTTTAAATTCTGAACTCAACTTTGAACAACAACTATTTATAATTGGCTTATTTTTAAAACAGTCTGATTCTCATTTAAATAATATCACTCGTTTGTCAGAACTTGCTGAGAACTTTAATATCATGATTAGTGATGGTACTTTGCTTGAGCATTTTCAAGCACTGCCTTCAGTATCTGCTATAAAGTGGCATTTCTTTGCAACTCAAGATTCATTTTTCGTTACCCATATATATAAAAATAAAGAGATCCCCACATGTAATATTAAAAAGTTTGATGACTTCATCGAATGCCAACAGATGCTTATGAGAAGCCTCAACACTAATGAGGCCTACAGTAATAATGATAATATTTTCATAGTCGCCAATCCAAATCGAGAGCATCATGCCTACACTGAAATATTAAAAACCTCACAAAAAATAATAGATGAGCATTTAGCAGAATATCCTCACTTTTTAAATAATTTTTTGTTATATAGTATTTATAATGACCAATTTATGGCTCATTTAGGCAAGCGACCAACTGAGTATTTTAAGTTTCTAATACTTGATGTGTTAATGCTAAAAAGTTACTTGGCAGGAATTGCTATGCAGCAAAAAAAGTTAACCAAAGACTCCGTTGTAAAATTGTTTCAGAGTTATTTTAGACGTAGACAGCATTATCCAGGATTACTAGCTTTCATGGATGAAAAAATAAAAGAGGCTGAATTGCAGAGTGAGTATGTTATTTTTTCACTCCTAAAAAATTAAATCAGCTTATAATTGATTGTTTTTAACGATAGATGACACTCTTGTGGTGTCAGCACAGGAATAACTCTAAAATTACAGAAGACATCTACTCCACTCGAAACGACCACAGTTATTAGCTAAGTCCATTGCATGTTCGAGATATGGTTGTGAGTGTAGTGGCCAATAAAAATTGGCTACATCTTAGAAGTTTTAAATATAAATACTTATCTGAAATAATCCCGATTAGAATTTATTTCTAGCGGACTTCTATCCAAATGTGAGTTATAACATTCTGTGGGAATGACTATTCACGCAGCATTGTTCAGTTGCTTTTAATTCGCGAAATAAAAAGAGCATTAAGGATGAACTTAATGCTCTTTTTTATGGATAAACTCCTGCTCAAACTGTGTTGCGGTGATGGGTTTACCGTAGAGGTAGCCTTGGCCTAAGTCGCATTCCTCGTGGCGAATAAAGGCGTCTTGTTCTAGGGTTTCCACGCCTTCGGCGATCACGGCTAAGTTCAGTTTCTTGCCTATGGCTATAATCGCTTTAGTGAGTTCCCTATCTTGTTCGTTTTCTTCTAGTTTACTGATAAAGCAGCGATCGATTTTTAAGGTATCGAAAGAATATTTTTGTAGGTAACTTAGGGATGAATAGCCTGTACCAAAGTCATCTAGCGAGATGCGGATCCCGAGTTCCTGCAGTTTTTGGATGGCGTTGTGGGCAATGTGCTCGTCCTGCATCAACATGCCTTCGGTGATTTCAAGCTCTAGGGCGGTCGGTGGCAATTGATAGAGGGTGAGTAAGTCAGCTATGTGCTCGCTAAAACGAGGATTGCGCATTTGCAAAGGGGAGATATTGATGGCGATTTTAAACTCCTGATCTAGCTCACGACACCATTTTGCCGCCTGAGCCAGCGCGCTATGCAATACAAAATTGCCAATATCTATAATCTGGCCATTACGTTCTGCTAAGGCGATAAATCTGTCTGGGGCGACATTGCCTAGAATCGGGTTGTGCCAGCGCAGCAGGGCTTCGGCGCCTATCACTTTTTGAGTTTTTAAGTTAATAAAGGGTTGGTAATGAAGGCTTAACTCGTTTTTGTTCAATGCATCGACTAAGTGAGATTCCAGTTGATAGCGTAGATTCAAAGCCGCTTGAGTATCTTGATTAAAGAAGCTGTGAGTTGAGCCATCGGCTTTGCTTATCGTCATCGCCGCCCCCGCTTTTTGCAGCAAAATGGCAGCATCTATGCCATCGATGGGCGCTTGAGCGATACCCATGCTCGATGGAATGGTGATCACAAAATCCGCCACGCCAAAGGGGGTATTACAGCAGCTAAGCACTTTATTGATGAGTCTATTGGTTTCGTTATTCGAAGGCTTATGGGCTTGAATAATCACAAACTCGGCGCCGGCAATACGGGCGATGAAGGTATTTTCATTGGCATAGTGTTGTAAACGGTGGCTGAGAATAGTGAGAATTTTATCGCCAATCAGATAGCCATAACTGTCGTTAATGGATTTGAAATTACGTAGCCCCAGATAGAGTACCGAAATCTTTTCCTTGCGATTCACTTCTTCTAGCATGGTCGAAAGGCTATTAATCAAATTGATGCGATTGGGTAATCCCGTCAGGGGATCATAGCTTTTGTGGTATTCCAGTGAGGTTTCGGTGGAGGTCCGATTTTCGATTTCTTTGATGAGCTTGCTACTGAGTTCGGCGAGTTCATGGGTGCGTTGTTGCACTTTTTGCTCTAACTCTTGGTTGTGCAGTTGCAGCTTAGCCTGTTGATAGAGGGTGACTAGGTTGGCTTCGATACCATTTTGAAAACGAGCGAGTAAGCTGCGAAACGGTTGGCTGTAATTATGCTCTTTGTTATCGAGCATGCAGATAGTGCCAAAGGCGCTGTTATCGGGCCAACGTAAAGGCAAGCCACAGTAGGCAATCATGCCGAGTTTAATATCCGGATTTTTATCCCAGTTTTTATCTTTTAGGGCATTAGGAATGTGGAGTTCCTTGCCTGCTTTAATCACAGTCTCGCAGTAAAGTCCGTGGCCTAAACTGTCTTTGTCGTATTTTTTATAGGGATTCCCCTGAGTGCGGCTCGAGGTAAACACTTCTATATCGGTTTGATGGACACGCATGATCAACGCGGCAGGAGTGTCGACCAATTCAGAGAGCAAATCTAAGGTTTGTTGCCAGTTATCAACCATGACTTGGGGGACCACGATTTTGTCTGTGTCGATCGCAATGTCGGCGAATAAACGATCTTTTTGAGACTGATTAATGGCGAAATTGTATGGCATGAATGCTCAGTCCTAGAGGCGCGATATTATTTATAAACTATAGTCTTTTTACTCATGTTGTGAGTTTTTTTGCAGAAATTTACTTGTATTGCGATGTTGGTTTTTTGTTAGCGTTGTACGATTGTGTTTCTTAAGTTTTAGATAAGAATTCAGCGCTACGCTAACAAAAGATATTCTAGCCAGTGGATTTATGCGTGGGTAACTATTTGAAAGATAATGTTAGGATGACATTTATCGATTTTGCCAAAGGGCATCTAATCGCGCCACTATTAGTGTTTGCGGCGATCATCATTGGGCTTGAATGGACTCATGCTGATATGAAAGTGGCGACCTTGTTATTTCATTGGCAGGGTGGCGTTGACTCTTGGCCATTAAGAGGCCATTGGCTGACTGAAAATGTATTGCACGTTGCTGGGCGTAACTTTGTTATCTTACTGGCGGTGAGCGTTTTAGTCGGCATTGCCTTTAGTTTTCGAAGTGACAGGGTTAAGCCATACCGCAAAGGGTTGATTTATCTATTTTGTAGCGTATTGGCCAGTGTGTTGCTGGTACGCATTGGCAAGAGCGTTACTCACATGACTTGCCCCTGGGATGTGATTGAGTTTGGCGGCCATATGCTGCATTCATCCCTGTTTGCCCGTTTACCCCAAGGCGCTGAATTTGGTCAATGTTTCCCTGGCGGCCATGCAAGCGGCGGGTTTGCCTGGGTTGCCTTATATTACGTGCTGCGTGAGTATCGTCCGCATTTAGCTAAGTTTGGTTTGATTTTTGGGGTGGGTTTGGGACTCGTGTTTGGTATCGGCCAAGAGTTACGTGGCGCCCATTTTTTGAGTCACGACTTATGGAGTTTAGCCATAGCATGGACGTCGGCGAGCCTACTTTACTATGGTTTTTTCCTGCGTCCTGCGGGGTTAAAAAAAGCTAAATTTGCCGATGTTAGCCAAAGGGTAAACGTTAAATCCACTGCTGGATTGCCGCAAAAATAGCGGACTATGGAACTGACTAATCTATACCACTAAATCTATACCACTAATTTATGCTATTAATTTAAAGCTACCAACCTATGTGATTAACCTAAGCACTGAGTCCAATTGGGCTCAGTGTTTTTTTATGGCTTAGAATCTTAACTCGAAACGCATATCGGGTCTGCGTAGGCGAGATCTTTCATCTAACAATTGGTTCTTCTCATTGAGTAGGCTGTTTTTCTGTTTTAATAAGTCGGCCTTATCGGTGAGATTATTGAGCTTGCCATCAAGACTGCTTATCTCTCTATCGATGGCATTTAAGCGATCGGCTATTTCAGCTAAGCGTTTGTTAGTTAGATATTGTTGATGGCCCTGATTATAACGTTCAACGAAGGCGTTATTGCTGCAAACCCCATAGTAGCTTTCTCCCGCTAAGCCAACGCGATAGCCATTTTCGGGAAGACAGTAACTGGCTAACCCTTGCTGGTATCCTTGTTTCCACTGTGCGGTATCGACGCTGAGATTAAATTCTCGGCAATCTTTTTGATATTGATTCAATTGCCCTGCGCTCGTCCCACGGTTGCCATCGGCCAGTCCTAGGGCAAACCAATCACTATTGGCGCATTCTTCAATCGATAAGCTGCTGCATTGAGTGAGCGATAGGACCGAAAGGGCGAGGAAAAGGCTGGGATAATGCATGGACAAGTTCTCTATATGTTGTGGCGTTTAGGATAAAGGCTCTTCTGGGGGAGATCTAGTTTTATATACCGCCGATGATTCTGTCTTAGATGCGCTTTTTTGGGCAAAATCCATCACAGTTTAACGGATGGATGCATGATAACCGGCTGATATTATGTTAGTTTGCGATTAACACTTTCATGTCTGCTTTGGGGTTAGCTATGATTTCACCCGTTTCATCGGCGCATTCTGCTTCATTACCGACGGCCAAATCGGTTCATCAACCCCGCGAGATTGCAGAGCCAAGTGGACTAAAATCCTTTACCTATGGCGCTTTAGGCTTGGCTGCTCCCAAAGCTGAGCCCAGTTCCGATGTTGCTGCGACGAGCAAACCACTATTGCCAGCTCCCGATGATGCCGCCCCTAATGACACTCGCGATTCGAACGATACTTATTATAGCGCTGGGCAAATATTGAAAGCCGCAGCGACTGTGGGAAGTGTGATTGCCTTATTTGTGTGAGTTAAGTTTTTACGTAAACCTAGCTCGGATATCTATTTGAGCGGTCTTGAATTTGAATGTTCGCAGCAGGATCGAGGCTGTGGTTTTACCTCTTGCTTTATACAGGTTGGCGGAAAAGAATATTCTTTTAGTTTAAGCTTCATTTTCAGTCTCTTTCTTTGCCAAAGTCCTCAGTAAATCTGGTATTGTGTTTAACACGCAAGTGCATTAGTTTTTACTTAAAATTCGTTTAATAATCCTGAACTATATTCATCAAACTTCCGCTGGAGACCGCTTTTGTATGAAGATTTGCCCGCAGTATTCCATATCATGCCTAAGTAAGGTATAAGGGCGCTATGAAAACTCCGAAACGAATCCAACCCCTGGTTGATGAAGGACTGGTCGATGAGGTCATTAGCCAGTTAATGAGCGGTAAAGAAGCGACTGTGTACGTTGTACGCAGTGGTGATGATATCCGCTGTGCCAAAGTCTATAAAGAAGCGGACAAGCGCAGTTTTAAGCAAGCTGTGTTGTATCAAGAAGGCCGAAAAGTCCGCAATAGCCGTCGTGCGCGTGCGATGGAAAAAGGGTCTAAATTTGGCCGCGATCAGCAGGAAGAAGCTTGGCAAAATGCCGAGGTTGAGGCGCTTTATCGTTTAGCAAATGCAGGTGTGCGTGTACCAACACCCTATGGTTGTTTCGATGGCGTGTTGCTGATGGAGTTAGTGACGGATGCTGATGGACATGTGGCGCCGAGATTAAACGATGTCAGTATGTCGGCCGAAAAAGCCCTGAAAGATCATGCGTTGGTGATGACCTATGTCAAACGTATGCTTTGTGCTGGGTTAGTGCACGGTGACTTGTCTGAGTTTAACGTGCTAGTCGATAGCGAAGGGCCTGTGATTATTGACTTGCCTCAAGCTGTCGATGCCGCTGCGAATAACCATGCCAAATGGATGTTAGCGCGTGATGTGAATAATATGACCCAATACTATGGCCTGTATGCTCCTGAGCTGTTAAAAACACAATATGCCAAAGAGATTTGGGCCCTGTTTGAAGCGGGTGAGTTAAAACCTGAAACACCATTAACTGGTGAGTTTACTGAAGTATTGGTCGAAGCCGATGTCAGTGCCGTGTTAGAGGAAATTCAAGCGGCCTTTGAAGAGGCGCAAGAGCGTAAACAAAGGATCCAAGAGGCAAACGAAGAAGACTATTAATCGTCAGTCATTGTTTTCGCCCATAAAAAAGACGCTCAAAGTAGCGTCTTTTTTATGCTTAAAATTAAGTGTCACTATTATTCTTATTGTTGATTTTATTATTGTTATTTAATTTTTGGCGTTAGCCAATCCTTGGCTTAATCCCCAATAGAAGCTGGGGCCATCCTTGTTGCTACAAACAAGCTAGCAATCATAGAACTGTGAATAAAATGACAAGACCAGAGAGAGAAATATGTTCATGACTTGGGGGAGCACAATTCACATATTTGATCTTGGGGGAGATAACTCCCTCCCCAGTCTTGCCGAAACTTTTGCATTGTCCCTATTCGTTTGTTGCTGTTAATACTCTTTCCCAATCTTCGTTGGGTCTATCAATTTGGACGACAAGGCCGGACTAAAAAGGGCGCTGTTATTATTGTTGTTAGCACATCTTTTACATCGTTAGCGTTATCAGCAGGGCGATATGCAATCTCGTCCGGCCTTGTCTATTCGGGCACGTTTAGTTTGTTGTACAGGCACTCAATTGCCATGCAGCGCTTAACCTATGGTGCGTAGCTCGTTATTGAGCTGTTTAATTCTTTTCTGCAGTTGGGCAATCTCGCTCATTAATGCGCATTCTCTTTGCTGGGGTTGTAGATCGCTTTCCCGAACCCATTGGTAGACTGCCTTGGCAGATAGACCGTATTGACGTGCAACATCCGATAGTAAGCGACCTTGCACTTTAACCTCGGTGATAACATGGAGCTTGAGACTATTTTCTGAGATTCCCATGAGCGTTCCCTCTTTTACTTACTGCTTTCTAACTAAAATATGAGCGTTTGTGTTGCCTGTTATTGAGGATATTGACGCTGTTCTAAATCCCACTGACTCAGGCCTAGGTGGCGCAGACAGATCCATTCGTGGCGACATAGTGCGATAAAGTTCATGACTGTTTTCATACTTCCTCCTTCATGACCCTAAATACTCGAGTGCATTTTCTGTCTCGATAGGTCCATTTAATTTGGATTAATCCTGTTGAAGTCGATTTGAGTTTTCGGCGATTTCTACCGCGTCTGACTGTCTACTCACTTAGTAGTATGTAAAATTCGTGCCAATATTCTAATTTTTATTTTATTCATTAAAATCATTGTGTTGTATATTCGATTAAAACAGCGTGATTTTTAGTGCTGCCAAAAACAGTGCAAGACGCACTATTTCGGTGCCATCGGCTTGATATGGTACAGGGCTGTCTAAGGCACGATCGCAACCCGAAATCTGTATTTTTGCTGACTAAAATCTGGATTAGCAGAATTGAATATGGATAAAGGATTGTCTCGAGCGCAATAGCTTATATACTGCCTGCCTTGTGGCAATCCCTAGGTCATTCGTATTACCTAGTGTGAAGTGATATTTCTTGCCCTTTGAGCGGTATTCACAGTCATCAATCATATAAAGAGGTTATAAATGATGAAGTGTTTTCAGGCAGCGCAATCTAAACCATCCCTGTTAGCCATAGTGGTATTAACGACCGCGTTAGTTGCATCGGGTTGTACAACAATCAATCCTTATTCAAACGAAGAGCAAACCGCTAAAGCGACCAGTGGCGCATTGATTGGTGCTGTTGCAGGGGCTGCCATTGGCGTCGTCTCTTCGAGCAAAAGCGACCGTGGTAAAGGTGCGTTAATTGGTGCGGCATCGGGCGCTGCAGTCGGTGGTGGTATTGGTTATTACATGGATGTGCAAGAGACCAAATTACGCCAACAACTCGCTTCAACTGGCGTGAGTGTGACCCGTAGCGGTGATAACATCATTTTGAACATGCCTAATGAAGTCACCTTCGGCGTAGATCAAACCGAGTTAAGTGACGGCGCTAAACGTGTGTTGAACTCAGTGGCGCTTGTGGCCAAGGAATACAACAAAACGCAGCTTAACGTATTAGGTTATACCGACAGCAGTGGCTCAGACTCGTATAATTTACGTCTGTCACAAGTGCGTGCGGGCGAAGTGGGTAATTACTTGATGAGCAAAGGCGTCGCCTCTGCCCGTGTAAAATCAAAAGGCATGGGTGAAGCGAGTCCAATTGCATCGAATGCCAATGCCAATGGCCGCGCCCAAAACCGCCGTGTTGAGATTGTATTAACGCCGACGGGTCAGTAGTTCAGCATTATCCGTTTTACAAAAGTCGCCTGAGGGCGACTTTTTTGTGTCCGTGTTTGGGATATTTAGCCATGAGTGCCTCGCGGATTTTAGCTAGACAATTTGTCCTTGCTAACCTGTGATATGGGTGATCTACACCACAATCACATCACAGCGGTTTGCCTTGGGATGAGTTCAGCTTGATCCCTTTATCGATTTCACGTTCTGTATGGGGATAAGTCACCAGAATGACTTTTAGCGCCCAGAGGAGAATATGATTATGATAAGCAAACACCTGTTAGTCGCCTTGAGTTTAAGCCCTGTCATCATGGTGGCTGCTGTACAAGGAATGCCGATGAAAGCCGAAGTGACCACGGGCGCTGCGCCGATAGAATTGCGCGCCGCAGGCAGCTTAAAGGCTGCAATGAAGGATATTATTGCCGCTTATCAAGCCGAGTCGCACACGAGTGTTGCTGCGCAATATGCACCTTCAGGTTTATTGTTAAAACGCATTCAAGAGGGCGAGAAAGTCGATATTTTTGCTTCGGCCAACATGAAACATCCGCAGGCGTTAGTGGATGCGGGTCAGGGTAAAGCTGTGCAAATGTTTGCCCGTAATCAACTCTGCGCGGTTGCCCAAGATAATGTTCAGGTGACGAGCGCAACGCTACTCGATACCTTGTTAGATCCTAAGGTCAAAGTTGGCACTTCAACCCCGAAAGCCGATCCGGCGGGGGACTATGCCTGGGCCGTTTTTGCTAAGGCAGAAGCGGTAAAACCCAATGCGAAAGCCACGTTAGAGACCAAGGCATTGCAACTGACGGGCGGCCCAGAGAGTGCTAAACCACCTAAAGATCGCAATCCTTATGGCTGGGTGATGGAAAACAAACAAGCGGATATCTTTTTAACCTATTGCACCAATGCTGTGCTGGCTAAACAAGAAGTGCCTAGTTTACAAATCATCGACTTACCGCAGGAGCTCGCCGTGGGGGCCGACTATGGTTTACTGGTTTTGCAGGGCGCCAATGCTGCCGCTAAGCCGTTAGCTGAGTTTATTTTATCGGCTAAAGGCCAAGCGATTCTGAGTCGTTATGGTTTTCAACCTCCGGCAAAATAGCCTTATTTAGTTTTTCAGCGAGATAAAAAAACGGCATCCTTTTTGGTGCCGTTTTTGTTATCAACTCAAACTGTAAAAGCGTTAAAGAATTAGTGTGTTAGTGCATCAGGTAGAGCGTGGCTAATCCGAGGAAGGCGAACAGACCAACCACGTCAGTGACTGTGGTTAGCACCATGCCGCCCGCGAGAGCAGGATCGATTTTAAGGCGTTTTAAAATCAATGGAATACTCGCACCTGCAAGACCTGCCACTGTCATGTTGATCAGCATGGCGCTACCAATTAAGCCCGCCAGTGCCATATCATCCTTCCACAGCAACACGGCAATAAACACCAAAATCGACCACATTAAGCCATTGAGAAAGCCAATCGATAATTCTTTACCAATAAGCCAACGGGCGTTGCTTTGGCCTATATGGCCTAAGGCAATACCGCGGATCACGAGCGCTAAGGTCTGATTACCGGCCACACCGCCCATGCTAGGGACAATCGTCATCAAGATAGCGATGGTAGCAAATTGCTCAATAGTGCCTTCAAACATATTGCTGACAGAGGAGGCGAGTAGCGCGGCGAACAAGTTAATCGTGAGCCAGAGTGAGCGACGTAGGGTACTTTTTAGCACAGGGCCAAAAGTATCCTCGTCATCGTCCATCCCCGCCATCCCCATCATGGAGTGTTCGGCGTCTTCGCGGATAACATCGACCACGTCATCGATAGTGATCCGTCCTAGCAGCTTGCCATCACTATCAACGACGGGAGCAGATACCCAGTCATTACGTTCGAATTTCTGCGCCACTTCGCTGTCGGACATGCTCACAGGAATACTTTGGATATCGGGGTCCATGATGTGGCGAATTGTGGTGCTTGGCGCGCAGGTCAGCAGATCTGCCAGCCTGACACCACCGAGCACTTTGTCCTGTTTATCGACCACATATAAGGTATCTGTGGTGTCTGGCAGGTTACCCCTTTGGCGAAGATAGCGCAGCACCACATCGATATTCACATCGGGTCTTAAGGTGACGGTATCTGTGTTCATCAAGCTGCCGGCGGTCTCATCGGGATAGGATAAGGCCTGTTCTACCCGCTGGCGGTTTTGTTCCGTCATCGACTGCAACACTTGCTTGTAAACGGCATCGGGAAGACTACGCAGAATATAGGCCAGATCGTCGGTGTCCATGCTCGCCGTTGCCTTCGCAACCCGCTCAGGACTCATGCTGCGGATCAGCGGATCTTTGAGTTCTTCACTCAACTCATCGAGTATGTCGCCTATTTGTTCCTGATCGATAAGCTGCCACAGCACTTGTCTGGCGCTGGGTGGTGAGGATTCTAAGATCAGCGCGATATCAGAGGCGGCCATTTTTTGCAGCATGTTACGTACGTGCACAAACATGCCACTACTAAGCGCTTGGTTTAACTGGTCTAGACTATGTCCGGTGTGATCGTTTTCTGAATTATCTACGGGCATTTGTCCTCCATAGTTGTCCGCCACTGTGCGGCAAATTGGTTCGAGAGTGCGCTGCTTGGCGCAGGGCTGAGACTAGGCGGTTAAGACTAAGGTGAGTCGGCGGTAATGCTCGCTAGTGTAATCGCCTATGGTTCGTGCCGTCGAGCGACAAATGTGTCGCCAAGCTTTTGAAACGAGATGTGAACTGCACAAATACGCAGTGCTAAGTGTGATGTGTACTAATCTGAGTGCCTGTTTGAAACACTGAATATGAAATGAAACTAACAGGCTTCGTCAAACTTAGCGTCGATTAAGGCACAAATGGCATCCAGAGCGGGCTCTGCATCTGGGCCTTCGGCGATAAGCTTAATGGTTTTACCCATGCCAGTTTCAAGCATCAGTAAGCCGAGCACGCTAGCGGCGGATGCCTGTTTATCGCCTTGTATCAAGGTGATGCTTGCATCAAACTCGGATGCCAGTACCACGAGCTTTGTGGCGGCACGGGCATGTAATCCCAGTTTGTTACAGATGGTGATCTGACGTTCAAGCTTTGGCATTATTCAGCTCTCGATGACGGGCATAAACTTTATGTTTACCGTTACTAAAGCGTTTGGCCAATTGCTCTGCGACGTAAACCGATCTGTGTTGCCCACCCGTGCAGCCAATCGCCACAGTTAAATAACTGCGATTGTTGCGTTCGAGATGCGGCAGCCAAGTTTCTAGCAAATTCTCGATTTGCCAGATGAACTTATTGACCAGTGGTTGGCGATTTAAGAACTCAGCTACGGGCTCATCTAAGCCAGTTAATGGACGCAGCGCCAGTTCCCAGTGTGGGTTAGGCAGGAAGCGCACATCAAACATAAAGTCGGCTTCGGTGGGCATACCGTGCTTAAAGCCAAAGGACTCAAAGTTGATCACTAATTCTTTATCGACACTACCAAGCAGAATTTGTCTCACTTGATCGCTTAAATCATAGATATTCAGGTTCGACGTATCTATGTAGTGATCGACCAGTTTTGACATAGGCTCGAGCAGTTTCCCTTCCCGTTTTATTGCTTCTTGTAAAGAGACTTGGCTCTTTGACAAAGGGTGCAAACGGCGAGTCTCGCTGTAACGCTTAAGCAGAATTTTATCGCTAGAATTGAGGAAGAAGCTCGTTAACTCAGTATCAGGAGGTAGGCTCGCGAGTTGTTTAACTAAAACCTTGTCCTGCTCTGGCATGTTACGCACGTCGACACTGATGGCGACGAGATCGTTACTGCCTTTGAGTTGCTCAAGCAAAGTGCCGATTAAGGGCAAGGGAAGGTTATCGACACAGTAATAGCCGAGATCTTCGAGTACCCTTAGGGCGACAGATTTACCTGAGCCTGAGCGGCCCGACACTATGACCAGTTTCATCCAGTGATTACCTGATAGAGTTCCGTTTCATCATGCGTCTTGCGTAATTGTTTTAATATTTGCTTGTCGCTCAGCTTTTCGGCCATGCAAGACAAGGTACTTAAGTGTTGCTGACATTGGTCAGCAGGCACTAGTAGTGCAAATAAAATATCAACAGGTTGCTTATCGATAGCATCGAATGCTATCGGCTCTTCACACTTAATGAGTATGGCAATGGGCTGATCTATATCGGTTAATCGACCATGTGGAATGGCGATACCGTTCCCTATACCTGTGCTCCCCATCTTTTCGCGCGCCACTAGGCTTTCGAATATCTCTTGAGATGAGAGGGTCGGGTACTGGGCAGCGACTAAGTCGCTGATGAGTTCCAGTACCTTTTTCTTGCTGCCCGGAGTGGCGCAGGTAGTGCACTCCGGCCGCAGTATGGTACAAAGTTCCATTATTAGTGTTTTGTTAACTTCTCTTTGTGTTTAATAACCTGACGATCAAGCTTGTCAATCAGGGCGTCTATAGCGGCATACATGTCAGCATGCTCTGAAGTTGCAAAAACTTCACCACCGATAAGATTTATTCTCGCTTCGGCAATCTGTTGCATTTTCTCGACATTGAGCACAACGTGCACATTATTGATCTGTTCGAAATGGCGTTCAAGTTTTGAAAACTTTTCTTCTACATATGCGCGTAACGATTCGGTAATTTCGACATGGTGTCCACTTAGGTTTATTTGCATAGAAACGTCCTCCGATATCCACTGTAGGTTATAAACTTTTACGCTGATTAGAAGGCGGAATGAGCATAGCCTCTCGGTACTTCGCAATGGTTCTGCGGGCTACGTTGATCCCTTGTTCTGCCAGAAGTTGTGCCATCTTACTGTCGCTTAATGGTTTTTTCTGGTTTTCCGCTGCAACCAGTTTCTTAATGAAGGCTCTGATTGCTGTGGATGAGCACTCCCCACCATCGTCGGTTCCGACGTGGCTAGAGAAGAAGTATTTTAGTTCAAAAAGTCCCTTAGGGGTATGCATGTATTTTTGGGTGGTCACCCGTGAGATGGTGGACTCATGCATTTCTACCGCTTCGGCAATATCGTTAAGCACCATAGGTTTCATGGCTTCTTCACCGTATTCGAAGAAACCTTGCTGATATTGTACTATGCAATTCGCAACTTTAAGTAAAGTGTCATTACGGCTCTCTAAACTCTTGATAAACCATTTAGCCTCTTGCAGATGACCACGAATAAATTGGCTATCGGCTTGGCTTTTAGTGCTGCGCGCCATCGAGGCATAATGTTGGTTTACATTGATTTTTGGCATGCAGTCAGGATTCAGCTCAACTACCCAGCGGCCATTTTTCTTCGACACTGACACATCTGGGATGACGTATTCGTCATCGTTGGGCGTAATCAATAAACCTGGGCGGGGATTGAGGGTTTGGATAAGCGCGATGCCGTCCCTTAACTCATCCTCTTTTAATTTAGTCTTACGCATCAACAATCTAAAATCGCGGGCGGCGATCAGATCTAAATGATCTTTGATCAACATGCGGGCATTTTCTAGATGGGGAGTGTCAGCGGCGAAATGCGACAGTTGGATCAGCAGGCACTCGCTTAAATCGCGGGCGGCCACACCAATGGGATCAAAATGTTGAATGCGCTTGAGTACGGCTTCGACTTCGTCGAGTTCGACCTCAGGATTACCCATAGCTTCGAGAATTTCTTCAGTGCTTTGGGTGAGATAGCCCTGATCGTCGATGGCATCAATAATGGCGGTGGCAATGGCTAAATCGGTTTCAGAAAACGGCGTGAGGTTTTTTTGCCATTCTAAGTGCTCATACAAGCCTTCACTGGTCTCACCTTGGAAGGGCATATCATCTTCACGACTGCCGCCGGGGCCAGAATTGGGAGAGGCGGTGAACACTTCATCCCACGTGGTGTCCATGGGGAGTTCGTCGGGCATGGATTCTTTGGTTAAGGACTCTGCCGTGTCTATGGTGGAGCTGTCTTTCTCTGGCGGCAGAGTGCTCGATTCACTGAAATCCGTATCGGAAAGCGTTTGGTTTACAGGGTCTTTAGTGGCGTCGAATTGATCCTCTTCCAGCTCGAGAAGGGGATTAGAATCTAAGGCTTGCTGGATCTCTTGCTGCAGTTCTAATGACGACAGTTGCAACAGACGAATGGCCTGTTGTAATTGTGGCGTCATGGTTAACTGTTGACCCAGTTTGAGCTGGAGTGACGCTTTCATGTTACCGCTGATCCCTACGTTATTATTGTTGGATGAGGTCGCTTGTTATCATCTTGAGTGGAGCCCAATGCTGGCACAAATTGCCTCCATTGGCTCCGCTTGATTAACTATAGCCTGAATTGTTCACCTAAGTACACAGCCCTAACTTGCTGATTGTCTAAGATCTCTGCAGGTGTTCCTTCGGCAATCAGGTTTCCGTGACTCACAATATAGGCATGTTCACACACATCTAATGTCTCGCGAACATTATGGTCGGTGATCAACACGCCCAGGCCACGACTTTTGAGCTGTTCGATAATCTTTTTGATGTCGATAACTGAAATCGGATCGACACCCGCAAAGGGTTCGTCGAGCAAAATGAACTTAGGATTTGCCGCTAACGCCCGTGCAATTTCGACACGGCGACGTTCGCCCCCCGACAATGACATGCCTTGGCTGTCACGGATGTGGGTGATGTGGAATTCTTCGAGCAGATGCTCGAGTTGTTCTTCCCTTTGCTCTTTCTTCAATTCTTTGCGCGTTTGCAGTACGGCCATGATGTTGTCATGGACGGTCAGCTTACGGAAGATACTGGCTTCCTGCGGCAAGTAACCTATGCCTTTGCGGGCGCGCAGGTGCATAGGATCTGCGGTTAAATCATCATCGTCGATAAAGATGTGGCCTTTATCGCTTTTAACCAGACCGACGACCATGTAAAAGGTGGTGGTTTTACCCGCACCGTTTGGGCCGAGTAGTCCAACAACTTGACCTGTTTTTACCGTTAGACTGACGTCTTTAACCACTTGGCGACTCTTATAACTCTTCGCCAGATTTTGTGCTCTTAGGGTGATTTGGGTCATTTAGAGTCCTGCTTTTTCACAGGTTTATCCGCTGGCGCGTCTGGTTTGGCATCATCTTGATAGCTTTCAGGCTGAATAATCGTGATCACGCGATCGTCACCATTACCTGTGCTCTCAGCAATCAATTTTTGCTGGATGATGTTATAGCGGATCACATTACCCGTCACTTGGCTACCTGCTTGATCTAACGAAGCTTGGCCTTTCAGTGTCAGGGTACGGCTTGCCATATCGTAACGAATTTCTTTCGCGCTCGCCGAGGCTGGACGGCCATCGTCTAACACTTGGCTGTAAGTTGCGGGGTTACCAGTGGCCACTAAAATTTTGCTATTTTCACCTTCGGCAGAAAATGCACGCAGTTCATTTGCTTGGATTTTTATCGAGCCTTGGGTAACTTCCACCGGACCAAAGAAGATGATCTGGTTGTTCTTGATATCTGCCGTTTGGCTCACTGCTTTGATTTTAACTTCCTGCTTTAGGTCGTCGACTTTAGCAAAGGCGCTCATGCTCATTATTAGCATTAGGCTGGCAAGTAATACGTTATTTTGCTTCATATGTTCCTACTACCTGACTGGTCAATTTCACTTCTTGCGCGTTGAGGTCGGCATAAAGGCCTTGGCCTTGAATATTAAAATCTTTCCCTGTGACATAAATGGTACGGTCAGAGGTCATTATCATAGTATTGAGATCGAGTTCCAGATAACTGGTGGACAAGGTCTGGATTGGTTCTTCTGCGCTAATGGCATCAATAATAACATTGTTTTCTAGTACAACCTTGCCCGTTTCCTTGTTTAGCTTGCCCTGATCTGCACTGAGTTGCCATTGTGCTTTACCTTGGTCTGGATAAACAAGATAAACAGGTTGAGTAAAGTAAGTTTGATTCGTTGAATCATAATGTTCCATGTGTTTCGCCGTCACACGGCTATTGACTAGCCCTTGTTCATTGAACTCAACACTGCGCAGATCTTCAATGATGAAATCTGGGGTATTCTGATCTTTAACTCTATTATCGGTATCACCGCTGTGTTTGTTCTGCACTTGCCAATAAAGCACTAATGCAGTTCCAAAAAAAGCAATAATCGCGAGTGTCACACGACTCATATACTCATTCCATGGGCCGAAGTGAATTTATTTTGACTGAGTAGCAACAGATCTGTGAGTTCACGCAGTGCACCGTGGCCACCATTGAGCGTAGTGACAAAGTGGGCGTGCTGACGCACATAGGGATGACCATCGGCCACACTGACCGCTAAACCGACGACATTCATCACGGGTAAATCGACAATATCATCACCGATATACGCTACTTCTTCCGGGGTGACACCATAGAGTGCGAGCAATGCTTCATAGGGCTCGAACTTATTATCTACGCCTTGGTAAATATGGGTAACCCCAAGGGCTGTCATACGGTTTTCAACGATTTTGGATTGACGTCCAGTGATAACGGCGAGATTAAAACCGCTGGTGAGTAGCGAGCGCACGCCATAACCATCGCGGGTATGGAAGGCTTTGAGCTCTTCGCCGCTATTGCTTAGGTAAATACGACCATCGGAAAACACCCCGTCGACGTCACAGATCAACAGTTTAATCTTTTGCGCGCGTTGCCACACATCATCACTGATTGGGCCGTAAAATCCTTGCTGTGGCATTAAATGACTCCTGCTTTAACCATGTCTAGCATGTTAAGAGCGCCGATTGGATGGCGGTCTTTATCGATAACAATTAATCCGTTGATGTTTTTTGAGTCCATCACTTGCAGCGCTTGGGCGGCCAATACATTATCCGTGATCGTGACGCAGTTACGGGTCATCACATCGGCAATGGGCGTCGTGCGTAAATTCACTTCTGCATCAATAACGCGGCGTAAATCACCATCGGTGAAGATACCAACAAGCTTGCGCTGATCATCGATAATCGCCGTCATGCCTAAGCCTTTCTTGGAGATTTCGTACAGAGCTTCTGTGATGCAAATATCGTGGTTGACGAGCGGTAAGTCATCACCGCTATGCATGACATCGCAGACTTTTAACAGCAACTTACGTCCTAATGCACCGCCAGGATGGGACATAGCAAAATCATCACGGGTAAAGCCTTTAGCTTGTAGTAGCGCAATGGCAATGGCATCGCCCATCACTAAGGTCGCTGTGGTGCTTGATGTTGGGGCGAGTCCCAGTGGGCAAGCCTCTTCTGGAACTTCAATACATAAATGTACTTTAGCTAAGCGTGCCATGTTCGATTCGGGTTTACCTGTTACCGCAATAACGGGTACGCCCATACGTTGGATGACGGGCATTAAGGTGAGGATTTCGCTCGACTCACCGGAATTTGAAATCGCTAAAATCACATCGTTATCGGCTAATACACCGAGATCACCGTGGCTGGCTTCACCCGGATGCACAAAAAATGCGGGCGTTCCTGTGCTGGCGAGGGTGGCAGAAATCTTATTGCCGATATGGCCCGACTTGCCCATGCCCATGACTATCACTTTGCCTGTGCAGTTGAGGATCAACTCGCAAGCTTCTGCAAATTCAGCCGAATCAACATATTGATAAAGATTGTCTAGGGCTGACTTTTCAATGTCGATAACTTTACAGCCCCATTGGCGCAGTTGTGATTTGTCTACCATGTCTATCTCTCTTTTTGCATTGTCTTTGTCGCCCCATGATGGGATTGGAATAGCACAATTTGGTACGCGATAAAGATGATATGTAATAGGCTTTCTGCCAAGTTTTAGTTTGTTTTCAGACGATTTAGCTTATGTCTCGTTGTGGTGAGTTTCCTAAAACAACAAAACAATTGCGGCAGGCTAGAGCGATTGATCTGACTCGTCAAGTTAAGCTGCGGCAGCTATGCATGCACAATAACCCGTTTAGCAACTGAAGGCCTTGAGCAATATCATCGTCTTTGTCGTTTATTTCAATGGATTTATCCCGTATCGCTGTGGGTATTACCGCACGGGATGCCTCGATTTCACACTCGTGTATCGACTTATCACACCTTAAAAGTGGACGAAGAGCGAGCTAAGTGCGAACGAATTAGCCAATATTGCCAATTCTGCAACTAGGTTGAAAACATTAAGTAACATTTTACCTATGCAGAGTGAAAACTTAGGGCGCATTTTCGCTGTAAATGAGGCAAATTGAAAGTATCACTGGGCGATAGTGTCGATTCGGTTGTAGGTTAAAGCGCAATTACGTACAATTTGCGGCTCTTCGATTGGTCAGTCTAGGAAGACTAGGATCACCTCTTTGCAAATGTCGGAATCAAGCATGACTCAAGAACAAACGCCGTTGGTTGAGATCCGTAATTTGGGGTTTAGCCGCGGTCAGCGTGTGATATATGAAGATATTAGCCTGTCCATTCCAAGGGGCAAGGTGACGGCGATCATGGGGCCGAGCGGCATAGGCAAAACGACCCTGTTAAAGTTGATCGGCGGCCAATTAACGCCTGACCACGGACAAGTGCTATTCGATGGCCACGATATCCATGGCGTGAGTCGCAATGAATTATTTAGTCTGCGTAAGCGGATGAGCATGCTGTTTCAAAGTGGCGCGCTGTTTACCGACATTAATGTGTTCGATAACGTGGCGTTTGCGCTGCGCGAACATTCTGGTCTGCCAGAAGACATTATTCGCACTATCGTGCTGATGAAGCTTGAAGCCGTAGGCTTGCGTGGCGCCGCCCAGATGATGCCAAGTGAGTTATCCGGTGGTATGCAACGCCGCGCAGCATTGGCCAGAGCCATAGCGCTTGAGCCTGAAATGGTGATGTACGATGAGCCTTTTGCCGGCCAAGATCCAATCTCTATGGGCGTGTTAGTGAAGCTTATTCGTGAGTTATCGGATGCGCTCAATTTGACCTCCATAGTAGTGTCCCACGATGTGGATGAAGTCCTCGGCATTGCCGATTATGTGTATGTGGTGGCCGACAAAAAAGTTATTGCCCACGGTACGCCAGAAGAATTGAAATACGCCGACAATCCACAGCTTAAACAGTTTATTCAAGGCGCGCCCGATGGCCCTGTGCCGTTCCATTATCCGGCGAATGATTACCAACAAGAATTGATGGCAAAAGGAGTTGGCAAGTGAAGTTAATAGACAGTATTGCCGACTTGGGCCGCAGCGCAATTGAGTTAGTGCTCGGTTTTGGCCGCGCAGGCCTTATGTTGTGGGGGGCGATTTTTCGCTGGCCACGGGTGCGCAAAGGTTTTCCATTATTAGTGCGCCAGATCTATGTGGTCGGCGTGCAATCTATGGTGATTATTTTAGTCTCAGGGCTTTTTATCGGCATGGTGTTGGCGCTACAAGGCTACAACATCTTAGTTGGTTTTGGCACCGAAGAAAGCTTAGGCCCTATGGTGGCGCTCAGTTTACTGCGTGAGTTAGGGCCCGTGGTTACCGCACTTTTGTTTGCGGGACGTGCGGGTTCTGCCTTAACAGCTGAAATTGGTTTGATGAAGAGTACTGAGCAGCTCTCGAGTTTAGAGATGATGGCTATCGACCCATTAAGGCAGATTATTGCACCGCGCTTTTGGGCGGGGGTGATCAGTATGCCATTACTGGCGTTAATGTTTACCGCTGTGGGTATATATGGCGGTCACATAGTCGGCGTGGAATGGAAAGGAATCGACAGCGGGGCGTTTTGGTCGATTCTGCAGGCGTCGGTCGAATGGCGTCAGGACATAGTTAACTGCTTGATCAAGAGTGGTGTGTTTGCCGTAGTGGTGACTTGGATTGCGTTATATCGCGGTTATCAAGTGATCCCAAATCCGGAAGGTATTAGCCGTGCAACGACTCAGACTGTGGTTCAGTCGAGTCTCGCTGTATTGGCATTAGATTTTTTACTGACAGCCCTGATGTTTGGCCGCTAACGGAACACTGCGGATTTCGACACAGGTAAGATGGATTAACAGAGTGGTAGCTGAACATGTTGACACGAAAAATTGAATTATTAGTGGGTGTGTTTCTTTTAACGGGATTGGCCGCTTTTTTGGTCTTAGTCTTTAACGTTGCCAATATTGAAGTGAAAAGCAGCGATAGCACTTACACCATAAAAGCCAATTTCACCAATATTGGTGGCTTGAAGGTGCGTTCGCCCGTCAAGGTTGGCGGTGTCGTGGTTGGCCGCGTCAGTGGCATAGATTTAGACCCCGTTAAGTTAGTGGCAGTGGTCACCTTAGTGATGGACAAGCGTTACGATAAATTTCCAGAAACCAGTAGTTTAGCCATTTTGACTTCGGGTTTGTTGGGCGAGCAATTCTTAGGGTTAACACCGGGTTTTGTCGACGATGATGTCAGCATGCTGAAAGATGGCGATAAGATTGATGATACGCGCTCGGCATTAGTGTTGGAGGAGCTGATTGGTCAGTTCTTATATAGTATGGGTTCGAAGGATAAATAGGGGTTACCGCTATGTTTAAAAACTTATCTCGTTTTTTATTGCCGTTAGTGATGGTTTTAGGGACAACGAGCGCTGTCGCCGCCGATGTGGTTGTCGATACGACAGATCCGTATGCCATGGTGAAAGCCGTTGCTAATAAAACCTTCGATCGTTTTCATAAAGATAAAGCGTTAATTGATGCAAATTCAGACCATTTAAAGGTAATCGTTCGTGAAGAACTGATGCCTTATGTCGATTATAAATATGCCTCTTACAAAGTCTTAGGCCAATATCTTAAGGATTCAACCGAAGACCAACGTAATCGTTTTGTCGATGCCTTTGAAGGTTATTTAGTGTCGACCTATGCCCAAGCCTTTACTGAGTACACCAATCAAAAAGTGGAATTTTCACCTGGGATTGATTTCAGCAAAGAGAAAATGGTGGATGTGAACGTGCAGATCATCGAAGCCGGTCGTCCGCCAATTAAACTGTTGTTTAAGGCTCGCCGTTTGAAAGATGACTCATGGAAGGCATTTGATTTAGTCGCCGAAGGTGTGAGCTTACTGTCTTCTAAGCAGTCTGAAATCTCGAATCTAATTCGCCAGCAGGGTATCGATCCTGTGATTAAGATGCTTGAAGATCGCACCAAAGAAAAAGTGGTCATGAAGGCTAAATCAGGGAAGTCACAGTCGTGATTGAATTTGTGCAACAGGGCACAGTTTGCCATCTCAAAGGGCGCATAACCCAAGCCGATGTCATTACACTTTGGCCGCAGCGGCAACAACTGCTGAGCGAGTCAACCCAGATATTGTCTTTGTCTGGGCTCGAATACAGTGATAGCGCTGGCATGGCATTTTTGCTGGCGTTAGTGCGTGAACATGGCAGCCAACTTGAATTACGTTCTGCCTCACCACAACTTAAAAAACTCATCGATTTATATGATTTACATGCCTTCTTTACCGAAGAAGTGCATTGATAATAGGGTAATAGATTTCATGGAATGCAGCTTAATCGAACAGATTTTACGTGATGCGTTAGGGCTTGAAGAAGTTCACGCTAGCTCAGATGGTAGCCATTATAAAGTGATCGCAGTAGGCGAATGCTTCGATGGTATGAGCCGAGTCAAACAGCAACAAGCCATTTATGCACCGTTGGCGGCACACATTGCCAGCGGTGAATTACATGCATTAACGATCAAAACTTTCACGCCGACTCAATGGAAACGCGAAAAAGTTTTCAACATGCCTAGCTAGTGAGGAAAAGTGGATAAACTAACAATTCAGGCAAGCCCCCCGCTTGCCGGTGATGTGATCATTTCAGGTGCTAAAAATGCGGCTCTGCCTATTCTGATGGCAGGCGTATTGGCCGAAACCGATTTTGTAGTTTCTAACGTGCCGAATCTTCGCGATGTGAGTACGAGCTGTAAATTATTACGCTGCCTCGGTGCTGAAGTGACTGAGCTTGGCGACGGACAGTTCCGCATTTCAACCACGAATCTAAATGAGTTTTGCGCTCCCTACGATCTCGTGAAAACCATGCGTGCTTCTATCTTGATCTTAGGGCCGTTATTGGCGCGTTATGGTACCGCAGACGTATCATTGCCTGGCGGCTGTGCCATTGGCGCAAGACCAGTTAACTTACACTTACATGGCCTCGAAATGATGGGTGCCAAGATTGAAGTGAAAGAAGGCTATATTAAAGCCCGTGTTGATGGACGTCTTAAGGGCGCACACATTTTCATGGACATGGTGAGTGTTGGCGCCACCGAAAACTTGCTGATGGCTGCGGCGTTGGCCGATGGCGAAACCGTGATTGAAAATGCGGCCCGTGAACCAGAAGTGATCGATCTCGCTAATTGCTTAATTGCCATGGGCGCAAAAATCACCGGCGTAGGTAGTGCGACACTGCGTATTCAAGGGGTTGAGCGTTTACAGGGCTGTCATTACCGCGTGATGCCAGACCGTATCGAAACCGGTTCATTTTTGGTGGCCGCTGCGGTAACCCGTGGTCGCATCCGTTGCTTAAAAGCCGATCCTGCGTCATTAGAGTCTGTTATCGCGAAACTTGAAGATGCGGGTGCTAAGATCACTACAGGTGAAGATTGGATTGAGCTTGATATGCAAGGTAAGCGTCCAAAGGCGGTGAATATCAAGACGGCACCTTATCCTGGTTTCCCAACCGATATGCAGGCGCAGTTTTGTGTGCTCAACGCCTTAGCGCAAGGCACGGCTACTATTACCGAGACTATCTTCGAAAACCGCTTTATGCATGTGCCTGAGCTTATTCGTATGGGCGCAACCATGGAGCTTGAGGGGAATACCTGTATTATCCAAGGGATTGAGTCCTTGAGTGGTGCGCAGGTGATGGCGACGGATTTACGTGCGTCTGCGAGTCTGGTGATTGCGGGTTTAGTGGCCGATGGCAAGACGATTGTCGATCGTATCTATCACTTAGACCGCGGTTACGAGCACATTGAGAATAAGTTCCAAGGTTTAGGCGCGCAGGTTGTGCGTACTCAGTAATGAGCTATTGAGCTAGGCCTGAGAGATTAATATCTCGACCCATTAAAAAACCAGCTTAAAAGCTGGTTTTTTGTTGTCTGCGTACGTAATGACGGGTGCCGCTCTAGTTATCTACCACAACCTTTTCATCGATAATCACGGGCAACTCCTGTTGTTTCCCTTGGCGTATCACAGTCATCATCACTTTCTTACCCGGTGTGGTTTCTGCGATGCGGTCCATCAGCATTTCAACGCCTGGCACATCTTCACCATCGTATTTAATAATCACATCCCTTGGCATTAAGAGGGCACGTGCCGCAGGGCCATTAGGATCGACACCCGTAACGAGCACACCTTTTAGGTCGGGTAGATTAAGGATCTGCGCCACCACAGGGTTAATTGGCTCGCCAGAAATCCCTAAGGCACCACGGATAACGCGGCCATTCTTAATCAACTTGCCCATAATGCTGTGGGCCAATTTAATCGGGATAGCGAAGTTAATCCCATGGCCGCCGCCTTCTTCACCCACTTGAAATGCTGCGGTATTAATACCAATAAGGCTGCCGTTAGTGTCAATCAGTGCGCCGCCCGAGTTACCGGCATTAATCGCCGCGTCGGTTTGTAAGAAGTCTAAGTAACCTGAACTTAAGCCGTTACGACCCGTGGCACTGATGATGCCTTGGGTAATGGTTTGGCCCAAATTGTAGGGATTACCAATGGCGAGTACGACATCACCAACTTGAGGCGGACTGTCGAGGTTAACGGGGACAATCGGTAAGTTATCGCCTTCAATTTTAAGTACCGATAAATCGGTTTCTGGATCGAAGCCAACCACTTCTGAGGTAAATTTACGTCCATCTTGCAGGGCGACAACAATTTCGTCGGCTTTTTTAATAACATGATAATTCGTAAGAATATAGCCTTCTTTGCTCATTATCACCCCAGAACCTAGCCCTTGTAGCGAACCCGAGTTAAGCGGGCGATTTTGATCTATGCTGAGGCTATAAATGTTAACAACGGCAGGGGCTGCGCGGCGGACCGCCTTGGCAAAGGAGAGCTCGACTGTGTTGTTGGCTCGGGTTTGTAGCAGACTATTACCGAGGGACTGGTTATCGAAATAACGGGTTACCAATAAAAACATGGCCGCCATGATAAGACCAAAAAGGGTGGCTTTACCGAGATATAGTAGTGTGTCTTTTATCGTCATGGCAGGATGGATCTTGAAAAAGGTGAGTTAGATTAACATGTTTAATCTATGTAAGCATAGGGAACCTAAGCTCCCTATGCTTATCTGTGGCAGAAAATATGGCCTATTTAGCCGATTAACGTAGGACTAAATACAACATGCTCTTATCACGCATGATCTTCAGTGCAACTGCACCTTCTTGATCTTTTAGTTGTGCTTTAAGAGTCTTAAGATCTTTAATTGCAGTACGGTTAATACCGACAATCACATCTCCTTTTTGTAAGCCACTCATAGCCGCAGGCGAACCTTGGGCGACATCGGTAATTTCAATGCCCTTAGATGAGTTTTCTAAGGATGCCCCTTGCAACATAGGGTGTACGGCGCCAGCAGCAGATTCACTGGTTTGGCTCGCTTCACCTAAGGTCACTTTAACGGTTTTCTTATCACCGTCACGGATGAGTCCTAACTCAACCTTAGCACCCGCGCCCATAGTGGCGACTTTAGCACGCAGTTCTTGGAAGGACTTAATGCCACGGCCATCGACGCTGATAATGATATCACCCGCTTTAATGCCGGCTTTCTCGGCGGCACTGTCTTTGGCTACTTCATTCACGAAGCCGCCGTGCTGGGTGTCTAAACCAAAGCCTTGGGCGAGTTGGCTATCAAGATCGCGTCCCGAAATCCCCAGTACCCCGCGGCGTACTTCACCGTGTTCGGCAATTTGCGCGACCAGGTTTTTCACCATATTGGCAGGGATCGCAAAGCCGATACCGACGTTACCACCGCCCGGCGCTACGATTGCGGTGTTAATCCCAATCAATTCCCCGTTTAAGTTAACGAGAGCACCACCTGAGTTACCACTATTGATAGCAGCATCGGTTTGAATAAAGTTTTCCAGCATTTCTATGCCTAAACCGCTACGGCCTAAAGCACTGACAATACCTGAAGTCACGGTTTGCCCTAAGCCGAAGGGGTTACCAATGGCAACGGCAAAGTCACCAACACGCAAGTCGTCAGAGTCTGATGACTTGATTGCGACAAGATTTTTCGCCTCAATTTGCAGTAATGCAATATCAGACTCTGAGTCAGTACCAATGAGTTTGGCTTTTACTTCACGGCCGTCATGTAGACCAACTTGAATATCATCGGCACCGTCAATCACGTGATTGTTAGTGACTATGTAGCCTTTTTCAGCATCAATAATAACGCCTGAGCCTAAGCCCCTAAAAGGACGTTCCTGCACTTGCTCTTGTGGTGCATTGGGGCCAAAGAAGTAACGGAAAACATCAGGCACTCTTTGTTTTGAAACATGAGTCCCCGTAACAGCTACGGACACAACTGCGGGTGTCGTACGCTCAAGCATAGGCGCAAGACTTGGAATGGATTGTCCCTCAACCGTCTGTGGAATGGCAGCCTGTGAGACGACAGGCATCATAGTCAGGGTCGCGGCTAACATTGCGGCTGAAAGTACAGATAATTTTGTTTTCATCTATTCATAACTCCAAATAAGGGTTGAAAGATCTGGATGTAATGCATCAGCAATTGTGCGAGTGCCAGATCAAATCTGTATCGGTACCGGCTATTTGCCTAGGTAACCATTCGGACACGCACCTAATTGAAAAAGTTCATCATATTAACAAATGTTAATTTTTTTTGAGCCTATTTTATCGGCTGTTTCATGCTCGTTGCTGAGTGGAAAACTGTGGGCAAGATACGCATTTTTCAAGCCCTGAAAACAACAAGTTTTGCCGATTAAAATGACCTACAGCATAGAGGTTTATTCGTCGTTTGTATGCTGTTTAACCTTGAGGCAAAAGTCGTATTCTGCATTAATATATCCTGCGTCACATTGGCCGTGCTAATATCGTTGCAGTTTTAGTAAAGGACATAAGAGAATTAAAAAGTGCCTCAGTTAAGCCCTTGGCAGCATTATCAAAAAGATCTTACCCGTGACGGTTTTTCCCATGATCCGGCCCAAGAAATTGCGGTCAAAGCATTACAACGTGTCTATGAAGACTTAACGGCGGCGGAAGAGCCGACTTCTGTCGTGGGGAAATTGTTTAGTGCATTAGGCTTAAAATCGGCGCCAGCTTCACCTAAGGGCCTGTATCTTTGGGGCGGTGTGGGGCGCGGTAAAACTTATCTGATGGATACTTTTTTTGATGCCTTGCCTGGCGATCAAAAGCTGCGGGCTCACTTCCATCGTTTTATGCATCAACTACATTTAGATTTAGATGAGCTGAAAGGCGTGCGCGATCCCTTACTGGTGATTGCGAAAAAGATGGCCGCGAAATATCGCGTTATCTGTTTCGATGAATTCTTTGTCTCCGATATTACCGATGCCATGTTGTTAGGTACGCTGTTTCAAGCGCTATTTAAAGAAGGCGTCGTGCTGGTCGCTACGTCTAACATCATCCCCGATGACTTATATAAAAATGGCCTACAGCGCGCACGTTTCTTACCTGCGATAGCCTTAATTAATCAGCATTGTGAAGTACTCAATGTGGATTCTGGCATCGATTATCGACTACGCACCCTTGAGCAAGCGGAGATTTATCATCATCCGTTAGATGCACAAGCCGATGCCAATCTAATGCGTTATTTTAGCCAGTTAGCGCCTGAGTCTGAGGTGCATACCGCCGATATTGAAATCGAAGGCCGCAGCATCAGTATTCGTCAGCAAGCACAGGGCGTATTATTGGCCGATTTTAGAGCGCTTTGTGATGGTCCACGAAGTCAACGTGACTACATGGAATTGGCGCGGATTTATCATACTGTGCTGGTCAGCGGCATTGAGCAAATGGGGGCATTTTTGACCGGTGATGATATCGCCAGACGATTTTTAGCTATGGTCGATGAGTTTTACGAGCGCAATGTAAAGCTTATCGTATCGGCTCAAGTGCCACTCGAAGATATCTACGCCGATGGCTTGCTTAACTTCGAATTTAGACGTTGTCGCTCGCGTCTTATTGAGATGCAATCCCACGATTATTTGAAAACAGAGCACCTGCCTTAACCCTGCGGCGCAAGAGTTTTGCTTTAACTCCCGTGTTAAATCGCCAGTGGCTTGTTAATCCTTAGGATGACAAGCCAGATTGGTCGATATTTTATAATTTTTATCAAAATATCAGGTGATTTTTAACTCAGCTTTGTCTATACTCCGCCACCTGCCCACGTTACTCCGCCAATTGGGCGGAAGTTGTAAGCCGAAGTCAGTGCTCGAAGGGGTACTAAAAGGCAATTTTGTGTTGTTTGCAAATGCAGGCAGCATGTGAGACAGAAAATTAACTTTGGGTTTTTGTAATAATGAAGACTTTTACTGCTACACCAGAAACCGTAACTCGTGACTGGTTCGTCGTTGATGCAGACGGCAAAACTTTAGGTCGTATCGCTACTGAAATCGCTATCCGTTTACGCGGTAAGCATAAGCCAGAATACACTCCACACGTTGATACCGGTGATTACATCATCGTTGTTAATGCTGAAAAAGTGACTGTTACTGGTAACAAAGCGAAAGGCAAAACGTACTACTCGCATTCAGGCTTCCCTGGTGGCATTAAGCAAATCAGCTTTGAAAAGCTGCAAGCGCAAAAGCCAGAAATGATCATCGAGAAAGCAGTTAAGGGTATGTTACCAAAAGGTCCTCTGGGCCGTGCCATGTTCCGTAAACTGAAAGTTTACGCTGGCGCAGAACATAACCACACTGCACAACAACCTCAAGTTCTTGATATCTAAACGGGATTAAGCAAATGGCTGCAACTCAGTACTACGGCACTGGCCGTCGCAAAACCTCTACAGCTCGCGTTTTCGCTAAAGCAGGTAGTGGCAACATCGTTGTAAATCAACGTCCTTTGGATCAGTATTTTGGTCGTGAAACTGCTCGTATGGTTGTTCGTCAACCTTTAGAGTTAGTTGAAATGACTGACAAGCTGGACATCTATGTAACTGTTAAAGGCGGTGGTATCACTGGCCAAGCAGGCGCAATCCGTCACGGTATTACCCGTGCTCTGATGCAATTAGATGAAGCACTGCGTCCATCACTACGTTCTGCTGGTTTCGTTACCCGTGACGCTCGTAAAGTTGAGCGTAAGAAAGTGGGTCTACGTAAAGCACGTCGTAAGCCACAATTCTCTAAGCGTTAATTCGTTTTTGGAATATCAAAAAACCCAGCCTATGCTGGGTTTTTTATTGGCTAAAATTTTCGATACTGACGAATTCATTTTATAAGAGACTCTGTTGTTGAAGTGAGCTGATATACACTAAATTGCATTGAGTGATTGAGTTTGAGGTGCGCATGACTTTTCAAGTTTTTATGCTGGCAGTGGCACTTGTATTACTTTTAGAAGGCGTAGGGCCGTTATTATTTCCGAATAAATGGCGTCGTTATTTAAATGAACTCTCCCATCAAAATCAGCAGGTTATCCAGCGACTCGGTGGCGCATTAGTCACAGCTGGAGTGGTGATTTTGGTGATTTTTGCGTAAAAACACCCAGCTTGCCCTTACTGACTAAGATCTGTTAAAATTCTTTTTTAACCGCAACCTTGCAGCAAATAATGGGCAAAAACGTAGTTGTTCTCGGCACCCAATGGGGTGACGAAGGAAAAGGTAAGATTGTCGACCTTCTAACAGAACAGGCAAAATATGTAGTTCGCTATCAAGGCGGCCACAATGCTGGTCATACCTTGGTTATCGACGGTGAAAAAACCGTTCTTCATCTGATCCCATCAGGTATCTTGCGCGATAATGTGAAATGCATTATTGGCAATGGTGTGGTGCTTGCACCTGACGCCCTGATGAAAGAGATCAACATGCTGAAAGATCGTGGGGTTCCTGTTGAGGAACGTCTGTTGATCTCTGAAGCGTGTCCGCTGATCCTACCCTTCCATTGCGCCTTAGATATCGCCCGTGAAAAAGCACGTGGCAATAAAGCTATTGGTACAACTGGCCGTGGTATCGGACCTGCGTATGAAGACAAGATCTCCCGTCGCGGTCTGCGAGTAGGCGATCTGTTCAATGCGCAGCTGTTTGCTGAAAAGCTGAAAGAAGTTATGAAATACCATAACTTTATGCTGACAGAGTACTATCAAGTCGAAGCGGTTGATTACGAGCAAACGCTAGCAGATGCTTTGGCTATGGCCGACTATCTGAAGAGCATGTGTGTTGATGTGACTGAACTATTGGATACTGCGCGTAAAGCCGGTGAACCAATTCTGTTCGAAGGCGCTCAAGGTACATTACTCGACATCGACCACGGAACATACCCATTTGTAACCTCTTCAAATACCACTGCCGGTGGTGTTGCGACGGGCAGCGGTTTTGGTCCACGTCATTTAGACTATGTCTTAGGTATCATGAAGGCTTACACCACTCGTGTGGGTGCAGGTCCATTCCCTACTGAACTGTTATGTGAAGTTGGTGATCATTTAGGTACTAAAGGTCATGAGTTTGGTGCGACAACGGGTCGTAAGCGTCGTCCAGGTTGGTTGGATGCTGTGGCAATGCGCCGCGCGGTTCAAATCAACAGTGTTAGCGGCTTCTGCTTGACTAAGTTAGATGTACTTGATGGTCTGAAAGAAGTGAAGATTTGTGTGGGTTATCAGAATCCTGATGGCACTATCTCTAAAGTGACCCCGCTTGCGGCTGAAGGTTATGAACTGGTTACGCCGGTTTATGAAACTATGCCAGGTTGGAGCGAGTCGACTTTTGGCGCGACATCAATTGAGCAACTGCCACCGGCAGCGATCAATTATATCAAGCGTCTTGAAGAGTTATTAGAAACACCAATCGACATTATCTCTACGGGTCCTGACCGTAACGAAACCATGATTTTGGTTAATCCGTTCAATTAAGACCTGTTAAGGCCGTGTTTCACGGCCTTTTCTCTACTTCTTTATGCCTTTCTCTATTTCCTTCTGCGGTTAGATGTTTAGCTCAAGAATTCAGCTCAAGCTCAAGAAATAGGTTATACTGCCGATGCAAGTATTCACCCTATTGTCATTGAGAGTCGTTATGCTACGTACAGCACTAGTTGCGCTACTGCCCTTAGTATCTTCAATGTGCTTTGCCCAAACGCAGGCGGTGGATATTTATAGCCAAGACCAATTGCTTGATTTGATCCGTAGCGATCAATATTTAGCGAAAGTGAAACGTGATGATTGCCAGTTAGTTCAAGACATTGAGGCGCGAGCCCAAGTCTTAAAACAGCCTTTATATCAATTCCTTTGGGGCGAAATGCTCAATCATGGAACCTGTGTAAAGGCTAACCCTGTGAAGGGGATTGCTTTGTTACGTGACTCGGCCGAACAAGGTAGCTCAGAAGCGATGTTAAAGCTTGCCGAGTATTATCAGAGTGGGAAATTTGTCATCCGTAATAAAGACAGAGCAGTGCATTATTTATTGCCTGCTGCTGCAAGTGGTGATTTATCCGCTCGTATGATGTTAGTGCGTTTATTCGGTGAAGGTTATGGTAGTCCTAGGGATTACGAGATGGCCTATCACTGGTTATATAACGATGTATTTGCGGACGAGGCGACGAAGAAAAAAGCCTTGTCTTTACTGCAGGTGTTAGCAGCTAAAATGCCCCCCAGTGCAGTGGCGCGGGCCCAGCAAGAACAGTTGCGAACCCGTTAAGTTGTCTCTTCTAGAGACACATTATTTGGATATTGAATGATCAAAGACCCTCATTTTGAGCGTGAACAGGATAAGTACGAAAACCCTATCCCAAGCCGTGAGTATATTATCGATTACTTACGTTCTCAGAAATCACCTATCACTCGTGACAGTATTGCTGCGGCGTTAAACATCCAAGAGGAAGAACAACTTGAGGCCCTGCGCCGTCGCCTACGTGCGATGGAACGCGATGGCGAACTGGTGTTCACCCGTGGGCAGAGCTATGGCTTGCCCGAGAAAATGGATCTTATCCCCGGCACAGTGCTCGGACACAGAGAAGGCTTCGGCTTTTTCAAACCCGATGAAGGCGGTGATGACTTATTTATTTCGAACCGCGACATGCTGATGTATTTCCACGGTGATAAAGTGCTGGCGCAAAAAGCAGGCACAGATCGTCGTGGTCGTCGCGAAGCACGTTTGGTGCGTTTGATCCAGCCGCGCAGTGCTGCAATTGTTGGCCGTTATCATGTTGATAGCGGTATGGCATTTGTCATTGCCGATGATAAGCGTATAACCCAAGAAATCTTAGTCGCGAATGAAGACCGCAACGGCGCCCGTCAAGGCGATGTGGTTGTGGTTGAGTTAACGCGTCGCCCAGGTCGTTTTGTTAAGGCCGCGGGTAAAGTGACTGAAGTGCTTGGTAAGCAAATGGCGCCGGGGATGGAAATCGAAATCGCCCTGCGTAACTATGACTTACCCCATACTTGGTCACCAGTGATCGAGAAGAAACTGCGCCGAATTCCCGATGAAGTGACCGATGCCGATAAAGTCGGCCGTGTGGATTTACGTCATCTGCCATTAGTGACTATAGACGGTGAAGACGCCCGCGATTTTGACGATGCCGTGTATGCGGAGAAAAAAGCCGGTGGCGGCTGGCGTTTATGGGTCGCGATTGCGGATGTGAGCTATTATGTTCGCACCGATTCGGCCTTAGATACTGAAGCGCGTGCCCGTGGTAACTCAGTGTATTTCCCATCACAAGTGATCCCTATGCTGCCGGAGAAAATCTCCAACGGCCTATGTTCGCTTAATCCTCACGTCGACCGTTTATGTATGGTCGCCGAGATGACAGTGTCTGCCAAAGGCAAGTTGTCGGGTTATAAGTTTTATCCGGCTGTGATGTATTCCCATGCCCGTTTTACTTATACCCAAGTGGCGGAGATGTTAGAAGGCGGCCCAATTGCGCCTGAGCATGAAGCCTTGTTCCCGCATCTACAGTGTTTACAGTCATTGTATTTAGCGCTAGATGAGCAAAGAGCCGAGCGTGGTGCGATCGCGTTTGAGACCATGGAAACGCAGTTCATTTTCAATGAGCAGCGCAAGATTGATAAAATCGTACCGCGTGGCCGTAATCAAGCCCATAAAATCATTGAAGAATGCATGATTTTAGCTAACGTTTCTGCAGCTAAGTTTGTGAAGAAACACAAAGGCGAAGTCTTGTACCGTGTGCATGAAGCGCCATCCGAGCAAAAATTGGCGAACTTTAAAGAGTTCCTTGCTGAGCGTGGCTTGACTATGACTGGTGGTCTTGAGCCAACGCCGTCCGATTATCAGAACGTGATGCTGCAAATTGCTGACCGCCCTGATGCTGAACTTATCCAAGTGATGTTGCTGCGCTCTATGCGTCAGGCCATTTACACTCCGGATAACGAAGGTCATTTCGGTCTAGCCTTAGAAGAATATGCGCATTTTACCTCGCCCATTCGCCGTTATCCGGATCTAGTGTTACATAGAGTGATCCGATATTTACTGGCTAAGGAAAGAGGCGAAGCCACAGAAAAGTGGACGCAGGATGGTGGTTATCACTATCAACTCGATGAGCTCGACCAATTGGGCGAAGAGTGTTCGACCACAGAACGTCGTGCCGATGAAGCGACTCGCGATGTTAGCGATTGGCTCAAGTGCGAGTTTATGCAAGATCACGTCGGTGATACCTTTGAAGCTGTGATTGCCTCAGTGACGAGCTTTGGTTTGTTTGTGCGCTTAAATGAACTGTTTATCGATGGCTTAGTGCATATCTCAAGTCTAGGTAGCGATTACTACCAATTCGATCCTATGCGTCAACGCCTTATCGGTGAGCATACAGGCCAAGTCTATCAAGTGGGCGATCCTGTGACGGTTAAGGTCGCTGCAGTTAACTTAGATGACAGACAGATTGATTTAGTCATGCTGGGTGATGACGGCAAAGGTGGTAAGCGTAAAGCATCTGCCAGCCGTGATAAGCCGATGACTGCCCGTGAGCGCGTTAATCGTGAAGGCGCTAAGCAAGGCAAAGCGGGTAAAACCGCGGCATCTAGCGCCAAGGCTGAAACAGGCAAAACCAAACCTAAGGCTAAAGCGGTCACTAAAGCGAAAAAAACAGCAGTAAAAGATCCGGCTAAAAAGCCAAAAGCCGCTAAGCGGAGCACGAGAAAGAAATAAATGAAAAAACAAGATATTATTTTTGGGATCCACGCAGTTGAAGCCCTGTTAAAACACAGCCCTGAGCGCATTATCGAGTTATGGCTGTTACAAGGCCGTGACGATGAGCGCTTAACTGTGCTGGCCAATCAGGCCAAAGCTTTTGGCACGACGATTCAGGCCGCTTCTCGTAAAGCCTTGGATGACAAAGCGGAAAGCAGTCAACATCAAGGCATAGTCGCGCGCGTTAAAGCGGCGAAAGTATTGAACGAGCAAGATTTAGATGTGCTGCTTGCTAACACTGAGCAAGCATTCCTGCTGATTTTGGATGGCGTGACGGATCCCCATAACTTAGGCGCTTGCCTACGTAATGCTGATGCGGCGGGCGTGCAAGGTATTATCGTGCCTAAAGACAATTCAGTTGGCTTAACGGCGACTGTGAGTAAAGTGGCATGTGGCGCTGCGGAAACAGTGCCTTTATTCCAAGTGACTAATCTTGCGCGCACTATGCGTCACCTGCAGGAAAAGGGTGTGTGGATTGTGGGCACTGCGGGCGAGGCAGATTGCGAGCTTTATCAAGCCGATCTTAAAGGGCCATTAGCGATTGCCATGGGCGCGGAAGATAAAGGTTTACGCCGTTTAAGCCGTGAGTCTTGTGATTCACTGATCTCTATCCCTATGGCGGGTAGTGTGTCGAGCTTGAATGTATCGGTTGCGACCGGTATTTGCTTATTTGAAGCTGTGCGTCAGCGCCGCAGCTAATACGCTCACTCTTGCCTGATTTCGCACATGTGGTATCAGGCTTGCAGTAACGATTTGTTGCAGTAACTATTTGTTGTAGTTAACACTTGGAGTAATAAAAAAGGCCGATTAACTTTAAACAGTTAATCGGCCTTTTTATTGGCCTTTTTATATCAGCGCTTTGTCTAGGTTAACCGGATGGCTATCGACTTCATCCGTTTGAACGGCTTCAGGCTCTGCTTGCTCGATATCGAAACTGAAGGCGAGTTGCTCCTCATCACTGTCATTTGCGTCGATAATATCGTCATCGATACCATCAGCCCCTAAATCATATTCCGCTTCATCTAGGTTAGCACCGGGCGTCATATGTTCTTGAATCGATTCGACATCAACTCGTGGGTCCAGCGCTGCCGCCAGTGGTGAAGAGACTAAGTCGCCCGTCGCCATTATGTAGTCTTGGGTGACATTGGTTTCGGCTTTTTGTTGTGCATGTACATAACGTAGCCGCACAAACAAGATTAAGGTACAGGCAGACATAAAGCCATATAGCATGCTGTTACCAAACCATTGCATTAACGTTGAGGCGATCAGTGGACCGATACTGGCTCCTAAGCCGAAGGTCAATAAGATAGTGGCGGATAAGCCGACTCGCTCATTCTGTTCGACTCGCGAGTTCGCCAGTGCTGTAGCAAGGGGATAGAAGGTGAAGCCCAAAATACCGAAGAGGAAAGTCATCACCAGCGACATCACCGGATGATAGGGTGTTAAGGCGATGGCTAAAGCTAAAATGCCAAGCAATATGCAGTTGATACGAATCAGGCGGCTGCGGGACATAATGTCGGACAGTTTCCCCATAGGCCATTGTGCCAGTAACCCCGCTAAAATTGTTGCCGTCATATAAGTAGCAACTTTTTCAGGTGGTAAACCTAAGTTGCTCGCATAGGCGGGCGCGAGACCATAAAACGAACCCACTATCATGCTACCAATTGCGATGGTTGTGAGTGCTTGCGGCGCTTTTTTCCAGTAATGGGCAATTTTGAGTGGGGCAGGAACCAAAGGTGCTGGGTGAAGGCGACGCGTGAGTGAAATCGGTACGATACAGAGTGAGAAACAAATCGCGATAAGCAGTAACGGTTCTAGACCTAATTCGGGGAAGATACTGATCGCGCCTTGGCCTAAGATCAAGCCGAAGTAAGATACGATCATATAGCTCGCGAACACAGTCCCCCTTTGGTTACTTTCTGCCTGTTCGTTAAGCCAACTTTCGAGCACCATGTATTGGCACATCATGCCCATACCGACAACGAGCCTGAGGAGCAGCCAAACTGCTAGCTCATCCACGAGTGCATGACCCAATGCAGATGCGGCGACTATGCCAGCACTGGCAACAAAGGCGCGGATATGGCCCACTTGGGCAATAAGTCTATGACCAATCTTAGAGCCCGCCACTAGGCCAACATAATAGGCCGACATCATGCCGCCTATCCATATCTGTGGCACGTTCATCACCGAGAGCCTGAGCCCAAGGTAAGTTGTGAGCAAACCGCCGGCCAGTACCATTAACAAGGTGGTGCTATATAAAGAGGCGAAAGTGCGCAGCGGATTAGTCATATACAACTCCGAAAACACAAACAAGATTGATAATAAACCGTGAGTATATCAGGGGTTGGTGTTTATGTTGTGTTGCAAATTGTTGGTAAATCTTGATTAATTGCGCATTTTTGCTCAAAAAATTCTTAGATTATGCTGAAATAACTTGGGCGAGGGCGGAGGAGCTTTAACGTCGCCGCCAGCCAAAGATGACTTTGGCGACGTGTACTTGCTTGTATTGCTAAGGATTATCTAAAGCGGTTATCTAAAGGTATAAAGCAGGTTGAAGGTGGTGATGGTATCTGTCTGTTGGCTACCCTCTGGTACCACTTCAGTGTATTTGATGTTCATGCCGATTTTAAACGCCCAATCTTGGAACACCAGATTCTTGTAGTTCATGTCTAAGGTGAGGGTATTGTTGTTCTCGCCGACTTCCGCAGTTAAATCTGCATTGAGACTGCTGTATTCCTGCAGTTTTTGAGAAAACTTTGCAGCGGTACGCAGAATGACGTCTTTCTCAGCATCAGGATTGGGAATATCCACAGATTCTGCCGGTAAGTTATATCGGTAACCGGGGCCGATTTCAAGACTGAGTTTGGTCTTGTAGCTGCTGATGGCATTAAAACCGTAACCACTAGAAATAGTTGAGATTTGCGTGTAACTACCGAATTGATCCCAAGTGAAATCACCGCGTCCGAAGATATAACCCTTAGTGAGTTTATAGTTCGACTGGAGTTGGAGTTCGTATTTTTCGGAAGTCGTCTTGCTTTTTTCTGAGGCAAAGTAGGCTTTGAGCGTGGCTTCTTGCTTGGTTTGCTTAGTGTCGTAAATCAGTTGGGTTCGACCGTTAAAACTGCTGGATTCGGTATTGCCTGTATTCAGTTGCAAACCCGCTTCGATTTCTGCGGTAAAATCGCTGGGCGGTTCCTGATAATCAGGTGGAACAAGCGCAAGCGCAGGAAATGAAAGGGAAAATAAAAAGATTGGCGCAATAACTTTTAGCATTATGTTTATTCTTGGTTAGCCGATGTCTGATGTCCGAATGTAGATGAAGCGCCATCATACCTGTATTGATTGGCGAGGCAAAGTTATTGCTTGAGTTTCTGGCTTGCTTTCTGTACTATCTCGCGCTCAAATCAGTCACTATTTTTCGTTCCTTGCCTCCATTTGGTTTGACTGAGCCAATACCGAGGCTACATAACCGTAAGGAGCAATAAATGCGTCATTACGAAATCGTATTTATGGTTCACCCAGATCAAAGTGAACAAGTACCAGGTATGATTGAGCGTTACACAGGTGTTATCACCGAAGCTAACGGCACAATCCACCGTTTAGAAGATTGGGGCCGTCGTCAACTGGCTTACCCAATCCTTGACCTGCATAAAGCTCACTACGTTCTGATGAACGTTGAAGCTAAAGCAGAGACGATCGAAGAGCTAGAAACAGCTTTCCGTTTCAACGACGCAGTTCTGCGTAACATGGTAATGCGTACTAAAGTTGCCGTTACTGAAGCATCTCCAATGGCTAAAGCTAGAGATGAGCGCGATTCACGTCGTGGCCCAGCTGGCGAACGCTCATACGATGAAGCTCACGCTGAAGAAATCGCTGAGTAAGGTAATCTGTGACCACCAATAACTTGGTGTTGTCAGGAACGATAACTCGTTCAAGACGCTTTAAAAGCCCAGCGGGTATTGCACACAGTGTGATGATGTTGGAACACAAATCGCAGCGTTATGAAGCAGATATGCTCCGCAACGTCTACGTACAAATTCAAGTGATATTGAGTGGCCCACGCTTTGAAAGCGTCGCAGAAGATCTGAAAGCAGGTGTGGAAGTACAAGTGCAAGGCTTTATGACGCTTCAACAGGGGCGCAATGGTCAGAACCGCTTAGTTATCCATGCCGAAAATGTCGAATTGAAAACTTAGGAGACTGTCAACATGGCACGTTATTTCCGTCGTCGCAAGTTCTGCCGTTTCACCGCTGAAGGTGTTGCAGAAATTGATTACAAAGATATCGTTACTTTAAAGAACTACATCACTGAAAGCGGCAAGATTGTTCCTAGCCGTATCACTGGTACTAGTGCTAAATATCAGCGCCAACTAGCTCGCGCTATCAAGCGTGCTCGTTATCTTTCTCTACTGCCATATACTGATTTACATCAGTAATTGCAGTATTCCTAATCGAATATAGAGGATTTGATAATGAACGTTATTCTGCTTGATAAAATCGCTAACCTAGGCAACTTGGGTGACCAAGTATCAGTTAAGGCTGGTTACGCACGTAACTTCCTTTTGCCACAAGGTAAAGCTGTTGTTGCTAACGAAAGCAACGTTAAAGTATTTGAAGCTCGTCGCGCTGAATTAGAAGCTAAATTAGCTGCTGAATTAGCTGCTGCTAACCTACGTGCTGAGAAAATCACTGCACTGGAAGCTGTTGTAATCGCTTCTAAAGCTGGTGATGAAGGCAAACTGTTTGGTTCAGTTGGCAACCGTGACATCGCTGATGCAGTGACTGCTGCTGGTGTTGAGTTGGCTAAATCAGAAGTTCGTTTACCATTAGGCGCTCTGCGTACTACTGGCGACTTCGAAGTTGAAGTTCAGTTACACACTGAAGTTAAAGCTGTTGTTAAAGTATCTGTGGTTGCAGAAGCTTAATTACGACTCGCTTTAAATATAAAAAGACACCGCCTAGGCGGTGTTTTTTTATGGCTGAAATTTAGTATGTTGGAAAATAGTATATTTCAAAGATGCCTCCAATGACGGTACTTATGGGAGTAATACCAATCGTATTAAATATCTGTTTATTCAGCGGGAGTACAACACGCTTTAGGCAAGGCTAAGGTTTGAAGGCATAGTAGTGTTTTGTCGAAAGCCCTAAACGCAGTATAAAGCGCGTTACCATGCCGTTAACATCAGCCGCCATTCGGGAGCCTCACAGGCATCCCATTCCCGTGCTGCTTTGACTTAAAAGGGAATACACACTTCTGCTTCATACCTTAGATTAAGATGCCTGTGAGGCTCTGAACTGGTTTGATATTTCATGTGATTGGTATAATTCAAAGGTGCATAGTTGCTACTAATATTTGTATTTTGCATAGTAATTCAATTGTGGGACTGTAAAACGCAACTAACTGTTTAATATTATTTGATATTTTATAATTTTAAAGTGGCTGCCAGTAGGGTTATTAATTGGAAATGATATTTCCCGTGTGGATTCATGGAGCATTTTTAGCTGCTTGGAGATCGTATATGATGAGTAATTAAGAAAGTGTCCCTATCTTTATGCTGAACATTTATAGTTAACATTGTGACCAAGTCATAAATAAAAAAACCGCCAAGAGAATCTTGACGGTTTTTACGGTGTGATTTAGTTAACTAGTTTAGAAACGTCCAGAAATGCCAAATTCAACATAACGAGGTTCTTGCCAATCATATGCTGCGCCATAGTATTGGTTTTTAGTACCTTCGGAGCTTCTAGCTTCGTAGTGCTCATTTTGTGAGACTATTTCTTGAACATCTAGAACGTTATAAACATTGACCGTTGCTCTCATGTCAATATCACTAATCTTGAAATCATAGTTTAGCGATAAGTCTAGGTTGAAGGTCCATGGTGTACGTCCGACTGTTCCACGTTCAACGCGATTGTATATCTTCTCTGATTGATCACACTGTGCATTGCCATTGGTATCTGGGCATTGGTTAGTATAGAGATAGAAGGTATCACCATAACTTCCATAAACAGATGGGTCATTGCTTGGGTAGCCTTGACCAAATGCACTTAGAGGGCGACCACTAGAGAGTGTGCTGTTAAAACCAACACTTAGATCATCAGTTAAGTTATAAGTACCAAATAACTTAAAGACGTGGCGACGATCATTAGCTTGATAACCTTCAGCACCATCCATCAGCGCTGGGAAATCGAAGTCCTGCGTTACACCAGGATCTGCTTGACCTATGTCTGACTTAACCGCGCCTTCAAAGTTACCGTAGCTCTTACTCCAAGTGTATATAAAGTTAAGGCGTAAATTATCTTCAGTGTAATTGACTTCAGCTTGAATTGCTTTGTATGTGTTTTCAGCTTTAGGTAAACCTATCTCTTCAGCTGAATAGGTTTGGCGACTACCGGGATCCGCAATGGCATCACCATCATTATCTAGTGACCAAGTACCAGAACTTCCTGGGTTAACTAAAGTACAAGTAGCTTGTGATGCTAATGGACCACAATAATCATCTAGAGCGGTTCCAACTTCACGATAAATTCCTCGCACAGACATTACCATTTCTTCGGTTACTTGCTTTTGGTAACCTAAGATATATTCATCTTTACTGAATGGTTCTGCCTCTTCGCTCTGGAATGTTTCTTGAATTGCTGGAGTTGGAACAGAGTTTACTACAGTTGAATTAGCCCCAGCGATAGGGTTTAAACCTGTAGGAGCACCAGTGTCATCATGTCCAGTGAACGTATAATACGTAGTACTATCACTAATACCAGATGCTGCACGATAGTTTGTGTTATTTGGGACTGGTAAATAGTAACGGCCGGCAGTACCGTATATTTTTGACTCGCCATCTCCGACTGGATCCCAAGTAAAGCCTAATCTAGGAGCCAAGTCTGTTTTAAATGAAGAGAACGTCAGTCCTGTAACACCTTGGTTATCAAATTTATCTTGTCTAACCCCTGCAGTTAACATTACATTTTCAGTGACTTGCCATGAATCTTCAAGATACCAAGCTGATAAATCAGAGTTGAAACCGCCGCCACCTGCAAATATACGATCTTGAACATAGTCGAGCTGTTGACCTGTTGTATTCGTATATAAATTACCATCATTACCTTGTATGCCTGCATTGGGTGCTAAGCTCGAGTAAGTCCAGCTGTGTCCCGTAATTGGTGCGGACGTATGAGATGTAAATCGTTCTTGCTTGTCATAGCCTGCTTTAAGCAGGTGGTCACCTAACACATATTGTAGGTCAACGCGCGTTTGAGTATTTTCATCAACGTTCACACCGACAGAGCCACCAGGGCCACAGCTAGTAATTTTTTGATCAGCAGGGATTTGGCGAGAGTCAGATACTGTAGGACACTCGAGGTTACTCGGAGTGTTCGTATATTCGGTCTCTAATTTGCCATACATGACAGATAATGAAAGATCGTCTGTAATATTACCATTATAGGTAACACTCTTTGCCGTACCGCCACGCTTTCTTAGACTTGACCCAAGATATTTACCAATTTGACCTTCTTCAGCATCATATGCGTATGTATCTGAGTTTGTATCACTGCGGTTTGAATAGCCGAAAAAGCTTAAGCTATGATCATCTGTGATGTTCCAGTCAACTTTAGCACCCCAGAATAGATTGTCAGCACCGCTAGAATCTCGCTTAATAAATTGGTCGTCAGGTGCGTACTGTGATCTTGTGCCTGATTGGGTCGCAAAGTCATTTGAAACATTACGCGGGTTTACAATTGCATAGAAAAATAACTTGTCTTCGATAATCGGGCCTGCAGCTGAAACACTGTATTCCCATAAGTTGTATTCATCATTAGTTGTGTCTCTGAATATGGCACCAACACCGCCATTACCACGGGATATTTGACCTTCAGAAGCTAAAGATTTAGGGATATAACGGCCTGTTGCTGCAAAATCCCACTCGTTGGTACCACTTTTTGTGACTGCGTTGATCACACCACCAGTCGTACGACCAAACTGGGCTGAATAACCACCCGTTTTAACTTGAAATTCACGATAGAATTCAAATGGTACTTCACCACAACCTAACCCTTGGCTTGTATTCGTTACTTCAAGGCCGTTGATATAACATGAGTTTTCAGCCGCTGAAGAACCACCAAAAGAGGCCGTTTGACCGAATTTACTATCGCCAGCAACAGTACCTGGAGCAAGTAGCGCAATTGAAGTAAAGTTTCTTGCAACTGGCAGTAAATCTATTTCACCTTTATCAATAACTAGACCAGAGTCTGAGTTTGATAAATCGACGTTATTAATTCGTGCGCCGACTATAGAGATCACTTCGGGGCCACTTGTTGCCTGAATATCAAACGTAGCATTAGCATTTGAACCCAAAGACACTGACACCGTATCTTTAGCTACCACAATTCCAGCTTTACTGATTGCAACTTCATACGTTCCAACGGGTAATTTAGAGAAACGGAAAGTTCCATCAGTTCCAATTTCAATATTTCTTGTTAATCCAGTTTTAGGATCTTTGGCCGTTGCGGTGTACTCGCTAGCACTTGCACCAGAAACAGTTAAAGAGCCCGTAATGCTTGCTGTCGTATTGTCTGCATAGGCGATACTTGGGATTCCCATCCCTAAAGCGGATGTTATCGCAACCGCAATAATCTTCTTCCTAATGTTCATTATGCATTTTCCTCTATCTATTTGTGTATGTAGTTTTTATTTTTCATCTTATTACTGATGAATTGATTTGTAACAACATCGACCACAACCTTACATATATGTTTGTTTTGTGTAAACAGAATGTTTTAATCGTAAGTATTTAATTTGTTAGTTAGTGATTGTGAAGGTCTTTATGGGGAAGGAAGAGTAGGATTATCATTACCAAAGTAAGTCTAAGGTTTTATTTTTGGAGTTGGGAAAGGGTATTTATTCCACTGTAAATTAAGGTTTACAATTCGTTATGGAGGTTTCTACTTCTCTCGTCAAAGTTATTGCTGTTTCGCTAAGCAAATTATTTGACATGGAAAAAGTAAAGTTATCCTTTTGACAAGGAAGTTGTAGTGCTTAAGAATGCTCAATAGAATGTTTTATATGAGAAATATTGTGCTGCAGCTCAATAAATGCACCGCTTGATCTGTGGTTGGAAGGTTGTTTGTGATACTGGCTAAGTGAAATTTTCTTAGTTGTTATCTAGTGTATATCTCACTTTGGGTGGGAAAATGTATCAGGTATAAATACCTGATACATTAATGTGACTATTAATTTCTCACTAAATCCAGTTCTTTAATCAGATTATCGGCATGGTCGACTTCGTCCATCATCCACAGGATATAGCGGATATCCACGTGCACGGCACGGGTGATGGTTGGGTTGAAGAACCAGTCTTTAGTAATCGCTTCATAGGTAGAGTCGAAGTTAAGGCCAACGAGTTCTCCTTTACCGTTGAAGACGGGTGAGCCGGAGTTGCCGCCTGTGGTGTCCACGCTCGATAAGAAGTTAACCGGTACAGAGTTAAATTCTTCGGGTTTGTCTAAGCAAGAGAAGAGTCTGCAAATCCAGCCGCGAGGATCTTGATAAACCGACTTCACTAAATGATTGCCAAAACGTTGTTCGCTAATCGCATCGAGTAGCTTTTTCGGTGCATTGTAGGGCTCTACGCCTGTGTGTTTTGCGACTATGCCATCAAGACGAGTAAACGGCTGTTTGTAGAGCGCATCACGGGATTGATAACCATCGACCATACCGTAGCTGATACGTAGCGTACCGTTGGCGTCAGGGTAGACCGGCCAGTTGTTGGCTTTATAGTAGTCAATCACGGCGGCCATGTAGTCTGGGCGAGCAGTGGATAACTTGCCGTCTAAGATTTTTTCCGTTTTTTCCTGTGCCATATTGGTGTCGTAAAGGGCAACGGCTAAACGAATAAAGGGATCGGCACTGGTTTCGAAGGCATTGACATCGGCATTCATCCACGCCAGACGTTGGACTTGATCTGTGAGCGTCGTGAGTGAGTACAAGCCATCGAGTTTAGCTGCGAGATCTACGTCTTTACTGGTTACACTTAACATTTGATCGAGCGCTGCCACGCGATTCGACTGACCTAGGTAAGCATTTAAATCCTGTAACCATAATGTCCTATCGACTTTGACATCAAAACTCGAATCGATCCGTTTAAGACGTGAGCTTAGCATAGCAATATCACGTTCTTGGTAGCCTTGCTCACGCTCGGCATCGGGCTTTTGTTTTTCTTTAGCAAGACGGTAGAGGCTGTTTGCTGCGGTTAACAATGTGCTCGATTGGGCATTGGTAAAGTAGTAATTACTTTGGAATGCTTGTTGTTGCTCGGCGAGTAACACTTCTAACTCAGCAATGAGATTTTGATTTAGCTTAGGGTTTTGTTTAAGCCAAGCTAAAAAATTATCCTCACGACTTTGTTTAATGCCCACGATATCCGTAGCTTTAAAACCGGCAAGTAGACCGTTGAGTTTTTTCATCCGGTTGGCCATTGATGCCATATTGCCAGCGTACTTAATGGCGATGTCGGCATCTTTCTGTCCCATAGCCTCGATAGTATCAATCTGTAATTGATAGCGTTTAGCTTGGGTGGGATACAGCCAGTCGCTGGCAAACTTAAGCTCACTAGTGAGGTTATAGCGACTGGTAGAGCCTGGATAACCTGCGACAAACACGCCGTCACCGGCTTTCACGCCATCGGCGTTGATTTTAAGGTAACTCTTTGGCTTGTAAGGAATGTTATCGTCGCTATACGCGGCGGGTTTGCCATCTTTTCCTACGTAAGCTCGCAGGAAGGCAAAATCACCCGAGTGGCGTGGATATTCATAGTTATCGATATCGCCGCCAAAGGCACCGACACTTTCTGGTGGTGCATAGACTAAGCGTACATCGCGGATCATCAATTGCTTGATTAAGTAATATTCTAAGCCGTTATGGAAACTGCGGACATTACAGCGATAGTTAGCATCGGCTTCACAGCTTTTGATCAGTTCTTTGCTGTGATTTTGAATGTCTTCGTAACGGCTCAGCGGATCTTGGCTGAGGTCTTTATTGATTTGCGCGGTAACATTTGTCACTGCCTCTGTGATGTATAAACGTTCGTTAGGACCGGCAGAGGGTTCCTTGTCCATTGATGTCGCTAAAAAGCCTTGTTCGAGATAGTTATGTTCTTTCTTGGTGTTATATTGTATCGCCTTGAAGGCACAATGGTGGTTTGTCACAACTAGCCCTTGGGGGGAGACAAAACTGGCGGTACAATAGCCCAGCCCTACCACGGCGTTCATGGGATAACTTGTCAGATCGGCCAGTTTTTCGGCAGGAATATCGATTCCGCGTTCACTGAGTTTGTCTGCAATAGAAGGCATTTGATAAGGTTGCCATTGTCCTTCGTCGGCAGTTGCTATGCCGGATGTCATTACTAAGGCCGCAACCAATGCAATACGCATGTTCTTTCCTTATTGATTATTAGAGTGTCCGTTGGAATGAGATAACAGGCGAGTGTAAACATCCTGTTTGCTTGACGCGGGTTTTATATCATATTTTGTTAAGTTGTTGGAAATCGGGAGCGTTAATGTCACAACAAGGTGCTTTTAAGCCTAAAAGTAAGCCAAGAGATTTGCAGCTTGATGGACTCAAGCTGCCACCGCATTCCATTGAGGCTGAACAATCGGTATTAGGCGGCTTGATGTTAGATGCCGAAGCGTGGGACAGGGTAGCTGAGGCCGTCGTAAAAGATGACTTTTACTCCCGTTCACACAAGATGATCTTCTCTGCCATGCACAGATTGGTCGATTTGGGGCAGCCGATCGATTTGATCACGGTTTCTGAACAGCTCGAAGTTGAAAATCAATTAGAAGATGCCGGTGGTTTTGCCTATTTAGGTGAAATTGCCAAAAATACTCCTAGTGCGGGCAACATTTTATCCTACGCTGAAATCGTCCGTGAACGTGCTGTCGTTCGTGACATGATCCGCGTCGCGCACGAAATTGCCGATGCGGGTTACAACCCAGAAGGCCGCGACTCGGGTGAATTACTCGACCTTGCTGAGAGTAAAGTCTTTAAGATCGCTGAGATGCGAACCAATGCCAACGAAGGTCCCGAAGGCATTAAAACCATTCTAGAAAAAACCGTCGATAAGATTGAGCAGCTTTACAATAACCCCCACAACGGTGTGACTGGGGTGTCGAGCGGCTTTAACGATCTGGATAAGATGACCGCTGGCTTCCAGTCCGGTGACTTGATTATCGTTGCGGCGCGTCCTTCTATGGGGAAAACTACCTTCGCGATGAACTTGTGCGAACAAGCCGCAATGAATGAAGACAAACCTGTGCTTATTTTCAGTCTCGAGATGCCGTCAGAACAGATTATGATGCGTATGTTGGCCTCCTTGGGCCGCGTCGATCAAACCAAAATCCGTACTGGTCAGCTCGATGATGAGGATTGGGCGCGGGTTTCATCGACCATGGGGATTATGCTCGAGCAAGGCAAAATGTATATCGATGATGGTTCGGGCTTAACGCCGACAGAAGTTCGTAGCCGCGCGCGTCGTATCGCCCGTGAATACGGCGGTCTGTCGATGATCATGATAGATTACCTGCAGTTAATGCAGGTGCCTGCCTTGAAAGATAACCGTACCTTAGAGATTTCTGAGATTTCACGCTCGCTCAAGGCATTAGCTAAAGAGTTGGAAATTCCGATTATTGCTCTGTCACAGCTTAACCGCTCGCTCGAGCAAAGGGCCGATAAACGCCCGGTAAACTCGGATTTGCGTGAATCGGGCGCTATCGAGCAAGATGCGGATCTCATCATGTTTATTTATCGCGATGAAGTGTATAACAACGATTCTCAAGATAAAGGTACGGCTGAAATCATTATCGGTAAGCAACGTAACGGCCCGATTGGTCGAGTGCGACTCACCTTCCAAGGGCAATTTTCGCGCTTCGATAATTATGCCGGACCTCAGTTTGAAGAAGACTAAATTGACGTTTGAAATAGTCGGTTTGTGTTTGCGGAAGATGAGCTGTGTTGATGTATTTTTTATCTCCGTGACTTTTTATTTCCTGAGTAAGCAAGGTAAATTTTGAACCCTTTTCCCCGTGCAGAAATTAGCAGTAGTGCACTGCAAACCAATCTCGCTGCGTTGCGTCAACAGGCCCCAGCGAGTCGCGTGATGGCCGTCGTTAAAGCCAACGGCTATGGTCATGGATTATTGAATGTCGCCCATTGTTTAGTCAGTGCCGATGGCTTTGGTTTAGCCCGATTAGATGAAGCCTTAGAATTACGAGCGGGCGGCGTGACAGCGCGTTTGTTATTGCTGGAAGGTTTTTTCCGCGCCACCGATTTACCTTTGCTCATCGGGCATGATATCGACACTGTGGTGCACCATAGTTCTCAGCTGGAGATGTTGGAGCAAACTGTATTGTCTAAGCCTGTGACTGTTTGGCTGAAAGTGGATTCAGGCATGCACCGCTTAGGCTTTACACCCGAGCAATTTTCAACGGTTTACGCAAGGTTAATGGCCTGTCCCAATGTGGCAAAACCGATTCATTTAATGACGCATTTTGCCTGTGCAGATGAGCCTGATAATAGTTATACCTCAGTGCAGATGGCGGCTTTTAATAGCTTAACGGCTGGCTTGCCTGGATTTAGAACCTTAGCCAACTCTGCTGGTGCCTTGTATTGGCCGCAAAGCCAAGGCGATTGGATCCGTCCGGGAATCGCCCTCTATGGTGTCTCACCCGTCACGGGGGATTGCGGTGCGAATCACGGACTCGTACCTGCAATGGAATTAGTATCACAGTTGATTGCGGTACGGGATCATAAAGCCAATCAGCCAGTGGGCTATGGTTGTTTCTGGACCGCGAAGCAAGATACTCGTTTAGGTGTCGTCGCAATTGGTTATGGTGATGGTTATCCCCGTAATGCACCGGAAGGTACACCTGTGTGGGTCAATGGTCGCCGTGTTCCTATTGTTGGCCGCGTCTCTATGGACATGTTGACGGTCGATTTAGGCCAAGATGCGCAGGACAAGGTTGGCGATAGCGCTTTGTTGTGGGGTAAAGCATTACCCGTAGAAGAAGTCGCTGAGCATATTGGTACTATCGCTTATGAATTAGTCACTAAGCTCACTCCAAGAGTCGCGGTTTGTTTGGCTTAGTTGAGCTTTATAACTTTATCTCGTGATGTTACCTCCATGAGTTAGACTCACGGGTTTAGTCTTCTCCTAGGTATGGTTTCGTCGACCTAGTCTCGTGAAATAAATCGCCTTGGCTTAAGCGAGTTAAGCTCAAAATGCAGCATTATAAAAACGGTGTCTTAAACACCGTTTTTTTTATTTGTGGTAATCCTAGAATAAAGTTCCGTGATGAATCACTAGCATTATCCTTGTATTGGCTGACAGCAGTGAATAAAACCCTGTTACCTGCTAGTCCCTAGTTTGTTATTTGTTGAACGAGTAGGGCTTAGATAAGCGAATTTCACTTAAGTATTCATGTGTTGGCAGGGTGACTCGATATGTTTACGGATAGAGCCGTGCGAGTTGAACAGGTCTTAGACACAAATGAGAAAGTAGATAAACAGTAGTGGCATATTCAGATGATGTTAAACCAGCCGTTCTGATCTTTGTTATCTGACTTTAAATAAGCGAATGAAACATAAGAACCAGAGCGACAGGAGCGTTAATGTCATTTGAGCCATCTTGGCTTAGTACATTATAAGTTATTAGTTTTCAAAACATATTTCGATATAAGCAGTCCCATGTGGGCTGGTAAATGGCATAATAATCTTAGTGCCATTGGCTTTATGGGAAATGGTGTGGCCTTTTCCTGACACGACCATAGGGGTGGCCATTTCAAATTCATAGCCTTTTTGACCCAATAGATTTTTTGCGCCACCAGTCACCATATTGGTAATTTCACCCACTAAGTCAGTCACTTCCTCGTTAATTTTACCCGGGTTTTCGCCCAGCATATTCTGCATTATCTGCAAAACTAGCTTTTGTTCGAAGGTAATCGATAGTGATCCTTTTGTTTGAGGGCCAACGAGTCCAATAAGGCCTGACACATCCCCCTTTGCTAAGTTATCTGATTTGATTTGAGGTTTGCCCGGCGTCAAATCCATACTCGCCATAGTTGAGATGACATTGAGCAGAGATTGGAGGAAAGGATTAATAAAATTAACGTTCATGCCTAAGTTTGTCCTCTTTTGAGCCTAAACCATGGAGTAATGGCATGGCTTAAGGCTATTAGAAAAGTTGCTTATTGACAGCAATCTTGATCACACTCTTCAGCTTAGATGACACAAATGGAAATGTGAGGTTAATTTCACTATTTTCTTGTTATTTAGCGTAAAGAGCTTTCCATGAAAATGCTTAAAACGATACTGCAACAGCACATTTTTACATGATATCCACTCAGGTTAGAAGATGAGTTTCAATCTAAAGGCTGATAGTGCTGGTTATTATACTGCAAATTGAGGATCACGGTCATTTCAGTAGACGTTTAAAGGTTTAATGTTAAATTTCTTTATTTACAAATAATTATGAAATTTTAACCATAAATTTAGCTCAAATGATGCCTGTAGCATTTAACGATGATAAAAGCTGAAACTGTGATTTACATTAAACTTGAATGTAAATGATAATAATTATTGATCACACAAATGATTTTACATATATTAGCGGGCGATTAACAGGTGGGGGACATCTGTTACAGGGTTTAGTCCGCAACAGGAATGCTTTTAATGAAATTTGCAAAACGCCGCAATGGTCGAGTCGCACTCGGCGCCCACGTTTTAGGTTCGTTAACTATAGGTATGGCTGTATCAGCTACCCCTGCAATAGCAGCGGAGCAGGCACAAGTCGCTGGTAAGAAAGTCGAACATATTGAGGTTAACGGCGAATATTTGGGTTACAACACGCGCAAAGTACAGTCTGGTAAATTTACTGATGATCTGCTCAATAGCGCTAAAACTGTCACTGTGATTAACCAAGATTTGATCAAAGACATGGGGGCACAAAGTTTTACCGATGCTCTGCGGGCAACCCCTGGTATTACGCTTGGTACGGGTGAAGGTGGTAATCCCTACGGTGACAGACCGTTTATTCGTGGTTATGACGCTCAATCTTCGACGTTTATTAATGGTATGCGAGATGTGGGTTCACAGAGCCGTGAGACTTTTAACATCGAACAAATCGAGGTGCTAAAGGGGCCTAGTTCTGTTTATAACGGCCGTGGTGCTGTTGGCGGCAGCATCAATATTGTGACGAAAAAAGCCCAAGCAGAAGATTTTATTAATGCGGATGTGGCGATTGGTACTGATTCCTTAAAACGCGCGAGTCTTGATGTTAACCATGTAATTGCTGATGAAGCTGCGGTGCGGGTGAACTTAATGGCACACGATGCCAATACACCGGGTCGTGATGAAGTCTCTGGTAATCGCTGGGGCATTGCACCCTCAGTGACCTTTGGTTTGACGACACCCACTAAGGTGACGTTGGAATACTATCATTTTGAAAATCATGACATACCTGATTATGGGATCCCCTATGATCAAGCAACTGGTGAGCCTGCCGATGTCGATCCTAATAATTTTTATGGCTTATTGTCGCGGGATTTTCGCGATAATAATGACGACACAGCTTCAGTGCTGATAAGCCATGACTTCAACAATGACATGCAATTTACCTCGACCTCAGTGTATAGCCGTAATACCAATTATTACATTGTGACCAACCCAGATGACACGACTGGCAATGTCGCCAATGGTTATGTCTGGCGTAATACTAAATCGCGCCACTCAGTGACTAAAACGCTCGCAACCCAATTACAGTTGGCGGGTGAGGCTAAACTGGCTGGATTCACCAACCGTTTTGCGATTGGTACTGAGTTTAGCAACGAGCGCACCAGCAACTTAAGTTATACGGTTGATACGGGGAATGGTCGTAATGCGGGTTGTAATGATGCACTGCTGGCTAATTACAATTGTACTTTGCTATCTAACCCTAACCCTCACGATCCTTGGGTCGGCAGCGTAACACTAGGGACTGATGCTACTGTAACCGAAACAGACACTCGCTCAGTTTATGCTTTCAATACCATAGAGTTGAATGAATCTTGGATGATTAACGGTGGCGTACGCTGGGATGATTACAGCACTGCTGCACAGAACTCGACCTCATCACTATCCAATGACGATGATTTTTTAAACTACCAGCTATCAGTGCTGTATAAACCTGCGGTTAATGGCAGTATCTATGCGGCGTGGGGCACATCTTCGAATCCGCCAGGAACATCTAATGGTGATGGTTCAGATCGTCTTGGTAGTAACAATGAAGATTTAAAACCTGAAGATACTGAAAGTTACGAGCTAGGTACTAAGTGGGATCTCTTTAGTGGCCGTTTATCGCTAAATGGTTCAGTATTCCAAATTGAGAAAAACAACGCTCGCGTTGCAACTTCTGCTGATCGCAATTCACCGCAAGAAAACGTCGGTGAGCAGAAAGTGAAGGGCTTCGAAATTGGTTTTTCAGGTGATATCACTGAGCATTGGCATGGATTTGGTGGATACACCTATCTTGATGCTAGTCTAGAAAGTAATGGATTTAATGCCGCTTTCGATGGCAATCGTTTCCCTAATACGGCCAAAAATAGCATCAGTTTATTTACGACTTATGACATTACTGAGCAGTTAAATGTCGGAACTGGCGCCTACTATATGGGTCAGGTTTATGGTAATACCGCCAATACCTTATCGATTCCTTCATACTGGCGTTTTGATGTTGTTTCATCTTACAAGATGAATGACTTTCTGACGTTGCGCTTGAATGTGCAAAACCTAACGGACGAGCGTTATTACGATAAAGCCTATACCGCGCATTTTGCTAACATGGCGCCTGGGCGTTTGGTCATGTTAAGTGCTGATATGCATTTTTAATGTTAGGCATTAGCTAATGTTACGGCAGCCTTCGGGCTGCCTTTTATGTTTTATAAACGCTATAAGTCATACTGTATTTTTGCCCTATGGAACCCTGAGATGCTGATTGAAATTCCTAATGTTTTCTCAAAACAAGAAGTGAGTCACTTACGCGAACAGTTAGATGCCCGCCGCTGGATAGACGGTAATCAAACCTCTGGCGCAATGGCGACAACCCGTAAACGGAATCAACAGTTAGACAAAGACGATCCCGTGGCTATTCGCATCGGTGAGCTGATTATGGAACGCTTACTGGCCCATCCATTATTTGTATCGGCGGCCTTGCCATTACAGTTTTATCCTCCCTTATTTAACCGTTATCAAGGCGGAGAAACTTTTGGTTATCATATTGATAATGCTATTCGCTCGACAAACGAGGGTATGGTGCGTACCGATCTTTCTGCGACCTTGTTTCTCAGTGAACCAGAAAGCTATCAGGGCGGCGAATTAGTAATCCAAGATACCTATGGTCAGCAAAGTATTAAGCTTGCTGCCGGCTCATTAGTCTTGTATCCCTCGACGAGTTTGCATCAGGTAACTCCTGTGACCTCGGGAGAGCGTACCGCTGCCTTTATGTGGTTGCAAAGTATGGTGCGTGATGAAGGTCAGCGCCGTTTGCTATTTCAACTTGATCAATCGATTCAATCTTTGACAGCACAAACCACGGCAGAACAAGAGTTGTTTAATTTGACGGGGATTTACCATAACTTACTCAGGCGTTGGAGCGAGCTATAGTTTTGGCTCAGAGACAGGTTTCAATTCCAGCTTAAACTCCCCAAAGTGGTCAGTTTAGGATATAATCCGCTAGCTCTAAGGGGCAATAAAACAGTAAACGTTAACTCGTTTACTGTTTTTCCATTTTTAAGCTTAAGGTTTATTGGTAATCTGCGGCTTAAATTAAGGTTCTTTACCCTTCTAAGCGATAACTTACTGGCAAATTTTAATTACTTGAGTCGATAGTAACGTGTTGAAAAATAATCTTAATGATGGCCTACTGCTCGACCGCACCTTTTCCATTGCGCCCATGCTGGATTGGACTGATTTTATTGTTTTCAGTAGGCTGTAAGCGAGTATGGGAGCCATGTGGGGGATTGGGGATTTATTGAGTTGTTAATGGGGCCCCGTTAAACGCTTGGTGCCCCACGGTGTATAAAGTTGTTATTTCACATGTTAAACATTGCGATCAGCCACGCTGTTTACCATTGTCAATATCCCGCCGAATTCATTCTGTGAGTAACCAGCGGTATCAAGGGTGGCTATTTTGCCCCCTAAAGCCATTAATCCGCAGAATGTTCACTTGAGTGGAGCAGAAATCTTAGCATCAGGGTTTAGGGCAACTACGACAGGTATTAGGTAAGACCACTCGGGGCAACTCGCCGCCATTCAAGACGATTGAATTGACCTTTTTGGCATTATTGGTTATATTGACAGTATTGTCACAAGCTGACCAAGGCAAGACAAACTGCTCGTTTCAACCACAATTTAGCCTGTTTGTTTTACGCCACATGGCGAGGATATGATGAAAAACACCATTATCAATTTAGATGAAGCGAGAAAAGAAAGACAAGCTGAAAAGCAGTTTTTAACTTTGCTTGCCGACGATATTGATGCCGGCAATGTAAAAGTCATCCCTAGTACTGTGTTTGATCGTATAGCTGCGATCAAACACAAAGCGCTTGTTGCAAGACAAAACAATGAATTAATTGAGATGTAATTCATGAATTGGGCAAAGCTTTGGCACCCTATTTATGAAGAAAAATACCTAGCGTTATTAACCTTAGTAGAACGCGAAATAGAACACTCCCCTGAACACTTTTACGAATCAAAAATTTATAAGTTTTTTGAGTGCGTAACTGACTGCATGGAAAATCGTATTTTCATAGACCCTACATTACCCGAGTTTGTACTAGGTAACACGCTGGGCAAAGAACATCGAGACTGGCGCAGAGCAAAAAAAGGCATGCCTAATCGCTATCGGTTGTTTTTTAAGTATGCCACCGTTAATGAACACATCGTCTTGGCATGGTTTAATGATGAAAACACCTTGCGTAAAGCCGGTAGCAAAACAGATGTTTACGAAGTGTTTAAAAAAATGCTCTCGCGGGGTGAGATACCTAGTGATATGCAAGAACTCATCACTGCATCATCAGTCACAAAGATACAAAAAATAACTTAGCAGCAAATGAATATAGCAGTAAGCCGCGTCTAATTAGAACGCGGCTTTTTTGTCGCTAAAAATTAATTGAGTCATATACAGCACGCCAAGCATCTTACCATTCATTAATACTCAGTAACTCTCCTGTTTCACGTTGGGTGATTACCGACCGCGGCCTAAAATTAAAAAGCTAAAACGATATCAAGTGATTACCCATCAAACGGTATAAAAAACCGCTACCGCAAAAAAGCAAATTCCTATAGCATCATTTATACCAATTGACATGGATGTGGCAGCGGCCAAGTCCAACAAGCGATTTATGCCCCGCAAACAGCGCAGCGCATAAATACTAAGACGTTATAAATTTTAAGAGGACATATGAATACGGAAGTAAATTATCTTATCTTGTTTGACAAGAAAAATTTTCAGTTTTCCGGAGTTGATACTTTTATCAAACTCATAAATTTGTTGGATGATATTACGGCAACAAATGACTCAATTAAGTTCAAAGGTAGTGAGTTTGGTTTTGGTTTAACTAGTGAGGGAGATCGTTTCGAAAATCATGATACTGAACTTTTCGATCTAGTTATTACTTCCAACAAAAATGAAAAAGATGTAGAGCATCTTGCACAACTTTTAAGAGAAATTCGCATAACGGTTTCTAATCAGCAAGGAACTATAACTCCAGTATTTGATGGTATTTCGGCATTCTATGCTGAGAAAGCCTACCCCTATATTCACTATATTGAGAACCTGATGCGTAAGCTTTACTCAAAGTTTGCACTTATCAAGTTGGGACCTCAATGGGTTGATAGTATCCCAGATAACGTGGCTGTCTCCGGGAACAAAAATGGCGTCAATGGTTCTAATCCTCTTTATGATATGGACTTTATCACGATCAATGATTTGCTCTTCAAAGAACACCCTCTAAAAGAAATTACTCCCGATATTCTTAAAAAATTGAAAGCTGGAGATATCTCTCCTGAGGAGATCGAACCATATATTCCTACATCAAATTGGGTTCGTCATTTTTCAGACCTAGTTGACTGTGAATCCAACTATCTTGAAACAAGATGGAAAAAACTCTATGAATTGCGTAATAAAATTGCACATAACAAGCAATTTACAAAACCAGATCTAGAAGATGTCAAGAAAATTACGGAAGATGTAAAGTCTAAGCTTTTACCTGCATTTACTAAAATATCGGATTTAGAAATTACAGAAGTTGAAACTCCAACCGTTGGACTACAAAAAGAGAGTAACCCTCCAATTGAGGGTGAGCTTTGTAATGGGGATATTGTTAAGCAGAGTAGCGAAATCGTCAAAAAGGAAAACGATTTGGGAGGGCTTGCTACTTTAGCTTTGGTCGTAGGTTTTCTCGCTGCAATATCGAAGTGAAAAATTTATAACAAACAATTTAAGAGTTATTCAGCACGCTTGGCATTTTGGGTTTGAGTCAATTTTGGTGATTACTGTGCTCAATTGAGTTGTATGGTCGCGTGCTTCACACCTTAATTGGGCGTTATAGGGCAAACTGGCATCAGTGTCTAACAAGGGACTATATGAATAACTTACCAATAGTAAATGTTTTCGAATCACCGTATGAGTTGTGGGAAGAGCGTGATCAAACATCAGAAGAGATTATGCAGTCTGGTGATTTTCATCAAAGAGTGAAAGTAAAGCTCGAAGCCAAAGTATCTAATCATGTAGATGCGGCAAAGCATATGATTGTAAAAGTAGTAGATAATCAGTTGGAAAGATTCATCAAGGATTTCCTGAATCAATCTCTTAGTTACAAAAATATGAGGGAGGAAATGCCTTCTCAAACCCCCAAGTCCTTATCTGATTATCAAAGGAAGTTTCAAAGTTCTACTTTTGAGCAAGTATCAATTGATATCAATAATTATGGAAAAGCACTTAGTGAGGGGCAGTATTTGTTTCACGGAGGGTTATATCCAATAAATATGGGAGAGTCCTTCATAACGGAAAGACCATTTTCTACAAGCTTCTGTCCACAAATAGCACTAAGAAATGCTGAGTGGGGAGGTAAAAGCTATGATGCTGGTGAGATCAATTTATTTGTGCTGCGCACAGCTAATCCTCAAACTAAAACTTTTTGTTTTAGACTGAATGGAACGGATAAAGGACATGAGGCGGAAGTGTTGTTCGCCGCCGGTGCAAAAATTACACTTCGTAGCAAAACCAAAATAAAGAGTGGTAAAGCATATAAAGCCTGCAGTCAGTATGCAGGTAGATTTCTTGAAAAAGAAATACCTTTCTATTTGGTTGAAGTCGATATCTCTTGAAAATGCCCTATAACAAGAAATTAAACAATGACAAAAAACAGTTGGCTTTTGCTCCTTCGTCGCTTATGTTGGCGAACAATTTTTTGCCTGTTAATTAGGCGTTAGCTAGATATTTTAAGTTTTTGTGAAAAATCTAAATAAGGAGTAGTAATGTCATTTAAAGACAAAATGGAAAATAATCCTACAATCACCATCGGAGTTTTCGTTATAGGTGCATTTGTCGCTGGCTGGACAGCTAGAGATTCAATAATTTCAGTATCAGGTCAAGAGATCTTGTCAAAATCAGAAATCTCAGAGCTTAAACTCTATGCAAAGCTTGGAAAAGAAGACCTAGTAAACAGAAATATCTCTTTAAAAGATAGAGTCTTTGAGCTTGAAACAAAACTTGCGTCTATAGAAGCAGTTGAGCCACAAGATCTAGTTGAAATTTCAAATGTCCGATTTGCACCAAAACCTGGCTCGCCAATTAAAGCCGGTGAAAATATTAAGGTAACTTTTGATTATAAGTTTGATGAAGGAGTAAAAGGTAGTATTTGGGCATTTACTACTGACAAGGCGTCTACTTATTCACCGTCTAAAGTATATTCGTCTGAGGGGACTTTTACTCAGAGCTTTAGTGTAGAGGATGCTGGCTGGATAAACACGGTTGACATTTTTGTAAAAGATGAAAATGGAAAACAAATAAAACGAGTAACATTGCCAGCCAGATATGAGTTTATTTAGCTAACAAGAAAATGTAGTGGGACTGCTAACAGTTTGCTCGGTTTCACTACGTTCAACTAGTTTAGTAAACTATTATCAGCCCTTAATGTTGGCGTTAGTTACACTTAATCAATCCAGAAGGAATTTGTATCATGCTAAAGGAGAGGGAGTTTGAGCTGATCAAGACTATTAATGGAAATAAGTTCTTGAAGAGAGAGGATTTCCCTAGCGATTCTGAGTTCGATTATTTGTGTAATCTAGCTATCGAAATGCTGGAGAAAGGTATTTTTCGCACCAGCATGAGTACCCCATATGTTCTGAATCGCCAAGGAAGTGGACCGAAATATTCAATAGTAGGAAAGTTAGAGTTGTCTACTGAGGCCCAGGACTTACTTCGGTTTGAAAGTTATTCTAACTATACTCAAAGCATTCGAAAGTCTCCTTTTTCGGATATTGGTAACAGACTTAACTTGCTGGGTATTGTAGTCAGTATCAGCGCTATCATCGTTTCAATATTACTAGCGATTTGATGCAACTAACAAGCCGCTGAAATTCGTTACGGCCACAGAAAGCGTGGCTTTCACTAGGACTCGCTTCGCTCGCCTTCTAGCAAAGCGTTATGCTTCCAAGGAAAACTATGGCTGAAGCACCAGAGTATCGTGAGTTCACCGGCACACAGGAAGGGTTCGACGAAATCGAGAGAAAATATTCTGACTCGAAGAATACCGTTGCTGTAGTTGGTCAGCGTACAGATGGTGCTTACACGTATTTTGTTTACAAATGGGATATTAGTGATTGGGAATATATTGGTGCAGGGTACTGGTCGCCTTCTGAAATAGGCGGTTTTTTCCAAGATTTAGATTCAGCTAAAACAGAGGCTTATCTGAACCTATGAATTTAGTGAAAACCTCTGAAAAACATAACAAAGCGCTATTGTCGCCGCTATCGTGGCTGCAACGTTACCCGTTATGCTCCGTCCTAACTGAGTTAACGAGAGTTGATTGCCATCGAGTAAAGACTCGGTAGCAACCATTAGAGAATCAAGGTGTTTTTGATACTCTTTTTAACAAAAGGTGAGTGGATTGTTTTTTGAGTAAATAGTGTAATATGTCGATATCACGCATGATGTTGGATCTAATAGTTTTTTGGCGAAATTGATTAGATCAAACAGCATCATGTGTGTCTACTTTTTGAATCTTATCGAATTTATCTGGGGATTCGCTAGATCGCGGCGGTATGCAAACGGGAGAAAATATGCAACGACAGATGGATCGTGACGAGCTAGCTTATTTTTACCACTGTGTAGGTAGAGCTATTTGGCACATGCAGTATGTGGAGCAAACTTTAGGGCAAATGCTTCTTATTATGGGTAGAGACATCAAGCCAAATAGTCTAGACCCAGAAGAAGCGGAAAGCATGCTACTTTCTGTCCAAAAGAAAACTCTTGGCGCAATCATCAATGAAGTTGTTAAGAAAAGTTTGTTACCAGCAGATATTGAAAATAGGTTGGAAAAATTCAATTCAGAGCGCAGGTGGTTAGTGCATAAATCGGTAATCGAAAATGCTGATGACCTCTATAACACTCACAAGCGAGCTGATGTATTTAAAAGAATCGATGCGTTTACAAACGAAGCAATCCTGTTAAACAAGGATCTATTGGTCCCATTGGAGATGCATATTGTTAGTATCGGGCTTAATCCTGCCGAACTTGCAGAAAAAGCAGAACAAGAACTTCGCGCGTTGAAAGGGTTTGCATAAAAAACAATTTTTTGCCTCTTAGTGGGGTGTTATAAGTTCATCAATTAACATCCGGAGTTTGTAATAACATGGAAGAGAAAACTTATCTTGAAAAAATTTGTGGCAATATGGGGACTGTTATGGCAACAACTCTTGTTGCTGCTTCCAGTGGTATTTTTTTAGCTCCTTTACTTCCAGTGTTAACAGCTTCAATTGCAAGTTCACGTGCAGAGAAACGTGTTGAAAATGCATTAGAGGATCTTAATATTCGATTATCGATGTATGAAGAACAAATACTGAGCATGAGTGATAATCAATATAAATTAATAGGTGAAATTGTTAGCTCTATAATGCAATGTACAAGTGAACCTAAAATTGAATTACTTAAAAATGCAGCAGTAGGCTGTTTGCATGAAACTCAAGTAGAAGATCATGAAGCATCTGTTTTATCTAGAATTTTAAGGGATATAACAGTACTAGAGTATAAATTCTTAATCACTCTTAGTAAGTGCTCAGAAATTGTTGTTAGAAGTTCCCCATTGAAAAACTTCAAGTTAAGAGAAGGAATGGTTGAGTTTCAGCCCAAATCCCTTGAGGCTAATTTATTGAACAATTTAGAGCGCCTAAACCTTTTACACACAGTAATTAGCGGGTTTGGAGTTGATATTTATTTTGAATTTTCGCCAGTTACGCATAAGTTACTAGCTTTGTGCGGTGAATCGAACGTATATCAAACGCCTTAAACATCGCGGCCTGCGGCCGCTAGACTTGCTCGCCGTCTAGGCGTGCGTTAATCCATAGAAATTTTAACCCGTTCTCTACCTGCGCCTCGGGATCTACATCAATCAAATCGCCCGGTTTAAAATCGGGCGATTTGTTCTCGCCTTCCACCCTCAGAATAAACGAGCGCTTACTGCATTTGATCGGGTAGGGTAAAGCTCTACATCGAGGGGAGAGGGTTATTTACTTTTTAGGTAAGCGTCCGCCGCTGGCTAAGCACTCTTTGATAGTTTCGTATGGGGTATAGTTTTTAGTGCGTTTATAAGAGCGACTGGATTTATCGTGGCAAATATCATTCTTGCTCTTTTTTACATTTGGTTCACTGGCATCTTCATTGGCGAAGCTGGCGGGGGCAAATAAACACAACATTAAGCAAGCTGATATCCATCTCATCCATTAATTCCTTTTAATTACTACTCACTATTTAAAAAATCATTACAGCGCTTTGCCTGTGAATACCACTTTGCCGACGATGGTGCAGTTACCATTGATTTCGACAAATTTATTCGGCCAGTCGGGGTTTAGGGCTTTGAGGTATTTTTTATTGCCATCGATGATCAGCTGCTTGAAGGTGGCTTGGTTTTCATCATCCAGGCGCGCCACTACATAGCTACCGTTCTCCACCTGTGCGTCGGGGTCGACATAAATCAAATCGCCTTCTTCGAACTTCGGCAACATGCTTTCGCCTTCCACTTTCACGATAAACGAGCGCTTGCTGCATTTGATTGGGCAAGGGTAAAGCTCAACATCGAGGGGCGCCACTTCGTGAATATCTGTCCACACACCTGCCTGCACCATGCTTATCAGTGGTAAATAGTTGCCAGCACTGGCGACCACGGTCGCGTTATCCATTTCACCCACGCCAAAACGCAAAAACTCTGGAGAGGTCTTTAAGACTTCAGCTAGCCGCTCAAGATTTCTTGGGTTTTTAGTTATTCCCGCTTCTATTTTTTGCAATGCGGTTTGGCTTGTCGACGCGAGCTCAGCAACTTGGAGCTGAGTCATTCCTAAAGCTGTGCGAAGTTTTTTAATTCTTTCTGCAATATCCATAAATACCTATAAATCAGTTAGTTGTTAATTTGCGGTGACATCATAAACAACTTTTATTCATTATTAAAACTTTTTGGGGTATTTACAAAGGATTTAAATTCATGTCAAATACGCTTAAATGTAATTGATAGGAATTAAAGTGATGAGCGCTATCGAGTCGGCAGTAAAAATAATCGGCGGCCAAACCAAGACTGCGAGGCAATTTAACATTCGTCAGACGCATGTTTGGAAATGGATCCATGTCAACAAACAAGCCCCAGCTAAGTACATCAAGCGCATTGCTGCGTTGACCAATCACGAGATCACAGTTGAGCAGTTACTGGCCGACCATGAACAGAATCATAAAGCCAAGGGAATGCAGCAATGAATATGGCCTTTGCATTACTGGCGCGGTTTGAGTCACCAGTGGTGGCACTTAAGGATATTAGTGACGAGTTTTTAGGGTTAACCCCTAAAACCGCAGAGCAAAAGGCAAAGGCGCAAGATTTGCCGTTTCCGACCTTTAAGCTGCGCGACTCGGAGCGCTCACCGTCGCTGGTCAATGTGCAGGACTTAGCCGCGTACATGGACAGCCAGTATGCGTTATCGCGTAAAGACTGGGACACGATTCAGCAAGCCAAGCGCTAACGCAGCAGCTAATACAACTGCTTATAGGCACGGCAATGCAGGAGGATTTATGAGTTATCGGCAAATAAAAGGCACCACGATTGAAGTACCAGATTGGGTACAAGTACCGGCTTTCGCGGAGTTTAGTGAAGCAAAATTGGAGAAGAGCCGCCGCGCGATTGCGTATCTACGCAGTAAGTATTTTGGGAATGGAGTTGGTAAACGAAAAACCAGAGTAGCAGAAAAAACAAAGCCACAACCGCTGTAACGGTTATGGCCTATACCACTTAATGAGGCACATCAAATGATGAAACCAAGCATAGCAGCACACATCACCCCAGCGCAAGCCATCACTAACGAGGCCAACCGCGTTATCTCAACTTTAAAACTCAGCACGCCAGCTGACCGCGAAATGGTCGAAGCAGTGCTCGAATCCCTCAAAGAAGTGGCCGACATTCTCGCGCCAGCCATAGGAAAAACCATTGGCATTCGCTTAATCGCCATCCGCAACAACATCGCAGTTCAACAAATACAGGCGGCCTGATCATGAACGTGCAAACCACTGCGGTGCCAGCATTAGCGCCGCAATTTGACTTAAATGACCCACAGCATTTAGCCATGCGGAAGTTAATGGCAAACGCTTATGCCAGACACGCTATTGCTTTGGAAAGGGGGCTGCCAGAGTCGGCGGCTAGAAATCTTGGCATAGCGCAAGGTTTTGATCTAATGGCATGGGTGGTCTTTCAAGACTGGGATTTGTCAGCGCTCGCAGCAGAACTAGAGACACATATGCTGAATTTAGAGCGTGCACATTTTTTGAGGGCAACAGCATGAAACTAGCCAATGTCGAGTTATCAGAAATCAGAGTTGTCTCGCTTTATGTGATCACCTGTTTCATGTGTGAAAAACAACTCCATCTAGCCGCGAGTGAAATTGATGCCAGCGTTGGGGATGCAGCAGCAATGGCAGCATCACAGGGCTGGCATAGCTACGAAACCAGCGATGAAAGCTGTTCTGTTGCCTGCCCAAGCTGCATTAAAGAAGCGCAGGAAAACGAAGGGGAGGATTAAGCATGTGTACGTTAGCCGCAGCAGAACGAATGTTAGCCACTGGCAAGTTTTACAGCGCCGGTACGTTAGCCGCCGAGTTAGGTATTTCGGCCGCGAGTGCATCGGGCAAGTTATCGAACATTCGTTCATCAAAAAAATATCAGTGCGTGGTGACGCCTTTGCCCAATCGCAAGGTCAAGGTCGTAGCCATTAACGGTAAGTCTGTTTCTAAACAATCGATGTGGGATTTGGTGCTGTTCAAACGGCCATTGCCGCAGGGAGTGCACGCATGAGTCAGCATTGCCAAATTATTGCCGAACTGGGCTCAGCACCGCGGCCTGTTTTTAATGGTCGCCACCCAGCAGGTTTGCGCAGTGATGGTTTGCCTTATGCCAGCCGCTGCAAAGTGAGTGATACAAAACGTGCGGAACGCGCGCGGACTCGCCGTATTGAAGATATGGCGTTAGCCAAAGAACTGGGCATTAGCCTAGAAGAATTACAGGGCGGTGCTCTATGAATGATCATCAAGCCGACACTGAATTTAGTCGTCCCACTCACTCTAAAAATGGTGGCTGAGTCATGGCTAAAAAGTCCCATTTGTTTGCACATTTACTCAGGCACTTTCGTTCCCGTCGGGAAGACCTGCTTACTCTGTTTAGGCAACATCACGAGGACCCAACCGAGCTGAGTTTAATCAGATTAGCCGAGGTATTTGGCGCGCTTGATTGCCTTTACTGGCAGTCGCTTGGCTGTGGTGAAGTGTTGTTGGCTAAAAAAATCGCTAGAACGATTAAGGAGCCGTTCGAGTGCACTTTAGGTGCGGTTAGTCACGTTTCAACCGTTACTTTACATAGCTACTTCAGTAAGACAACGAGTGAGAGCTGTAACCCTCAATGAGCGCGCGCACCACTTCTAATCAACTTCCTTTCAAGCGGCGTTTGCAGCATTTGCCAACGCCGCTTGCTGATGACGTACTGGCTGCATTTGCTGTTGCGGCTGAGCGCTTGCCTGCCGCACCGGTTGACTTGTGGGAGGATGAGGTTGTTACTGGCGTGCGTGAAAAGGTTGATACCACTCGCTTGTATCAGCCTATTTTCGATAAGCCGGCAGAGCGTTTTACCGCGGCAAAAGGGTTTGAAATGCTTGCGCCGCTGTCATTCCATGTGCGCAATAAAGTACAAAATACCTATCAGCAACGTGTTAATCGCGGTGGCATTATTGCTGGCTCGGCGTATTTACGCGAAACCATTCAAAAGTTAACAGTGGTTTGGCATAAGTATCCATTTTTTAAAATATCGGGCATGAAGTTTGTTAAGCAACCAGAGCCAGTTGAGCAAGATGTTGTTGATAAGGATGAGATTGAAAACAGATTATTAGCTAAAGCGTCGCCCTTCAGTGCTTTTAGGCTATTGCGCCATCGTAAGTCCACTGAACTAAAAAAGGCTTCAGCAATCATTGCGGATACTTGCATGCAGCAGGTTAAAGAGATTGCTGCCAGTGCAGACAAGGATGTCGCTTATTTTGATGCCTATGACGCTGCCGCCAAAATATGCCAAACATGGGGTGTTATTCCGCCCTACTGGAACGCAGTAAAACGTGATCATATCGAAGATGCTGCCGAGTGCGCCATATTGCGCATGACTTGTGCAAAGTGGTGGGGCAGGCAGTTGCTAAAGTTGCGTGACCAATGCTGTGAGCATTTATGTATTGTTGTCGGCTTAGTTAATCAACACACGCCGTTTGTGAGTGACGAGTGCTTTAGCGAGTGGACCTCGCAGCAACGTACTGCGATGCAATGGCTTGAAAGCACCATGATTGAAAACGAGGCGGGGGTGATATTGCCGCTGATTGAAGCGGCGATGGCAGGTAATGCGAACCCTTCTAACCGTTTAGTTGAGCTAATTGTGCGTGCTCGTGGCTTAGATGAAATGGCTGAAGAGTCGGGCAAAATTGGCTTTATGGTCACGCTTACTTGCCCAAGTAAGTTTCACATGAAATCCCACAAATGGGATTTGAATAACGCCAAAACCGCCCAGCAATATCTGGTAAATGTGTTTGCTAAAATCCGCGCGGCATTAAGTTACCGCAATATTCCCTTTACTGGTTGCCGCGTCACTGAGCCGCATAAGGACTCAACCCCACACTGGCACATGCTGTGTATGGTCAAGCCTGAGCATGAGCTGGCAGTAAAAGCCATTATCAAGAAATACGCCTATGAAGTTGACGGCGACGAGCCAGGCGCAAAAGAGCACCGCTTATTAATCGAAGCGATTGATAAGCAAAAGGGTTGTGCTGTGGGTTACATCATAAAGTACCTTTCAAAAAATATTATGGGCGAGCACATGCAAGGCGAGTTAGACCTTGAGACGGGCAAGCCTGTTAATGAGGTTGCGCCACGCGCCACAGCTTGGGCTAACCGCCATAGGATCCGCCAGTTTCAATTTTACGGCACATCATCAGTACAGGTTTGGCGTGAGCTACGCCGGCTAAAAGTCGGGCCGCAATCGCCAGAGATTGAGGCCGCTAAGGCCGCTGCCTGTAACTCTGACTGGAAAGCTTTTGAATATGCGATGAAAAATGCCCAGCTATCACTTAACTATGAAGTCACCCCACAGGGGAATGAGTACGGTGAAATGACTAAGCGTGTGCAGGGCATTAGCGGTATTGCCTTTGGTGAAAAGCGATTAATCATCACCCGTGGCGAGCGCTGGAAACTGCGTAAGGCCAATGATGATGAGTTGGAGGCATACAAGACGTTAAAACAACGCCGCAAAGATTTATTTACCGTTAATCGCGCCATGAATGCTGAAAGCCGGCTTTCAAGAAAGGAGCTCAAAGACGCAATGCCGAAGTGGAGCATGGCGCTGTTGCCGTTGCCTTTTGGCTCTCCTTGGACTTGTAGGAATAACTGTACAGACCCTGTTTTGGAGGAGGTTGATAGCCGAATTATCAGGCACCTTGCGCAGGTGGGGATTACTGATCCCGCCAACATTGAGCGTTTACTGTTCGATGGTTGTCGGGTGATGGATGCCGATGGCGGGGAATGGTGGGTTGATGATGGCCAGCTGCGGAACGAACCGTATCGATATCACGAAATTAGGGATCTTCCGCTTGATGAGCTTGTCTCAGAAATGCAGTCGTGGGAAAAAACTATGGAGTATTCAGCATGAAAACACTGATTCAAGGTTGTGAAAGTGCAGAACAGTTTGAGGTATTGCTAAAGCTAACGGGCATCACCAGCGAAGATAAAAAAAATGCGCTGCGCGCTCACTTAGTTGAAGGTTTGCCAGCTAAGCGCGCGTATGCCCGCTTTCATGTTACCCAGCAGCATTTTAGCCTGGCATTAATGCTGCTAAACAGAAAAGCAGACTTGGCCATGCAGTATGCGGCGTTACAAAAAAGCAAAGATGAGCAGAACTTTAACGAGCTGCGACAGCGGATCATTGAAGCAAAGTAAGCTGGCGGATATCAGCCGCTATTGACAGAAGACCTTCGGAATCCGCCAATTGATGAGCCAGAATTAAGATAATAAAAACCACACTAGATAAGTAGTGTAAAAATAGAGATATAAATAAATTGGATTAGCCTGAACTCAACCTGTTAATACTCAAATCTGGATGCAATCAGATTCGACAGGTTACTTTAACTCATTTCTTTGCGCGTTTTTCCTGATGGTGTATTTGATAAGAATCTGATAAGTTTTTGCAATACAAATAGTTAACAATGCGCGTTTTTACTGGTCTAATGAGGTAAACGCGCATGCACTAATAAAATGTTAGCCTCTAAGGAAGATTATGGCAATCTCACAAGACTTTCTCGCCTACCATGAGTCAATTGGCGCAGAGCTAAAATCATCAGAAACTAGAATTAGGAATCTCATTGGTAGCTCTCATTGGGCTACAGATGGCGAGCATAAAGAGGGTATTCTCAGAAAGGTTATATCGGATTTTGCACCAGAAATTTATAGAGTGGGAACTGGTTTTGTTTGTTACCCAGGCGAAGCTAATGGGGATCAAAGTAACTCTGGACAAATAGATATTTTAATTACGTCAAAAGCCAACCCGACGCTTTTTAAGAGTGGCGAGCTTCACTTTGTTACTCCGGATTGCGCCAGTGCCATTGTTGAAGTTAAGTCACGAGTTGCAAACGGAGAATCCCTTAGATGTGTATTGCAAAAGCTTAGCAACGACATAAAATCCATTCGTACGCATTCAGGTAATCCTAATAACGCATGGGCTGGTCTCTTCATATATAACAGCGATAGATTGAGAGACAGTCAAGTCTTAGAAATGCTGCAGGAGATTACTAATGATGACCCATTAGGTGTTATCAACTGTGTGTCGATAGGTGAGAGTGTATTTATACGGTATTGGGAAAATGGGCATGCCAGCAGCAATCTTGGCGAGGATCCAGTTTGGCATTCATATAATTTAAATAACTTATCACATGCATATTTTGTAAGTAACCTAGTGTCTCATCTATCTCCAAATATTGATGACACTCTATCTCAGGCTTGGTTTCCTGTCGAAGGATCAAAAGAAGTTCATCGCTCACGTTACGCCATGTTAGAGCAAAGAGAATCATTTGAATTTGACCAAGGCTAACAAGTTTAGGCAATCGGACGCAGCAAAGCTGCGCCGTTGCTAAAGGCGTTATGAATCAGAGCAAACATCGGAGTATGTATGAACTGGAATATATTACAAATAGATGAAAGAGTTGGCTTACATCTCAATTTTTTATTTTGGGTTGCAATCGTTTTGCCCTTTGTCTTTGCAATACTCTTGTCTATACCAGTTTATTTAGATTCAAATTTAGTCTTTAGTTGGACAGCTGAAGGGTATAAAAAGTTTTTAGAATTATACTCATTCCCCTTGTCACTCTTATCTTTATCTGTTCTTTTTGGGGTAATGATAGGCCGCTTTCATGGTTCAAAGCAAAGAGGAGTGGCGATTATAGAAAATGAAAACAATAATAAATTAAGGAACTTCTACGAGCATAGAAAATCATTTTATGAGCACATGGCTGACTTCGACTGGAAAAACGCTAATGAGCGAGGGGTCGATTTTAAGCACCCTAAAAAATTATATAAACTGTTTTTTCCATCAAATTCACCCTTATCCTTCTCATTTATATGTAATGAACAGGACTTGTTTGACAGATTAAAAAAGGTTGTGGATGATATCCTTCGTGATCCAAGATCCCCTCCTGACATCGAGGTTATTAAAGCTCTATTTGACAACTTTGGCTGCGATGTTGATGAAAAAGCGTATTGTGAACATATTGATATGTATAATAAAGTTGATGGCGATGGTATTAATGTAGAGCTATGGTTAAGTGCACGAGATATGAGCTCTGCGCTTGGCTTAATAGAAGATTTAATTGAGTTTTCTTTGTTGTTTGTGGATTTGAATAAAGAGTTGGAAGACGGTGATATAACTCATGCATTTATGGATATATTGTATCCTCGTCAATCTTATAATCAAAATCAGGAAGCGTAGAAAGATTCATAACTAGTTGCTTAAACGGACACGTAAAGTCGGCTCGCGCTTCGCGCAGTTTAAGTTACGGGATATATCAACCAATAAGGAAGTTAAAATGAAAAATGTTATCAAAATCAGTTTATTTACAATGAGTATGATGGTTTCGAGCATGTCTGTCGCCAACCAAATTTCTCCTGACTTTCTCAGGGAAGAAATTGAATTTGCTCATTCTCAATACTTAACAGGCACACCTGAAAGCGGAATCTATGCGCTACAAGCTTTAGCAAGAGTCCTTGAGTCAGACCAATCGAGTTCTCTACATTCTGAAGTGGGACCCAATAATTTGTCATTTACATATCTGAGAATTGGGTTGATATACGAAAAGCTAGGAAGCGAATTTGAAGCAAGTGAATATTTCAATAAGGCTAGAATTGCTTATAAAGGTGAGAAAGTAGAAATAGCTCAATTGAGAGAGAGCGTCGCCTACATCGATGAAAAGCGCCGCTAACAAGTTGCCAACGTTCGCCGCAAAAAGCTCGGCTGGCCAAACACTCGCATTTGCCCCTTGGCAAAGTGTTCTACGGAAGGATCATGAAACCAGTAGAGTTAAGAAAAACGTATTTAGAGCATATTTCAAGGATGGATATTCCTGATGACTTTCCGGAGATACGAGAAGAATTAGAAGAGCTTATTGTCTTCGACAATGGAGTATTTGCCTCATTTAGCCTATCAAACGACGATAAAGAAATTCTTTGTGAAATTGGTATTCCTCAAGAGTATCAAACTGGAATTGTATTTGAGCCAGATAGAGCACAAATAATCGAAGATAAGATTCGAATTGGTACTTCTACAAATGGTGGAGATGATGTCTTTTTGAAAAGAGATGGCAGCATCATTCTCCTAAATCATGATTACTTTATGGAAGAGGTTTTTATAGCCAGCAATATCTCATGCCTTTTCTATTTTATAATCGCGTTTATGGAAAATGAATCACCAGATTTGTATGTTATTGATCAGGGCTTGAGGTCAAATAAAAATAACTATTGGTACACTGATAGAAAGTACCAACCGTAGAATAAGGGGCTGCAACGGACCTGCAAACCTGTCACTTAAATAGCTGGCGCAATTACGTGCCAGGTATCATCGAACTGAAAGCATCCAAGTAATCGCAAAACTAATCAGAAATATCTAATGGATCGCGGGGATCGTTAAATGATCGCAATCGCGTTTTTTTGCGTTTTTTGTAACTGGGCTTCACCAGTGAAAGCAGCAAGCGCTGGCGCGGTTTTAGGGGATTGCATTACTGCGTTTTTTTTACCCGACAAAGCGCGCAGGCGTGGCGTGGGTCTGACGGCGCGCGCTGGGTTTAAAGTGGGGGTAAACTGCAGGCAATAAAAAACCGCCCGAGGGCGGTTGATGGGAATGGGGTTCCGATCGTTACTTGGCTTCGGTTGCAACCGCCAGCTGGTAAGGCTTGAAGCGGACTATCTCTTCGCCGGCCCATTCGTTGATGGCCAGTAGTGATTGGCGAATACAATCCAGCTCGTTAGCATCAAATACCTGTGCCGCCTTGCCGGCATCACCAAAGCCTCCGGTATTGTTGGGCACAATCCCCATGAGTTGAGGCGGTACGCGGTGCGATGCCAGCTGGTCGTCACGGCTGACGTTCTTAATACTCAAAAACTCATCATTCGCGGCAACTTCTGCCACTGGGATTAATTTGATCCCATCCTTATTACCACCTGGTGCATGCAAAAACAAGTTGCGGAAGTTGCCAGGGCCTTTGCTGTTTCTTAGGGATTCACGCAGCTTGGCGACATCTTTCTCGTTCACGGTTGAGTCGGTGAGGTACATGATAAAACCAGCGTGACTACCGTTCTCATAGTACCGACGCCTAAACAGGGTCGCGCTTTCATTTAACAGCGATGAGTTCATGCTAGCCACATAGTCGGGGATACCATAAACCTCTTGGTTTAAGTCTGGATCTTTGACATGAAAGATTGATGCTTCGGGAAACTCCATCTCCTCGTGAAAGTTAGGCACCCACCAATACTGATTAGGTTTAATGCCTACCCGCGTATATTTAGCCGGCGAGGCTTGATACTTCAATGCACCGCCAAGGCGATTTTTAATGACTTGCACATAGGCATTATCAAAAACCAAATAGTCGAGCACAATGGCGGAAAAGTCATACAGGCTGAGCTTAGGATGCGGGATAAAACAACTTTTTAGAATGTTGCGCTTTACTTGAATCGCGCTGGCATGATGCACCGACGCCCGATAAATGCGGCTAAGGCCAGTCAAGGACAGCGGCGGCTCGTAGTATTTACCATTCGACATGGCCTCAAGATAATCGAAAATCTCACGCTGGCTAAGCACTGGCATAGGGTCGCCAAAGGTAAAGGTCTCAATTCGTTGCTCTTGCGGCCCTTGCTGCTGTTGCGGTTTGGCTGCCATGGTTCGAGCCTTTCTATATTTTGCCATTAGTCGTAAATCTCCAACGTCGATGTACTGGTGCCGCTGGTATCCAGTGGCTCATTGTAAAGCGCATGCATTGCCGCCCACGCGATATCGGCGTGGCTAATTTCTTCACTGCGAGCGGATTCATAGGTAACTTGTTTGCCGCTAGCGGTCAGGGTTTTGCGAATGCTCATAAATGCCTGGGCGAGGTCGGTCCAACCTGCGTCATATTCCAAGCGGCCTTTGCTGATCACGTCATAGGCCTTGATTACCATCTGACTTTTCAGCACTGGGTTGTAGAGGAATGGCGTGACCTGCGGGAAAAACTTCTTCACCAGTTGATACACAGCCTCACCCAGCCCAGTGGTATCGATACCGATAAAGGTCACGTTGTATTTATTGCAGATATCCTGAATTGCTTTGGCCTGTGCCTCAAAGTCCATCCCGTTCCAGCGGTGTTTTTCTATCACGCGGAACTTACCGCCTGGCACTGCAGGTGGGCAGATCACAATGCAACCTGCGCTATCACCTTTTCCGCCTTTGTTAGGGTCGTAACCAATCCACACTTCACGGTGCGCCAGTGGTCTTGGTGCAAAGGGTTTGTAGTCTGTCCACACTTCCCACGAGTCAACCATGCAGCGCTGCATCATCACCATAGGGAACACCGACATAGTGTCGTCGATGAACTCGCACATCAGCAGGTTTGAATATTCGTCAGGGCTGTACTCTAAGTGCAGGGTATCTGGGTCGAATAAGTTGCAACCTTTGCGGATAGCATCATCGACCGTGACCACTTGCCGCCATTGGCCATCCTCACACCTGCGGCCATTTGCTAGGGCACTATGGCTCACATCAATCTCAATGCGATCGGCTTTAGGGCGGCCACGGTTGAATAATGTGCCAGTCCAAAATGGGTAGGCGTCGTGGGTAATCGAGGACGGTGTTGATATGTAGGTTTGGCGCCATTTGGCATGGATAGCCATCCCTGAGGCGACCTTGCGGAACTCTTGGAACTTGTGGATCCAGAAGTACTCATCCAAATACAGGTTGCCGTGGTACGACTGAGCTGTTCTGGCATTGGTGCCCAAAAAGTACAGAATGGCACCGTTGAAAAGCACAATAGGATCACCCTTGAGTTCAATGCCGGTGACATCCTTCACGAACTGAATGATGTACTGCTTAAACACATGGGCCTGCGCTTTACTGGCCGATAAGAAGATTTGGTTACGGCCCGTTACTAAGGCATCAATAATGGCTTCATGGGCAAAAAAGTACGTCGCGCCAATTTGGCGAGACTTTAAGATGTTGCGTATACGCTGGGTGAGTCCTGCTGTGTACCATTCCTTTTGATAGGCAAACATCGAGTCTTGGAACGCCTCAATCAGCTTTTCTAAATCCTCTTCGCTCACATGGTTCTTCACCGGCGGCTTTTTAGGTCCAGCATTGCGGTTTTGTACGTTCGGATTGAGGTCAGCCTCATTACCGCCATTGTGATAGCGAGTGATGCGGGCAATTCGCTCCAGCTGCCGACCGAGTAGGTCTATCTCCTTAAAATCCTTGCCGTCTTTATCCTCTTTGTTGATGAGCTGCAGCATGCGCATCTCAAGCGCAGAGTCGACCCTGTCAATGGGTTTGGCATCTTCCCAGGCATCGCGTTTTTTCCAACTCGACACGGTACTTTCAGGCAGTTGTAAATGCTGGCTAATCTCGCGGACAGCCCAGCCTTGCCAAAAAAGGTTTTTGGCATATTGGCGTTGATTCTTATCTGTAGAGATTTGGGGATTCAGTTTCATGGCGCCAGTGTAAATAGCCCAATACCGAAAACCCTGCTGTTTAAGCGGTATCGGTTTCCTTATACCGCCCGAAGCCCTTGCCCATCATCGCCTTGCTCTTGACCATACAGGCAGCAGTTAACAGACCTAATTCAACCCCAAAGGGCGACAAAATGGCTAAGAAATCGAAATTTTTCCGTGTATTTACTGAAGGACATACGACCGACGGCCGAGTCGTTGAGCGTCAGTGGATCACCGATATTGTAGAAACCTATAACACCGCAAAGTACGGCGCCCGTATTTGGCTTGAGCATATTCGCGGTATTACCCCCGACAGCGCATTTAAAGCCTACGGCGATGTGACTGCGGTAAAGGCTGAAGAAGTCGATGGCAAATTAACTCTGTTCGCGCAAATTGAGCCAACAGACGAACTGATCGCCATGAACCAGAAAAAGCAGAAAGTGTATACCAGTGTTGAGATTGATCCAGACTTTGCCAAAACAGGCAAATGCTATCTCTCAGGCTTGGCAGTAACCGATTCCCCCGCATCCCTTGGCACTGAAATGCTGGCGTTCTCCGCAACCTGCAAAGTCAACCCGCTTAACTCGCGTAAGCAACGCCCCGAAAACTTATTTACCTCTGCAGTGGAAGTGGATTTTGAATTTGAAGAGGTCAGCGACGAGCCCGGGCTATTTGCCAAGGTTAAAGCGCTGCTCGGTAAAAACAAGGCAGAAGCCAAAACCGACTTTGCCGATGTGCATCAGGCCGTTGAAGAAATCGCCAAAACAGTAACCGCCGCGGGTGATGAGTTCACCAACAAGCTTGAGAAATCCGTTAACGACTTCAACAAGTTGCAAACGGATTTTAATGAGCTCAGCACGCAATTCAATGCACTCAAGACTCAGCTCGAAAAAGAAGAGCCAACAGGCCAACGACGTTCACCCGCAACCGGTGGCGACACCAACATGAAAACCGATTGCTAAGGAGCAAACATGCGCAATACCACTCGTACACTTTTTAACGGTTACCTAGGCCAAGTCGCCACGCTCAATGGCGTAGAAACAGCAACCGCCAAATTTACCGTCGAACCAACAATCCAGCAGACGTTAGAAACGCGAATGCAAGAAAGCTCGCAGTTCTTGACGATGATTAACGTTGTACCTGTCACCGAAAAGTCAGGCGAAAAGTTAGGCCTTGGCGTTAACGGTACGATTGCTGGCACAACCGATACGACCCAAAGCGATCGCCAAGCCATTGACCCAACCGATTTAGATGCACTGGGTTATGACTGTACCCAAACCAACTTCGATACGGCGCTTCGCTACGCCAAAATCGATATGTGGGCCAAGTTCCCGGACTTTCAGGCGCGCATCCGTGATGCCATTTTGAAACAGCAAGCGCTCGACCGCATCATGATTGGCTTTAACGGTACCAGCCGCGCAGCTACCTCTAACCGCGCAAATAACCCATTGCTGCAAGATGTAAACATCGGCTGGCTGAAAAAAATTCGCCAGCATGCACCGCAGCGTCATATGGCAGAAGTGGTTGAAGGCTCAGGTAAAATTGTCATTGGCACCGATTACGCCAACCTCGATGCCTTGGTGTACGACATGGTGAACAACATGATTGACCCATGGCATCAAGACGATACTGAGCTGGTTGTGATTTGTGGCCGTAAATTGCTGGCTGATAAGTACTTCCCAATTATCAACAAAGACAACGTCCCCACTGAAACCATGGCCGCTGACATGATCATCAGCCAAAAACGCATTGGCGGCTTAGGTGCCGTGCGGGTACCGCATTTCCCCGCTAACGCCTTGCTGGTCACGCGCCTGGATAACTTAAGCCTTTATTGGCAAGAAGGCGCTCGCCGTCGCAGTGTGATTGACAACCCTAAACGTGACCAAATTGAAAACTACGAATCATCAAACGATGCCTATGTGGTTGAAGATTATGGCTGCACAGCGTTTGCCGAAAACATTGAGATGGGAGCATAGCCATGACATCACCCGCCCATAAACGCTTTCATGGTGTGTTAGCGGCAGCGCGGGGAACGGATTCCCCCTTAAGCGCTCGCTCCGAAAATACCTACGAGCTCATGCTCATGCAGCTTACCGAGCATCGCCGCATCTTAAAAACGGTGCAGGCGCTCGCGCGTAAGCTGCAGGCTAAATCGCAATTCTTGCCTGAATATGATGCCTATATCGATGGCACCATTAAGGGCGACAGTGGCGTGCAGGATGAAGTGTTCGTCACTGTGCTGCTGTGGCATATCGACGTTGGCAACATCGACCGCGCGATAGAACTGGCTGCATACGCGCTTAAGCATGATTTGGTTATGCCTGACCGCTTTGAGCGCAATCTGGCTTGCACCATTGCCGAAGAAATTGCCGAAACCGCCGCGCGCGTGATTGAAACCGAAACTCCGGTGGCCAGTTCGCAGCTCAAAGCTGTGCTTGAGCTTACGGCCGAGTGCGACATGTACGACGAAGCGCGCGCTAAGCTGCTGCGTCAAATGGGGCAAGCATTTGAAGCCGAAGGCGAGTTAACCTCTGCGCTCGACGCCTATCAACAAGCTTTAGCCCTAAACGATAAAGTGGGTGTGAAGAAGTTTATCGAGAAAGTCACTCGTGATCTTAAGAACGCCGACAAACAAACAACCGAAAGCACTGAGCCCTCAGAAACACAAGTCAGTGCTGGTTAACCGAGCGACCCTCGCAACCCGTGCGGCGCTGGCAAAGTAGCGTTATCCAATTTCACTACTTAAGCCAGCCCACCGCACAACCTAGCCGCAAGCAGGTAAACATGAGTTTTATCGCCCCAGCCACTAGCGCAGCACCAAGCACGATTACCAACAGCCCGTTTTGGCCTGATTTTCAGTTAGCGACATTGCGCGATGCCATGCGCCTTGATGGCACAGTGACAAACGCACGACTTGAGCACGCAGTCATCAATGCAGCGCTGCAGACAAACAGTGATCTCAAGGATTGGCGTATCGGGCAGCAAATCTTGGGCTTTGACGGTTTAGAACAAGTGCCAGCCGAGCAAATCAACGGCCAGAGCATCTATTTGCAATTGTATTTACGCGCTGTGTACTGCCTCACCAAAGCCAATCTCATTGAGCGTTATAGCGATTTTGATAGCACGGCCAAGGGGCTAAAGGCGGGTGAAGTGCTCGGCGAGAGTGTTGACGATCTGCGCCGTGATGCACGCTTTGCTATTCGCGACATTTTAGGCGAAAGCCATGTCACGGTGGAACTCATTTAATGAGTAGCTTGCAGGCAGTGCGCAGCATCGAGGGCGATACCGTCGATAAGATTTGTTATCGCTACCTTGGGGCAACGGCTGAGATCACTGAGCAAGTGCTAGACGCTAACCCGCAGCTGGCCGCCATCGGCCCTATATTGCCAAACGGTACGCTGATACTTCTTCCTGTGCAGGTGGCCGCGCCGACACAGCCAAACTTTATTCAACTATGGGATTAATGATGAGCGAGCCAATTTCAGCGACATCAGCCACATCTGCAGTCGTCACCGCCAGCGTGCTTACATTAGTGCCAGGGGCTGAACCTGCAGTCATGATCGGTGCGTTTACCGGTGCAGTGTTGTTCATTATTTCGAATGACGCCGCGGGGAATTACCAGCGTATCGGACTGTTTATTGTGTCATTTTTGGGCGGCGTACTGTGCGCCAATTGGGCCGCCAATGCCTTGAGTGCATTACTGCCAGATGCCTTGCAGGTCAATGTGGGCATGGCAGCATTAATTTCATCCGCCTGTGTTGTGCGCATGCTGCAGTATTTTATGAAACTCACCAATAACCCAGAAAGTTGGCTCAATGCCCTACGCGGGCTTAGGGGGAAATGATGCTGATCATCAATGCCATTATTTGCAGTTTGATTGTGTTGCGCCTGGCGTTGTTTGTACGAACAGGGCGGCATCGAATCTTCATCAGCATTTGCGCCTATCTCATCACCGTTGCCGCAGGCATTGAGGTCATTCTCACTGTGTATGGCGTCGCCACAGTGCCGAGTTATGCGGAGCTATTGCTAAAGGCCACGCTCTGCATCGCCATTTTCCAAGTGCGGGGCAATGTTGCGCATCTGCTGCAACTCAATACGAATAAAGCTGGCAGCAGGCTAGGGCGTATTCCCCGCCCACAAACATTCAAAACCAAACATAGGTAATTGAGATGACTTTAAGAAAAGGCAGTAATGGCACGGCAGTGCGTGATTTACAACAACGGCTCAATGCCGCTGGCGCGTCATTAACGGTAGATGGTTGGTTTGGTGATGCAACCCAAAAGGCCATCGAGCAATTCCAAGACCAGCAAGACTTACCGCGCACCGGCTACGCAGGGGTAAGAACGCTGGCATTGCTTGCCGGCGAAAGCCGCAGCAAGTTTATTCAGCACTCACAATTAGCTGACGCTGCAATGGTGCTGGGCGTCTCATTTGCCGCCATGGCCAGTGTGGCAGAAGTGGAATCCAACGGCTTTGGCTTTTTCGCCTGTGGCAGGCCCACGATTTTATTTGAGCGACACGTATTTTATCGCGAGCTATTAGAACAAGGCGCAGCTGCGGCAGAGCTTGCGGCTAAATACCCGAATATTTGCAACCCAGCCCGTGGCGGTTATACCGGCGGCAGTGGTGAATATCAGCGGTTTGCTATTGCGTACCAGCTTAATCCAGAAGCCGCGATTAGTGCCTGCAGCTGGGGTATGTTTCAGATCATGGGCTTTCATTGGCAAGCCTTGGGCTATCCGTCGCCGCAGGCCTTCAAGCAAGCCATGGATATTTCAGAGGGGGAACAGCTTAATGCCTTAGTTAAATTTATCGAGGCGGATCCTGTGTTGCATAAGTCACTTAAAGCGCGTAAGTGGGCAGAGTTTGCCAAGCGCTACAACGGCCCAGCCTATAAAGAAAATGACTACGACATTAAATTAGCGCGCACGTATCAGCAGTTTACTGCCGCGAGTCAGCAGCAGAGCACCGATAATGTTGTCGCTGCTTAGCAGGTTTATTCAACCATTTGCAGGCTATTTAATTGTCGCCGCCATCGGGATTGCGCTCACCATGGCGGGCGTGATTTATCAGCAACAAGACCGGCTTAGTCAGTTGCAGCAGACGCAGGGCGCAATGCTGCAATCGCTGACACAAACATCACAGTCCTATTTTGACTTAAAGCAGCTATCAGCCGAAAACCAGCAAGCGCAGGCAGAGCTGCGAACACTGTTAGCCAGTGTAAACAGCACGAGCCAATACCGAAAAAACAAAATCGAGGAGCTAAAACGTGAACTTAGTGATGTTAAAGCCTGGGCTGACACTCTGTTGCCTGATGCTATTCGCCGGCTGCACCAGCGCCCCGCCATTAGTGGCAGTGCAGAGTACCGTCGTTGGTTGTCCACTCGTGATCCCTTGCCTGTTGCCGGCGAGCAATCCTATCAGTAATCAAGGGATGAGCAGTGAGCTCGATACCTGCGAAACGGCTTGGCATGACTGCGCCGCACAAATCGATATGATCATTGACTGCCAGAATAAACATAAAGCTAAAGACTTAAGTCAGAAAGAAGGGAAACGTCATGAATAAGCCGGCGCAGTTGCGTGAGCTGCTATCCAGTCACGTTCCCCACTTGCAACAAAACCCTGATTGCCTACATGTCTTTATCGAGAACGGCAACATCATCGCCACCGGTGCGGGGCAAAACCTGAGTTTTGAGTATCAATTCAACTGCGTATTAATCGTGACGGACTACGCCGCCCATGCTGATACGCTTATCGTGCCCATTTTAGGTTGGCTTGCCACGCAGCAGCCAGAGCTGCTATTGAATCCGGACAAACGCGAGACTGGCTTTAAGTTCAAAGCGGAAATCATTAATCACACCACTGCTGACATCGAAATTGTATTGGCACTTACTGAGCGCGTTAAGGTAGTCGCGGGGGAGGGGATGCAGCTCGAGGTGACACATTTACCTGAGCCGGTATTCAATGATGAAGCTATCGATTGGACGCTTTACACCAATGGGATTGAAGTGCCATGGCCACCGACGATTTAACTCGCCTAAATGAACTGTTTGACGGACTTATACAGCAACTATCACCAGCAGCGCGCAAGCAACTAAGCCGTGATATTGCAAGGCGACTGCGCGTCACCCAAGCACAGCGCATTAAACAAAATACCGCGCCAGATGGCTCTGCATTTGAAGCGAGAAAACCTCAGCCAGCATGGGCAAAACGCATCGGTGCCATTAAACGAAAACTGATGTTCCAAAAGATCATCAGGCAAAAATACTTAAAGGCCGAGTATTCAGCATCAGCAGCCAGTGTTGGGTTTACGGGGTTTATTTCCCGCGTAGCGACCGAGCATCAATACGGGCTTAGAGGGAGGATAAACGAGCGGATATCGGCACAATATCCTAAGCGTGAATTATTGGGGTTCACTGTTGATGAACAGGACATGATAGAAGAGGCTATCGTAAGGCATTTAGCGATCATGTACTAAATCCATCATCCAACTAAAAACTCAAACAGCTTTGAGACAAATGCATGTTAGCTCATCAGCTATAACTGGTGAATTTCAAAAAATTTCTATTGGGTAACGCCTCAATAACCGGCGCAGCTTTGCTGCGTCCGGCGCCGAAGGCGCGAAGTTAATTGATTTGTTATGTATCTGGGCCTGCAGAAATACCATTTAGCAGTGCCCGCATAGTTTCAGCACCATCTTCCATTCGCTTGCGCTCATCATAGAAACCTTCTGAGCCATGTTCTCCAGTAGAGTGCGTAATTTGAAGGCCATTCTTTATTAGATCTTTGGCGATTTGATACGACTCTGGAAACTCTGAACTGTGTTTTTCGAGAAATGCGAATGATGAAAGTATGAAACCTCTATTCTTGCCAATATCACTAGTACCGTAATATTTATCAGCTAATTCCTTTGCGCCAATACGTAATGATGTGATTTTCGCCAACTCATTTTTAGCTAGAGATAATTCCTCTTGCGTTGATTGGTTATATATAAATACTGAACCAACAACTGCTGTTAGCAAAAAACCATAGACAGCGTGCAGTAGTCGTGACTTAGCAGTTGGCGCAGCCATCAATAGAGATACGACTGATGAGACACTACCAATAATTCCAAGCAAAATGTAAGAGTCCAACTTTTCTCCTTAAGGTACATAACGCCCCAAGCAGGGGCAACTTTTTAAGCTGGCTAAAATTAGGAGCGAAGCGACGGGAACCAGCTTAAAATTGTCCCGTTGACTTGGCTTGTTAGCATTTAAGCTTTTGTCGAGCAGTAAGAATCAAATCTTTATGTAACTCAAAAAGCTCTGTACCAAAGTCGTTTAATTCCCTGATTTGCTCATCTACATGAGGAGGCCAATCCCATGCATTTCTATATGCATCTGGCACACACGAAAAGATCTCGCCATTACCAATTGCGTAAGACCTGTTCGCCAATGTATAGATAAAGTGTCGAGACTTTGTGATGAAGTTACTTCGCTTTTGTTCGAGTTCAGTATCTAAAAACTGCTTCTGAGCATTGTTCCACGTATGAACAAATGTATCCAAAGCTTTAACTTCTTTACCATGATGAGAATTGCCAAAATCATGCTCCTCCAAAAGCTTAACGTCTAAGCCATCTGAGGGAAGTAACTCAACAAACTCAGTGAATAGCTTTTTATCAACTTCAATTAACTCTTGTTTTTCTATATGCGCTAACTTGTTTTCTTTATAAACAAAAAACCTGTAACCGATATTGTGGAACAATGCTAACAGTATCACGGCAAAACCTAACCAATAGTCCGCCGTACTAGATTGAAGCTCTGCTAAGGAATAGTGTTCGCCGGAATTTAAGTTAAAAGTGTCTACAAGCCAATTATAAAAAAGTTGCTTTAAAGGAGTCGGTGTTAAAAGAAGAGTTACTCCAGCACCGCCGACCAACCATGTGAGCTTGTTCGAGAAGTCAGGAAATATCCATTTTTTTAATATAATTTCTTTAACTTCTTTACGGTTAAACACCCTTACTCTCCCTTAAATGCTAACGCATTACTAATGGGCTGCCGCAGCACAGGCAGTCCCGTGGAGGCCACGCTTTTTGTGGCCGGAACGAAATTAAGTAACTTGTTAGCTAATTTCACGGAATTTCGCCAAATCGGTTACTCAACTGAATAGTACAATTATCAACAACCGATAAAAACATTTTTCTTAATAACCATATGGTTACTATATAAACAAATAATACTAAGGCAGCTTTGTACGAAACAGCGCCGCTAAAAACCTCTAGCATCGTTGAGTAGGCTTGCGGTAAAACTATCATAAACAAAACACTGATACTGATCGCTCCCCATCTGTAAATGGCTTTTACAGCGCGTAAAATTTCCCTGCGCGGAAAATTTATGAGAGCAACTATCACAAAAAGAATTTTGATGGCTAATGTTGTCATTTGAACGTCCTAATTAATGTTGTTCACCACATTGTATCTATCTTTTTACAACCTGAAGTTTGGCAGAGGGCTTTTTTTAGTACCCCTGAAGCTTTTTTTCAGCAAACGTTTGGTTAAGGGGCGGGCTTTAGCCCATCCCAGTGAGCGCAGCGAACGATTTGAACCAGTTGTTATGAATTTTTATTTCTCATGAAATACTCATAGTTTAACAAGCACTTAATTAACTGATTTAGAGAATGCATTAAACGATACGAATCTAATATTTTGCGTGTAAAACCTAAAAAGTAGATTTCATTTGGCTTTTCCTGCTTCATCCCCTCCTCTCTAGGGAAGTACGTTACTTTTTGAGAAACTTCGTCATATTCAGCTTTATAGTGTGCAACCGCATTTCTCAACTGATTATCAGCGACACTCTTTGAGATCGGTAGCCAAATATCATCAATGAATTCGAGTTTTTTACCAAATGGCTTATTAGCAAAGTCGTTAAGATTTTTAATCTTCTCATCTGAGAATTTATTGTGGTCACTACGTTTTAATAAATTATTAACACCGGCTACGAGTACAATTTGTCTGGATATTATTTCTGAAATGTCTTTATAAAGATCCTTATAATTTTTGAATTCACGTGAAGACACACGATAAGGAACTTGCTCATTTCCATCGACATAATCTTTATCGTAGTCTAAAAATAGTGCAGGTCTGAGGGCTAGTTCTAGCTCCAATATTCTCGGGTAAATCTCAAAGCAATCCTCTTGAAGATTGAAAATGAATTTAGATTCAACTATTTCTTTAACAAATGAGTCCATGATGTTTTTGTCTTTTTTGACAATATCATTGAACTTAGTAAGGTACAGACTGACATCTTCAGCATTAGATGTTGGGGTTGAAAACGGATAAAAAACCTTCGCAATAACACAATACATCATCATATTAATGTCACAGTCTTTAAACGATTTAGCAGGTTCAGCAAACTCTTTCTCTGCAAGAGCAGATAGGACTTTGTTTCTTTTTCTCTTGTATAAGTTGACCAAGCGCTCAATAACTTCATGCTTCTTGTACAACTGGTTCAACGAATCCAGTCTAAAGTTGTGGATTTGAAAATTTTCACGTCCAATACGACCAATAGCTCTAAGAAAAGGAGTCTGTCCCATCACATAAGGCTCAAATGACACTGGAAAATCAATATGCAAGTCAATAAATGGGTTTTCACCAGTAAAGTGCCCATCCAATGGGTAGCTTTCTGCACCGTACATCTTGGGCTGTTTACCCTGTTCAACAGTTACTTCTATTCCAGATCCACAAGATGGGCAAGCAAACCTAAAAGGCTGAACATCTCGGTTAGACATACCAAAACGGCAATCAACTAACTCTCCACAGGTTGTACATTTTAATCTTTCATTAAAGTTCACTAATTACACCTTACCTAAAAATTTCATAACGCCGCATTCAGCGGCTTGTCCGCTGCAATGCATTGTTATGCGATGTTCTCATGGAGTGAATCCAAGACTCTATTTTTGACTTTTCTGCCGAATCCATTCGATATAGTTTCGCTTTGCAGTAGTACTGCGCGCCACTTGTGAGCCGGCTAGTTGTAGCTACTATGCCTTTTGTTGCACCAGCGTCATCGACTGTTGCCCAAAATGCACGAACCGAATCAACCTGGACAGGGTTGTGTTCAGAATATTTTTTACACTGAACCATAATCATTTGTGGTCCAGCTATTGGATCATTCTTTCTTGCTATTACATCAATCCCGCCATCCCCCCGTCCTTTTGTTACTTCTACGTCGTAGCCATTTTTTCGAAAGTATTCACCGGTGAGGTATTCAAACTGACGCCAGTGTATTTCTCCAAGTTCATCTATTTGACGGGATAAATAGTCAATATATCTTTGGTCAAAGTAGCAATCCGTGTCTTCTGAGTTGGGTATTTCTTCTGATTCAAACAAAGCATCTAGAGGTAGAGCACCATTCCAATCTACAGATTCAGGCATTTCATTATGGAAGACATACCGATCTTTGTAGTCTCTTACCAAGGCTCCAAAGTTTGACATTGACAAGAGTTCATTAGGAATATCACGTTTATACAAGGCATTTTCAGCGAGGTGATATTGAAGCACAGAACACGCTTCAACTTTTTTCATCACATCTTTTCCGTCTAGCGCAAATTGTTCAAGATTTTGTTCCACATAATCAATGACAACACCTGTCAAATCCCTGTCGTTTTCTAAAGCCCCGACCTTGTACATCAAATGAATGAATGCCTCTTCGAAATCTATCATGTCGATTCGGATAACTTCTTCTTTCTCGCCCTCCCACCAACCTTCGGATATATCACTAAGAAAGCCAAGTGCTTTATTCTCCGACAGAGCCAAACCGGCCTTGATGCCGATAAGGTCAATCAAGTTGTCAATTAGGTGTTGTCTAGGTGACCAAATATGCACGTAGAATCCTTATTTAACGCATAACATTTTATTAGTGCGCATGCGCTTACCTCATTAGGCCAGTAAAAACGCGCATCATTAACTGCTTGTATTGCAAAGAACTTATCAGCTTTTTATCTAATACACCATCCGGAAAAATGCGCATGCGCGTCTTCCAAACCTATTAACTAATTTGGGGAAAGTTTATACGAATGATTTTTAAGGGTTTTATAAATTATAGGCTGGATAAACGCGCAAACTAATGAGTTTAAAAACACTCAAAAGCATCTAAATTTAAATACGACTGTATACCCATACATTGTTAGTCGCTTTACGATAGGGCCAAACATTGGGTAAATAGATGAGATTTTGTAGGGCAATTCATTCGTCAGTTTTCAATTCACTAAATGAATGCCAGCCAGCTTTGGGTCAGAAATGATTTTAAATTTATATCTTGCGCTATAACTTCCCACATACCACCCAAAGCCTTTGCGGCTCGCCATACAACTGGCAACCATAGCCGCATGAACACTGCTGCAGCTATAGCTGAACTCACACGCCGTATCGATAACCTTTTACGCATTGGCACCGTTGCCGAAGTGAAGGGTAATGTGTGCCGCGTAAAAACCGGCGACTTACTCACACAGTTTCGCCCCTTTTTTACTCGCCGCGCCGGCAAGGCCAAAACTAGCTGGCGGCCAACGGTGGGTGAGCAGGTCATGTTGCTATCGCTTAGCGGCGACCTGACGAACGCCTACATACTTCCCGCGCTTTATAGCGATGAAAACCCAGAGCCTGACGGCAATAACAATCGTGAACGAACTGTGTATCCCGATGGTGCTGTGATTGAGTACGACCCAGATACCAGCGCGCTCACAGTCAAAGGCATTAAAACCGCCACAGTACAGGCGAGCGAGCTGGTCACCATCGACTGCCCCAATTCGGTCTTTACGGGCAACTTACAAGTTAAGAAAAAGCTCACCGTAGAACAAGGCGCTAAGGTCACGGGCGCGATTGAACACCACGGGAAAATGACGAACTCAGGCGGCGTAAGTATCGATGGCATTAACTTCGGTACCCATAAGCATCGAGATGTGCAGGGCGGTACGGGTACATCTGGTGGTCCACAATGAATATGAAAAAAGCAAACTGGCAAGGCATGAACCGCTTTGATGGTCGCGGTTTAAACGAGTCGCAGCATATCAGCCAAAGTATCCAGGATATTTTAACCACGCCACTGGGTTCACGCGTCATGCGCCGCGACTATGGCAGCGCTATTTTTGAACTCATCGACCAACCCCAAAGTGCAGCGGTAAAGCTGCAGATTATGGCTGCGGCGGTTATCGCGCTAACCCGTTGGGAGCCGCGTATTCGCATCACTGAGATAGAAGTTGTCGCCGGTGATCTTAACGGAAAAATGCAATTTAACTTGCTGACAGACCGCATCGATATCCAGCGCCAACAATCGTTTGAGGCGACCTATGGCTGAGCTCATTGACCTTTCTAAAGTCCCCGTTCCTGACATTATCCAGCCGTTGAGTTTTGAGCAGCGCTTTGCTGCACTTAAGCAGATATTGGTCGGCATTGATCAAGGTTATCAAGCTGTGCTGGCACTGGAATCTGATCCTATTACCAAATTACTGCAGGTGTTCGTTTACCGTGAAATGCACTTAGTTGCGCAAATTAATGATGCGACTCGCGGTAATATTTTGGCCTCATCAACGGGTAATAACCTGATTGCTTTAGGCTCGCGATATGACCTCGCGCCATTAGTGATCCAAGCGGGAGATGCAACTGCAGTACCGCCTATCCCAGAAATTATTGAGGATGAGCCATCATTTAAGCGTCGTGTGCAAATGGCATTTGATGGGCTGAACACCGCCGGCAGTATTGATGGCTATGTTTTCTTTGCGTTGGGCGCCGATGGACGCGTGGCCGATGCAAACGCTGTCAGCCCTGAACCCTGCGACATGGTGGTGACTGTTTTATCTATTGAGGGCGATGGTGTAGCAAGTGTCGATTTACTCACAAAGGTACGCGCTACATTTGGCTTGAGTGCCGATGGGTTATCCCAATCAAATACGCCATCCAAGGTTAGGCCGCAGGGCGACAGAGTCACCATTCAATCCGCTGAGATCATTAGCTATAACGTTGAGGCTCAATTACAAATATTGCCAGGGCCAGATGCACAGGTCGTGTTAGCCGCTGCGAATAAAGCATTGGGCATGTATCAAAAAGAGCAGCGGCGTTTAGGTGCGGCTCACACTCGTTCGGGCATTTACCGCGCCTTGCATCAGCCAGGTGTGAGTAACGTAAAACTGATTAGCCCATTAGAAGATATTGTTGTACTCACTCACCAAGCGGCATTTTGCAGCGCTAGCGATGTCACGATTGGGGAGGGCTAATGAGTTCTTCATTGTTACCCCCCAACGCATCCAAGCTTGAGCGTGATATCGAACAAGTGATCGCCAGCTCGCTGGATTTACCCTTGTCGATTGCTGATTTGTGGGACCCGTTTCGTTGTCCGTTGTCATTACTGCCTTGGCTCGCATGGGCTTACTCAGTTGACCAGTGGGAAGACAGTTGGCCCGAAAGCGTGAAGCGCCAAGTCGTTAATGATGCGTTCGACATTCATCGTTATAAAGCCACGCCCTATGCGGTGCAGCGGGCACTCAATAGTCTTGGGATTGAAACCAACATCATCGAGTGGTGGGAGCCTAATGGCAGCAACGTGCGCGGCACGATGAAAGTTAACGCATTGGTTAAAGACAAAGGCATTGAGCTCACTGATTTAATTCAAATATCAAAGGCGTTGACGTCCTCGAAGCGTGGAGTCATACACGCTGTTATTCGTCCTGTGTTTCAGTCATCAGCAGCGATCACTCATGCGGCAACAACACTCTCAGCACAGATTACCGAAATTGGTTATTACACCTTATCCGAGCTGCATTCAGAGGGTGAGTTTTCGGTTATGGCGGGCAGCTTTTCAGCACTATCAGTCACAGTGGAGGCCATCAGTATATGAGCCAGTTTTTTACAATTTTAACCCGCAGTGGGGCGGCGGCATTAGCCAATGGCATGGCCTTGGGGCAAGCCATTCACATCACCAGCTTTCAGGTGGGCGATGGCGGTGGCGAGGCTTACGAGCCCACGCTGGAGCAACTAAAAGCCAGTACCGCTTTGGTTAATCCCGTTTATACCGGCGCGATTAACGAGCTAAAACAAGACCCAGAAAATCCCGCTCGATATTACATAGAAGGCGTGGTGCCAGTAAATAAAGGCGGTTGGACCGTGCGCGAGGTCGGTTGGTTTTTAGAGAACGGCGAGATGTTTGCCGTGACAAAATTCCCACCGAGTTACAAATCAATCCCCGCCGATGGCGCTGCGACTGAGCTGCCCATTAGAACCTATTTAGCCATCGGTTCTGACGCCAATGTCACCCTTAAAATTGACCCTACTGTGGTGTTGGCCACACGAGAATTTGTTGAAGTACGAAATCGGCTATTTCGTTCATCAATATTATTGTCTGACGACAATAGGGTTGAAGTCGGAAGACGTCATCGATTTATGAAGCACAGCTCGCAACTTTTACCCGTAGTATCAAATGGGGAAACTGTCGTGTTTCATGTTGATTTTAGTGTAGAAATTGATAGTGGTGATTGTCGTTTAGTTGCTCCTGATGGCGAAAAAATAGTGATGTTTGATGGTGAACATGACGAGCTATTAATAAAAGCCAAGGGAGTCGATTTTATATTGGAAAGGATCAATGGGAGATGGAGAGTATGAGTATCGGGATTTTAGGTGTGATGGCTAATTCAAGCTTCTTTCCTCGAAGTTTTTCCGGCCAGATGTCGGTCGGTGTCGTTCCTCCTGGTGATTTTATTATTCTAGAAGCGCAAGAAGGTAAACGAGTTCGGCTTGAGTCGTTGAATAGTGATGCAAGCGTTGCTCATATTACGGTTATTGTTGATGATGAAATCTTAATTAATGATAAAACCTTAGGCGCTAATGGTCAGTTTCTCGTTTCGCAAAGCGCGTTGCTTGAATATGTGAATACGCCGATTACCAGCTCTGATAGCAAAATGTCTCGTCTCAATAACCGCGTAATATCCGATGTTGTTGGCAAAAAAATTATCATTAGCAATGTGGCGGTTGGTAACACGACTGGAAGCATTACTTATACATATAGCTACGGAGTCTAAGTATGTATTTAGTACAAAATACAAACGGTGAATGGGTGAAAGGTTCACCTAAAGCCGGTGAGATATTTAAACTAATAGAAAGTGGTGGTGAATTAGTTTCATACTGGCCAGGTGCTGCTGCTTCTCAATATGCAGGAAGTATGTCCGTCAGCGTAGAACGTATAGTCGGCACCGTTAATCAGCCCATACTATTTCGCGTCGAATGTTCACTACCGCTGAATGATACGTTTGCTGTTCCATTAGAAGGGCTATTTGGCGCTCAAGGTAAAACTGTTTCGCTAACATTTGAAAATGGCATAGCTGAACGTGATGTTTTATTTGATGTCTCTGGTGAGTGGCGTATTACAGAAACGCAAATCAATGCTCATTTGCCGTTTGGGAGTCAATTTCGTTTTGCAGGTTTATCTATCAGCATTACGGAGTAGGGCTTATCTAGCCACTCTTACCACCTAAACCACTAGCACCGCTCCGGTGTGCTCTGCAAGCTTAGCCCTGCTTAGTTTTGCAAAACCCACAGCACCGGAGCACATTATGGATTATCACCACGGGGTCCGCGTCATTGAAGTCAATGATGGCACCCGAACCATTCGCACAGTATCAACCTCAGTCATCGGCATTGTCTGCACCGCCAGCGATGCCGATGCAACGTTATTCCCGCTAAACACCCCAGTGTTGCTAACCAATGTCATGCAAGCCATTGGCAAAGCGGGCACCTTAGGCACATTAAAGCCCACGCTAGAAGGCATTGCTGACCAAGTGAATACGCTCACCGTCGTGGTGCGTGTTGAGCAGGGCGTGGATGAAACCGCCACAACGGCGAACATTATTGGCACTGTCACGCCACTGGGCCAATACACTGGCCTTAAAGCACTACTGGCGGCCCAGTCTTTATTGGGCGTTAAGCCGCGTATTGTTGGCGTGCCAGGATTAGACACTTTACCCGTTGCTACAGCGCTTGCAGCAACCGCCAAAAAACTGCGCGCCTTTGCCTACATCAGCGCCTATGGCTGTGCCACCAAAGAAGAAGCCGTGGCTTACCGTGAAAACTTTGGCGACCGTGAAGTGATGATCATTTGGCCTGAGTTTGTTGCCTTTGATACGGTTGCCAAGGCAAGTGTTAACGCTACTGCTACCGCTCGCGCATTAGGTTTACGCGCGCGTATCGATAAAGAAGTCGGTTGGCACAAAACGCTATCAAACGTCACGGTTAGCGGCGTTACCGGTTTAAGTCAGCCGGTGTTCTGGGACTTACAAGATCCGTCTACTGATGCTGGCTACTTAAACAGCAATGACATTACCACCTTGATTAACCAGTCAGGCTTTCGCTTTTGGGGCTCACGCACTTGCTCAGAAGATCCCTTATTCCAATTTGAAAACTACACCCGCACCGCGCAAGTGTTGGCTGACACCATTGCCGACGCGCACATGTGGGCCGTTGATAAACCGATAACCCCCACATTGGTTAAAGACATCATCGAAGGCATTAATGCCAATTTCCGCGAGTTAAAAGGCCTAGGGTATATCGTTGACGGCCAAGCCTGGTACAGCGAAGACGTGAACGATGTCAGCACGATTAAGGCCGGCAAGATGTATATCGATTACGACTATACCCCAGTGCCTCCGCTGGAAGATTTAACCTTCCGTCAAAAAATAACCGACCGCTATTTAGTCGACTTCGCGTCCGCAGTTGCAGCGGCCTAAGGATAACCCATGGCATTACCAAGAAAACTCAAGCAATTAAATTTGTTTGGAGATGGTGGAAATTGGATTGGTTTAGCGGAGGAATTTACCCCCGCCAAACTCACTCGCAAATTTGAGAAATATCGCGGTGGCGGCATGCCAGGAGCCGTAGATATTGATATGGGGCTAGATGATGACGCCTTAGGTGTCGAATTCACCTTAGGCGGCTATGAATCTGAGCTGGTCAAGAAGATGTCAACCAGCAAGGTTGACGGCCTAATGCTGCGCTTTGCGGGTTCCATTCAGCGCGATGATACAGGCGAAATTCAGTCGGTCGAAATCGTTTGCCGTGGTCGTTACAAAGAACTCGACCGTGGCACCTTCAAAATCGGGGATAACACCCAAACCAAAGTCAGCATGACTTGTACTTATTACAAAGAAGTCGCGAACGGTGAAGTGCTGTGTGAAATCGACATCATCAACATGATTGAAATCGGGGCTGATGGTGTCGACCGTATGGCCGAACATCGCAAAGCCATCGGTTTATAACGCTAACCACCAACCTTAGCCCGCATCGGAGAGCCGTTTGCGGGCATTTTTTAACTAGACGGCACCGGGCGTCCTGCCCTCTAGCCGCATACCGGCCATCCTGGCCATAACAGAGGGTCTAACAATGTCAGAAACCACACACAAAACCGTCACTTTAGATAACGCTATTACTCGTGGCAAAGAAGAGATCACCACTATTCAACTGCGCAAACCTAAGACGGGTGAACTGCGCGGCCTCAACGTAGTGGATATTCTCAACATGGATGTCAATGCCATGTCGAATTTACTGCCGCGTATCAGCTCACCCGTACTCACTAAAGAAGAAGTGCAAGACCTTGCACCAGAAGACTTTGTGCAGCTCGCGGGGGAAGTCACCAGTTTTTTGATACCAAAGAAAATGCGCTAGCCCTCCCAAGCTGCGTAGACGACACCATGGCGGATATCGCCATGGTGTTCCATTGGCCACCCAGTGAAATGTACGCCATGGAGATTAACGAGCTCATGTGCTGGCACGAGAAAGCCATATCCCGCTGGAACCTGCAACACCCCCCATCAAAGTGAGGCCATGAATGCAAAAAAAACTTGAGTTAAAACTGCTGCTGGACATGGTCGATAAAGTCACAGGGCCACTTAAAAAAATCCGCCAAGCCAGCGGCAATGTCTCGGGGGAGTTAAAAGCCACGCGCGATAAACTCAAAGAACTCAATAAGCAGTCAGCCCAAATAGACGGCTACAAAAAAGTAAGCCGCAGCCTAAGCATTACCTCGCAAGAACTCGTCGCGGCGCAAAAGAAAATGCAACTCCTCGACGAGCAAATGAAACAAAGCCAGAACCCAAGCAAAGCACTGAGGAAAGAACACGAACAATCCATCCAAACATTACGAAACCTTAAAGGAGCGCGAGGCAAGTTAGTCACCAGCCATAAGCAAGTGCGCGAAGAACTGCGTTTATCTGGTATCGATACCAGAAAACTCGGCGACGCCCAAAAAGAGCTCAAAGAAAAAATAGAGCGAACAACCGATGTAATGGAGCTGCAACGTAAGAAGCTCGAAGCTGTTTCAAGGCAGCAAAAGCGCCTCAATGATGCCGGAGCCAGCTATCAAAAAGCCAAGGCGTTACAGGGCGACCTTGCGGGCAAAGGTGCTGGCATGGTGGCAACGGGTGCGGCTATTGGTGCCGCCTCGGCAATCCCTATTATTGAGTTTTCAAAAGCAGAAACCGCCGCCACAGACCTTAGGGTCGCGATGATGGGAGCGGGCGGAGTTGTGCGTAAAGAGTTTTCCGAAATCAATGCACTAGCCAATCAGCTCGGTAACAAACTCCCTGGCACTACTGCCGACTTTCAAAACATGATGACCACCCTTATCCAGCAGGGGATGTCACCCAAAGCAATTTTGGGCGGCTTAGGCGAAGCGTCTGCATTTTTAGCGGTGCAAGTAAAAATGCCATTTAACGAGGCGGCAGAATTTGCGGCTAAATTGCAGGACTCCACTGGCACAGCCGAAAAGGACATGATGAGGCTGATGGACACTATCCAGCGCATGTCCGGAACCGGGATGGAATCTGGAAATATAATGCAAAGCTTTACCAAGATGGGATCTGCACTGCCTATCTTAAGGAAAACTGGGCTAGAGGCGGCAGAGCTGCTGAGCCCGCTAAGCGTTATGGCTGACCAAGCTGGTTTGGCGGGTGAGGTTGCGGGTAACGCTTACGCTAAGATATTTAGACTTTCAATGGGCAAGTCAAAAGTCGCCAAGGCAAACGAAATGTTAGAGGATAGAGGTATTAAGCTCGATTTTACTGACGGTAAAGGTGAGTTCGCAGGGCTAGACAACCTATTCAAACAGTTAGAAAAAATTAAAGGAATTAGCACCGAGGACCGTTTACCCATTCTTAGTCAAATATTCGGTGACGATGGCGATACCTTGACAGTGCTTAATCTAATGACTGAAAAGGGCATTGCTGGCTACCGCGAAGCCGCTGCAAAGATGCAGGCGCAGGCATCACTGCAACTTAGGGTGAATGAGCAATTAAGCACCCTTACCAACTTGTGGGATGCCGCGACAGGCACTTTTACCAACGCGCTGGTTAACGTTGGCGAAGCGGTTGCACCAGAGCTGAAGCAGTTGGTTAACTGGCTGGGCGAAATGGCCGAAAAGCTCGGCACATGGATAAAAGCCAACCCCGAACTCACTGGCACCCTATTTAAAGTCGCTATGGGCGTGGGGGCGCTAGCCGTGGCTGGCGGTACGCTGACGTTAATGCTTGCGGGTATCTTAGGGCCGATCGCTTTACTCAAGTACAGCACATCTGTACTGGGCATTAATTTGATGGGGGCTGTAGCGCCAGCAGGATTACTAACAACAGCCTTTGGAGGATTATCTAAAGGTGTCACTGGGATAATTGGTAAAGCCACTAACTTTAAAGGCGTATGGGCAGGTATCGGTGCGCTATGGAAACAAAGCAATCCTAAAAATACCTTGCCAGCTTTTAAACAAGTTGCTGCAACACTCGACCGGTGGAATGGCTCATTAAAGCGCATTGGGCCACGCTTTTTGCAGGCTAGAGCTGCAACGGTGGCATTCGCTAAATCTCAGTGGCTAGCCGTCGTCTCGGGCTCAAAACTGGCAGCGGTCAATGCAGGGAAGGCAATCAAATCGACTGCAAGCGGCATACAGAGTTCCACTGCCGCAATGCGGGCTTATGTCCAAACTCATGGCAAAGTGGGCACTTTGTTGAATGGCTTTAAAGCCAGCGCGCGAGGAATTGGCCGCGTACTACTTACCAGTGTCACGTCACCGCTTCGCCTCGTTGGGCAAACGCTGCTATTTGTTGGCCGCGCCGCCTTACTTAACCCCATTGGCCTACTGGTCACTGCCATCGGTTTGGGTGCGTTGGCCGTTTATAAGTATTGGCAACCCATCAAAGCCTTTTTTGTTGGCTTTTGGCAGGGGCTGCAAGAAGGGCTTGCGCCCGTAGCGGAAGCGCTTGGCCCTGCGTTCGTCGCATTTGGTAGCGCATTAGCCCCACTCAAACCCATTTGGGACGGCATCGCCAGCGTGCTCGGTACTGTTTGGAAATGGGTAACAGAGTTACTTACCCCGATTAACGCCACCGCTGCCGAGCTTGAGAATGCCACCGGCGCAGGTAAGCGCTTTGGTTTATGGCTGGCTGACATCATTAATTTCTTCCCACAAGTCATCGGCAATTTTATGAGCTTTGGCGCCAACATTATGGACGGCGTAATAAACGGCGTCGTGAGTAAAGTTGGCGCACTGAAAGAGGCTATATTCGGTGCCGCCAATGGCGCGATTGATAGTTTTAAAGACATGCTCGGCATTGCTTCACCCAGTAAAGTGTTTGCGGTAATGGGCGACCAAACCATGCAGGACTTAACTGTCGGAATTAGCCGAACCCAGCAGGAGCCGTTAGCCGAGGTGAATAAACTCAGTAAGCAAATGGCAGGCACTGCATTTGTGTTGGGTATCTCGGCACTTCCTGCCGCCGCAATGCCAGATGCTACGCGGTTGATTAAAGGCGGTGAGTTACCTGCAAGGACAATTCAACGCGATGTTGATGATGGGCTAGCACCTAATGCTGCGTCAGCCGTCGATAGGCTTAGCGCCGGCAGTGCCTTTGCACAGCGCCAAGCGGCGCAGCCTCAAACCGTTCACATCGATGCGGGTATCCATGCACCCATTACCATCCACGCTACCGCCAATATGGATGCGCAGGATGTCGCGCGCCTAGTCGCTATCGAACTAGAAAAGCGGGACCGTGCTCAGCAGGCACGCCTTCGCAGCAGCCTTAAGGACCTGAACTAACATGAGCCAACCATTATGATGATGACACTCGGTTTTTTCGTATTTAGCCGGCTAACTGTGCCATACCAAACATCGCAGCATGACATGGTATGGCGTCACCCAACCAATAGCCGCGTGGGGGCAAGGCCATCCGCGCAGTTCTTGGGCGTGGGCGATGAAACGCTAACGCTTTCGGGCGTATTAGTGCCAGAAATCACCGGCGGAGAGTTAAGCCTTGATGCGCTGCGTAAAATGGCAGACACAGGTAAAGCCTATCCGCTTATCGAAGGGCGCGGCACTGTGACAGGCTTTTTTGTGATCGAGAAAATCAGCAAAGGCCGTAGCGAGTTTTTTAGTGACGGCGCCGCGAGGAAGATTGAATTTACGATTGAGCTGAAACGGGTGGATGAAAAGAACACTAGCCTCATCGCTAACGAGAACCTGATCGGCATGGGCATCAGCAAATTAGTGAGGGGGATTTTGTGAACCTACTTGAGCAGTTTAACCCGTTGGCATCGAGCGACCAGCCCACGCCAGACTATCAAATATTGGTCAATGGCAAAGACATCAGCCCCAAAGTGAAAACGCGGCTTATGTCGCTGCGCCTGACGGATAACCGTGGCTTTGAGGCCGACAGCATTGAAGTACAACTCGATGACGCCGACGGTGAACTGGCGATGCCACCCAAGGGTGCAACCATGCAAGTGCGTATTGGCTGGAAGGGTAGCCCGCTGGTTGATAAAGGCACGTACACCATTGACGAACTTGAACACAGCGGCCCGCCAGACGCCATAACCATCCGCGGCAAATCAGCCGATATGCGCGGCACCTTGCAGCAAAGCCGCGAGCAAAGCTTTCACCAGCAAAGCGTGAGCAGCATTATCGATGTCATCGCAGCTCGGCATCAGCTCAAGGCAAAAATTAGCGACAATTTGAAAATGGAGTTTATCGATCACATCGACCAAGCCAACGAGTCTGATGCCAACTTTCTAAGCCGCCTCGCCGAACAGTTTGATGCCATAGCGACGGTAAAAAACGGCAACCTGTTATTTTTACAAGCGGGTTTGGCCCACAATGCCAGCGGCATCGCGCTAGACCGTGTAGACATTACCCGCCAGTCAGGCGACAGCCATCACTTTGGCGTCGCCGATCGCGATGCTTACTCAGGTGTTGTGGCCTATTGGCAAAACGATAAAGCCGCCAAACGACAAACCGTTAAAGCTAAAAAGCCTTGGCAAAAAAGTAAACCGAAAGCTGAACCTGAGCAGCCTCTAGATCAAAATGGTGCGCCAATAGCTGTGGGCGAGAAGGAGATCATGGTTGGCAGTAACGACAACGTCAAAACCCTGCGGCATACCTACGCCAACAAGCAGAACGCCGAGCGCGCTGCGCGTGCCATGTGGGACAAACTGCAACGCGGCGTGGCTACCTTCACCATCACCTTAGCCATGGGGCGACCGGAGTTATTCCCTGAGCTGCCAGTTAGCGTTAGTGGCTTTAAACCGCAAATCGATAACAGTGACTGGCTACTTACTCGCGTCGAGCACAACATCACCGACACGGGTTACACCACAGGGATCGAGCTAGAAGTAAAAAACAGCGAAGTGGCTGAGTTGACCGGTGGCGAAGATGAAACAGGTTAACCGCCAAATGCATCGAGCACAGACGCCAAGAACTATGTTGGCCACAGCCGAAGGTAAAAATTTTGCAACGACACACAATATGTTGTGTATATAACCCTATAGCCACCCTTTAGAATGGTTGTACGCAGTGACAATAAGGAGTTAACCATGACCTCGCATAAACCATATAAAACCAACACCCATAAAGAGGCTGTGTAATGGGTTGCGGTGCAGGCATGACCTGCCCACATTGCGACAGCCGCGCACTACAGCGCCGAACTCGCGCAATCACGCCGCTCACCCGTGAGAAAACCTACCGCTGCAATAACGACGAATGTGGTCACATATTCGTTAGTATTGAAGAAATCCAGCGCACCGTAGTACCGCCACGCATTCGCCGTGAAGGGATAAACCTGCAAATGAGCAGAATATCCAAGCCACAAGTAGAGCCTGGCCGAACAGAAGCTAGCCCCGCTCAGCGATAACCAGCAGCAACACCAAAACAAAAAGCCCACATCAAAGTGGGCTTTTAGCTATTCTTTAAACTTATCATGCAGCTTATGTGGGAACAGCTGTGTATAAACTTGCCATAAAATATTTAGGTTTCTATGCCCTGTAACCTGAGCAACTTCCTCAATCGCATATCCCTTTTCAAACAGTCTACTAGCCCCTTCGCGGCGGAGATCATGGTAACGCAAATCAGTAATGCCAAGTTCATTACGAACACGCTGAAAGCCCGCTGTCACGGATTTGGCGTTATAGGGGAAAATTAAGTCATCAGAAACAGGTTGGCGCATAACAATGTCAAACGATCCACCAAGCAAAGGCACAATCATATGGTTGCCTTCTTTTTTTCTTGGGTCCTTTCTATCTCGGACTAAAATCGTTTTATGGTCTTTGTTTAAGTCGACCCATTTTAATTTACATACTTCGCCAATGCGCATGCAGGTCAAAATACTGAAATCAAGCATGTCGATAAACGGGATGCGATTAGCCCCGTTTGGGCGGTAACTCATGCGTTGCTCAAGCCCTTCTTTTAATCGTTCAAGCTCATTCTCTGTCGGTCTACGGGTTCGCTTTTGGCTTTTACCCACTAACCCCATTTCAATAAGAACAGGCACGGCCTCTTCAAAAACCTGAAAGTTAGCATCAATATTCCAGACGGGGGCGGCTTTTTTCATCACACTACGAAGGTAAGCAATATCGTGATAAATCGTCGCGGGGCCAGCGCCAGCCATACGCCGATTTTTACAGTGCTCAATTAAATCGCTGGTCTTTAAATTGTTACTTCTTACTTTTGAAATATCGCAGTCAATCAGCATACGAATAACGTATTGCTTAGTGCGGCCGGTTCTTGACCACAGGTCAGCATCTTCAAAAAAACGGTTAAGTAACTCACCGATTAGAATCGCTTTATTCTTTTGCAGTACAGAATCATTTTCAATTGCATCGCAGCGGGCTTTGCCCCAAGTTCTAGCAACTTCCTTTTTACTGAAAGTTTTAGACTCACGATGTATAATTTCCCCACTTTCTTTAACGCGTATAGTGCAACGGTAGCTAAAGTCCCCGTTTGCCTTAGCGCGTTTTTCAATAGTAAATGACGCCATAGAATGAGATTAACCTTAATTCGTCCTACCCCAAAAAGGGGCCTATATGGGGCACCATATAACGAAATTGACGGCAATTACAAGCAACTAGAAGTAACTCAAGATAAACAATGAAAATTGAAAACCACCACTTAAAGCCATGTACAGCAACGAAATTGCTTGATAGAACCTTTTCCATTGCGCCCATGCTGGATTGGACTGACCGCCATTACCGTTATTTTGCGCGTTTGATGTCGGCTAATGCTTTGTTGTATACGGAAATGGTGACGACTGGGGCGATATTGCATGGTCGTGGTGACTACTTGGCATATAACCAAGAAGAACATCCTTTGGCGTTGCAGTTAGGTGGCTCTAATCCTGTCGATTTAGCGCGTTGCGCTAAACTTGCTGCTGAGCGTGGCTACGATGAAGTGAACCTCAATGTGGGTTGTCCTTCCGATCGAGTGCAGAATGGTCGCTTTGGCGCGTGTTTGATGGCGGAACCAGAGTTGGTGGCTGAGTGCGTTGATGCCATGAAGCAAGTGGTTGATATTCCAGTGACTGTTAAGACACGTATCGGGATTGATGAACAAGACAGTTACGCGTTTTTAACCCAGTTTATCGATGTGGTCAGTGCAAAAGGCTGTACGGATTTTACTATTCATGCCCGTAAGGCTTGGCTTCAAGGCTTGAGTCCGAAGGAGAATCGCGAGATCCCGCCGCTCGATTATGAGCGTGTCTATCAACTCAAGCGCGATTATCCCGCGCTCAATATTGGCATTAATGGCGGTGTTACTACACTCGAGCAAGCGCAACTCCATTTAGCGCAGCTTGATGGCGTGATGGTGGGGCGTGAGGCATATCAGAATCCTTATATTCTGGCGCAGGTAGACCAAATTCTGTGTGGCAGCCAAAAAGCGGTCATCAGCCGTGAGGATGTGATTGAGGCTATGTTGCCTTATATCGAAGCACATTTGCAGTCGGGTGGGCGACTCAATCATATTACTCGCCATATGATAGGGTTATTCCAAGGCTTACCGGGTGCCCGTGCGTGGCGTCGTTACTTGAGCGAGAATGCCCATAAAAATGGCGCTGGGATAGAAGTGGTAAAGCAGGCTTTTCAGAATATTCAGGCTGAAGTTATAGAGTAATTTCCACTCACCTTAAAAGATGGTGAAATTTACTAATTTGAGTAGTATTTTTCACCACTTGTTATTTACTAATCCATCCCCATATCTCACCTTGTCCACGTAAAATGTTTTAAAAGTGATTAAAATCATAATCTTAAAAATATTTTTATAAGTTGGCACGCAGTTTGTAATACTCCTTTCGTCAAGTTAATTAATCGAAAGGGATGCCATCATGTTTACGTTAACCATTAAAAAATCAGTTCAAATGAGTGTGTTATTAGGTGCGTTAGTCGGTAGCGTTGCAGTACACGCAGAAGCCGCGCCAATATCGGATGTTGTCGGCACCATTGAGCAAACGCTAACTACCCAAACACAAGAAATGTTAGTCAGTGCTAAGCGTGAGTTTGTTATGTCATTGCAAGCACAACTCGCTGAAAGTATTTATGACTTCAACAGTCAACTTAGCTTAAGCGCTGAGAATGAAGGTGAGTCGGCAAGTGCCGATGAATATAGCGCTAAGTAGAGGGGCTGCTTATGTGGTTTGTAGCACCTTTAATGACTTTGCTACTGTTACCTGTAATTAGTCTTGCGTTGTTTTCAGGCATTATTTGCTGGTTTCAGTGGCATAGTGATAAATAAATTACAATCAATTGAGCCGAGGTTTGAGATGAAACGAATAAAAGCACGTATGGAGAGCCCTGAGCGATTAGTGTGTGGTGTTGCTGCTGGCATGGCATGGAAATTTGATTGGTCTTGCTTTTGGACTCGAGTGGTGTGGGCTGGCGCGACGGTATTTATGCCTGGCGTGAGTTTGTTGATTTACTTTGTTTTAGCCTTGTTAGTTGATCAATGGAAAAGACCCGTTTAAGTCTGCAGTGATGGCTTATATTTGAGGCTGTCTTGATTGAAAAATTGAATTAATTTTTAAAGGCAACCAACAAGAGGGCCTGTGACCCTCATGCGACATGTGTGTGCATACTGCTTGCAGACTACTTCTTCAAAAAAGCCTGAAATCTGCTCTTGGCTTCATCACTTTTTAGCCTAGCGCTAAATTGTTCTAATTCTTGATGCATTTGGTGTTGTACTCGATTTTTATGCGGACGCATTAATTGACGTGTGATTTGTAGGGCTTGTGGCGGTTGATTTGCCAACTTTTTAGCCTGAGACAATGCATAACTGAGTAGGTCTTCATGGGCCACAATTTCGTTGATCATATTGAGTCTGTGGGCCGTCTCGGCATTAAAACTTTCGCCGAGTAGCAATAATTCAGCCGCTTTTTGATAACCCACGAGTTCGGGTAACAATAGGCTAGCACCCGCTTCTGGTACCAATGCCAAGTTGACAAACGGCAGTTGAAATTTTGCTGTGTTATCGGCATATACCAGATCACAATGTAGCAGTACGGTTGTGCCAATGCCGACGGCGGCGCCAGAAACGGCGGCAACCAGCGGTTTTTTGAGTTCCAGCAGGCAAAATAGGAAACGTACAGCGGGGTGATTTGGCCCTAAGTCACTATTTTTCAAAAAGTCTGTAACATCATTACCCGAGGTGAAGCAATTACCTTGGCCATGGAGCATAAAGGCACGAATGTCGTTGTCTGCTTCACCTTCGATCAGGTATTCTGTCAGTTGTTTATACATATTAAGATCAAGTGCATTGCGTTTATCGGGGCGATTAAAGCTGATAATACGTACGCCCTGATCATCCTGAACCTGTATATGACTCATGGGTTGTTTCCTTTACGACGACATTGGGTAGACATGGAGTTTAAGACATTGAAACCAATATTCAAACAGTTGTTTAATTGTCTAGTTTTATCTTGTACGTCATTTTCAGCGTTGGCGAGCGTGATAGTGACAGAAGGCCATGTACGCGCCATGCCTGAGACAGTACCAAATACTGCCGCTTACTTTACGCTTGAAAACCACACAGATAAAGCGGTTCGTCTTATCGGCGTCAGTACTAATGTGGCAAAGGATGCCCAATTACACACTATTATCGAAGACCAAGGCATGGTGAAGATGCGCCATGTTGAAGGTTTTGATATCCCATCCCATGGCGCATTAACGTTAACGCCGTCAGGGGATCACGTCATGTTGCTCGGCTTAAAAGCGCCATTGGTGTTAGAGCAGCAGGTTGAACTGCAATTAGAGTTTGACGATGGCGAGAAAATGGCGATTACACTGCCTGTGAGTAAAGCAGCAGAAAACGCCGCAGAGCAAGAGCATCATCACCATCATTAAGGAGTCGCTTGATGCAAATTACATGGAAAAAAGTTACCGGTGTCGGTTTATTTTTAGTATTAATCGGTTATGGCGTGAGTGTATGGTGGAGTATCGAACCCGATCCTATCAATCCTCAACAATTAACGGCTACCGATAAAAATGTGGTCGGATACGCAACCACCACTTCGCTTATCCTCACAGTCGAAACATTACTGGATAAACAAGGCGGTTGGTTATCAAACGATGTGATGCCACCTTCTATCTTTATGGATAACATGCCCGCATTTGAATACGGTGCATTAGAACAAGCCCGCGATTTAGCCTTGATTATGCGTAAAGAGTTTAGTCGCTCACAGTCACAATCGGCAGCGGATAAAGATTTAGGCGAAGCCCAATCTAAGCTCAATATTGATCACACGAGCTGGTTAGTGCCAAGTGCCGAAAGCGAATACCGCGATGCCATTAAATTGCTGAAGCTGTACCGTGCCCGCATGATGGACCCTAACAATCAAGATGCACAGTTTTATGCCCGCGCCGACAACCTCAATGAATGGTTGAAAGAAGTGCAGAAGCGTCTGGGCAGCATGTCGCAGCGTTTATCGGCCAGTGTTGGCCAAGAGCGTTTAAATACCGATTTAGCCGGCGATAATGCGGCGCGTCAATCTACGCCTAACTTGGCAAGCCATCAGGTAAAAACCAGTTGGTGGAAGATTGATGACGTTTTTTATGAGAGCCGTGGTGCTTCTTGGGCCTTACTGAACTTTATGCGCGCCGTGGAAGTCGATTTTGCCGACGTCTTAAAGAAGAAAAATGCTGAAGTGAGCTTAAGACAGATCATTCGTGAGCTGGAAGCCACTCAGCAAACTGTCTGGAGCCCTGTTGTACTTAATGGCAGCGGTTTTGGCTTAGTCGCTAATCATTCATTGGTTATGGCTAACTATGTATCCCGTGCAAATGCCGCGGTGATTGATTTAACGAACTTGCTATCTCAAGGTTAATTATGAAAAAAACTCTCCTCGCCAGTGCGGTATTAGGATTATGCATGGCCACTTCAGCCCAAGCGGCGACTGTGGTCGGTTTCACAATTGGCGGTGACTACTGGCGCGCCGATACTAGCGGTACTTTTGCTGATAAAGGTCAACCACAACAATCATTTGATTACAGTTCATCGGCTCAAGGTAGCTATTGGATTGCGGTTGAACATCCTTTGCCATTTGTCCCTAATATTAAAATTCGTGAAAATAGCTTAGATCAAAAAGGCAGCATGTCTGATGCTGATTTCAACTTCAATGGTCATGATTTTAAAGGTAATGTGACTGCTTATACTGATTTGAGCAACACAGATTTCGTGCTGTATTACGAAATATTGGATAACGACATAGTGTCATTAGATCTCGGTGCGGCTTACAAGTTAATGAATGGCTCACTGCGCGTGCAAGACCCTGGTCACCCTGAAGAGATAGATGTCGATAGCGGCATTGTGATGGGTTATGCCAGTACACATGTGGGTATGCCAGGCTTAGGCTTGTACGGTTTTGCTGATTTAATGCAGGGCGTAAATGAATCAAGCGTTCACGATTATGCGATTGGTTTAGGCTGGCAATTCGATGGTTTGGCCGTCGATACCCGTGTACGTGTAGGCTACCGTGAGTTTTTATTCGACGTGAGTAACTTCTCGGGTGTGAGTGCCGATACAAAATTTAAAGGTTACTTCGCAGGTGTTGAAATCAACTTCTAATCTGTTGATTTAGCGTTTGAGTATAAAAAAACCGCCTATCGGCGGTTTTTTTATCTGACAACTTTTATAGCTGAGAACCGAGAGTGAGATTACTCTGCAATTAAGCCATTGTTGATGGCAATCACGTCATCTTCATTCAATGTACCCGCTGCTTGCTTCAAGGCAATGACCGAGTTGATGTAGCTATAACGTGCATCTGATAGCTTACGTTTTGAGTCGTACAAGTCACGAGTACGGTTCAGTACGTCAACGATAGTACGAGTTCCCACTTCGAAACCCGCTTGAGTGGCTTTCAATGCACTTTCTGATGAAATAACTGACTGTTCATAGGCCTTGATTGAGCTGATAGAAGCGCCTACGTTGTTGTAGTTATTACGGACGTTTTTCACAACACCACGGTAAGTTTGCTCAAGTTTTTCACTTGCTTCAACATATTGAAATTGTGCTTCATTAACTTGTGAGCTCACTTTAAAGCCTTCGAAAATCGGAATGCTTAAGTTGACACCCACACTGACGTTATCGAAGTCAGGCTCATTGATATTACCGGTTTTTTGCTCAAGACCTTTGTTGTAACCTGCATTCAAGCTTAAAGAAGGCATGTGGCCTGCTTGATAAAGCTTAATGGTTTCTTGAGCGATATCTTTACCGATACGTTGAGTCATCAAATCGACGCTATTGGTTTCAGCAATCTTTAACCATTCGTTTGACGATGTTGGCGCTGGCGTTACGGCCGAGAAACGATTGGTATCTAACACGTTAATTGTCTTGTGATCGATGCCAGTGATTTCACGTAAAGCTTCATAGCTATTCGCGAGTGTGTTTTCAGCTAAAATTTCAGTGGCTGAGGCTAAGTCATATTGAGCTTGGGCTTCATGCACATCGGTAATGGCGGTTAAACCCACAGCGAAACGTTGTTTAGTTTGTTCAAGTTGGCGTTCGATCGCACGTTTTTCTGCACCTTGGAACTCGTAGTTATCTTTCGCCGTTAATACGTTGAAATAGGCTGTAGTGATACGAGTAATCAAGTTTTGTAATGCTGAAGCATAGGCGGAATCAGCTTGAGAAGCGGCTTTCTCAGCAAGGCTTAAACCGACCCAAGCACTATGATCATAAATCACTTGATTTAATTTCAGGCTACCCACTAGACCACTTGAATCATCCTTAGGATCATTCCAAGCTTTGTCATAACCGACGTTTGCACTAATGGTTGGCAATAGCGGAGCACGGTTTTGTTCGATTTTCTCAAATAAACCATTACGCTGGGCTTGGGCTTGTAATACGAGCGGGTCGCTGGTCAGTGCTTGTTGATAAATTTGCAACAAATCATCTGCTTGTACCGCTGAAGCGGAAGCCGCAAGTGTTAATGCTGCGCATAAATTATGGATCTTAAATTTCATTTGCTGTCCTTATTAGACAAAATCCCCCCACGGAGGAATATTTTAACTTCGTTTAGACTAAGTAATGCCTTTACCAAGGCGGTTTGCGCTTCCCGACGCTTCCCGATACAGCTAAAACTTAATGACCTAGAGTCTAAGAACTCTGACACTTTCAAGTCAAATTCGAAGTGTAACAGATTTTATTTTAAAAATGTGCTCAAATTGCCTTGATTATAGGCGCAAATTCAACTTTTAAGGATAGAGTATGAAACCCCCTGTTTTTTCGCAAACGGATATTGAGATCTTAGAAAAAAAATCCCTGTATCAAGGGTTTTTCTCAATGGACGAATACACTTTTAAACATAAATTGTTTGCAGGCGGCTGGAGCAAACCTGTCACCCGCGAAGTGTTTGAGCGGGGTCATGCCGTCGTCGTTCTCCCCTATGATGCCAGACAAGATAAAGTGGTACTTATCGAACAGGTACGTTTTCCTGCATTAGCAACCACTAAATCTCCTTGGCTTCTCGAGTTGGTCGCGGGTATGATTGCAGCCGAAGAAACGCCTCTGGAGGTTGCGCACCGCGAATTAATGGAAGAAACCGGTTTGGCCGCTAAGCAAATGCACAGTGTGAATAGTTATCTCGCCAGCCCAGGTGGCAGCACAGAACGTTTTTATTTCTATTGGGCCGATGTTGATTCGAACGACGCTCAAGGATTGCATGGATTAGCTGAAGAGCACGAAGATATTCGATTGCATGTCCTAAGCCGCGAGCAAGCTTATCATAGTGTGGTTGCGGGCGAGATCGATAATGCGTCGACCGTCATTGGATTACAATGGTTACAATTAAACTATCAACAACTGGTTTAAGTTGGGATGAATTTGGCTACTTCGAGTCTAAAACGGCGCTATAAACCCAATGTCAGTGACTTTCTCGCACTGTGCGGGCGAAATTATGGCTACATGTTGAAATGGTTACCGTTAGAGATAGCTATCGGTGAGTCATGGCGACTCGAAGGTGAGTTTGGTATATTAGTAGTGCGAATTTTAGAAAATACCAAATATACTCAATTAGTTGAGATATCACGCCCCATTGCAATCAAGGAGTTTATCAATACTCCCAAGGTGTTAGTGAGAATTTATCACGATGCTAAATTAGCAGAAGTGTTAACTGGTCAACAGATTTACCAATTACGCCCAGTGTATGATTATCCCAATGTACGTATGTATCAAAGTGATGAAAAGCACCAGGTGAATGCATTCCTGGAAGAGTTATTAAAGATTGGTTACCACCATAGTGTCGTGAGCCAGTCTTAGAATTGGGTATTCAATGTGCTGAAAGAGGCTGTCTCTTACTCCATAGCTGAAGGGGAAAGCGTGCGTATCGTGCAAGTCACAGATCCGCATCTTTTTGCCGATCCTGAAGCTCAGCTATTAGGAGTCAATACTAGCAAGAGTTTTGCTGCCGTATTAAATACAATTAGAGCTGTGGACTATCCCGCTCATTTGATGCTTGCTACGGGTGACTTAAGTCAAGATTACTCGGCTGAGTCCTATCAGCAATTTGTGAAAGCTGTCACTCCTATTGGTTTACCTTGCCATTATCTTCCAGGAAATCATGATGATCCGCGGATTATGTATCTGCACATGCAGGGTGAACAGATTTATGGACAGCAGCGTATTCTGGCCGGAAACTGGCAAATTCTCATGTTGGATTCAACCGTGCGGGGAAAGCCCGGCGGCAATATGGCCGAGACTCAGTTCGAATTAATTGACGAAGCCATTGCCGCACATCCCGAATGTCACACTTTATTGGTGATGCACCACAATCCCATCGTCGTGAATTGCACTTGGCTGGATCAGCACTGCATGGACAATGGCGCCGAATTTATTGCGCGAGTAGCAAAGTATCCGCAGGTCAAAGGATTACTCTGGGGTCATGTACACCAATGTATCGATACCCATCATAATGGCCCTCATGGCAGCATGCAGCTAATGGCGACACCTTCCACTTGTATTCAATTTAAGCCGTTATCGCCTTATTTTGCTTTGGATAGCGTCCAACCGGGTTATCGTTTGCTGGAGTTGAGAGCCGATGGTAGCATCAACACTAAAGTGTATCGCGTACCGGGTAACCATTTTTCCCCCGACAACAACTCTAGCGGTTATTAACGCGAATAACCGCAGCCTGAGGAAATATGCTGCTTTATATTCACGGATTTAATAGCTCACCCTTTTCAGATAAAGCTGTGATGACGGCTGAGTACATGGCGCAGTATCACCCGAGTGTGACCTTTTATCAGCCGCAATTACCCAATACGCCCAAGGCTGCCATGGCACTGTTAACCACTTATGTTGAGGCGGCTGTCGATGCCAATGAGCCATTAACTTACATAGGCTCATCCTTAGGCGGATATTTTGCCAGCTATTTAGCCGAAACCTATGGCGGCAAGGCTGTGTTAGTCAATCCAGCGGTAAAACCCTTTGAATTGTTTGATGAGTTTATGGGGCCGCAATTTAATCCCTATACCGAACAGCATTATCTTGTCGTGCCCGAGCATAAGCGGGAAGTTGCTGAATTTAATACGGCTGTTATCCGCAATCCGGATCGTTTTTTGGTATTATTGCAGACGGGTGATGAAGTGCTGGATTATCGCGAAGCGCTCAATAAGTACCATCACTGCCAATTGCGAATTGAAGCGGGAGGCGATCACAGTTTTGTTGGCTACGAATCGCATCTGCAAACTGTAAGCCAATTTTTACACTTACCTTGACAAACAGACATGCCGAGCCGCAACATGGCCGGATACAATAACTTATAGCGTGCCCTATGACGAATCAATACACCTCTGACGCCATTGAAGTTCTCAACGGACTCGATCCTGTTAAACGCCGTCCAGGTATGTATACCGACACCTCCAGACCGAACCATTTGGGCCAAGAGGTCATAGACAACAGTGTCGATGAAGCATTAGCGGGCCACGCGACCAAAATTGAAGTTGTTCTACATACAGATAACTCCCTCGAAGTCACCGATGATGGCCGTGGTATGCCGGTGGATATCCACCCTGAAGAAGGCATTCCTGGAGTCGAGTTAATCCTGACCAAATTGCATGCCGGCGGTAAATTTTCGAATAAAAACTACCAGTTCTCTGGCGGTTTGCATGGTGTGGGGATTTCGGTCGTTAACGCGCTGTCGCGCCGTGTCGAAGTGACAGTTCGCCGTGATGGTCAAGTGTATGATATCGCATTTGAAAATGGCTTTAAGGTTGAAGAGTTACGCACAACGGGGACCTGTGGTCGTCGCAATACTGGGACTCGAGTGCATTTTTGGCCCGACGCCAGCTATTTTGATTCGGCTAACTTTTCTAATTCAAAACTGATTTATCTGCTGCGGGCTAAAGCGGTATTGTGCCCAGGTTTACGGATCAAATTCACCAACAAACAGACAAATGAAGTCCATGAATGGTTCTATGAAAGCGGCCTAACTGATTATTTGAAGGCGGCGATTGGCGACAATTTAAGGTTGCCAGATGAGCCGTTTGTCGGTTGTTTTAAGGGCCAGCTAGAAGCCGCTGATTGGGCCATTACTTGGCTGCCAGAAGGCGGTGAATCCATTGGCGAGAGTTATGTTAACTTAATTCCGACTCCACTCGGTGGTACTCATGTAAATGGTTTCCGCCAAGGCTTATTGGAGTCAATGCGCGAATTTTGTGAGTTCAGAAACTTAATTCCCCGCGGTATTAAACTTTCACCCGAAGACATTTGGGATCGCGCCGCATTTATTTTGTCGGTAAAGATGCAAGAACCGCAATTTGCTGGCCAAACCAAAGAAAAGCTTTCGAGCCGCCAATGCGCTGCATTTGTGTCTGGCGTAGTGCGTGATGCCTTTTCCCTTTGGTTGAACTCCAATACTGAACTCGCTGAATCGTTAGCCGAAATGTGCATTAATAACGCCCAGAGTCGGTTAAAGGCCGCTAAAAAAGTCGCCCGTAAAAAGGTGACTTCAGGGCCTGCACTACCGGGTAAGCTAACGGACTGTAGTGGCCAAGATCCGATGCGCGGAGAGTTATTCCTCGTGGAAGGTGATTCTGCGGGCGGTAGTGCGAAACAGGCCCGCGATCGCGAGTTTCAAGCCATTATGCCGCTGCGTGGCAAAATCTTAAACACCTGGGAAGTCGATGCTTCACAAGTGTTAGCCTCACAGGAAGTCCATGATATTTCGGTCGCAATTGGTTGCGATCCCGATAGCAGTGATATCTCTGAACTGCGTTATGGCAAGATTTGTATCCTTGCGGATGCTGACTCCGACGGATTGCACATTGCTACCTTGTTATGCGCGCTATTTTTGAAGCATTACCGTATCTTGGTTGAACAGGGGCATGTGTATATTGCCATGCCGCCACTGTTCCGTATCGATATCGGCAAAGAGGTGTATTACGCCTTAGATGAAGCCGAAAGAGTGGGAATTTTAGATCGCATTGCCGCTGAGAATAAAAAGGGCAAGGTACAAGTCACCCGCTTTAAAGGCTTGGGTGAGATGAATCCTTTACAACTTCGTGAAACAACGATGGATCCGAACACCCGTCGTTTAGTACAGTTGACCATAGATGATATCGAAGAGACAGATGCTTTGATGGATATGTTGCTCGCTAAGAAGCGTTCGCCGGACCGTAAAAACTGGCTCGAAGATAAGGGTGACATGGCTTTACTTTAATGTTGTGCACTATTGCCGATAACAATAAAACATAGGCATAAAGAAAATTACAATGTTGTGTATTAAAACTAATAATTATAATTGCTTAAAGGTGTTGTCTGCCGGTTTTACGCTCCTAGCGAGTGTAACGTTATTGCTCTGCAATAGCGCCTTTGCGGGTTCCCAATCGATCATGATTACCGTCGCTAAGGGGTTTGGTTTATCGCTTTATGCCTCGGATATTGGTGATGCAAAGCAAATGGCGATGGGGGCGAATGGCACTTTATTTGTCGGTTCCAATAAGAGCGGCACTATTCATGCGTTAGTCGATAGCAATCAAGATGGTCGTGTCGATAAGCGCTACGTGATTGCTAAAGGGCTTGAATCACCCGATGCGATTGCATTCCACAATGGCGACTTGTTTGTTGCCACTGAAAATCAAATCGTACGCTTTGTTGATATCGAGCAAAGATTACGCCGCCCGAGTCGACCCAAAGAAGTTTACAGTGATTTGCCTTACTCAGAGAAGAAAAGTTCTCGGGCAATTAATTTTGGCCCAGATGGCCGTTTATATGTGTCTATTGGTGCGCCCTGTAACGTTTGTGAAGCGCCAGTACCTTACAGCAGTATCATAGCGATCAATGTTGATACAGGTGCGAGTGAACAGATTGCGACCGGTGTGCGTGATGCGAGTGGATTTGATTGGTCACCAATAGACGGAAAATTATGGTTTGCCGATCAAGGCCGAGATTGGATGGGGGATAACTTGCCACCCGATGAGATTAACCGCGTCGATGTGATAGGGAGTCATTATGGCTTCCCTTACTTACATGCCAGTGCTGTGGTTGAACCTGCCTATGAAAAGCCAAAAAATCTAAAAATTTCGCTACCAGTATATGAACTGCCTGCCCATGTTGCACCCACAGGGCTTGCGTTTTATAGCGGCAGTCAATTTCCAAATATGTACCATAATCAGTTGTTTGTAGCCGAAAATGGCTCGTGGAATCGTTCGAGCAAAGTCGGTTACCAAGTAGTTATGCTCAAGATTGAAAACCAAAAAGTGGTGAGTCGTGAAACGGTTGTTAGTTTCCTTGACGGTGAGTTTCCCGTTGCTCGCCCCTTTGCGCTGTTATCGGCTGCCGACGGTGCTATGTACATCTCAGATGATTTAAAAGGTAACGTGTATCGTTTGTTCTACAAGGGCGATAGTACTGAAGAACCACAGGAACTAGAAGAAAATGAGTGACGCTATCAAGTTAAGTCTCGATGGAGTAGAGCAAATGCCGTTGCGGCGCTTTACCGAAGAGGCTTATCTGAACTATTCCATGTACGTCATTATGGACCGAGCCCTGCCACACATTGGCGATGGGCTTAAACCTGTACAGCGTCGAATTATCTATGCCATGAGTGAGTTAGGTTTGTCGGCTCAGTCTAAGCATAAAAAATCGGCACGTACGGTCGGTGACGTATTAGGTAAATACCATCCCCACGGCGATAGCGCCTGTTATGAGGCTATGGTATTGATGGCGCAGCCATTTTCATATCGCTACCCGTTAGTCGATGGTCAAGGTAACTGGGGGGCACCCGATGATCCTAAGTCATTTGCGGCTATGCGTTACACCGAAGCGCGTTTATCCAAATTCTCTGAAGTGCTGCTCAGCGAGCTGGGGCAAGGCACGGTCGAGTGGGGTGCTAACTTTGATGGCACGTTAAAAGAGCCAAAAGTACTGCCAGCACGTTTACCGCATATTTTACTTAATGGGATTACCGGTATTGCCGTGGGTATGGCGACGGATATTCCGCCGCACAACGTCAGGGAATTAGTCTCAGCTTGCGTGGCATTGCTCGATGATCCTAAGCTTGAACTCGAGCAATTAATGGCCTTTGTGCCTGGGCCTGATTATCCAACTGAAGCCGAGATTATTACCCCGTCTGCCGATATTGCAAAGATTTATGAGTCGGGCCGTGGGTCATTAAGAGCGCGTGCGGTTTACACAGTCGATGGCGGTGAAATCATCATTACTGCGCTGCCGCACCAAGCCAGTAGTGGTAAAATTTTAGAGCAAATCGCCAGTCAAATGCAGGCGAAGAAATTACCTATGGTGGCCGATTTGCGCGATGAGTCGGATCATGAGAGCCCTGTGCGGCTGGTGGTGGTTCCGCGCTCAAACCGTGTCGATTGCGATCAACTGATGGCACATTTATTTGCCACCACGGATTTAGAAAAGAGCTTTAGAGTTAACTTAAACGTGCTGGGTCTCGATGGCCGTCCACGGGTGAAGGGACTAAAAACCTTATTGACTGAGTGGTTAGAGTTCCGAGTCGACACAGTTAAACGTCGTTTGGAATACCGTTTAGATAAAGTCGTATCGCGGTTACACATACTCGAAGCCTTGATGATCGCTTTCCTCAATATTGATGAAGTGATTGAGATTATTCGTTTTCACGATGATCCTAAAACTGAGTTGATGGCCCGTTTTTCACTCAGTGATAAACAAGCTGAATCGATCCTCGAGTTAAAGTTACGTCATTTAGCTAAGTTAGAAGAATTTAAGATCACGGCCGAGCAGAATGAGCTTGAAGCCGAGCGCGAGAAACTTGAGCAGTTATTGGGCTCAGAGCGTCGCTTGAAGACCTTGATCAAGAAAGAATTAATTCAAGATGCCGAAACTTACGGTGATGATCGTCGCTCTCCAATAGTGCTGCGCAACGAGTCTCGCGCCTTAACGGAACAAGAGTTAACGCCGACTGAGGCTGTGACAGTGGTCTTGTCTGAAAAAGGCTGGGTGCGTTGTGCTAAGGGGCACGATATCGATCCGTTATCGCTCTCCTATAAGTCTGGCGATCAATACCTGTGCAGTGCCATGGGGCGCAGTAATCAGGCGGCGGTGTTTATTGATTCGTCCGGGCGGGCATTTGCGACTGATAGCCATACTTTGCCTTCGGCACGTAGCCAAGGTGAACCTATTACGACTCGCTTCAATATGGCACCTGGCGAAACCATGCAGCATGTGTTGATGGGTGAGGAAGACCAATGTTACCTGTTGGCAACTGACGCGGGTTACGGTTTTATTTGCTCGTACAATGATATGGTGTCACGCAATAAGGCGGGTAAGGCTTTGCTGAGTTTGCCGACAAACGCTAAGTCATTAACGCCTAAGTTGATTGATCGTACTAAGGAAATGTCGCTCTTGGCGATCACGAACGAAGGTCGAATGTTGTTGTTTTCGCTAGAAGCCTTACCGCAATTATCTAAGGGGAAAGGCAACAAAATTATCGGTATCCCTACGGAAAGAGCCAAGAATCGTGAAGAGCTGATGACGCACTTACAATTAGTGCCGAGTGACACGCCAGTCACCTTGTGGGCGGGTAAACGCAAACTCACACTTAAGCCTAGCGATCTTGAGCATTATCGTGGTGAACGTGGTCGTCGTGGGGCTAAATTGCCAAGGGGCTTACAACGTGTCGATAGCGTTGAATTAGGTGACGGCGGCGAGCCATTACCGAGCATTTAATCCTTGATGGACTCAAGGTTTTGAAGCATTAAAGACATAAATGAGAGCCATCTAAGTTGACTTGGGTGGCTTTTTTGTTTTTATCGCCTGAGTCTTGACCGTTTGTTTTATTCGAGACATAAAAAAACCTACTGTATCGCTACAGTAGGTTTTTAATTATCTCTGGGTTAAGAGATTAGAAGTCGTAACGTACGCCTACAGAGAATACGTTGTCATCTTGTAGATCAACTTTGTTACCGGCAACAACATGGTCACCGCGGTACATAGCGTATTGGCCGTATACCATAGTTGATTTAGCTAGACGGTAGTCAGCACCTACGTTGAAGTTTTGTACGTTGATATCAGTGCCAGTTGCGCCACCTTTATTAACGTTTTTGTAGAAGTTACCGAAGCCAGCATCATCAGCACCGTATTCAGCTTTCAGGTTTACGCCATTCAGATCGTAAGAAACGTTCACGAAGTAAGTATTGCCATCGATATCGCTATTCACAACGTTTTCTGATTGTTGGAATAAACCACCGACTTTGAATTGGCCTAATTTAACTTGAGCCACACCACGGTACGCATCAATACCTGAAATACCTTTGTTATAGGCTACAGCAACATAGTAGTTCTGTTCTTTAAACTTGCTATCGCCTAAAGTCGCGCTTAATGCATATAAGCTTTCAGAAGTTTTTGCAGTCGTGTCGTTATCATCAAACAAATAAGTTGCGTTCAGTGTTACTAAGCCAGCGATTTTTGGCGAGTAGTACCACATACCATCAGCGCTACGAGTTTGGCCACTGATTAAACGGTCGATATCGGCGTTAGTGTTACCGAAAATATCCACACCGCCTTCGGCTTGTTTGAATACTGTGTCGTTACGACCCACTAACACAGTACCTGCGTTAGTTTTTAAACCTAAATAAGTATTACGCGCTTTAAATACATCACCCGTTGTTGATGTATTTTCAACTTGGAATTCCATTTGATAGATAGCTTCAAAGCCATCAGCAATCTTTTCTGAACCCTTTACACCTAACAGAGAAAAGTTGTTTTCTAAATATGTGCCAGCGTTATTTTCATCGGCATAGTTAGTGGTATCGATACCGTTAGTGCCGCCTTGTAGGGTAGCAGCAGTGTCAGTATGGGTTAAAGCAAGCTCTAAACGACCATAGAAGCTTGGGCCTTCGGCTAGCGCACCGAATGAAGCCAATGCCAATACTGATGCAACTGATGCAGAGATGAATGTCTTTTTCATGTTTTGTGCTCCCTCGAACCTAAGTTCTTTTCCATTTTTCATGGTTTTTGTGTGGTTTAACGCATTTGTCACCTGAGTCGGTAACAAAGTTGCCGCCGATTTTTACAGTTTTACGACTCGCAGGCTGTGGTGCAGATCATGTTTTTGGCTCTCCTTGTCCATATTCGGGCTATTTCTAGGATATTTCCTTATACCTTGACTGCAAATTTGCCTGAAAGCTGCAAAACTGTATTTTTCACTTACTACTTAAGTGGTAGATAAGGCGGATTGCCTTAGACAGTGGGTCGGCGAGGGTAACTGTAGCATATACTAATACTGTAGCAAGTCTGTCATATCGGCTGTGGATATGTGTTTGGGGACGATATCTAAGCAGAAAAAGCGGCCGGAGCCGCTTTTTTATCAAGAAATAACCTTGTGGTTAGTTGATTAATCTATTTAAAAATCAACGCGTAAACCAACAGTAAAGATGTTGTCATTCAGGTCTTGCTTCACATCAGCCAACATAAGATCGCCATCGAAGCGCGTGTAGTGACCATAGACCATAGTCTTAGTGCTAAGACGGTAATCGGCACCCATACTGAACTGTTGCAGGTCAACATCACGAACTTGTTCTAAGCCGCTGTTGCCTTGGTCACCGACATAACGGCTCACGTATTTACCTAAACCTGAGTCATCTTTGCCGTACATCATCTTCAATTTCAAGTCGCCAATTAAGTAAGCCGCGTTGACGAAGTAGGTATCACCTGAGAGATTGGCAAACTTATCATCCACATGTTCACTGTGTTGATATAAGGCACCTAAGATAATATCGCCGAATTTAGCTTGGGCCACACCACGGTAGGCTTCAACGTTATCAATACCATCACTATAGGCGGCAGCGACATAGTAGTTCTGTGCTTTAAAGGTTTTATCCCCTAAGGTGGCGCTCAGAGCATACATGTGATCTTTGCTATACACCTCGTTGCCATTGCTATCCACTTGGTCATAGTTATCGCTCATCAGATAAGTGGCATTAAGCGTCACCAGATCGGCAATTTTAGGTGAATAGTAAGAAATACCGTCGGCGGAGCGTGTTTGGCCTGCAACCAGTAAGTCGATATCGGCGTTGGTGTTGCCAAAGAGATCGAAGCTACCTTCAGCAGCTTTAAATACGGTATCGTTACGACCCACTAAGGCTGTACCTGCGGCACTTCTGATACCAAGGAATGTATTACGGGCGTTGAATGTCTTGTTTGAGTTATCAAAGTTTTCGACGCCAAATTCCATTTGATAAATGATGTCAAAATACGGGCTTACAGCTTCAGAACCTTTTACGCCTAACCATGAGAAGTTGTTTTCAAGGACAGTGCCGTCCTTTTGGTTTTGGGTTGCATAACCTGTGTCTGAGTTGGTAATCGCAAGATCAGCATGACCATAGAATTCAGGGCCATCGGCGAGTGCTGTGAATGAATAGAGTGTGAGGCTAGAAATAATAGCCGTCGTCAGCAGATTCTTTTTCATCTTCATTTTCCTGTGCTTATCGCTGTTATATGCATGGATTACTTAAGTATCTATGCATGCTGTTGAGCTTTTGTGTGGCAAAGTCTGCACAGACTGTCAGCAATAAAGTGTGATCTGGATCAAGTTTCATATAAAGGGTGCTTTATTTAACGTATTGTTTTACAAGTTAAATACAGGTTTTCACTATGTTGATTACCGAGTTGTTCGGCCATGCATTATGAGTCTTTGCATTTGTTACGCTTACTTGGCAATCGTATCCTTTTGCATCTGGTGTTATGTGTCTGCGGATCTGATTTCGATTTATGTCCAGATCGTTTAGAATCCACCGCACATTTTTAGTGCTGCTATTAAGCTGTCCCTGCTGGCATCACTTCGATGCTAGGGCAAGCGCTCCTGCTGTTATTGAGTAATATAAGGTAAGTATTTATGACTGAGGCCTATCTAAATCGATTTGGCGGAATTGGCCGTTTGTATGGACAAAAGGCTCTGGCTAAATTTGCTACATCCCACGTGGTGGTGATTGGTATTGGTGGCGTAGGTACTTGGGCGGCAGAGGCCTTAGCGCGAAGCGGCATTGGGCAGATAAGCTTGGTGGATTTAGACGATATCTGTGTCACTAACACTAACCGTCAAATTCACGCGCTCAGTTCCACTATTGGCAGCTCTAAAGTCGCTGTGATGGCGCAGCGGATCCGTGAAATTAATCCCGATTGCCAAGTGAATGAAATAGAAGATTTTATTACATTGGATAATTTAGGCGAGTATTTGCTCGGGGCTAAAGAGGGCGGCAACATTGATTATGTTATTGACTGTATTGATGCCGTTAAGCAAAAGGCTGCGTTAATTGCCTGGTGTAAGCGTCAAAAAATCAAAATTGTTACTGTAGGTGGTGCGGGTGGCCAGACAGATCCGACTCAAATTCAGTTAACTGATCTCGCTAAAACTTACCAAGATCCTTTGTTAGCCAAAGTGCGCAATATTTTGCGCCGTGAATATAACTTCTCTAAAAACGTGCAACGCCGCTTTGCTATCGATGCGGTTTTTTCAAGTGAGCAGTTAGTGTATCCGCAAGCCGATGGCTCAGTTTGTGGTACTAAAGCCGCGGCCGATGGCAGCATGAGAATGGATTGTGCGTCGGGTTTTGGTGCTGTCACTATGGTCACTGGGACATTTGGTTTTGTGGCGGCAAGTCGAGTATTAGCGCGTTTGGCACTACAGGCTCAAGAAACGCTTTAAAGGGTTAAGGTTTTTCTACCCATGATTTCACCGCTCGTATGAGCGGTGAGTATCACTTCAATATTGGTCATTCCACTGCATTATATCTAGATATAAAAATCGTGTTGGACACTGGGGACCGTAGGCTCACATTGAGTGTACGGAAATTTGATATCAAATTGCGGGCCACCAAGTGTTGAGTCTGCGCGATAACTCATAGTGCCTTTCAACAGCGTTGCGGCATTAAAGGCTGCTGATAATCCTAAGCCTGTGCCGCCTTTATTACGATTGGTGGTGAAAAATGGCTCGAACATGTGTTCAGCGACATCGGCTGGAATTTCTAAACCATTATTTTGGATGCTAATTAGAATCGACTCTTCATCCACTGTGGCGCTGATGTGGATAAGATTATCTTCGCGTCCATGGAAAGCATGGGTAAAGGCGTTCGACAGAATATTGCTGACGATCTGATTCAATAAGCTGATATTGGTTTGAATATTGAGTGTAGGCTCTACGCTGATTTCAGTGACGGCGTTGACATGCGGATGCATAATTAATGTCGACTCTAAAATCTCGTGGAGTTGCTGACTTAAGTTACAAGGTTGGTGTTCTTCATGACTGCGATCGATGGCGATCGTTTTGAATTTTTGGATCAAACTACTGGCTTTGGTGATATTGCGGACAATGAGCTCACAGCTTTCTTGATACTCATTAAGGATCTCATTGATTTCATCTAAGGTGGCTTGATCGCTGTGGATCAGGTCGATCAGTTCTTCAATATGGCTGAGCTGCGCACTCGCCGCCGTCAAACAAATGCCAATCGGCGTGTTTATCTCGTGGGCAACACCTGACACCAAACCTCCCAAGGCCGCCATTTTTTCTTGCTCAACCAACACCTGCTGCGCCCGTTTTAGCGCACTGAGGGATTGCTCTAACTCTATGGTTCTCTCTTTAACTTGCCTGGCGAGTTCTTCTTTATAGCTACGTTCGAGCTTGAGTAGCCGCTCTCTGTCTTCCAGGGCCATTTGCAGTTCAGTCTTAGATTTCTTTAAGGCGCCAAAGGAGCTTCTCAGTTGCACTTGCATGCTGTTGATGGAGTCGGCGACTTGTTTAAACTCATCAATTTTTTCTTGGCGGGCAAATTGCAGCGGCTCGTATTCTTGATCTAGGTCGATATCTTTGCAGTATTGACTGAGTTTATCTAAGTGTTTGGTGATGTTGAACCATACTAAAAACAGAATAAATCCAGCAACTAAGAAGGTTTTTATTCCGTTAGAGAGCAAAATGATAATGGCTTTATCATACAAGCGCTGATAGATGGCATCGACATCGACTTGTATTTCGAGTGTGCCGACATTAATACTCTCGGTCGGGGATTTATAAACTAGCGGGAAGGTTTTATCTAAGGAGTGTTCTTGCTTTTGCTCGCCTGCATTCCATGCTTGGCCGCTGTCATCTTTAATCGAAATGTAGTTAATATCGGGCAGCTGAATTAAGCCATTGAGCTGAGTGTTAATTAGCCGCTCGTCAATCACCCAAATACTGGCGGCGAGCACATCTAAGTTCACCTTTTCCATATTGGAAAACACTCTGTCGATGCGCACAACGTCATTGCGATAATCACTGATCAACTGATAGGCAGTGGTGATTAAGGTGATAACAGAGCTAAAAAGTACAATAGACAAGGTCAGGTGCCTGCCTATGGGACTTTTGATAAGTTGGCTAAAGAATGTCAGCATCTTAAATTTTCTTTATGCAATAGCGGCTTGAGATGCTTATAAGCATAGACCTACAGATCCAGAAAGTGCATTTTCTCGCAGATAAAATCAATGAAATATGTCTTCATTTGTGGCATTAAATTTGCTTTGTAGCCAATAAGTTCAATTTTTTGTCACTGGGATAGCACTATGTTTAAACTCAAGCTGGATTCAGTTAAGTTTTTTAGCCCGAAGAAAATGATGTTTAGAGTCATGCTGTGGCTAATGGTGAGTTGTACTGTCTTACTCCTTATTCCTCCTAATGCGTTGGCAGTGCTGGCGCTCGATAAATTTGTGCCCGAACATGCACAGTTTGTTGGATTAGGCCTGATCATATCTATCGCCTATTTTTTAAGCCAATTGATTAACTTAGGCTTAGATGAATCAATTCGTCATTTAAGTGATAAGCGCGTTATTGAGACGATTGAAGCTAAAGTGAACCTGCTTGATCCCGCTGAGCGAGCATTAGTCAGAGAGTTTTTTCTTCAGGGCGCCACGATTTTGACTCTGCCGCAAAATGAGCCTGCCGTAAAAAGTCTATTGAATGCCTGTATCTTAGAAAAGCTAGGTAACGAGCGCCATTATGCGATTCAGGGACCGACAGCCGATTATAAGATTGCTATGAAGGCTCGCATGTACCTCAACCGCGATGTGCTGCGTTTACCTGCGGGTGAGCCGAGCCAAGAGGAAATGCAGTCGTTGATTAAGGCACGTCCGCAGTTTTTAAATGGTCTAGTACAAAACAGAAAACACGCCGCATAGGCGTGTTTTGTCTCGCTCGCATGAGTGCTGGCTTAGGTAAGTTGCACTAATCGGAAAAGTGAGATAACAAAAAATGGGGGTGATAAAAACCCCCTAGATTTTGCATTTATACAAGAACATGAAGAACAACTGGAGCAAAAACTATTGTTTCGGTGCCGACTTCACAATGAACATCCAAGTGATATAGGACACTATCCCTATTGTGCTAAAGATAACGATCATTGAAAGTAAGCCTATGGGGTTACCAAACATTAGATCTAACCAAAATGCCATGACTGAAATCCTCTTTCCTGTGAAGTCCTCTCTAAATTAGCGATATTCGATAGCCAAAATACTGATCTCGATCAATAAAAAATCGACATAGGAATACAAAGCGATAACTCTTAGTTAACTCTGTGATCTTGGTCAAGTTTAAGGCTATGCTTAACAGTGATGAGTTCAAATAATTTGGCTTTGTTTCATCTTCTGTTAGCGTCTAGGATTAACCTACTCAATGAGTTCGTTATTTATTTAACGCGCATTCCATCTATTCGCCCTTGTTTAATATGAATGCGGCAATATCAGTTTTTTAAAGGAGTAAAAAATGGATTCTAATAAAAGTCGTAAGGATTCAATGGGATATAATTCTATCTTTGCGCCACTGCTGTTGCTGATTTATCCACTCTATTGTTTAGTTGCCACTGGGCACTTTGTCGCCATCCTGTGTTTAAGCGCGCTCGCCGGCATTTTAATTTTCAACATCAATAAATTAATTCGCAATTTAAGGCAGCTTGAGCGCGCCGCCCATCATTTAGGCGAAGGGGATTTAAGTTATCAATTAGAAGAGAAAGATGCGGGCATCTTCATTAAGGTTGTGCATAGCATTAATCGCATGGGCGAGGATGTCAGCCGCACCATTTTATCTTTGTCTGATACCTGCGAAGGCATGAAAAAAGTCGCCTCAGATATTAAGGTCATCAGTGAGCAGGCCAAACAAGGTGTGTTAGAGCAAGAGCATCAAACTGAACTGGCCGCCAGTGCGATGACGCAAATGGTTTCAAGCGTGCAAGCTGTGTCGCAAAATGCAGTCAGTGCGGCGAAAGCTGCCGATATTGCCCAAAGTTCTGCTAAGCATGGCGACCAAATCATGAATGGCATAGTCACTAAAATTGGCGCTATGTCAGAGCAGATCCATAGCACTCGAACCGTGATTGAGCACTTGGCCGCCGACAGCAACAATATCAGTAGCATTATCGAAACCATTTCGCAGGTGGCTGAGCAAACCAACTTGCTCGCCTTAAACGCTGCCATTGAAAGTGCGAGAGCTGGCGAGCATGGTCGCGGCTTTGCTGTTGTAGCCGATGAAGTGCGTAATCTCGCTAAGCGGACATCTGAAGCCACGGTTGAAATCCAACAACAAATCGCCGCCTTACAAAAAGGTGCACAACATGGTGTTGAAGTCATGTTGAAAAACGTGGCTATTGCCGACGAAACGGCTGATATGGTTGATCAAGCCCACAGTGCACTCGGGCAGATTGTCGCTCAGGTGGAGACCATTACCGATATGTCCCATCAAATCGCCACGGCATCGGGGCAACAACACACTGTTGCTGAAGAGATTAATAAAAATATCACTGTGATGGCAGAACTCGCGCTGAGTAATGCATCTCACACCAACAACACTAACTTATCGAGCTTGAAAGTGTATAACATGTCGCAGGAAATCGGCTCCTTGCTGCACCGATTCCATGTGAATGCGGCTTTCTTTAATTCGACTCAGGCACAAAATAAACTGTTTGTGAAATGGGGACCTGAATTAGACATAGGGATGCCAGAGATCAATCGTCAACATCAGCGCTTAGTCTCATTGATCAATGAATTACACCGTACATTAAATGAAGACTATGGGCTCGAAGCCATCAAACGTATCGTGCAAGGGCTGGTGGATTACACCGCTAACCACTTTGCCTATGAAGAAGAACTCTTTGCCCGCTTTGGCTACCCTCAAACTGACAGTCATAAGGAAAAGCACGGCAAATTAGTCGGGCAAGTACTTGATTTTCAAAAGCGGGTTGTAAAAGGGGAAGATGTTGCCGACGAATTAATGACTTTCTTGAAGGCTTGGTTGGTTAATCATATTCAAAAAAGTGACAAAGAATATACCGCCTTTTTGTTATCCCATGGCGCAGAATAACCCCAAGAGCATGATTTTTGAGCGGTTAAATGCAATTTGTATTAAAGTCGCGGCAAAAGACTTGCCATTGTCATGGGCAAAGGTATAATTCCCAGCACTTAGAGACAGCCAGTTGTTTGATTGCTTCTAAGTGCATATTTGATATGCCAGTGTGGTGAAATCGGTAGACACAGGGGATTCAAAATCCCCCGCCCTTAAAAGCGTGCCAGTTCGAGTCTGGCCACTGGTACCAAATCCTTCTAATGAAGGAACTAAACCGACCTAGCGTCGGTTTTTTTGTGTCTGAAATTTGGTTTTCGCTCGGTGTTTTAGGGTGAGCTAGTGGGATTCGGCGATATCCATTTGCGTCATAGTCACGCCTTTGATTTGTGCATAAATCGCTTTGCCATGGGTGAGTTGCAGTTCATCGCAGGCCCAAGGTGTGATGTTTGCCCAAAGTTCATCGCGGCCTAGGGCGATTTTTAATTGGATTTGCTCGCCGTTATCACTGGGGTATAACTCTTTAATTTCTCCCTTCAATAGGTTACGGATACTCGATCCTTTGGGGATTTCGGTGCAAACCGAGACATGGTTTGCCTGAATACGTACTTTGAGTTTTTTTGTCGTTTCAGCCAAATAGCCACTTACCCATAAATAGTTTCCATCATCCATCACGAGTCGCGTCATGGGGTAGTCGGGATGTCTGTCGGCAACCTTAGCACTGAGGAGTGAGCTGAGTTCCTGCAATGGCACCCAAGGGCGCATTTGCTCGCTATTCCACACTTCACTTAAGACGCCTTGGGCGATCAATTTCCCCTGATGCAGCACCAGCATATAATCCGCCAGTTGTAAGATCTCATCTAGGCTGTGGCTCACATACACAATCGGCAGTTTTAGTTCCTGCGATAAGGTTTGCAAGTAGGGCAGTAACTCGCGTTTACGGGGTAAATCGAGTGATGCCAGCGGCTCATCCATTAGCAGCATGTCAGGTGATGTCAGCAGGGCACGGCCAATGGCAACCCGTTGTTTTTCACCGCCCGATAGCGTGCTGGGATAACGACTGAGGAGTTTTTCAATCCCTAGTAGTTGCACAATTCTATCGAACAAGACTGGGTTAGCTTTACGCACACCATAGTTGAGATTGCCCTTCACGCTATAGTGCGGGAACAGTCGTGCTTCTTGAAATACATAGCCAATTTGGCGCTTCTCTGGGGGAAGGTTCACTTTGCCTTGTTGATAAAGCAGTTTGTCGCCGAGGCGGATTTCACCGCTATCTGGGGTCGAAAGCCCGCCAAGTAGGTTCACGAGCGAGGTCTTACCCGCACCCGAGCGGCCAAAAACGGCTGTCACGCCTTGCAATGGCAATTGGGTATCGACTTTCAGTTGCAGTTGTCCGAGTCGTTTTCCAATATTGATTGTTAACATACGCTTGCCGTCCTCTGCAGGGCTTTTTTACTCAGCCATTGAGAGGCGAGTAAAGATGCTAGTGCGATCACTATCGAGATAATGCATAGACGCATGGCCTGATATTCGGCCCCTGGGGTTTCAATAAAAGAGTACATGGCGAGCGGAATTGTACGAGTTTCACCGGGAATATTAGAAACGAAGGTAATAGTCGAGCCAAATTCCCCTAGGCTGCGAGCAAAGGCGATAATCATGCCTGACACTATCCCTGGAGAGGTGAGCGGCAGTGTGATGGTGAGAAATACTCGCCATCGACTGCTACCTAAAGTGCGTGCGGCCTGCTCGAGTCGAATATCAACAGTTTCAAAGGATTGGCGTATGGCTCTGACCATCAGCGGGAATGACACGATCGCCGCTGCGAGGGCCGCACCGCGCCAACTGAAGCTAAAACTGATACCAAACCAATTATATAACCACTGGCCGATAAAGCCTTGGCGGCCCATGCTGATCAGCAAGAGGTAACCCACTACCACGGGCGGTAACACCAGTGGTAGATGGAGCACACTGTCGAATATAGCCTTGCCAGGAAACTCGACTCTGGCCAGCACCCAAGCGCATAAAATGCCCAAGGGTAAACTGGCGATAACGGCAACGGATGACACCTTTAAGCTGAGCAGCAGTGCGGCAATTTCATAGTCGCTTAAAAGAGAGCCGCTTAGTAGAGAACCACTCAGCACCCTAATTCACTCCAAAGCCATATTTTTCAAACACATTTTTTGCGCTTGGGCCTTGCAGATACTCATTGAACGCTTTGGCGTTTGCCGTCGATTCTTGTTTGACTAAGGCGATAGGGTATTCAATTGGGCTGTAACTCGTTTCTGGGAAGGTGCCAACGATTTTGATCTTCTGGGCGACTTTCGCATCGGTTGAATACACTATGCCTAGCGGCGCTTCACCCTGTTCAACTAAGGCGAGTGCGGCACGGACATTGTTAGCGCGGGCGAGTAATGGCTCAGCAACTTGCCACAGCTTGAGATTTTCGAGGGCTTGCTTGGCATATTGCCCTGCGGGCACATGATCAGGATCGCCAACGGCCATACGGCTGCCTTTTAATGCGGTTTTGATATCCCAATCGCCATTGAGCACCACCTCTGTGATGGGGCTATTTTTCTCGGCAATCAAGACTAAGGTGTTTTTTAGCAAGGTTTTACGGCTGTTAACATCGACCGCTTTGGCCTCGACCAGATAATCCATCCACTTTTGATTGGCCGAGACAAACAGATCGGCGGGCGCACCATTGGCCACTTGTTTTGCCAGTGTTGAAGAAGAGGCGAAGGAGAAGACCACCTTAGTATTGTGTTCCTTTTCATATTGCTGGCCGATTTCGTTAAGTGCATTGGTGAGTGATGCCGCAGCAAAAACAGTCACTTGCTCATTGTCTGCCGCAAAACTTGGGCTAGATGTCAGTACCATTGTGAATAATGAAGCCGTGGTAAAACGCAGCAATTGCTTAAGGTGAGTGAATTTCATTGTGTTCCTCCGTGATAAAAAGTGATCGTTATATACCAATCTACATATCGATTATTCAAGCCCTAAGCAATCAATTAGTGATCTGTGTGCGGTTTCTTGCGGATTAATGGTATTGATCCGCTGAAATATCTCGGTAATCTTATTGGTATCCTCAAGGTGATGGAGGACAATAGGACTCAAGTCAGACTTGGGTGCGGGATAAACGATGGATTTACATGCATTACTTACGCTTTCCCTCGGGGATAAGCCCTTCGCCAATCCTAGGCGGATAAGCCTGCTTGAGCAGGTTGCTAACACCGGCTCGATCAGCCAAGGCGCCAAGCTTGCGGGGATCAGCTATAAAGCGGCGTGGGACGCGATCAATGAGATGAACACTGCTATGCCCGAACCCGTAGTGTGCAGCGAAAAGGGCGGCAAAGGTGGTGGTGGCGCTAAACTCACCGAATTTGGCGAGCGGTTGCTCAAGGTGTATTCCATCACCTCCCAAGTACAAGAAATGGCCTTGGCCGCCTTGCTCGATGAGTCCGTCGACATGCACAGTTTGTTGGATGTGATGGCGCATTTCTCCCTCAATACTAGCGCCCGCAATCAGTTAACGGGCCGCATCAATGGCATTGATTCATTTGGATTAAATGACAACATCAGCGTGACCTTAGCGGGCGGACAACAGATTCAGATTTCAGTGACCCATTCGAGCCGCGAACGCTTGCAGTTAGCCATGGATAAATCTGTGTTGTTACTGTTTAAAGCGCCCGCTGTACTGGCGACGATTCATGCCTGTGAAGTAGATGGGCAAAATTGCCTCAGCGGCCGTTTGCTGAGCGTGACTGAACTTGGTGATAAGGCCGAATTAGCCATAGATATTGATGGTAAAGACATCATCTATTCAGTGATGCCACTTACCCAAACGCAGGCGTTGGCTGTCGGCGAACCATGTTTCGCCTGTTTTGATGCCACGCAGGTTATCCTCGCCAGCATGAATTAGTCGAATTGAGTGATTAATTCGATTAATCATTGGGTTATTCACTGAGGACGGCCAGTACTTGGCGTTATTGTTTTTTCCGTGGGTTGACCATTTTTTATTTGAATCTACATCAAAGTCGTGGGGCTTAACCCTGATTTTTACTCAAGAGTTGACCAAGGGGACTGCTCGTCCTATCCTCTTTCCTATTTATAAACAATCAGCTATGACACTCAAACGGGGTTGAAAGCCTCTTGGGCTCATTGCCAAATTTGCTATTACCTCCGAAGTCCTCACTTTATATCCATGTAAAGTACTCCAGTTCGGCAATCCTTGCCTCTCGCTCATAAGCGCGAAAATCACCGATTTCATTCGCCCCTGCATCTGCAAAAAGCTAGTTTGTCGTTCATGACAGAACTCATGCACTCTTTATTAAATCAAGAGGTCTACGTGTCATGTGCTAACTCCTAGAGGACGGTGTATTCCTTAGGGTTAAGTGTTTATGGTTCGTTATTAAAACTCATCAAGTTATGTAAAGTTGTAATGTTTAAATTTATGGTGAGTATTGTAATTAAGTTGTTTATTTTCGGGGTGGTGAATTCAATTTCATTGAGAAGTACAATCCTTATTAATTGATTAATGTCACGGTTTATATTTTTATGCCATGTTATTGGCAGGATTATTGTAAATATATATTGTTACATTTGTTTCTTCGTTGGTCTTTTTATTGTCAGGTAGATAAAATATAATCAGAACGATATGCTGTTTGTGGCTAAAGATTACCAATCTGTTTAGTGATGACTTGTTGAGAGTGTAAAGATGAAAATAACTAGGATGTTAAGTATTCAAAATAGACTTGTGATTACTTTTTCGATCGCTATTGCTTTGATTGTGTTGCTTGGTTTTTTGTCATTATTTTCTATGAAGAATATTCGTAGCGAAGCTGACTTGATTGAAACTAATATTCTTCCTGCAATTACTAGTTTAGGTGATCTAAATAGTAATTTAATGCGTGTTAGAATTTATACTTTACGTATCATCGGTGATGATAATGACGTCGATGTCCGAAATCATGCGTTGAAAATTGATGAGTTTAAAAAAGAAATTAAAAAATATCGTTCTGATTATGAAAAAACTATTTATCTTGATTCTGAGCGAAAATTATTTGATGAATTCAGAGTTGCCGAAAATGATTATTATAGGGCGCAAGAGGAAATGATATCTCTTGCTTTGATGAATAAGAGAAGTGAAATTAATAAAGTTATTGGTAAAGTTAATTCCTCTGCTGAGAAAATGGCTAGTCTGCTCCGTGATATAGTAATGGCTAATAAAGATGCTGCTGATGAGGCTCGTGTTAACTCTATGAAAGAGTATGAAAACAGCTTTATGAGAGTGTTAATTATAGTCAGTATTGCTATATTTTTATCCATTATTATAGCGGTTATATTGTCGCGAAGTATAAATGTACCATTGAATGCAGCTGTTAGTTCAGCAGAAGTTATTGCGCAGGGTGATTTAACGCAGCTGATAAAAGTGGAGGGTTCAGATGAAATAACTCGTTTAGCAAATGCGCTTAAGATTATGCAAGGCAACTTGCGAGAAGCAATTAAACAAATTAGCAGCTCAGCAAATCAGTTAGCTTCAGCAGCAGAGGAATTAAACTTAGTAACAGAAGACTCATCTCGTGGGCTTCAATTACAAAACGATGAAATTCAACAGGCAGCGACTGCTATCACCGAAATGAGTTCAGCAGTTGATGAAGTCGCTAGAACTGCGCAGCAAACTTCTGAAGCATCAATTGAATCAGCAAAATATGCTTCACAAGGAAAAATACGTGTAACTGAGACAACGGCTGTTATTATTGATATGAATAATGAGATGGTTGTAAATACAGAAGTTATTAGCCAGTTAGCATCGCAAGTTGCATCAATTGGTAAAGTATTAGATGTTATAAGAGCAGTCTCTGAACAAACCAATCTTCTAGCGTTAAATGCAGCGATTGAAGCTGCTCGAGCAGGTGAGGCTGGGAGAGGTTTTGCTGTCGTAGCTGATGAAGTTAGAAATCTTGCCCATCGCACTCAAGAATCAACGGGTGAGATTGAACTTATGGTACAACAAGTTCAGTTATCAGCCGAACAGGCAGTAACTTCAATACAGAATACCAGCTTAAAATCAAGTCATGCACAGGATGTAGCAAATCAAGCCGCTGAAACTCTTGAACTAATCACGTCTCGTATTATTTCAATCAGCGACAGTAATCATATTATTGCTAGTGCTGCAGAAGAGCAATCAAATGTGGCTAGGGAAATTGATAACAATATACTTAAAATAAGTGATTTGGCTTCGCAAACTGCAGCGGGATCTCATCAGACAACCGCAAGTTCAATTGAGCTTACTCGTTTAGCTGTTGAGCTAAATGATTTAGTGACAAGGTTTAAGGTTTAACTCTTTTTGGTTGCGAATGATACTTTCTATAGTCTCTGATTTCTTTGGCATGTAGGTCATTTAAGCAATAGCTTAAATGACCTCGGAATTTTTGGAATGAACAAGTACAAGATTGCTGGGCTTTCCTTGTATATTTCTACACAGATATTTGCAAATCTTTACCTGTTAACGACACTTCCTTCGTCTACTGTCTTTGGCTAACTCTATATACTGTTGGAACAATTTCTGTTCCTTAGCAAGATGAATGCTTGCTGTCTTTAGCATTGATGGACACGACAATACCGATGAAAAAATCCTCAAAGCGTAAATTGCTGCTCGCGTTAAGCGGCTTAATCCTCCTGATTGGCGGGGCTTATTTTATGTGGCATAAGCCTGAAACGGCACCTACCTATGTAACTGAAGCGGTGCGCCGTGGCGATATCGAAAACTCAGTACTTGCCAATGGCATGTTGCAGGCATCCAAACTGGTGAGTGTAGGCGCGCAGGTGTCGGGGCAAATCTTAAGTTTGCCGCTGGCACTGGGTGATGAAGTAAAGAAAGGCGATTTGATTGCTCAGATTGATAGCCTAGCGCAGCAGAATAATTTGAAGGATGCCCTCGCATCACTCAAAAGTATCAATGCTCAGTTCCGTGCTAAACAGGCGCAGATCCGCCAAGCTAAATTGGAATTTAGCCGCCAGCAGCAAATGCTTGCCGATAAGGCCAGTTCTCGTGCCGATTATGAAGTGGCCGATGCTAATCTAACGGTTTATCAAGCCGAGCTTGAGCAATTAGAAGCGCAAAAACAACAGGCTGAGATTAACGTCGACAGTGCCAAAATCGATTTAGGTTATACCAAAATTACTGCGCCGATGGATGGCACTGTGGTGTATTCCGCGGTAGAAGTGGGGCAAACCGTTAACGCTAATCAAACAACACCGACCATAGTTGAAATGGCGCAGCTGGATACCATGACAGTTAAAGCGCAGATTTCCGAAGCCGATGTTGTCAATGTCCATCCGGGTCAAGCCGTGTATTTCACTGTCCTTGGAAAACCGAATCATCCCTACCGTGGCGTTTTGAGGGCGATTGAGCCTGGGCCGATTTCGATGGATGGCGACGATAGCAATATGAGCTCTAGCGATTCAGACGCTATTTATTACCATGGTCTGTTTGATGTAGAAAACCCTGACCGCACCTTGCGTATCGGCATGACGGCACAGGTGTCCATAGTGTTAGCTAAGGCCGATGATGCGCTATTAGTGCCTGCGCAAATATTGCGTATAAAGCCGAGGGAGAAATCCGCGGCGCCAGAAGCTAAGCCTGTCGAGCGTAAAGCCCGCAGCGGCCCGCAATATCAAGTGCCCGTGTTAGTTGATAACCAAGTGCAATATGTGGATGTCACTGTGGGGATCAACAACAAAATCAATGCTGAAATCACCGCGGGTTTGAAGGAAGGAGATCAGGTTGTGCTTGGCATGCCATCTTCCGATGATGGCAGCAGTAAATTACGTCGTCCACCTAGCGTGAGGTTTTAACAGTGACAACGGCATTACTTGAAATTTCAGGTTGTTATCGCACTTTTCAGGCGGGTGAGCAGCAACTCACAGTCTTGCAAAATGTGAACCTGTCGATTGGCCGTGGTGAGATGGTGGCGATAGTAGGCGCTTCTGGCTCGGGTAAATCGACCCTAATGAACATTCTTGGTTGTTTAGATAAACCGTCAAAGGGCGCGTATTTTATCAATGGCCAAGATACCTCGACTATGGACGTGGATGAATTAGCTCAGCTGCGCCGCGAGCACTTTGGCTTTATCTTTCAGCGTTATCATTTACTGGGTGATTTGACCGCCATAGGCAACGTCGAAGTGCCCGCCGTGTATGCGGGTAAAGAACGCTCGGTGCGTAAAGACAGAGCCGAGCATTTGTTGACGCGTTTAGGCCTTGGCGACAGGCTTGATCATAAACCCAATCAGCTCAGTGGCGGACAGCAGCAGCGGGTCAGTGTGGCGCGCGCTTTGATGAATGGCGGCGATGTGATCCTTGCGGATGAACCAACAGGTGCACTTGACAGTCACAGCGGCGAAGAAATGATGCAGTTGTTGCAGGAGCTGCACAGCGACGGTCATACCATCATTATCGTGACCCACGATATGCACGTGGCCCAATATGCCGACCGCATTATCGAAATCAAAGACGGCGTGATCATCAGCGATGAGCGCAGTCTGGATAAACAAACGGCTAAGCCGCAAACTTCGACGTCGCAAAGCTCAACGTTACAAAATATGGCGCCACAAAATCCTAGCGGTGCAGTGGCAGCAAAAGACAGCTCGCGTGCGCGGGTGGCTTCGTGGGACAGATATGTCGAAGCGCTTAAAATGGCGCTGGTGGCGATGTCGACCCACAGGTTACGTACCTTCTTGACTATGCTCGGGATTATTATCGGTATCGCCTCTGTGGTTTCTGTGGTGGCCTTAGGTGAAGGCTCGCAGCAGGCCATCCTCAAAAGTATCAGTTCGATGGGGACTAACACGATTGATATTCGCCCCGGTTCTGGTTTTGGCGATAGACGCTCGGCGCGGGTGCGCACCTTAACCGCAACGGACGCCAATGCCCTTAAAAATCTGCCCTATGTTGATAGCGTGACGCCAAGCATTGGCTCTACTGCAACGGTTCGTTTTGGTAATAAAGCGGTATCGGCATCGGTGAATGGTGTGGGACCTGAGTTTTTCCGTGTAAGAGGGTACGAGTTAGCGCAGGGCCAATTTTGGGATGATGCCAGTGTCGCATCGCTCGCCCAAGATGCGGTGATTGATGACAACACCCGTAAGGAGCTTTTCCCTAACAGCGCTGCCGACAATAACTCGGCGATAGGGCAAGTGATTTTCCTTGGAGATTTACCCGTACGTATCATAGGTGTGACTCAACCCAAAGAAAGTGCTTTTGGTAACAGCGATGCGCTTAATGTGTGGGTGCCTTACACCACAGTTTCTGGCCGTATGGTGGGTAAAAATTATTTGGATGGTATTACCGTTCGACTCGATGAAACTGTGCCGAGTAACGCGGCGGAGCAGGGTATTATCACGCTGCTTAAAATGCGCCACGGCACGCAAGATTTCTTCACCATCAATACCGATACCATTAGGCAGAACATCGAAAAAACCACAGCAACCATGACCTTACTGATCTCGGCTATCGCGGTGATTTCCCTTGTCGTTGGCGGAATTGGGGTGATGAACATTATGTTAGTGTCTGTGACTGAGCGGACCCGTGAAATCGGTGTTCGTATGGCGGTGGGTGCGCGCCAGAGTGATATTTTGCGCCAGTTCCTTATCGAAGCCATTTTAGTGTGTTTGTGCGGTGGCACCTTAGGCATTGCTTTGTCCTACTTAATTGGCGTGGTGTTTGCTCAAACGGGGGGTAGTTTCCAAATGATTTATTCCACCACCTCCATCGTTGCCGCCTTTGCCTGTTCGACCTTAATTGGTGTGCTATTTGGTTTCTTACCCGCCCGCAATGCGGCGCAGTTAGATCCCGTTGACGCATTAGCCAGAGAGTAATAACACCATGAATACTAAAGTTTTTAATCAGCCATTTTCGCTTCGTAGCAGTACTATTGCTGTGGGCATTGCTTTGGGAATCGCTTTGCTAAGTGGCTGCGGCAGTTTGATGCGCTCAGACTTTGAACCGCCTGCATTGGCAATTCCAGAACAGTGGCAACACACCACAGTGAACGAGCAAGTAAAAGTCGACCCGTGGTGGCAGCAGTTTCATCAGCCGCAGCTCGATAAGCTGGTTAGCCAAGTATTGAGCACTAACAATGACTTAACGCTGGCGACCTTAACGCTGCGTAAAGCGCGCTTGCAGGCAGGGCTAACACGGGACGATCTGTATCCGCAATTATCGGCCAATCTTGGTGCTTCCCGTAATCAGCCACTTGAGGGCGGCGATGCGACTAAGAGCTATCAAGCGAAATTGTCCGTGAGTTATGAGGTGGATTTGTGGGGCAAAGTGTCGGCCAATATCGACCAAGCCCAATGGGCTGCGCTGGCGAGTGCCGAAGATAGAGAAAGTACCACCCAAAGCCTAGTGGCGACCACCGCATCCTTGTATTGGCAGATAGGTTATTTAAATCAACGGATTGATTTAAGCCAAAAGAGTATCGAGTACAGTCAGCAAACGCTGGCATTAACCCAAAGGCAGTATGATTCTGGCGCCGTGACGCAAGTGAATGTGCTCGAAGCGCAGCGCAGTATGGCGGGACAAGAGGCGGCGCATAGCCAGCTTATTCAACAATTAACTGTGGCTAAAAATGCCCTCGCGATATTACTCAATCAGGCACCAGCTGCTGATCCGGCGCAGAGTTTAGCCTCAGGGGAGACTTGGGTTGAGATTAAGCAACTCCCCGATGTGGCAGTGCCGGACGTTAGCGTGGGTGTACCCGCAGATTTGTTAGTCAGACGCCCAGATGTGAAGGCCTCCTTGTATCAACTGCGCTCCGCCTTGGCGAGTAAAGATGCCACCTATGCGAGTTATTTCCCCAGCCTGAGTTTAACCGGCGGTGTTGGAGAGTCGACCTCAGAGTTAAAAGAGCTGTTACGCAATCCCGTTGGCAGCTTAGGCGCTGGGCTGGTCTTGCCCTTTTTGCAGTGGAATCAAATGCAAATCAATAATGATATTGCCGATATCGATTATCAAACCGCAGTGGTGAATTATCGCAAGACGCTTTATTCCGCCTTTGAAGATGTCGATAACGCGATTTCGGCTAAGCAGCAATATCGCTATCAAGGGGAGAAATTGGCGCAGCAATTCATTGCCGCGGCGGCCGTTGAAGCCATTTATGAGAGCCAGTACCGCAATGGCGCTATCGGTATTCAGAATTGGATTGATGCCCAAGAGAAACGTCGCAGCGCCGAGGCGGTCTTACTCGAGAATCGCTATAACCAACTCACCGCCCAAGCGACGCTTTATCAAGCCCTTGGCGGCAGCGATATCGCCCCGCCTTTGGCAAAGGAATAACGCATTGTTGTAAAAGCATCACAGTGCGACAGAAAAATAAAAAACCGCTATTAATAGCGGTTTTTTATATTGCTCAGGGTGAGCTTTTTAATTTGTGCTTAGCCGTTAAGCCACATTAGCTGCGGAGTATTTGCAACGGCAGGCTGAGCATATCATCGCCCGTTCCAGCTAAGTGCCAGATGATGCCGACTAAGGCGCCAACCGTGAGCAAATACCAAATAACCGAGAAGATTTGCCCGTATCTGTCTAATGGCAGCAGATGGCTTTGATGGCGAGTACGCCACTCGAAAATAATTTCTAGGCTGCCAATTAACAATAAGAAGCCCAATAGCGCTAAGCCTAAGGTGTAGCTGATATACACTCCGAAAGCGGCACCGGCGGCGCAGGCGACCAAGCCCATGATGCTGTTCATTGAAAAACTAATGCTCTTTAAAATATGGCCGCCATCGAGTGGCAAAATAGGCAATAAATTAAATAGGTTAAGTAGCGCATTAAAGGCGGCAAGGCCTGCAAAAAACACATTGCCCGTAGCGTGGTAAGCAATCAAGGATGCGATGGACATCAGGAGTCCAAAGGTTGGCCCCATGATAGAAATCACCACATCTTGCCAACGCGTATTAATTTTCTCATCGGAGAGGGCAAGTCCGCCCATAAAGGGAATAAGGTAAATTCCTTTGGTTTTCATCCCAAAATATTTCATCGCGCGGATATGGCCGTATTCGTGGAACACTAAACAGGCGATGAGCGCGAGGGCAAATTGGAAGGAGAATAGCCAAGAATAAGCGGCAACGCTGGCGCCCGCTAACACTACTTTTATGACTTTGGCGCTCTTTAACAGTTTAAAACCAAGGGAGGCAAGTCCTACCATGCTCAGTTTTTGCTGCTTTACAATGGGCGTTTCTGGAGTTTGGCGTTCGATATCTTTTTCGGTGCGTCGGCCTTGGTCGATGATTTTGTCATCCAGCAGCAAGCAGTAATCGAGGCGGAAAGGCTGCCAAACGAGATCGGTTTCGAGGCGAACTTGGATTTTATTTTCTGTCATGGCGATGGCTTGCTCGCCACTTTCGGTCGCCAATGGGCTGCTGTGGTGGGTGAGCTCAAAGACATGAACCTTGAGGCCGCCATTGTCGACGGAAGCTTCTTTTTGTGAGACTAAAGTATTGTCCCAGAAGAGTTGTTGCCAGCCCGCGAGTGAGCCTTCTAAGCGCAGTTGTTTGTCTAAGCAGTCAATCTTAAGTAGTTCCAATTTCGGTTCCATCTGTTTGTATATTTAGTGCCAACTTAAACGTCATCCCTTGAGTCGACGCTGAAAACGGTCATTTTGGAGTGCATGTTAGCTGCGCTTTGTCGGTTGACTCGGCGCTACTACACAGCGGCAAATTATGCCTGTGAATTCACTATGAGGATATTAGCTTTTAAGGTCATAGTGTTTTTTATTGAGTAACTGAGTTATTGCTAGCCATTTATGATGATATTTCAGCTGCTTGCCGTTTATTCATCGAGGGTGCGTACAATTTCAATCCCTTGGGAAATCGTTGTGAAAGCCAACTTAGCGACGCAACATTGTCCCAGTGCTTGGGCATGATTTTGAACCCACTTGATAAATTCATTGAGCGATAAATCTTGTTTTTGGCGTACTAATCGCGGTAGTTCACCGACGGGATCTTCATGGATTTTTTGCGGACAGGCACTGATAAGATAGCGCCTGCCTTTGGAGTCCAGTAATTGGTCAGTATCGATAAAATGATGCTGATAGAGGCAGGCCAATTCGAGCCAATCCCTTTGGTGTTCTAGGTAAAGTAATTCATCATTTTGAGTCAATTTTACAATGGCAGGCCATTCAATACTCGACATCTTAACGCTAGTCATTTCAGATCCTTAGGAAGTTTAAAATGGGCTCTGAGACAGTCTCTGAGAACAATCATTGGCAGTAGGCAAGGATTAGAATTATACAAGAAGATACTTGGCATGCTGCGTGAGTTTATCTAATAGCAGTATGCCACGCTGAGGGAAGATTGATAGAGGCCAGAACGCGTTCGCAGCGTCTGGCAGAATGAGCAAGGAGTAGTGAATGTGTCATTACTCCTCGCGAGTATTAAGCCGTCGGTGCAGCTTTGGCCTTGGCGTTATAGTCAAAGTTAATTTCTTGATTAACATTAGCAATGCAGCAAGTGCCGTGTTCACGGGCAGTGCGATGATTCGCTGGACCTATATGTAACTCAACATTGAGGAATACGTGTTTAAGCACTTCGATGCGGTATTTCTCGTAATAGCCTTCGACTTCTTGTTTTAAGGTATCGAACTCGAGTTCTTCACGGGTGCGCTCATCCAAAATACGATTCTTCTGGTCGAGCATCATCTTGATTTGCTCGATCATCACAGCGTCGCCTTGCCATTCTGACTTTGGGGGTAATTTATTGAGGCGAGCCTCAATATCTAAACTGGCGACAACCATAGCTTTAACGCTTTCATCGAGTAGCTTGAGAGCTTGCTTAAGTTCCCCATGTTCCATCGCGCAATAAACGTCGGTTTTGGTTCCCGCCGTTGCCCCTATGACAACCGCCGTGATGCCTTTCTCTGCACGTGCGACACCGCCCACCAGATCGCCACGACGACCACTCGGATCGCTGACCGTTAAACTGCCAGCTGTTTTGGTATGGCTGTGCAGCAACTGTTTAGTGACTAAGATATTGCCCTTGGCCACTAAGTTGGAATATTGCACAAACTGGGCGCTGATCTGGCCTTGAGAATGGATATTGGTAGAGTATTCATTAGCTTTGATTTGTCTGCCTATGATGCCTTTACTGACTGTGACATCACCTTCTGCCTCTAGGGTCGCGGAGTCCACAAAGCCCATTACGGTTATATCCCCTGAACTTTTAACTAGCATGCCCTCGTGGACATCGCCGGTGATTAAAATACTGCCCTTAAAGCTGATATGGCCTGTGCTGATATCGACATCTTTAAGCTGCAAAATATCATCGACATTCATGCCTGTACGGGTTTCGACGGGTTGGCCTGGCACAGTGGCGATGAGTTTATTGGGATCCTGCGGATGCAAAGCTGTGCCGGTACCCGCTTGGAGTACGGCATCTTTACCCGGTTTTTGTTTAAGTACTTCGCCCTTGATGTTGTAACCTGGTGTACCTTCGGTGGCGGGGTGTTTAACCATCAAGAGATCATTGGCTTTGACGACGATAAGTGAGCCGAGATTACGCATATCGACACTGCCATCTTCCCGCTCTTGTGGTTGAAGTAAGCGTTCACGCGCGAGGAACACTTTGCGTTCTAATACCGCATTGAGTCCATTGACCGGCGCTTTACCTTGGGCGATGTCACTTTGGCAAACTTCACCCGGCTTCAGCGTGCTAAGTTGCTTGAGTAGGGTTTGAATTTTGAGCTTGCTTAACCCCATGCAGACGTTGTTCTTTTTGAGATGGGTGAGGATCTCTGGCAAATCTATCTGTTTACCGCCCCATGCTGCGGTCAGTTTGAGGCTGGCTTGCATTTTATCTGGGCTAATTTCGATTGCTATGGTGCCATCGCGGCGTTCAGCTAAAGTGGCGAATAGCTCAAACTTCCCCTCATCTTGGCTGCACAGAGCGTTAATTTTAGCGACGGTTTTAGTAATAGCTGGCTCTAAAGGAAACAGGGAACCGAATTCAGGTAAAGACAACAGGCGCATTATGTCTTCATGGGTGACTGGGCCATGGACATTAGGGATCAGGCGTAATTCAGCTTTGGTCTTATCGCTGTTTAGCTCTATGAGTTCAGGGTCCAGCATAGGGGCATTCCTAGTAATTGCGTTTTATTATTGTTTAAGAAGCTGATTTGAGTATAACAGTAGAAACTTAGGGTAAAGAAGCCTTTTTGGCTGCAAAAACAGCAAATGTTGGCATTTTGTTGTTAATGGTCTACTGGGCGATTTATAGTTAGTTTTTTATAAGAAATTGAATGAGATAAACAGTGTTATCTCTGGTTTATTCCTACTAATCACAGTGTAAGTCGCAACTTAATGCTAACTTTCGCTTTAGCGATTATTTTGGTGTTTTAAATCAAATTCCTATGCTAGGAACGGCAATTTGAGGTAAATGGAACTGTGTTTACGGGAATCGCTGACATGCGGCAGATCACAATATTGAGTTTTGTAACACGAGGAAAGATAAGCTTTATCTGAAAAATGGGATAGTGACACGAGTGAGTATGAGGCGTAGTCAATAACGCGCCTATAAACAAAGCATAAGCGCGTTATCTGTAGAGTTTTACTTGTGTTGGAAGTAATACAGCTTGTACTTGTTGTTATCGGCAACCACTTTTAATTGGCCAAATTCGGCGGCAATGATATCGGAATAGGGCAAGTGGCGGTTGGCGACAATTTGCCAAATACCGTTATGTTGTAATTGCTTGGCACTATCAGTGACAAAGTTCTGCGCTATGCTGGTGGTGCTTGCAAGGCCATCGTGGAACGGTGGATTAGAGATAATGCCGTTAAATTTCCCCGTGGTTTGCGCCAGTCCATCGGAAGGATAGACTTTGGCCGTCATTCCATTGGCGGCTAAGGTGAGTTCGCAGGAAGCCAAGGCCATCGCATTAATATCGACACACTCTAAGGATAAGCTCGGCTGTGCCTTGAGTAGGGCAGCGGTAATCACGCCGGCGCCGCAACCAAAATCGAGCACTCGGCCCGAGAGTGTCGGCAGGTGCGACAGTAATAATTCAGTGCCCAGATCTAAGCGTTTTTCGCTAAATACCCCGACTAAATTGCAGATACTGATTTCGCCCTGTGGGGTCGCGAGTTGATACTGACTGACCCAATCGCTGAGCTTCATCGCTGGCGCGCTGCCTGCTAAGCTGCTGCCAAATAACAGGCAGTGGCGAGCGTTATCGAGCTTCATCCCAGTCGCAAAATACTCAGGTAAAAGCTTCACTAAAGACTTAATCCCGCCTTTGTTTTCTCCAACGACTAACAGTTGGCCGTTAGGCACAAGATGATTGGCGGCGAGGTTAAACAAATAAGGTGCTAAGGGTTTGGCCTTGGGGAAATAAACAATAACCGTATCGTATTTTTCTCGCTCAACTGGGTCTTGGTTTGGCAGTTCATGGCCGAAATAGCAACGCAGCTTTGAGTTGGCGTGCGGCGCTAAGTGCAAGTAATGGTGGTAATCCAAGGCGAGTGCATCGACCGATGCCGCGACATCAAGCAGGGCTTTTGGCAGTAGATCGGCTTCATGATTGAGCACTAATACTTTGTGTTGGCTTAGGCTGTCTTGATTACGAATAATGACTTGCGATGGATTGGTTAACACAGTTACAGGCACCTATAAACTTAAGTGTGGGCATTATACCCGTTATTTACGCCTGAGCCAGTTTGCATCGAATCCCTGCGCTAAGACCTGATAAAATCCCTAATAAAAAAACCAATAAAAAAGGCAACTGCATTATGCGGTTGCCTTCTATTCGTTGAATTACTTAGACATTAGCTCTTAGGTTTCTTCGGTTTTGGCAGCAAGCTGAAAATCTTATTGGCGATATCGGTATTGTCTTGATGGCCGTTAAACAGCTCAGATGCCGGACCTGCGGCAAAGACTTGTACGTCTGTGCCTGTGTGACCGTCGGTTGTCCAACCTGTATCAGTACGTTTATCAATAAGATGGCGAATCGCTACTGCCATGGTTTCTAATCCCTGCATTCTGGCGACGTTTAATTTGGCGACTTCTTCTTCGCTAAGTTCAAAGCCTAAACCGCGGGCGAGATCGGCTTGCCATTGCTCACCAGTGATGGCGGCTAAGGCCAAAGTGTCTGTGCTTGCCGAGATATTACGCAGGATATCAGGGTTCCAGTTGTAGTTACCATCGACGCCAATCGATAGGCCACCGGTATTGTGGTCGGCGGTGATCACCATCAGGGTATCTGGATGTTCACGCACAAATTGCTCAACCACTTCAATGGCATTGGAGAACTCATCCATCTCACCCATGGCAGTGGCGATATCGTTATTGTGGCCCGCCCAGTCGATGAGACTCCCTTCGACTAACAGCACAAAACCTTGGTCATTTTGCGACAGTAAGCTGAGTGCCTTTTGGGTTAAGGTGCTGAGTTTTCTTGCATCTTTCTCATCAATCGCCCAAGGCAATTGTACTTCGGCAAACAGGCCCAACACTTTTGGTTGGGTGATGCTGGCGAGATCCTCAAAACGGCTGATGTGCTGATAGCCCTTGGCTTTGAACTGCTCTAACAGCGCTGGGGGGAAATACTTTTGACCACCGCCTAAAAATACATCGGCGTTGGTTTCTAAATAGCTGAGTGCCAGAGCGTCGTAATTTTTACGGCTTTCGTTGTGGGCCAAAAAGGCCGCTGGCGTAGCGTGGTTGATTTGCGATGTTACCGCGACACCTGTGCTGAGGCCAAGGGATTTGGCTTTTTCGAGTATGGTCGGCAGCGGTTGTTTTTGGGTATCGACCGAAATCGCCCCATTATAGGATTTTACCCCAGTGGCGAGTGCGGTTGCCGCGGCGGCTGAGTCAGTCACATAACCACTGACGCTCGCGGGATAGGTACTCGCCATGCCCACCAGTAAACGGTCGAATACGGTTTGCTCTACTTCTTCAGTGTCAGGATTATCCTTGTAATAGCGGTAGGCGCTGGTGTAAGACGGCCCCATACCATCACCTATCATGATGACGATATTTTTCGGTCGCGATGGCGCTTTCGTTGGACCCGTTTCATCTGCCCAAACTGGCGTAGATAACAGCAAACTGATGCCGAGTAACAAGAGTGGCGCTTTGGTGAAACTCATATCACATCCCTAGAAGTGGTTCGGCGCTCGCGATTTGCTCGCGCCTTACAATCAACAAACTCGTTGGTAAATTCTTATGCTTTTGCGTTAATGCGTGCTTCGATAGCATCCATTAACATGCCCGTGATGTCGACATCGAATGCCGCTTGGATCTCACGGATACAGGTTGGGCTGGTCACATTGATCTCAGTCAGCTTGTCACCAATCACGTCCAGCCCGACAAAAATCAGTCCACGTTTTTTAAGCTCAGGGCCAATGGCGCGGGCAATCGCCCAATCGCTGTCAGATAAAGGTTGTGCCACACCGCTACCGCCGGCGGCTAAGTTGCCACGGGTTTCGCCTTTCATTGGGATACGTGCCAGCGCGTAAGGAACAGGCTCGCCATCGACCACTAAAATGCGTTTGTCGCCTTTGGTAATTTCAGGGATAAAGGCTTGCGCCATCGCATATTGTTGGCCATAGCTGGTCAAGGTCTCGATGATCACCCCAAGGTTAGGATCATCCTGCTTTACGCGGAAAATCGAGGTGCCGCCCATGCCATCTAAAGGCTTAAGAATGATATCGCCCTTAGCTTGATGGAAGGCGCGGATACGTTTGGCATCGCGGGTCACGATCGTTTCTGGGGTGAATTCACTAAACCATGCGGTGAACAGTTTTTCGTTAGCGTCACGTAGGCTTTGCGGCTTGTTGACGATCAGCACGCCTTGCTCTTCGGCGCGCTCCAGCATGTAAGTGGCGTAGATAAACTCAGTATCGAATGGCGGGTCTTTACGCATTAAGATCACGTCGAGTTCGCTCATTGGCGTGTCTTGAGATTCGCCTAGCTCATACCATTTGCTCGCATCATTGATAACAGTTAACGGACGCATATTGGCCATCGCCACGCCGTTGACCATGGCAAGATCGGCCATTTCCATATAAAACAGCTGATAACCTCTGTCCTGCGCGGCCATTAACATGGCAAAACTAGAGTCTTTCTTAATGTTGATCTCACTGATGGGGTCCATCACTATGCCGAGTTTTATCATTAATCTGTTCCTTATTTGTCGCCGTTTGCAGGCAAAAAGCATTGATTGGATAATGGGGGCTGTTATGCCAGCGCAGCTTGCGGCTGCGGTTTAGCCTAAATCACCAAATCTGAGTTGCAGCGCCGTAATGGCCGTGAGCGAGGCGGTTTCAGTGCGAAGCACTCTGGGGCCAAGCAACACATCGGTAAATTGATAGGTTTCTGTCATGGCGATTTCTTCCGCCGACAAACCACCTTCTGGGCCAATTAACAGGCGCACGCGAGTGTGCGCTAAATCTAAACCATTGATACCGTGTGCGGCACGTGGGTGTAAATTGAGTTTCAGTGCCGAGGTTGGCTCACTGCACCAATCGTGTAAGTCCATCGCTGGGCGAACCACGGGCACTTGGCTGCGGCCCGATTGTTCACAGGCGCTTACAACGATTTTCTGCCATTGCTGAATTTTTTTCTCTAGGCGTTCGCCATTAAGCTTTACACCGCAGCGATCTGAAAACAGCGGCGTAATGGTATTCACACCCAGCTCGACCGATTTTTGAATGGTGAATTCCATTCTATCGCCACGGGAAATCACTTGGCCTAAGTGCAAGTTGAGTGGCGACTCAGATAAATTGGCCTCACAGGAAAGCAGTTTTACTGTGACATGCTTTTTACCCGCATCGACAATTTCAGCAAGATAATCATGGCCATCGCCATTGAATAGGCTGATATGTTCGCCGTTACCCATACGCAGCACTTTGCCGATATGGGCCGCGCCATCTTCGTCTAAGTTCAACTGTTGATTGATGGCTAATGGCTGAGGTTGATAAATTCTTGGGACTCTCATTGTCGACCTTACTCGGCTAATTGTTGACGCAGTGGTGGCGCATTACAGGCATTCTGCACAAAGGGGTTATGGTTGCCTTGAGTTTGCGCTATAGCGTTATCGCGTTTGCACTCAATAGTATCAACTGGATAGGTTTTATCCCATGCCTTAAACAATTTTAATTGGCTCGACGCGATTTTAAGCCCATAGGTCTGCTGCATATAGAGATAGGTTCTGGCTATCTTACCGCGGGCATTTACGGGCGGCTGCGCCTGACGATGCTTAAAATCGATGACCATAGCACATTGGCCATATTGCTCAGCTTTACCGTTCCATTGGCTAAAACGGAAGTTACTGCGATCGCCGTTCACTTCACCGATGGCGGGCACTAAGTTGTGCATATCCGCTTCCATCTTATTAAATTCGTTACTGTTATCGGCGCAGTTTTTACGGCCGCCCTTTTGCCAGCATTGGAGTTGATGGCCAAATTCCCAGGCGGGCACTATGTGTTCCCACTCGATACGATTGGCGCGGGTTTCCTGTTTACGGACTTGATAACCGCAGCTAGCGAGATCGGGTTTCCAGGATTTGCCTTTGATTTGAATATCGCAGCCACAGTAAAAACTCACAGCGGGTAGAGTGCCTTGGCGACTTCCGGCGTAGAGTGCCTGCGACTTGGTTTTTGCTTGGCTGAAACTATTGGGGTGTGATACTGAGGCGCCAGCTGGCACAGTTAAGATTGCCGCCCAAGTGATCAGGCACAGCAAGAGGCGCCGTGAATTAACGGTTAAAGACGTTTTGTTCAAAATTTATCCCAAAATAACAAATACTACGCGAGCCTTTGGCTCGTCTTTTATGGCGTGATGGTAAGGGAAATGCCGCTGCTTATGCAAATTGCGTCGTACTTTTTACTCACGCAATTCCCAAATGCTGAAATTCGAATTGTGGGGTGGGTGTGAGGATTGTGCGCGAAGAGGGCTTAGTTCGCCGTTAAATGGGTCTTGCAGCGTTTACAGATATAACGGCTTTCACCGCGTAGCACCTTGTTATGGCGGCGAATACTTAACCGAATCGGCCCACAGGCGCAGCGATACTCCACGTCGCGACCTGCCACCGAAGTGGTATTGAAGCTGTGGGTGGTACTCGGATTAACCTTAAATACCGTTAGCATCAAAGATTGCCATTCTTTACCGTGGGGCTTGGTTTTGCCAAAAAGCTGAAAACACAGTAAATGACAAATTTCGTGGGGCACGACCTCAGTCAAAAATGCTTCGCTGTTTTCGCGTAGCAACACGGGATTGAATCGCAAACGATTCTGCTGCAGATGAGCCGTACCCGCGCTCTTTCCCCTGAGACTAAATTGTGTGACTGGGCGTGGAAAAGCGCGCTTAAGCGATATCTCCGCTTCTTGATAACAAGCTTCAATTCGCTCTAGTACTTGTATTTGCAGTGACGAGAGCGGGCGTGATGAACCGGTGAAAATATGTGCCTGAGCCGTATTTTGTACTGGTGGACTCGTTATCACCTGCGACTTATCTTGGCTTTGGCCTAAGGCTGCGTATGTCGATTTTGTCAGTGGGGCGAGTGCTTCACTGCTGCGACGACGTAAAGCATTGAGTAAGTCTGCAGGTTTCAACATAGGGTTAGCGTTGGATCTCGTCGGTTAAAGGTAAACATTGAGTGCTTAACACTCATTTAGTTATGAAGCATCAGTTATGAAGCCAATCCTAAGTATGGCGCTTGGCTTCTGCGTTCGAACGCTTGTTCTTGCAATCCGCTCTTGCACTCAGCCTTCCAAATCAGCACTTAAAATCAGCGATTGAAATAAGAGGCAGGCTAAGCGTTCGCATCATAGCGAACGCTATCTGACAATGCCAGTTTCAGCCAGTGTGGCTTGGTTATAAACTCGCCGCCGCTTGCATCACCATAGTGCGCACATGTTCGACTATGGCTTGCTCTGTATCGGCGTCATAGCCTTTGACTCTTGGGGTGTGAATGTGGCCGACTTTCGCACGGCTATTAAACTTTTGCTGCAACACTATGGCGCGATAGGAAATTTCATTAGAAAGATAACCGCCGCCAGAGCCTTCGACTGACGTTTCATTTTGCAGTTCGCCTAATGATGTTGCACTAAACTCGCCGCGGGCAAGGGTCGTGACAGTGTGGTTATCGTTGACTTTCCATTGGCCATCTTTTACTTGCATGGCGGCAACCGGCAGCGAGAATTCGACAAATTGCGGGCCGATAAAATCTTTGCCATTGAGCTTAGGGGCAACCGGTGCGGTTTTAGTGCCGCCAGTGAGGACATTTTGGTTATCGGGCGCCGCGGCACTGCGATTTCGGGCAGGGAAGCGTTCAATATCAAAGTCAGTTCGGCCCATGCTGACGGTAAATACAAATTGGGTTTTAGGATCGCGGTATATCGGGCTCAGTAGCGATTCGATAAGTCCTTGGTCAAAATCTTCAAAACGCACTGGCACCATAGCGGTCTCGATTTGTGCCGTTTTACCATTTACATCAAAGCGGAAACCATCCAAGGCGAGGGCGACTAAGCCAGAAGGATTACTCTGGGTGATATCTTTATCGAGGAAGAAGGGATCGAAACCCGTGAGGAATATTTTGATTTGGACATCATCAGCATATTGAATATCGCTAAATCCCCGTGAGGCCTTTTCAACTGCACTCATTAATATGTCATTTTGCCAATCGGCCATGTTAAAGTTGGCGCTGGTGCTCTTAAGACTATTAAGCATGGCAAGGCGCGCCCAATATAAAGGTCGGTCGTCAACATGACCTGACTGCACATCGCGTACCGCCTGTTGCCATAATCTGTGACCTTGGCGCGCGGCTAATTGGGTGGCATCGACTTCGTTTTTCTTGGAAATTAACTGCTGAGTCAGGCCATCATCGAGTGCTTGATAACGAGTCACTACTTCGCCCATGGTTTTTTCGGCTGTTGGTAGGCGGGAAACTTCAACATCACCCAATAGCTGCACAGCACTGGCCGTATTGATCAAGCTGCTGGCGAGGATTAGCGTTAACACTGGCTTCAACATTTTTGATTTCCCTGTAGTGATTAGACGTTATTGATTGGAAATGATGTTCATCTCGTCCTGCGGAAGGCTCTTATGCCAAAAAGTATGCACTACAAGCTGAGGGTAATAAAGTTATGCTCAGTGATCTTCGTCATCTTATGCCAATATCTTCTATCTCAACATCTTCTATTTCAAAGGCGGCGGAGCTGGCATCAGTCCTTCTATGGCTGAACTTACTTGCCTCTTTTTTGCCACAATTGGTCAGCAGTTTGCTAGGGCATGCAAACACGCTAAGTGATAGCCTTAAGCACTTTTTTAGTTCATTGGATTTTTTGTTTTCTACAAGGAGACTTTATGCGTTCGTTCGCCATATCGACTGTGTTGGTGATGTCCTCAATGTTAGCGTCGTCAATCTTTGCTGGCCCAACTTTTGCCTCAACAGCGGCGAAGACGGAGTGGCAAGAAACCCGCAGTTGGGATGCCATTTTTACTCAGCACCAAGTTGAACCGCAGCAAGCTAAGCAACAACAAGCTAAACCGCAAAAAACTAAGCCCCAACAAGCCTCGGGCGTGGTGGTGCTGTGGAACGAAAACAAGCAACAGGGATATACCAACAATCTTAAACGTGCCAATCAAGGTTTTTTACCGGCATCGACCTTTAAAATCCCCAATAGCTTGATTGCGCTCGAGTTGGGTGTGGTGAAGGATGAGCACCAAGTGTTTAAATGGGATGGTAAAAGTCGTGATATCGCCACTTGGAATCGTGACCATAACTTGATTACCGGGATGAAGTATTCGGTTGTGCCTGTCTATCAAGAGTTTGCCCGCCAAATTGGTGAGGCGAGGATGTCGAAGATGATCGCCTCCTTCGATTATGGCAATGAGGATATCTCGGGTAATTTAGATAGCTTTTGGCTCGATGGCGGTATTCGAATTTCTGCCACTGAGCAAATTGATTTCCTGCGTCGGCTTTATCACAACAAGATCCATGCCTCAGAGCGCAGTCAACGAATCGTTAAGCAGGCCATGCTCACCGAGGCGAATTCTGACTATATTATCCGCGCAAAAACCGGTTATGCGGTCAGAGCTGAGCCAAGCATTGGCTGGTGGGTGGGTTGGGTAGAACTCGATGATAATGTGTGGTTTTTTGCAATGAATATGGACATCCCAGATGCCGCAGGTTTGCCATTGCGCCAAGCCATTACTAAAGAAGTGTTAAAACTGGAACACGTAATTCCTTAGCCCATGAGGGATTGCAGGCTTTCTTGGCTGCTGAAGCGTTTTACGAAGAAGTCTAAGAAGACGCTGATGTTGGTGGCCAGTTGACGTCGACTCGAATAAACCCCGTAAACCTTAAAGGGTTCAATCGGCCATTCCTGTAAAATCGGTACTAGCTGTCCATTGGCGAGTTCGGTCTTACAGGCCGAATTGGATAACATGGCGATGCCAAAATCATCCATGGCTAACTGTTTTACCATGATAGGGCTATTAACCCGCACTTTACGCTGGAAGTTTGCCATGGTTTTCCGTGAACCTTTACCCAGTGGCCAAATCGGCGCCGAGCGAGAAGTACCCAATAAAATGCCACTGTGCAGGCTGAGTTCTTTTGGCGTTGCGGGTGTGCCTTTGAGTTTTAAGTAACCTGGGCTTGCGACTAAAATCGGTTGGCGTTCAAACAGTAATCGTGCGACTAAGTCCGACGATTGAAGTGGGCCATACTTGATGGCTATGTCATATCCTTCGCCGACCAAACCAATATCGTTGTCGGTAAACTGGACATCTAATTCAACATTGGGATATAAACGCATAAATCCGCTACAGAGGTTAGCGATAAGTTCTTGGCTAAATGACACAGGGATCGCAATCCGTAATGATCCTGACACATCATCGTGAGTATTCTCGATAACAGCCTTGGCCGCTTCCACCTCATTGCGAATGGAATCACAGTGTTGGTAAAAGAGTGCCCCGACTTGGGTCAGACTCAAGTTACGGGTGTCGCGCTGTAGCAATCGCACGCCAAGTTGTTCTTCAAGCTGCGCGATTTTGCGACTTATGGTGGATTTTGGGTGGCCGGTTTCACGTGCAGCTTGGGAGAATCCCTTAGCCCTAACTACGGCTGCAAATAGCATCATACCGTTTAAATCTGGCATGTTTTTCCCACTGTCTCATATTTGGAACATAGCGTCTTATGCAGTTTAATGGCATTTGACGGGATAACAAAGTTATATTTATTGGCTAAAAATTTTCAGAGGCTAAGCAGAGGATCTTTTGATGACCAGCAATAATCAGCCCACACACATGACTCAAGCCCAAACGCCCGATCCGCTTTTTTTACAAGCCGAGCATTTGGCAAAGGATTTTTCTCTGTTTCCTAAGCACAGCAAACAGAGTTTATCGGAAGAAATTAAAGGTCTTTTAAATGAGGATGCCATTCAGGCAAACTTGAAAGACTTGGCATCGTTAGATGTCGACGGTTACGTTGCTAAAGTGATCCAGCCGACCCAAGATAAAGGTCGTCCTGGTGCAAAACGTATCATTGCCGATCTTAAAGGTCGCTTGATTACTGAAACTCACTTGGGCTCTTTTTACAGTGCTGAGGTCGAGCTGAACTTCGGTTCACGCACTCGTCGTATTGGCTTTATCGCCCAAGAACGCACTACCGCAAACGGTGCTTGGATGCCTGAGCATCATTACGCCGCCTGTAAAGCAATTCGTCATTTTGCCGAATTGTCTATGCCAATTATCTATTTAATTGATACTCCTGGGGCGGATGCTGGCGAAATCGCTAACAGCCAAAACCAAGCGCATTCAATTTCTAAAGCTATCGCAGAAAGCGCCAACGTTGACGTACCGACAGTCGGTATTGTGATCGGTGCCGGTTATTCTGGCGGTGCGATTCCATTAGCGGCGGCGAACATTCTGTTGTCGTTGCGTGACGGTATTTTCAACACGATCCAGCCACAAGGTCTGCAAAGTATTGCCCGTAAGTACAACTTATCTTGGCAAGAATGTGCGAAATCTGTGGGTGTATCGCCAGAAGAGCTTTATACCTCAGGTTGTATCGACGGTATTATCGACTTTTCACCGGGCGACCGTGATGAGCGTCAGCACAATCTGCGCCGCGCCATTATTAGCAGCGTTGAAGCGGTTGAGCGTGCAGCGATGAATTTTGTGCGTGAATCTAAAGATTTACGTGAACATTATGATCGCAGCTTAACCCGTTTCCTAAATCCATCTAAAAACCTGATGGCTTTGGAGCTGAACGCAGAATTGGCTGTGGCAACGAGCCCGACCAGTCACCATAACCTGTTCGGTAGCGCCTATCGTTATCTGCGTTATTTAACGCTGCGTAGCCGTATCCATTCGATTTCTCAAGAGCAATACGGTCGTCTGTCACGTGCTAGTGTGCCAGAAGGTGATTTGTTGGCGCGTATCCAACAGGAACAAGACCGTGTGTTCCAAGCTTGGTTATCTAACCCAGATAAACTGGTTTATGACGAAGAACTGAATAAATTGTGGACTACTTTTGTCGCTAAGCGTGATGAAGTGTCTACCGAGCGTAACATGTTGACTCGTTTGATTTTGGGTGAACCAAAAGAGAACTATAAGAAAGCACGTAAGGCGCTGTTATTTAACATCAGCTGGTCTTTGTATCACCGCTGGAAGAGTAATGCGGCCAACAACTTCAAAGGGCTGATTCAGCACTTAGAAAGTTTGCCAAAGTCTGTAACTCAAGCTAAATGGCCTGAGCTGAATCAGCTGACCGTACTCGATGTGGTTGTGAATGAAGAGCTGCGTGAAGACTTTATTTGGCAATGCCATAACATTCTGATCTTCAATGCCTTGTACGACAACGTTGTCGGTAGCTTAGCGTCAATCGCGAAAGAAGCCATGATGTCGAAGAGTTTGTCACGTAATTCAGTGAACAACCTACTGCACAAGTCAATTGACCATGCAATGTCGACACAAGATACCTCGAACGACAAAGCTAAGTTCTACAAGTGGCTTAAATACTTCATGGGTCAATCGAACCGTGCAGATTTATTAGTCCGCGTAGAACAGTGGAAGAGTGTGGGTTTCCCGCAACTTAACGACAGTCTATTCGTGGTGCTGACTTACTTCTTCGAACGTTTACTGCCTGAGTATTTCGATAGCGAAAGCGATACCAGCAAGTACACTGGCGCGATCAACCCTGTGCGTATCGGTCGTCGTAAGGACTTCTGGAACCGCTTGACCATGGGTTATCAGGATTTATTGATCCAAAAAGTGCTGCGTGACGAAAAACGTAAAGGCAACATGACTTGGGAAAATGTGGTTAAACAGTTCTTTACCCATTTCGAAGAGATCAATGGCGACAAGATGTCGGCTAACTTGCTCAACTTCCCTGGCTTCCGTTTATCGATTGAAGACGCGTTAGATAAAGGCATTCGTCCATGTGGTTTGATCACAGGTATTGCTGACTTTAAAGAAAAAGGTCAAAAAGTACGTGTGGGTGTGGCTGTGTCTAACACCGCATTCCAAGCCGGTGCATTTGATATGGCCAGTGCCGAGAAATTCTCTGCACTATTGATCGAGTGTGCTAAGCGTAAATTACCCGTTGTGTGCTTTATCAGTTCAGGTGGTATGCAGACTAAAGAAGGTGCCGCGGCGCTATTCTCTATGGCTGTGGTGAACGACCGTATCACGCGCTTTATTCGTGATAACGAATTGCCTGTACTGATGTTTGGTTTTGGTGACTGTACTGGTGGTGCGCAGGCGAGTTTTGTGACTCACCCATTAGTGCAAACTTACTATCTGTCTGGTACTAACATGCCGTTCGCAGGTCAAATGGTGGTGCCAGCTTACTTACCATCAACGGCAACGCTGTCTAATTACTTGTCAAAAGTACCTGGCGCAATGGCGGGCTTAGTCCATAACCCATTCAGCGACAATTTAGACTCTCAGTTAGCAGGTATCGATCCTCTGATGCCAATGCCTTCGGCAAAAATTAACGACGTGATCATCAATGCACTGTCGACCTTAGTGGTTGAAGCAACTGTTGAAGAAGAAGTGATAGTGCAGAACGATCCACGCCAGTTAATGAAGCCAATTAACAAAGTATTGGTTCACGCCCGTGGTTGTACTGCGGTGAAATTGATCCGTAAGGCGCATGACAATAATATCAATGTGGTATTAGTGGCGTCGGATCCTGATATGACATCAGTGCCAGCGGACATGCTCAAAGATTCTGACAAGTTAGTTTGTCTCGGTGGTAACACATCGGATGAAAGTTACTTGAATGCTTACTCAGTGCTGAAAGTGGCCGAGTATGAGCAAGTGGATGCATTACACCCTGGTATCGGTTTCCTATCAGAAAGCCCTCAGTTTGCTGCACTGTGTGTGAATAACGGTGTTAACTTCGTCGGTCCTAGCGTGCATTCAATGACGACTATGGGTAACAAGTCGAACGCAATTAAGACATCGCAAGCGCAAAATGTACCTGTAGTGCCAGGTTCTCACGGTATTCTGACCAATGCAGAGCAAGCCGTTAACGTGGCGAGCGAGATTGGCTATCCAGTACTGCTTAAAGCGGTACAAGGTGGTGGCGGTAAAGGTATTCAGGTTGTGAAACGTCCTGAAGACATGATTGGTCTATTCCAAAAAACCGCAACCGAAGCGGCAGCTGCCTTTGGTAACGGTGACTTGTACTTAGAGAAATATGTGACATCACTGCGTCACATCGAAGTGCAGTTACTGCGTGACAAGTTCGGCAACGCCAAAGTATTAGGTTTGCGTGACTGTTCGGTTCAACGTAATAACCAAAAAGTAGTCGAAGAATCTGGTTCAACTATGTTGCCAGATGAGCTGAAGCGACAAGTGCTGGCTTATACTCGTGCCTTAGGTGACGCGACCGATTACATGGGCGCAGGTACCGTTGAGTTTATCTATAACTTAGATGCCAACGAAGTGTACTTCATGGAGATGAACACGCGTCTGCAGGTTGAGCATCCCGTCACGGAAGCGACTTCAGGTATTGATATCGTTAGTGCGCAGTTTGATATTGCCGCTGGCCGTTCAATTGAAGCGTTAGAACCTAAAGAAATTGGTTATGCGATGGAAGTACGTGTGACGGCTGAGAAAGCGGCGCTCGATAGCCATGGTATACTGCAGTTGATCCCAAATCCGGGCAAGATCACTGAGTGTGTGTTCCCTGATCATCCCGATGTGGAAATCATTTCGATTGCAGCGCCAGGTAAAGAAGTATCGCCATACTACGATAGCTTGATTGCGCAAATCATCATGCGCGGTGAAAACCGTGAGGATGTGATTGCCAAACTGTACGAATATTTAGACAGCGTAGTGCTGAAAGGCATTGCGACTAACATTCCGTTACTCAAGCTTATTCTGAAAGACGGTACCTTCAACGAAGGGGTTTACGATACTAACTATCTGCCACGTTTAATGGCTGAGCTGGACATTCCTGCGTTGATCGCTGAAATGGAAGCCGCTGCTGAAACTGTGGAAGTGGACACTGAGTCACTGCGTGTTGGTGAAAGTAACGAACTGAAAGTGTTAGCCCAAGGTGCAGGTATCTTCTATACCTCTTCTGCGCCAGGTGAAGCGGATTTCGTGAAAGAAGGTGACATAGTCACAGTCGATCAAACGCTAGCACTCACAGAAGCGATGAAGATGTTCTCGCAAGTGACCTTAGCCGGCTTTAACCGTCAGAGTGCGATTCTGTACCCTGAGGATAAGAAGTATCGCATCGAGCGCATCCTGAACAGCAATGGTCAGCAAGTGTCTCAAGGTGACTTACTCTTCGTGGTCTCGCCAGTTGAAGAATAAGCTCAGCGTTTAACGCCATAGCTGAATAAGAAAATACCCGCCATTGGCGGGTATTTTTTTGCTTCAAAATTATTGCCACTAAATTTTCTGTCACTAAATTTCCTGTCACTAAATATAGGTAAGCGAACATGCCACTCTCTAATGTGTATGACGTCTTTGATAACTCAACTTAGCTTTAATAGATAAGATCATCGCTAACAAGTGGCCAATATTAGTTTTGTGCAATACGACCTGTATTTCTGATTAAGTCGGCAAAGAGTTTCTTTAATCTGTCGTTCGCCCATTTATTAGAACAAGCTGCATCAAGAATCCACCTCTAGTCTCGAGAATCAACGGAATCTCCATGCTTTATTCGTAGTAATAGAGGCTCATCAAACCTCATTTTAAGTTGAAACTGAGTCTAAAATGAGCGGTGTGTGGATAACTTTGGGGGTAAGTGGTGGGTATGATGTGACTAGATCAGATAATTAGAATTAACTGCAAATTTCCTTAAAATAGGGGTTGCACAAAATCTCCTGCTCCCTATAATGCGCATCCACTGACACGGCAGACAGCGTTAAGTAGCCTGATGTGACAGTTCATCGATGAGTTTATTGATTGATGAGTGTTGAGAAAGTTTGCAAAAACTCCTTGACGCGAAACGGGAAATGCGTAGAATACGCAGCCCTAGCCAACTGGAAGCGTTCGGCGCTCAGTGTGGTACTCACGTTCTCTTACGAATATTGAGTTGCTCTTTAACAAGATAAAACAAGAAATCTGTGTGGACACTCACAGGTGTTGAGTTAATCGAAACTGCTTAACCTTCGGGTTGGCAGTCAAAAATTTAAATCAATGTAACAATGAGTGTTCATAGCAATATGTACAGTTTGTTTCAGCCCTTCTTTTATAAGGAGTGCGAGAAACAAAAAATCAGAATTCATTGAGCCGCTGAAGTCGCAAGACGGAAGCAACAAAACTTTAATTGAAGAGTTTGATCATGGCTCAGATTGAACGCTGGCGGCAGGCCTAACACATGCAAGTCGAGCGGCAGCACAAGGGAGTTTACTTCTGAGGTGGCGAGCGG
>Ga0208643_1000004_pt1 | contig 181376 bp, 157 predicted proteins | sample VirMetDEL_Nov_12_FD_184516 | JGI IMG/M metagenome (GOLD analysis project Ga0208643, IMG submission 184516) | Aqueous microbial communities from the Delaware River and Bay under freshwater to marine salinity gradient to study organic matter... | ecosystem: Environmental > Aquatic > Marine >...
CATGAATACGGCCAATGTAGGCTTCGCGGTTTTCGACCAAGGTATTCCAATCGAATTTATTAACAGTGACGTCGAAACCATAATCTTTGGCGTAAAGGTTCATCGCTTCGGCAACATGGGCGCCATACCACATGACTTTTTTGGGCACACAACCTACGTTTACACAGGTGCCACCCACGTGTTTGGCTTCGATGAGTAGAACCTTAGCACCACGCATTGCCGCTCGGTTTGCTGAGGCGATACCGCCGCTGCCTGCGCCTAGGCAGATATAGTCAAAATGTTGAGCCATGAGTTTCTCCGTCTTACTTCAAGGATGAGATGCTTTACAGCAGAAGGTCATTGTAGGGGGCTTTGCGGTAACAGACCAGCCTATTGCATCACTAACGTATAAGGCATTGCTTTTAATAAAAATACTCCTAAAGTTGCATTCAGTTGTTATCGCGTGGCTGTTTCGCGGCGATATTGGCACTTAGAGTGATCGTTTTGAGCTGGGCCTTCTGCACCACATTTCAAACATTGCCACTCCTTTTGGCGGGCGCTGAGTTCATCGGCTTGATGCTGAGCAGCGTTATCTTGCTTGTCGCCGAGTAGGGACTCTAGCTGATCCATACGTTTATCGAGCCAACGGCAATTAGGATCATTGGCGACATGTTCACGACTGGCGAGCTGTTGTTTGCGACTGAGTTTTTTACTCTTAGCGGCTTTGTTCGATTGAGTGGCTTTAGTTGATTTAGTGGTTTTGGATGGCTCTGCGGGTGTGACAGTGGGGGGCGAATACTCGAACGCACTTTGTACTTGGTTAGGCACATTAATCGGCTTGCCCTCATTGTCGAGCAAAGTGCCTAGGGGCAAAGGTGCGGTTTGTGTCGGTTGCGCTAAGGATTCTAGACTCGGTTCAGGCTCTGGTACCTGCTGCGCATTAGTCGAGCTTGTCACTGGGATAAAAAGCAGGGGCAAGGTAATGACAGCGGTTCGGATAAGATAGAAATGATGCGTTAACATTCCCTGTTCCTCGGCAAAATCGATGTGAATAGTGAGTCGCTCCGTCGACATTTTGAGTTTAGTTAGTGAGCTTTGTTTTTGCCAAATGTCGCGGGATAAATTGACACAGGAAGGTTGCAATACAGCGCTAGAAACACAGAGCTAAAACGACGTTAAAACGTTATTGCAAAGTGGATGCCTGCATAGGTTTGATCCTGTGAACTCATATCGCCATTGGCTGAGGCTTCTTGCTCAATATCACTCTGGGCAATGCTGTGGCTAATGTGGCCGCTAACACTCATGTAGGATGACAACTGATAATTGGCTTCTAGGCCAAAAAGTAGGTTATTGCGACCATCATGTTCTTCTGTTCGGTATTTAAAATCAAAGCCTTGAGTGATGTATGGTGTGAGGCTGAGTTGCTCTGTGACATTCCAATAACTGTGCAAACTTACTTCAACAAAGTAACCCGCAGCTTCGGTTGAATAGACGTAACTCATCGATGGTATTAGCCAAGCTTCAGCGGTGTAAGCGAGTTCGGCAAATAGCTCGTTATCTTGGCAACGGCTATTGCTGTAGCCTTCAATGCGCTGATATCCCAGATTTGCTTCTAGGTTCTCGGCAATATTGAACCCATATTCGAGGCCGATATTCCACTCTGTATAGGCTTGGCTATCACCGCGTCCGACTAAGGCATAAGTGGTTAAGTTGCCGTGTTGAACGGCAGCATTGAGCCAATAAATACCCCCATTTTGCAAGTTATTGCGACCCTGTGAGACATATTTGCTGTCCCACCCTAAATCTAGTGTCACAGCTAAGGCTTCACTAGATTGGCTGGGTAATACTGTGTTTGAAATGCTTTCGATACTTTCATTAGCGAGTGCACTGCCACTAATACCATTGATACCAAGAGCGCAGAGGATACCAGCCATGAATTTAACAGAATGTGTTGCCATATTTTTGCTGATTTAGGTAGCAGTGCGTGAGTTACGCGAATAGTACCTTGAACGCACTTAAACATTAATGCGAATTGATTCGATTTGCGATCGAACCAACAACAATACTTAAGTAAATTAAGTGTAAATCTTAAATGCGAACCAGTTCACTTTTTTTTAGAGGAAATCGAGCTAGATAGCGATATTCGAAGGGGACAATCGGTTTTCTTGCCTTGATAAATAGCACATTAGCCCTTATTTATACTTAAATAACCTCAAGATCCTGCATCTCGCATCTTGAAGTGGCTCGGGCGTACACCCTATACAGATTATTGAGGAGTTAGAATGAGCAACCCTTTGCTTAGCGGCGCAAAATTACCGCTTTTTTCACAGATTAAACCGGAACATATTCAAGTCGCCGTTGAGCATGCCATTGCTCAGTGCCGCACTAAGATTGATGAAGTGCTGCAGAATCAAGGTCCTTACACTTGGGACAACTTGGTCGCGCCATTAGAACAGGTTGACGATGAACTAAGCCAAATTTGGTCGCCGGTTTCCCATATGAATTCAGTGACCAGCACAGATGAATGGCGTGCCGCCCACGATGCTTGTTTACCTCTTTTATCGGAATACGGTACTTACGTTGGCCAACATCAAGGTTTATATCAAGCCTATAAGGCCCTGCGTGCATCGGATGAATTTGCTCAATTGAGCCAAGCACAGCAGAGGGTGATAGAGCACAGCCTGCGCGATTTTGAACTATCGGGTATTGGCTTAGATGATGCGCAAAAAGTGCGTTATGGCGAAATGGTCAAACGTCTTTCTGAACTCACCAGTGGCTTTTCGAATCAATTACTGGATGCGACCCAAGCTTGGACTAAGTTGATCACAGATGAAGCTGAGCTTGCGGGCTTACCAGAGTCTGCCAAAGCCGCCGCTAAGGCGATGGCCGAGGCACGTGAGCTAGAAGGTTGGTTATTTACCTTAGATTTTCCTTCTTATTTACCTGTTATGACTTACAGCGAAAACCGTAGCCTTCGCGAAGAGTGTTACCGCGCTTTCGTTACGCGCGCCTCGGATCAAGGTCCTAATGCTGGCGAGTTTGATAACAGCCCGCTGATGGACGAAATCCTAGCACTGCGCCACGAACTGGCATTGTTACTTGGTTTTGACAGTTTTGCCGACAAATCACTCGCCACCAAAATGGCTGAAACCCCGGCGCAGGTGATGGCATTTTTAAATGAGCTAGCGCTGCGCTCAAAGGATCAAGCAAAGGCAGAATTGGCTGAGCTGAGAGCGTTTGCCGAGACGGAATACGGCGTGAGCGAAATGGCATCTTGGGACTTAAGTTTCTATGCTGAGAAGTTGCAGCAGCATAAGTATGAGATTTCACAGGAAATCCTGCGTCCGTATTTCCCCGAAGATAAAGTGCTCTCGGGTTTGTTCTACACAGTATCGCGTTTATTCGGCCTTAAGATTGTCGAGCAAAAAGACTTTGACCGTTGGCATAAAGACGTGCGTTTCTTCGATATTTTCGACGAAACCGGCGAACACAGAGGCAGTTTCTACCTCGATTTATATGCCCGCACAGGTAAACGTGGTGGTGCTTGGATGGATGACTGCCGTGTGCGCCGTCAAACCGCCAATGGATTACAAAAGCCAGTGGCTTATTTGACCTGTAACTTTAATGGCCCGGTCGATGGCAAACCTGCGCTGTTCACCCATGATGAAGTGACAACCCTGTTCCACGAATTTGGCCATGGTATCCACCACATGCTGACCAAAATCGATGTTGCAGGCGTGTCAGGTATCAATGGTGTGCCTTGGGATGCGGTCGAGTTACCAAGCCAATTTATGGAAAACTGGTGCTGGCAGGAAGAGGCATTAGCCGAAATTTCTGGTCACTTCGAAACCGGCGAGCCATTACCTAAAGCCTTGTTAGATAAAATGTTAGCGGCGAAAAACTTCCAATCTGGCATGATGATGTTGCGTCAACTCGAGTTCTCGTTGTTCGATTTTAGAATGCACCACGAATACGATCCAGCTAAAGGCGCGCGTATTCAAGAAACCTTAGACGAAGTGCGTCGTCAGGTGGCCGTATTAACGCCGCCGGATTTTAACCGTTTCCAACATGGTTTTGCCCATATTTTTGCGGGCGGTTATGCCGCAGGTTATTACAGCTATAAATGGGCTGAAGTGCTGTCGGCGGATGCGTTTTCTCGCTTCGAAGAGGAAGGGATTTTCAACCCTGAAACGGGTCGTCGCTTCCTGCACAATATCCTCGAAATGGGTGGTTCAGCCGAGCCGATGGACTTGTTTAAACAGTTTATGGGACGCGAGCCGAATATTGATGCCCTGTTAAGACATTCGGGCATTGCGGCATAGATTTAATGCGTAAGTTATTGCGATAAAAGATAAACTTGCCAATTTTAACTGGCTGGTTATCTCAGGCCAATTAGCTTAGTTGAACGATAAAAAGACGCCTTAGGGCGTCTTTTTTGTGATCTGATTCACGCTTGCCCTGTGGTATGACCTCTGTTAGCCTGTGGCTCTTATTCCAAGGGCGACTGGTTATGAATCTGTATTTTCGTTTGTTTTGGTTGTTATTCTGGCGCACGCGCCATTGTCGTAAGATCGATTTTCTAGGCACAAGCCGTATCACTTATCGTGCTTTACCGAGCGATTGCGACATCAATTTCCATCTGACTAATTCTCGCTATCCCGCGTTTATGGATCTGGCGCGGACTTATATGTTAGCCGAGATGGGTCTGCTAAAACGTTTCTTAAAGTTGAAGTGGATGCCGATAGTTAACGCTGCCGAATTTACCTATATTCGCGATATCAAGCCGCTAAAAACCTTTGAGATTGAAACCAAAGTTGTTGGCTGGGATGAGAAATATTTCTATATTGAACAACGCTTTGTGAGCGAACGTGGCCTACATTGTATCGTCCATGTGCGCGGTGTATTTGTGTGCAAAGGTAAGCAAGTGCCGCTCGATGTGTTAGTGAAAGAGGCGGGTTATACCGATGCCGCACCTGAATTACCGCCAGAAGTCGTGAAGTGGAAAGCATTTTTGCAGTTGAAGAAAGAACGCAATATGTGACTGTGTTGAGGCATGACTTACCCGCTAAGGTATGCCTCTTATTCCCGTCGTTTCCTCCATCTCAGCCAGTAACACTTCTTCTTGTACTAACATCCAAGCGCCACGCAGTTGTGCCTGCTGCCAATAGCGCACGACTTCATCTAAATCCAATAGATTTAAGTGTTGAAAGCTATAACTCAAACAAGGGATTAGGGCGCAGTCGGCTAAGGTAAAACTGTCGCCACAGACCCAATGGTGTTGCGTGAGCTGGGTGTCTAAGCGTTGAAACTGGACCAGTAGTTGCTTCTCTAATTGTTTGATTTCGAACTCGTTGCTGCCCTCGATGTGCTTTAATTTTTCTAATTGAAATAAAGGGTTATTAATATCGTTGTCTATGATGCGATCGAACAAACGCACCTGTAAATTGCGTTGCGGTTCTTGGGGGAGCAACTGGGTACTGTTATTAAAATGCCTATCTAGGTATTCGATAATAATGCTGGACTCGGGGATCAACTGATCATCCTGGGTTTTGAGTAGCGGAACTCTTGCCTGTGGATAGGTTTGGTGAAATTCCTTGCGTGAAAAAGGGTCGCGCAGATCTATGATTCTGGGATAGAAATTGGCCTGCTTTTCATAAAGTGCGATCAACACCTTTTGCGAATAGCGTGATAAGGGATGATAAAAAAGCTCCATAGGCACTCACTCCAAACCCTGTATTTTACTGACTTTACGCCTTAACTTTAGTCGCAATTGAAGCGCTTGCTGTAGGAGTTTTTCTAAAAAATGTAGGGGCAAAGCCAATTTTTTGCGGCAAAGCCAAATGATCCATCAAGGATAAAAATCGGTATTATTAACGACATTTCAAAAGTGTCGGGATTTAATTATTTTAAAGGTAATAATATGAGCCAGTTAGAGCGTTTTTCATCTATTTATGCCAGAGCCTGTGAGCGCAAAGGCGGCCCTGCGGGGCTCGAAGCCTTATTATCTGGTTGCCTGTCCGATGATGAAATTCGCCAGTATCGGGATGCTGAATTATTGTCTGCGATGAGTCGTCAGGTGTTTCAAAGTGGCTTTGTGTGGCGGGTAGTTGTTAATAAATGGCCTGAATATGAGAAGTCATTCTTTGGGTTTGAACCGCATAAAGTCTTGATGTTATCTTCAGAGCAAATTCAAGCGCGGGCGAGTGATGCGACGCTGATCCGCCATTTAAAAAAGACTCAAGCCATTTATGATAATGCTTTAATGATCCACGATATTGCTCGCGAACATGGCAGCTTGGCACAGCTGATCGCCGCTTGGCCGACGCAGGATATTATCGGTTTATGGGCACTGTTGAAGAAACGTGGTACTCGATTGGGCGGCAACACAGGTCCTTATTTTCTGCGCGGTATTGGTAAAGATACCTTCTTGTTAACCGATGATGTGCAAGGCTATTTTAAAGCGCACAAATTGGTCGATGCGGGTTTTACGTCGCAGACAGCGCTTAAACAAGTACAAGCTGTATTTAATCAGTGGCAACAGGAATCAGGGCGTTGTTTGGCCGACATCAGCCGTATTTTGGCCTGTAGTGTAGGTAGTGTAGGGGATAATCGAATTTAGGATATTTAGATTTAGCACTTGTAAGCGCAACATAAAAAAGACCAGCCGCGGGGGCTGGTCAAGGCTCTATTTATCAAGCCACTGGAGTGCCGCAGGGAAGCAGCGAATGAGCGGGAAACGCGACTAACTAAACTTAAAAACTTTTGCTGATGCCAACCACAAATCTGTCATCGAAGATTTCAGTCTGAGTACCATAGACTTTATGGTCGGTATCGACTGTGCTGCCGTGGTAACGGACATCAAAATTAAGCCCGTAGAACATTTTGCTTAGACCTAAGTTCCAGTGCCCCCAACCTTCAGCACCTTCACCGCTCAAGTCTTGATAACCGACAGAGCCTGAGATTTTCACGCCATTATCGAAGTTATAGCTTGGATGTAAGGCGTAGTTCACGCCGTGCCAGCCATCGACTCCAAACCAGTCATCGACTGTGGGCGTGACTTCTAATTGCAGGTTGGCACGGCCAAACTGTTTGCCGACTTTGAGCCAGAGTTCTGTGTAATTTGAATAGGATGCACCCGGGTAGATGTATGAAAATAGCATTACATCATAGGTAAATCCTGAGTCGCCAAATTCACCGGCTTTGCCGATAAAAGGCGCGGTAACTATCTCTAAATTAGGATCGGCAAACTTGATGTTGGAGCTAAATACCCCTGCATACCAACCTTCATTATGATTCCAGCTTAAGGTGCCTTGCACTACGGGGATATCACCATCTAAGGTTTCAGATTCACCGCGGAATACATAATCGGAGGCAAAGTTAACATTGGCATTAATCGTACCGCCTAAGAGCTGGTTGTCATCGGCCGCTTGGACAGTCATAGCAAGGGAAAGTAACGCCCCGCTAAGCAAAAATGTAGTGCGAGTCTTCATAATCATCATCTCAAAATTATTTCAAAATATTGGGAGTTGTTAGCGCACCATTATCGTAAAAATAAGTTGTGAATAGCCGTGATGCTTGGAATGAACCAATCACGAAAATATGTGAATGAATATGAACAAATGCGTTTTAAAGCGAGGAGTTTTTAGCTTTGTAAGCAATATTCGTCATTAAAGAAGTGTTATTTGTGGGAGTCTGAGTTTCATTTAATGGGGTATTAAACTGGATTTCGGGTTTGCTCCGCCTATGGGGAATCACTAAAATAACCCGCTCAGTATGATTTGAGACGGTTAATTTTATTGTTGTGGGTTTGACTTAAACCATTGGCACCGCATTTCGACCATATTAAGCGGTTTGAGGTAACAAATTGCACATTAATCCGCTAAATGATGTTTTTTACGCGCTGGCAGTCTGAAGCCAATTCTTTGCTTACTCTCTTTCGGTATTATCAGTTTTAATAGGGTCGTTTTTAACGGCTAGATGCTGAGAGTGGCCTGAGTAAAAACAGCAGCGCTGTGTTTTCGTCTCTATGTACAAATTATTGCAACAAGTGGCGGTTAAGCTAACGCCGTTGAGCTGTGTGCCTTGGCCTGCGCTAAGTGTAGAATATGAACAGATTTGCAACATATTCAATATGGAGTAGGCTTATTGGGTGTTTTACGGCATATCCCTCTAACAATGTTGCTCAAAGTTAACGGGATTCTTAAATCGAATAACAATTCGATGAATATAGTAATGCCGAATGAGTGAAAATTTTCATTAGTTTACAATTTAGTTTCGTTATCTTCCTTGTTGATTCATATAGGCTATGAGATAAATAACGGATTTGATTTTAGTTACAATTACGGCTCGTGTCAGCGCAATAAGTGTACTGGTATGTGGGCAGTTAATATTTGAAGGAGTTCTCATGCGGCAGACAATTAAACTTGCCTCAGTTATAAGCGTGGCGTTATGGATGGCAGCTTGCAGCCCTCAAGAAGAGAAAGCTCAGGCGGGCGCTGGCCCACGTAGTATGGAAGTGGGAATCCTTAATGTTGTTGCCCAGCCACAAGTGATTCAGGTGGAATTACCTGGACGCAGTAAAGCTTTCCTCGAGGCTGAAGTTCGTCCACAGGTTAACGGTATTATCACTAAGCGTAGTTTTGTTGAAGGCGGCAATGTGAAACAGGGTGAATCCTTGTATCAGATTGACTCTTCAACTTACAAAGCTGCGTTAGTCAGTGCCAATGCCGATTTAGCCAGAGCCAATGCGGGTTTAGCCTCAGCAAAAGCTAAGGCGGCACGTTATCAGCAACTGGTGAAAACCAACGCCATCAGTAAGCAAGAATTTGATGAAGCTGAAGCGGCTTACAAAGAAGCATTAGCGAATGTCACAGTGGCAGAAGCTGCGATCAACACAGCTAAAATCAACCTGCAATACACTGAAGTATTAGCGCCTATCTCTGGTCGTATCGGTAAATCGAGTGTGACTGCGGGTGCGTTAGTGACTGCCAACCAAAGCCAAACATTGGCGACGATTCAACAACTTGATCCTATCAATGTGGATATCGCGCAATCGAGTGCGCAGTTGTTACGTCTTAAGGCTAAGTTGAAGCAAGGTAAGCTACAAGCGTCAGAAAATGCAGACGTGCAATTGTTGCTCGAAGATGGCAGTCAATACAGTCATCCGGGTAAGTTGCAGTTCGCTGAAGTGAGTGTGGATCCAAACACTGGTTCAGTTATTCTGCGCGCTGAATTTCCTAACCCTGAAGGTATCTTATTACCGGGTATGTATGTTCGCGCTATGTTAAATGCGGGCACGGACCCACAGGCTATCTTAGTTCCGCAAAAAGCGATTACGCGTAACTCTAAAGGTGAAGCTGTGGCTATGGTGGTGAATGACCAAGGTTTAGTCGAAGCGAAAACTGTGACGACCGCTGAAGTGATTAACAACCAATGGCGAGTCACTTCTGGTTTAGCTGTGGGCGATAAATTAATTGTGGAAGGATTACAGAAAGTTCGTCCCGGCGCTCCAGTAACCACCAAAGTTATTTCTGAAACGCAAGCACAATAGGGCATAGCTATGGCACGTTTTTTTATTGATCGCCCCATCTTTGCGTGGGTGATCGCCTTGATTATTATGCTGGCGGGGATCCTCTCGATCCGCTCGCTGCCAGTGTCTCAATATCCTAACATTGCACCACCGACCGTAGTGATCAGTGCTAACTATCCTGGCGCTTCCGCTAAGATCGTTGAAGATTCTGTGACTCAGGTGATTGAGCAACGCATGACGGGTATCGATCATCTCCGTTATATCGCCTCAGCCAGTGACAGTTTTGGTAATGCTGAGATCACTTTAACCTTTAACGCTGAAGCCGATCCGGATATTGCACAGGTTCAAGTACAGAACAAGTTGCAGGGCGCTATGACCCTGTTACCGCAAGAAGTGCAGGCGCAAGGGGTTAACGTTAACAAGTCGAGTTCTGGCTTCTTAATGGTATTAGGCTTCGTATCGACTGATGGTTCGTTAGATAAGGGCGATATCGCCGACTATGTTGGTGCGAACATCCAAGATCCTATGAGCCGTGTTCCTGGTGTAGGTGAAATTCAGCTGTTCGGTGCCCAATATGCGATGCGTATATGGCTAGATCCGTTGAAGTTGACTCAATATAACTTAACTAGCTTAGATGTTATTGCGGCGATTCGTTCTCAAAACGCTCAAGTCTCCGCTGGACAGTTAGGCGGCGCGCCATCTGTGGCTGGCCAAGAGCTGAACGCGACCGTATCGGCGCAAAGTCGTTTACAAACGGCTGAAGAATTCCGCAAGATTATCCTTAAATCGGATATTTCAGGTGCAAATGTCTTCCTCGGTGATGTGGCGCGAGTTGAGTTAGGTTCTGAAAGTTATGCCGTGGTGTCACTGTATAATGGTCAACCTGCAACAGGGTTAGCGATTAAACTGGCAACGGGTGCTAACGCGCTGGATACAGCATCAGCAGTCCGTGAAAAAATCGATGAGATGAAGCCCTTCTTCCCGCAGGGATTAGAAGTCGTTTATCCATACGATACAACGCCTTTCGTTGAGCAATCTATCGAAGGTGTGGTGCATACCTTGCTTGAAGCTATCGTACTTGTGTTCGTTATCATGTACCTCTTCCTGCAAAACTTCCGTGCAACCTTGATCCCGACTATTGCAGTGCCTGTGGTATTGCTGGGTACCTTTGCGATTCTATCGATGGCGGGTTTCTCGATTAACACCCTAACCATGTTCGCTATGGTGCTCGCCATCGGTTTGCTGGTGGACGATGCGATTGTGGTGGTGGAAAACGTCGAGCGGGTGATGTCCGAAGAGGGCTTAAGTCCACTCGAAGCGACGCGTAAGTCGATGGATCAAATTACCGGTGCCTTAGTCGGTATTGGTCTGACCCTATCTGCTGTGTTTGTACCTATGGCATTTATGTCAGGTTCAACGGGTGTGATTTACCGTCAGTTCTCTATCACTATCGTCTCTGCGATGGCGCTGTCTGTTCTGGTGGCGTTGATTTTAACGCCAGCACTGTGTGCGACTATGTTAAAGCCAGTCAAGAAGGGCCATGGTCACATAGAAACAGGCTTCTTCGGTTGGTTTAACCGTACTTTCGACAAGCTGACTAATCGTTATGAATCGAGCGTAGCCGGTATCATCAAACGCAGCTTCAGAGTGATGACGATTTATGTTGTGCTGGTGATTGCAGTGGGTTGGATCTTCATACGTATGCCTACTGCCTTCTTGCCAGATGAAGACCAAGGTATTTTGTTTACCCAAGCGATTTTGCCGACTAACTCAACCCAAGAAAGCACCCTAAAAGTATTGGAGAAAGTGTCTGATCACTTTATGGCTGAAGAAGGCGTGAGATCGGTATTTAGCGTGGCGGGCTTCAGTTTTGCGGGTCAAGGGCAAAACATGGGTATCGCTTTCGTTGGCTTGAAGGATTGGTCTGAGCGTGAAGCGCCAGGCATGGATGTTAAGTCTATTGCGGGTCGTGCCATGGGTGTGTTCGGCCAAATGAAAGATGCCTTAGTTTTCGCCTTCGTACCGCCTGCGGTTATCGAGTTGGGTACGGCGAACGGTTTCGACATGTACTTGCAGGATAAGAACGGCCAAGGTCACGAGAAGTTAGTGGCGGCACGTAACCAACTACTGGGCATGGCGGCACAGAATCCAAATTTGGTGGGTGTGCGTCCTAACGGCCAAGAAGATGCGCCGATTTATCAATTACATGTAGATCACGCTAAGTTAAGCGCGTTAGGCATTGAAATCACCAATGTGAACAGCGTGCTTGCCACGGCTTGGGGTGGTTCTTATGTGAACGACTTTATCGACCGCGGCCGCGTGAAGAAAGTGTATGTGCAAGGTGATGCCCAGTATCGTATGCAACCAGGAGATTTAGACACTTGGTATGTGCGTAATAACAAGGGCGACATGGTGCCATTCTCAGCCTTTGCGACGGGTACATGGGAATACGGTTCCCCACGTCTAGAGCGCTTTAACGGCTTGCCGTCGATGAACATTCAGGGTGCTACGGCTCCTGGGTTCAGTACCGGCGCGGCGATGGAAATCATGGAAGACCTTGCTAAGCAGCTTCCTCCTGGTTTTGGTGTTGAGTGGAACGGCTTATCGTACGAAGAGCGTCTATCGGGTAACCAAGCGCCTGCGCTGTATGCCTTGTCGATCTTAGTGGTATTCCTCGTACTCGCTGCACTCTATGAGAGCTGGTCGGTGCCGTTTGCCGTTGTGCTTGTGGTGCCACTCGGGATCATCGGTGCCTTGATTGCAATGAACGGTCGCGGCTTGCCAAACGACGTATTCTTCCAAGTGGGACTGTTAACCACAGTAGGTTTGGCAACTAAGAATGCCATCTTGATTGTGGAATTCGCGAAAGAGTTCTACGAGAAAGGTTCTGGCTTAGTCGAGGCGACCCTGCATGCGGTACGTGTACGTTTGCGCCCTATTTTGATGACGTCTCTTGCCTTTGGTTTAGGTGTTGTGCCGTTAGCCATTAGCTCGGGTGTGGGTTCTGGTAGCCAAAACGCCATTGGTACTGCGGTACTTGGCGGTATGATGAGCTCGACCTTCCTAGGTATTTTCTTCGTACCATTATTCTTCGTGATAGTGGAGCGTATCTTCAGTAAGCGTGAGAAGAAAGCTAAAGAAGAGAAGCCAAGCTCAGCTGAATAAGCTCAGTCGTTTCTAAACTAAAGCCCTGCAATAGCGGGGCTTTTTGCTATTTTAATGCTTGTTAGTTATAAAGATGGATAGGCTCTGTACGCGAGTTCTGGCATATTGCACTTAGGCCGTTAAGAGGACGAAACATGGATGATGCAGCATTGGAATTGCAAAAATTAGATGCACTACTTGCTAAGGGTAAGTGGTACTTTATTTTGGTCTTTGGCGTACTTTACTGGGGTATGCTGACGTCCCTCGTGGTCGCCTTAATCCATTATTTTATCTTGGGCGATCCATTCTGGGCGGAACTGCAAAGGGCACTCTATATTTATCCCATTAGCGGCATTTTATTTGGTTGGTTTGCGTGGGTGCAGATTCATCGTAAGCGAGATAAACTGCACGCTCAATAGCATCAATAGTTCTGGTTAAGCTGAGTATAGGGGTGACATGGTGTTTTCGTGGGGTAATCTTGCCGCTAAGCAACTTATCGTTGGGATGATATGCCATAGTATCGCGCTGGCGTTTTTGGCCTATGGTGTATATGCGTTTTACTTGCCGGCGCTTGCTGTGCCCGAGTTAACCCGCTGCGTCGGTGCCGCCGTGTTATTTGTCGGCATGGGGTTAACCCCGCAGTTATTTTTTATGTCAGTGAGCCAAATAGTGTCGCAAGCTAAGGACACGCCAGAAAAATCCACACTGCAGACCTATGTGTTTAATCTAGGCATGTTTTTGCTCATTTGCAGTCTGTTGATGGAATGGTTATACGACTAAATCTACGGGTTTCAGTGGATCAACCCGATAAAGCAAGGGCGTCGACTTGATCATCGACGCCCTTTTTATTGAGACTAAGGCGTGTAGTAAGTCGCTGCCCCCGGCCCGACTGGCAGACCAAAACCAAATACCCACAGGAAGAAGAACGCTGTCCAACCCACGAAAAACACCAGAGTGTACGGCAGCATAGTGGCGATCAGCGTGCCTATACCGAGGTTTTTCTGGTAACGACAGGCGACCGCTAATATCAAACCGAAGTAGCTCATCATAGGCGTGACTAAGTTAGTCACTGAGTCCCCAATACGGTATGCCGCTTGAATCGTTTCGGGCGCATAACCGACCAGCATCAGCATAGGCACAAAAATAGGAGCGGTAATGGCCCATTGCGCCGAGGCGCTGCCGAGCATCAAGTTGATAAAGCCGCAAAGCATAATAAAGAACAGGAACACAATAGGGCCAGTCAAGCCTATGGATTGCAGCCCATCGGCCCCTAACACTGCGAGTACCGCGCCTAAATTACTCCAGTTGAAGAAGGCGACAAACTGCGCGGCGAAGAAGACGAGTACGATGTACATGCCCATAGTGCTCATGCTGTGGGACATGGCATTGATGACATCTTTATCATTTTTGATGCTGCCCACTATTTTGCCGTAAATAAAGCCCGGTATGGCAAAACAAATAAAGATGAAGGCGACTATACCCTTAAGGAAGGGCGAACCTGAGATAAGGCCAGTTTCTGGATGACGCAGCGGCGCACCTTCGGGGACGACTGAAAGCGCTAGGATAACGGCGAGCACTAACATAGATAACCCCGCCCATTTTAAGCCACGCTTTTCAATCTCACTAACGCTCTCCATCGATTGCAGTACGCTTTCATCCGCATCATCACCTTGGTATTTGCCTAACTTAGGCTCGACGATTTTCTCGGTAACAAAGGCGCCGAGGAAAGTGATCACAAAGGTGGAAACAAACATGAAGTACCAGTTCACTTCTGGGCCGACGTTGTACTCAGGATCTATCATGCGCGCCGCAGCTTCGGTAATGCCTGATAATAAGGGATCGACAGTACCCAGTAACAAGTTTGCGCTATAGCCTCCTGAAACCCCCGCAAAGGCGGCGGCTAAACCGGCCAGAGGATGGCGACCAAGGGAGTGGAAAATCATCGCCGCCATAGGGATTAACACCACATAGCCAAGCTCGGCGGCCGTGTTGGACATAATGCCGGCAAAGACTATGGTCACAGTAACCAATCGCTTTGAGGCGCCCATGACTAAGGCGCGCATAGCGGCGGATAATAAGCCGGAACGTTCTGCAATCCCGACGCCGAGTAGTGCGACGAGCACAGTGCCAAGCGGCGTAAAACCAGTAAAGTTAGTCACCAGATGCGAGACTATCATCCGCAAGCCTTCGGCGTTCATTAGGCTTACCACATGGATTAAACCATCGGCACTGCGGCCGTGGGAACCAATAGGTCTTGGGTCAACAACGGTCAGGCCAAAGTAACCCGCGATACCTGAAATGACGACCACAGCGACACAGAACAGTGCGAAAAGGGTGATTGGGTGGGGAAGAAGATTACCTAAGCGTTCAACAATATTGAGAAAACGCACAAACCAACCACTGGTGCTGATATCGCCATGTTGTGGATTTGGCTCAGGAGCCTTTTTTGGGGGGATATCACCGGAATTAAAACTCATCGTACTTCCTTTATGTCGACCTTTGCGCAGCGCACTATCTTTTACCCTAGAACTGGCGCGAGGCGTTGCCGACGGCCGATGACGTGGCTGAGGGAGATTACTCTGGCTGCAAATACTCTGGGTGAAAGCTAAGGTAAAAGTTAAAAAATTAGCCGGAAAGTATGATTGTTAAGTTTTAATTGAAACTTAAATGTTGCGATGGGCGATATTGAAGCGGTTAGGAAAAAATAGGATAAAAAAATGGACTCTCGAGGAGTCCAGTATTCACGAGCAAAATTGGATGCTCTAATGTTGTGCCAATACACTATAGACCTTGTTTGCTGTATCGGAGCTGAATATCGTTAAATTTATATTTTAATTGCGCTTTTTAATGTGCCGGATCACAGTTTACCGCCTAAAGAGGCGAGTTTTGCTGGTGGGTGAAACTCCAGATAGCCACTTTTACCATTGCCAGCTCTGACCAGCGAATAATTTCATCGCCTTAACCTGTGCCATAGGTGAAATTTCCACTCATTTATGATTAGCTGTATCCTGTTAACAAGAATAAGAAACCTAAGGATGGAAGATGGAAAAATTGTTATTGGGATTAACGCTGATTTTTATCGTGACCTATCTTTGGTACGTCAGTTTAGTCAAAAAGCGCAATACCGCACTCGAGGCCCTGTCGGGTATCGATGTACAACTTACTAAGCGTGCCGATCTTGTGCCTAATATTCTAAAAATCGCTAAACGATTTATGGATCATGAAAAGTCGTTGCTCACTGAAATCACCGAATTACGTACTCAGCTTAGCCGTAATTATAACAAGGCTGATCCGAGTGCCGTTAAAGAGCATTTAGTTCAGGCTGAGCAGTTGAACGACAAAATGGGCGCCTTGATGGTGAATGTGGAGAACTATCCTGAGCTCAAGTCCGACAACACTATGCTGCAGGCGATGCAGACCTATAACGAAGTCGAAGCGCATATCTCCGCTGCGAGACGTTTCTATAATTCGGCAGTGTCAGAGCTTAACACTGCTGTTGAAATCTTCCCTGGCTCGATTATCGCTTCAATGGCGAGTATTAAAGTTATGCCTTTTTATGAAGTGAGCGAAGCGGCAAAAGCGCCCATAGATGCGGCCGAATACTTGTAAGCCTAGCTGTGCAGGGTGAGCTATCACCCTGCAATACTATGATATCAATATGAATATTTTAACCTTCATTTTAGGTAGCCCGATTCAAACTTATCGGGGTCATGTTGGTTTGTCTGCGGATTTGGATGAACTTCCTCAACTCGAAGCGTATTACGAAGAACACCTCGCCCCCATTAGTCGTAAATATGAAAATAAGCGTGTGGCCTGTCTGAAGGCGGCGCGTAAACGTTTATATTTGAGTTTAATGATAGTGCTTGGGCTGAGCTTGCTCACCGTTATTGGCTACTACAGTGGTCGCGCGTATTTCCCGCCTTTACCTTTGCTTGCTTTAGTTGGGTTGAGCTGGTGGAGCTTTGCGCCGACTCGAGATTTTAAACATCTGGTTCAACGGGATATTTATCCACTGATGTTTAAATATTTCGGTGATGATTTTGTTTATAGCCGCGAAATGCGCCTCGATATGAATCGACTCGTTGCGGCTAAAGTATTACCGCAATACGATAAAGTCAGTTTCGGTGACTATATTCAGGGCCGCTATAAAGGCGTTGAGCTAACTGTAAATGAACTCACCTTGACCAAGAATGTGCAAGTCGAAGAACTGGATTCTAGTACCCATAGGCGCAGAACCGTTACCCGCACCGAAACCCAGTTTAGTGGCTTAGTGGTTGAGCTAAGTAGCCATAAAGCGTTTATCGGCCACACTGTGGTGCTGAGGGATCGCGGTGGCTTAGCGAATTTCCTGTCCGACAGCCATGCTGGACTGGTGCGAGTGAAACTTGAAGATCCGCAATTCGAAAAAGAGTTCGATGTATTTTCAACGGATCAAGTGGAGTCTCGCTATTTGCTCAATACGGCATTTATGGAGCGCTTACAGGAACTTGCCAAGCATTTTGGTGGAAATATTCAATGCGCTTTCTTTCGCAACAAGTTGATTATGTTCCTGCCAAATCGCAGAACGCGTTTTCAAATGCAGTCCATTTTTAATGGCGCGACCTTTTCAGCAGAATTTAGTCAGATAAACCGAGAGATGAAGCAACTCTTTGCTATTATTGAAGTACTTAAACTTAATCAGCACACTGGACTTTGATGTTGCTCACTCGCTCAGCACCGACTCGTACACAAATGGCAGCGGCCTTTTTATCGCCTCGCCGCCTTGCCGTGTTGGGTCTGTGTTTATGGCTGATATCGAGTCTGATGACGAGTATAAAAGCGGAGGAGGCGAGCGTTAAAGCTAAGCCGCGTATCGTTGCTAGATATTCAGAGAGCGGCATCGTCAGCCGTGAAGGCTTAGAAAAACTCAAGATTTATCAATACCAACAAGCCAATGGCGTCACTGTATTTACCGACAAAGCCCCTGCCAATAACCCGTATCAAATTCTGTTGTATGACTGTTTCGCCTGCCGCCCCGACTCGACTATAGATTGGAATGGTATCCGTTTATTTACCGCTAATTATGATGCCCTGATCACCCGCGCTGCCCATAAACATCAACTTGACCCCGCCTTGATCCGCGCCGTGATCCACGCAGAGTCAGCCTTTAATGCGCGTGCATTGTCGCGTACTGGCGCGATGGGATTGATGCAATTAATGCCAGAAACGGCTAAAGAAATGGGTGTAGCAAACGCGTTTTTACCCGAAGAAAATATCTTAGGTGGCAGTAAGTATCTTGCGCAAATGCTAAAACAGTTTAACGGGGATGTGGCCTTGGCCTGCGCGGCCTACAATGCGGGGCCAACAACTGTGGTGCAGTACAATGGCATTCCGCCCTATCCTGAAACTCAAGCTTATGTTGAGCGTGTGAAAATTCTATTGAAGCGTTATCGCGAGCAGAAGGGCGTTTAGCTGTAGACTTTGTGAACTAAAATCAAGCGGCGAAAACCTGAGATCATCGCCGCCATTTGAGTAGAAGGTTATTCGCCGACTTCCCATTTTACTGTGATATTACCGTCCGCTTGTCCGAGCGTCTTACCTAAGCAATCCATTAATTCGGTTGCGATTTCATCTAACTGCCAAGGCGGATTGATAATCCATAACCCTGCCGCTGTCATGCCAAACTCATCCGAATCGGGTTTAATCGCCTGCTCAATTCTTAGCTGACGTTTAATACCACTGCTGGCGAGGCGCGATAACATGCCTTCGGTCTGAGCGCGATTTACCACTGGATACCAAAGCATAAACACGCCCGTAGCAAAACGTTTATGCGCTTTGATCAGGGTTTCGGCTACATCTTGATAGTCGGTTTTCATCTCGTAGCTAGGATCGACAAGCACCAGAGCGCGGCGCTCTAGGGGTGGCACTGCGGCGATAAGGCCTTTTAAACCATCACCTTTGATCACTTTTACTTGTCTGTCTTCGCAAAAATAATCGTCCAGCAACACATAATCAGTGCTGTGCAGCTCGTGCAGTACCATGCGATCTTTAGGCCCTAATTCCATATCTATAATGGCGGGCGAACCTGGGTAGAAGTTGAGTTCGTCAGGATTTTCTTCATTAAAATGACGCACGGCGGCGACATAGTCCTGCAGCGATTGCGGCAGATCAGTTTTATCCCAAAGCTTAGCTACACCTTCGAGGTATTCACCGGTTTTTTGTGCAAATTCATCGCTTAAAGCATAACCACCCGCGCCCGCATGGGTATCGATATACACGAGTGGTTTGTCTTTCTTGTGCATCAGCTGCAAGGTTTGAAGCAAGATGGCGTGTTTCAACACATCGGCATAATTGCCAGCGTGATAACCATGGCGGTAACTTAACATGGGGGATCCTAGTAATTTGCAAACAAAGCAAAGAGAGACAAATGCCAGTCGCTAATTATACCTGCGATGCTTGTAGGCGTAAATTTAATGCCTCAGTTGGCGCTCTGTTTATTAGCAAACCAGTGTGTGGGGGTTTGCATTTGAAAGGTTTTCAGCCATAGATTCGCGGGGGCGGGTTTGCCAAATAGATAGCCTTGAAATTGTTCACATCCTAACGCTGTGAGTTGCAATAACTGGGCTTCGGTTTCGATACCTTCGGCAATGACGTTGAGTTTTAAGCTCTTAGCTAACAGGATGGCGGCATTCACAATTTGGGTATGGCGTTCACTAATGCCCATTTGACTGACAAAGCAGCGGTCGATTTTTATCGTGTCGGCACTGATATCAATGAGTTGGCTTAATGACGCATGGCCAGTGCCAAAATCGTCAATGGCGATAGACACTCCCATGCGAGCTAAGGTGTTTAGGCGTCGGCCCGTTTCTTTATGGGTTGAAAATACTGAGGTTTCAGTGATTTCAATCTCCAATAATGGGATGAGTTCGGGGTGATTCATATAGGTTTGGATCAACACCTTAAAGAAGCGATCCGATAAAATATCTTGCCCAGATAAGTTGAAGGCAATCCTGACCAGTGGCACATTTTTTGGCCAAGAACGGATCAGTTGCAGTAATTGCCTAAAGACTTTTATCGCAAAAATCGCCTGCAATTGGGATGACTCTATGATGGGGATAAACGTGTTTGGCATAATCATAGTGCCGTCTTCATCGAACATTCGTGCCAGTGCTTCAAAGCTAATAATGTGGCCATCGGCCATCACTTTAGGCTGGAGCCACATTTCAAGGCGATTATGTTTTAATGCATCACGAATTCTGGCTTTCTGTGATGAGGCTTCGAGAAGATTATTAATTAAACCAATGTAATACACCATTACTGGGCTAGCTTGGGTTGTTTGTTTAATGGCAATTAAACATTGCTCTGCGGCTTGCTGCGGTGAGGCTTTATTACCCGAACTGCAACCGACTCGGCACTCGAGATGATATTCAATCTGTTGTTCATGTTTGAGCTGCAGGTTCGTTGGAATACGCTCGCGTAATTGTAGCGCGAGGTTTTCGGGGGAGATCAGCGGCAGGCTGGTAAACTCAAGCGCAAACGAGGCTCCCCTAAAACGGTATATTTTTGCGTGGTGACCAAAGCGATTTTTGAGTTCGGTTGCAAAGGCTTTTAGGATGGCATCTCCGACGCTGATCCCGAAGGCGGCATTGATTTGACTCAGGTTATCAATTTTGACTATGGCAACTGTCATATCCAAATGGATTGTGCTTGGGGCTGGGTTATACCAGTGATTCTCGTTGGGTAATCCGGTCACTAAATCATAGAAATGTGTGCTGATATGGTGCTTTTTAAGTCGGCTTAGTTCAATTGCATGGTTGGTCTGTTCAGTGACATCGTGGCAGTGAAACAACAAAGTGTCATGGTGCTCTAATGAGGCTTTCTGCAGCAGATATTTAATACTGTTATTGTTCTTTAAATGGGTCGGAAACGCGGCCGCCAGTAAATTTGTGCTGGTATCTTCGGTAAGTTCAAAAATGTCACATAGGCGAGTGCGGTTTAGTGTGACCTCTCCGGCGATTTCTTTGGCCGCATTATTCAGGTTGAGAATCACGCCGTCCTCATTACAGAAGAAGGAAGCGGTGCCATTATTTTCAAAGATTTCAGCATATTGATCTAAGGTACGCTGCAGAGCATTTTGATGCTGGATCATTTGCTGCGCATGGACTTTCTGGGTTTTTAGCAAGCGCATTGCTGACAAGGGAATACAGATATTAAAAAAGACAAACAGTAAACCATTCAGATAAGCGTGGGTCGCAGGCAGACTGATATCAATATCAATAATCGGGGGAATATTTTGGTTACGCAGTAGCAGTAAAAAAGGCAATACATTAAAAAACATCATAATAACGGCTACTTTTCTGCCAAATAGAAAAAGCGCCATTAAGGGAAGGGTATATAAGAAGGTAATCCCTGCCTGGGATAAGTTAAAATCTGGGATAAACAAGAGTATAGAAATACAGGCGGCAATGACCATAGCCAGCAGGCTTATTGAACTGGCGAGTAAATATTTGCGGGTAAACCATAGAGCCAAAAACAGCACAGTTAGAAAACTGACCGTAATGCTGATAATAAAAGCTAGGTTTAACTCATACGCAATTAAAGAGCTATGCAGCACTATGCTAGTGGTCAAAATCGCGCCACTGAGCAGAATAATCCGCAATAAGCTGGTTTTTAATATTGTTCTATCAGGATTTAAAAAGTCTTGATCCCTAATAAACAAAAAACCTTTTAGCCATTGAAGCAAAAAGAGTCCTTATCCCATACGGAAGTCACGCAGGTTGACTGGGGATATAACATATAACATAAATCACTAAATTGTTATACAAATAGATTACTGTCTTTATAAATCAGTGGATTACAATGTGATGCCTGTTTGAATCGTTAAGGGGGCACTGCGACAAATTGACTAAGACAGTGATGAGTTTGGTGATGTGATTTGCTGACTAGCATATTCATAAACGAGATTTTTAGGCATAATGGCCATCATTTTCGTTGGTTAGAAGACAGCCTGTGACCCCGATTTTTTTCAATCAGCAATACCCAACACTTGTGGATATTTGTGCACGTTGGCAACTCGTCTACGATGCGAATGCGACCTTCGAATTACGTTTTGAATCAGATGCTTTATCACTGCATAAACGCGATGAGCCTAAGCTCGACGGTATAGTGGTGGACTTTGTGACTGGCGCTGTCGCCCATAGGCGTAAGTTCGGTGGTGGTCGCGGCCAATCCATCGCTAAAGCCGTGGGATTAAAGCAAGGGGTTACACCGAGTGTGGTTGATGGCACTGCGGGTTTAGGGCGCGATGCCTTTGTACTTGCAAGCCTTGGTTGCACTGTGACTATGGTTGAGCGTCATCCTGTGGTTGCGGCATTGCTTGAAGACGGCCTGCGTCGCGCCTATCAGGATGCTGAAATCGGCGATTGGATGCGTGAGCGGATGCGTCTGTTCCACGGTTCGAGCCTTGAAGCTCTATCTAAATTGGCACAAGAGGTGGATGTGGTGTACCTCGACCCTATGTATCCCCACCGCGATAAATCGGCCCTCGTTAAAAAGGAAATGCGGGTATTCCAATCCTTAGTCGGTGCCGATTTAGATGCCGATGGTTTACTCGCCCCCGCTTTAGCTTTAGCAACGAAACGTGTCGTCGTTAAGCGCCCAGACTATGCCGAAGATTTGGACGGGGTTAAGCCTAATACAGTTATTGAAACCAAGAAAAACCGTTTTGATGTATACGTAAAAGCCGCGATGAAATAGCGAAGGTTTTTGTTTAAAGAGAATATTCAGCGCTGCTACGGAGCGCGCACTTTGGATTTGACTACAATTCTCGACTTCGCTAAAGTCGCCATCTGATTAGATTTTTGGTTATCTGCAATGTTGTACATCCTATTCAAGAAATTTGTCAGGAGACTTTGCTCCGCGCACTAACACGGTGAAGTGTTGCTCGGAGCTTGATGTTTTCTGAATCTTCATCAGCTGCAAGGTGATTTCCCGTCTTTAAGTGGGAGATGTGCTTGTATCTGAACATTGCAGAAACTTAGCCGACGATGATGCTTCATCGTCGGCTTTTTTGTGTCTGATGAAAGTCAGAAGCAAAGTTTCAATGTTTCTTGAAACGAGGGGCCGGTATATCAACTGCCGCCCCTCGTTTTTTTTGGATGTAATACAATGAGTTTACTCAAAGTTCATAATCTGACTTATCACATCGGTGATAAAACCTTGTACCAGAATGCTGATTTCCATCTCTTTCCCGCTGAGCATGTTGGGGTTACTGGGAGTAATGGCGTAGGTAAAAGTACCTTACTTAAATTACTGCAAACACAGTTACTGCCAGATAGTGGCGATATCATTTGGCGACCCTCTGTGAAAGTAGGGTATTTGGACCAACACGCCCAAATGGATGCCCAGATCCAAGTTCGTGATTACCTTAAAACCGCCTTTTCTGAGCTGTACTTACTTGAAGCAGAAATGATGGCGATATACGCATGCGTCGAAAAAAGCGCAGATGATAGCTACCTTGTGCGCGCCGCTGACATTCAGACCCAGCTCGAGAGTCAGTCATTTTACCAAATTGAGAGCCATATCGATGCGGTCGCAGACGGACTCGGCATTACTCAGTTTGGTATGCACACAAGGCTTGGCGAGTTAAGTGGTGGGCAGCGTCATAAGGTGATGTTGGCGTCGTTGCTGTTGATGTCACCGGACGTGTTATTGCTGGATGAGCCAACCAACTATTTAGATAGTGTTCATATTCAATGGTTAGCCGACTACCTTACTGATTTTAATGGTGCCTTTATGGTGGTGTCGCACGATCACGCCTTTTTGAATCGTATTGCCACTAGTATTTGCGACATAGATAGACAACAGATCCGCAAATACAAAGGTAATATCGATAAGGCTATGGCGCAAAAAGTTAGCGATGGTGCGGCTCATGCTAAGCAATATCTGGCGCAGAAAAAACACATAGATAAACTGGAGCAGTTCATTGCGAAAAATGGCGCTGGCGTCAATGCCAGCATTGCCAATGGTCGTAAAAAACAGCTAACCCGCATGACGAAGCTCGCCGCGCCGGAATTAAATAAGCCCATATCGATAGCGTTTAAACATACGACTCATAATGCCCAGCAAGTGCTGAGTGCAACTGACCTGCTAATTGGTTATTCGCGGCCACTGCTCCCCACTATCGCACTTAACATTAGCCGCGGCGAAAAGGTGCTGATCACAGGTTTTAACGGCATAGGTAAATCTACCTTGTTGAAAACCTTGGTGGGTGAGTTGGCGCCAGTTGCTGGGCAGATAGCAATTTCTACGGGGGTCAAACTTGGCTATTTTGAGCAGGAATTACATTGGCCATATCCAGACGCCACAGCAGCCAATCTCATTAAATCTGCATGTGGTGGGCTCGATGATAAAGCGGTCAGACAACAATTAGCCCAGTTTGGGGTGTCAGGAAAACTCGCTATGCAGCCTATTAGTACCCTTAGTGGCGGTGAGCAAACGAAGGTAAAGCTTTGCCGATTGGCACAAAATCCGACTAACTTGTTAGTACTGGATGAGCCTACAACACATTTAGATGTCACTGTAAAAGCAGCACTTAAGCAGGCCTTGATTGAATACTCTGGGACTATCATTGTGGTGTCTCATGAGCGTAGTTTTGTCGCCGACTGGCCAGACAAAATTGTGGACATTCAAACCATTATCACCGCACAAGATGCTGAAATTATTTAGGTTATCAAACCATGTTATTAAAAGTTTTATTATTTTTCATTGCTTTTTTAGTCGGTGCAGATGAGCTGATGCTAGGGCCAATCTTAGTACCTATTGGTTATGATTTAGGAGTTCAACCTGAACGCGTGACCTTATTCATTACCGCCTATAGCGTGGCGCTGGCGATAGTGGCACCAGCACTGGGCGTGTTATCTGACCGCCTTGGACGCATGCGAGTGATGTTACCTGCAGCCTTACTGTTTGGCGCGGCTTCTATCACAACCGGATTGGTTAGCTCATTTGAGTGGGGGCTGACGACACGGGTACTGACGGGTATTGCTAGCGCAGGCATGTTACCGATTGCTTTTGCGATGGCCGCAGATGCTTCAACTAACGCTAGCAACGATGCGATGAAGCGTATCGCATGGGTTCAATCAGGGCTGACGCTTGGTATGATCTCTAGCCCAGCGCTTGGGGCATTGTTGGCTGAATGGCTCTCTTGGCGCGCCGCGTTTATGGTACTTGGCGTGTGTGCTTGGTGTGTTGCTGGCGCGCTCGCCGTGGTTTTCGTTCGCAGTAAAACTGTTGAAGCTCCCGCTATCCATGATGGCGATGAAAAGGTCACTAAAATCTGGGCTATTCCGGGTGCTACTGGCGCCTTGCTGGCGATGTTTTTCGGCCTTGGCGGAGGCATCGGGTTATTCAATTTAATTGGGCAGCATTTACGCGACACGTTAGGCATGAGTATTTGGTCCGTGGGTGTTATGTATGCTGTGTTAGGGGGGAGTAGCGTTATCGGCAATATGTTAATGCCGCGCGTGGCGGGCCGACTTGAAAGCGGCCGCCAAGTTATGCGACTGGCGTTAATTGCGTGCCTTATTGTCAGCATTGGGTTTTATCTGTATCCCGCGCAGCAACTATTAGTGCTGATATTACCGTTAGTCATGTGGTCGCTAGCGGGTGGCGTCGGTTCGCCAGCATTACAGAGTTATATTGCGCAACTATCTAACGCGCATCGCGGCATACTGATGTCGCTCGCCATGACTATGATGCACCTCGGGGTGGCTATCTGGTCTGGCGTAGCGGGATTTGCTTATAGTGTTGGACCAATAGGTATGGCCATTCTTGCTACTTTGTTATTTGGTGCCGCCATCGCTGTGTTACGCCCTGTGAAACAGGCTCAATAGCCGCGAATAAAAAGACGCACTAATTTTTATCATGGTTTACAACCGATTGATTATGGATAGTTTAAAAATGAAACAAGTACACTTTGAAAATCCTGATGTAGTCCGCCGTTATGCCCAGGGCCCAACGGCATTTGTGCCAGCCTATGAGCAGATGCAGCGCATGACGGCTCAGCTTATAAAAGAAGGTATAGGTGAAGTTGGCGAGCTGCTTGTGCTTGGCGCGGGCGGCGGATTCGAGCTCGAGGTCTTTGCTTCGCTACAATCTCAATGGCGTTACACTGGCGTAGATCCAGCTGCAGAAATGTTAAACGCTGCCAAGGCGCGCCTCGCTGCTATCGATGCGAGTGAGCGAGTGAATTGGCATCATGGTTATATTACAGATGCCCCAGAAGGTCCATTTGATGCTGCAAGCTGTTTGCTCACGCTACACTTTGTCGCTGACGATGGTAGTAAGTTGCAAACTCTGCTCGAACTTAAAAAACGCCTAAAGCCTGGCGCGCCGTTTGTGCTGGTCGATTGTTGTATTGATATCTCATCACCAAGCGCTGAATTAATGTTGGCACGCTATCGAGATTTTGCGCTGGGTTCTGGTGCCGATCCGGAGCAGGTCAGCACCACCTGTGATCGCTTAGTCAATGTGCTAAAAATGGTCAGTCCGGCGCGTAACGAGGCGTTACTTAAGAGTGCGGGCTTTACCGATGTAGAGCTTTTTTATGCGGGCCTTTCATGGCGTGGTTGGCGTGCAACGGCTTAGTCATTGTCTAAACGTGTGACTTAACTAACCATCATAGTTTTGCAGCGGCGGGCTATGGTGGTTAACATGTCGGCTGGCATAGCTCATGTCGATTTTTCAGTTTTATGGGCTATTTTCTTTTTTATACTCACTTGTGATTTTTTATATGAAACTCATTCCTCTGCTAAAACAGCCGCGTATTCACTGACTATTCTAATGTAAAACTTCTCATAACATTATGTTTCGTATTAACAATTTTGTTTATAAAGAGGATTTGCAATGCAGAACAAGCATTGGTCAAAAGTTCAGTTATTGCACGAGGTGGTCACCAATCCCAATATCATAGTCAAAGGTCAGCATAGCTATTACAGTGATTGCTGGGATGCTGGCTTTGAGGGAGCAGCGGTGAGATATCTTCATGGCGATGAAGTGAGCCGTGAGTGGGAACCTAAGTGGCCTATCGATAAACTTTATATCGGGAACTATGTGTGTATCGCCGCCGAAGTTGTGATCTTAATGGGCGGAAATCATACGCATAGAGCGGATTGGTTTTGTTTATATCCCTTTATGGATTTCATCGAGGAGGCCTATGTAGGCAAAGGCGATACTCATATTGGTGATGGGGCTTGGTTAGGCATGAGATGTATGTTGATGCCAGGGGTGACGATAGGTGAAGGTGCGGTTGTTGCCGCAAATAGTGTTGTCACCCAAAATATCGAACCCTACAGTATTGTGGCGGGATCACCTGCGAAATTAATCAAGTATCGGTTTGATAAAGACGTCATTACTGAGTTACTGGCGTTAAAAATCTACGATTGGCCTGCCGAAAAGTTTGAAAGCTTAAAGCGGTATTTGTGTTCGGCGGATTTTGACGCGCTCAGCAAAGCGATCACTCTCTATGACCAATCCATACATCAAAGCAAATAACCGTTAGTCCCAAAGTGAAAGGTCGCGCTCAGTCGAGGCCTTTCACTTATTCTGCCTTAAATCTGCTTTTTGGCGTTTTGGCTAGTTCCAGCAGTTCTTCGATGATCACCCGTAGCTTGGGTTGGAGGTAAGGGGTTTTAAGCCAAATAAGGTGGATAGGTGTGTCGTCACTGGCAAGTTCGTCCAGTACTGAGATGAGTTCACCGGTTTTAAGATAGTCCTCAACCAACCATATCGGCACTTGCGCTAAACCCACTCCCGCCAGTGTGGCCGCTAAAATGGCTTCGCAATCAGCGATTTCGTGGCGTACTGGAATGTCATAAGCCTCGATGATCCCATCCTCATTTTTAAGTAACCAGCGATGTTGCTGCCCGAGCGGCCAGCCAACAATGCATTGATGCTGGCTGAGATCTGCTTTGTCTTTTGGTGTACCCAGTCGAGCGAAATAGGCAGGAGATGCGCAGATCACTCGGCGTTGTTCCCCTAATCTACGGGCGACTAAATCCACAGTGTCGCCGAGTTGTCCGACTCGCACCGCTAAATCAATGCCGTCACTAAATAAGTCGGTCACTCTATCGTTGAAGGTGATAGATAACTCGAGTTTGGGGTATTTTTGCGATAAAGCTAATAGGGTTGGCAGTATATATCGCCGCCCAAACGTGACGGGTAAATCCACTCGCACTCGACCTGAGGGAATTTGCTGTTCGCTGCCGAGTCGGCTTTGTGCATTGTCTAGGATTGCCATGGCATTTTGGCAGTCTTTGAGGTACGAATCGCCATCATTGGTTAAGCTCACACGTCTTGTGGTGCGGTGCAGCAGCTTAGTACCTAAGCGGGTTTCTAATCGTACTATGCTTTTACTGAGCGCCGAACCTGTCATGCCTAACGCCTGCGCCGCTAAGGTAAAACTGCCAAGCTGTGCAACTGTGACGAAATGGCGTATCTCAATAAATTGGTTATTTATCACGGCAATTAATTCCTTGAAGGACTTAGTGATGGTCATTTTAGTGACTTAATCATGGCAAGTGAATCGCGTAAGCTACTACCACAGTATGAAAATGAGCGTTAACGTACAAGTGAACGTCATTTTGTAATTGATTAAAAAGGTTTTTCTATACAATCAACCTTAACCTCCTATTGAGTGAGCTAACTATGAAATCGTCGAATAATCTGCAAGGTAAAGTGGCTTTTGTACAAGGTGGTAGTCGTGGTATCGGTGCCGCCATCGTTAAACGTTTAGCGAGTGACGGCGCCGCAGTTGCCTTTACCTATGTGTCATCTGAAGCCCAATCACAATTGCTGGTGGATGAAGTTATATCGCAGGGTGGTCAAGCCATTGCCATTAAGGCTGACAGTACTGAGCCAGAGGCGATCCGTCGTGCCATTCGCGAGACCAAAGCGCACTTCGGTGGTTTAGATATTGTGGTCAATAATGCGGGTACGCTGATTTGGGATAGCATCGAAAATCTAACGCTAGAAGACTGGGAACGAACAATTAACACTAACGTGCGCAGTGTGTTTGTGGCGAGCCAAGAAGCGGCGCTGCACATGAATGACGGCGGCCGCATCATCAATATCGGTAGCACCAACGCTGAACGTATTCCGTTTGTGGGCGGTGCAATTTACGGCATGAGTAAATCGGCATTAGTCGGTTTGGCCAAAGGATTAGCACGGGATTTAGGTCCAAGAGCTATTACGGTGAACAACATTCAGCCAGGCCCTGTGGATACCGATATGAACCCTGATAACGGCGATTCATCTGAGCCAATCAAGGCGATGGGTGCTCTGGGTCGTTATGGTAAAGCCGAAGAGATTGCCAGTTTTGTCGCCTTTATCGCAGGTCCAGAAGCGGGCTACATTACAGGTGCGAGTTTGATGATTGATGGTGGGTTTTCTGCATAAGTTTTGTCTGTATTTATCTTTTAGGCAAAAAGTTTGATTCCAGTCATTAATAAGCCTGCACAAGAGCCACTCTGGCGGGCTTTGCTTAAGTTGTGGCTAGTTATGCAGAATCAATATGTTAGAGCATAAAAACTCGTTGAGTATGATGGTAAGAACTTAGGTCGTTGTTACTCAAATTATCCGTCAGCAAAAGAGCGGCTTTATCAAAATGGGGGCTATGGCTTTAGTCAGGCAAGGCAAATTAATTTGCTTGTTGATGAACTATTGTTACAATCCGCCGGTCTTATCTTCAGCTATCTGTTGAAAGACACTCATTTTTTATCTTTATTATCAAAGAATAAGACGAAGAGAAATCCAAATTTTTACGTTATTGACTAAGAAAACAGGCAACTTATGGTGCGTGATGGTGTTTACCATTCTGACCTTGTTCTGTTTGACTCAAAACAGTGGAATACTTAACTTGTTGCTCAAGGAGTCGAGCGCGCAAGCGATGTCGGCTACGTCTTTTTCTGGAGCTGGTTTTAGCGCCAACTCAGTTTTAAACTCAAGTTCAGCTTTAAACAGCAGCTCAGCTTCAAGCAATATGGCTAGTCACGTCGATGCCCAAGCGGCGGGTACTGAGCTGGTCAAAAGCGAGCCTAAAAAATGTGAATTGTCTGAGAAATCGATCCGAACCTGTATCGACACTCCGAGTAGCATCCCATTTCTTATCCTGTTGTTCCTACTTCCGTTACTTCCCCGCGCCTCCCGCGTGATAACACTGTTCCCCATACAAGGTTATCAGGCTAAACCTAGGCGAATACATCTCACTCTCTGTCGCTTTCAAGAATAAAAACCTATTTATCAATTTGATAGGTGGTTTTTAGGCATGCTTTCCTCGCTCAATAGTTGATTTTTCTCGCAGTTTGCCAGCAGAAATTAAATTTAATAGCAGCAGAGCGCCTGTTTTACACATCACACTTTCCTATCAGACTTCTTGAATTAAACCCGCTTTATCACGCGATGTTTCTTAAGCCGTTACGATATTGGTAACCAGAACATAGCGTTAGCCAATATTTATATGGCTTAGAAGCAAGGTAAGCATGTATGCCGCATCACTGAGTCTTGTTTCACTTAGCTTGATCTAACAGTACTTAAGTATTGCAATGGCAGATGCTGACGATATATCGAAGAGATTAATATGCAATTGAATAACATACAGTTAATGCATATTTTGGGGAAAAAATGAGTACATTAAAATCCATGTTAACCAGATTCTGGATACTCGCCTTGATAGTGACGAGCCCGTCGCTATTGGCCGCATCGACGGGGTGGTTAGTTAACGATAATCACCCGCCAGCCAAAGTACGTTTTATGCTAACGGGCGAAGTTGATCCCGCAACGAATACTTTGCCCGCTGTGCTTGAAGTACAACTTGAGGGCGATTGGAAAACCTATTGGCGCAGTCCTGGGGAAGGCGGCATTGCACCTACCATCAAGTGGGATGGCTCTCGCAATCTACAGCAAGTGGATTGGAGATGGCCTACGCCAGAGGAATTCTCATTATTGGGATTGCAAACCTTTGGTTACAAAGGTAATACCACCTTTCCCTTAACCCTAAAAGTCGATGATATCGCTGCCCCAACTCAGCTGCGTGGCAAAGTGACCTTGTCGACCTGTACCACTATCTGTGTACTAACGGATTATCAGATTAGTCTCGACTTCACGCCCAATGCGCTGCAAGCGGATACCGATGCCATGTTGGCCTACAACAAGGCCGTGTCGCTTGTGCCACAAAAAGTGTTGTCCCAAGAGGGCCTGAATCCTGCGATGACAATGGGTTGGGATGCCGCCAAAGGTCAACTTGAAGTCAGACTCAATGTTGCCAACTGGCAGAGTCCAACCGTGATTATTGATGGCGAGCCAGATACCACATTCAAGCTAGTGAGCTTAAAGCCGAGTGAAAGCGATGTTAACGGCAAGCAATTAGTTGGTATTTTTAGCGGTAAAAGTTGGCTGGGCGAGCCTGAAGTTTTGGGTAAATCGCTGAACATAACTGTCGCCGATAGCGAGCGGGCGTTGGAATACAGCGCCGAAGTTAAGCCTGTGGTGATTTCCCAAGCAAGTACCTCGATATTTGGCATGATTTTGTTAGCGCTTATCGGTGGTTTGATCTTAAACGTCATGCCCTGCGTGTTACCCGTTCTCGGCATGAAGCTCAGTTCAGTGGTTGCTGCGCCTGATCTTAAGCGTAATCAAATCCGCCAGCAGTTCATCGCATCAGCGCTGGGGATATTGACCTCATTCTGGTTACTGGCTGGCTTTATCTTAATGCTTAAGCTCACGGGTCAAGCGATTGGTTGGGGTGTGCAGTTCCAAAACCCTTGGTTTATCGGCTTTATGGCGCTGGTGACCACAGTGTTTGCCTTCAATATGTTAGGTGTGTTTGAGATTAACTTACCCTCTAACGTGCAAACCAAGTTGGCGACAACGGGCGGCAATAATAACAGCGGCCATTTTTTACAGGGCATGTTTGCCACACTGCTGGCGACACCGTGCAGTGCACCATTTTTGGGGACTGCGGTCGCTTTCGCCTTGGGCGCCGATGTACTGAGCCTGTTTGCCATCTTTACCGCGTTGGCCGTGGGTATGGCGTTCCCTTGGTTAATCGTGGCGGCATTCCCGCAAGTGGCGGGTTATTTCCCTAAACCTGGCCGTTGGATGAATACAGTTAAAGTGTTTTTCTCCGGCATGTTGCTCATCACCAGTTTGTGGCTGATTAGCCTGTTGGCCAGCTTTATTGATGCGATCTACCTGTGGCCGTTAGCGGGTGTCATTACACTGATATTTATGGTGTTTATGGCTAAAAAATATGGCGCGATTGCCATCGTGAGCTGCTTAGGTATCGGCATTTTACTGTCGGCGGTTATTGGATTTATGACGGCGAACCAGTGGGCTAAACCTTTACCTGCGGACCTCGCTTGGACGCCATTGGACCAAGCATTGATTAATCAGCAGGTGGCCCAAGGAAAAACTGTGTTTGTCGATGTCACTGCCGATTGGTGTATCACCTGTAAGGCCAATAAAGTTGGCGTGATCTTGCAAGATCCAGTCTATAGCCTGTTGCAACAGCCGCATATTTTGCCGATGAAGGGCGATTGGACCACGCCTTCTGAGCCCATTACTCATTACCTGCAAAGCCATAATCGTTTTGGAGTGCCATTCAACGTGGTTTACGGCCCGGGTGCGCCGCAAGGGATTGAGTTACCGGAAATTCTATCGACTGACCTTGTGCTTGCTGCGATTGAACAGGCCTCTGCGTCCCCTGAAAAGTCATCCGTAGCGGCAGGGAAATAACGCTAACGACCAGCCGTTCACTCGGACATGTCACTCGGCAATATCACTGGCGAGTCTCATTCAATAGCGAGTCGAGTGGCCCTCAACAAATACTCAGGTCAGGAAGCCCCTGACCTGAAACAATGGAAATCGATTATGAAACAGACAATTGAAGCACAAAACATCACTGAATCAATGCAGAATACTCAAGTCATCGGAGGCACCAAAATGTCGAAATTTAGCTCTTTATTCAAACATCGCAAGTTGCAGATGTTTGCTGTCTCGGGTGTCGCCATGGCAATGCTGGTGGTTTCCTTGCCTTCGGTGAGCACCATGGCCTATGCCAAGGACAGCAGTTTATCGGCGGCGCAGCAGCAAGAGGTGCGAGCGATTCTTAAAGATGCCTTGATCAATGATCCTGACCTAATGAGAGAAGCGATTATTGCGTGGCAAGCCAGGGAGCAAGAGGGGGCAAATACGGCCATGCAAACTAGCCTAGTAACCCATCATAAAGCCATGTATGAGACCAAAAGCGATCCGTGGAAGGGCGCTGCGACACCTGAGATTGAGATGGTGTACTTCACCGATTTTAACTGCCCATACTGTAAGAAAATCGAGCCTTCGCTGAACCAGCTGATTGAAGAATTTCCTCAGTTAAAAATCATAGTCAAAATGGTGCCGCTGCAGGGCGAAGGCTCCAAAATGGCGGTCGATTTTGCCCAAACGGTTTGGTTAAACGAGCCTGAAAAGTATCTCAAGGTGAAGGATATGTTGATGTCGAGCCCGCGTGGACTCGATGCCGCCGCCATCGCTAAGGTCGCTAAACTGACGGCAACCGAGCGCTGGGTGGGTAACACAGATGAGCGCGTCGCTAAAATGGTCGATGACAATGTGAGATTAATGAATGAGTTAGGCATAGGTGGCACGCCAAGTATGATAGTGGCCGATACGCTTATTCCCGGATTAGTGCCTTACGAAGTGTTAAAAGAGCAGCTTGAAGCCGCGATTGCCGCTAAAGATAAGACGCAGAAGAGCAGTTAAGATGCAGCCAAAGGAAACTGAAAATATGAGCGCCGAACAAGTTTCGATATCTTTACCTAAACGCATATTGGGCTGGATTAAACAGCTGGCACTGTTGCTGCTCATTGTCATTATCGTGACCAGCGTGATGGACATCTGGCGTGGCAAAGATATCCCACGGGATAATTTGCCGCAGCTACAAGGGACGACCTTGGCTGGGGATACGCTTGATATTGCCACGCTCAGCCAAGATCAGGCGGTATTGGTGTACTTCTGGGGCACTTGGTGCCCTGTGTGTAATTTTGTCAGTCCGGCGGTCAATCAAATGTCGGCCTATTACCCTGTGGTGACGGTTGCCATGAATTCGGGGGAGGATGAGAAACTGAGAAAATATCTGCAGCATCAGGATTATGGCTTTGACACTATTAACGATAGTGACAGCAAGATTGCCAGTGATTGGTCATTGCAGGCGACGCCAACCATTATGATCTTTAAAGATGGCGAGTTAAAACACTACACGACTGGCTTTACTAGCCTACCCGGTATGTGGTGGCGAATGATGTTCACTTAGAAGTGATGCTTCAGGGGCTGTTTTAGAAGAGAAAAAAAGCGCTAATCTTGGTTAGCGCTTTTGTATTATCAACTTATTTTAGGACTAGACAACTAGCTGAAAGCTTAGGGTTTACTTCGCTAAAGTGAGTAGTGGTGCCTGACTCACAACTTGGAAGTCGAGCGCCATAGTCACACTAAGCGCCGTAATAGTGATGATTGAAAAACCAAACACTTGGCGAGCCCAGCGTTGCATGTCGACGCCGTGGCGATAACCTTTTAATGCCATGGCAAGCCACCACAGGCTGGTGGCGCAGGTGACCGCCATAAAGGCGATACCTGTGTAACCCGCGAGTGGCAACAGTGCACTGACTAAGGCAAATACGGCAATATAAAGCACGATATGCAGCTTTGCCTTGGTCATGCCTTCTGCAACCGGCAGCACAGGAATATTAGCAGCCGCATAGTCATTTAAACGGAAAATCGCGATGGCGTAAGAATGTGGCATCTGCCATAGACTAAACATCAACAGCAAAATAGCTGCACCTATGTCCATTTGCCCTGTCACGCTGCAATAGCCCACCACGGGCGGTACTGCGCCCGAGAAGCTGCCAACTAAAGTGCCATACACTGAGTTACGTTTCATGTAGAGGCTATAAACCCCCACATAAACTATGTAACCAATAACGGCAAATAGTAGGGCTAATGCATTGGTAAACAAGGCTAAGATGCTAAAGCCCAACACACCTAAGGTGAGTCCAAACGCGAGTACGTTACCCACGGCTATTTCGCCCGTGACGGTCACGCGTTTGCAGGTGCGCTGCATCTTGGCGTCGATATCACGGTCAATACAGTTATTGATTGCGCAACCCGAGGCTACGACCAAGGACAATCCCACTAAGCTCGCCAGCATCAAGACCAAATTTACGTCGCCTTTGGCGGCTAATAAAAAACCGCCAGCAACGGAAATCAGATTCCCGAAAATGATGCCAGGCTTAGTAACCTGCACATACCCTTTGAAGCGTGCTTTCCATTGCGGTGACATAAATCTGTCTTGTATTTGCATAGACTGTTTCTCGTTACATCATCAAAGCGTTGGCTTCGAGTATGATCCATACCGACAAGCCGACTACCATGACAATAATCAGGGCAGTAAACAGGAAGGAGAAAGTATTGATCTTGCCTTCCTTGGAAAAGTCCAAATGCAAGAAGTACTTAAGGTGTACTAAAATCTGCACCAGTGCCGTTACAACGACGACGGCGAGCGTCGTCGATTGCTCGAAGTGATGGGTCATTACCGCCCAAAATGGAATGGCGGTTAATACCACAGACAGCACAAAGCCCATTAGATATGACTTAATGCTCGCGGCCAGATCGTCAGTGCCATGGCTAGGCTGATTGTGCGTATGACTATGTGCGCCCATTACAGTGCTCCTAATAAATACACGACCGTGAATACACAAATCCACACTATGTCGAGGAAATGCCAGAACAAGCTTAAGCAGCTCAGGCGGGTGATGCTGCGATGACCTAAACCGGTTTTCGCCACTTCAATCATCATGATCGCCATCCAAATCAGACCTGCGGTCACGTGCAAGCCGTGCATACCGACCAGGGTGAAGAAGGACGACAGGAAAGCGCTACGCTGTGGGCCATTGCCGTGTTCAATCAGGTGATGGAATTCATAGACTTCCATCCCGATAAACACACATCCGAGGGCGAAGGTGACGAGTAACCAAGCCAAGGTCGCGGCTTTGTTGTGGCGCTTAGCAAAAATCAGCGCCATGCCATAGGTAATACTACTAACGAGCAGGGCGGCAGTTTCAATCAGCACAAAGTCCAATTCGAAAATGTCTTTACCCGAAACGCCACCGTCCGTGTTCATGTAGAGCACAGCATAGGTTGCGAAAACCGAGGCAAACAAAATGCAGTCGGTCATCAGGTAAATCCAAAAACCAAACAGAGTGTTGCCACTTGTGTCATGGTGTTCGTGGTGATCTTCTGCGTGAGCTACTTCTAAATCTGCTGGGATTGCAATACTCATATCAGCCCCTTACTACATTGTTTAAGTGGGCATTTTCAATGCGAGCCACTTCATCGGGTTGCACGTAATAGTCGACGTCATTGTTATAAGCACGGAACAGGAACACCACGAAAGCGCCCACTAAGCCCACAATGGCTAACCACAGGATGTGCCAAATAGCGGCAAAACCAGCGGCAGTGATCCCCAGCGCCATTAAGATACCGCTTGGGGTATTTTTCGGCATATGGATAGCTTGGTAGTGTTTTTGACGTTGATAAGCCCCGCCTTTTTCTTTCGCATCCGTAAAGGCATCAATATCAGCAACCTGTGGCAGCTTAGCGAAGTTATAGAACTGCGGTGGAGAAGCGGTTGACCACTCTAAAGTATGGCCATTCCATGGATCGCCCGTAGTATCGCGGTTTTGGTCGCGGTCACGGATACTCACGTACAGTTGGATAAACTGCAGAATGATACCGACCATGATGATGCAAGCACCCACGGCGGCTAAGTAAATCCACACGTTCCACGCTGGGTTATCAATGTGGTTGATACGGCGTGTCATACCCATAAAGCCCAGTACGTACAGCGGCATAAAGGCTACATAGAAACCGATTTGCCAGCACCAGAATGACGCTTTACCTAAACGCTCATTTAAGTGGAAACCTGTTGCTTTCGGGAACCAGTAAGCAAAGCCTGCTAAGTAACCAAAGACCGCGCCACCAATAATAGTGTTATGGAAATGCGCGATTAAAAACAAACTGTTATGTAGAACGTAGTCGGCACCTGGTAAGGCTAATAACACCCCTGTCATGCCGCCTATGGTGAAAGTCACCATAAAGCCTAGTGTCCACAACACAGGTACCGTTAAACGTAGGCGGCCACGGTAGATAGTGAACAACCAGTTAAACAGTTTTACCCCGGTTGGAACCGCAATCACCATAGTCATCACCCCGAAGAAGGCGTTGACGTTGGCACTTGAGCCCATGGTGAAGAAGTGGTGTAACCAAACGATGAAACCTAAAATTGAAATCGCACCACTCGCCCACACCATAGAGGTGTAACCGAACAGACGTTTAGAGGTAAAGGTTGAGATCACATCGGAGAAAATACCAAAAGCAGGCAAAATCAGGATGTAAACTTCAGGATGTCCCCACGCCCAAAACAGGTTGATATACATCATGGCGTTACCGCCACCGTCATTGGTGAAGAAGTGGAAATCCATGTAACGGTCGAGTGTCAGCAGGGCTAACACAGCGGTTAAGATTGGGAATGACGCGACGATCAGTATGTTCGCCCAAGTACAAGTCCAAGTGAAGATTGGCATTTGCATCAGCTTCATGCCTGGGGCACGCATCTTCAGTACGGTGGCGATAAAGTTCACCCCGGTTAAGGTCGTCCCTATGCCCGAAATCTGCAGTGCCCAGATATAGTAATCGACCCCAACCCCCGGACTGTAAGCCAGCTCTGAGAGTGGTGGATACGCTACCCAACCTGTTTTAGCAAATTCACCTAAACCCAAAGAAATATTGATCAGCACAGCGCCCGAGGCGGTAAGCCAGAAGCTGAGGTTGTTCAAGAAGGGGAAGGCAACGTCGCGGGCACCAATTTGCAGCGGTAAGACTAAGTTCATTAGACCTATCATAAATGGCATCGCCATAAAGATAATCATGATCACGCCGTGGGCGGTGAAGATTTGGTCGTAATGTTCAGGCGGCAGATAACCTGCGGCGCCGTTGGTGGCGAGTGCTTGCTGGGTACGCATCATAATGGCATCGGAGAAGCCACGAATGAGCATCACCAAAGCTAACACTATGTACATGATACCGAGGCGTTTATGGTCAACTGAGGTTAACCAGTCGTTCCAGAGTACGCTCCATTTTTTGTGTTTAGTGATCAAGGCTGCGATATACAAACCTACCACTGCGACGACCGCTAAGGTCACCATGATGATAGGCTCGTGATACGGAATCGCATCTAAGCTTAATTTACCGAGAAATGACATGATTACTCCGCCTCCACTTTTTGGGTGGATGAGTGTTCTGTAGATGAAGTGTCAGAATGGGTTGAGCTTTCCGTGTCGGCCATTTTCTGTGCGTTTGGCATAGCTTGTTCGCTTGCCATATGCGCCATATCGTGGTGCATGCCAGCCATGTTGTGGTCGGCACCCATGTGTTGCATTCCTTCGTGACCTTTCATGCCGTCATGTGAGTCCATGTGCATGTATTGCATCACGATTTGGTCAAACATCCCTTTGCTCACTGAGCCAAAGTATTCAACCGGATTGTATTCACTCGGTTTAGCCAGTGTGGCGTAGGCCGCTGAGTCCAATGTCTTGCCCTGTTGTTTTAACTTGGCAACCCATGCCTCGAAGTCGGCAGGTGTCTGAGTGGCAATCGCTTTAAACTTCATGCCCGCAAATCCGGCGCCGCTGTAGTTTGCCGAGATACCATCGAAGGTGCCTGGCTCGTTAGCGATCAAATGCAATTTAGTAGTCATGCCCGCCATAGAGTAAATCTGGCTGCCTAACTGCGGGATGAAGAAGGAGTTCATCGCAGTGTCAGAGGTGATCTTAAAGTTCACCGGCACATTGGCTGGAAACGCCAACTCATTGACCGATGCCACGCCTTGTTCTGGATAAATGAATAACCATTTCCAGTCCAGCGACACCACTTCAACCGTGACGGGTTTAGCTTCGTGCACTAAAGGCTTATATGGATCAAGATCATGGGTCGAACCCCAAGTGATCACACCGAGCACTATTACGATCACAATCGGCACTATCCACACTACGGTTTCAATTGCTGTTGAGTGTGCCCATTTAGGCGCATAGATTTCTTGATCACGGCCATCGCGATATTTCCACGCGAAGTACAATGTCATGGCAATCACAGGGATAACAACAATGAGCATGAGTAGGGTGGCGACGATAATCAGGTGTTTTTCATCGATACCGATTTGGCCCTTAGGGTCCAACACACCGCCATCACAACCCGCGAGCATGAATGCTACTGCCGCGATTGCCGCTTTACTTAATTTTCGAATTAACAAAGGAAGATTCCTCTAACCCTAAGGTTTACAACTCTGCCAAGCGTGAACCGGCAGTCGCACTAAGCGGCGTTATCTGAGCGCAAATCCAGAAATCCATGAGGCATGACACAAAATGTGCCGCCATCCCGACGAAATCGAAGATCAGCTTTCAGCGCTTAATGCTTAATTTGAATTTAAAAACAGAGGGTTAAAATGGTGGGGCGCGACAACCGTGGGCGGTATGTTCGAGGGATTTTAGCCTTGGGGGTGCTAAAAAAAGTGAAGCGTTAGTTAAATCGAGATTATTGAAAAATTTGAAGCAGCAGTCGATTAAATGCCATAACTGCAGAATAACGAGGGGGTTGAGCAATAACAGGCTGAGCAGACTAGCGCCGATAAACTCGACCAAAAAGCCATTGCTGAGGCTGATGAGTTCACTAATATCGACACAACCGCCGATCAATACGTACAAAACGTCAGCTACAGGCAGCACAAACAATAACCCGAAAAACAGGGTTAGGTTTGTCATGCTAAAGGTTGAAAACCGAATAATCAGGTTCAATCTTTCAGCAATGAATTGGCTAAGAGCTAATTTCAATTAACGGGTCCGGTTGAACGGGAAAGGGAGTCAGTTGGCAGAACAAAAAATATTCAGCATGCAACTTTTTTATGCGGCAGGAGGATACCAAGAAGCGGCTATTGAATGAAAGCGGATCCCCGTGCGAAAAGACGTTAAGTATTAAAAAAACCTTAATTAAAACCAAATAAAATCAATAAACTTACAAAATTAACTTAAATTTAACTGATTTGGTTCTCATAAATTGGGAATATGTGAGGCGCTTCATTTATTCATTTTGGCTAAAGTTGATGTATTGGCTAAGTCATGGGGTGGATGAATACCACAATAAACTTGCGGGTTTTAGCCAACATTTACTTTTTAGGCGTGCCGAATAGCGCTGCTGTTTTCTCTGACTCATGCGCACATGTTTACATGCTTATTTTTAATGCGAGTAAAGTTTGACTAAGCGGATTTTAGATGGGCATCTCAAATAAAAACATCAAGTTAAAACAATGGTCGTGTCAGTCATTTACGCTATTTACATTAGGTAAAACGATTATTAGACTGTGATTTTATCACTGCCCAGATATCTACTTGAGATTGAGTTAACGAGTAGGGCATTATGATTCTGAATATTGTAACTATGGCAGTTTAAAGGATTACACATAAAGTCAATTACCCCATACCTTAAGGTAAACATTTTCATCGCCTTAGCTTACATAATTGTAGGTAAACTAGGCTTGATGATTGCGTTGCCACCAGGATATTCAGCTGCCATTTGGCCTGCCGCAGGGATTGCCATTGCTGCCTGTATCCTGTGGAAAGAGTATGTCCCTTGGGTGGGGGTGTTTATTGGTTCGCTACTGATCAACATCAATATTGGCGGGCATATCCATTGGGGCTGGTTACCCTTTGCCATCTCGATTGGGTCTTGCATACAGGCTGTGCTTTCTGCCCATGTTCTTGGGCGAGTCGATCATTTATTTGCCTTAGATAATCCTAATACCGTCATTAAATCCTGCTTGAGCTTGGCCTTTACTTGTATTGTGGCGACCGTTTTTGGCAACAGTGCCTTAGTGGTCAACGGTACGATTCCACCATCTGATTTACTGGGTAGTTTAGTGAATTGGTGGACGGGGGACTTGCTCGGCGCCGTGATCTTTATCCCTTTGACTATGTTGCTATTTGATAAGCGGACTATCTGGCGTGCTCGCCGCATTCAGACGGGTGTTCCCCTGCTGGTGGGCTTTTTATTCTGTGTGGGGATTTATTACTACTCGGATATGAACCAGCGCCAACAGTTGCAGGATAAGTTTCAGATTCAATCCAATGCCATTATTAGCAATATTGATAGTTTTCAAAGCGCCAACCTGCAGCAAATTATCGCCTTAGCGAGTTTATTCGATAATAGCGAGCAGGTTTCTGATGAAGAGTTTGTGCAGTTTGGCAAACGTAACATGTTGCAGAAAGATGGCTTTAGAGCTTGGTCTTGGTCGCCGTTAGTGGCGGCTGCCGATCTACCCAGTTTTGAGGCATCGACCCGCTCAGCCATTGGCGGCCCTTATAAAGTCACGCGGCCTCAAGATTGGCAAGCTAATGCCGATGGCTGGCTAGTCCCTGTGATGTATATTCAGCCACTCATAGGTAATGAGGCGGCATTGGGATTAGATCTCAATAGTGAACCAACACGAGCCGCCGCCATTGCCAAAGTGCGCGCGACCTTAGCGCCTGTGATGACGGCGAAGATCCAATTAGCACAAGATCCCAATGGCCCAGGTGGCACCTTGCTTCTAGCGCCCTCGTTCGATCGGCTGGGTAAAATCTCAGGATTTTGTTCAGCTGTGATTGATTTGCAAAGCATTATTAATGATGTTGAGAGCGTAAAGGGATTGCAGTGGAAACTCTCTGACATGAGTGCGGGCGGTGCATTGCTTTACAGCAATACCCAGAAGTCATTTCCCGCATTTAGCAGCAAGCTATTTAGCGATAAAACCGGCCAGTATTTTCAAGCAAACCTGCTGCTTGCAGATCGGCATTGGCACATAGTGATTTATCAATCCTATGCAGTGCTGATGGGCGATACTTTTAGCTTATCGTTACTTATGTTGCTCCTCGCCTTTATCACCTGTGCTGTTGTGGGCGGTATGACACTGGTTTCCTCCGGCGAGCGCCAACGTATTGCCGAGAAAGTGACTGAAAAAACCATGGCCTTATCGAAGGAAATTGCCCGCCGTCAGGCTTTTCAGGCCACCTTGGTACAAAGCGAGCAAAGATATCGTAATTTGTTTGATAAGGCGCCCGTGGGGCATGTGCTTAAACGTTTAGATGATGGTCAGTTTGTGGCGATTAACCCCGCATTCGAAGCCATGACGGGTTACTCACTCGATGAGTTAAATCAGCTTGACCCTTGGGATCTCACGCCAAAGCGTTATCAATTAAGTGAAACTGAGCAATTAGAACGCCTAAAGCAAACCCGTCGTTATGGCCCCTATCAGAAGCATTATTTGAATAAGAATGGTCAATTAGTGGCAGTGCGTCTCAATGGTGCGTTAGTCACAGGTGCCGATGGTGAACAGCTTATTCTCTTTATCGTTGAAGATATTACCGAGCAGGAGCGCACCGTTGCGCGGGTAAATCTATTGGCGCAGGTGTTCCAGCAGAGTGGTGAAGGCATCACTATCATGGATGCCAACGACATTATTGTGGATGTGAATAGTGCGTTTTCTCAGATCACCGGTTATTCCCGAGAAGAAATCATTGGTAAAAACTGCCGCTTTTTAGAGGCAGAACGTACCGACAAAGGTATCGACCCTCAAGTGCGTGCTGCCCTAGAACAAACAGGTTTCTGGCAAGGCGAAGTTTGGGACAGGCATAAGCATGGTTACGATTTCCCTAAATGGTTGATGATGTCTGTGGTGCGCGATGATGCAGGTGCGGTGAGCCATTACATCGGCAGCTTTACCGATATCAGCGAGCGTAAAGTCAGTGAGGAACGGATTCATTTCCTCGCCCACCATGATTCTTTGACGTTACTGCCTAATCGACTCAGCTTACAGTCGCGCCTCGAAGTGGTTTTCAGGGAGGCGCTGGCATCCGACAGCCAAATTGCCGTGATGTTTATCGACATGGACCACTTTAAAAATATCAACGACACCTTGGGCCATCATGTGGGCGATCAACTCTTGTTAGAAGTTGCGCGGCGTTTGAAAAACATCGTTGGTGATACTGACACTGTGGCACGTCTAGGTGGCGATGAGTTTGTGGTCGCATTATCTGATACGAACCATGATGAGGTGGCCAGTTTAGCCGAAGCGCTGCGCAGTGGTTTGAGTCAAACCTATGTTATTAACAATCAAGCATTACACTCATCACCGAGTATAGGCATCAGTTTATTCCCGACCGATGGCGACAGTGTTGAAGCCTTGATGAAAAACGCCGATATGGCCATGTACCGCGCCAAGGCTGCGGGGCGCAACAACTATCAATTCTTTACTGCGGCGATGAATACCTTGATCACCGAGCGCCAGCAAATTGAAACGGGCCTGAGGCAAGTGCTCGCTAACGATGAATTACGACTGCATTATCAGCCACAAATTGATATCCGCACTGGGCAAGTGGTCAGTGTCGAAGCCTTAGTGCGCTGGCAACATCCTGAGTTTGGCATGGTAGCGCCAGACCGCTTTATTCCCATCGCCGAAGAGATTGACATGATCATTCCTATTGGCCAATGGGTGTTAGAAACTGCCATGGCGCAGCTTGCCGTATGGCGCGCTGCGGGTGCGACTGAGCTGCGAATGGCAGTGAATCTGTCTGCGCATCAACTCCGCAAAGATAGCATCGTTGCCGATATCACCAATGTGCTTTTAAAGCATAAGTTGGGCAAAGGGGCATTGGAGCTCGAAATCACCGAGAGTGTGGCAATGCAATATCCGGAGCAGAATGCGCGCCTGTTAGCGGAATTGCGCCAGCATGGTATCGAACTTGCGATTGATGATTTCGGCACAGGTTATTCCTCCTTATCCTATTTGAAACTCTTGCCCTTAGACAGATTGAAGCTCGACCGCTCCTTTGTGAAGGATATTGAGAGCGACCCGAACGATGCTGCTATCAGTGCTGCGACCATTTCTATGTCCCATGAGTTGGGGCTAACTGTGGTGGCGGAAGGCGTTGAAAACGAAGCACAATTGGTATTATTGTCGAGCATGGGGTGCGACTTAGTGCAAGGGTTTTACTTTAGTAAACCCTTGGCGGCAGAAGAGTGTTTCCGCTTTATTCAGCGTAATTTATAACGGCAAAGTGTTGCTGTTTTTCTAATGCTGGCACAGAGTTGGACTATACTTGAGTTCGCATTATGTATGCGTTAATCGAAATACTAAGGATGGTTTTATGCAAGTCATCTTCACCAAAGGAACCCAGCGTTATGGTCAGTTGCGCTGCGTGCGCATGGACGGTAGTGCGACCCAAACCCAAATGCCAGAACAGGGCATTGCTCCCCACGATATGATCCATTATGTGGTTGAAAAACGTCTGCATATTCAAGGGGCTTTCTTCTCGCAGGTCAGAGCTGGCGCCGATATCAGCTTCGCCTTAGAACATAACGAAACCTCCCGCGCCATCGCAGATAAAACGGAAGTGTGGCAAACCGAATCCATAGTCGAGACCTTGCAGTCGCTACTCTGGTCGGGTGAAACGCCAACCTATGACGGCTTTATTTATCTGTTAGAGCAAGCCTGCAACAGCCGTGACCTAGCCGTTCCAACCGTTAGCCAATCGGACTTTGAGCATATTCTCAATGAGATTATGGATCTGAGCATCGAGTGGCAGGGAATGGGTGAAGGTCAGTCCCTGACCTTGAAGTTTTAAGCGGTTTAAAAATAAGTCATTTAACAACAACTGATTTAAAAACAACTGATTTAAAAAAAAGAGCGCAGTTAACTGCGCTCTTTGTGTTACTGCAGCCATAGCGGGATCATTCCCTATGACGACGTTCTTGGCTTTGAGTTGAGCGACCTTGGTTATGTTCTACCGAGCGAGCGGTTTGCGCATTTTGGCGGGGCTCACTTTGTCTCACTCTCACGTCTTCGCGTTGTCTTGGCGCTGCTTGTCTTGGTTGTTCAATACGTTGCGGTTCTGCGCGTCTTGTCTCAGGTCGTGGCGTTTCAACTCTTGGGGTCACAGTTCTTGGGTTTTCTTGCCTTTGTGGCTGCGTCCTTTGTTGATCGACAGTACGCGGCTGTGACTCCCGAGTTTGATATTGCCTTTGCTGCGGCTCCCTCGATGGCATTGGCTTTGACTGCACGGGTCTCGATTGCGCGTCATTGCGATCCTTGTGAGTCGGCGTTTGTACCATAGTCACGGATCGACGTTCCTTTAACTCGGCCTGTGTTTTTTGATAACTCGGTACGCGGTTATCACGTTCTCGACTGGCGTTGTGATAGTCCTTATTGTCACGACTCTTATGACCCTGATTACTCATATTGCCCTGATTGTTATGGGTATCTTGGCGTTCTTTTGACTTCGAGTATTGGCTATTAAAGTGCTGCTTGCTGCCGCCAGAGTGTGAATCTCTACCGCGATATTTGTCTTCGTTGTAATAGCGTTGCTTCACGACGGGGTTGTGGTAACTCACGCCACGTCTATGCTCGGGTTTATGTTTCCAAGGCTGGGCACCATAACTGACCGTGTATCTTTCACGTGGGCGATAACGATGTGAATGGCGATAGTCGATCACCACCACTTTATGGTTGTGCCAGTGGAATGAACTGAAGAAGTAGTTAAAGGAAATATGGATGCCTGGTGACCAGTAGAAATGGTTATGACTCGGACGATAGGGATAGCCAGCATAGCCGCCAAATTCCCAATACACGGGTGGATAAGCCACACCCCAGCGCCATGTGCCATAAACCACGCGCGGATCATAATAGGGCACGTAGACGATTTCTCGCTTAGCGGGTTCTATGATGATCTGATTGTTGGCGCGGGTGATCGCCATGTTGTCCATGTCTGCTAAGCTGTTCGCTTTATCAGCCTGTTGCCTTAGGGATTGAATGCTGTTCATCACTTGGCCTTCATCTTCTAAGAAGGCTTCACCGAGTCTTTGAGTCCAGTCGAGATCTTCACTCATTTTTTGCAGCAGAGTCGGGAAGGCCAGCAAAGCTTTGACGCTCGGGTCCCAATCTTGATCTTCGGCCTGCGACATCAGTTGATCGACCGAGGATTTGGGGCGCTGGGTTAACCAACGCTGTGCCTGCACGATTTCGAGTGGATAAGTTGAGGCAATAAGTATGTGGGTCAATAAGCTATCGGGATACAGGGCAATAGGCGCCAGCATTTGTTCGAGTTCGGCTTGGCTTGCCGCAGCGCTCGAGCCTTGGCTCACAGATACGCCCGCAGCTTGTGCTGTGGTAGTGAAAGGCAAGGCCACTAATGCCGCCGTTAACACTAGCCAATTCCATCGATGTAGTCTGTTCATGGTTTGCTCCAATAATCCTGTTCGAGGATGTTATGGGCATCATAGGCGTTTGAATATGAACATAAGCTGAAAGCATTTTGCGGTTAAAAAGTTATTTTTAACCGCAATTTAGGTGGGAATTTAAATCTATGGTATTGAAAATAAATCATTAAACTGAGTGTACAAAGCTGATGCTGAACTTGGCGCCGCCCAAGGTTTCTGAATGTGAGACTGAAATTCTGCCGTTATAGCTGTCGACTAAATCGCGCACGATCGCAAGCCCAATACCATTACCTTGATGATAGGAATCAGCGCGAATACCGCGTTCAAAGATTTGATTTTGCAGTGCTTCACTGATCCCAGGTCCATCATCTTCGATGCAGATCAGCAATTGATAGGCATCGCCGGTCACGGTTAATTTAACCGTGGACTTTGCCGCTTTGCAGGCGTTGTCGAGCACGTTACCGAGAATTTCCGTGAGATCCGCTTCATCACCTTTGAATACTGCTTCGTCAGCCATCTCGCCACTGAGATTGATTTGCGGCTCACGATAAATTTTAGCTAAGGTGCGTAATAACTTAGCGGCGACGTCATCGACGCGAATCCCTAAATGCCACGAGGCTGCCGCTGCCGTTTGGGCGCGTTTCAGCTGGTGGCCAATAATGCGGCTGATCACTGACACTTGCTCGCTGGAGGCTTCGCTTAAGTCGGCCTGACTCTTGATCACCGCCAGCGGTGTTTTGAGGCTGTGGGCAAGATCGGCCAAGGCATTACGATAGCGTTTGCGCTGGGTTTGTTCGGTATTGAGCAAAATATTGAGCTGCCGCGCAACCGCTTGTAGTTCAGTGGGGTACTGACTACTTAGCTGCATCGACTTACCTTGCTCGACGGAATGTAATTCTTGGGTAAAGCGTGCCAATGGCCGCAGCGTCCACACTAGCCAGCTCAGTTGGAACACCAGCATGACGAACATGAGGATCAGCAGCCAAGTCCAAAGCTGCTGGTTAAATTGATCGATTTGCTGCTGAAATTCGCGCTCGTCCTTAATGATGTGAATCGTCACAGGCACGTTTTGATTTTGGCTGGCAAAACTGACGCTAAAGCTATAAATCAAATGGGGTTGTTCGGCGAGCTCGATTTGCTCAAAGTCACTTTGACCCGTTGCTGGGATGGTAAAATGCGGTGGTGGCACCATGCCCATAAAAGATTGTGAGTGCCACACGATCGTTTGTTTGCCGCTGGCATATTCAGTGGTCGCAATGGCATACAGCCCAGATTGAATGAGGTTAAAACGATTTTCGAGTACTAATTCTGGGATAGATATTTGTTTATTCTCGACTTCAGTCACCGCGAGTATCGAATAGACATAGGCGCTGAGTTCATTTTTGGTCGCGCTTTTAACTTGCTCGGTAAAGGCATCGTTTAAGGCGATGCCGATCAAAGGCAATAACACTAAGATAAACAATAGCGCGCTAATCACTAAGCGCGCTTTAAGGGAGTTCAATACTTGCCACACAATGGCACGTTTACTCATCGGCAGTTGGCTCTGGCGTTAACGCTTTTAGGCGATAACCTTGGCCGCGCAGGGTTTCAATCAGGTTGTATTGATTATCAGGATCGAGTTTTTTGCGTAACCTGCGGATAAAGACTTCGATGACGTTAGAATCTAAATCAAAATCCTGATCGTAGATGTGCTCTGTGAGGACGGTTTTGGATTTCACTTCGCCTTGATGCAGCATAAAAAATTCGAATAACTTGTATTCAGAGCCGCTGAGGTTAACCAGTTCTTCGCCTTTACGCACTTCTAAGCTGCTGGTATTTAGGCTAAAGGGACCGTTATAAATCAAAGGGCTGGCCTTACCGGCAGAGCGACGGATCAGGGCTTTTAGCCGCGCGACCAGTTCTTGGGGATGGAAAGGTTTCGTCAGGTAGTCGTCGGCACCGGCGTCGAGTCCTTCTACCTTATCTTGCCAACTGTCTCTCGCAGTTAAAATTAGGATTGGGAAGTCGCGTTCCTGTTCGCGTACGCTGCGGATAAGCGCGATACCATCGAGCTTAGGCAAACCGACATCGATTATCGCCGCATCATAGTTGTATTCGAGTGCTTGAAATAAGCCTTCTTCGCCATCGCTCGCCACATCGATACTGTAATGGGCATCGAGCAGATGTTGTTTTAAGTTAGCCTGCAGTTCTAAATCATCTTCAACCAATAACAATCGCATAGTTAATTCCTCGACACTCGGCCAGTTGCGGCATCCACAGAGACTGAAAACACTTGGCCGTCATTATTGAGGAGCTTAACCCGATATCCTGAGCCGCTGGATTGCACGCTCAGTACCTTGCCTTGATATTGGCGTTGCACCATAGCCACAGCTTGATCTGGGCTATTGACCGCCAGACGGCGCTGCTCATTCTTCGCACCTTGGTTGCGATCATTCTGTCTATCATTGCCAGCCATGCTGCCAAAGGAGGCAAACAAGCAAGCGATTAGGGCCAATGTCAAACCAAGTTTCATATCTGGTACCCGCAATGTTCGGCGATCTTAAGTTAATGGGTGAGATGGATAACTTATCGAGTCGACTAAGAATACCTCATCACCTTAACAAACACATAGAGATCAGCCAATTGGTTGGCACAATTCCATCAAAATTAACTTTGGTAGTCATTTTGTTATGCGTGACAGAACTGAAGCTCTGTCAGCGAGTCTATTCCTATGCTCGCATTCAATATGCCCTAGTGTCGGCTAATCCAGATGAACTAAGGCTGAACGTATTGTCGCGCTAAGAACACTAAATGTTGATGTTCAGCTTATGTTCACCTTCATTGCACTTTAATGGCTCCAATTTGAACGGGTTATCCATGGGGTATTCAAGATGAACACACTCAATAAACAAGGTATGGCAGCCACAGTTAACAGTCAGGTTAACACCCATTTCGTTAAAGCAACGGCCATTGCCGCGCTGTTTTTAGCGTCCACTGTGTTCAGCGCTCAGCCCCGCGAACTGGAATCATCGCAAAGCTTAACGCCATTTACTGCGGCCAGTGTCGGCATTGCCAAAAAAGCTGAAAACAGCGAGCAAGCAGCCGAGCAGGAACAGCAAGCTTTAGCCCTGTTACAACAAGCTGCGCCCGCAAAAAATGTCACTGAAGCTGCCGCTGCAGCCGTTAAATCCTTGGCGCCCGCGTTATCCTCTAAAGCGCCGACGGCAAACCGCGTGCAACTAATGGGCGCCTCGCCGATGACGCGTGAGCAAGTCACTGCGAAACATGCGAGCCAAGGCATACCGAGTTCGAGCGCGACCAGTGAAGATCCCTACCGCGCCCCTGTGTATCACAGCTTTTCGATTTTTGATGCCAGCAGCCGTTTGTTCGAAGACTTTGACTACGATGGGTTTTATCAAACCTTTAGTGTGACCTTCGACGTCGATGTAAACGGCGCCTATCTTAATGAAAGAGCCGACTTATTTGCCGAGCTTTATCTCAGTCGTAATGGCGGCCCTTGGGTGCATTACTACACCACAGACGTGTTTACTATTTATGGCGATTCAACACAAGACGACTATGAAGTACTGACTACGCTCTACACGGGTTATGCGACGGATCACTATGATGTGTTGATTGATGTGTATGAAGTGGGTTACAGCGACATTGTCGCGACCATCAGTGCCGATGAAACCGATAGTTTGTATGCCTTGCCGTTGGAAAGTAGCGACCGAGACCGAGAACCTGAAGTTATAGTTGTCGAAGAAAGTGGTGGTAGTTTATCGGTATTGGGTCTGTTATTCCTCGGTTTGTGTGCCGGGCTGCGGATGAATCGCACTCGCGCCTAATCACCCTTATTTCTCTCTGTGTTTATCTCAGGTAAATAGGGCTAGTATGGACAGGTTAATTTAACTCAATGGAGATAAACATGATTGCTCAAGGTCAAACATTACCAGCCGCCACATTAAGCCAACTGACGAAAGATGGCATGGTGAATCACCAAGTTACTGAACTGTTTGCTGGTAAAAAAGTGGTATTGTTTGCTGTACCCGGTGCTTTTACTCCGACCTGTTCTGAAGCGCATTTACCTGGTTATGTGGTATTAGCCGATCAATTTAAAGCGAAAGGCGTGGATTTGATTGCCTGTGTATCAGTGAATGATGCCTTCGTGATGAAAGCCTGGGGTGAAGCGCAAAATGCTTCTGAATTGATGATGTTAGCCGATGGCGATGCCAGCTTTACTAAAGCGTTAGGCTTAGAAATGGATACAGCTGGTTTTGGTGGCGTGCGTTCACAACGTTACGCCATGATCATAGATAACGGCGTAGTGACTCTGCTGAATGTTGAAGAGCCAAAGGCTTTTGAAGCCAGTAAAGCCGAAGTGGTTTTAGCTGCTCTGTAATGATTCAGCTCCGAATTTAATCGGACATCAAAATAGATGGGAGCCTAGCCTGGGCTCCCATTTTTATTGGTATTTTAGTGGGTTAAGCGGCCCGCGACTGTGGTGCTAAGTTACCAACATCGGCAATGCCTAAACTGGTTTCAATGTCTTCGACGCTCTGCTGCACTTCTTGGGCAATGACTTCACTCTGTTGTGAACTGGTTTGCGCCTGCTCTTTTAAGCTATCCATAGTGCGCACAAATTGATCGAGATAATCGACTTGCTCCTTGGCATTGAGCGAGCCTTGTTTGGCGGTATTGGCCATGTCGCTCGCTTGATTTTGCACCGTTTGCGCCACTTGCCATAGGCTTTGAGCGCGCAGTTTCTGGCTGCTGGTGGCCTCTGCTATGCCATCGACACTCTCACTGAGGGCATGATTCGATTGGGTCAGTTGCTGCAGAATTTTCACGATTTCGTTTAAGGACACTTGGGTGCGCTGACTTAAATTTCGCACTTCATCGGCCACCACGGCAAAGCCGCGACCTTGCTCTCCCGCCCGCGCAGCTTCAATGGCGGCATTGAGGGCAAGTAAGTTAGTTTGTTCGGCGATATTGCCAATCACATCAATGATTTTCGACACATCCGTCACTGAGTTATTCAGGCTTTCAAGGGAAGCATGGCAAAGACCAACGGCGGTTTGTGTCTGCTCGGTTGCACTTAGCACTGCTTCTGCTTCGGTTTGGCTCGACTGCATTTGGCGCATGGTTTCGGCGGCGCTGTCTTCCACGAGTGCCGAAGTGTGGCTCACCTCATTGGCGAGGCTGCGGATATGTTCGGTCTGTGTTTGCGTATCGGCCACAATCGTCTGAGTGTGCTCTGTGTGCTGCGATAGCTGAGTAATGCGCGCCACCAGTTGGCTTAATGATTGAGAAACCCTAGTGATTTGCTGGCGCTGCGCCTCATCTTCCTGTTCAAATCTTTGCAGCAACTGGTTGAAATGACCTGCGATTTGGCCCGTCTCGCAGCGCCGATTAATGTCTAAACGCTCGCGGCTGTTCGATTCGCTTAATTTCATAAAGGCTTGGTTGAGACGTTTTAACGGTTTGACGACGCGGTTTTGCTGCAGGATTAAATAACCTATGGCAAACAAGGCCATGATGGAAACCATAGTGTAGAGGATCAGTTGTAGCTCATATTTCAGCTGTTGATTCTTTGCTGCTTGAGCCTCACCTAAGCCAATAAGCTGTTGTTCCACATTGCTAATCGCTTGAATGAGTTGGTCTTGCATCTCTTGGTTGGCTTGCAGCAATTGGTGGGTATTAGCAACTTCTTTATTGTATCGATTGGCGAGACTCAGCAGTTCACTACGGTCACTTTCGCCGACTTCAACCTGTTCCGGTTCGCTGGCACCGAGGGCAAATTCATCGGCTTCTTGCTGCTCATATACACCGATTAACGGCAGTGCGCTGAGTGCGTCGTGCCACGTATTGAGCTCTTTGCTGGTGCTGTCTAAAATGCCCTTGAGTTGCTGATTTTTGCTGATGAGGTAGCCATCGGTCAGCTGGGAAAGTTGATAGACGATAGAAGGTAAATCGCGGCTCAATTGCAGATATTGTTCGGCGACCGCAGCATTTGTGGTTAAGCCTTTATCGGCATAACTGCCCAGACGACGGTTATAGTCGAGCATTTCAGATTCGGCGTGGGCCAGCAGTTGCCTAGGATTGCCAGCGAGTTTACCCGCGGCGCGGTACTTGGTATCTAAATCTTGAATGAAGCTGCTTAAGATAGCTTGCAAGTCATTATCGGTAGCGCCCATGGTGTCGAGATTAAGCTCTGTGAGCTGGTTCTTAATGGCGCTGAGTTTAGTTTTAGCTTGTTCAAGTTGGCTAGAGTTGCCGCTGGCGAGATAGCCGTCGAGATCGCGGCGTACGCCGACGAGGAAGTCTTCTTGTATGCTTTGCAGTGTGAGTGTTTGTTGTTCTATATTTTGTCGCTGATCACTACTCCACAGCACTACAGCCGCTAATAATCCCGCGAGCAATAACAACAGGGCAGAAGCAGAGAGCGACAGCGTTGAAATTTTCATTTTGCAATCTTCATAATTGTCAGAGCCAGTTAACTGTTCTGAGTTTATGAATTTAGCGTGACATTAATATGACAAGCGCCCACATGAATGTCAGCGTTGTCATTTGATTTGCCGATATGTGATCTCGCGTTATTCCAGCGGCAGCCACACTTGGGCTCTTAAACCGCCTTCGGCGCGGTTGGAGAGGGTGACTTGCCCTTGGTGTCTATCAATAATCCGTTTGATGATGGCGAGACCTAGGCCTGAGCCGACACTGCCTCGGGCGATATCACCTTGGGTAAAGGGTTGAAATAGTTTGGTTATTTGCGACTCGTCAATGCCTGGACCATTATCTTCAACAGTAAAACCGATACGTTTGCCGTCGAACTGCGAGCTAATGCGGATCCAGCCAGAACCATAGCGAAAGGCATTTTCGACTAAGTTACTCAGTACTCGCTTGATGGCAATCGCTTGGAATTGAGCTTCGGGGCAGTCAGTTAATACTACTTCAATTTCGCCGGCGCGATTGGCTTCTGCTTGAGCGACATCTTGAATGAGTTTATTGATTTGCCCTAGTTCACGGCTGGTTTCCTGATCTTGGCGAATATACGCAATAAACTGGCTGATGATGGCGTCCATATCTTCGATATCGTTGACTATGCCATCTTTAAGATATTGATCTTCCTCAACCATCATCTCAGAAGCGAGACGAATACGGGTGAGCGGCGTGCGCAAGTCGTGGGAAATCCCCGCCATCAATAGCGCTCTGTCCTGCTCCAGTTGTTTCATGCTGTGCGCCATCTGGTTGAAGGCGTTAGTCACTTCGACAATTTCACTCGAACCATTCAGCGGCAAGGGGTCGGGGAATTCACCGCGGGAAACGGCAATCGCGGCTTTTTGTAGTCGCCTAAGTGGACGGTTTTGTTGGCGGGCAAACCACCACCCCCCTGCGACACTGAGTGCACCAATGACCATTAAATAGAGGGTGAGCGGCGAAAGGTCTGAAACATTTTGGCCGATAAGCGGCACTTTTATCCAAATCGAGGGCGCCTGTGGTGGACGGATCCAAATCTGCAATACACTGCCGTGGGTGACGCGCACTTCGGCGTCGCCGCCGAGATATTCCGACATTTGCGCCGACCAGAAACCATAGTAGGTCGCTTGCTCAATGCCAGCTTCACGCGCTTGCTGTTGATTGTAGATCTTCATGCCATCGTCGTGGACTTTGGCATTGAGGGCATCGACTATGGTTAAGTGTTCGCGGCCAATATCTATGCCATCGACAAACAGCAATTTGACTTGGCGAGCGATTAACTGATTGATTTGTTGGTAGCTTGGCTTAAGCACATAGACGGCAACCGTGACGTAAGACACCAGCTGATTGATCAGTAATAGACAACCAATCAGCATCACGGTTTGACTAAACGCGCTGCGAGGCACAAACCGCCACCAAAACTTAGCTTTCATCGGGGGCTCAATAACCGCAGGAGATTAAGATGGCAATGCGGCTCATCGACGCGCTGCACCATCGGGCACAAACACATAACCTAATCCCCACACAGTTTGAATGTAGCGCGGATTCGCAGGGTCTTTTTCGATTAAACGCCGCAGACGTGACACTTGCACGTCGATGGAGCGTTCTAGCGCCGAATAATCGCGGCCACGGGCGAGGTTCATCAATTTATCCCGAGACAAGGGCTCGCGTGGATGGGTAACGAGCACTTTAAGCACGGCAAACTCACCGCTGGTGAGCGCAATCGATTCGTCGCCGTGGTACATCTCACGGGTGGCTAAATCCAGCGAAAACTCACCGAAGCTGATCTGTGCTTCCTGCTGAGCGGGCGCACCGGGCACATCTTGGGTTTGGCGACGCATCACGGCTTTGATCCGCGCGAGCAATTCCCGTGGATTGAAAGGTTTTGGCAGATAATCGTCGGCGCCTAACTCTAGGCCAATAATACGGTCGACTTCATCGCCCTTGGCCGTCAGCATCACGATCGGAATAGGATTACCTTGCTGGCGCAAACGGCGGCAGATAGACAGGCCATCTTCACCGGGCAACATTAAGTCGAGCACGAGTAAATGGAAGTTTTCGCGTTCTAATAGGCGGTCCATCTGCTCGGCATTGGCCGCGCTGCGCACCTGATAACCTTGCTCCATCAGGTAACGCTCGAGTAACGCTCGCAGGCGCATATCATCATCGACGACGAGGATTTTCGAGGTTTCTTGTCCCATGGGATGTCCTTTAATTGCTCAGATTGGTGCTTATTCTACTGACGAGAAACAGTTAAGATTAACCAACTGGCTGAAATTGAAAACGAATCTGCCTAATATAGCCGCATTCAACCTAGGCGACTAGCTCACCTTAGTGGCTTGAATGCGATAAATGCTGACATTTATTGCCCAATGTTAATACTAAGCAAATGAAATTGCATGGGAATACTCGCGTTTATTCACGCCAAGGGTGAAATTGTAACTAAATGGGCATCAGCAAAAGAGGTGATTTAAAAGCCATTATGCACAGAGATGATTTAGTGAGTTAACTTTAGCGTCCAGTCTGAGTATCATCAGTCCAATATATTATCCCGCATCAATTGTGGTCGTTTAATCCAACGATTGAGTAATGAGTATGAAAGCGCATTTGATCACCCGACAGGGTTGGCAAACTTTAGATAAAGAATTGAAGTATTTGTGGAAAGAATATCGGCCGCAAATCACCCTTAAAGTCCAAGAAGCGGCGGCGCAGGGCGATCGTAGCGAGAACGCTGATTACACTTACAACAAGCGTTTGTTAAGACAAATTGATGGCCGAGTCAGGTACTTAGTTAAGCGGTTAGAAGAATTAAAAATCGTCGATTACTCGCCGCAGCAGGAAGGTAAAATATTCTTCGGCGCTTGGTTCGAGCTCGAAAATGAAGCGGGTGATCGCGTGCGTTACCGGATCGTCGGTAAAGATGAGCTCGATACTAAATTGGGCTACATCACCATCGACTCGCCCATGGCGCGTGCCTTAATCGGCAAGCAAGTGGACGATGAGGTGGTAGTGCAAACGCCATCGGGTCCAAAAGAGTGGTATATCAATCAGATCCGTTACACTCCTTTTGAAACCACTCTCGCCAGCGAGGCAGATTAGCGACAGGGTTGCCGCCGTGACAACCGCTGCGGTCGTCATGGGATGACGGGGAAAGATCAAAGACTCTGCTTTGACCTAGGCTTTAGCATGAAACATACGGGGCGCCTGTGGTATCTTTGGCGCAATAACGACTTACTTTACAGTTAGGCACGACACTTTATTTATGCAAACTAATGCACATAACATCGCTCAGATTATCGCTCAAGAACTGAATGTTCGTGAGCAACAAGTTGCCGCAACCATCACTCTGCTTGACGATGGTGCGACAGTTCCCTTCGTTGCCCGTTATCGTAAAGAAGCCACGGGCGGATTAGACGATACGCAACTGCGTACCTTGTATACACGTTTAGGTTACCTGCGTGAGCTGAACGACAGACGCCAAGTGATCCTGTCTAGCATCCAAGCTCAGGGTAAGTTAACGCCAGAATTACAAAGGGCTATTGACGACGCCGACAGCAAGACACGTCTCGAAGATTTGTATCTGCCCTTCAAACCTAAGCGCCGCACTAAGGGCCAAATCGCTATCGAAGCTGGGCTTGAACCATTAGCCGATGCCTTACTGGCTGACCGTAGCGCCGATGTCGAAGCCAAAGCGGCGGGTTATATCAATAGCGACGCGGGTTTTGTCGATGTGAAAGCTGTGCTTGAAGGCGCGCGTTATATCCTGATGGAGCGCTACGCCGAAGACGCGGAATTACTGCGTAAAGTGCGTGAACATTTAAGCCAAAACAGTGTGTTAGAAAGCCGCTTAATTGCAGGTAAAGAGAAAGAAGGCGCGAAATTCCGCGATTATTTCGAGCATACCGAACAGTTAGCGAAGATCCCTTCTCACCGTGCGCTGGCCATGCTGCGTGGCCGTAACGAAGGTTTCTTAGCGTTATCTATGAATGCCGATCCTGCTGCTGAGGCCGGTCAAGGTAGTTATTGCGAAGTGATTATCAGTGATCACTTAGGGCTGAAACTGGGCGATAGCAGCGTCGATCAATGGTTGAAAACTGTAGTGACGGCGACATGGCGCATTAAGATTGCGCTACAGATGGAAACCGAGTTTATTTCGCAAATGCGCGAACGCGCCGAAGCCGAAGCGATTAAAGTTTTCGCACGTAACTTAGGTGATTTATTGATGGCCGCTCCTGCGGGCGCGAAAGCCACCATGGGACTCGATCCTGGTTTACGTACCGGCGTGAAAGTGGCTGTGGTCGATAACACGGGTAAGATGTTGTGCCATGCGACGATTTTTCCGCACGCACCGCAAAATCTGTGGGAAAAGTCGATCCGTACTTTGGCGAACTTAGTCAAAATGCATAAGGTTGAATTGATTGCGATTGGTAACGGCACGGCATCACGGGAAACCGACAAGCTGGCCGCTGAGCTGATTGCCGCAGTGAAAGATATCCATCCACAGTTGACTAAAGTGATGGTCAGCGAAGCGGGCGCGTCTGTGTATTCGGCATCGGAATTGGCGGCGCTGGAGTTTCCTGATCTCGATGTCTCGATTCGTGGTGCTGTGTCTATCGCGCGTCGTTTGCAGGATCCGTTAGCCGAACTGGTGAAAATTGAGCCTAAATCTATCGGTGTGGGTCAATATCAACACGACGTGAGCCAAAGCCAATTATCGGGTTCGCTGGAAGCTGTGGTGGAAGACTGTGTAAACGGTGTGGGTGTGGATCTCAACATGGCCTCTGCGCCTTTGTTGTCGCAAGTGGCGGGTTTAAACAAGACGTTAGCGAAAAATGTGGTCGATTATCGCGATGCCAATGGTAAGTTTAAGAATCGTAAAGAGTTACTGAAAGTGCCACGTTTAGGGCCTAAAGCCTATGAGCAAGCGGCGGGCTTTTTGCGTATTCGTGAAGGTGACAACCCACTCGATGCCTCGTCTGTACATCCAGAGGCTTATTCGCTAGTGGAAACTATCGCTAAGACTAAGCAAGTCGAGTTGGCGAGCCTGATGGGTAACTCAGATCTACTGCGCAGCATCAAGCCTGAAGAGTTTATTACGGCGGAATTTGGTTTGCCGACCGTGACGGACATTTTGGCCGAACTGGATAAACCGGGTCGCGATCCCCGTGGTGAGTTTAAAACCGCTAAGTTTAAAGATGGCGTCGAAGAGCTTAAACATTTGAAACCAGAAATGGTGCTCGAAGGCGTAGTGACCAACGTGACTAACTTTGGTGCCTTCGTTGATATTGGCGTGCATCAAGATGGACTGGTGCATATCTCTTCACTGACCGACAAGTTTATCAGCGATCCGCACACTGTGGTGAAAGCGGGTGATGTGGTCAAAGTTAAAGTGATGGAAGTGGACGTTGAGCGTCGCCGTATCGGTTTGAGCATGCGTTTGGACGAAGCTATCGACCAGAGTAAGTCGCAGCAAAGACCGCACAATCCTGCCAGAACTCATAACAGTAAGGCACCACAGTCGACGAAACCTGCTGCGCGTCCTACGCAAAAGCAAGCACCTAAAGCACCTGCGAACGCGGCCATGGGCAATGCCTTTGCCGATGCCTTCGCTAAGCTGAAAAAGTAAGCGTTAACCGTTAAGACTCGGACTTAAGCCATGTCCGAGTCGACTTTTTTACATGTTACTCACAAAATTGTTGCATCAATGTCGTCTTAGGGAATATAAAGTCGGCATTTAATGCAACGTTAAGCAAAATCGGTTGTCATATCACAGCTTATTCACCGATTTTTTTCAAATTGACACTCCAACGCTGAGTGGCTCTTTATACGTTTTGGGGTAACACATGCAATCTGGTTTATCATCTCGCGGGCACAACAATGCCCATGGGCCTTTCCGCGCCATCTTTATTTTCTCGCTATTAGTGCTTTTTATTGCCACCGCGAGCCGTATCGCTTTAGGGCTGTGGCAAGCCGATCGCGTGGCCGCTGTGGATGGTTGGTCGCATCTCTTAATCCAAGGTTTACGCGTCGATATCGCTACCCTGTGCTGGTTATGGGGTATTGCTGCCTTAGGAACCGCATTGTTTTCGGGTGATCATTTTATTGGCCGTCTGTGGCAGCCGATTTTACGGGTGTGGTTAACTGTCGGTCTGTGGATCATCCTCTTTTTAGAAGCATCGACCCCTGCGTTTATTGAAGAATACGGTATTCGCCCGAATCGCCTGTATGTGGAATATCTGATCTACCCGAAAGAAGTGCTTTCTATGCTGTGGGCGGGTCGCAAACTTGAGCTGATCTTCTCCGTGCTATTAACTATCGGTACGCTTTGGGGCGGCTGGGTGTTAAGCGGTAAGCTCACTAAAAATCTACGTTTCCCGCGCTGGTACTGGCGTCCTGTATTGGCAGTGCTTGTTATCGCCATGACGTTATTAGGTGCGCGTTCAACCTTAGGCCATAGACCGATTAACCCTGCTATGGTGGCGTTTGCCGACGATCCATTAGTGAACTCTTTAGTCATCAACTCAGCCTATTCATTAGTGTTTGCCATCAAGCAGATGGGCAGTGAAGAAGATGCCTCTAAAGTGTATGGCAAGTTAGATAACGCTGAGATTATTGCGACCATAAGACAGGAAAGTGGTCGTCCTGAAAGTGCATTTACCTCAACAGATATCCCATCGCTAAGCTTTAACCAAGCCAGTTATACCGGAAAGCCAAAGAACTTAGTGATCCTACTACAAGAGAGTTTAGGCGCACGTTTTGTAGGGAGTTTAGGTGGTTTACCGCTGACTCCGAATATCGATGCCTTATCCAAAGAAGGTTGGTATTTCGATAATTTGTACGCCACTGGTACTCGTTCAGTGCGCGGGATAGAAGCTGTAGCGACAGGCTTTACCCCGACGCCAGCTCGTGCTGTGGTGAAACTGGGTAAGAGCCAAGTTGGCTTCTTCAGCATAGCTGAATTACTTAAAAATCATGGTTATACCACGCAGTTTATCTATGGTGGTGAGAGCCATTTCGACAATATGCGTAGCTTCTTTTTGGGCAACGGCTTTAGTGACATCATAGATCAGAAAGATTATAAATCTCCGGCCTTTGTGGGCTCGTGGGGCGCCTCTGATGAAGACTTAATGCGCAAAGCGAATAGTGAGTTTGAGCGTCTGCACAGCGAAGGTAAGCCTTTCTTTAGTTTAGTGTTTAGCTCGAGTAACCACGATCCATTCGAATTCCCAGATGATCGTATCGAGCTTTACGAGCAACCTAAGCAAACCCGTAATAATGCGGCGAAATATGCCGACTATGCGATTGGTGAGTTTTTCAAACTGGCGAAAAATGCGGACTACTGGAAAGATACGATTTTTATCGTGGTTGCCGACCATGACAGCCGAGTAGGTGGTGCGGATCTGGTGCCAGTGTCACGTTTTCGTATTCCGGGTTTAATCCTTGGGGATAATTTAGCGCCAAAACGCGATCATCGTATTGTGAGCCAAATTGATTTACCGCCAACACTTCTATCATTGATTGGTATTTCAGACTCTTATCCTATGCTGGGCCGAGATTTGACCCAGGTCAGCGATGATTGGCCTGGACGCGCGTTAATGCAATACGATAAAAACTTTGCCCTGATGGAAGGTAAAGATGTGGTGATCCTGCAGCCAGAAAAAGCGGCTCAAGGTTTCGAATATAACGAAAAAACTGAGCAGTTAACGCCTTATGCGCCAGCTGCGGCAGCGCTAGAGAAGAAAGCCTTAAGTTGGGCATTGTGGGGCAGTTTGGCCTACCAGCAAGAGCTGTATCGTTTGCCTAAATAAGCGTTAAACAGCATAAAAAATGCCGCTATTTTTAGCGGCATTTTTGTTTATTATTTTTGTTCATCTTGTGCGGGAAAAGATTAATCCCATTGGAATAAGTTAAATCCACGTCGACATGATAGATTCTTGCTCTGGCTGAGTCTGTTGTTGATAGAACTGACCAATACGTTGTCCAAGCTGTTGATAAAATTGAGTCGGTTCTCCTTGGAGCGATTGACGCGCCGCACTGCTGGTATTCGCTTTGGCGTTACTGCTGGCATAATTTGCCGCACCTTGACTGACCTTTAAGCGGATATCCTTACGTTGCAGCGCCGCTTGACCGCGTGCAGCAATTTTAAGCGTCTTAGGTAACACCCGCTCGGCCACCACAAGGGGGGCTTTTTTCTCTTGCTGTTGTTGGCTTTGTTGCTGCGAGGATTGTTGTTGCTGCTGTTTTTCTTGAACTTGTTGCTGATTATTCTCGAGCGTTTTGGTTTGTTGTTGAGTTTGATCTGCTGTGCGTTCATTCTGCGGATTAAAGGCGCGTTCTTCATGACCTTTAGTGGCAGCTTGTGGGGGAATGACCACAGGTTTCAGTTGGTTGTCGACCCGAGCCGAGTCCGTCGCGACATTACTGGTCGCTAGTGGGACTTGTGGGTAGTTACTGACAACTAACATGGAAAATTCCTTGGTGCACTAATGGTTAAATACTAGTCATTAATCGCTCAAAGATAAAGCGTTAGCGTGTCTGTAACGCTAACCAAGGCATAAATACCTGCAAAAACTCCTGTTGATGGGAAATAAACGGCGCATGGGAGGCTTTGGCTAGCATCACATCTTCAATTTGCGGCGTGATCGGCATCTTAGGTTGTACGCGTTTGGGGACGAGTCCATCGAGTCGTCCCCAAATTCTAAGCCAAGGTTGCTGTAACTCTGTCAGTTGCGGCCTTAAGTCGATGTCGGTCAGCATACTCAGACCTTGAGTTAAGGCTCTGGCATCGGGTAACGGACGCGCAAGCACAAGATCGCGCAGTCGTTTGATATCTTCTTTGGCGGTTTCGCTGCCCATGGCCTGAATCGCTAGAAATCTCTCAATAGTTTTAGGTAAATTTTGCCAGAGTTGTTCTCTAAATTGATTAAGAACTTGTGGCGGAATGCCCGGCCATGCTTCGTCTTCCCTTGCCATAAAGCAAGGGGATGAGGCAATAGTAATCAAGCCTTTGATTTTTTGTGGATAACTCAGTGCTGCCTGAGTCGCCACGAGCCCACCGAGTGACCAGCCGGCCCAAATAGCGTGTTCTGGTAATGCGGCGACTAAGGCATCGACCCAAGCTAATAGATCACCTTCCACCATCTGACTATGGCCGAAGCCCGGCAAGTCGACATAGTGCACCCTATACTGAGACAGTGACTCATGTAATGGCGTAAACACAGCGCTATTGACTCCCCAACCGTGAAGCATCACCAGATCTGGCCCTTGGCCTCTGATTTCAATATGCAAATTTGCGTGGTTTGTGGATGTCACTTGGCTCACTTGAGTGCCTCAAAAATGGATTAGGTGAATGTATGCCGCACTTTGTCAAAAGGATTTGGCCGCAATCTGCTTTGCGGATAATGCGTTTAGGCTATCAGCTCGGCACAGGGTGGTTGGCGGGCAGTTTACCTAACCGTTGCCTGCTGTGCCACCAATCCATACCTATCCCAGAGACGGGCATTTGCATCGTTTGTCTTCAATCTGGCTTATATCATGGACCTATTTGCTTAGGCTGCGGTAAGTCGATGCAAATCGAGGTCGATTACTGCGGGGAATGCCAAAAGCGTCAGCCGCGTAAAGTCGTTGCCCCCTGCAGTTACCATCAAGGTTTAGGTGCTTGGATTGGCGCGATTAAATATCAGGGGCAACTTGCCGCTTTACCTGTGCTATGCCGCGCCTTAGTGGCGCGAATTAAGCTATTAGAACAGCAAGGATTAATAACGCTGCCCCAAGCGATAGTGCCAGTTCCATTGCATCCAAAACGCTTGCAACAACGGGGATTTAATCAGGCGTGGTTAATTGCCCATGAGTTATCACAGCTATTACAACTGCCATTAGTGAGCGAGGGATTAACGCGCCAGCAAGACACTCGGCCGCAGGCCGGACTTTCAGGTGCACAACGACGACGAAACTTACACGATGCCTTTATGTTAGCGGATGATTTTGCGTTCCAGCGTATTGCACTGGTGGATGATGTGGTCACGACAGGCACCACAGTCTCTGAAATTGCCCGCTTATTCGAAGCGCGATACGTGCATGTGCAGGTATGGTGTTTGGCAAGGGCAGAGGCGCCAGGCTTGTTGGATGATGTTGACGCTGTTTAAAACATAGCGGTCACATCATTATATCTATGTGTATGTCAAAATTATGTCAAAAATACTGAGTAAAAATGAGTAAGTTTTAATTCTGAGACAAGGTGTAAGTATCTGTATCAATAAGTTTTATTTATTAATTTTATTGATGTACCTTCCTATGTTATTTCGTTTGGAGGGTATTTATGGACGCTAAACAGGCGCTATCAAATGCAAATGCGGCATCTACGCTGAAAGATGTTATTCAGGCGATAAGCTATTCTTTGAAGCTGCATGGTATCTGTGGTTTCTGGTTTCAGGGAGTTCCACATTGTGCGTATGAAAATTACCACTTTTCAAAAGATACCAATCTGTTCTCTCCTACGGCGTTACGAAAACCTATCGCCAGTATAGCTTCTTCCCCTGTTGTCGCTGAATTACAGCGTTTTTATTTAAATCAGGTTGCAGCCAATGATTTCAATTTTGGATTTTCATTAGATACTTCAAAATCTTATATGTATAGATTCACGAGTGAAAAAAATGATAAGACCAGCCTACTGTTTAGTAAGCATAATATTCAAAGTGTTTTGAGCTGGCCCATCTCATGCCACACTAATCGTCATTGGGCAGGCCGCTTCATACTACTCAGCCATCTTAGCGACTCAGAGATAGCATTAGAGGGATTGGCTGATACTTTAAAGGAAGCCCAAAACAAGCTGTTTGAATGTAATAAACAATTGTTCAATCCATTTCTACAAAGCTCGCTACTTAAAGATAATGCGAGAGATATCCTGCTCATGGTCGCAAACGGCCTTCAGAATGACGAAATTTCAACTCAGCTCCCGATAAGTGTCAGAGGAGTTGAATATCATATGGAAGCTATGCGCAAGAAATTTGGGGCTACAAATAGAGCAAACTTAATCCATTTAGCCCATCAATATGAGTTGATCTAAATATGTTGATATTACTGGTTGAAGATAATCGACTTCTCTCTAACAACATCATTCAATATCTTGAATTGAGTGGCATAGAGTGCGATTACGCTTTCAACCTAGCTCAGGCTGATATGCTCATTAGCCAGCAGCAATTTGATGCTATTATTCTCGACCTAAATTTGCCAGATGGTGATGGGATTGAAGCATGTGAACGCTGGAAAGCACAGTGCATTACTTCGCCCATAATAATGTTAACCGCACGTAGCAGTCTGAATGAGCGCTTGAATGGGTTTGCTGTTGGCGCGGATGATTATTTAGTAAAACCATTTGCAATGGAGGAGCTCGTCGCGCGATTGAAGGTGGTTGCTCAGCGTCGTCCGGCGCCTCAAAGGCTAGTCATTGGTGAGCTAGAAATTGATTTTGGAAACCATAGGGTATATCGCCAAGGACAGCTTCTTGCTTTACCTAAAACAGGCTGGCAGATCCTTGTTTTATTAGCTCGGCGTAGCCCAGAAACTGTGAGTAGAGAAGAGATTGAGCGAACGATTTGGCCCAATAGTGCACCTGATAGTGATAGTTTACGCAGCCATATTCATCTGTTACGAAGGGTGATAGATCGACCCTTTGAACGACAAATATTGCATACGATTCGTGGAGTCGGTCTAAGCCTTAGGGATGACATCAATGCAAGCTCCTAAGCTTAGCCTCAAGCGGAGCTACCAAGTATGGGGTGTTATTTTTCTATTAATAACATTAGGTATTAATAGCTTTATACCACTGTGCATGATGTGTGCAGGTATGATTTCTATGCATGAGGTCACCATACATAATGCAGGGCAAGCTGCTGAGTCATTACTGACCATGGCGGAACATGCTCAACCGCAAAAACAATTACTTAATCAGCCGATTCTAAAAACTGATAACTTAACCGTCTATCTTAATTGGTCAGATATCCCTCCGCTGATTCGACAATTAAGTAATGATGAAGTCTTAACTGATGCGAATACAATTCTGTATGAGCATGCAGAAGGTCCCTTTGTTGATGCTTTAAGTGTGTACTACACACAGAGTGGCCAGCCACTCTATGTTTGGCTGCAGTACAGCGTTACCCATGACTTGCAATTTGCACCTAAAAACATGACTGCAATCTTGCTTCTCGTATTGATAACCTTCTGTGCAAGCGCAAGCCTTGCGTTTTATATGCAAAGTAAAGTGATTACACCTGTCCATCAAATTAGCCATGCGATTAAGCAGCATGATTGGGAGGGAGGAGGGAAACTTAGCTTACCGAAACAAGAATATGCTGAATTAAAGGCTATTGTTGATGCTTTAGATAACTCAATTTTACAACTTCAAGAGGCTCAGCAGCGGGAGCTAAATTTTCTGCGATTTGCTAGCCATGAATTACGGACGCCTGTTGCAATATGCCAGTCTTCATTCGAAATCCTCGCTTTACAACAAGGTGAACTCACTGGAGCGACTTTGTATGCTTCTCAAGCGACTGGACAAATGAAGTCTCTTATTGAAACACTGCTATGGTTAACAAATAAAGAGTGTTCCACCCTAGAAAAAGAAAGCGTAGCTCTGTCACCTTTACTTCTCAGTATTATCGAGGAGCAGCAACAAGTACATGGTCATGAGCAAAAAATACAGTTATTAGCTGATGATACTTGTTTGCTAGTTCAGCTCCAGCCTTTAAAAATAATAGTAAGTAATTTATTAAGGAATAGTATTGAACATGGTGGAGTCGATATTAATATTACTCAAGAAGGTCATTTTGTTGAAATTATTAATTCCTACAATAGTAACGGTCATAATGGATTCGGTTTAGGATTACTGTTGGTTAAACGGCTGGCAGATCAACTCGATTGGTTTTTTACAACATCATCAAAAAATGGCATGTTTATAGCAAAATTAATTATAACTAAATGACTTAAATATATTTCATCGATGTTTACTACATTTAACCACACACTTTTTAAATCTAACAGCGCCTTTGGGTCTAGATCACATAGCCTTCATGTTAGCTATAGTAAATTAATCCAATAAAGTTTATCAGGCATGGATAGTATTCTTTTTTTAAAAGAACATTGTCTCAAATAATATATGGATATGTGAGAGGTTTTATGTGTAACAAGAGTGTTATAACAGCTTTGTTTGGCGCGATTTTTGTCAGTGTTTCAGTATATGCTGATGTGAATAAGACTAGCGTAGATTTAGGTTATAAATTCTACACAAACGACACGAAAAATGATAACCCAGGCGTTTTTAATCAACCTTTTGTTAAGTTAAATCATCTGGGAATTGCAGATTGGGGATCCTATTTTGCTAATATTAAGTTAGAAAATCCTGCCGAACTCGCTGAAAATCAAAAAAACATAGATGGCAAAACTACAATTAAGTCGTTAATGATAATAGAAAATAGACTAGGTGACTCTCAGTTTAATTTTTGGACGCAAAACTTTGTATCAGCGAGTGAAACTTTAGTTGAGGATAATCTTTATTTTGGTCTTACCCATAATGCTAAATTCAAAGATTTATCATTAAATTATGGTGTTGGTTTGAACTATACATTTGGAAATTTTTCACCTACATCAGCGAAGTTTAACGATTTATCAGGCTACGCGGTCGTACTGAATGCAAAGTATCCATTTGACTTTTTGGGTTTTAACCACAGTTTAAGCTTAAATTATGAGGCTCAAATCGATAGGGATGAAGTACATCAAGAGCTTTTTTCATACAACAGTTATGGCCACCAAATCATAACAACTATACAAACAAAACTAACAGATTCAATATATTCTAAGTTGCATCTAACTCATTATGATAGTTGGGGTTCGCAATATAACGATGGGCTTGAGTATGGTATATCGATTGGTTATCAATTTTAACTATTAATCAGAGGGTCTGATGTTTTTCAAATATACGGCCTCATCTCTATTAGTGATCATTTCAAATATTCAATCTCTTTATAAAAGTTGATAAGGGAAGCAATAATGCATTATAAAAAATCCATGATAGGTCTTACTGTAACTGCGATAGCTATTATTGCTGGCTGCCAAGTTACGCATCAAATAATAAAAAGCCAAGGTACTGCTCAAGGTAAGCATGGCGAAGTGCAGGTCGAAACAACATTCAAAGACGGGCATATTGTTGCGATTGATGTACTTAAGCAAAAGGAAAATAAAGTCCTTGCAGGTGCCGTATTTAAAGATGTGAAACAGGCAATTATTGATAACAACTCTATCGAGGTTGATGGTATCACTGGTGCAACAGTGACGTCTAAAGCGCTAAAAGAAGCCGTGGGCAAGAGTATTGAAGCCGCAGGGGTAACACTAGTTGCTGTCGCTTCAGCTAAAAAAAGTGAAGCATTAACTCCTGCAGAATATACCTATGATGTCGTGGTCATTGGCTCTGGTGGTGCAGGCTTTAGTGCAGGCTTAGAAGCAATGGCCGCAGGCCGAACTGCCGTTATTATTGAAAAAATGCCAATTATTGGTGGTAACTCATTGATCTCGGGTGCTGAGATGAATGTTGCTGGTAGTTGGGTACAGAAAAATATGGGTGTGACTGATAGCAAAGACCTGTTTATTAGCGATACGTTAAAAGGTGGCGATTTTAAAGGTGATCCTGAAATGGTTAAGACCATGGTCGATAATGCTGTAGGGGCTGCAGAGTGGTTAAGGGATTACGTCAAAGTAGAATTTTATCCCGATCAGTTATTTCAGTTTGGTGGACATAGTGTTAAACGGGCCTTAATCCCTAAAGGTCACACTGGCGCTGAGGTGATTAGTAAGTTTTCTATTAAAGCTGAAGAAGTGGGCTTACCGATCCATACTAATACTAAGGCTGAAAAGTTAATCCAAGATCAAACGGGTCGAATTGTTGGTGTAGAAGCGACTCATAATGGAAAAACGATTACATACCATGCTAAACGCGGTGTTGTGATTGCTACGGGTGGATTCTCATCTAACATGAAAATGCGCAAAAAATACAATCCAGAGTTAGATGAACGTTATGGTAGCACTGGTCATTCAGGTGGTACTGGTGACGGTATTGTGATGGCAGAAAAAATACATGCAGCAGCTAAAAATATGGGATATATCCAGTCATATCCTATTTGTAGCCCAACCTCTGGTGCTATTGCCTTGATTGCAGACTCTCGCTTCTTTGGTGCAGTGTTAATCAACCAGAAGGGCGAGCGCTTTGTTGAGGAATTAGAGCGCCGCGATGTTATCTCACAAGCCATTTTAGCCCAACCTGGCCGTTATACTTATGTGTTATGGAACCAAGCTATTGAAGATGTTGCCCATACCGTTGCTATGCACCAAGGAGAGCTAAAAGAGTTCACTAAAGATGGCCTGATACATAAAGTTGATACATTGGAAGAAGCGGCGAAGGTTTTCGATATTCCAGTGGAAAAACTAGCATCGACTATCAAAGATGTTAATCATTATGCTGCTATTGGTAAGGATGAGGCTTTTAATCATCGCTCAGGATTGGTTGATTTAAGTAAAGGACCTTATTGGATTTTAAAGGCTACACCTTCTGTGCACCATACAATGGGTGGACTCGTGGTTGATACTCATACTCGTGTATTGGATGAGCAAGGAAATGCTATTCCCGGCCTATTTGCCGCAGGTGAAGTGACAGGCTTAACACATGGTACTAATCGTCTTGGTGGCAATGCCTACACTGATATTATTGTTTTTGGTCGTATAGCAGGACAAGAAGCGGCTAAATAAGTAGTGTTTTATGCCTAGCTTAAGCGACCTAATTGGGTCGCTTTTGTTTGTAAAGAATGCTTGTTTATTCGTGCATAATACGGTGTTTATAGTCTTATTTATGATGAGTAAATCGTGATCGCTATGGCAAAAATCCACAAACTTGCTACCCAAGGGACTACAAAGCAAAGGTGAGTCGGAGTATCATACGGCTAATTCTTACTAAAACACTCAGGTATCCCCTGACGGAGCAGGTTTTCATGATTACCATTTCCGATGCGGCTCAAGCCCATTTTGTTAAGTTGTTAGCAGATCAACCTGAAGGCACTCATATTCGCGTATTTGTGATCAGTCCTGGTACCTCGCAAGCCGAGTGTGGTGTGTCTTATTGTCCACCGGATGCAGTGGAAAGTGATGATATTGAAATCGAGTTCACTGGCTTCAATGCTATGGTTGATGAGAAGAGTGCACCTTTCCTTGAAGATGCCACTATCGATTTTGTGACTGACCAATTAGGTTCACAACTCACGCTCAAAGCACCTAACGCAAAAATGCGTAAAGTGTCTGGTGATGCACCTTTAGTCGAGCGTATTGAATACGTGATCCAATCTGAGATCAACCCTCAGTTAGCCGGTCATGGTGGTAATATCATGCTGGTTGAAATTACCAAAGAAGGTGTAGCTGTACTGCAGTTCGGCGGTGGATGTAACGGCTGTTCTCAAGTTGATATCACCCTGAAGGATGGTATCGAAAAACAACTGTTAGACATGTTCCCAGGTGAGTTGACTGGTGTACGTGACGTGACAGATCACCAACATGGTGAACATTCTTACGCTTAATCTTGTTGGTTGAGCTGAATAAAAAACGCGACCAGAGAGTCGCGTTTTTAGTTTTTACCCAAATAAAAGTCTAAGGTTAATCAGCTGCTAGTTATCAATCTGACTTCAAAAAGTCTTTGCTGAAATAATAGTGCCCAGCAAGCGTCAGGCTTCTGGCGATCATAAAGGCGCTCATCGCGGCCCAGAGGGCATGGTTGCCTTGTTCTGGCAATAATAGTTGCTGCAGTAAATACCATGTTGGGAAAAACGCGCCGAAGGTGGCGAGTATCATGCTATTACGCATCACTTTACCTTTAGCGGCACCTATGTAGACTCCGTCGAACAAATACGAGCTAAATGAAAGTAAAGGCATAAATATCAGCCAGATAAGATAAGTCTGCGCTGTGGCTCTTACCTCATTAATGCTGGTCAATAACGCGATAATATTACTGCCAAAAAGACTGAATATAACGCAGAACCCTAGCGCAGTAATGGCTGACCAGCTCCACGCTAAGATCACGGCTTCCCTCAATTGTTCCGCCTGTTTTTGGCCATAGGCTCGGCCGACTTCTGCCTCGGCATAATAGGCAATGCCATCGAGTGCATAGGAGATTAACAGCAGTAAATTCAATAACACGGCATTAGCGGCAACGGTATTATCACCCAGACCTGCACCATGGAATGTCATAAAGGCAAAAGCTGCTTGCAGGCAGAGGCTACGGATAAAAATATCTGTGTTGAGCCTCAGTAATTTGCCATAACCCGTCAGGGTGACATGGGGTAATAGTTGGGATAAGTGAAAATCGGCTTCGCGCTTGAGTTGCTGTAACACCATAGTGAGTGCGACTGCGAAAGCGGTGATATCGGCAAAGACTGAGGCGAGGGCTGCGCCTTTAACGCCCCAGCCTAAGCCGAGGACAAACACCACATCGAGAATAATATTGGCAAGGTTCGCTAATATCAGCTGCCACATGGCGGCTTTAGGTTGTTGTCGCCCTAAGAGCCAACCTAACATAACTAAATTGAGCAGGGCGAAGGGCGTTGACCAAATCCGTACCTGAAAATACTCGCGGCAATAACGTTCGACTTCGCTACTCGCTTCGGATAATCCTAAGGCTAAATTCAATATCGGGACTTGTAGTGCGATAACGCCTGCGCCCAATAACATCGCTAGCATAGCGCCTTGGACTAAGAGTTTGTGCTGGGCATGAAGATCGTCAGCACCAAAGGCTTGTGCGACCAAACCTGTGGTCGCCATACGCAAAAATCCCAATAACCAAATGATTAATGTGATAATCGTTGACCCGACGGCGACTCCCCCTAAATAATAGGCTTCACTCAGATGACCTATGACAGCCGTATCGACTAAGCCCAACAGTGGGACAGTGATATTGGAGAGTATCATCGGCAGGGCGAGGATGAGTAATTGACGATTTTTCGCGCCGTTGAGCATCAGGTCGAGCCAAGTTAATTTAGCTGTATTCATTAATTTCAGAGGTGTTCACATTATGGTTAAACGTGTGCTGTTGGCACTCATAGGGCTAATGACGTTTTCTGCCCATGCCGTGGTCATTCTGCAATATCACCATGTATCAGAGACCACTCCGGCGGCCACAAGCGTGACGCCCGCGCAATTTCGTGAGCAAATGCAGTTTCTAGCCGATGATGGCTTTAAGGTGATCCCGCTTTCTCAGGTAGTTGAAGCGATAAAGCAAAAACAAGATTTACCGGCCAAAACAGTCGCGATTACCTTCGACGATGGTTATCGCAGCATAGCCACGACGGCGCACCCTATCCTAAAGGAATTTGGCTTTCCCTACACCTTGTTTGTGGCAATTGAGCCGATTAAACAAAAGTTTACCGAGATGATGACCTGGGATGAGCTGATAACGCTATCCAAGGAAGGCGCCGATATTGCTAACCACAGTTGGGCCCACGAACATTTGATTCGCGCCTTAGAAAATGAATCACAGGCGCAATGGTTAACGCGGATAAAAGCCAATATCTTAGATACAGAAAAGGCGATTGCAGATGCCACTGGGCACAATTTCAAAATGCTGGCTTATCCCTACGGTGAGTACAATCAAGCCTTGCAGGATATGTTAACCGAGAACGGCTTTGTCGCTTTAGGGCAGCAATCGGGAGCCGCTGGGCCCTATTCGCCGTTAACGGCACTGCCGCGTTTTCCTGTTGCGGGACAATATGCTGACCTAAAAAGCCTTAAGGCCAAGCTATACAGTTTAAACATGCCTGTAATTGCACAGAGTCCTAGCGATCCTGAGTTAAAGGGCGGCCACTGGCGCCCAGAGCTTAAAGTCACCCTAGATATGAGTGATATCTCGGCTAAGCAAGTGATGTGTTATATCCAAGGCCAAGGTTCAAAACAGCCGACTTGGCTCAGTGAAACCGAGTTTAGTGTTCAAGCGGATTTAGCCTTACCTGCGGGGCGTTCGCGTTACAACTGCACTGCGCCGAGTAAGGCGCGCAATGGCTACTATTGGTTTTCTCAGCCTTGGTTAAGGCCAAAGGACGATGGCTCTTGGATCAAAGAGTGATCAACGGTTAGGTTTGTATTGCGCCACTATTTTTCTAAAATCGCTAATCATTTCATCATTTAACACCTGCGGCGGTTTGCCTAATGCGGCCGTAGGTTTAAACACTGCGACTCGCGTTCCCTGCGGCGACACCAACACATAACCCGCACTATGGTCGACTTGGTAGTTTTCCCCTTCACCGACCATGGCATAGGTCAGCCCTAAGCTGCGGGTGAGCGGAAAGATTTGTGTCTGCTCGCCCGTGACCGCTTTAAATTCTGGATTGAAAAAATTAACATAGGTCAGGAGTTTATCCGGTGTGTCCCGTTTGGGGTCGACGGATAGAAACACCACCTGCAATGGCGCAATTTTGTTTAGATCGGGATAAGCCGCCGCGAGTTTATTTAAGGTCGTCGGGCAAACATCGGGGCAAAATGTAAAACCGATAAAGAATAAGCTCCACTTTCCCTGCAAACTGGCGTTGGTAAAAGCCTGCTTATGTTGATCAACCAATTCAAATGGCGCTAATTCATAGGCCTGTGGATACAGAAATCCGCTCTCTAGCTCGATAGGTTTAGGGGAATTAAATTTCACCGCAAATAGGCCGCCAAGACCGAACAATAAAATGGCGATGATTAAAATTCTTTTCTGCATTATTGGCTCCATAACGACAGGTTAGCGCGACAAACGAGTTGCATACACTAGTTCCACAAATAGTGGTCGAGTAGTAATGCCATGAATAACAACATCAAATGATAGATAGAGAAGCGGAACACTTGCATCGCCAAGCCATCATGATCCCGATATTTAAGTTGCCACGCTTTATAAATAAATCCGGTGCTGAGTAAACTCGAGCAGACGAAATACACGGGCCCACACATACCAACCAGTACAGGTAATAGGCAAGCAATCGCCAGCAATACTGTGTAAAGCAAAATACAGGTTTTAGTAAACTCGACACCGTGGGTAACGGGCAGCATGGGAATATCCACTTTGGCATATTCGGCGCGTCTGTGAATAGCCAGAGCCCAAAAATGTGGCGGCGTCCAGGTAAAGATGATGATCACTAACAACAGCGCATGGCCGTGAAATTCGTTCGTCACTGCAGTCCATCCCAGCAAGGGTGGCATGGCTCCCGCAAGGCCGCCAATCACAATGTTTTGTGATGTCGCGCGCTTCAAATAGGCCGTATAAACCAAGGCATAACCAATCAAGCTGGCAAAGGTGAGCCAAGCCGTGAGTGGATTTACTAAGGAATATAAGACGATAAAGCCAAGGCTACCTAAGCTAGCGGCGAAAATTAACGCGCGGGTTGCCGAAATACGCCCTTTGGGTAGTGGGCGATTGTAGGTGCGTGCCATTAAGCCATCGATACGGCGATCGATCAGATGATTCAACGCTGCCGCCGAACCCGCCATCATGGCAATGCCCAGCATGCCTGCGAGTAAAGGTTGAACGGGCACAGCATGGGGCACGGCCAAACACATGCCGACTAAGACAGTGAGCAGCATTAGTGCGACCACTTTAGGTTTAGTCATTTCAAAATAGGCGCGCCATGTCACGCTGAACGTGGGTAGGCTACTGGTGATTGAGAGTGGTTTTGCCATCTTGGAGCCCTCGCTTAGGCTTTGCGCCATAAGAAATAGTTGATTGCGACTAAGGTCAGCAGCAGTAGTGCCGCCCCGCCGTTGTGAGACACGGCAATACCCAGTGGTAAATGCATTACTACGTTAGAAATACCTAAGCTCACTTGTAGGATCACTAACCCTACCAATAAGAGGCTTAAGGCCCTCATCCCAGCTGCGCCAACAAATAATCGATAGGCGAGCACGAGTAATAAACTCGCGGTAACGATAGCGCCAATTCGGTGGGCGATGTGAATAGTCATGCGGGCTGGGTAATCGAGTACCCCAAATTCGAAACTGTGGTGTTGGCCTTGGAATGGTGAAAAGGCCTCCGCTATTGCCAAGTTATCCACCCAGTTACCTTCGCAAATGGGTAAAGCGGTGCAGGCGAGAGCCGCATAGTTAGATGATGTCCAAGCGCCCAGCATAATCTGACCTACAAGAACGAATAGGCTCACCAGTGCCAGCGGTGCCAGATTGCGGGCATGGTTTTCGCTATTAAAGATCCGCCGCGGTCGGGTTCGCAGATAGAGGAGTAACAATAGTGAAATCAGGCTGAAGCCACCAATAAGATGTGACATCACCACTATGGGCATGAGTTTCATCGTCACTGTCCACATGCCGAGTGCCGCTTGAAAGAGGATCAATAGCACTATGATGAGCGGCAATTTTTTCGGTGCTTCCGGCGTTTTCAAACACAGCACTAAGATGAACAATACTAGTAAGCCAAGTCCGCCGGCGATATATCTGTGGATCATCTCCAGCCAAGCTTTTTCTGGGTGGATATCATGACCGGGGAATATGGTTTGTGCATGGGCGATTTCATGGTCTTGGGTGGGCACCTTGATATGGCCGTAGCAACCCGGCCAGTCGGGACAGCCAAGCCCCGCATCCGATAGGCGAGTGTAAGCGCCCATTAAGATCACCAACAAGGTAAAGACTAAGGTTAAGCGTAGGACCCAAGTTAGCTGCATCAATCTACCCTCGACAGTTTTAACAACTTACGCAGATCCGCAACCAAGGCTTTGCCTTGAGCTAAATGCGCTTCTCTACCCTGCACTTGGGGATAGCGCAGCACTAAGCTGCCTAAGGGATCGACTATGATCAGCTGCTGTTCATCTAGCCAATAGTTTAAGCCAGCATTGGCGGGACGTGTGTTGAAGTGAAAGGCGCTTAAAGCATTGAGATCGCTGTCGGGATGGGTGAGGATCAGCGGTTCGACTCGTGCCTGATCTGGCCCTAAAGCAGTGTGGCTTTGACGTAAAATATACAGGCGTTCGCGGCAAGCATCGTCGCATTGGGCGGGCAGTAAATACAGCAGTTGCCATTCTTTGGGATTGGGATTTTCAACCCCAAGGCTGGCATAACTTGTCTCAGGATTGATCAGCTCGCCATGATTAGTGGCGCCGCCGTGGTATAAATTCAGGCTCAGCACTAGCTTGGCTATCACCACGGGCGCGATAAACGCCAGCAACAACAAGCCCAATGCTTTGTGTTTAGATTTATTCTGGGAGTTCATGCTTGCTCCTCTCATTCAAATTATCCCTAATTTATTGTTTTATATTTATTTAGTTTTTATTTGTGTCTTGCTAAGTATGGTACGAATTTCCCTACTCGCTCCTTGAGTTTGCGATTGTTTCGGCACTCTGGCGTTTTACATATTTAATCCCTTGCCACAACATGAGCCCAGCAAACACGGCTGCCATCGAAAACCACTGCAGCGCATAACCCCAATGTTTTTGCGCAGACAGTGGGAAGGGTTGCCAAGGATGCGGCAAGGCGAGGGCGGGTAGCTCATCCGGTTGCAGCACTGCATCTAGTAAAGGGTGGCCTAACAGCTGCGCCATTTCCGGTATATTGAGATTTTGAAAGCGAATATTTGTCCCTGTTTCTGCCATTAAAGCCTGGCTCAAAGGATTAATTTGCTTTTGATAAAGCCTTCCTTCGATATTCAATTCACCGCTAAGTGGGCTGATGTGGGGCAACTCATCACGGTGTGAACTGGCAGCGACAAAACCTAATTCGACCAGTAACCAAGGTTGACCCGCAGTCACTTGCAGGGGCTGAAAGGCTAAATAGCCAACTTGGCCCTGATAGATTTGATTATCAAGCAGCCATATTTGCGAGCTCGCGGGTGTGGCGTGCACTTGCAGTCGATAACCTGTTACGCCTTCCTTATCGATTTTGAGTTGGAGCTGCTCAAAACTTAATGGCAGCAAGGATTGTCTTGCCTCCATTTGGGCTAACAGCATGGTTTTTTCTTCGCCGCGGGCTAATTGCCATAGACCCAACTTGACCAACATCACGAATACAGCCACAGTCAATATCAGTAAAAAAACCGTTAATTTATTCAGCAGAACATAAGGATATTGCATGAATACCCTATTCATTTTTAAATTGGTCTTAGTTCTGCTGTTGCTGTTCATCATTTTTAATCTAGGTAGAGCCTTGTTTATTATGGTGAGAGGTGACAACCAAGTGCCTATGAGCCGTTATCTTGGTTGCCGCGTGATTTTCTCGGTACTCATTATTCTGTTGCTGCTGGTGGCCTTAGGGACTGGATTAATTAGCCCCAATCCCACGCCTTACTAAAGCCTTAGAGTACGTAGACGAAAATAAACAAACACAGCCAGACCACATCGACAAAGTGCCAATACCAACTCCCCGCTTGGAAAGCAAAATGCTTATCCGCGCTAAAGTGACCCTTCAACACTCTGAAAAACAACACTAATAAAAACAGAGTGCCGAGCGAGACATGCATGCCGTGAAAGCCAGTTAAGAGGAAGAAGGTGTTGCCATAAACCCCTGAGGTCAGGGTGAGCCCCATTTCATGGTAGGCATGCATATATTCTTCGGCCTGCAAGGCAAGGAAACCCATACCTAAAAGTATGGTGATCCCGAGCCACAGTGTGATGGCCGAGCGCTTGCCTTTCTCTAGGCTGACATGGGCAAAATGTAAGGTGACTGAGGAGGTCAGCAGCACGATAGTGTTGATTAACGGCAGGCCATTCCACGGCATCGCTTCGGTTTTGGTGCCATCTGGCGTAGTGAGCAACGGCCAAACGGCTTCGAATTGTGGCCAGAGTACTTCGTGGGTCATGGCATTATTGGAGGCGCCACCGAGCCAAGGCACTGCGACCATACGGGCATAAAATAACGCACCAAAAAATGCGCCGAAGAACATCACTTCTGAAAAAATAAACCAGCTCATACCTTGGCGAAAGGATCTATCCATTTGGTGCGAATAAAGCCCAGTCATAGATTCGTTGATCACGGTTCTAAACCAGCCAACCAGCATAAAGAGGATCACGGCGATACCCGCTAGCAGGATATAACCGCCACCCGATGCGCCCGATTTTAGTTGATGGACAAAGTGCCCTGCACCCAAGGCGATTAGAAACAATCCTATAGCGCCAATGATGGGCCAAGCACTTTGGGCGGGAACATAGTAATTTTCATGTTTTGTGGTCATTTTGCAGCTCCTTGCTCTATGGCAGACGCTAACTGCTTGTCGGTAATGTCGTAGAGGGTGTAAGAGAGGGTCAGAGTGTGGATGGATTCAGGTAATTGAGGATCCACAAAGAAAATGAGCGGCAACTCAGCGCTTGTCGAAGCCGCTAAGTGCTGTTGGTTAAAGCAAAAACATTCCGTTTTATTAAAATATGCTGCGCCTTGGCCGGGTGATATTGAAGGTATCGCCTGACCGACCGTGGCTCTGTCTGACACATTGCGTGCCAAAAATGCTGTGTGTATCAGTTCGCCGGGGTGAACTTCGAGCCGCTTGGTTTGCGGCTCAAATTTCCACGGCATACCCGTTTGCACTTGGGAGATAAATTCCACGGTGACAACACGACTAGTATCTATGGTTATCGCTTGATAACTACTGGCAGTATTGGAGGTTTTACCGTTAATCCCCAGCTTCTCACACAGCACATCGTATAGCGGCACCAGCGCGAACCCAAAACCAAACATACCAATACAGCCCATGACGAGCATGCTGATAAGCTTTCGATTTGACTTAGGTTTTTCTGGCTGGTGATGGTTCGTCATTTCATTTCACCTCAGGTGGTGTCGTGAAGGAGTGATAAGGCGCTGGGCTTGGCAATGTCCACTCTAAACCCTCGGAACCTTCCCAAGGTTTAGCGGGGGCTTTTTCGCCGCCACGGATGCACTTGATCACTAACACTAAGAAAATCAATTGCGATAAGCCAAAGGCGAAGCCACCAATCGAGACGATTTGATTAACATCGGCAAATTGAATCGAGTAATCGGGGATACGCCTTGGCATACCAGCTAGCCCAAGGAAATGCATAGGGAAAAACAGTACGTTGACCGAAATCACCGAACACCAGAAATGCCATTGTCCCAGTCGCTCGTTGTACATGTGCCCCGTCCATTTAGGGAGCCAGTAATAGGCCGCCGCCATGATGGAGAAAATCGCCCCAGTCACGAGCACATAATGGAAATGCGCCACCACAAAATAGGTGTCGTGGTATTGGAAGTCGGCTGGCGTAATGGCGAGCATTAACCCCGAAAAACCGCCAATGGTGAAGAGTATGATAAAGGCCACGGCGAACAACATAGGGGTTTCGAAGCTGAGTGAACCGCGCCACATAGTCGCGACCCAGTTAAACACTTTCACCCCCGTTGGCACCGCAATCAACATAGTGCAATACATGAAGAACAGCTCGGCAAACACTGGCATGCCTGTAGTGAACATATGATGTGCCCACACGAGGAACGACAGAATTGCAATACTGGCAGTGGCATAAACCATTGATGCATAGCCGAATAATGGTTTTCGGCTGAAGGCGGGTACTATGGCGGAGATAATGCCAAAGGACGGCAAAATCATGATGTAGACCTCAGGGTGGCCGAAGAACCAGAAAATATGCTGGAACATCACAGGATCGCCGCCGCCTGCGGCTTCGAAGAAGCTAGTGCCGAAAAACTTATCGGTCAGTACCATAGTCACAGCGCCCGCGAGTACTGGCATCACAGCGATCAGCAGGAATGCTGTGATAAGCCAAGTCCACACAAACAGCGGCAGCTTCATCCATGTCATGCCGGGCGCACGTAAATTCACTATGGTTACAATCACGTTGATTGCGCCCATGATCGAACTTATCCCCATGATATGAATAGAGAACACGAAGAGTGCCGTGCTGTCAGGACTATAAGTGGTAGACAGTGGCGCGTAGAAGGTCCAACCAAAGTTAGGTCCACCACCTTCCATAAACAGCGAGCTGAGTAGGATGGTAAAGGCGAAGGGTAAGATCCAAAAACTCCAGTTATTCATCCGTGGCAGCGCCATATCGGGCGCACCAATCATCATAGGGATCAGCCAGTTTGCGAGCCCTGTAAAGGCTGGCATTACCGCGCCGAATACCATGATCAGCCCATGGACTGTGGTCATTTGGTTAAAGAAGTTGGGTTCGACCAATTGTAATCCGGGCTGAAACAGTTCAGCGCGGATCACCATGGCCATAGCGCCACCGGTTAAAAACATAATGAAGCTGAACCATAAATACAAAGTACCAATGTCTTTATGGTTGGTGGTTAGCACCCAGCGCATGATGCCCTTTGGCGCACCATGATGATGGTCATCATGGGCTGCGGTTTGATCTTGAGTCATTGTGCTCATCATAATCCCCTACTGTCCATGGCTTGCGATATCAGCAGGTTGCACTGTATCGCCGGTATTATTGCCCCAAGCATTACGTTCATAGGTAATGACGGCCGCGAGTTGCTGTGGACTTAATTGTTTGCCAAATGCCTGCATCGCCGTGCCCGTTTTGCCATGTATTACTATGTCGATATGATTAGCAACGGGCCCAGTGGTGATAGCGCTGCCCACCAGTGATGGGAAGGCGGGGGGTATTCCTGCTCCCGTTAATTGATGGCAGGCTGCGCAAGTGGCGGCGTAGACAGTCTCACCTTCGGCCATTAGAGCATCATGGCTGAGTGTGGGGAGGCTGGCGGGATCGACAACTGCAACTGGCTCAGGTTCAGGCGCGGGAGTTGGGGTCGTATTGGCTGGCGCTGCAGTAGATGCTGGTGTGCCAGCGCTGCCGTTCATATGCTCGTTAACATCTTTGGCCTGCACAGCATCGCCAGTATTATTGCCCCATGCATTACGCTCATAGGTAATAACGGCGGCCATTTCTTGTGCCGTCAATTGCTTACCAAAGGCTTGCATGGCTGTACCCGCTTTACCGTTAATCACGATTTCAAGGTGATAACTGAGCGATCCCGTTGCTATCGGGCTGCCTTTGAGGTGTGGAAATACGCCTTTTAAGCCTTCGCCATTGGGTTGATGACAGGCTGCACAGTGGCCTAGGTACACTTGCTCACCTTGGGTCATAAGCTCTTCTTTACTGAGGGTCTGTGCTAATGCGGCTTGAGCTGCGGCGGCCGCAGCACCTGCGGCTTGTTTTTGTTCCGTCACCCAAGCTTCAAACTCGGCTTCGGGTAGGGCTTGCACTACAATGGGCATAAAACCATGGTCTTTACCGCAAAGCTCGGCGCATTGACCACGGTAAATGCCGGGTTTGTCTATGCGCGTCCAGGCCTCATTGATAAATCCTGGGTTGGCATCTTTCTTCACCGCAAAAGCGGGAACCCACCATGAATGGATCACATCTTCAGAGGTCATCAGGAAGCGAATTTTGCGGTTTATCGGTAGCACGAGCGGCTTATCGACCTCCAATAGGTAGTGCTCACCCTTGGTTTCGGTACCGTCGATTTGTGCTCTAGGGGTTGCGAGTATGCTGTAAAAATCAATGTCTTGATCGAAATAGCTGTAGTGCCATTTCCATTGGGAACCTGTGACTTTAACGGTGAGATCGGCATTGCTGGGATCTTCCATCGCAATTAAGGTTTTTGTCGCTGGAATCGCCATTAAGATCAAAATGATAAATGGCAGAATCGTCCAAGCGATTTCAACTTTAGTGCTTTCGTGAAAGTGCGACGCGACAGCGCCTTTGGATTTTCTGTGATTGATCATGGCGTAAATCATCACGCCAAAGACCACAAGGCCAATGGCGCAGCAGATATACAAGATGGTCATGTGCAAGTGATAAACCTTGCCACTGATCTCGGTTACGCCAGGGGTCATGTTGAACCGCATGTCCGCGGCGGCCAACGGTGGTGCGAATAACACCACGAGTAAACAATACAACAATTGCTTCACAAGACTTCTCCTCTGCCAATTGCGAATAGCAACTACAAAGAAGAGCAACACAGTAAGTCTCAACTCTATGCAAACTCTTCAGTTCCCAAAAAAGCGTTTTTGACTTCAACGTGCGTTGGCGGCTGTTACTTTTAATTAAGTATTGTTACTGCTGGTATTAGCCACGCTGGCACATACGACTGAAATAAATCTGTTCTCTATTTTTAGTGGCATTTTGAACTCGATTACGGCTCGATTTATTTGCCACGGGCGGCGATATATCATCGCCGACTAAATCAACCATACTTGCTGTTTAAATATTGATCAAGATCACTTATTTATCTAATTGTCTGAAAAATTGCCAAAAAAAAGCCTCACATTCATAGGCGAGGCGGCTTTCAAGGTAAAAAAATAAATGAATATTTAATGTACAGCGCTAAAAAAAGATTGTTGGCCGAAGAGATTGCCTTGCTCAATGCGTACGTCGCCATGTAAGTGACTGTTTACGTCTTCAAGCACTATGCCCATGGCGCGGGCACTTTTAGCCACGATTTGCAGGCGACGATTATCGCGTGCATCCAGTGATTGGGTCCAAGTAATAACTGCACTGGACGTACCACTTGTTAAGGCTTTTTCCATCGCCCACAGGGTTTCGACTTCATCTTTAGCGTGCACCAGCAAGACTCTGTCCATACGCACGCCTGCATTGGCGAGCATTTGTTTGTAGCCAATGCTCGGTGGGTTGATGAGTACTAACCAACGACCCTGTTGGCTTAACTGGGCGAGTTGCGCACTCAAATGGATTAACTCTTGGCGGCCTTGAGTCTTAGTTGGCATGCAGGCGATAGGTGCGTGGTGCCAGTCATAGTCGGCATCACGGACTTCATCGAGCCACAAGCCCGGATGGCGGGGTGCATTGCCAAGTAGTTTGTTCATAGCCAATCTCCATTACGGATCACACCGACGGCGAGTCCTTCAATTGTTAAACTTTGATAGCCTAAATCCACTTTTATCGGGGAATAGTCTTCATTTTCGGCGTGTAGATAGACAACATTGCCTTTTTTTTCGAAACGTTTAACAGTGACATCGTCGTCGACTCTAGCGACAACCACTTGACCATTTCTAGCTTGTTGTACTTTATGAACAGCCAGCAAATCTCCTTCGAGAATGCCGATATTCTTCATGCTGTCGCCTTTAACCCGCAGTAAGAAATCGGCGGCGGGATGGAACATGCTCGGGTCGACTTGGTAGTACTGTTCAACATGTTCTTGGGCAAGAATAGGTTCGCCAGCAGCCACTTGACCGATAAGTGGTAAACCTGTTTCAGTTAAATCTTCGACTTCCGCAGGTAGACGAATGCCTCGCGATGTGCCCGGCATGATCTCAATGCAGCCCTTTTTCGCCAACGCTTTAAGATGCTCTTCAGCCGCATTGGCGCTCTTAAAACCTAAACGGGTCGCGATTTCTGCCCGAGTGGGTGGCATGCCAGTATCGGCAATATTTCGTTTAATTAGCTCTAAAATTTCAGCTTGGCGTGGCGTCAAAGGTCTCATGGTGTTTCCTGTTTTTCTATACAGTTACTGTTAGTATATACAGTATTATTTGCAGCGCAAGTATTAACCACTTTTTAGCTATGTAGGAGAGAATTAGCGAATATTACCCATAGTCTGGTATTCTATCGGGCTAGTAAACGTACTTAATTGCATAAGAATAATGCCTAAACACGACTCTCTTTGGTTGAAATCATTACGCTGGATCCAAAAACACTTAGTGCACACTATTGTTGTGCCTCAGGATCCCTTTGCCGATCTGAATCTGGATGCCTCCAGACCCCTTGCTTATGTGATGAAAACGGAATCGCTGAGTGACATCGCTGCCCTGAGTGAAATAACGGCAAAGTTAGGACTACCGAGCCCCTATGAGCCTTTAGTGGCGAATGGTGTGATTGCGCCTCGGGTTGTCTGCCTCCAGGGGCGTAAGCCGCTGTTTGGCGAGCGTGCCGGTAACGAGCCTTTCCTCGAATGCTTTATGCGTTTGTTAGCCGTGCATAAGGAGCGCCCTGAATTGGATATTCAACTGGTGCCCGTGAGCCTGTATTGGGGCCGCACACCAGGGAAAGAAGACGACACTATGAAGGCGGCTGTGTTTGAGCGGGAAAACCCGACTTGGCTGCGTAAGTGTCTGATGATTCTGTTCTTAGGTCGACATAACTTCGTGCAGTTTTCGAATGCGGTATCCCTGCGTTATATGGCCGACGAGCATGGCACCGACATGGGTATCGCCCATAAGTTAGCGCGGGTCGCGCGGGTGCATTTCCGTCGTCAACGCAAGGTGATGACAGGGCCTGTGCTGCCAAATCGCCAAGCACTGTTTCATTCGTTGCTCAAATCTGAATCGTTGCGTAAAGCGATTCAAGAAGAAGCCGTCAGTAAGAAGATTTCAGAGACCCAAGCGCGCGAGACAGCTATTGAGTATCTCGATGAAATCGCTGCCGATTACTCAGATAGTTTAGTTCGTATTGCCGAGCGTTTCTTAACTTGGTTGTGGAACAAGCTTTACAGCGGGATCAACATTAAAGGCGCCGAGCAAGTTCGCCAGCTGCACCACGATGGCCACGAGATTGTTTATGTGCCTTGCCATCGCAGCCACATGGATTACCTGCTGTTATCGTATATTTTGTACTATCAAGGTATGGTTCCGCCGCACATTGCCGCTGGTATTAACCTCAACTTCTGGCCCGCTGGACCTATGTTCCGTCGCGGTGGTGCCTTCTTTATCCGCCGTAGTTTTAATGGCAACAAGCTGTATACCGCAGTATTCCGTGAGTATTTAGATCAACTGTTTGCTAAAGGTTATTCGGTGGAATATTTCTCCGAAGGCGGCCGCTCACGTACGGGGCGTCTATTGGCGCCCAAAACTGGCATGATCGCTATGACGATGAACAGCGTGCTGCGCGGTATCGAGCGTCCAGTCACGCTAGTGCCTGTGTATTTAGGCTACGACCATGTGATGGAGGTAGCGACTTACCATAAAGAATTAAGCGGTAAGAAAAAGAAAAAAGAATCTGTGTGGCAAGTGTTTGGCGCGATCCGCAAACTGGGTAATTTCGGCCAAGGTTATGTGAACTTTGGCGAGCCCATTACCCTGCAAAACTTCTTAAATGAGCGTGCGCCAAACTGGCGTAATGAGGTAGCCGATGATCCTGAGCAAAAACCGAGTTGGTTAACGCCAGCGGTAAACGTGCTAGCGAATCGAGTGATGACACGTATCAATGATGCGGCGGCAGCGAGTTCAGTGACCTTGACGAGCTTAGTGTTGCTGGCGACAGATCAAAATGCCTTAGAGCGCAGTCTGTTGGAGCGTCAGCTTGATTTGTATCTGACCCTACTCAAAAAAGTGCCTTATACTGCTTACACTTCGGTTGCCGAAGGTGATGGCAAGCATCTAGTGCAGCAAGGTTTAGAGCTGAACAAGTTTGTTGTTAGTGCCGATCCTTTAGGAGAAATCGTGTCTATCGAAGCGAGTCAGGCTGTGTCCATGACTTACTATCGTAACAATATCATCCACTTATTTATTGTGCCGTCATTAATTGCGAGCTGTTTAACGCATAATGAGCAGATCCCGCGTCAGCAAGTGGTGTCAATCGTTGCCGATTTTTATCCGCTACTGAAAGCAGAACTCTTTATGGGCATTAAAGATGTACCTGCCTATGTCAACCAAGTGCTGGATTTCTTCATTGAACAAGGGTTAGTGGTCGAGACTGATACCTTAGCTGTCGTGCCAGAGCACACTAGCCAACTATTATTGTTAGCCAGTTCAGTGAGCGAGACCTTGCAACGCTATGCGATTATTTTCAACCTGTTAGCGAACAGACCTAAGATGGAGCGCTCAGAACTTGAGTCTGAGAGCCATCTACTTGCCCAGCGTTTAGGCGCTTTGCATGGCATTACTGCGCCTGAGTTCTACGATAAAAAACTCTACGGCACCTTGAGTGTTAAGCTCAAAGAATTGGGCTATCTGGCAGATAACCAAGATAAGTCCAATATCAATCGCATCCGAGATCAAGCCAATAGCTTATTACGTCCGTCAGTGAGACAAACGATAGTGGCGAGTGTCACCGCGGAGCACACAGTTTAATGGCAAATCATATGAATGCGGCTAAGCATAAGCCCGCAGGTAAGTCCTTGCTCGGTGGCGCCATGATTATTGCCGGTACGACCGTAGGTGCTGGGATGTTTTCTCTGCCCGTGGTCGGTGCAGGTATGTGGTTTGGCTATTCGATTTTAATGTTATTAGGCATTTGGTTTTGCATGTTGATGTCGGGCTTATTGTTGCTCGAAACCAATTTGCATTTCGAACCCGGTGCCAGCTTCGATACCTTAACTAAGCAAACCCTAGGGCAGTTTTGGCGGATAGTGAACGGCGTTTCTATCGCGTTCGTGCTGTATATTTTGACCTATGCTTATATCAGCGGCGGTGGTTCGATTGTAAACCACAGCTTGCAGGGCATGGGAATTGAGTTACCGCAAAGTGTTGCAGGGCTAGTGTTCGCCATAGTGTTGGCGAGCATAGTGTTGATCAGTACTAAAGCCGTGGATCGTATTACCACGATTATGCTCGGCGGTATGATCATTACCTTCTTCCTCGCTATCGGCAACTTACTGATCGAAATCGATGTGACTAAGTTGCTCGAACCCGATGGTAATAACAGCTTTTCACCATATCTGTGGGCGGCGCTGCCCTTTGGCCTTGCCAGCTTTGGCTACCACGGTAACGTTCCCAGCTTAGTGAAGTATTACGGCAAAGATTCCGCCACCATTATCAAGGCGATTTTCGTCGGCACCTTTATCGCGCTGGTGATTTATGCCTGTTGGTTAGTGGCGACTATGGGCAATATTCCCCGCAGCCAGTTTATCGATATTATTGCCCAAGGCGGCAATATGGGTGTCTTGGTGGGCGCTTTGTCTGAGGTGATGGCGAGTAGCTGGTTAAACAGCATGTTGACCCTGTTTGCTAACTTGGCCGTGGCCTCATCTTTCTTAGGGGTGACCTTAGGTTTGTTCGATTATCTCGCCGACTTGTTTGGTTTTGACGATTCACGCTCGGGCCGGATGAAAACCGCGTTAGTGACCTTTGTGCCGCCAACGATTTTAGGATTACTGTTCCCCGACGGCTTCTTAGTGGCGATTGGTTTTGCGGCATTAGCGGCGACTGTGTGGGCGGTAATCGTCCCGGCGCTGATGGCCTATAAATCACGGCAGTTATTCCCCGAGAGCACAGGTTTTAGAGTGATAGGCGGTACACCGTTAATTATTCTTGTGGTGTTATTCGGCATAGTCACGGGTGCTTGTCATCTGCTCGCGATGGCAAATTTATTGCCGCAATATTCCTAATTTGTTTCGATGATTTAAGCCCTCTGCATGAGGGCTTTTTTGTATTTGGCCATTGAGTTTTAATCCTGAAGATCTTTTTTATCCCGACACTGGACAGAAGCCCGAACTCAGGCTTAACTCGAATGATTGTAAAAATGAAGGAGCCAATGATGAAAATTACTCAGTACGCACAAGGACATGCATGTTGGGTTGAACTCGCAAGCCACGATTGGCAAGCTGCTAAGGCATTTTATCAAGCGTTATTTGGTTGGGACTCAGTTGAAATGCCTATCCCAGAAGGTCATTTTTCGCTATTTAATTTAGCAGGTGATGATTTAGGCGCCATGTACCAAATTCCTGAGTCCGAGTCGCAGATCCCCAGTCATTGGCGTGTCTACTTTGCCGTGGATGATATGGATGCCAGCATTGCAGCGATTCAAGCTGCGGGCGGCCAAGTGCACATGGGGCCGCATATTGTGGGAGATGCGGGGGTGATGGCGCAGGTGAGCGATCCGCAAGGCGCACGTTTTGCACTGTGGCAAGCGAAGAACCATATCGGTGCTCGCCGTCAGGGTGAACTCAATACCCTTTGCTGGGTTGAACTGGCTTGTAAAGAACCATGCGCTGAAGAAGCCTTTTACTGCAAAATATTCCCTTGGACTAATACGCCCAGCGATATGCCAGACATCGAATACTCTGAGTGGCAAGTTGATGGGCAATCCATCGGCGGTATGATGACCATAATGCCCGAATGGGGCGATATCTCTCCCCATTGGCTGCTTTATTTTGCCGTAGCCGATTGCGATGCATTTGCAGAAAAAGCCCAAGCATTAGGCGCACAAGTATGCATTCCGCCTAGTGATATCCCCGATGTGGGTCGATTCTCTGTGATAGCTGATGTTCAAGGTGCCACCTTTGCGGTGATCGAGCTTAATCAGATGTAAGGCCATATTTAGGACGAGTCATATTTAAGATTAAAAACGGCGACACTCAGTCGCCGTTTTTACTCGTCTAACCATTTGTTTAATTAGCATTATCAATCATGATTGTCTCAGGGCAGGAGCCTCTGCCTGCTTTACTTGCTTTGGCGAGTAGACTAGGTAAGGAGTCTGAGGCTTTAATGACCTCGGGCAAGTTAATGCGGATTTCACTCAGTAATCCCTTGCCACATTCTAGGCTCATTTTAACGTGAGCACCTTGACCAAAACTGCTGTCAAAGCTTTGGTTTAGTTCACTTTTACTGACACTCTTACCTATGTTGTCATGAATATACTTTTGCACCCATGCCGAGGCGTTTACGGCTTGGGTCAGCTGGGCTGCCAGCAAAAAGTACTCGTTAGGATCTTGGCTACGGCAAGTGCCGTGTTTCCACCATTCGTGGCGTTCTAAACAGGTGCCATATTGGGCGCTTGGCATGACTTCTTCTAAATTTTTGCGCACCGATGGGTTAAGTTCAAGCTCAGGATAAGTACAGAAATCATTCGGCTGCAGTTTGACTGTGCTGCAATAGCCATAACGTGTGCCGCATTGTTGTTTATTCGGCCACAGTCCGTGCAGGCTGAAGTGTTGCCACTGGCTCGATTCAGGCGTTTGGTTGAGGGCGCGGCATTCGGCTTTGCGGCGGCCATAGAGTTCACAAAAGGTACTTTGCCAGCTTAAGGCCAGCACGTTGGCGTCAAATTCACCGCCGATTTGGCATTGATCTCCTTGGCGTTTCTCTGGTGTGCCATGCTCTTTAAGGCTATCTCGGCTTTTGGCTTTAATGTCCGATGCCGTGGTGGTTTGCGCGGGTTCTACCGCTGTTGCAGGTGTCGATACATTACTGCCTGCTATATTAGATAGATACTGACCACAATCGCCACTAATCCACCGCATGGGAGACTTCACTGCGTTGGTGCGCACTCGTAGCCAGTCAGGTTTGGCGCTGTTGCCGAGGATTTCGAGTACCGGATAGCGCTCACCAATATTGCTCTGCCATTGATCTGGATTCGTCTGCTTATTTTTCGATTGAAATAGCTCACAGCGTTTATCGGCAACAAACTCACCGGTCGCGGGCGCGGCAAAGGCAGGTGCTGCTGAAATCATTAACGCAGCGCATAAACCGAACGCCGCAAATAATGCACGCGATAGGCTTTTAAGGGAAAGTGCTTGCGGCCATATCCGGCGGATGGTCATACAAAATGGCTTAATCATGTGATGGAATCCTTTCTGCTGCAGTAAGTCGGGTCAATCCTGTGGTGCGCTAAGTTAATGGTACACATAAGCGTTATAAACTAAGAGGCTTATTTTATTGATAGCGAATACCCATGTCATTATGGTGTCATGCATTCGACTTATATTCAGGTTTCTACTTGTGAATATAAAGAGGTTATTCGTGCGTAAGGTAATCAATCTAAATGCTGTTTTGTTATCGTCTCTTGTGGTGCTATCGGGTTGTAATTCTGACTCTGACGACACTAATTCTACACCGATTGAACCAGCTGGGCGTTGGTTAAAAGGTGACTTACATGTACACACTGCGGTTTCGCAGGATGCTCGCGAAACCCAGTCTGATATTCTGAAGTGGGCCTTTGATGATTTCGGTTTAGACTATGTTTCCTTATCGAATCATATGCGTAATAACAGTCAAGATAATGATGATAACGACGTAGGTGGTTTGCTTTATTACGATGCCTTAACTCAGTATGAAATTCCTGGTCTAAAAAAGGCCATGCCTAACTATGAGGGCAAAATTGCCTATTCGAGTTTTGAGTGGGATATGCCAACCCATGAGCACTTTAATATCGGTATTTTAGGTGATGAAGCTAAAGTCTTGTCGGCGGTTAAAACCTTCGAGTACAGATTTAGTAGTAAAAATGATATTGCCGACTTTGATCCCCAAGATGTCACTGCTTGGACTGCTGCGGGTGATACCCGTCAAAACCAGACTCACGAAGATGCCGTTGCGGCGTTGAAATGGTTAGAGACTCATTATCCCGATAGTAGCTATGGGATGTTAAATCATCCTCGTCGTTATTTAACGAGTTATACGATTCAAGATGTTAGAGAGTTGAACGATGTAGCGCCGAATGTTTTCTTTATGGTTGAAGGTCTCGTTGGCGGGCAGTTCAGTGGTAACCGTGGTGACTATGGTGAGCGCAGTAGCGGCGTGTATGGCGGCGTTGACCCAGTCGTTGCTCAGGTCGGTGGTTGGTGGGATGCGCTATTGGGTGAAGGCCGCCAAATTTGGAATATGGGTAACTCAGATATCCATTTCAAAACACGAACACCCTACGCCAGTAGTTATTATCCCGGTGAATATGCGAAAAACTACACTTGGGTCGATGGCAAAGATACTACGGCGCTGTTAAAGGGGTTACGCTCGGGCAATAGCTTTTCTGTGTTTGGCGATTTGATTGATGACTTGGATTTTAAGCTTGAAAGTGGCAATAAGAATAGTGTCACCATGGGGCAAACTTTGGTAGCGAAAGCGGGTGACAAGTTAACGCTCACTATTCGCTTTAAAAGTCCGGCATTGAATAATAAAGAGTCGGATATCGGTAATGAAGCTTATGCAGGCATTAACCCTAGTGTAAACCACATCGACTTGATCGCAGGTAATGTGGGTCAGCGTGCTGAGCCTGGAACAGCGGCTTACGCAAAGGAAACAAACGATTCAACCTTAGTGGTCAAAACCTTTACCAGTGCAGACTGGCATAAAGATGCCGATGGCTACTACAGCATGAGTTACAGTTTTATTGCGGATCAGCATCAATACTTCCGTTTGCGTGGGACTAATCTAGATTACAACCAAGCTAACCTGACGGAAAAAGGTAATCCTTTAAAATCAGCTGTGATTAATCAAGCCGAAGATGAATCGGTTCAGGCTTGGTATAACAAGATTAATGATCGTAACTATAACGACCTGTGGTTCTATTCTAACCCTGTGTTTGTTAACACGACTAAATAACCCTCTTTAAAGGCGGTTGAATAAAAAATCCCCCAAACTATTATGGTTTGGGGGATTTTTTTATGCATGAATTATTACTGAACCGCGTCTTTGTTTAATTTACGCGAGTAAATCAGTAGATAGAGTGCAGGCAGGACAAACAGCGACAGTATGGGCGCTGTGACCATACCGCCTACCATAGGTGCGGCGATTTTTTGCATCACATCGTTACCCGAACCCGCGCCCCACATTATGGGCAGTAGGCCGAAGAAGATGGTCGCCACTGTCATCGCTTTGGGGCGGATCCGCATAACGGCGCCTTCAATCAAGGCTTCTTTCAAGTCATTGACGCTGTGGTAATTATCTTTCTCTTGCCTGTGTTTGATGGCGTTATTGAGGTACACCAACATCACCACCCCAAACTCGGCGGCGACACCCGCTAAGGCAATCATACCGACAGCGACGGCCACTGAGATGTTGTAATCCAGCAGATACAACAACCAAGTGCTGCCGACCAATGCGAAGGGGAGGCTTAGCATAATAATGCTGGCCTGAATGGTGGATCCGAAGGTCATCATCAGCAGGATGAAGATCACGGCTAACGCCATAGGGATCACTTGTTTAAGCTTAGCATCGACCCTTTGCATATATTCGTACTGACCCGCAAAGCTATAGCTGTAACGGGGCGGGACGACGAGTTCGGCGTCTAAGGCCGTTTTCGCGCTGGCGATATACTCACCGATAGAGGTGCCCTCGATATCGATAAACACCCAAGAGATTAAGCGGCCATTCTCGCTCTTTAACATAGGCGCGCCATCGTTGATTTCGATGTCGGCCAAGTTACGTAGCGGCAGATAATGCCCTGACTTAGTGATCACGGGCAGCTCGCGCAGTTTCTCAATATTGTCGCGCAGCTCACGGGGATAACGCAGGTTGATAGGATAGCGTTCGGCGCCTTGCACCGACTCGCCAATGTCCATACCGCCGATGGCGTAACGCACCACATCTTGAATATCCTGCAACGTCATACCGTAACGTGCGGCTACATCCAGTTTCGGACTGATATCGATATAACGCCCGCCGCCACTTCGCTCAGCATAAGCCGACTTAGTGTGCGGCACTTTGCTTAAGATAGCTTCAATCTTAGTGCCTAGACTTTGTAACTCGTTAACATCAGCACCGGTGATCTTTATGCCAACAGGGGTTTTTATTCCCGTCGAGAGCATGTCGATACGGGTCTTGATAGGTTGTACCCAAGCATTGGTGAGTCCCGGGACTTTTACGGTTTGCTGTAGCTGGGCAATGATGCCGTCCAGCGTCATGCCTTCACGCCATTCCTCATGGGGTTTAAGCATTATAGTGGTTTCAAGCATGGTCAGCGGCGCGGGATCGGTCGCGGTTTCGGCGCGGCCTACTTTGCCAAACACGCGGGCTACTTCGGGCACGGTTTTGATTAACCGGTCGGTTTGCTGCAACACTTCAGCGGCCTTACTGGCACTGATGCCGGGCAATGCCGTTGGCATGTAGAGTAAATCGCCTTCTTCGAGTGCGGGCATAAACTCGCTGCCCATGCGAGTCATAGGATACCAAGCGCTGGCCAGCGCGACTAAAGCTAACATCAGGGTGACTTTAGGGAATTTAAGTACCAGTTTGAGTGACGGTTGGTAAAGCGCGATCAAGAAACGGCTGATGGGATTACTGCGTTCGCTGGGGATTTTGCCGCGAATAAAGTAACCCATCAAAATCGGTACTAAGGTGATTGATAAAAAGGCCGCCGCTGCCATGGCGAAGGTTTTAGTGTAGGCCAGTGGCGCGAATAATCGACCTTCCTGCGCCTCGAGTGCAAACACAGGTACAAAGCTTAAGGTGATAATAATTAATGAGAAAAATAGCGCAGGGCCGACTTCAATCGAGGCCTCGGTGACGATGCGCCAATGCTCTTTTGTATCGGGTTCGCGCTCATGTTCCGCTTTAAAATGCTCTAAATGCTTGTGCAAGTTTTCGATCATCACAATCGCGCCATCCACCACAGCGCCGATAGCAATGGCGATACCGCCAAGGCTCATGATATTGGCGTTTACACCCATCTTATTCATCACAATAAAGGCGATAAGGATGGATAGCGGCAGGGTGATCACGGCCACGAGTGTCGAGCGCGCATGCAGTAAAAACAGCAAGCAGACTAAGCCGACCACCAACATTTCTTCGACGACCTTGCTAAATAGGTTGTCGACGGACTTAAGAATCAAGTGAGATCTGTCATAGGTGGGGATAATCTCCACCCCATCGGGTAAACCTGCCTTGAGTTCTTCGAGTTTTGCTTTCACCGCATCAATTGTCGCTAGGGCGTTTTCGCCGTAACGCATCACCACAATGCCGCCAACGACTTCGCCTTCGCCGTCGAGTTCGGCAATGCCGCGGCGAGAGGCTGGGCCTTTACGCACAGTGGCAACATCTTTGAGGGTTAAACCTGTGCCAGAAGGGCTAGTGATGCCAAGGGGGATTTCACGGAAATCCTCTAGCGTCTGGCGATAGCCTTTGGCGCGCACCATGTATTCAGCTTCGGCCATCTCGATCACTGAGCCGCCCGCTTCGCTGTTCGCTTTGTCTATGGCTTGTTTAATGGTGGCGATATCGAGCTTATAGATCGCCATTTTATCGGGCTCGAGCACTATCTGATAGGTTTGCTCCATGCCGCCGACAGTGGCGACTTCAGACACGCCCGCTACGCTTTGCAGCTCTAGCTTGAGATACCAATCCTGCAGACTCTTGAGTTGCGATAAATCTAAATTGCCGGAGCGATCGACTAGCGCATATTCAAACACCCAACCGACGCCAGATGCATCGGGGCCGAGGGAAGGTTGCACATTTTGTGGTAAACGGCTGCTGATCTGACTTAGGTATTCAAGCACCCGTGAGCGAGCCCAGTAAATGTCGGTGCCATCTTCAAAAATCACATAAACGTAGGAGTCGCCGAACATGGAATAACCACGCACGGTTTTGGCACCAGGTACAGCTAACATGGCGGTCGACAAGGGATAAGTCACTTGTTCTTCAACCAATTTTGGCGCTTGACCAGGATAAGGGGTTTTAATGATCACTTGCACATCGGATAAATCCGGCAGCGCATCGAGCGGCGTTTTGCGCAGCTCCTGTACGCCCCAAACAGTGATCATGATGGCGATAATCAACACCATAAATCGCTGCCTGATGGACGCCTCGATAATATATTTCAACATAACGCGCTCCTAGTGCTGATGACCGCTGCTTAAACGCATTAAACTGCCCTTGAGGCTGGCTTCAGAGTCGAGTAAAAATTGCCCCGAAATCACCACACGTTCACCTTCATTCAGGCCTGAAATAATCTCGGCCTTGCCTTGGCTCATCATGCCGACGGTTACGGCCTTGGCAGTAAAGCTGTCGTCGCTTTGCTTAACGATTACGCGGTTTTCTTTACCCGTTTGGATTAAAGCTTCCTGCGGGATCACAAGCACATCTCTATTCGGGCCACCAAATAGTGAGACTTTGGCGAGGGTTTTAGGTCTTAAATCGACGTCGTTATTGTTGAGCACCACTCGTACTCGCAGGCTGCGAGTGACAGGATCAAGTTCAGGGTAGATGTAATCGATTGTGCCTTCGACGCCGCTGATATTCATGGCGGGGACGGCGACTTCGGCCTTCTGACCTTTGGCAATCCAGCTTTGCTCATTCTCAAATACGTCGGCAATCACCCAGACTTTAGACAGATCCACCACAGACATGACTTCGGTTGACGGTTGAATATACATGCCATCGCGAACATCGAGGGCTTTCACTATGCCGTCTTCTTTGGCGTAGAAAGGTACCCGATATTGGGTTTGATGTGATTCCGCTAATTGTTTGATTTGTCTGTCGTTAAAACCAAGGAAAGATAAGCGTAAGCCCGCATTACGCACCAAATCTTTGTAGCGACCTTGGCCGTTTGCTTTAGCTGTGTCTATCGCAAGCAGGTAGTCATCTTGGGCGTTGATTAAATCGGGGGAATAGATCTCGTAGATCAGTTGATCTTTCTTAACGGTATCACCCACGGATTTGATCATCAGTTTTTCAATCCAGCCGGTAACACGGGCATGGATATGGGTGATTTGGCTTTCGTCATAGTCGATTTGACCGACGGTTTCGACAAATTTCCACAGTGTGTCGCGTTCAACCTTGGCCACCTTTAACGCCAACGCTTGTTGCATGCTGCCGGATACATTGATGTTGATTTCTTGGGTATTACCGCCCGTTTCGACCTTTTCTAAGTTCATACCGCAGATAGGGCAAGTGCCGGGTACATCACTGATAATGTGGGCATGCATAGGGCAAACGTACTTGATTGTTGTCACATGATTTTGGGCTTTAACTAAACTGTCGGCCTTAGGTGTTGGGGTATCGAATACCTGACTCGCAGCTTTGGCGGCAGAGGTTTGCCCATGCTCAGAGGTTTGGTGATCTGCGGCTTGATGCTGTGCATGCTCGGCCGTAGGGTTCGCGGCATCAAGTTTCTCAACTAAAAACATATTGCACTTAGGGCAGCGACCGGGCTCATGGCTGATCACTTCGGGGTGCATAGGGCAAGTGTAGGTTTTCACTTGATTTAACGGGTTATTTTTAGGCGCAGTGGCGGATTGTGTCGCTGCTGCTTCGGTCGCAACGGGTTCTTGTGTGCTCGCCAGTTGGGCATGGCTCAGCCAAGGCGTACTGATGAGTAAGCTACTCAAGATCAGTACGGCCTTAGGGGCCTGCTTTTTCGCGGTATTAAATTGGTTCATATGCCTCATCTCCAGCCTAGCTTAGTGGTGTTCGTGCGCGTTGTGCATCGCACCTTCAGCTGTTTTTGCTTCCGTCGCTTTTGGCTCTAAGTCCATGCCACATTTAGGGCAAGTATCGCCTTTATTGCCAGTCACTTCGGGGTGCATAGGGCAAACATAGGTTTGTGCTTGTTGCTGAGGATTTGCATTGTCGTGTTGATGTTCGTGCGGCGCAGCCGTGGCAAACACGCTAGTGCTGGTCAGCAAGAATGCGATTAAGGCGAGATTAGTTAGTGTTTTCATATTATTCACTCCATCGGATTAACTGCCGAATATGAGCGCATAAACGTCTGTGAGCACAGGGGTTCAAAGCGGTTCGCTTCGATAGACGGATTGATGCCAAAACTTGGCATTCGGCTCAGTTATCAACGTTTTGCTAGACTCGGGTGCACGATTTAACGATAAGGCACCACAATAAACGGCTAAATTTGGCGTTAGCTTAGGGCTAACTGAATTGTCGTTTTAGCTTGGCTTCTTGAGGGCGATTTGCCCATTAAGCGCAAAGTAGGCCTAGGCTATCGGAGGTTTAAAGGCCGAAGACAAAGAGATCGAGTGGAAATGAGGCATAGGAGTGGCCATTGCAGTATCGCTCATGCTCACACTTGGCCAGAGGTGTGGGCTGAATAGAGTGCCAGCGACTGAAATCGTCAAACAATGACCACAATCATTTGAACATGATGTGGTGCCATCACAGCAATGCTGTTTCGCGCCGGGAAGCATTTTATCGTTGCAGCAATCCGCGTTGGCCATTGAATGTGAGTCAGAAGGGTTCTCAGTGTTCATCTGCATCATGGCAGCATGGTGCATTTGGGAGGAAGCTTCATGATTCATCGCACTCATATCCATAGTGTGTGGCACCATGGCGTGACCATTAGACACAACACTTTGCCCGACGAGTGCGAGTAAAGTGAACATGACTAAAAAGTAACGACCGAGTGTGTGATGCATAAGTATTCCAAATGATGAACGGCTCGATTCTAGCATAGAGGCATTATGCTGTAATGATTTAACTCACATTTCAGCACATGCCTCAGATTAAATATTTTGCTTATCTAAATTAGAATGCAGGATTGCTGACGAGCATTTTCGCCATCAGTTGGCTGTGGTTTTGCAATGGGTATTCGCCCGCTCTATCACCATTAATACTGAGTTGAATCGTTGGATATTTAATAAATTGGCGCGCTTCAGTTTCAGTCATTATGTTTGGCGGCGTGATTTGGTAACTGTCATTTGCCTTTACATCCAGCACTAAATAAAGCGGTTCTGATTTAACCCAGTTGCCATTATCATCGGCGCGATAATCAAATATATCCTGATATTTTAGCTCGATCAGTACTTTTCCCGCGGTGAGTTGAATAGGTTTAAAGGGTGTCGCTGGTTCACCATTGATACTGATAACACTGAGCGCCTCTGTACTTTTTAAGCTGGCGGCTGTCACTGTGGTGCTACTTAATAAGGCACCGATAACGAAAGTAAGGCCTAGTAAGCTTTTGTTCAATAAAGTGGTTTTCATAATAAACTCCAAAAATTCTCTGTACCTAGTTGCAGTGCGAATATGCAGCGGCGCAAGCTAAGGTGTTTAGTCGGTTTTACGTTGTAAAAAACGAGTGACGTTTACAGTGAATAGGAGTTAGGAGGCGGTGTGGTGAGCCCGAGGTCGGCAGTTTGCATCGCCCAGCCTTGGATGGCAATACGCTTGCTTGCTGGGTTGGCGAAGGACAATTCTAGCACTGCATGCTCAAGGTAAAGTGATGATAGACAATGGGTTTGACAATGATTTGTCATACTATCTTGGCAGTGTTGCAAGCAATCGGATGCAGCACAATCTGGCATGGTGCAGTTCATTTCTGCATCCATCATCAGCATGGTTTGACTGCTGTGGCCATTAATGTTGGCTGAAGTTGGCATAGCACTCACCATCGCCGATTGGGCGATTAGCGAAAATAACACTGCTATGGTGATCCAAAATTTAGCCATGATAACTCGGAAAATTGATTGCTTACCCTTAGAGACCTTAGTTAGCCCGATAAAGTTTCATATACGGTTCAAATTTTAATTTTTAATGATTTATTTCTCCGCCTCCTTCAATAATTAAACAAAACCTCGACCGGATCACATTTCTATTTTCTAGAAATGATTTCAATAGTTATTGATTCTCAAAGGGGAAATCTCATCGCGATAATCGCTAACTTGCGATTATGGGATGATTGCATTAGCTTTAGTTAAAGTGCATTGCAGCTCAGCTAGCGGTTTTTACCAAATGTCGTCCTAATAGTTAGAGCTAAGTCTCATTTTGCGCTTTTAAGGTTAATTTAATCGGCAAATTTCGGCTTAAAATCAAATTTCTAATAAATGAAAGAACATAAACTAGTCTTATAAAAACTAATTTTGACAATTTTTGGAGATAGAGTGATGAACTGGCGTGCACTATTTAAACCTAGCGCAAAATATTCAATCCTGGCGCTACTGGTCGTCGGTATTGTTATCGGTGTTGTGGGCTACTTCGCAACCCAAACAACCTTACATGCAACCAGCCAAGACGCATTCTGTATGAGCTGCCACAGCCAGCATTCATTGAAAGATGAAGTGATGGCGTCTGCCCACGGCAATAACCGTGTGGGTATCGTGGTTCAGTGTCAGCAATGTCACATCGCACAGGAACCATTCCAATACCTGAAGAAAAAGATCATCGTTTCTAAGGACGTTGTTGGTTTCTTAACTATCGATGGCTTTAACACGCAAGCATGGTTAGATGAAAACCGTAAAGAACAAGCTGAATTAGCGCGTGATTACCTACGTGCAATCGATTCTTCAACCTGTCAAAACTGTCACAACCGTATTTATGAAAACCAATCAGAAAATATGAGCAAAATGGCAGTGAGAATGCACAGCAATAACTTCAAGAAAGCCCCTGAAGACAGAAAAACCTGTATCGACTGTCACAAAGGCGTCGCTCATCCTTACCCTAAAGGATAAGGTTTAGCGGTTAACTTGCGTTATCATGAGTCATTAAAAAGCCCTCTGTTGAGGGCTTTTTGCTGTCTGAGTGCCTGATGGTGTCTAAATGTTAGGTTAACTCGCTGGAGTCATCACTTTTTGCCGATAAGCTAACAGGCTAAAAATACCGAAGATAAACACCAGCAGATAATCAAGCTTTGTTAATGGCAGTAAGGTCTTAAATAGCATGTGGAAAATGGCCACTTGGAAGCAGTGCATCATGCAGGTTATGCCAAACAGGATATTCAAAATAATCGCCACATTACCTTCAAATGGCATAACCAAGTTGTAGGCCATCATCAACCAAGCGATGAGGGTAATGGCTTTGCCTAGGTTAATCAGCAAGGGCATGGCTTTCATCTTCTATAGGCTCGGCAGTGTTTTCTGCTTGATATTGATATAAGCGGTAACTCACTTGCCCCGCATTCTTTTCTTTCAAGGCGTACCAGCAAGGTGGAATGGCCAGTTGGGTTAATTCAGATTCGATCTCGACATAAATCAGCGCGCCATCATTGAGCCAAGCTTGAGTATCGAGCAGTTGAATGGTCTTTTCTGCCAATCCCTTGCGAAAGGGTGGATCGATAAACACCACATCGAAACCTTGCTCGCAGCCCCTTTGCAACACCACTAAGGTATCGGCGTTAAGCACTTCGGCCTTATCGCATTTAAGAGTTTGCAGATTCTCTTTTAATTGCATGGCTGCGCCGCGTTGCAACTCGATAATCTTGGCGAAACTGGCATAGCGAGATAGGGCTTCGAGGGCTAAAGCGCCGCTGCCGCCGAAACAGTCGAGCACTCGCGCATTAACTAAGTCATTGGCAAGCCAGTTAAACAGGGTTTCGCGCACTCTGTCTGTTGTCGGGCGTAAACCTTCGAGATCTTGAATAGGTAAACGACGCGAGCGCCATTGTCCCGCGATAATCCGCACTTGGCCGCTACCGGGATTATTTTTGGCGGTTTGACTTTTGGTCACATTATTGTTGACCGTTCGATTCTTAACCAAAGTGCCCCCGTGATTTTGCCTGAAGAAAGAAAGTGGTAGACTATGCCACCTTAATAAAGGCCACTATTTTATATCAAAGTCTCACTAAAAGGTGAGAAGGCTGAGTGAGCTTAGCTAATTGCCGACTTTTTGGGCGTAATTGCCGAGGCAATCTGGTATAACATCAGGGTCTTATTCAAAATTCAACACTGAAGTAGAGCGCTGGAATCACACATGGCAAAGAAAGGTTTTTTCTCCTGGTTTCGTAAAGATAAGTCACAAGATGAGGTCGTCGCTGAAACTCCAGTTGTTACTCCAACACAAGACACTGAAGCAGCAGAGCGTTTAGAACAAGAACGCGCAGAGGCGCAACGTTTAGCTGCTGAGGCAGAGGCTCAAGCGGCCGCAGAGCAATTAGCACAAGCACAAGCTAAGGCTGAAGCCGAGCGCGTTGCTCAAGAGCAAGCACAAGTCGAAGCCCAACGTTTAGCTGAACAAGCAGCTGCAGAGCAATTAGCTCAAGCACAAGCTATGGCTGAAGCCGAGCGCGTTGCTCAAGAGCAAGCACAAATTGAAGCTCAGCGTTTAGCCGAGCAACAAGCCGAAGTAGCGCGTCTGGCGGCTGCTCAGTTAGAGGCCGAACAACTTGCTGCAGATCAGTTGGCCGCTGAACGACTCGCTGCTGAGCAAGCTGCAGCCGAGGAAGCTGAACGTGCTCGTGTTGCCGCCGAACAAGCTGCCGCTGAAGCGTTAGCTGCGGAGCAACTGGCTGCAGAGCAATTAGCACGTGAGCAAGCAGAGGCGTTAATGCAACAACAAGCCGAAGCTCTGCAACCCGCTGAGCCTGTTGTTGAATTGCAGCCAGAGCCGCAGGCGAGACCCGTTAAGGAAGGGCTATTTGCTCGCTTGAAACGCGGTTTGATGCGTACCAGCGAGAATATTGGCAGTGGTTTTATTGGTCTATTTCGCGGCAAGAAAATCGATGATGATCTGTTTGAAGAACTCGAAGAACAGTTATTAATCGCTGATGTTGGCGTCGAAACAACCACGCGTTTGATCAAGAATTTGACTGAGCATGCCTCACGTAAGCAGCTTAAAGATGCCGAAGCTTTATATGACTTGCTGCGGGAGGAAATGCAGAAGACGCTCGATCCTGTCGCTATTCCGTTAGTACCAGATAATGCGAATGGTCCATTTGTGATTTTAATGGTCGGCGTTAATGGCGTGGGTAAAACCACCACTATTGGCAAACTAGCCAAACAATATCAGAGCCAAGGTAAGTCGGTGATGTTAGCCGCGGGCGATACCTTCCGCGCAGCCGCGGTTGAGCAGTTACAGGTTTGGGGCCAACGTAATGATATTACTGTGATTGCCCAACATACGGGTGCCGACAGTGCATCAGTGCTGTTTGACGCTTTACAAGCCGCCAAGGCACGTAAAGTGGATGTGTTGATCGCTGACACAGCCGGTCGTTTACAGAACAAAGCGCACTTGATGGAAGAATTGAAGAAAGTGGTGCGAGTGATGAAAAAACTCGACCCAGATACGCCGCATGAGGTCATGCTGACACTCGATGCGAGCACGGGACAAAATGCGATTAGCCAAGCGCAATTATTCCAAGAAGCCGTAGGTGTAACGGGTATAACTATCAGTAAGTTAGACGGAACGGCTAAGGGCGGCGTGGTGTTTGCGATTGCCGACAAGTTTAATATTCCGATCCGTTACATAGGCGTGGGTGAGCAAATTGATGATTTGCGTACCTTTAATTCGAAAGAATTTATCGATGCCTTGTTCACTCAAGAAAAAGCGGATAGCTAATTTATGATTGATTTTCAGCAGGTCAGTAAGATTTATCCTGGCGGCCAAATGGCGCTGGAAGATGTGAATTTTCATCTACAACAAGGTGAAATGGCATTTTTAACCGGCCACTCAGGTGCGGGTAAAAGTACGCTGTTGAAATTAATCACGGTTATCGAGCGGGCGACCACGGGTCGTGTCGCCATCAATGGCCACGATATCGCTAAAGTCAGCCCTAAACATGTGCCTTATTTGCGTCGCAATATTGGGATGATTTTCCAAAACCATCATCTATTGATGGACCGAAGCGTGTTCGACAATGTGGCCTTGCCTTTGGTGATTGAAGGTTTCTCCCACGGTGAAATCCGTAAGCGAGTGGCCGGCGCCCTCGACATGGTGGGTTTATATGGCAAAGAACGTCATAACCCGATTATGTTGTCCGGCGGTGAACAGCAACGCGTCGGCATTGCCCGTGCGATTGTGAACAAGCCGCCCTTACTGCTCGCCGATGAACCAACGGGTAACTTAGATCCTAAATTATCTATGGATATTTTGCGTCTGTTTGAAACCTTCAACGATGCGGGAACCAGCGTGTTAATTGCGACCCATGATTTAGGCTTAATCGCGCGGATGAAATATCGCACTTTCACCCTCAAACAGGGTCGTATGTTGGGCGCACAGGAGCTGCATCCTAGTGTGCATACGCGCGTACCGACCAATAGAGGTGAAGGGCAATGAGCGACAGCGCTAAATTAACCCGCAGTAAGTTACCTCTGTCTGGGCGGATTGTGATGTTCTTTATTCGTCACGCACAGCAAGCGATGGCGAGTATGGGAGAACTCTGGCGCAACCCAGTGTCTTCCGTGATGACGATGGCGGTATTGGGGGTGAGCCTGAGCTTGCCTGCAGCTTTGCAAGTGTTAGTGAAAAACGCTGAAACCATTACCAGCTCTTGGAACAGTGCTGCGGAGATCTCTTTGTTTATCGAAGACAATCGCAGCGAGCAAACGATTCAGAGCCTGCTGACGCGGATTCGCACTTATTCCGAAGTGGATAAAGTGCAATATATTGATAAAAACCAAGCCCTAGAAGAGTTTCAACGCTTATCTGGTTTTGGTGAAGCTTTGGCCTATTTAGATAAAAACCCGTTACCTTCGGTTATTACTGTCACGCCTACGCCACGTTATTCAACGCCAGTGGGAGCCCGTGAACTGTTAACTAAGCTAGAACGCGAGCCTGAGATTAGCTTTGGCCGCTTAGACATCGAATGGCTAGAGCGGTTACAGGCAGTAGTGCGCCTACTCGAACGTACTGTGATGGCGATTGCCGCATTACTCGTGCTGGCTGTCGTGCTAGTCATAGGTAATACCATTCGCTTAGCAATTATGAATAGACGCAGCGAAATTGAAGTGATGAAGCTAGTCGGGGCAACTGAAGCCTTTATCCAACGTCCATTCCTCTACACTGGGATTTGGTATGGAGTGATTGGAGGCATATTGGCCTGGCTTATCATTAACTTATTAGTCTGGTATCTCGATTCGGCTCTTGCCGAGCTACTGGGCTTGTATGGCAGTCAGCTAGAGATGAAATCACTCACTTTTACTGAACTGTTGCAGTTGGTTGGACTGGCATCATTTTTAGGTTGGTTAGGTTCGTATTTGTCTGTACGCCAGCATTTACGCTCGATTGAACCTTCATAATAATCAGTCGATTAAATTAAAAAAAGTGATGAAAAAAATGCTGAGGAATGAACTTTTGTTCACTTGCAATGTCTACTTCAGCGAGGTAAAAAGGCTATCCGTAAACGGGCTGAGGTTGACATACTCTGTCAATTAGCCGATAGTTCGTGAGCTTATTCTTATGGTGTTTTTGTTGAACCTAAGAATGCACTCGTAAGTAGTCTGATAAATGTAGGAGAGCGAATGACCTTTCAAACGCAATCAATGGCACTGACAGTCCCACAGGGCGCCAGTAGTCTAGAAGCTTATATCCATTCAGTGACTAGCATCAGCATGCTGGACGCTGAGGCTGAGTATGAGTTGGCCAAGCGTTTACAGGAAACTGGTGATCTACAAGCTGCGAAGCAACTGATTATGTCGCACTTACGTTTTGTAGTGCACGTTGCAAAGGGCTATTCAGGCTATGGTTTGCCACAGGCTGACCTGATCCAAGAAGGCAACATAGGCTTGATGAAAGCGGTTAAACGCTTCGATCCCGATGTTGGCGTGCGTCTCGTGTCTTTTGCTGTGCACTGGATCAAAGCTGAAATTCATGAATATGTGCTGAAAAACTGGCGCATTGTTAAAGTCGCGACCACTAAAGCGCAACGTAAGTTGTTCTTTAACATCCGTAAAGCGAAAAAACGCTTAGGTTGGTTCAGCGATGCAGAAGTCACTATGGTGGCTGAAAATTTAGGTGTGTCTAAGGCCGATGTGACCGAAATGGAATCACGTATGGCTGCGCAAGATCCGGCATTTGATTTAACCAATGATCAAGACGAGGAGCATGATTTTGCCCCAGTCCATTATTTGGAAGATCATTCATCGGATTTAGCGGAAAACATTGAAAACGACAACTGGGAATCGAATGCCCAAGGTCGTTTATTATCGGCCATCAAAACCTTAGACGAACGCAGCCAGCATATTCTGCGCGCCCGTTGGTTAGATGACGATAAAACCACACTGCAAGAACTTGCAGAGACTTATCAAGTGTCGGCTGAACGTATTCGCCAACTTGAGAAAAATGCCATGAACAAGCTGAAAGCTTGTATGGAAGCCTAAGTCGCATCACGTTTAAGGTGACAGTGATTTAGCCATAAAAAAACCTGCTACGGCAGGTTTTTTTATGGCTGCAATTTGGCTCGATGACCTTGATGATAAATCAGTGTTTAACAAGATTAGCTATCAAGGCTTTTCTGTTTACTTTCAGCCCTGTCTGTTCATGATTTTCTGGCCATACATAATATTGTCTTGGGCGTTTGAAGCGGGCGATTTTGTCGGCGAGGAACAATTCGAGTTCATTGGCAATCGACTCAGTGTGATGAGTTAAACTGCCGCGAAGGATAGCGGCGGGGAGATTGCCAAATTGGGTATCGGGGATAGCGAAAACGATAGCATCGTCTATTTGTGAGTGCAGTTTAAGCGCGGCTTCGATTTCTTCTGGTTGGATATTTTCACCGCCGCAGATGAACATGTTATCGACGCGGCCAAGGATGCGCAGATTGCCATTTTCATCCCATTCGCCCCTGTCTTTGGTGTAAAACCAACCCTCGGTATCGAGTGGTTTTTCGATTCCCTTATCCGTGAGATAACCCATAAACAGGCATTCGCCGCGCACCCAAATCACACCGTCTTCGATTTTAAGCTCACGCTTGGGCAGTAATTTGCCACTGCTACCATCGCTTAACGCGGGGCCTGTGGTGATCTGCGAGCCCATTTCTGTCATGCCGTAACTCGTATAGCTGGCGATATTGCGTTGCTTAAGCTCGACGAGTAAGTCTAGTGAGACTGCGCCGCCGCCAAGTAGTAAGGCTTTGATACTTTTAAGCTTACTACTTGTATCGGCTAATAATTTTCTCAGTTGTGCAGGCACCAGAGAGAGGTGGGTCAGCTTATCTTGGTCAATTTGCTGACTCAGACTCAGCGCTTGGTCTGGCATGACAACACTGGTACCGACTAAGGCGCAGCGGTTTAATATCGCTAGGCCGCCGATATGAAATAAGGGCAATGAGAGCAGCCAAGCATCACCTTGCTCGAGCGGGATTAAGCTGCGGGCACCTTCGGCATTGGCAATATGATTGGCTAAGCAATGCACCGCCGCTTTTGGAAAACCGCTAGAACCCGACGTTAAAATCACATTGGCGGGTCGGGTAATATCGATAGACTGGGCTGACTCTTTGCTGAGGCGATTAAAATCTAAGGCTAGTTGGCTGCAATTCTGCAGATCAGAAATCTCAGCCCGCCACACATAGCGGATCTGATGTCCATCGATTAAACCTTGGATCTGTGCGAGGGGAAAACGAGGTGATATTGGGAAAAAAATCGCTCCGATATCAATGCAGGCCCAATAGAGGCAAATCATCTGGAGATTATTCACTGCAATACAGGCGAGTGGCTCACCCTCTGTAAGACCTGCTGCTCTTAGCTGCTGACCTAGAGCGATAACGCGCTGGCTAAGCTCAGAGTAACAAATGTCTTGCCCCGCCAACTTGATGGCCGCCTGTTGTGAAAACGCCAGTGCGCCTTGGTGCAGGGGTGACAATGCTAGCGACTTTGATAGACGGGTGTCAGACAAACTAGTTTTCCTCACGCTTGGCTGCAGCCAAATTACTTTGCGGCGTTGAATCAATGACGTGTTGTGCAATAGGCTCAAGTTGCGCCAGAGTAAGGCAGTGTTTTTTACCCGATGACACGATTAAATCTTGGCTAAAGGCGCTGAGGGTATCGAGCCCTGGGATTTCATCGGGTGTGAGAATCGCGGCTAAATGGGCCAGATCGCTAATGCCTAAACTGCTTTCAAGACTCGAACTGATAATGCAACGCACGCCATAGCTTTGCGCCGTCTCGATTAAATTAGCTAGCTTTTCAATACTGCCGAGCAGCATAGGTTTGATGACGAGCGCTGTTAGGCCATTGTGCATGGCAAACTGATAATCGGGATCGTTAAGCGATTCATCGAGGGCGTAGGGCATGCCAATCGCTTGATAAAACTCCAGATTATCCTGTGGATTTTGACAAGGCTCTTCTATGTATTCGATGGTATCTAGGGGCAAGCAAGCGGCAAATTCGATGGCTTGCTCAAGTGTAAAACCACGGTTGGCGTCTAAACGCAATTTGAGATCAGGGCGGGTGCGTAAAATGCCATAAATCAGGTTCAGTTCGTCTTCGATTGAGGTCTGCGCGATTTTAACTTTCACCGAGTGAACATGCTTGCCGAGCGCCACAATCTTGTTATCGAGCAAGTCTTTGCCCGCATCTGTTGGATGATAAATCAAAGGGACTGTGGCAGTTTGTGGGCGGATAGCATCGAGCTTACCCATTAACTTGGCATGCAACAGACTAAAACCAAAGGCAAAGGAAGGGTAAGGACTTTGCTCGGCGTAATCCAGCAATTTATCAATATGCTGACCGCCGAGTAGGGGTAATAACTCGGTTAACGCCGTTTGCACTTGAGCCAGTGTTTCGCGGCTAAATCCCACTAAGACTTGTTCATCGACATCTATGCCAGAGAGTGGGGCAATTTCAACTTCGACTTGTCTGTGCTCGCCCTCGGCTCTGGCGCAGGCTTGCAATACTAATCCAGCCCTGTGATCGATGCGTTGCTTGCCGACGGGCAATAATACGTCGAGCGGTAGTCGATATTGATACAGGTTAAGCGAAGTTAAGATCATATATTTCCTACATTTAAATGCTGTTATTTACCCTAGCAGCTTAACTATTGTTGCGATTAATGCCTCGGGAGCTGCTTGGTGTATGTTGTGGCCGGCGCCGTGAATACTGTGAACAAGAATGGGTGCGTGTAATTGCCACTCTTGGGCGAGGGCGTGGAACTTGGTATCTTGGCTGCCCACAAAGAAATGGCACTCACAGGCAAGTTGCGAAGGCACATCCCACATCGATGCTTGGCGCGCAAGTGAAGTGGCTAAGAATACCTCTTTAAGCAGCTGTTTAGGATGCAGATCTAATGCTGCAGAACGATGCTCGATTAAGGCTTTACGTTTGGCCGCAGTCATGTCAGCAAACACGGGCTGCTGATACCACAAGCTTAAAAAATCTTTGCTAGCCAGATGCAATAAACGCTCGGCCCATTGGGCATCATTCTTGGTTCTGGCCGTTTTTTCTTGCGGGTCCGCGAGCCCTGGGTGGCAAGACTCGAGGTTCAAACTTAGCAAGCGCTGCGGATAAGCTTTTGCAAGGTGCAAGGCGATACGCCCACCTAAGGAATAACCGTAGAGATGAAATTGGTCGGGACTTGGATTAAGGCGGTTGAGCCGCGCTATTATGCTTTCGACGCAGAAGTCAAAATCGAGTTTAGCCTCATTCGACTCTTCAGCTTGATGATCCCCATGGCCCGGCAGATCTAGGCAAATACAATGGAAGTGCTCGCTTAGCGCAGGCATTAACGGCAACCAGTCGGCCTTAGTACCCAAAAAGCCATGCAGTAGCACTAAGGTCGGTAGTGAAGGGTCGCCGTAACGGGCCATGGTTGGCATTAGCTTTGTTTCACCCAAAGGTTGAGCGCGGCGATTTGGTCGCTGGCTTGGTTTTGGCTCACATTGACTTCAATGATCGAAGCCCCCTGAAAATCCAGCGCTTCATTATAGCTATCTTGAAAATCGGCTAAATTATCCACCTGATTATAGGGCAAATTAAACATGGCAGCGGCATAGCCAAATTCTAAGCCGTGGCTGAGTCGATAATAATCGCTGCGAACTTGTTCATTGGGAACCGGCAATAAGTTAAAGATATTGCCGCCATCGTTATTGAGGATCACGATCACCAGCGGGCTGGTTAAGCCTTTGGCGATAGCCAGCGAGTTAAGATCGTGCAGTTGCGATAAATCACCGATGATCAAACTGGTGGGTTTGCCTTCGTGGGCTGCAATGCCGCAGGCGGTGGCGAGCAAGCCGTCAATACCCGAGGCGCCACGGTTGGTATAAGTAGTCGCTGTGCAGCAACTGACTGGAGCATACATGTCGTACAAGCGTACAGGCAGACTGTTACCGATAAAAAGCTGCTGTTCTAAGGGACGAGTGTTGGCGATAGCCCGCACAACTTGTGCTTCACCAAATTCCCCTTGGTCGATATTGCGCACAAATAAGTTATGCAATTCATCGTTATAGGTGATTAAGGTATTCGCCCAGTTTGCCGAGGATGAGCGATACCAATTCAAGGCCGCAAACTGCTGTGCATTCGCGTGCCAAATGTGTTTAGCATTGTGGCTCGGATCTAGCCTGTCTTGTTCTGGTAACACCTGCCAATAGCTATGCCAATTTTGCTCGGCGAGATAGCCTATCAAGCGTTTTGATAATAAACGCCCGCCGAATACGAGTACACGATCCGCTTCCTGTAATAGATTGCGTGCCCTTGGATGTTGCAGCAGTTGATCAATATTACCTATTGCCGCGGGATGCTGACGCAGTTGCGACTGGGCATCGGTAAGCAAAGGCCAGCCAATTTTTTGCGACAGGGCGATAAGCTGCTGTGGATCTTGCTCGGGCGTGAGAGTACCTACAACGATCACCCCTTTACCGTGGACGAACCGCATAATGGCATCGTCACTGGGGCTGCTCAGCTGCTTGCTCTTGCCATATTGGGTATATGGACGGGCGAGCTGCAGCCAAGTTTGCAATGGTTTGAGGTAGGGTGATTCGGCATCGAGAATCGCGCCACCGAGTTCACTCGGATACAAGGGCTCACGGTACATGCAGTTGATGTGCACCGGACGAGTTTGATTCGCCACTGCTTCATCCACTGTGGTGAGCAATGCCTGCGGTGCGATATGCATGTCCGGCGTTGGCAAATTAACTTGGGTGGCGTAATTCGCAAAAATCCCCGGTTGGACTATGGCTTGATTGGCACCGCAGCCGAGTAATTCCGGCGGACGATCGCCGCTTAAGACGATCAAAGGCACATGGGTTAGCCAAGCTTCAACAATCGCAGGATACAAGTTAGCGACGGCGGTGCCCGAGGTGGTGATGATAGCGACCGGTGCGCGGCTGGCTTTTGCCAGACCTAAGGCCATAAACCCAAGTCCACGTTCGTCAAAATGCAGGTGACGCTGGAGTTTAGTTTGCTGGGCGGCGGCGAGGGTTAGCGGTGTTGAGCGCGAGCCCGGCGCCATACACACATGTTGCACACCAAGACGTGCTAACTCCTCAAGAATAAGTGCGCCCCAAATAAGATTAAGAGTGGCTGTATTTTCGGTCCGCATAGCTGAATCTATTAGGATAAAGATGGGCTTAGTGTAACGTGTTTATGCTCCAAGATGTATGCTTGGCTTAACAATTCTCGGCGGGTTTGTGTGGGAGCTGAGGTGGAGCCTAAGCTAAGGCAGGGGATGCCTATCACCTCTGTACAGTGGCTAATCTAAGCGTTGCGTAAGCGGCTTTGGGCTAAATAATATGGTCAACAATCTTTTTAATTTGCCCACTTAGCCACACTAAATCATCACTCACTTTGCTTGGCTGATTTTTTTGCACTAAGAAAATGGTTGGCGCTTCAGTATGAGCATATAAACGTTCGGCTTCGTGTTGTGACAGTTGGCATGTGTGCAGTTCAGCCACATCACTCACCATCTCGTAAACCACGCGGTAGGGTAATAACGACAGTGCCTGACTTTCACCTAGGTATTCAAACAAACTTGAAATACTGGTAATGGTAATTTCAGTATTGAGTTTAATGTTGCTCTTCAGACAAAACTCTTGGTAAGGACTGAGCTTAGAGCTGGGATTACCGAGGTCGGTATTGACGTAGGGATATTCTGCAATCGTCTCTAAAGTAATTTCTCGTTTGAAAATAGGATGATTACGGCTCGCAATAAGGTAAACCTTATCCATGCGTTGCAAAGTGGTCGTCAGGAGTTTATCACCAAAGGCGGCCACATCTGCCGTACTTTTATTGCAGCAAATACCCAGTGTAGTATCACCGTTAACAATATCTTGGGTCGTGTGCATAGACCAAGGCGTGATATTAATGTGCATTAGCTTCTGTTCATCTTTAATGGCTTGCATTAATGCTTTCGGAAAAGCGTAAGCAATTAAGCCGGGAGCTGCAATTTCTATATGCGTCTTTACTAAGTTAGCATTTGCGGCTCTGGCCTTATGAAACTTATCAGTACATTCAATGGCTTCTTTCGCGATTGGATATAAATGGGTCGCAAACTCATTAGGGAATAGTCCGTATTTACGACGAATAAAAAGTTCATCACCAAAAATTTCCCGTAGATTTTTAAGGCTACGACTTATTTTAGGAGCCGGAATATCAAGGGCCTTAGATACATAAGTTGCAGACTTGTTCTCATATAATGAAACGAGTATTTTCAAACTCAGAATATCCAGGCCATCCATGTTACTAATGTGCATTTTTTATATTCCTTTTATCGAGCAAATACTTTAAAGAACGATTAATTATGGCGTCATTAAATAATTTTAATGTGAAACATATCTCAACTTCAAAACTATAATATCGCAGTCTGCTTGTGTCGTTTTTAGATTTAATATTTTTTATATTTCAAAATGAGATAAAGATAAATTTGGAATTTTAAAAGGTGAAATTCATATAGTTTAATTTCACATTGGCGATTATCAATTATCAATTTTTACATTCAAGATTTGCGCTAAATAGTAATGAGATCTGATTCTTAACTTGTTGTTTATTATTAAGTTGCCATTGTTAAATGTGATCTGGATCAAAAAAAATAAAACGCTTCACGTTAATACTGAAGTTGCTTTAAAGGAGATAACAAAAAATAAATAGGTTATTGGAGGCGTTATGAATACTTCAGTCATTCTCAGCTATGCGTTTATGTATTTCGTGCTGTTTGTAGCAGTGCCATTTGTTTTTGTCATGTTTGTCATGACCTGCATTAAGTTTTTTAAAGCGGGCCCCGATGAGGCAGAACATCATGAAATGAAACTTAAACCAGTACTGTTCGATAAACAAAGTTTTAACTTTTTTAAATCTTTAAAAACCGTAGTGGAAGGCAAATACGATGTTTGCTGTAATGTCCCGCTAGACACTGTATTTGAAATGGACCAGCATGATGCTGATTTAAATCACGAGTGCCGACTAGACTATGTGTTAATAGATCATGACTCATCTGAAGTGAAAATGGTGATCAGTGATTTTGGCAAAGAAAATAACTCGCCAATGAAAAAGCTGTTTAGTAAGTTCAATATCAACTTTATTGAAATGAACCAACATAAACAGTGGGATACACAAAGCCTAAAGCAAGCGTTAGCTGTCTGATCCGACCGTCGGGTTCGGGTAACTCCGAACCCTGACACTCCTCTTCTCCCTTCCCAAAATAAATGTGAGGACTCCCTATGTCCAAAAGACAATGGCTGTGGTCGATTCGCTTGGGTGCAATTGCATTGCTTTTAAGCTTTGGTGCGACAAGTGCCGAGTCGGCCCTTCAAATTAACAGTGACACGACTTGTATGAAGTGTCACAAACGTAACGGTCAAATGTTAGGGCATCACGGCCAAGATGCGATGAAAATGACCTGTTCAACCTGTCATGGCGAAAAAGGCGACCACCCTAAAAAGCCGAATGATATCGTGGTGTTTGGTATGAAAGATGGCTCGGAGCTTGATACTCAGCTCGCCGTTTGTCACAAATGCCATACACAGCGAAAACTGGGTGAAACCGAATGGACGCATAATGTGCACGCACAAAAAGTGCCCTGTGCCGCCTGTCATAAATTACATAGCCCAACCGAACCTATGGCGGATATGACGCCAAAAGTTCGCAGTGAGCTGTGCCGCAATTGCCATAGTGGCCAGTAGGGGTAGGTTATGGAAAATTCAAAAAGAAGATTTCTAAAAGGCACATGTGCCTTATTTGCTGGCGCTACGGGCGCATCACTGCTCGCCACAGTGAATGCATCGGATAGTGTTAAAGCAGAGTCAGATATTAAATATGCGATGATTCATGATGAAGCTAAGTGTATTGGTTGCCGCGCATGTGAAGTGGCATGTCGTGAAACCAATCAAGTGCCAGAAGGGGTTTCACGGGTCAGGATTGAGCAAACTGGACCGTTCGGTGAGTATCCGAATGAGTATTATCACTTTAGCCGTGTTTCTTGTCAGCATTGTGAAGATGCACCTTGTGTCAACGTGTGCCCAACGGGCGCTGCCTTTATTGATAAAGAAACCGGCATAGTGTCAGTCAATGCGTGGAAATGTGTCGGCTGCCAATATTGTATTGCGGCTTGCCCTTACAAAATTCGCTTTATTAACCCAGTCACCCACGCGGCGGATAAGTGTGATTTCTGCCGTGAGACGAATCTTGCGCAAGGTAAACAGCCTGCCTGCGTTGAGGCTTGTCCGACTAAGGCGTTAGTGTTCGGTAATTTAAAAGATCCAACGTCTGAGTTAGTACAAGTGCTGCGCGCTAACCCAACTCAACGCGCGAAAGTCGCCCTCGGAACGCGACCTAAGTTGTTCCGTATCCTGGCAAAATCCGGGGAGGTGATACTATGAGTGCCCTACATTTTGATACCTTAGTCTGGCATTGGCCGATTGCGATCTACCTGTTTTTGGCGGGTGTATCAGCAGGGGCTATGTTCTTCGCCGTACTGTTGAAACATTTTGTTTTGAAGCAAAACGCCTATCAGTCTGGCTTTGTGCGAGCCGCCTGTATTGTCGCCCCAGTCGCCGTGATGGCAGGCTTAGGCATATTGGTTGCAGACTTAACTAAACCCCTCGATTTCTGGAAGATTTTGGTGTTTTACAATCCTAAATCTGTGATGTCGATGGGCGTACTGATTCTGCTGATTTACCAAGTGTTTATGTTTATGTGGATTGGGTTGATCTTTCGCAAACCAGTCGATGCTTGGTGTGAATCGCGCTTTCCTATCGTCCTTAAACTGACGGCTTTGCTAGCTCGGTTTGAGGCGACGATTACGGGGTTACTGGTGATTCTATCCTTAGCATTGGGCGCGTATACCGGCTTTTTGTTATCGGCGTTACCTGGTTATCCCATGCTGAAAAATCCTGTGCTGCCTTTACTGTTCTTGGCATCAGGGCTGTCTTCCGGTGCGGCATCTTCTTTACTTGGTGGCGTGTTGATGAATGGCAAACCGAATGACAAAGAGGTGCACTTTATCCACAAGGTGGAAATTCCACTGATTTTAGTCGAAATTGTGCTGATTTTTACCTTCTTTATGGGCTTAGTGCTTACCGGAGGACAGAGTAAGATGGCCGCCTTTAATGCGCTAGGTTATGGCTTCTGGGGCTGGATTTTCTGGGTGGGAATTATCGGGCTCGGTTTATCAGGCCCCTTAGCGATGAACCTGTTTATGACTACGACGTCGAAACGCAAATGGGCTTATGTTGCAGGGACGGCATGCTTGAGTTTAGTCGGGGTTTTATTGCTGCGTAACTTCATTCTGTACACAGGACAAATGACGATCGCTTAAGGCGCGACACTACATTCATAATGAACAAGATGATAAGAATCAAGGAAATCGACGGATCGCGGAAACAATGTCAAAGGAAAACATTGTAGATGAGGCCCTTGCGGCGCTGGCTGAGCTCTCAAGGGGTAAGTCTAGTCGCGGTTGGTTGTGTAACAGGGAGGTCGCTGGGCAAGGATGCCATGTTTTACACTTCAATATTTTGCCCTGCCTCCAAATGGGCCTCGCCACCTCTATTCCTTAGGGTGGCGTTTCTTGTTTTAGGGCAACTGTCCTTTACTCGCCTAGATTATTAATCCACTCACTCATCACCACATGGGTTTTGATCTTGATGATATCTGTGTGCGTGTCGATGTACTCACGGATCTCATGCAGGCGGCGCATTGAAGGTGCATGCACGTACACGAGTAAATCCATATCTCCGGAAATACCACGGCAGGTTATCACCTCGGGGATCGCTTGAAAAACGTGTACCACGTCGGCACAACGTGGACATTGATGCTGGATTTCGAAATAAGCCGACACCCCTTCTTTTTGCGACTCACTCAATAGTACTTGATAGCCACGGATCACCCCAGTCTGTTCGAGTTTTTTAATCCGCTCGGCTACCGCGCTGCGGGAAAGGTTCACTTGTTCGGCAATATTCGACACGCTCTGGCGTGCATCCTGACGCAAACTATGAATGATGGCGGTATCGAATTTATCCAAGGGTGACTCCAGTGAAAATGGCTATATCATATCTGTGTAAAGTTTTGCCATTATTTTGAATAGTAACAAAATTTACTGAGTATTTTGGCTGGTTATTTAGCCACATCTTAAGTTGGCCGTCATTTTGATGGAAATAACGCTATATTCCGTGATTTTGCCGGTATTGGGCGTGGAGAACACTGAAATTAACGGCAGATTGTGGGGCAAAATCTCACTATACTGACAGCTCAAATACCACAGAATATTAACAGATGAATTCAAATAGCGGAACTATAGGTCGTTGGCAAGGTGCGGGTCTGATGGCGACCACTTTGCTTGGTACTGGGGTGTTTATTTTGCCTCAGATGACAATTGAAAAAGCGCAATCTGGCGCGCTAGTCGCGTGGATATTGCTTACCTTAGCCATTATTCCTGTGGCGCTGGTCTTTGGCCGTTTAGCGAGTGTATTTCCCCATGCCGCTGGCCCCGCTTACTTTGTCGAAAAAGCCTTTGGTCGCACCGCTGGACGAACAATTGGACTGATCTTTTTACTGGTTGTACCCATGGGCGCGCCCGCCGCGATTTTGATGACCTTTCAGTTTGTGAATGCCTTAATGCCGATATCGGGTTGGTCCAAGGTCGGTGTTGAAGTATTAGTGATTTTTGGCCTGTTCCTGATTAATTTAAGGGGCATTCAAGTGTCGGCCAAGCTGCAATTTGGCTTAACGCTGTGCATAGTGGCCGTCGTTGTCCTCTTATTTGGCGCAAGCAGTTTTCAGCCTGGTCATCTGACAACACTCGCCAGCCATGGTATGCCTGAAATGCCGACTGTGATGATTGCCGCTGGCATCGCCTTTTGGAGTTTCTTGGGTATAGAAGCGATGACCCATCTGGCCGATGATTTTCGCCGTCCGCAGCAGGATATGATCCCCGCTATGATGATGGGCACTGTGCTGGTGGGCGTCATTTATGTGGCTTGTACACTATTACTACTGTTAGTACCGACGGATAAAAGCGTTGCTATGATCGGCGTGTTTGATCAGTTGCTCGGTGGTTACGGCGCGCAAGTGATTGGCGTGTTGGGGATTGCAAGTGGATTGGCAACCGTGAACGTGTATTCGGCCAGTGCGGCACGTTTAGTGTGGAGCTTTAGTTGTGAAGGGATTTTGCCGCGCTTTTTTGCGGTGAAGAATGCCCACGGCGTACCTATTCGCGCACTGGCTGCACTGTTATCTGTGATGGCGAGCGTGATAGTGCTGACTTATCTTACTGGACAAGAGTTAGAACACCTTATTGCATGGAGCAACGGCGTATTTGTGGTGATCTATTTGATGGCTATGTTAGCGGCCGCTAAGTTATTACCGCGCCATAATTGGCCACTAGTAGCGCTGGGTTGCGCGTTTTGCTTGGCATTAGGTTTTGCCCTAGGTGCGAGCATGTCCTATGTATTGGTGTTGATATTAGTGGTGGCGCCATTTCTGTGGTGGCAAAAGACCCATATCAGCCGCAAACAAGGTTTAGCGATTCCTGAGTAATCCTGAAAAAAGTTCAATCAAAAAGCCCTGAACTCTTTTAATTCGAAAGAGATTGCAGGGCTTTTTTGTGCGTTTTGATTCGTCTGCGGATTAAATCTTTTGATCTAATTTAAAGTCTAACTGCACTTGCTGATTGAGTTGCGCAACGGCTTTGCCCGCATCAAATTTCGGTTTGTACTTCCAATTCTGCACCGCTGATAACGCCGCCTTATCGAAAACGCGCTTAGGGTTTGCGTCCAATACCCGCACATTACTCACAGTGCCGTCAGCCGTAATATCAAACCCCACAACCACATAACCTTCTTTACCACTTTGCGCCGCATCTATGGGATAACGAGGTGACACTTGCACAACTGGCAGAGCTTCGGCTGTCATCGCAGATTGCGTATAGAGGGTGGTTTGCGTTGGCATTTCGGGCATGAATGTCTCAGGGGTAAAAGTTAACGACTCGCTGGTTTCACCGGGAACACTCACACGCTCCCGTGCAGGAATGGGCTTGGGTGGTTCGGGCTTCGTTTTTTCTTTTGGCGGTATCGGCGTGCGTTCTGCCATCAGTATATTGATTTGCGGCGCATCCGAGGCTTGTCCTGTGACAGTTTGTGGATTGTTGATGAGCTGCGCCATAAAGACGAACAGCCCTAAGGTGATTAAAGCACTAGCTAAGATAAGACCAGTGCGGCTAACGAGTGCGTTTTGGCTCATATTGCTTCCTTACAGTGAGTTAATAGCCTTTTATCAATATCACTCTTTACTGAATTTTTGAAATATTTATTTACAATTTAACTAAGGTTGCTCCTTTAGCGTTAGGGCTTCTAACCTGATTTCGCTCAGCGTCAGCCTGTGCATAGCTTTGTGGATCTCGATGCTGAATATGTTGGAGTGTGACTAATACTGAGCGAAATCGAGGAGTAAACCTTAAGTTTGATGGCCGGTAATAGGTGTCGCAGAAGGATTGCACATTACTGATATTTAATTATATCTCGCGAGCGAGGCGTTAGTTTGTGTTCTATATTTTGATCATTCATACAGAAGGAGCATAAAAATGGATTCAGCTGCGTTACTCAATCGAGTGGATGAATTACCCAGGTTACCCAAGGCGATCAGTGAACTATTAGACGCAGTCAATGATGATAATGCGACAGTAAAAAGTATTGCCACTAAGGTTGCGCACGATCCCTTAATCAGCGCGAGGGTATTACGCCTTGCCAACTGTGCCCACTATGGACGCAGTCGAGAGGTGGGCACGATCGACGAAGCCGTGGTGCGTCTTGGGATGCAAACCCTGCGTACTTTAGTGCTTGCATCGGCTGTAATTGGCGCGGTTCCTAAGTGTGAAGGAATCGACTTAGCCCAATTTTGGGGACAAACCTTTGAGATTGCCCTTTATAGCCAAGAAATGGCGAAACGTTGTGGTGCTATGCCTGAAGAAGCATTTACCTGCGGTATCTTGCATCGAATTGGCGACTTACTCATTGCGGCCGTGTCACCTGAAGATGCGGCGAAAATAGCTGAAGCTGTGGCGCAGGGTAAAGATAAGCATGAGTTTGAACGTGAGTTGCTTGGATATGACTCACCCGATATTGGCGCACTGCTGGCTAAAAATTGGAAATTCACCACAGCGCTGGTAGAAGGTATTTTATATCAAGATCACCCTAAGGATTCGGACCCATTTTCAAAACTTGCCGCATTATTATGCCTATCTTACAAAGTGTTGGATGAGTGGGACACGATTGAGGATGATGAGAAAACCAGTTGGTTATCTCAGTTAGCCACCAAGAAAGGATTAAGGATGGAGATGGGGGGATTGCGGACTAAGTTGACTGAGTTACGCGGCTCAGGGTTCGAAATCGGTAGAGCCTTAGCTTAGGGTTTAGGTGAGTTGGGTTTAAGTCAATCGCGCGGCAGGACAAATCATTTTTAGTCAAAGGCGATATCAATAGAGTCTTGAGACTATAGCGTGAATGTGAAACGAGATAGCGTTTCGCATTCACGCTTTTTTATGCGGCGGATTAATCGATTAGTACTTTGATTCAACCGTTGAATCACTGAGGCGCCTGATCTATATGTCGATTGGCGGCGATGGCAAGATTGCGCATTTGAATTAACTCGCTGTGTTTGAGGTACAGCAAATCAGCGGTGCGACGAATGATTTGGTCTTCATATTGGGATAACTGTCCATCGGCATAGGCCAGTTGCCACATCGCGAGCAATAATTGCTGCTTTTGCGCTAGGCTAAATTCAGCGTTAATGGCTGAGGTAAATTCAAACAGTGAGGTCGCGCTACCTTGCACGCTTTTGGCTTCATCAATCAGTATCTTAGCGTCAGTTTCTGACATTGATAGTGTATCTGTCAGTAACTTGGGCAATAAGGCTTCTTCCTCTGCCGTTAAGGTATCATCGGCAAACACCACTTCAAGTAACATGCTCGCTGCGGCGAGTTTAAGTTGATGCGCCTTGTCTTCAGGTGAGACTGCTTGCGTATGTGCTTCAAAGAATCGTCTTAACTTCGCAATCATATTTGGCGGTTCTCATGTTGGGGGGAGTATAAGGTAGAGTCGATTGAGGGGCGAAAGTTCACCCTAAGCACTGAGTTGCTTAGGGTGAGATAAAACGGGATTACAGTAGCGAGTTCAGACCTTTCATCAGTAAGTCAGAGGTGCCTTCAGTGCCATTGGTTTCTAAGTAAGACTTAGCAATGTTGATCATTGGCATCGCCAGATCTTTAGAAATGCCCAATTTTTCAAAGGCGTCTAACACCATCGCACTGCCTTGCAGTGATGAACCTAAATCACCCGCCTTGGATAACAAGCCAGAAACGCCTGATTTTGAGTCCAATTTAGGCGCCGCTGCTAACAAGCTATCGGCATTAGGAATGCTGGCAGCCAGTTTTGAGTAGTCGGTTGTCCCTAGGCTAGATTGCGCTAAGCCTAATAGACTGCCTAAGCCACCTTCGGCCTGAGTTTGGTTTAAACCCAATTGTGACATGACGTTGCCAACCAAATCATTCGACTGAGTCGCTGCCGCCGTCGTGGCCGCTTTTTCCGTTTTGGCTTGAGTTCCGGCCAAGTTATCTAACCATCCTGCACTGGCTGGCGCCGCTAAAATACAAGTGCCGAGGAAGATAGAGAGGGTAAGAGTGTGTTTCATATGGAAGCGTCCTTTGATGGTTTGCGCATGTGTTCGCGGGACAGTTTAGCGGGTTTGCAACTTTTGTTGCAGTAGTTTTCTGTGATTTACGATTCACACTGGTGATTTCTACTGTGCATTGCTTCGGGATTTTCGGTATCCTTAGCGGCAATTCTAAGTGTTAATTCATTTCAATTATTTGGAAAGTCGCATGTCACTGTCCGCAATTTTGTCAGAAGCCTATAACTTCTTCCGTAATCATCTGGCGCAACTCGCTATGCTGACGATTCCATTACTTTTGATCCAAGTAGGGATCCAGTTGTGGCTTGGCGTAGAGATGAGTAAAGTCGATCTTGAAAATCCACAGTTTGGCGCACCACACATGGTCGCCATGATGCTGTTACTGCTCACCTTTTCGGTATTAATCGCCGCCCTGACATTGTTTTTAGAACTGCGCTCTCAAGGGCATAGTCCTTCTGCAGGCATGGTGCTGAAGGCCAGTTTACCTTTCGTTCCACCACTATTATTAGCTGGGGTGTTTTCTGGTTTAGCGATTTTAGCGCCAGTGATGCTGTTTGCTGCCTTTGGTCCTGTGTGGCTGGTGGGCTTGGTTATTAGCTTCTATCTCTTCGCCCGTTTGGCCTATGTGAACTTTATGGTCGTGGTTGAGCGTTTAACACCGCTGGAAGCCATCAAGGGCAGTTTTAGCTTTAGTGGCCCTATCGTGTTGAAAACTATTGCACTATTAATGCTATATCTGCCTCTTTCTGTGGTGGGTAATCTGCTGTCAGGTGCCGCCGCTATGGGCGGATTACCGCTGCAAATGCTATCGGATACCTTTATGTCTTTCATTGGTTTATTCGTTAACGTGGCTTTGTTCCGTTTATATATGGTGTCGAAAAAACCAAGCGTCGAGTAATGTAAACTCAATTCAGCCTGCAGGGAATCACTCATGGGGACGAAAACAGTCATTAAGGATAGTGAGTTTATCCAAGATTTTTCGGCTTCCTTGAGTGATGACTACCTCAAGGCGAAAAGCTATGTACAGGATGTGCCGACTCAGTCGCTACTGCACATTCGCAGCTTTACCCACAAGCTTACTGAGTTACTGGGACAAGATAAGCAAATCGCGTTCTCGAGTCCGAATCTATACGATAGGATCGAGCAACTAAATCAGCAGCGTGTTATTGATGTTAAGACGACCCGCGCCCTGCATCGATTGCGGGCCGACGGTAACCGCGGCGCTCATCCTGAAAAATATCACCTGACCCAAGCGCAATTGCTCGCGCTGGCGCAAAAATCTATTAAAGATGTTTTGGCGCTAGTCGAACACTTGTATCCCAAGATTAAAGGCCAAGTCGCACCTGATTATCGTTATGAAGCATCTGATACTCTGACGGCGAAGGATTTATGCTACCGCGCTGTGATGGAAGATGACGCCGAAGCTCAATATCTAGTGGGGATATCCTTTAAGACCAAGGCTCTGATACTGAAAGAGCAAGAGCAGCAACAAGATCAAGAGTTTGTCACTTCAGCTGAAGCTACTGCTAATCCAGAACCTTCTGGCGTTTTACCTCTTACTTCCCACATCAGCGCCGCTGACAGTTTTGCCCGTGCCGCCTATTGGTTTGCCCTTGCGGCGCCTAAGCATATGGAAGCCTTACATGAGCACGGTGTGGCCTTGATCCACGGTTATCAAGGTGTGCCAGAGGTGGCGAAAGGTGAGCAACTTATTGCGACGGCGGCCGAGGCTGGGGTCGTCAATGCGATGGCGTTATTGGGATATTTTTATCTTGTCGGCAGTGAGTCGTTTCGACCCGATAGTCAGTTGGCACTGCAATACTTACAACGCGCTGCAGAGGGTGAGCAAACCGAAGCAATGGCAAATTTAGGTGTGCTGTATTATCAGCAAAAAAATCTCGCCCAAGCCTATCATTTTATAAGCAAAGCCGCACAAGCGGGTTATCCCCACGCTCAGTATCATTTGGCATTAATGCTCGCCAATGGTGACGGTTGTGCTCGAGATATGATTGCCAGCGAGTATTGGATGGCTGAAGCTGCCGAGCAAGGACAACTCGATGCCATGCTGACGCGGGCACAGCATATGCTTAATGATGATAATGCCTTTGGTAGTGACTTGACTCAGGCTGAGGATTATCTGCGCCAAGTGATTAAATATGGCCACAGTGTGCCCGCGATGATCGAGCTGAGTATGGCGCTGGCCGACGGTATCTTAGGGCGAGTTGATGTTGTGGGAGCCGCCGCTTTGCTGAAGCTGGCGCGACAAAATGCCAATAAAAAAGAGGCTGATATTATCGAGCCTCTTTGGCGTTCTCTTGCATTACAGATTGAAAATGTACTTAAAGTCACTCAAGATCCCGCGGAAATTCATAGCCTTAATCGCGCACAGACATTACTCGCTTAAGGGGAGTATGCTATCGCTGCTAGTGTTCATCCTCTTTATGCTCAAAAGTTCGCCCTTGATAGCGCGTTGCATTCGTTTCCCTAACAATTGTCTCTGAACCATAAACTTGGCTCTGTGGCTCTTCTGCAGCATGGGCATGTTGCTTGGCGTTTGCCTGTGCTTGATTAAATTTAGCCAACTGACGTGCCATGTAAAAACGGCTAAACAGGACTAAACAACCGAGCGCAATAGCGCCAAATAAAAGCACGAAGGGCAATAAAAATAGCGATAAACAGATCAGACTAACGCTAAGCGCCATGGCTAACCAAGCACGTGGGCCAGAAATTCGGGTCTGCAGCGGGCTCTGTTGGAACTGGTGATAAATCATAAGAACTCCTCGATAGGCAGTGGACATTTAGTGTGCAATAGCGAGTGTGTCTAGGTCACGTTAATCTTGATTAATTTACTTTATTTTACCTCTGAGGCCATTTGGCTGTTACGTATCATCTTGAGATGTGATCTCGAGGTCGCCCATGTTGTTCATCGAATAACAGTCGGTTAATTATATGTTTTAACAAGAATCTTTTTGATGTAAATCTGAGCAACTTCTTTGCGAACTGTACAGAGTATGAGAAAATTCAGTTCAGATTAAGCTGCAGTTTTAACTCAGTTAGCCGCCTTATTACATTGGATGTAAATGTTTGTTCAACTCGCTCAGACACCCTCTTATTTCACTGCTTTGTTAATAAATTAGACGCCAACATGAACTCATATTCGCTCAAGCAAAAAATTCTGTTCTCCGTCGTGGTAGCCCTTTCACTCGTGATTGGTTTGTTGTCATGGCAAAGTTATTCCAGCCAAAAGTCCCAGCTGTTACAAAACAGCCTAGAACAAGTGCAACGCTTAGGTGAGCAGCAGGCAGAGCGTATTCAAGAATGGTTGGCTGGCCGCCAAGATATTATGGGGGCACTGGCGAGTAAAGTTGAGGGTGATAGCCTAAATACATTACAACAAGCACAAGCGTCGGGCCGTTTCCAGTTAACTTATTTTGGGAGTCAAGCGGGGCAAATGCTGGATTCTGATCCGAGTATAGACCGAACGGGCTATGATCCCCGTAGCCGCCCTTGGTATCAACAAGCCATCAGTGAGCGCGGTCTTATTTTGACAAAACCATACGTGGATGTGGCTTATAACATTCTGGTTGTGACTATGGCGCAGCCTACCGCGCAAGGTGTTGTGGGTGGTGACTTATCTATCGCAAGCCTAGTGGACGGTGTTAATCGGATGAAGTTACCGGCCAACGGTTATGCCATCATGATGCACAAAGACGGCACGGTTATCGCTTATAAAGATCAAGCTAAGACGATGAAACCTATAGGTGATATCGACAATGAGCTGAATCGTAACTTGCCTGAACAGAGCCGTGCATCTGGCACTCTGTTACCTATGTACTTTGAAAATGAAGGACGCGACAAGTTAGTTTGGAGCGTTGATATTCCTAATACAGATTGGGAATTAGTGTTAGTGCTTGATAAGGAAACGCTAGAAGCGCCACTCACGAGCCTGTTACTTACCCAACTGGGGCTATCGGCACTTGTATTGCTCTTGAGTGTGTTAGCGATTTCTTGGTTAGTTGGCATGTTACTGGGCCCGTTGAGCCGAGTATCGCAGGCACTGGCGCGTATCGCCGATGGTAACGGTGATTTAACTCAGCGTATCTCAGTCGACACTCAAGATGAAGTGGGTGTACTTGCCGACAGCTTTAACCGTTTTGTTGGTAGTCAACATCAGCTGATCAGCCATATTCGCCAGTTAGCGAATGAGTTAGATGCCGATGCTGAACGTAGTCTGGCCACCACGCAAACCTCAGTGGCTGAACTGCAACGTCAGCAACAGGAAGTGGCTATGGTCGCGACCGCAGTCACAGAAATGGCGAGTGCCACCAATGAGATTGCGGCCAACGCTGAAAACACAGCGACGGCGGCTCAACAATCTGCAGCGAGCAGTTTACAGGGCAAAGAGTTAGTCAATAAAACCCGTAACTCGATTAATTCGTTGGCCGATGAAGTCACTCAAGCGACCGATGTCATTGGGGATTTGAGCCGTCATGCTCAATCAATTTCAAGCATTCTAGCAACGATTCAAGGGATTGCAGAGCAAACCAACTTATTAGCGCTTAACGCGGCTATTGAAGCGGCTCGTGCTGGTGAGCAGGGCCGTGGCTTTGCCGTGGTCGCCGATGAAGTGCGTGTACTGTCACGCCGTACTCAGGATTCGACCCAAGAAGTGCACACCACGATTGAAACGCTGCAACGCACCAGTGCTAGAGCCGTCAGTTTAATGGAAAGCAGCCAAGCATTAGTAGGTCACAGTGTTGAAGATGCGAATGCGGCGGCAAAAGCCCTTGAAGAAATTACTCAAGCGGTCAACGTGATTTCAGATATGGCAGGCCAAATTGCGACTGCTGCGGAAGAGCAGACTCAAGTGACGGGTGAAATCACTCAAAATACGGTTGCGATTAAAGATGTGACCGATGAGATTACCGCCTCTGCCATGGCTGATTTGGAACAGGCGCGAGACTTAAAAGCCCGTGCTAACGATCTTAATGCGCAGGTCGCGACCTTTATTCTGTAGTTACTACTTGTAGTGTTTCACTTTGATAAGAGCCCGATAACGCCTTTGCTTTATCGGGCTTTTTATTGGTGGAGATTTGGTATTAAAGCATTTCTGCGGGAGTAAATAGCTTAGCGACACTCTGGCAAATCGTTTCTCTAATCCATTTATGCCCCTGATCTTCATCATTTCTTTGATGCCATAACAATACATAGGCCATGGGCATAAATTCGAAGGGTAAGGGCAGTAGTTTAAGCGGATAGAGCTGGCAGGCGTGCCGTGCAAAGCTCGAAGGCAGAGTGAAAATTAAATCGCTGTGGGCGCACACACTGGCGGCACCATAAAAATCGGGTACTGTTGTACTGATCCGGCGTCGATGGCCGAGATCGGCAAGAAAGTAATCCAACGCCCACCAATCGCTGCCTTCACAGCGAACCTGCACATGGGCCATGTCGAGGTAGAGTGGGAGATCCCATTGGTCTGAAGCCAGCGCCGCCATCAGCGGGTGGTCTTCACGCACTAAACACACTTGTTGATCGGTAAACAGTGTTTGATAGGCAATCCCTTCAGGTAGGCGATCCACCTGAAAATCGGACAATGGATGCAAATCCCGCCCTGAAATACCAAAATCAATTTGCCCTTGTTGCAAATCCTGCATCGACTTTTCGGTCCAGACATAGGAGTCAAGTTTGACATTGGGCGCCGTGGTCAGCATAGGGCCGATAAAATATGGGATTAAGGTTTCATAGGCGCTTTCCACCATGGCAAAGGAGAATTGTCGATTGCTACTGGCGGGATTGAAGGTCGGAGGCTGAGTGAGTTGATACAAGTCTTGCAAAATATTCGGCAGTTTTTGTCCCAGAATGAGGGCATGCGCCGTCGGTTTTAAGCCGTGGGCTGTGCGCTGAAATAGCGGATCATCTAAGGTTTCTCTGAGCCGATTTAAGCTCTTACTGAGGGCTGACTGGCTTATATGTAATCGGCTTGCGGCGCGAGTCACGCTTTGCTCTTCTAGCAGAACTTTGAGTATGACCAGCAAGTTAAGATCGATTCTGGCTAAGTTGTCGATATTCACAGATATTCCTCAGAGGAAATTTACTTTGGAAATTATACCATTTCTGTTCATACCTTGAGTTAATTAAAATAGCGCCCACTGAAATACCTTTTCCTGATCAACTGAGATTATTTATGCGGCGCAATCTATTACCTATCCTGATGTCTATGGTGCTTCTCAGCCCATTGGCAATCGATATTTACTTACCTTCAATGCCAACTATGGCGGCAGAATTCGCCGTATCTGCCAGTGATGTGCAATCCACGATCGTATTATTTTTATTCGCTATGGGTTTAGGTCAAGTGTTGATTGGGCCATTAGCCGACCGTTATGGTCGCCGTCCCGTGGCTATTTTCGGGGTGTTACTCTACTGTGCGAGTAGCCTTTTAGCAGCTGCAGCTGTCGAATTTCATTGGTTACAGATTGCCCGTTTGCTGCAAGGTTTGGCTGCCTGTTCGACTTCTATTGTGGTGTTCAGCGCCGTACGTGACTGCTACGATCAAAAGGAAGGCGCTAAAATTTACAGTTACTTAAATGGCGCCATTTGCGTTATTCCCGCATTAGCACCGACCTTAGGCGGCTTATTGGCAATGCAATTTGGTTGGCGCTCAACCTTCGTCTTCATGACGTTATATGCCATGTTGATGATGCTTGTTGTCGGTTATCGCTTACCTGAGACTCGACCTGCCAATACGGTCACCACTGGCCCACTTTACCGTTGGGGTCGATATAAGCCTGTACTGGGTAACGCTCATTTTTTGTTTTATGCCTTTGCTTGTATGTCAGCGATGGCCGCGATTTTGTGTTACGTGTCGTATGCGCCAGTATGGTTGATTGGGCATTTAGGGCTTTCTGAGCTCATGTTTAGTGGTCTATTCGGTTTTAATGCTGTGTTTAATATCGTGGCCTGTTTTACGGCGCCGCTGGTCATTCGTAAACTCGGTAATCGTCCGACAACGATTTTGGCGCTGTCCATACTCGTTCTGTCTGCCGCTATCACTGTGGCGGGTCAGCAATTCGGTCCGAGCACTGGAATGATGGCAGCGTTTGCCTTTATGTTGCCCATGTTGATGTTAGGCGTGGGATTTTCCTTCTTACTTGGCCCTGCGACCAGTATGGCCCTGTCGGCCTTCGGTGAACGAGCTGGAACGGCGGCGGCTATGTTAGGTTTTATTCAGATGAGCGGTGCATCCGTGCTCGCTGGACTCGTACAGCAAACGAATTTAACCGCACCTTATGCAGTGGCCTTAGTGATGGGCGTATTCCCTATCGGTTTATTGTTGATGATGGCACTGAGTCGATTCGACCACTGGCATCAAGAGCAGTTAGCTGGCGAGCATTAGTTCGCAGCACAGGTTAATTACAAAGTTGTTAATCACAGAGTACACCCTTTACCCACAGTTTGTTTGACCGCGAACTGTGGGTATTTTTTATTGTGCCTTGTACCTCTTTATCCTTTGGTATACTCGTAAAATAACTCACTAAACCGAGGGGAAAGCTTGTCCCGCCACTATTGTGCTATTTGTCGTTATCCGCAGAATGCTTGTCTGTGTGCGAGTGTTCAGCTTATCTCTCCAATGACTCAGTTGGTGGTTTTACAGCACCCGAGTGAAGTCGAACATAAAAAAAATAGTGTGCGGGTATTGAGTCTTGTGGTCGCTGAAACGCAAGTTTATGTGGGCGAAAACGAGCCCGACTTCAATGGTTTGCGGGAATATTTAGCGGCATGTAATAAGCCTATTTATCTCGTTTATCCCTCTGAGCAAAGTGTGAGTGTTGAACAGCAGCCTATCAACCCAGATTGTGTATTGCTCTTACTCGATGGTACTTGGCGTAAGGCATTTAAGATGTTGCAGCTGAATCCTTGGTTAACCCAGTATCCAGCGGTGCATTTGGCTGAAGGTTATGAGTCGCGCTATCGGATCCGTAAGTCGAGTCGTAGCGACAGTTTATCGACCTTAGAAGCTTGCGCTTATATGCTAAGCGCCCTTGATCCTCGGCTTGATGTTCAGCCATTAATGGCGGCATTTGATGCTATGGTTGAGCTGCGAATTAAGGCGATGCCGAGCACTGTGCAGGCTCGTTATCAGAACTCAAACAAACCTAACTGCGAGACTAAGTGAATGTTTTGACATTATTTAGCCTTAGAGGTTTTAGGTCTGAATTAATGCCTTTAAGTTATTGAGTTTTGATACTGCGTACGAATTAAATTAGTCAAAATCTTATTCAGATCACGCTAACTTAGTGTGAAATACGGTTTAATATCAAGGATTCATTTGCGCAGCAAATGATGAGATAGCTTTGCCAGCCAATTACTTTGCAGGGGAGTGATTCCATTGTTAATCACAATTAGTTGATGGCGTGCTGGCAGGGCTATCGAGTTTTAAGCTATATGTTTTTCCGCAAGAATACTTCTGTAACGCCTCTGTTTCTTCTCTCATTCTAATCAAACTCTTCCTAGAAAACAGTTGCATAGGTGTTCATTGTTCGGTGCGAATGTTGAGAGTGCTTTGCCAGTCCATAACTGGCTTTGCAGGGGAGTTATTCCATTGTTAATCACAATTAGTTGATGGCGTGCTGGCAGGGCTATCGAGCTTTAAGCTATATGTTTTTCCTCAAGAAAGGTTTGGGTGAAGTTATCGGCTGAACTCGGATAGCCAAAAAGAAAACCTTGGGCAAACCCTTGGCCCATGCCTGTCATTATGTCTTTTTGTTGTTGAGTTTCTATGCCTTCGGCAATGAAGTGAATATCGAGTGCCTGCGCGAGTTGCACTATGGCATTACAGAGCTTTTGTCCTGAAACTTCGTTTAAGCGCAAGGCAAACTCGGCATCAATTTTTACACTGTCTATGGGCAAAGTGCCTAAACGACTGAGTGAGGATAATCCAGTACCAAAATCATCGATGGCAATACTTACACCTAGGGCTTTTATGCGGTTGAGCGTGAGTCGTGCTTGCTCAGGTTGACGTAGCAGTGCCGATTCGGTGATTTCTAAAATCAGTGCCTCAGCAGGTAAATTAGCCATTTCTAAGGCATTAATCACTTGACCAATAAAATCAAGATGTTCTAACTGTAGTGGCGACACATTGACTGAAATTCTAAAGTCAGCTTTATATTGAGTTCGCCAGATTGCCGCTTGTATGCAAGCTTGTTCTAATACCCATTGACCAATACTGACAATTAATCCTGTTTCTTCCAGCAATGGCACAAAATCGGCAGCTTCATAACACTCGGTTGATGATTTTTGCCAGCGCAGTAATGCTTCGGCAGCCATGGCTTCATTTGTTTGCAAATCCACTATGGCCTGATAAGCGAGAGTGAACTGCTTTAAGCTGTGTGCATGCCTTAGACTATTGATTAACTGCAGCTTTAACTCCGCGGCCTGGCTCATAGCCTTATCGTAAAATACAAGGTGCGGTAAGCTCTTTTTAGCACAGTACATAGCCGTATCTGCAAGACTTATCAGCTGTCCCGCCTTATCACTGTGGGTTGGAAATAGTGCAATGCCGATACTCGTGCCTAGGAAAAACTTTTGTCCTTCAATTTCAAAGGGGCTCTCAAATAAGCTGAGTATCTGTTCTGCAAACAGTTGGATTTCATCCTTGCAGCTACAGTCTTGTAGCACTAAGGTAAACTCATCTCCACCCATCCTGGCTATGTCAGCTTTTTCGATACAACCGGCTTCGAGTCTGGCCGCGACGAGTTGTAATACTCTATCGCCCATGGAGTGGCCGAAGCTGTCATTGATATTTTTAAACCCATTGAGATCTAAAAACATTAGCGCACCGAGGGCGAGGGGATCGGTTTTAAGTTTCTCGAGGGCAGTATTGAGGATCTGCTTAAGGTGGAATCGGTTAGGCAATCCAGTCAAGGTATCGTACATCGCACGGGTCGTCAGCTGAGTTTCGAGCAGCTTTTTCGTGCTAATATCACTGAAAATATTCACATTATAGTGAGCGCCATCTTCGGTAATGATTTTACGGCTACTCTGCCAAGCAGGAAACGCGCTGCCATCAGATCGCCTTTTTAAGGTTTCCCCCTGCCAAGTCCCTCTTTGTCTTAGGGCGATTTGGCACTCGGTTTCTTCCTCAGAGCCAAGGTTTTTTGCCTCTAAAAATGCAGGTGTTTTACTGATAAGCTGCTCGGCGCTATACCCGTAAATGCGACTCATAGCTTTATTGACGGCCAAAATTCTATTATCAGCATCTGTGATGTACACAGCTTCGGCACTTTCCTCGAGCGTCGTCGACAAAATCTCTTTGGGAATATGGGCAAAGCCATCGGAAATGGTTGCACGTATTCGATTGCGACGATTAAGGGCTTGCAATTCCACGAGCACAACGGGCTGTTGCTGTAGATCACAGCGATAAAGGTTTACTCGAGTTGGTAGTTCATTGCCGAGTTGGCTCAAGTGTAGCCAGTTGAATTCAACGTGATGTCCCGCAATGGCTTCAAGGATCATTTCCCTCGCATATTCAACACTATTGCGGCCGGATGATTGAATTCTCGGAGAAAAGTCATAGGGAGTCGCATTCACAAAGGCGTCATACTCAGTCTCAAAATAACCGAGGGTCGCTTGATTAGCGCTAATAAAGCTGAAGCCTTGAATTAAGGCTAAGGGAGTTTTGTGGGGATGTGCTTGCCAGAGCGACAGCTTTTCTTGCAGTACTGGATCATCCGTACTGAGTTTATTAAGTAAGTGTTGCCATCTGATCATCTAGGATACTCCCTTGTGACGCATATAAGGTCACATCCTATTTGTTGGACTCCGTTGATACGAAGCGCGCCAATAGTACATCATTCTAATGAGCTTAAAAATAAACCTAATGGTTGTTTCACTCAAATAGAAACTCAAAAAGTGTAGCTTAAGACTTGTATTTAAGCATATTTTTTAAGAACACCTGCTGCATATTTCAAACTTTGACAGATTTTATGCTATGTTTTTCGCATCGTGTTTGAGTTGGCTGTTATCGTTCATCCATCCGATGACCAAATAAAGGAGGCCGGAAATGGCGCATTTATCTAAGGTGCTCATCTCTAAAATGTTGATGTCGTTCATACTGATTTCCAGCATTCATCTTGCTGTGGCTAATGCCGCCGATGCGCCAAAGCCAAAATTAACCCTAGAGCAAAGAGCCGATAAGGCCCGTATAGACTCCCAGCGATTAGAGCAGGCCCAATTAGAGAAGGCGCGCCAAGCCGCTAAGGAGACAGCAGAGCGAGAAAATAAAATCAAACAGCAGTCCCAAACCCATGATTGGGAGGCTCAGCAAAAACTCAAGGCACAGAAACAGTTCGACGAGAGGGAAAGTCGCGAGCAAAAATATTTACGGGAAGCAAAAGAAGCCGCAGCAAAAGAGCGTAAAATCCCAAAGCCTTAAGCGGGCTATCGACGCAGTCGATTTCAGCTAGGCAGTGCTAGCCTTATTTGTTGGCATTGCGACTACTCTCATTAATTGCACCTTACTATCCCTAGGAATTGTTGTTGAATATCTGCCCCTTATGCCACGGCACAGAATTACTCGCTTATCATCAGGATAAAAAGCGCGACTATCGCCAATGCCAAACCTGCCAATTGGTTAGCGTGCCTCCTGAGTTTTATCTCTCGGCCGAGGCCGAAAAAGCCGAGTACGATAAGCACGAGAACCATGCCGATGATCTGGGTTATCAAACCTTTTTAAATCGCACACTCGAGCCACTACTTAGCCGTGTTAGCACTTCTGCCCAAGGGCTCGATTTTGGTTGCGGCGAAGGCAAAGCCTTGAGCTTGATGGCAAAGGCGCGGGGTTATCAAATCGATAATTACGACCTTTATTACGCTAATAACCCCGCAACCTTAGTCCGCCAATACGAGTTTATTACCTTAACAGAAGTGATAGAGCACGTAAGCGATGCCGCAGGTTTGCTTGCCCAACTCGATAGCCTATTAAAACCCAAGGGCATTTTGGCAGTGATGACCAAGCGGGTGCAAAATCAAACCGCATTTGCCAGTTGGCACTATAAAAATGACCCTACCCATATAAATTTTTACGCCGAAGCGACCTTCGAATGGCTCGCCCAGCACTATGGCTGGCGATTAGAAATCATCGATAAAGACGTCGTATTCTTTTATAAAGAGATGTATAAAGTTGAGAAAAGTAATGCAACACCCTAATTTATATGGCTAATTCTATTAAGTAAGTACCATAAGTGCATATGCCAGCGGTATAAAACCAAAGGATTAACACTGCTGCTAAGTGCCAGGATGAAGGAGTCAATACAATGGACGTTAAGACCTATCTACAGGCATTGAGCGCGCTCTACGCCAACGTGAATCAAACATTCGCATTGAATAATGGCTTATCCAACTCAGCCTTAGATGAAGCTGAAAAACATTTAGGTTTTACACTTGCTCCCCCGCTCAGAGAGCTTTGGGGATTCGCTAATGGTGGCAACGAGTGGAGCACGGTATTTGCCCGAAAAGATTACTTTTGCCGGTATGATTTTTTGTCATTAGCCTCGTCACTTAAATATCGTGACCGAATGAAAAAACAGGCTCAGCACTATGTGAATTACCACGAGCCAGAAGTTCGGGATCTTAAAATCCAATCCGGATGGTACCAAGAAGGTTGGTTGCCCTTCGCTCAATTTGGGGGCGGCACATTACTCTTGATTGCGGATCATTCACCCTCAGCACTAGGCCAAATAGGGCAAGTGATCGCATACACCCATGACCCCGATATGATGGACTTTATTTGTCCAAACCTAAGCCAGTTTTTTGAACAATCCTTAGCGCAAATCAGGTTATATCCAGATGAATTACTTGAGGACTAAGGATAACGAAAATGAACGTCCACTACTCGATAAGCTTAGTAAACCTATGACTAAATTTGAACTTCAGGGCAATATGAAGTGAGGTATGATGTGAAAAGCTACCCTAAAAAAGATAGAGACCAAGCACTAAACGCATTGCAGAGATTGGCTGAAAATGACGAGCAGTTAACTGAGCCTCAAGTCGCCAAACTCGCTATCCTACAGCAGGGTGTAAAAGAGAGTCGTCATCTCGCCGCTAACGAATGGATTAATCGCATTAGCTACATAGAAAATGATTTAACCCAATTAGCCATAATCCAACGGGTGGCCTTTAATCACTTCGATGAGTTTATAAACTGCCTGACATTAGCGGGGCGCTTTGGTTGTTTAACGCGATTAGTGCGGGGTGGGGATTATTCGGGGACGGATAGCCTACACATTTGGCCCTTGTTGGCGGCACTAGCCATCCATGATTTACCTACGATTACAGCCTATAAACAGCGATTTGTGCCGCCTTTTTTAACGGGACATAAGGTGACACTCTTGGCCTGCAATGCCGTATATGCCATTTTAGGTGTCACAGCCGTGACAGATAAGTTACGCCATCAACTTACAAACCTAAAAGACTCGAAATACAGCATGGCGATGCTGCGCAGCCTAGCCGCCATAATCAATCAGGATATGACCTCGTTTATCGACAATATCGCCATTATGGTCAAGTCTAATCGCCTGCAGCAGGAGTTCTCGCCACTGGAAAAATGTTACTGCGTTAACGCCCATGGTTTAGTCAATCTGTGGCGGTTCCATACGGCCAATGCGCCACTACCCCCACTTGATTTTCCCCTACCATGGCAGCATGAATTACACGGATTTTTTACCACATGTCACGAGTCCATTGGGATATCTTTCGATCCTTTAGCTGAGCGAGAGTTAAATGACCTGCCAATTGACTCAAATACGCTGGCGCTAATCCATTCGTTAACAGCACATTCTCACAGAAATGGCCACGAATAACCCACACAAAATTACCAGTTAAAATGAGATTGTGATTTAGTTTCTATTTCAGGAGGATCGTTCTGGCTCATTTCTGGATACACACGCCCTAAAAATGAGTTGGACTTGCAATCATGCACGAGAGATATCGAAAAATAATTAATGACCGCCAGTTAGTCTCTGTGATGAATAAAACTAAGTGGCGCGAGCTTTGTAATGATTTTGAAGCGCTTCATTTTCTATCTATTAGTGTAAGGTACAAACTGATTTCATCAGATGATGTTTTAGGATTTAGTGCCGTTTGGTGGAACGAGATCTATGAAGAAAGCTCCGGTATCGAGTGGCTAGACTTTAATCCAATAGTTTCCGAGTATCGTGGTCGTTTAGTTGCACCTCAGGAGACCGATAGGAGCTGTGAAATTCTTACCATTCTAAATAGACACGGCATTAAATACTCGATTGAAGGCTCTTGTTTTCGGGTGTGGGGCTATATAAGCCAAGATACAACCCCAGTATTTACATAAAAACCCCTTTTAGAGTGGCGCCTAGCGTTTAGTATTGTGGGGCAAATTTCGCTGGCGAATACACTCTTTGTTGCTAGGGCTGAGTGCCTGCAAAGCACGCTACTCGAGTCGCAGCATATCAGTTGCCCTTAGGTGCCTGAGCGCGGTCGAACATGCCGTAATCACGAACAACTTCGGCAACCCGCAGGCGATAATCGGCGAATAATTGTTCGCGTCCTTGAGTTTGTGCCTCGCGGTGATATATCTGTTGTCGCCAAGCCTGCACCGCAGCCTCATTCTCCCAAAATGACAGCGATAATAAGCGTTCGGGATTGACCATACTCTGAAACCGTTCGATTGCAATAAATCCTTCAATGTTACTCAGGCTCGATTTCAGGTCGGCGGCTATCTCTAAATACCTTTCTTGGCAGCCGAGATTCGGCACGACTTCAAAAATAACGACCATCATAGTTTTGTCTCCGCAGCTCTTTGATAGGTCTTGGCTATCGGCTTTAGGAAACTGCGTTTTTCACTCAAAATAAATTCTCCTTGCTTGGCCAGCTGAAAATTTGCCTTGCCTGCGGCTTCAGTCTTCAGTTTGTCTCTATAGCGTTCATAGTGGGCCAGACTATCGAAGCTAATGAGACCAAATGCAGTGTCGTTGGTGCCTTCGTGTGGCAGAAAGTAGCCAAGGAGTTCGCCGCCGTAGGCTGGAATGATATCGCCCCAGTTTTCAGCATATTGGGCAAATTGTTCCAATTTGAAGGGGTCTATTTTGTATTCGATAAAACAGGTAATTTTCATAGTGTTTGGCGCCATTGACTTGTGTGGTAAAGGTTTTAGTTGCATTGTAATTACCTGAAAACTTAATGCTTCGATGGTTATCGAACTGTTCCCGAATGAGATTACAAGCATGGAACCTAACATTGCCTTTATTGCCAACTTGATTGGTGACGCCGCCCGCTCACGTATGTTGATAGCTTTAATGGGCGGAGAGGCATTGACTGCGACAGAACTGGCTCTTGAAGCTGACATCACACCACAGACTGCCAGCAGCCATTTAACTAAGTTGGTTGAAGGCGAACTATTGCTCGTGCGTAAGCAGGGGAGGCATAAGTATTTTCAGCTGCAGAGCCGCCAAGTGGCCGAACTGTTGGAAAGTCTGCTCAATATGAGCGCGGCCATTGCGAGCCCTAAGGTAATCCATGGGCCCGCGGACCCTAGATTGAGACTAGCTCGCGTTTGTTATGACCATCTCGCGGGTGAATTGGGTGTTGCACTTTACGACAGCTTAAGTCGGCAGAATTTGATCGCCCATGAGGGGAGCGGCACAAACATCACCGTCGCAGGGATGACCTTTTTTGCTAAACGTGGTGTGGAGCTCTCGTTGCTGGGCATCACGGATGGGGAAATAGATGGTTTAAGCTATGTGCCGAACAGTCGTCAATCTCGCCGCCCTTTGTGTAAGTCATGCCTCGATTGGAGTGAACGTCGCAGTCATCTTGCGGGTGTTCTAGGTCAATGGATCCTTAAGGATATTTTGGCTAAAGGCTGGGCAGAGAAAGCCCTCGACACCCGTGCCCTACAATTTTCAAGCCGAGGGTTAAAATCCTTTCGTGCTGACTATGGCATCGCGACAAAATAGACAATCTAAATTGGTCTATTTTACCAATGATACATAGCGTCTTGGTCTTGTTTAATAGAGCGCCATCAGTCCGATGTTTTCAAGGCATTTATCAATAAAAATGTGTGACCTGAAGGTTTTATAAAATGTCTTTAGGACGAGGTTTAAATACATGGTCGTTAAAATCCGTGAATCAAACTTACCTAGTCTGGTTCATAAATAAAATCCTGTTATTTTACGCAAGCTTTTGCTAAACAGAATCGCTTATGTAAAGAGAGTCTTAGATAATAAGTATGAAAAACGTGCATGCGCACTAATAAAATATTAGGCAAACAGAGAAAATATGAACAGCAAAATTCAGAATCGAATTGAAAAAAACGATATGATGCTTTCCAGTATTGTAAATACCTACTTTCTAGCTGACCAAAATCAGAAGTTGTTCGGTCAATTATTAGATAACCCTGATTTGCTTGCTCGTTGGGATGGTTCGTATGCAGTAAATGGGGTTAATAGTATTCGATTTTCGCTATATATGTACGTCTTGTCAGAAATGCGTGCAATCTTGTTCGACACGCATAAGAAAGTAGCGAGTATTCATAATGTCCTTAATAGCCTTGAAGACGAAAAATTTTTAAATCAATTAAGAAAATGGTTTTGCGACACTAGCCAAAAGGAAATTCTATCATTTGACGGAACTTTGTCGGAAGAAAAAAAGATTACTTTCGAGCTGAGGATAGCAAGTTAAAGGCTATTTGGTTTGATAAGTTGCTTGAGCAAGCAACTACGAATTATGAGGTACTACTTACTTCTGAAATTGGTTCAAGGGTAAATAACGCTCGAAATAAAATGATATCTCATAAAGAATTCCAGTCTGCTGATGGTCTTGGGCGAAGAGTGTTTGAAGCTAATGACTTCGGTTTAGTTTACTCTGATGCAAAAGATATTATTGAAATGTCGCATGACATCATTTTCCCGCTATATAGCCTGTTTACTAAGTCTCATTTTGATAGTAATAACTCAATGAATCATCATGAAATCGTTGCCAAAGAATTTTGGGCGAAATAGTTTTCCTAGCAAAGTGTTTAAAAAAATGCGCAATGCTTGGAATTTTCGGTTTTCTTGAGTTTAGTTTTTACAGCACAATGGGTTAAGTTTGGTGATAGCGTCGCTCACTACTTAACGTGACGTTAGCTTATTGCAGAGTAGTCAATAATGTATAAATTTTTAATTCTATTGTTACTTACATTTTATTCTAAATATGTTTTTCCTGATGAAACCTCATGGTCTGTAGAAAAGCTACCTTTTGATCCCGGCGAGGAGCTGATTCCTAGTGTCGTTAGCGAGTCGAAATTATCAGTTGTGTATGTAATGCGACACCCAATAAAAAAGACACAAGGTTATATTTCATGCTTAACGATGACAGTTGCAAAGTAGATTTATCTGCGGTTGGTATGCATTTTGTATATATAAACAATCAAAAAGATCTCTTCATGAGCTCTTGTTGGGATGCCTCGCACCGAAGGTTTTACTCTCTTTCGGGGGGGGATCTTTTAATAAATGAGTTTTTAAATAAAAAAACGGTGTCCATAAGAGAAATTGAACCTACAAGTGGTTTAGCTTCAATAAATCAAAAGTTTAGCGCAGAAAATTTTGAAAACAGTTTCTATTCTTATAACAAGAAATCTTCCCATTAAATTAACAACGCTAAAAAAGCAATCGAACGGATTAAAGTTAGTAATCTAGCACGCTTTTGTCCCAAAAGTGAGCCCATGAATCACTCTACCACAGTGATTCACGCTATCCCCTAAAACCCGCTCAAATTCACAGTTTTCGGTTATTCGAGGGCGTTTTTACCCTAAAAATGAATCAAATCTCTTAAGAATTGATTCAATGCCAAATAATGGAAATTAAGTCGGTTTCTGGTCGTGAAAATTTGCGCCTAAAGAACAGAGTGATTCATCCATTGATAGATTTTGTCGTTTGAAAAACAAGCTAAATAGGTACGCCGGAATTAACGGCATTAAGCACTGCCATGGCTGCGAGTCACTGTAATAGCAGTGATTAATCTCTATTGCTGACGGTTTTTAGTCCCTAATACCTGTTGTGTTATTTACCTTCATCATTAAATCTATTAACAATTCCTCAGTGTCCGTGTAGTTTAGGTAGCTTATAAAAACAACAATAGGTTATCGCTATGACTTTACCTTCTGTATCACCATCTGCTATTTCAAAATCAGCAATCCCAAAGGCATTTGAATTTAAATCCTTTGCAAATAAGTCCAATTTTTCCAAGACCTTAATCGCTTCGGCCTTAGCCTTGAGTTTTATGGGCGCGGGTTTGAGTTCGGCGCAAGCGGCGACCGGTGCTATGCCGGATGTGGCTAAGTTGGCGGCGGGTGTGGAGCAAAAGGTGATCGACTGGCGCCGCGATTTACATCAACACCCTGAGTTGTCTAATCGTGAGTTTCGCACCAGCAAGATTATTGAAAAGCATCTGAAATCATTAGGTTTAGAAGTACAAACGGGTGTGGCGCATACGGGCGTGGTGGCTATCTTAGAAGGCGGAAAGCTGAAAGGCGGCAAGTCTGGTCCCTTGATTGCGATTCGAGCCGATATGGATGCCTTGCCTGTGACTGAGGTGGTTGACTTGCCCTTTGCCTCTAAGGCGACCGACACTTACCGTGATCAAAAGGTGGGGGTGATGCATGCCTGTGGCCACGATACCCATGTGGCTATGTTGATGGGCGTGGCTGAAAACCTCGTGAAAGTGAAAGATAGCCTCGCGGGTGATGTGATGTTTATCTTCCAACCTGCCGAAGAAGGCGCGCCAGACGGGGAAGAAGGCGGCGCGGAATTGATGTTGAAAGAAGGGGTGTTTGCTAAGCGTAAACCTGACCAAGTGTTTGGTATGCATGTTACCTCGAGCATGCCGAGTGGCATGATTGGTGTGCGCAGTGGCCCGGCGATGGCGAGTGAAGATTCCTTTACGATCAAAGTGAAAGGCCGCCAAACCCACGGTTCGCGTCCTTGGAATGGGGTCGATCCTATCGTCGCCGCGGCGCAAATTATTACCAATGTGCAAACGATTGTCAGCCGTCAGGTGGATATCACTAAAGCCCCTGCCGTGGTGAGCTTTGGTGCGGTTAATGGTGGCATTCGCTCTAACATTATTCCCGATGAAGTCGAGCTGATTGGCACTATTCGCACCTTCGACCAGCCCATGCGCGCCGATATCAAAGTGCGTTTAGCTGAAATGGCCGAGTTATCGGCGAAAACGTTGGGGGCGAGTGCGACCACAGAGATCCACCCTGGTTATCCTGTTGTGGTCAATAATCCTGAATTAGTCGCTAGCATGCGTCCGGTGCTTGCCAGTGTGGTGGGCGATAAGATGCTGATTGAACCTGGGTTAATCACAGGTGCCGAAGACTTTTCTTATTACGCCTTAGAAGCGCCTGGGATGTTTTTCTTCCTTGGGGTGACGCCAAAGGGAACGGACCCTGAAACCGCGGCCAGCAATCATTCTCCGGCTTTTTATGTAGATGAAAGTGCGTTAAAAGTGGGAGTTGAGGCCATGACTAAAGTGGCGTTGACTGCGCTAAATGCGCAATAAGTCGGACAGACGTTATTCCGTGAGCTCTTCGGTATAACTTGAGCTTACAAAAAATCGGCGCGGGATAAGCATCCAGCGCTTGATTTGTTAATCAATATGCCCTCATATGTGAATTTTTACAGCAAGGAGCGAACAAGATGAAGCGCACGCTATCGGCTCTTGTGTTGGCCATGGGACTTTTTAATCCCCTAAGCCAAGCACAGGCCACCACGGCAGAAGACATTAAGAGTTTCACGCTAGATAACGGCATGAAAATCATGGTGCTAGAAGATGCCTCAATTCCCAATGCCAACATGTATTTGTTTTGGAAAGTCGGTTCACGTAACGAAGTGCCCGGCATTACCGGTATTTCGCACTTTTTCGAACACATGATGTTTAACGGTTCAAAAAAGTACGGCCCAAAAATGTTCGACCGCACTATGGAAGCCGCAGGTGGCGCGAACAATGCGTATACCACTGAAGATATGACGGTTTATACCGATTGGTTCCCTGCCAATGCGCTTGAAACTATGTTCGATCTCGAAGCCGACCGTATCGCTAACTTAGATATCAACCAAACTATGGTCGATAGCGAACGTGGTGTAGTGCAGTCGGAACGTTCCACTGGCTTAGAAAACTCTAACTGGAATGCCCTTGAAGGCGAAATCAAAGGCGTGGCATTTTTAGCCCATCCTTATTCTTGGTCGGTGATCGGCCACGAGTCGGATATCGCCGCTTGGACGCTGGAAGATCTCGTGCAGTACCACAAAACCTATTACGCGCCGAACAATGCTGTGGTTGTGATTGCTGGTGATGTAAAGGTTGCCCAAGTTAAAGCCTTGGCCGACAAGTATTTTGCGCCTATTCCGGCACAAACTCCGCCTAAAGCGATTCGCACCGTAGAACCAGAGCAAAAGGGTGAGCGTCGTACCTTTGTGCAAAAGGCATCGGTGAGCACACCTAATGTGATGCTGGCTTATCATATTCCGGCGGCGACTCACGCAGATTTTTATGCGTTGGATTTATTAAGCTCGATTCTAAGCCAAGGTAATAGCTCGCGTTTATATCAATCACTGGTTGATAAACAAGTGGCCTTAGAAGCGCAAACCTATATGCCGATGTCGGTCGACCCTAACCTCTTCTATGTGATGGGTGTTGCCACGCCTGAGGTGAAAGCCTCGACGCTGGAGCAGGCACTGATTGAACAAATCGATGCGATTGCGACAACGGGCGTTACCCAGCAAGAACTGGATAAAGTTAAAAATATCAAGTTGATGGATTTCTATCGTTCGATGGAAACCATTAATGGCAAGGCCAATACCATAGGCACCTATGAGATGTATTTTGGCAGTTACGACAAGCTATTTAATGCGCCAGAAGCCTATAACAAGGTGACGCCAGCGGATATTCAACGTGTTGCCCAAACCTATTTACGTAAATCGAATCGCACTGTAGCTGTGCTGGCGGCAAACGAGGAGAGCTCCCAATGAAAGCGATGGCAATGAAATCAACGGCAGCGAAATCGATGGCAATGAAATCGACAGCAATGAAATCACTTAAGATGGCATCACTTGGCAAACCTTCTAAGTTAATGGCCGCATTAGCCCTAGGCACAAGTTTAGCCTTAGCGGGTTGTGCTACGACATCGGCGCCAAAACGCGTTGAAACTGGCAGCTTTGTGATGCCAAGTTACGACAAGTTCGTACTGGATAACGGCTTAACTGTGTATTTAATGCCGCAGCGCGAAGTGCCTTTAGTGACCTTAAATGCCGTGGTACGTGCGGGTGCTGTCAATGACACCACCGCAGGCGTGGCGCAAATGACGGCAGAAGGTTTGTTGTTAGGGGCGGCGGGTAAATCTAAGGCGGATATCGAGCAGCAAGTGGATTTTCTCGGTGCAAGTTTAGGCGCGGAAGCGGATAAAGAAGGCAGCTATCTCAGCGCCGATTTTATGGCGAAAGACACTGATGTCATGCTGGGCTTATTTAGCGCGGCGATGTTAACGCCGGACTTTGACGCTGCCGAGTTCGATAAACTTAAGCAACGTGCAATTGCGGGATTGCAGCAAGATAAAGAAAGCCCACGGGCGGTGATTGGTCGTTACTTCGATAAGCTGGTATTTGGTGCCCATCCTTATGGTAATGCGGCTTCGGGTAACAGCGATTCGCTTGAACAAGTGACTGTGTCGCAACTGCGCGCTTTCCATAAGAGTTACTACCAACCGGCCAATACTGCGATTACCGTCGTGGGTGACTTTGATGTTGCTGCGATGAAGGCCAAGCTGACACAAACCTTTGGTCAGTGGAAAGGCAGCGAAAAGCTGGTGCAGCCTGACTTAAATCAAGGCTTGCCTCAGTTAACTGCGGCGAAAGTTTTGCTGGTGGATAAACCCGATGCAATCGAAACCACCTTTGTTATCGGCGGTTTAGGCATTAGTCGTGACAATCCAGACTATGTCGGTTTAACAGTAGTGAACACTATTTTAGGTGGTCGTTTTACCTCTTGGCTTAACGACGAGCTGCGGGTAAACGCTGGCTTAACCTATGGCGCACGCTCAGGTTTTAGTCCTTATACCGATTCGGGTGTGTTTACTATTAGCACTTTCACTAAGACGGAAACCACTCAAGAAGCGATTGATCTCGCACTGAAAACCTATGCTCGTTTATGGGACAAAGGCGTAGATCAAACCACCTTAGATTCGGCTAAAGCCTATGTGAAAGGTCAGTTCCCACCTAAGTTTGAAACCTCAGGCCAACTGGCGGGATTGTTGTCAGGCATGTATCTGTATGGCTTCGATGATAAGTTTATCAATGAGTTCCAAGCTAAGGTGGATGGTTTGACCTTAGAAGAAACCCAAAGACTGGTGAAAACTTACTTCCCGCAAAAAGATCTGCAATTTGTGCTGATTGGCAACGCGGCTAAGATTGCACCTATCGCCGCTAAGTATGGCAAAGTGCAAACCGTGGATATTAAAGCGACGGGATTTGGCCAATAAGCCGAGCCATTTTAAATCAAGTTATTTTAAGTTAAGTCTTAAAAAATAAGATGTTAGTTTAGGTTCTGGTTTAAGTTAACCCATTAAAAAGGTCTGCATTGCAGACCTTTTTTGTCTCTTATGGCTGACGTTTAACGCGCGCCAGGTTCGGCAAAGTGGGTCATCCACTTTTTCACTTCGTTATACCAGTAGACTGAGTTATTGGGCTTCATAATCCAGTGATTTTCATCGGGGAAATAAATCATCCGCGATTCAACATGTCGACTTTGTAGGGTGTGGAACAGCTCAAACCCTTGGGTCGCCGGCACTAAGTAATCGAGTTGACCATGACTGACTAAGGTTGGAGTGTTGAAATTGCCCGCAAAGTAATGGGGCGAAATGGCTTTATACAGTTCTGGGTTATCCCAATAGTTGCCAAATCGGGTGCTGTGTACGGCAAAGTCCGACGCCATTTGTGCATACATGTCGTAAACCGCAGCATGGATCAATAGCGCTTTAAAGGGATGCGGTTGACCCAAAATAATCGAGGTCAGGTAACCACCATAACTTGCGCCGCCCGCCACCATGCGATCACTGTCTATCCAGCTTTGTTGTTTAAACCAGTCTGCCGCCTTGAGCACATCCTCAAGGGGTTTTGTCTTCCAATCGGGATTGATGGCATCGGCAAATTCCTGACCAAAGCCGCTCGAACCGTGGAAGTTTGGCCACGCAGTGACATAACCCCAAGAAGCAAAGGTTTGCGCGTTCCAACGGTAATGGAAACCGTCGGTAATGGCATTGTGTGGTCCGCCGTGGACGAGCATAAACAATGGGTATTTTTTGCTGCGATCAAACCCTGCGGGATAGTGAACCCACATTTGAATATCTTTACCTTGATAGCCTTTGTAGGTGACGGATTCATAAGTGCCTAGGTCGACATCTTTGAGAATATCGTCGTTAAAGTTTTCTAGGCGTTCAATCTTGCCAGTGCGGGGATTGATGCTGACTAAGCGAGCGGGATACAAGAAGCTCTGATTGGTGGCAATCAGTGCACCGTCTTTGCCTATGGCGGGTTGGCTAAAATCGGTCGCCTCTGTGATGGCTTTTACTTTGCCGTTCTTGGCATCGATAGAGTAAATGCGATTTGTGGCGGCGTCTTCCACAGTGGCATAAAAGCCCTTGTTGTCGGGTGTCCAACTGAATTGGGAGACTGAACGGTCCCAGTTTGATGTGAGTGTTGTGAGTTTACGGCTGTCGATATCCAGCAGCATCAGCCTTGAGGTATCGGCGTAGAAACCGGGGATTTTCTGGCGGGTAAAGGCGAGCGTTTTACCGTTAGGGCTAAAGCTAGGATTCAGATCTGGCGCTTGATTATCAGCAGTGAGATTTTCGGCCTTGTTGTCTCCAATCGTGGCGAGAAATATATCAATTTTAGGATCGACGTTATTCTCTGAGCCATAGGCGTTGAAGGCAATCCAGCGCTCATTGGGGGAAACATCATAGCTTGCACTGCTTTGATCTGAGCGTGGTAATTCATGGCCCGCAGGCTGGGTGATATTTTCGACCTTACCGCCTTTGGCCGGAATTCTAAATACATGGGCTTGGCGACGTTCATCTAACCAGTGATCAAATTGGGAATAGGGCAAGGCGTTCCATTGATGGGCAGAAACCTTATTGTCGGTATCTGTGGTGAGCTGGGTTTTCATTTCCTCCCAGCTTTGATTAGGAAAGATATTGCTGATGAAATACAGATGCTTGCCAACCCACTTAATACTGTTAACGCCTGTGGGAATATCGGTTAAGCGCTGCGCTTCACCCGGCCCTTCCATCGGCAGCAGGTAAATTTGGCTCGCCTCGTCTTCATTGCGCTGACTTACAAATGCCAAGGTTTTGCCGTCGGGGGAAAACACGGGCTCGCTCACCCTTAAACCTTTGGCTGTGATGGCTCGGTTTTGCTTGCCATCGAAACGCCACAGCTGGGTTGAGCCTTTATCCGTTTTGAGATCGAACTCTGTGACTGGCGCGATAATGTGTTCGCCCGTTGGGGAGACAATCGGGCTACCGATACGTTTGAGTTGCCAAAGCAATTCTGCTGAGAGTGGTTTGCCCTGTTCTGCAAATGCCAAGCTAAAGGGCAGCAGTAAACAGAGTAATAAAATGCTTGTCTTCTTCACTATGTGTCTCCTTGTGATACAAACAGTTACTAGAATTATGATGTTGCGTATTTTTGCTAAGTGGCAAGTTAGCATGAAAACCCGCCATGCCTGAATAAGCTGTTATGTAAGCAACTGTGAATCTTTGTTGGGCATCTCAGCTCAAAAGTGGTTGATCTAGGCGCTAAAAAATCAGGCTAACGACAATACCAAAGCGCTCATTCCGTCGTTAAAGGAATCGTTTGTGATGGGGAATTTGTCGATTGATGCTTTTAACGCTAATGTATTGATCTGTTTCGGGTAGGTGCTAGAGATATGCCGCTTAAAATCGACCGTTTGAACCTTATACTGGGTCTTACCATTGTACTGAGTGTGTTTTCGTCCTCCTCAGTCATGGCCGCTAAGGTCAGTTTCAAGGAATTTTGTCCACAATTGGTGGGGCAATGGGCGGGTGATGCTGCCAAGGCGGGGGAGATTCCGAAAAAAGTGGCTGTAACGGGCTTTTGCTCCCACGATCAGCGCCAGTTGATCTTATCTGTGAGTATCGGCACGCGGGCGCCTTTTAGTGAAACCTGGTGGTTTAGGGAGCAGGGCGATCAAGTATTACTGACCTATTACGACGGTGTGGCGGAAGATAAACAACAAGTCTTTAGTTTATATCGACAAAATGGAGATTATTCCCTGCTAGGGGAAGGGGTTGTTAATGCGAGACCCGCGTTGATCCAGTTACTCTTCGATGCTCAGACTCAGACTCAGACTCAGGCTCAGGCTCGGGCTCAAAATCAAGCGGGGGGATGGCAATGGACGCAGAATATCCAATATCTCGATGATGATATCGACCGCTATCAGCTGTTTCGTGGGATAGAGATGACGCCTGTCGCACCATCTCATTAGCCGCCCCTTAGCCACAAATCCGCGATTTAGCTTCGACAGTGCTTAAATAGCGCCTTCAAACCCGAGCTGACGCCACGCTTCGTAGCTGATAATCGCCACCGCATTGGAGAGGTTTAAACTACGGCTGGTGGCCGCCATGGGAATGCGTAATCGCTGCTCGGTTGGAATTGACTCGATAATCGCCATCGGCAAGCCGCGGGTTTCTGGGCCAAATAACAGCACATCATCTTTCGCAAAAGTCAGCTCAGTATGCGGGCGACTGCCTTTAGTGGTACAAGCCATAATGCGCTTGCCTGCCATGGCTTCGAGGAAGGCATCGAAGTCTTTGTGGCGAGTCACATTGGTTAAGTCGGCATAATCTAAACCGGCGCGGCGCAGTTTTTTCTCTTCAAAATCAAACCCTAGTGGCTCAATCAGATGCAGCTGACTGCCGTTATTTGCGCATAAGCGAATGATATTACCTGTGTTAGGTGCGATTTCTGGCTCATAGAGTGCGATATGGAACATGCTGGCCCGCCTATAGAAAAATGACGGCTGATTATACGGCAAACAAGACTTAAGCGCAGTGACTGAGTGATGCTTTATCACGTTCTCATCTGGATGCGAGGAATGAACGCCATAATCGTTGTCGTCTGCTAAGCTTGAGAAAGCCACTGAGGGACCCCCCATGTTCAGTCACTTTATTACCTTATGTATTTTTTCTGTGCTTTTGCTTCAAAGCATTCTTACCTCAGCCTATGCGGCGGATGATGCCGTGAGCAATGCGGGTGGCAAGCGGCAAATGACGGCTTATTTAGGGGAGATTCCTGGATTAATTAATGCCGATGGCACTGGGCCATTTGTGGAACTGGTTAAAGCAATTGATAGGGCAGATCCTGAGGTTGAAATTGAGATTAAGGTTTTCCCGCTTTCACGCGCTATGCTAGGTGTGTCGCTCGGTCGTGCTGATTTTGGTTTGCCCGCCATCCGTAATAATGCCGCGTTAGATGCCTTACCTTACCGTTTTAGTTCTGTTTCATTTGGGCAAGTCACCCACGTGCTTTATACCAATGTGGATAAGCCGATAACGAAGGCCATGTTATTTGATCAGCAGCAAACGGGGCGCGTATTTACCGTGGAGGCGATTCCGGATTACATGCCTATCCCTGCGGAGCCTTCAATAACCATTAAACGTTCTTTGCTAAAACTTTCCCATGGCCGTATCGATGCTTTCGTTTGGGCGCAGGAAGAGGCCGATATGATGCTGAAACAGTTGAAGTTGCATAATATCCACCGTGAAGACTTTGGCGATTTTGAAGATGTGTTTGTGATTGCCAAGGGTCCCGAAGGGGATGCCGTGGATGCATATTTGACTCGCATGATTGAATTACTGCGGCAGACTGGAGAATTAAGCCAGATTTATCAAACTATCCATCTGTCCTACAATGACTGGCAACCTTAGCTTTTAAATCAAATAGTTAACCTGATTATTTCCCGCCGATAACGAGATATTCTGAAACTTCACTTGCTAGGAGTGAAGACTGATAATAATATATCTCCACATCAAGATACTTTCTAAAGAGTTATTATGCCTTTTGTCATCGCCTTACTCGCCCCTGTATTTTGGGGGACGACCTATGCGTTAGTGAGTCTCTACTTACATGATATGTCGCCCTACTGGGTGGCGGTGTGGCGCGCGCTGCCTGCGGGAATACTGATGTTGATGCTGCGTCCACGTTTACCAACGCTGGCTTGGTCTAAATTAAGCTTGCTGGCGTTTTGTAATATTGGCGCCTTCTTTGCGCTGCTGTTTATCGGTGCGTATCGTTTGCCTGGCGCTGTGGCGGGTACCTTAGGGGCGACGCTGCCGTTAATTTTCTTAATCTTAGCTTGGGTGATTGATAAAAAACGCCCTGGTATGAAGTGGTTGCTATTAGGTTTGATGGGATTAGGAGGGGTGATTTTACTGCTAAACCCGTCGGCGGATCTCGACCCTATCGGCGTGTTGTGCATGTTGAGCGCCACGACGTTAATTGCTTTCTCTTCTCGCTGGATGCAAAAGTGGGATGTGGGTGACTTTTTAGTGCTCACCGCCTGGCAGCTGTTTTTGGGCGGCTTGATGTTAATCCCGCTGGCGTGGTTTATGGCGGGCCCGCCGCAGTTACCGAGCCTGACAGTGGTGCCGTCGTTACTATGGTTAGTGATTGCCAACACCGCCATCGCTTATTGGGCTTGGCTGTGGTCGATGCGAAATTTAGGGCCAGAAATCATGGGCATGGTTGCTTTAGTCAATCCCGTGGTTGCCGTATCATTAGGGGTTATGATCGTGGGTGAGACCTTAGACATGCGTCAGTGGGCGGGGATAGGTGTGATATTACTGTCGCTATTATTGATGAAATTGCCACAGAATTTAAGGTTAAACCCATTTAAAAAAGTGCAGCCCTAGTCAGTATTTTGGGGTAAATGAGGGATAGATGCTAAAACGTTTGGATCTGAATTTACTACCCGTACTGGAAATCCTGCTTGAGGAACAAAGTGTAACCGCCGCTGCGGCGCGTTTGCATTTGAGCCAGTCGGCGGTGAGTAAACAATTGACACGCCTGAGGGAAGTGTTTGATGATCCTCTGTTTGAGCGCACCGCCTACGGCCTAAAACCGACGCCTAAAGCCTTGTCGCTCGCGCCTGAGTTGCGCCAATGTTTACAGCAATTGGCGCAATTCACCCGGCCCGATACCTTTGAGCCCGCCTTAAGTCAGCGGCAGTTTAGAATGCATTTGGTTGAGACCACATACTCGCTCACTTTTCCGCATTTTATGCCCTCGCTGCTCGCCCAAGCGCCCGGTGTGAGTCTCAATTGCCAAACTTGGCGGCTCGATACCATGGACAGATTACTGCGCTGCGACATCGACTTAGCCATAGGTTGCCGCGAGTGGGACGAGCGTTCGCCTATGCATGTGAATCATATTCCCGACGATTTGTGCCATGTCGAGTTAGTGCAGGATTATACTGTGTGCTTGATGCGCCGCGATCATCCGGCGTTAGCACAAGAGTGGAATTTAGACACCTTCTTGAGCTATCGCCATCTGCAAGTGGCTTTTGGTGGCATAGAGCATTGGTTGCTGGATGATGTACTGCAACTTGAGGGCCGTCAGCGCGATATCGCCGTGAACATGACCGACTTTCAGAGCGCTATGGCCCTGTGTGAACAAAGCGACTTGATCCTCTGCGCGCCGTCCCGTTATGCCTTTGCTGTGATGAAATCCTTCGAGCTTCAGTCTTTACCATCCCCTATCAAGCTGATCCCCGGCGCGTATTTATTGATGTGGCATAAACACTTCGAGCATGACTTGAGCCATAAATGGCTACGTGAGTTGATTATCAGCCAAGTGCTGCCGTCGATTACGCCTCGGGTTTAGGCTCTTTTGGCGCCGTTAACCAAGCGGTTAATGTGGGTAAGACAGCTTTCCCATCCGCTAGCCCTTGTTGATAGACGGCGGTCACTTTATCGATATTGCGATCGAGCCTGGATAAATTAAGCGGCAATGCTGGGCGGATCACAAAGGCGTTATTGGCTGCAACGGCTTGGTCTAACTCGGTTAATGCTTGATTATAAACTCGGTGGCGCTCACTTAACGCATGGGCAACTGCGGGGTAGCCTTTATAGGCTTTACGGGCTAACCAATTCATTTTCATCGCGGATTTTTGGTAATGCTGATCTTGAGTCAAGATCACCACTTGGCGCGCATAACCGTCCTTGCGTGATTGCGCTAACGGTATCGGTTCGCCAATGCCACCATCGAGGTAATGGTGTTGGTTAATCACGCTGGGTTTAGACATAAAAGGCAGGCTAGAGGAGGCGATGAGCACGTCGAGTAATTTATCGTGGTCGTCAAAATCGGCCATACCGAAGTAATCGGTTTTCCCTGTATTGCAGTTGAAGGCGCCAACCTTAAATTCAGTATTACTATTTAAAAATGTTTCAAAATCAAATGGCAGTAACTCATAGGCCATGCGGCGATAGGTAAAGTCTGTGTTGACATAGTTGCCTGTCGCCAACCAATGGCGCAGGCCCATATAGCGTTTATCGTTGAGATATTGCTGCTGAATTTGAAGATTACGCCCAAATTGGCGGGACACATAGGACGCGGGATAAATGGCACCCGCAGACACCCCAATCACATAGCTGAAGTTGAGCGACTGCTGCAAAAACGCGTCTAACACACCTGCGGTATAAATGGCTCGAAGGCCGCCACCTTCCAACACTAAGGCCACATCTTTCATCGAGTTACATCTTTTTTATTGGTTTATCCCAGCAGAATACCTCAGCTTAGCGCAGAAATGAATGCGCAAAAGGCACACTTAAGATGCGTGATCGACGTTGGTGTGATGGGACGCTTGCTTGGGCTTTATGGGTAAAATATTGGTCATGCAATCCTTTGTGCCACCATTTTGAACAGGCTGTTTAGATTGAACGGCAGGGGTAAAATCCGCCTGACTGAAGTATTGGCTAAGTGTATTGAGCGCTTCTTTCACTTTTGCGGGCAGCTTATCCCGCGCCGAAGTGACGCTGTAAACGCTGTAAGTATTGAGTGACCACTCGGGTAAGAGGGTCACAAGCTGGCCGCTTTCGAGATATTTATGTATTTCTGGTTCGGGCAGAGCGGCAAACCCGAGACCATCGAGAGTGAGTTGGATTAATGCCTGCATATTGTTGACCGTAATGCGCTGACTTGTCAGCTCGAAGCACTCTTTGCTGCGGCAGTGAGTTAAGGTTTCACTGTTAGCGCTGGGGTGATTAATGCGATTAAAGACAGCTAATTCAGCGGGATGCAGAATAGTTTTGTGCATTGGCAGATAATCGGGCGAGGCGCACAGCAACATGCGCCAATCGGCTAAGTGGCGGGCAATTAAGTTGGAATCGGATAAAGGCCCGATGCAAATCGCCAGATCTATGCCCTCGTTGACTATATCTATTGGGCCATCCTGCAGCAGTAAATTCAAACTTATCTGCGGATGCGCCGCCAATAGGTAGTTAAAGGGCTCGCTCAACAAGCCGCCGCCAAAACCTATGGGCGCGGCAATCTTTAATTCCCCCGAAGGAATCCCTTTCAAGTTATTGAGTTTCTGCTCAGTGCTTTCGACTATCGCAATGACTTTGCAGCAATTTTCATAGAACAAGCTGCCCGCCTCTGTAAGGGTAAGATTGCGAGTATTGCGATGGAATAGACTGATCCCCATGTCCATTTCGAGCTTAGTTACTTGTTGACTCACCGCCGACGAGCTGAGATTTAATTGCTGCGCTGCGGCACTCATTGAGCCCTTTTCTGCGATTGCCGCAAAAACGATCATGCCTTTGATCATGTTTTTATTCATTTTTAAGTAACTCTTACAAGTGAATACCTAAAGTCTAACTTGAGCTGATTGTAACATAGGGATACATTGCCGTATTGAAAATTGTTCTCATTTACAATCTGTGCCCAATGGAGACTTGTCGGTTATGTTGTTAAGTCGTAAGAAGTACCTCGCTCAAGTGATCACCGCTTTATGTTTGTTGCCCGCAGTATCTGTGACAAATGCCCTTGCGGATACCGCGCCTGATAAAGAAAAGATGATGGAAAGAATCGTGGTGACTGCATCGGGATTTGAACAACAAATTCGCGACGCGCCCGCATCTATCAGTGTGATTACCCGTGAGGATCTGGATAACCGCTTCTATCGCGACTTAACCGATGCCATGTTAGAAGTCCCCGGTGTAGTGATTACCGGCGGCGCTGACCGTCAGGACATCAGCCTGCGGGGCATGGGCAGTCAATACACGTTAATTTTAGTGGATGGTAAACGCCAATCTTCGCGCGAGACACGTACTAACAGCGACGGTCCAGGTGTTGAAGGCGCTTGGACGCCACCATTGGCGGCCATCGATAGAATTGAAATTGTTCGCGGGCCTATGTCATCACTTTATGGTTCGGATGCCATTGGCGGCGTGATCAACATTATCACCCGTAAAGTGCCGAATGAGTGGCAGGGTGAAGTGCGACTCGACACGACATTGCAGGAAAAGTCGACCTCGGGAAATGTGTATCAGAGTAACTTTTTCGTCAACGGTGGTTTGATTAAAGATCTGCTGGGGATGCAACTTTACGGTCAATACACTCAGCGTGAAGAAGATAATATCTATGGCGGTTACCGTGGCCGCGATGCGACGAATCTGACCGCGCGGTTTGCGCTCACGCCCAATGATAACCATGACATCATGCTCGAAGTTGGCACTTCTAACCAAGAACTCGACAGTAGTTTAGGTAAAACCGTTACACCGCTAGCGCCGGGCGAAGCCTGTGGTCGTCGCGGTTGTCCTCAATCTTCAACGACAGAATACGAAAACAGCACCATTTCGCTGTCACACACTGGGCGCTGGGACTTTGGTACCTCGGATTCTTACATCAAGCATGAGGTTTTTGATAACAAAACCCGCAAGATGAAGATCACTAACACGGATGCGCAATCTAGCCTGATCACCACCTTAGGCCAAAGCCATACGGCGACTTTTGGCGCGGCATTTAACCATCAAGATTTAACCGACGAAACCGGTAACCAAGTAAGTGACTTAACTGATATTAGTCGCAAACAATGGTCGGTATTTTCTGAGGATGAATGGCGCATAGTCGATAACTTTGCCCTGACCATGGGGCTGCGTTTGGATGACGATGAAAACTTTGGTCACCATGTCAGCCCGCGTGTTTACGGCGTGTGGGGATTAACCGACAGCACCACCTTAAAGGGCGGCGTGTCGACGGGCTTTAGGGCGCCGAGTTTGCGCCAGACAGTACCCGATTGGGGACAAGTGAGCCGTGGCGGCAACATGTACGGTAATCCAGATTTACAACCCGAAACCTCAGTGAACTATGAGTTAGGTGTGTATTCGGATCTGACCGAGAGCATTACCGCCAGTGCGGGCGTGTTCTATAACGAGTTTAAAGATAAGATCACCCGCGTGGCCTGTCCTGCGACTCAATGTACCGATGGCCCCAATCAATTTGGTTCCGACCCAACCACTTACGTGAATATCGACGATGCTGTGACTCAAGGGATTGAGTTGAGTATCGACTATCGGATTCGCTCAAACCTGAGCTTTACGGGTAACTACACTTACACGGATTCAGAGCAAAAGACGGGAGCTTACAAAGGTAGCCCATTGAATCAATTGCCTAAGCATTTGATCCAAGCGTCGTTCAACTACGAGCCTATTGATAACTTAAGCACTTGGTTGAGAGTCAACTACCGTGGCGAAGAGAGCCAACCGACGACGGGGCCGTCATCGAGCAGTTTAATCGCCCCTTCTTACACTCTGCTAGATTTAGGCGCTAACTATCAGTTGAACGATAGCCTGAAATTTAGCGCGGGTATTTATAACGCCTTCGATAAGGACATTACCCAAGAGGAATACGGTTATATCGAAGACGGCCGCCGCTATTGGTTAGGTATGACCTATAGTTTTTAAATTAAAAACATATCTCGTCCTGAAAGAAGCCAGCACTTAGCTGGCTTCTTTTTTGATTATTCAATATTCGGTTTACGAATAAACAGGATGCTGAGATCTTGCTTTGGCGTGAACTGTTTTTGTTGGAATTCAAAGGTGAGTGGATCGGTTTTTTTAAGCTCGCCATCAAAACACAAGCTGATGAGATCTGTGGGTTGGGATTTTTTCAGGGTGAGTTTGAAGTCCTTAATCGCCCCTTGCCAGTTATTGGCCGTCACCAAAATATAGCTAAGGTGGCTCCATTCGACGCCAATCTCCTGATCTTCACCGTCTTGTTTAACGATAAGGTTGCGCTTCCTAATGCCTTGTTTGGCGCTTTCATCTAAACAGGCCAGTTCAGTATGAGTATCGATAATTTCGCTGGCGGGATAGGGAACACCCGTTGAAATACTCGGGCTGTAGCTATGGCTGATTGCGACAGATTGGCCCGCAGGAAAGGTTTGTTGCCAGACAAAGTAATCACTTAGGGTAAAGGCGATTTGCTGGTTCTCATCCAACCATTGCTGTGGGAGTGCAGACTTACCCTTGGGAATTTCGGCATATTCGGCAAAGTAAGCGACTTCATCTACCCCCCAACCAAGCTGTTTCAGCTCGGTTGAAATATCGGTTTTATCGGCAAGTTGGGCAACAAGCCTGTGCTGAGTTGGCTGGGTATTACCATTCACTTTAAGGGTGAAGTTATCAATGCTGCTGTGATCCGCTGAGCCAAAAAACATCGGTGGCATGGGGAAGGCGATGGGGACGATAAGATCCTGCGAACTGGTGTTGGTAAACACATAATCGACCCTGACTTCGGTCTCGCTGATAAAGAGCGACTCTTTATCCATACTGATATGCGGCTGATATTTAAGGGTGATTGAACCATTAGCATCGCCAAAACTGCTGTCGTTGGCAAAAGCCGGTGTGCTAAATAACAGCGCGGTTATCGTGCAAGTTAAGATGCGAAAATAAGATGGCATAAACATCTCGAGGGAAGAAATATCAGACTAGCTGCGGCGAGCAAGCTCAATAGCCGCGGCGATGGCGTTTCGCGCTTGGGGACTGTTTTTCCAACACGTGGTGCGTAGCATGCTGGCGACTAAGTTCGCGATATCATCCACTTCGTGTTGGGCGAGTTGTTGCAGTGAACTGATACCTATTTCTTCGAAGCGCTTTATCACAGTGGGGCCAACGCCTTTGAGTGCCAATAAAGCATGTTTTTCTTGTTCATTAAAACCCATAACGAATACTCCTTTATTGTTGGGATTGTGCTCAATTAATAGCACTGGGCAAGACTACCTTTAAACCGAGTTAACAAAAAGGCCCTCGAAGGGCCTGTTTAGTCTTTATGAATCAATAAGTGTTACATATCACAGGGTTTGAGCGGTTTACGCAATTGGGCGCGTACGTTATCCATACCGGCGTAAAACTCTTTCATCATCAATAGACCCATCATCTTGCCGTTATCGGTGACGATCAGCTTGTCGGGATCGGTTGGATCATTTTTAATCGCGCCAATCAGTTTCATCGAGGTCATTTCTTTAAACAAGGCGGTATCTAAGTTGACGCCAAAGGTATCGCGGAAATATTTACGCGATAAACGGCCGGAGAACATGCCCAGCAAAAAGCGATATTGCATCACATCTTTTTTGCTGTAGTTCTTTTGCTGCTCGACACCCATGTGGCCGGCTGCAATGCGTTCTTGGTACTTGCGCAGCGAGAAAGTGTTCACATATAGGGTGTCATTCAAGAAGCTGAATGAGCCTGAACCTACGCCTAAATACTCGTCGTAATCGATAACGTATTCGTCAAATCCTTCGTCATCGGTTTTACCAAATGCCCATGCAGATAATTGATTATATTGGCCATTCAGGCTGTTTAAGATCTGGCGATATTGGTTAGCCATATCCGCCTGCGGCGCCGCTAACTTGCCTTTCACGCTTTTGCGAGTCTGGTGGGTGATCATCAGCGGATAAGTAGTAATTTGTCTTGGGTCTAAACGCGATGCCATGTCGAGATCGTGTTGGATTACTTCATCGGTTTGGCCGCGGAAACCAAAAATCAGATCGACGTTGATGATCGGGAACAGCTCTTTGGCGCCCATGATCTTGTCGAAGGTTTGTTGACCCGTACCGAACTTATCGAGTCGGTCGGTCATTTTTAAAATATCGTCATTAAAGCTTTGCACGCCGATGGACATGCGATCCACTAGGCCTTTGAGTTGCTTAAAGCCTGGGCTATCTAAATGCTGCGGATCGGACTCGCAGGAGACTTCTTTAATGCTCGGGAACAGGGTTTTCGCGTGTTCGATAGTACGGGCTAATTCATCTTCTAATACTGTGGTGGTGCCGCCGCCAATGTACATAGATTCAAAGTCATAGCCTAGGGCTTTGACCATTTCCATCTCTTTACGCAATGAGATGAAATAGGCGCGCGCCTTGTCTTCCTTGAACATAAAACGGTGGAAGGTGCAGTAAGAACACAGGGTATGGCAGAAGGGGATATGCGCGTACAGCATATACTTTTTGCCTTCTACGGGCGCTGGCATCATTTCTGCGGAAAGGGTATCGAGGCGAAGATTCTTATCGACGTAGTACTGCATGACTCGTTCCATCGAGCCGAGCATCCAGTTAGGGACGGTAATATTCGCTTGATAAGGCGTTGCGATAGCGCCGCTGAGCGTTTGGATAACTGAAGACATAACGATTCCTATCTGTGAGTGCTAACCGTAAACACCGAAATTGCTTTAGGTAATTCACGACCACCTAGCGCAATAAGACTACATCGTATGTAATTGTTAAAACGTGAACTGGTTATAAGTTACGGTTTCCTAACAAGGAAATCACGGGCTTTTTGTTAAGCAGATCATGTTTTAGCGATCAAGAATGCATTTTTATCCTGCGCTTTGGGGCGGAATTCATTGTGAATTTGGGGAGTTAACTTAAGGTGTCAGTCGAAATGTGGAGAATAAAAAAACACCATTCCAGGCTTTATTGCTGGTGGATTAGCGCTTGTCTATCCAATGCTCGACTGTCATCATCCGAGCGATAAAATAACCTCCTGATCTAAAGGGCTAGCTATGTTGGTAAACGTAAACCGCTTCTTCCCGCTGTTGGCACTTATAGGCGCTGTGACCGCTTATTTAATGCCGAGTTGGTTTACTGAGCTTAAATCCGCCATAGTGCCGCTGTTAGTGATCATCATGCTCTCTATGGGACTCACCTTAGATCTGCAGGATTTTGCTAATGCATTCAAACAAAAACGCGCCGTGCTGACTGGGCTGATACTGCAATTTTCGGTCATGCCGCTTAGCGCATTATTGATCAGCCAGTTATTAGGATTAGATAGGGAACTCACCATAGGCATGGTGTTGGTGGGCAGCGTGGCAGGCGGCACCGCCTCAAACGTGGTCTGTTATTTAGCGAAAGGTGACGTGGCTTTATCGATAACCATGACGGCGCTGTCGACCTTAGCGGGCGTAGTGTTAACCCCACTGATTATTAAGTTATTGATTGGCGAAATGGTCGATATCCCCTTCGCCGATATGCTACTGAGCTTAGTGAAAATAGTGCTGTTCCCCGTTAGCGCAGGGGTGATCATCAATCATTTCTTTAAATCGCTGGTGGCCAAAGTCGCTCCCGCATTGCCGTTGATTTCAATCTTGGCAATCGTGATGGCGATTACCATTATCGTGGCGTTAAATGCCAATCAGTTTGATAAAGTTGGCCCCATTATTTTGCTGGCAGTGTTCTTACATAATGGTTTTGGCCTCGCTTTAGGCTACTTTTGCTGCCGTTTATTAGGCTTTAACCATACCGTCTGCAAAACCATTTCCATTGAAGTTGGCCTACAAAACTCTGGTCTCGCTACGGCTTTATGTATCAAGTTTTTTAGCCCTATTTCTGCCATACCCAGCGCGATATTCTCGATATGGCATAACCTATCAGGCGCCATGTTAGCGGGATATTGGGCGAGGGAATCGCAAGATTAAGATGTTGCTGTCGAAAATAGACAATCCCTGTGGCCTAGCAAGCGCGGCCACAGGCTTAAATTGCTGTGACTAATTAACCGGTAATGGGGTCTCGACGGGCATGAGTGTCAGCTGCAAGATATTTTCTTGCCGGCTTAATGCCAGTGGCAGGGTGTAGTTGGGAAAGCGCAATCCGAATACGGCACCTTGTTGTAACAAGCGATACAGCTGATCTGTCATGGCAATCGTTAAGCTGGCACAACCATGCTCGTCGACTCTGCCTTCAAGTGGTAAAGCGATTTTGTCGGCTAAGGTTAGATACGCCGCCATACGCCAGTGTGAGTTTTCTCCAATATTGTATGTGCTGCCATGCAATTGGTTGTAGCCTAAACCACAGGCTTGCAAGCTTAATTGGGTTTTGGCCGCTGTTGGCAGCGAAATAATCTGTTGCCGCTGCTGTGCCAGAAACGTGCCCCACGCCAGCCGATTTATAACTGAGTCCAGTGAGATGGGAGCATACTGATCTTGCTGTTTTAGTGCATTAAAGCGGGCAATGCCTTGTTCCAATTTAGTGAGATCGTCTTCATATTCCAGTTGTGACTTAAGCAGTTCATAAGCGGGAGCCTTCGCTTGTTCCATGCCCGCTAACGCCGCTTTCTCGTAGTATGCCAGTGCTTGCACTTTATCGGTTTCTGCGCCCAAACCGCGCTCTTCCATACTGCCTAAATGATAATTAGCGATGGCAACTTGACGCTTAGCACCTTGTAAAAATGCGGCTTTCGCACCGCTGTAGTCATTTTCGTTCAACAGTAGGGCGCCGTAGTTTGTCCACGCCGTACCGTTATCCGCTGCCATACCCAATTCCAGCCACTTTATGGCTTGCTGGCGTAACTGCGGGAGGTCGAGACTTTCTCTTTCGCTGCCGACACTTTGCATCGCTATTAAGTAAGCGCGCAGATACTCGCGTGAGGCATTATCCAGATAGAGGTTGTCGGGTTGAAGTTCAAAGGCTTGCCCAAAGTAACTCCCCGCTCGCTGCGCCGCTGCGATTGCTTTCGTTAGATAGAACCTTGAGCTGGGATCTGCCGGACTGTGTGCTCGTCCTAGGTTATATAAGGTCGGTAGCTTAAGGCCCCGCGCCAGTGCTTCTTCTAACAAGGGGATAGCCTGCGTTTTTCGATCATTATCCAGCGCCATGCTGCCTAGATTATGGCTGGCACGGGCCGAGCCTAAGGCTCTGGCTTGTTCATAGTATTGGCTGGCGGTGGCATTATCTTGCGTTACGCCACGGCCGAGATGGTAGGCTTTACCCAGTAGAAATAACGCCTCAGCATTGTTTTCTGCGGCTTGCTGCTGCGCTTGTTGCAAGAAAGCGTCGTATTGTTGTTGCTCAAATAACTGTTCCAGCGTGGATTTTTCCGCCGTTGCTGCAAAGCTTAGGGTCAACAGTAATAGGAGAGTCGCAATCGTGAATATCTTCATAACATCCTTGTAGTTAAGCGGGTACTTGCAAGCGGTAGGCGAGTGAAGTTGGCTAACATAGAGGCTTGTTATGCTACAAGCAAGCCCTGCTGTTTGCCACAGAGTTATGACTTGCGGATAAAATGCAGCGATAGCACTGCCGTAACTAATGTGTGGCATTGCCAGTTTGAAGGAGCTACCGACATTTTCCTTGATACCTAGTTTACCTGCCCCAATAGCTGTTTTACGGCTTTATGGCTTATACCAATCACATTAAATATCTAATCAGTTCAGAGCCTCACAGGCATTTCAATCCAAGGCGCATTGACGCAGAAATGGTTATTCCCTTTTAAGTCAATGCAACACGGGAGTGGGATGCCTGTGAGGCTCCCAAAGGGCGGGTTTCAACGCGCTTTATACTGCGTTCAAGGCTTTCGACAGAGCACCACTATGCCTTCAAGCCTTCGCCTTGTCTAAAGCGCGTTGAACTCCCGCTGAATGAACAGATATTTAATACGATTGGTATTAGTGTTAACGACGCTGATTTGTGTCGTTATTGACTGCAAAAATTGGGTGTTGCTGCATAGATAAAAGCAGTTTTAGTAAGTGAACTCGTTGAGTTCCACGCACTCATTTGCGCCATAGCGTCTAAAGCCAGCTTAGCTCTTTGCACGACTTTGGCGGTGTAATTGCCATTGGGATCTTTATATTTAAAGGACACTTCGGCAATAACGGGTTGCTGCGAGGCATTTGGGGAGCTGGTGTACCACAGCGTGAGTTCGAGTGAGGCGTCTATGCTACCTAAATCGATTTCACTGCCTTCAAACACATATTCATTAATCGTAAGGCCACCGACTTTGGTGAGTGTGAGATTGTTACTTAAACCGTAAGTGTCGGCAAAGCCTGAAAAATGACTATTTACATCGGCCATATCATTTAAGGTGCGGGTGTTTGGCGTGGTGGTTGAATGACTATATACAATGCGGATGCCATTATTGATATCGGTACTGAGGTCGGCTTCGAGTTTTGTGTCGGCTTGATTATCGGGTGAGCTGAGATCTTCAAAGTCAGCAATAAATCGATCAGGGCTGCGAAATTTAAGGGTTACTTCACTTTTGCCATCGCTCGTTCGGTCACGAAAGATATAACCTAACTGCTTTAGCTGACAACTGGTTGGGGTGTCATAGAAGGCCACTTGACGAGCTTTGGTTAATGCCCAAGAGCCTGTGACATTGCGACTAATTGCGTTGCTAATGGCTTGTTTAGCATCAGTTAGATAGCTATTGGCGGTTGTGCTTTGAGTGGCATAATTAAAGTGGCTTGGGTCGAGCAGTAACTTATATTCCCTTGATGTTTCAATAGGATTTGCTTGTGCTGCATATGAGGCGAGCAGGGCACTTGAGATTAACGTGAATGACATCATCGCCTGTGAAGCTGTTTTCATCGGTTAATCCTTAAGTGATGTGCTGATGTTATGTGGTTTATGCTTTCGTTATAACAACTTCTATTGCAATTTGAGTGTGTCATGAGCCACCACTAAAGACTGTGATGACTCATGCGGCTGAATACTTAATGGTTATTTATCAGCTGATAAGGGTAAGTCGTCAACGATATACAAAGTGTTGCCGTCGATGTCACTTTGCGCACTATCGAGATATTTCTGTTCTAAGGTGTTGTTATTGCTCCAAGTGGCGAAGTCGTCGTCATTTAGCACACCTAAACGCTTATTATCAATTAGCCACAAACCCTCCATTTTGTCATGGGGATATTGTGTTTTGGCAGCCATATCTAGCACCAGTGATTTTGTCGCGGGTATGATGCCATTGGCTGCAAGTGCCTCCCAGCCATCGCTTAGCGCTACCTGCTCTAAGGTTTTACCTTTAATGGTTAAACCTAACGCCGCATCTTGGGCTATATCAGCTTGTGCAGTGACGGTCTCGAGATCCGTCGCGCCTCTGATATCTATCTTGTACACATGCTTCATCACATCAGTGTCGATATTAAAAAACTTGCCATCACGTTCTAACACTAAAAATTGGCTGTTACTTAAGGCAACGATCGCGGAGTTAGAGTTTTGGGCAATTTCTTGCTGATATAAATATTGGCCAATAGTGCCTGTCGCTAAGTTGATGGTCACGATTCGAGTCAGGGTATTGTTGTTAACACTCTTATCGGGATTGGAGATGGTCGATTGCATTATGCCCACAAGTGTCGACTGATCGGGCGTGATGGTCAGCCCTTCCATCCCGCGGTTGGCACGGCGATGAGCAAATTCTGCCGGTAGGCTATATAAGTTGCGTACATCGTCTGCGAAAGGATTAATCCGCGCTATTTCTACCCCTTCAGCCGAGTAATGCACTATGTGTGGACCATACTCATCGCTGACCCAAAAACTGCCATCATCCATGGCGGCGAGACCTTCAGAATCTAACCCATAATCATCGAGTTTGATGGGGTTGGTCTGGGCATTATAAGGCTGGCTCATGTCTTGACGAATGACTTCACCTGCTGCGTCATAGGGGATTTCTCCTGTGCCGCCAAGGCTACTGCTATTAGGCAGTCCAGTGATCAAGCTGCCATCAGGGCGTTTAAATAAGATGTCTTTGACCTTAGTGATAGTGCCATTGGTTTGCAGTTCAAACAAACCGATACGTGGCGTGTAGTCAGGCGTTGGAAACATTTTTCCTTTGCCTAAACTACCGCTGTAATCTGCATTCGGGCCGCGATCGGTGAGGGCATAAAATTGAATAGGATTATTGGGATTGGGCGCTGCATCAGAGCCATAGCCGCCGTTACGAATTTCAAATTTAGTACCAGGCATAGCGCCATTGTCTAAATCATGGCGCAGCACAGTGAAAGGTAAATGCACCGCTTTATCCGTAAACAGGTCGGCATTACATGCATAGCTGCTATCAACCACTTCATTACTGTCGAGCTTGCCGTTATCGTTGTTATCAAGACCCGAATCTGTGCGAATGCCGCCCATCCAGCAGTGGTTATCACCGCCAATTAAGGTGGTTTGTGTGGTCAGGCTATTGATGTCTTTATCATCCGAATTACAAGCACTCAGTAGCAAAACTGACAGGCACAAGCCTGAGGTGACGAGCACATTCTTCATCTTAATATATTCCGATTCTTAAAGTGATTAGCTATGTTGTTGGCAGGTAATATAAAGTTAGGCTGTGAACTAAATGTGACAAGTGTGCCGCTTAACGTATCGAGCACGAATACTGTGTTCATGAGTAATACGGTATGTTGGTTGTGTATGAAAGCCCATGATGGCGTCGTTGATTGGCTGAGCCCGCAGTTTGTGTTTAGTTGTGTTCAATATTTAAGGATGAATAGATATGAAATATTTACCTGGTGAATGGATGATAATAAAGCGGGTAATTATATATGTTGTTATTGCATTTTCATTTACTGCGAGTGGCAATGAACTGCCTTTAAAAAGAGAAAGCATACTGCGCGTAGAGCATCCCAGCGCCATTCAATTTACAAGTGCCCTAATCCAATCTGGAACATCCAATACTTTAGTGTATGAATCTTGGAGTGGATATAAGATGGAAAAAGCTTGGTTGAGGTATACTCCTTTAAATTTTGATCATGGCGTGTTAGATAAAGATTCATTAGTCAATATTTTACCTGAAAGTCATTCTAATATAGTCTCGTCCGTGAGTTTAGTTAACTTTAATGGCGAAGATTGGTTGTATTATCTTGAGGCCCGCAGCTTTAAGTCTGAGGCTGATGTATTTCGAGCCAAATTGCGTAATGGGGTTTTAGTCGAAATAGAACCGGTATTATTAAAGGATGCGATTGCGCCATCAAGTAATATTAAATTTCATCGAGTTAGTCGCAACAGTGTTGCTATTGTGTATACCGCCAAAAAATGTTGCAGTCTTTATTTTTCACTAAGTAATGATGGCGTCAAATTTGATAGCCCCTTGGATATAGATAGTTCAGGTTTTATGCCTTATCTTTCATCTTTCTCCGGTGGTGATATAGTCTATTTTTTTCAAAAATCCTTCCGCACAAGTCAAACTCAGCCCAGCGGTAAATCTGTCTATATCATTAAGACCCATTTTAGATTATCCCATAATTTAGGGAAAACTTGGACAGAGGCTATACCTATTAACTTGACTGATGTGACAGTGCACGATGCTAAGGCTGTTACCAGACCAGATGGTAATATTGATATTTATTATGTTTACCCAATTCAAGGCAGTAGTGGATTATCCCTGTGGCGTCGATGTTTGAACCCTAATGGTCAATTAGGTGTTGAGGAATTAGTGGTTGAGCCTAGTTTCGGCAATATTGCTAAGCCGACTCCCCATCGTCTTAATACTGGAGAAGTACTCATTACCTTTGTCGAGCAAGGAAAAGTCGTATTAGAGGGTGATCATAATCTTCATGCTGCAATTATCTTCCGTGATGCTAGCTGTGATATTGGGCCAACTGTAATTCAGTAGTCGTGACTTGATACGTTCTTTGCAGTTAAATAGCGACTCAATAAAAATTAAGCGAAATCCCTTGCGAGTTATGACACGCAAGGGATTTGTGTCGAGAGTGGACGAGTAAATATAAACTTAAAGCTTAAAATGCGAGACCACGCCGACGAGTTGTTCTTTCGTCGCGGCCAAAGAGGTTGCGCTATTGAGGGTGGCTTTACCGCTTTGATTCAGTTCATCGACCATTTCACGAATGGTGGTCAGATTACGATTTATCTCTTCGGTGACAGCGCTTTGCTCTTCTGCTGCGGTCGCGATTTGATTACTGAGCCCATTTATATCGAACACATACGTGGTCAGGGTATCGAGATTTTCTGTTACCAGAGTCGTGGTGTCGGCGGCTTGTTGGCAACTGTGTTTGGTTTGCTCCATTGCTGTGACGGCCGCGTCGGCGCCGTGGCGTAAGCGTTCAAGCATTTGATTGATCTCGGATGTGCTGGCCTGAGTGCGAGCGGCCAGCGTACGTACTTCGTCGGCGACAACGGCAAAGCCCCGACCCTGTTCACCGGCACGGGCAGCTTCGATAGCCGCATTGAGCGCGAGCAGATTGGTTTGATCGGCAATATCCCCAATCACATCTAAGATAGTAGCGATATGGCGGGTGTTTTCATTCATATCATTAATCGCATCGGCAGCGACATCCACTTTAGTCACTAAGGCAATCACAGTGTTGGCGGCCTGTTCAACGGATTTCTTCGATTTATCTGCTTGTTCATTGGCTTGCTGAGTAAACTGGGCGGCAGATGCAGCATCGCCTGCGACATTGTGGGCAGTCGCGCTCATTTCTGTCATGGCCGTGACGACTTGGTCGGTTTCTACCGCGTGGGTCTGCAATGCATGGGTATTGGCATTGGACTGCACGTTCAGTTGGCCAATTTGATCTGAGATATGGTCTGAGGCTTGGGTAATATCCGAGATGATATGGCGTAGATTATCGATAACGCGATCGAGATCTGTGGCGAGTGAGCAGAGTTCGTTGTCACCTTTGATATTTGTTTTATGTGTCAGATCGCCATTGGCTAGGCGTTCCATTACCCGCTTAATGTCATTGACTATCCTGACTAAGCGTTTGCTCATAAAGAGTGCACTAAGGAGTGAGGCGACGATGGCAATTAGGATTAGGCCAAGGAGCAATGCCTCGGTGGCGTTCACTTTGTCTTCGGCTTGTTTGCCAAGATCATGGTTTCGCTGAGTGATCAACTTAACTAATTGATTAATCTCATTGCTTACTTTGGGTCCAAGGGCCTTGCGCTCGAGTGTTAGTTCAGGCTCTGCGCCAGTTTGTTTGGCGTAGTTGATTTCTTGCTGATACAGACGCACATATTGCTCAATTTGCGGCAACAGCGTGCGGATCGTTCTGGCATCTGGCCCCATAAAATTGGTGTTGAAGTTTGCGAGTTTCTCTATGAGCAGCTGCACATTTCGTTGTTGTGAGCTGATGGCGTCAGTGTTATGGACTAATGTTGCTAAACGCAGTTCAAAGAAGGATTCACGCACACTAGTGAAGGTTTCGGCGAGCTGGGTATTGTTGACCAGTTTGCTGCTGGTGTCATTGAGTTCGGCAAAGCCTCGATAGGAGAAAATACCGATAATGATCAATAGAATACTCGAAAATACTGAAGGCAGCGCCGTCAATGTGCTGGTTTTTGCATTGTTAAACATGGTGGCCTACTGAGGTATAAATCAAGAGAGGTGTAATTAAATTACATATAGCGGCCATTTTAACGCTTGGAATTACACAGTCGCAAGGTGATATTCTGAGCCTTTTTGATGTAAATTTATGTTTTTAAAGGGGTTGTTATTGTTTTGTTGGTTTGAAATAACCTCCTGGTTGCTATATGTTGTGTAATTAAAATTCAATAATATCTCAGTTAATTGATTTTTAAGGTAAAAATAAAGCAGGGTTAGCCGCCATTCTACAGCTTATTAACAGTGCAAAAGGCGATTGTGACGCAGATCGCAAAACACGCAAACGCTGCCCAAAGGGTTCGTCTGGCAAGCTTCTGCTCGTACTATCAATTATACGAGCTGCTCCTCAGGTGGGAGGAATAACGGCACTTCACTCTTTGTTTCGCGATCACGAGCTTTCCATGGCGAATAAAATTTAATCGCAAAACGTCAACAAGCTCTAGTCCCTGTCAACGTAAGTCGCACTTATTCCCAGTTCACTCTTTTACTTATCATCACACGCAAATTTGCGGTCAGTCACAAAGCTATAAACTTAATGTAAATGATATTGGTTATCATTTTGATTTAAGGTTGTTTTAATGTAGATTGTCGGCATTTCAAGCTAACACCGTTTAATCAATGATCGCTGTCGAGGTTTTTATGGAATGCAGGGCGTTTAAAAAAAGTGCAATTGCCGCAATAGTTTCGAGTTTGTTGATATCTTCAGCTTATGCAGGCGTAGATGCTGAATCTTCTGAACCTATTGAGAAGATTACTGTTTATGGTGAAAAGATTGAACGTAGTCTTAAGGATACAACCTCTTCTATTTCGGTGATCAACAAGGAAGCGCTCGACAGCGGTCAATATCAATCCACCTCGAGTGCTTTATCTGAAGTACCTAACGTCGTGGTGCTATCGGGTTCTGTGCCGGATATCCGTGGGGTTTCAGGTAATGGCTCAGCCTCTGGATTTAACTCTTTTACCGGTGGCGCTCGGGCGCGGGTATCCACCTTAGTCGATGGGGTTGCTGAGCCTTTTGTTGCCGATCTTACTGGTGACACTGGCCTATGGGATATCCAACAAATTGAGGTGTACCGCGGTCCGCAATCGACGATTAACGGCCGTAACAGCATTGGCGGCACAGTGTTTATTAAAACCGAAGATCCAACCTTCGATTGGCAAGGTGCGGCTCGTGTCGGTTATCGTAATCAAGATAACTTTATCGACAGTGCTGTGATGCTCTCAGGCCCGATCCTCGATGATGAGTTGGCATTTAGGGTGAGCGGACAAAATGTGACAGGGGATACCTACAATAAAGGCTTGGAATACGAGACTAATCCCGCCACTTTTGATCAAAATGAACTGATCACCAATCGCTGGCGCGGCAAATTCCTGTGGCAGCCGAGTGCGATTGAAGATCTCAAAGTGCTCTACAGCTTTTCATACAATGATGAGAAAGGTGACTCCGGGCGTAACTATTTTACCGGTGATGATCCTTGGGCATTTAAACCCATTTTTCAGCGATATATCGAGACTAAATCCACGACTCACTCAGTGAAAGCCGATTATGACCTCGGTGAAGGGCGCGCCTTAGATCTCATCGTCGCTTATATGGATTATGACTGGGGCTTTGAATCCTATGAACCCCTTGTCACGGCGCAGCAATATGTCGATATGAGCGACCAGAGTTACACTGTCGATGGTAAATACAGCTTTGGCCTTAAAGATAAAGACTTCAACGGCTTTGTGGGTTTAGCGTACTTTAAACGCAGCCAAGATTTTGGCAGTACTGGCAGTTCCGTTTACAGTGGTGATGACAGCGCTAAGTCCACCTCCATTTACGGTGAAATAACCTATGGGCTTGCCAAGTCACTCTGGGTTACTGTCGGCGGCCGCGTGATGCGTGACGAGCAATTACGTAACTTCAATATGCTCTATCAAGGCAGTCAATTGCAGGAAAAACTCGACGATGCCAATACCGTTACCCTGCCCAAGCTCGTGTTGCAATATGCGCTGAATGACAGCACGACCTTGTCGGCCAGTGTTCGCCGGGGTTATAACTCGGGCGGTGGTGCGCTGTCGCTAGCCGAAAGTGAGTATTACTATTACGACGAAGAGTACGTCAATACCTATGAACTCAGCAGTCGCAGCTCATTTGCCAATGGCGATGTTAACTTGAGTGCCAACCTCTTCTACAACGATTTTGATGGTTATCAGGCGTCTAATAGCGCCCGCAAAATTACCAATATCGATAAAGCGGTCAGCTACGGTATTGAGGCTGAATTTAGCGCCATGTTAACCGAAAACCTGCAATTTATTTCGGGCGTAGGGTTACTCGATAGTGAGATCAAACAAGCTGATCCTAGCTATGGTGACATTATCGGCAATCAGCTGAACTCGGCGCCGCACATGACCGCCAATGCGGGCTTAAAATATTGGTTGGGCGATGCGTTTTCTTTCGGTTTTTCAGGCAACTATGTGGGTGAGTATTTTGCGGATATCAATAATACCGAATCACGGGTGGCTGGTGACTATGTGGTGGCTCGCTTAAGCCTCGATTATCAAACCGATAGCTGGAGAGTCAGCGGTTTTATAAACAACCTGTTTGATGAGCAAGCATTGACGGTAAATGAACCCGCCAGCCGCAGTTACCCCGATGGTTATGCGGCGATTATCGACCCCAGAAATCTGGGTGTCTCTGTGATGTACCGCTTTTAAGCGCTCGATTTAACGCACTTATTTTACCCATAAAAAAACCTCCACAGCATGCTGTGGAGGTTTTGTATTTTCAGCGACTTTTACTCTTTATATGTCAAAGTGCCGTTGGCTTTGATTTCGTCGTACCACAGGTTGTGGTGTTGAGTTGCCCAGTTTTCATCACAATAACCAGACACCATACACTCCATACCGCCTTCAGACATTACCGTTGCCATGAAGATGTGCACGATAGAGAAAGCGCAGATCACTATGGCGCTCACTGAGTGCAATACCAGTGCGATCAAGCTTAATGTACGGCTTGGTTCGAAAAGATTAGGGAACAGTAACAGCATGCCCGAGGCCGAAATCACTAATCCAAACAGGGCAAAGGCCCAGAACCACATTTTCTCACCGGCGTTGGCAAAACCTGCGTCTGGGTGCTTACCTTTAAACGGGCCAAAGTTAATGTAACCACCGACCACTAAGAACCACTTCACGTCGTACATTTTTGGTAGCTGGTTTTTCGCCCATAGGGTGGTCATTAATGCCCAACCTATCATGAAGGGAATCGCCATCACGTCATGGATTTGCTTAGCACCATAGACGATAGCTTCCCAGATGCCTTCGCTGAGCCAAGGTTGGAAGAAGAAGCGACCCGCTAGCAAGGTTAAGCCTGTTAAAATCAACAGCAAGCACGGGATTGCGCCTAACCAGTGGATTGAAACATCAAACTTAGACCAGCGATGCACTAACTTGCCTGAAAAACCATGGTGTAGCTTGGAGATGCCGTTCACCTTGATAAATAAGACAAAGATAATGATCATGCCGAATAGCGCTGCCATTAAGGCCGGGGCTAACCAGTCGCTACGTAGTTCGAGCACCCGTAGATCATAGGTATTGATCGGTTGAGCGTGGAACTCGCTTTGGGAGGTAGTGTATCCCGTGGCGCCATCCTTTAGCTGTGCCCAAATTTGGGCATCAGAGGCTTGAGGTTGGAGCGCTTGGTCATCACCACCATTGGCTAGACACACGGCACTAAATAACAGTGCTATGGCTAAGCCTATGTGTTTGAACCATTTGTTCATCATACATCCTCTCTCGCTTAGTGGCGCCTGCCTGCAGGCGCCAAGCTAAGTCTGTGGACAGATCCTGTTGACCTGAATTAATTCCAAGCCGCGTTTTTAGCGCCACGGTAAGCCACACGCTCACGGAAGATGCTAGAAACCACCTCTGCATCACCCGCTAACAGGGCTTTAGTCGCACACAGTTCTGCACACATTGGCAGTTTGCCTTCGGCAATACGGTTTGAACCGTATTTTTGGCGCTCTGCATCTGAGTGGTTTTCTTCTGGGCCGCCGGCACAGAAGGTACATTTATCCATCTTACCGCGGCTACCAAAGGCACCTTTTTTCGGGAACTGAGGTGCGCCAAACGGACAGGCGTACAAGCAGTAACCGCAACCAATACAGGCATCTTTGTCGTGTAGCACTATGCCGTCGTCAGTTCTGTAGAAGCAGTTTGCAGGGCAAACCGCCATACATGGCGCGTCTGAGCAATGCATACAGGCGACAGAGATAGAGGCTTCTCCGCGTTGACCATCGTTAATGGTCACGACGCGGCGGCGTTGGATACCCCACTCGAGAGCGGAGTCGTTTTCGTTTTTACAGGCAGTGACACAACCGTTACATTCGATGCAGCGCTTGGTATCACACAAAAATTTCATTGTAGCCATAATGGCAATTCTCCTAGCTTAAGCTGCACTTACGCTTTAACGATCTGACACAGTGATGCCTTGGTTTCCTGCATTTGCGTCACAGGGTCATAACCATAGGTCAGCGCAGTGTTAGCGGATTCACCGATAACGTAAGGTACTGTGCCCTCTGGGTAATTAGGCGCTAAACTTTCACCGTGCATCACACCCGCAAAGTGGTATGGCATAAAGGTCACGCCAGGTTTAACCCGTGGGGTTACCATGGCTTGCACCTTAATGCGGCCACCTTCGGCGCCTTCTAACCACACGAAATCACCGTTACGAATACCGCGATCAGCAGCATCGGCAGGGCTTATCTCAACAAACATTTCCTGTTGAAGTTCAGCTAGCCAAGGGTTACAACGAGATTCTTCACCGCCACCTTCGTATTCCACTAGTCGACCTGAGGTCAATGCCAGTGGATACTTGCCGCTCATGTCTTTGTCTTGGATTGACTTATACAGAGTTGGCAGACGGTGCACTTGCATGTCGGCATAGGTAGGGTATTTTGCCACTAAGTCACGGCGTGGCGTGTATAACGGCTCACGGTGCACAGGTACTTGGTCTGGGAAAGTCCAAACAATACAACGTGCTTTGGCGTTACCAAAGGGAATGCAACCGTGCTTGATCGCCACGCGTACTATGCCGCCTGACAAGTCTGTCTTCCAGTTGCGGCCTTCGGCTTCGGCTTTTTCTGCCGCAGTCAGATCATCCCACCAACCGAGTTGTTTGAGCAGCTTATCGGAGAACTCTGGGTAACCGTCTTGGATTTCAGCACCTTTAGAGAAAGAGCCTTCGGCCAATAGGTTTTTACCATTGTATTCAACACCATAACGGGCGCGGAAGTTACCACCACCGTCTTTAACGTGTTTCGATTGGTTATACAGAATTTGGGTGCCAGGGTGTTTCGCTTCTGGTGTGCCCCAACATGGCCAAGGTAAACCGTAGGTTTCGCCTTTCGCTGGGCCGCCTGCGGCTTCGAGCGTCTTATTGCTGAAGGTGCCCCAGTTTTGGGTGTGCAGTTTCAGGCGTTCAGGGCTTTGGCCCGTCATACCGATAGTCCACATACCGCGGTTGATTTCGCGGGTGATGTCTTCAATCACAGGCAAATCATTTTCTTTGGCGATGCGTTTCGTGTACTGCTCAGCAAACCCTAGTTTTTGCGCTAAGCGATACATAATTTCGATATCGGTTTTAGATTCAAACAGTGGCTCTATGACTTTTTCGCGCCATTGTTGGCTGCGGCCAGAGTTAGACACTGAGCCTTCAGTTTCAAACTGTGTCGCTGCTGGTAGCAAGTAAACACCATTCTTACGGCGATGCATCACACCTGCCATAGTTGGGAACGGGTCGACAACGACCACAGTGTCCATCTTGTCTAAAGCATCACGTACATCACGTTGACGGGTTTCGGTGTTGACCGATTGTCCCCAGAAAAACGCCATACGGATGTTATCTTGCTGCGCAAGTTTGCCTTTTTCTTCTAACACACCATCGTGCCAGCGAGAGCAAGGGATACCGGGCGTAGTCATAGGTTCACGGCCAAGATAAGTGCCTTGATCGAAACGGCTCTTCATCCATTCCATGTCCAGATCCCACACGTGGGTCCAGTGGGTCCAAGCACCCGTTGTTAAGCCGTAGTAACCCGGTAAGTTATCGAATAACAAACCTAAGTCAGTCGCGCCTTGCACGTTATCGTGACCACGGAAAATGTTAGTACCGCCGCCTGACACGCCCATGTTACCTAGCGCTAATTGCAGAATACAGTAAGCGCGGGTGTTGGCATTACCGACGTGGTGTTGAGTACCACCCATACACCAGATCACAGTACCTGGGCGGTTATCAGCCATGAGTTTCGCGGCTTGATAAACCTCGGCTTCGCTCACGCCTGTGATGTTTTCTACTTCTTTAGGTGGGAATTTTTTCGCTTCGGCGCGAATGGTGTCCATCTCGAATACACGTTGTTGGATAAAGGTTTTATCTTCCCAACCGTTTTCAAAAATGTGCCATAACATACCGTAGATAAACGGAATATCTGTCCCTGGACGCAATGCGCAGTGCAGATCTGAATGCGCCGCGGTGCGAGAGAAACGTGGATCAACCACGATCAACTTAGCGTTGTTTCTTTCTTTAGCGATCAGAATATGTTGCATCGCCACTGGGTGGGCTTCTGCAGGGTTAGCACCGATAAAGAAAATCGCATTCGCGTTTTGGATATCGTTAAAGGAGTTAGTTTGCGCACCGTAGCCCCAAGTGTTAGCAACACCGGCTACCGTGGTAGAGTGACAAATACGAGCTGAATGGTCGACGTTGTTTGTGCCCCACATGGCCGCCAGTTTGCGGTACATGTAGCAACCTTCGTTTGAGAATTTAGCGCTACCCATGAAGTACACTGAGTCTGGGCCGGATTCTTTACGAATGTTGAGCATTTGGTCGCCCACTTCGTTAATCGCATCTTCCCAAGAGATTTTTTTCCACTTGCCATCAACCAATTTCATTGGATATTTCAGGCGTTTTTCACCGTGGCCATGTTCACGCAGTGCCGCACCTTTAGCGCAGTGACCACCGGCGTTGAAGGGGTGATCGAATGCAGGTTCTTGACCCGTCCACACGCCATTTTGTACTTCAGCATACAGACCACAACCGACGGCGCAGGCACTACAAATAGTACGTTTGACTTCGATAGGAGCATTATGTGGCACTTCTTTGGCTTCGACGCGACGCATCATGCCTGTGCCCATCAGAGATGCTGCGGCAATACCACCTGTGGCAATACCTGCGTGCTTCATAAATTGACGACGGCTAATGCCTAACGCCGGTTTGTCTGCCACTGGGGCGACACTAGACTTGCGAGTTAACTTCATCGCTGACTTCTCCTAGATTAGCTGCGCAAGCTATTGTAATAGCTGCTGATGTGCGCAGTTTCGTGGTAACCCTTTGATGCTTTGGTGGTTACCTTGCTGCTCTCGCTGGCCTGTGCCACGCTCATGCCGGTTGCGGCAATCGTGGCACCCGCTACGCTGCCGACGGTGAGCGCTTTGAGCAAAGATCGGCGAGATAAATCGCTGGGTTGCTGCTTCATGCTGACTCCTGAAATTAGGGTTTAGTTTTGGGATCGCACGGCTTTTTGTGGGGTTTATCTTGTTATCAAAAAGTGAAGATTAGCGGTGGGAAAGATAATGAAATCATCTTGTTTGCCATCAATCATCGCGCGTGACGGCAATATAGTAGGAAAGGGTTGAGTAGGAATTGATCTAGGACAGTTTGCAGTGTTGAAATCGGCTGCCGTTCTCTTAAAGCGTTAACTCGCTCATAGTTTCGCAACTCCCTTGGGAGCAGGGAGTTGGCGGCTTTTTGTATCACGGAGTTTCAGGTGTTAAGTTTTTGTATTATCTAATGAAGTGCTGATAAAAGAACACCCCGCATGGCGGGGTGTTCTAAGGACCTAAAAGCTGCGGTTTAACTTAGTCTTTATACTTTAAGTTGCCGTTGGCTTTGATTTCGTCATACCAGAGATTGTGGTGCTGGATTGCCCAGTTTTCATCACAATAGCCTGACTTCATACACTCCATACCGCCTTCGCTGAGTACGGTCGCCATCCAAATATGCACTATGGTAAAGGCAATCAGGATAATGGCGCTGATAGAGTGGATCAGTAACGCGCCCATGGAGGCTTCGCGCGGCAAGTCTAAGCCAGGTAATACCAACATGATGCCTGAAACACTGATGAATAAACCAAATAACATCAGGGTCCAGAACCACATTTTTTCACCGGCGTTAGCAAAACCACTGTCAGGGTGTTTACCTTTGAATGGACCAAAGTTGATATAACCACCGACCACTAAAAACCATTTCAAATCATACATCTTGAAGGTTTGTAGTGGCATCCATTTCACCACACAGACAGCCCAAGCCGCGATAAAGATGGGACCTGCCCAATCGTGGATGGTTTTGCTGCCGTAGATCAATGGTGCCCACAGATCAGGCCCTAACATTGGCTGAACAACATGCTTACCTAACATTATGGTTAAACCGGTAAACATCAGTGTCAGGCAGCTACTCGCCATGATCCAGTGGATCCACAGATCCGCCTTTGACCAACGCGCCACTAGCTTACCTGAAAAGCCCTTGCTGAGTTTTGATGGACCATTCACCAGATAAAACAATAAGAAAGCCCCAAACACACCGACAACGGCTAAAGCCATAATCGGGGTTAGATATTGATTTCTCAGTTCTTTACCTTGGTTACCGGCAACGTTAATCAACACCCCAGTTTCGACCCCTTTAGCCGTGGTATAGCCGGCATCGCCTGCTTTTACCGCGCGCCAAAGATCGGCCTCGCTGGTTTGCGCTTTCGCCTGTTGTTGACTCGATTGCTGATCACTTGCGTGTACTGGGCTTGCGCTCATTACTGAACCTAATCCCAATCCCATGACGAGCACCAACAGAGCAAACAGACTGCGCAGTGATTTGTTTAACTGTTTGTTTAACATTTTCACTCCTTGCCAGAGGTTAGGGATGACTCCCTAACCCTCGCTCTGCTTAGTTAATCTCACCTGTCTTGGGGTTGTAACCCCAAATCACGTTAGGATTGCCACGAGAGGCCATACGTTGACGGTAGATATTGGATACCACTTCCGCATCACCCGCGAGCAGGGCTTTTGTCGAACAAAGCTCAGCACACATAGGCAACTTGCCCTCAGCAATACGGTTGGCGCCGTATTTTTTACGCTCGGCTTCGGAGAAGGTTTCTTCTGGGCCACCGGCGCAGAAAGTACACTTGTCCATCTTGCCACGACTACCAAACGCAGTCTTTTTCGGGAATTGCGGTGCACCAAATGGACAGGCATAGAAGCAATAACCACAACCGATACAGGTATCTTTGTTGTGCAGCACTATGCCATCGTCGGTACGGTAGAAACAATCTGCCGGACATACGGCCATGCAGGGAGCGTCAGTACAGTGCATACATGCCACTGAAATTGAGGCTTCACCCGGTTGACCATCGTTAATTGTCACCACGCGGCGACGTTGGATTCCCCACTCGAGAGCGGAGTCGTTTTCGTTCTTACATGCAGTGACACAACCGTTACACTCGATGCAGCGCTTGGTGTCACACAGAAATTTCATGACTGCCATAATGGCTTATCTCCTCATCAAGTAGGTTAGGCTTTGCTGATTTGGCATAGGCTGGACTTAGTTTCTTGCATCTGAGTCACAACGTCGTAGCCATAAGTTAAAATGGTGTTTGCCGATTCGCCTATCACGTAAGGCACTGTGCCTTCAGGATAGTTTTTCGCTAGGCTTTCGCCCTCAAACACACCAGCAAAGTGGTATGGCATAAAACATTCACCCGGAACAACCCGTGGTGTCACCATAGCCTTAACCGTGATCTTGGCGCCTTCTGGGCCATGTACAAAGACATTGTCACCGTCACGCACGCCGCGATCCGCAGCATCCGCAGGGTTCATCTCGATGAACATTTCTTGTTGCAGCTCAGCAAGCCAAGGGTTAGAACGGGATTCTTCACCACCGCCTTCGTATTCCACTAGACGACCAGAGGTCAGTGTCAGTGGGAAGCCTTGGGTAAAGTCCTTATCTTGAATTGACTTATACAAGGTCGGCAGACGCGCAACCATACGGTCTTCGTAGGTTGGGTACTTAGCGACTAAGTCACGACGAGGAGTGTAAAGTGGTTCACGATGTTTCGGGATATCATCTGGGAAAGTCCAAACGATACAACGGGCTTTCGCATTACCAAATGGAATACAACCATGCTTGATCGCAACACGTTGGATGCCACCAGAGATATCTGTCTTCCAGTTTTTGCCTTCGGCGCGTTTTTTCTCCGCATCAGTAAGTTCATCCCACCAACCCAATTGCTTGAGCATGTCGGCGGTAAATTCAGGATAACCATCTTGAATCTCACTGCCTTTAGAGAATGAACCTTCGGCGAGAATGTTGACGCCATCGTGCTCAACACCGTAACGGGCACGGAAGTTACCGCCACCGTCTTTTACGTGTTTTGATTGGTCATACAGGATCTGGGTACCAGGATGTTTCATCTCTGGAGTGCCCCAACATGGCCAAGGTAAGCCATAGGTTTCACCCTTAGCTGGGCCGCCGGGAGCTTGTAAGCTGTTGACGTCGAAAGTACCCCAGTTTTCTTGGTGCATCTTTAAACGCTCAGGACTTTGCCCCGTGTAACCAACAGTCCACATACCGGTATTGAATTCGCGGGTCACATCTTCAATTAAAGGCTCGTCGCCATTCACTTGAATGTGCTTACAGAATTCTTTTTCAACGCCCCATTTTTTGGCGAACTTATACATGATCACATGATCTGGTAGAGATTCGAACAGCGGCTCGATGACCTTAGTGCGCCATTGGATTGAGCGGTTGGTCGCTGAAACTGAACCATAGGTTTCGAACTGGGTCGCCGCAGGCAACAGATATACACCGTCTTTACGTTGGTGCATCACCCCTGCCATGGTTGGGAACGGATCGACCACCACCACAGTATCCATCTTGTTCAATGCTTCACGCACTTCGCGACCACGGGTTTCAGTGTTCACCGATTGTCCCCAGAAGAACGCCAGACGGATATTGTCTTTCTGCGCAATTTTGGTTTTATCTTCTAACACCCCATCGTGCCAGCGAGAGCAAGGAATACCAGTTGAGGTTTGTGGTGTTTGACCTAAGTATTCACCTTGGTCGAAACGACTGGCTACCCATTTTGGATCTAAGTCCCATACATTCGACCAGTGAGCCCAAGCGCCAGAGGTTAAACCGTAGTAACCGGGTAAGTTGTCGAATAACAGACCGAAGTCCGTTGCACCTTGTACGTTATCGTGACCACGGAAGATGTTAGTCCCACCACCAGAAACCCCCATGTTGCCAAGGGCTAACTGTAAAATACAGTATGAACGGGTATTGGCATTACCAACGTGATGCTGAGTACCGCCCATACACCAAACGATAGTGCCGGGTTTGGTTTCGGCCATCATCTTGGCAACGCGGTACATTTGCGCCTTAGGCACGCCTGCAACCAACTCAACTTCTTCTGGAGTGTATTTTTTGGCTTCTTCGCGGATACGTTCCATACCGTATACACGTTGTTTTAAGAAGTCTTTATCTTCCCAGCCGTTTTCAAAAATGTGCCATAACAGGCCATAAATGAAGGGGATATCTGTACCAGGGCGGATATGCACGTACTCGTCAGATTTCGCTGCAGTACGGGTGAAACGAGGATCTACGACGATAATTTTGGCGCCGCGTTCTTTAGCCACCAAAATGTGTTGCATTGCGACTGGGTGGGCTTCACTTGGGTTTGAACCCACAAACATGACGCACTTAGAGTTGCGGATATCGTTTAACGAGTTGGTTTGCGCACCGTAGCCCCAAGTGTTAGCAACACCGGCTACCGTGGTAGAGTGACAAATACGGGCTGAGTGGTCGACGTTGTTCGTGCCCCACAGTGCCGCTAATTTGCGATATAAATAAGCTTGTTCGTTAGAAAACTTGGCGCTACCCATAAAGTAAACGGAATCTGGACCCGACTCTTGACGAATCGCTGCCATCTTGTCGCCGACTTCATTAATCGCTTGATCCCAAGAGATCTTTTTCCACTTGCCGCCTTCTAACTTCATTGGGTATTTCAGGCGTTTTTCACCGTGGCCGTGCTCACGCAGTGCCGCACCTTTCGCGCAGTGTCCGCCTTGGTTAAAGGGATGGTCAAATGCCGGTTCTTGGCCTGTCCACACGCCATTTTGTACTTCTGCATATACACCACAACCGACGGCGCAGTGAGAACAGATGGTACGTTTAACTTCGGTGGGAACATTGTGGCCTATGTCTTCTTGGGCTTGAGCTTTACGCATCATGCCTGTACCTAGCATGGACGCCGCAGCGATGCCACCTGTGGCAAGACCTGCCGATTTTAAGAACTGACGACGATTGAGACCCAGTGCTGGCGCTTTAGATTCGACAACCTGGTCTGTTTTGCGGGTTAATCGCATCACACACTCTCCTCTGGTTAGTTGTTCAACGACGCATAATAGTTACGGATATGGTCGGTTTCGCGGTAGTTCTCACTCTTAGGCTCTGTGGTTGCTGCCGTTTTTGTCGAAGCTAACGCCTGACTGCTCACGGTTACCACTGCGCCTGCCGTACTGCCGAGTGCCAATGCTTTGAGCAATTGACGACGGCCCATGTCGGAAGCTGGCTTCTTCATAGTGTCTCCTTGTGTTGCGGGATTAAGGTGGCACAAACGGCGACCACCTCGGTTATTGTGAAAGCCTAAGCTTTCGTTATTGTTGCGAAGGTGTGTGTGACTTCACCTTCGCGGTTTGAGCTCATCTAGCATTGACATCTAGCATGTACATGTCGCGCTATCATTCAGTTTAGTCTCAGTTCATTAACTCCACTGGTTTTGCTAAATCGCTGGTGGCCGGTTGTAGGTCGGCGCTGCCTGGGCAATTGACGGGAATATCTAAGCTCAATTGTTCAAAGGCACTGGCTTCCATTTCAAAGAAGGCTTTTGCCAGCTGGGCGACGGTTGCGTAAAACGCAGCGCTGGGTGCCTTGGCTAAGCTGTCACAGAAGCGGCCAATCCAGCTGCCGATATGGCGTTGGTAAAAAGCCAGTTGGCGATAGCTCGGCGCTTCTAAAATCAGGGTTCCCATCACTTCACACAGGGCGGCTACGTGATCTTCGGGTTCTTTAACGTTGTCTTCGCGCTCAAATCCGAGTTGCATTAGGTCTTGGCGCAGTAATGCCAGCGGTTTATCCATTAAAGAGCCGGTCATAAACCAGCTGCCGTAGGGCAAGATCTCGCCAGAACCTACACCGAGGAATAGTGCAAAATACTCGTCTTCGAGCTGTTCATTGTTGAACTGCTGGGCGGCGAGCTGCACGGATAACCAAGCCTTGGTCATCTCGTTGTCTTCATTGGCATCGATTTCAAGATTGGCCAAAAATTGCAGCAGTTCAGGGCTCGGCTGACGGCGCAATAGGGCGGCTAACAGTTGATAGATATCGGCTCTCAACTGATCGTTTTCTGAAACTTGTCTTACTGATTCGGTCATAGCGGATCTCTTATCGCAGTTGCTTTTCAGGATCTTGAAGAATGTCTTCAAACATGTCTTTTACCCGGCAGTCGCCACACATTTTCAAGCGCTCAATATTGGCAGAAAATGCGCTGTGCGCGCCGACCATATCCAGCATCCGATGCACCATAGATTGGGTCGCAAAAGGAGAGCCGCAGCGAATACATTCGAAGGGAGCTTCCTCTTTCAGGGTGTGTTGTTGCTGACGAGCAGCTTTATCAAAATTAATTTGTGGCGTTAGGCTGATAACCTTCTCAGGACAGGCTGCCTCACATAAGCCGCATTGCACGCAGTTTTGCTCAATAAAGTGTAGTGCAGGTTTGTCGCCGCCATCTTGCAATGCCACGGTTGGGCAAATTGCCACGCAGGACATACACATAGTGCACTTTTCGACATTGACGCTGACTTTGCCAAAGGGAATGTTGCTGATGCTAAGGCAAGTATCGATTTCACCCGCTTGGCTATTGAGGTGGTCTATCGCTTCAAATAGCGTGTTGCGTTTGGTAGTCGAGACAAATGCAGCGGGCACGATCACGGGCCAATCTAAGCTGATATCGAGCATCGAATCTAAATCGGCAAGCTTGCTTGGGTCGATGAGGCTGATACGTTGTGGCTGACCCATTTCATCTAAAATGCTGTTGGCTAACGAAAGCTCGCCTTTAAGCATTTGCGTGAGGGTTGGCGCCGTGGCGTCTGTGTTGAGGATCAGTACTTGGCGTGCGCCCCAAGCGAGTACCGACAGCCAATGATCTAAGCTGGCAACGGTAATTTCTTCTAGGGCGACGGGGATAACATCACCCGCTAGATCGTCGCTAATAAAGTCGGCGCCGACGGCATTATCGTGAAACAAAATCACCGGTGCGGTTTGGGCGTGCTCGCGGAAACGGCTAACGACTTTGTTTAGATATGAATGTAAGGCCTGTGGCGTCGGTAGATCGTAACTGATAGCACCCGTTGGGCAAGCGCTGGTACAACTGCCTGCGCCGTGGCAAAGGTATGGGTCGATTTCAATTTTCTTCGCCACGCTGCTAATTGCATCGGCTGGGCAAAAGTTAAGGCAACGATTGCAACCATTGATGCCATTGCGGTCGTGGGCACAAATATCTGGGTTGATTTTGACGTAGCGAGGCTTGTCGAATTGGCCGACGAGATCGGGAATTTGCGCGAGGGCATCTTCGAGTTTCTCGGCGTCTTGGCCGACATAGAAATAACCGGGAGGTAGCATTTCTAAGTTCAAACAAGCTGTATTGCTTAAATCGAGCACGATATCGAAATGGGGTTTACGAATCGCCACTAAACTGAGTTCGGCCGCGCCATCTTGATGTTCAACACTGACTTGGAATTGGCCTAAAAAGCCTTTTACGCCAATGAGTTTGTTGTAGTAACTTTCGACATCGGTTGCCGCCGCCATCACGCGCTCAAGATGCGCTTCATCTTGGCTGGTAATGGCTTCGTTGGCCAAAATCACGCGATGAGCCATAGTGGACAATTTGTCCGCGGCGAGGCGAGCCAGATCTTCTGGGCCGATAATAAGGACATTGCCTTCAGTAGTGTAGCTGACGGTTGGCGGGATCAGATTCTGCAACATCTGAGTTTGCGCTAACACCTGTTGCCGCGCTTGTTTTAACGCTTCTTGGGTTTGATTGGTCATCAAATGAGTGCTCACATTGCGTTCCTGAACAGTACTTTGGCTGTTTCTTGTTTTACTGTATCTGGGCAGATTTAGGCGGCTGGTAATAAGTAAGTCATTGCCTTTTCTGCTTTTATCTAAGCTTTTTTATGCCTTAGTACAGCAATTCACATACCAAAGTTACGGACATTAAAATTAGCTAAACTGACGTTAAACAACTCGGGTTTGGACCTGAGCCGAGGGCTCTGGTGCATTTTGGGGTAGGTCATCAGTCTCCCCATCCAAATTGTCCGCTATCGGCTCTGCTGCCATTTCGGTGTCGACTGCTTGAGTCGTGGTTTCGCTTACATCAAGACTAGCGGATGGATTAGTTTCTGCAGCTTGTTTAGCTAAGGTTAATTCTTCATCCGGCGTTTCGCTGTCTTTGGTGATGTAGCGGAAGACTTTTTGCGCTAATTCTGCTGAAACTTCGGCGCTGAGTTTGGGCTGATTACTGTAATCGAGCGCATATTCCAAAAGTCCATCTATCTCGTTGAAATGCGGTTGTTTCCACAGCGCTCTCAGTGCCGCAGATTTCGCCGCCGGATCAACATTCGCGCCCATAAAACTCGCAAAGCTACCGCCAATTTCAATTTCGTCAGGATTAGGTAAATCCGCCGCAGTGAGCATGCGATTCGGATCGTCATGCTCGGCAGTATTGGACTCTACTGCGGGCTCTGTCGATTGAAGCGGCTCAACTGCCACAGTGGCTTCGGCCGCGATCGGCGCTTGAGTTTCTCGTGCTTGCTCAGCGGCAACTTGTTCGCGCCTTTGGTTCCAGCGACTCAGTAGCCCAGCCGTTTTTTGCGTGGATTCAGCCATTAGTCCCTCCGAAGTGGATCGTGACTCGGGCCTTGATTCTTACGGCCATCGACATGCTTACGGCGATGGGCGGCGATTTCGACTTCGCCATGCTGGGTGATAAAGGCTTCAATCCAGCAAGCTATTGCTTCTGGCATCAGTAGGTTGATAACAGGGGTATTACCCTCAAGACAACCTGCGGCGACGTTTTGATCCGCCGACAGCGCTGCGGGTATCCAAGTGCCATCGGCCGTTTCATCGCACACTAAATACAGCATAGCGTTATCGACATCGAGATTGAGGCGATAGCTGGCTCGTTCGTCTTTGTGCAGTTCGAGTAGCACTAATGTGGCGTTGTCTGGGGCTTGATGGGTGGCGGGAAGTAGATGTTCAATTTCCCATTGTACTGAGGTCCAGCGGCCAACTTGTTTCTCTACTTTTTTGAGTGAAACGTACATGGGCCAAACATTCGTTGTATGTTGCATTGTCTCTCCGTCTCAGCCGTGTTGATGGACGAACCGTCGATTGAACGGATCGGTTTTACCAACAAATTGCAATAAAAGGTCACTGCAATATTAGTGCCAGTAAACATGGGGTATTAGTTTGAAGTAGATCATCAAAAAACCTCTAAAAATTGGACATTTTGTCCAATGCTGGTTTTTGTTTGGGACATAAAAGGGCTAATGAAAAATCAGTATTGCGGCAGATCACGCATTTAACCCCGAGTTTTATGCCTAGGTACAAATATTGCTATGCTCAGGCCATGACTCGTTAAGCGGTAGTATTATGATTTCGGAAAACAGCATGGGCACAGATAAAGAAGTTGTAGTGAACTCCACTCGAAAGTCTCATCAGTGTTCTTTTGTGAGAACCCAAGCAGAAGTGCCCTTAACCATTGCCGTAAAAGCAGTGAATGAGGCGGGGGAAGTGCTGGATAAATTTGTTGCCTGCGAACGGCCACTTACCGTTTATTTAAACTGGCGTCCGATAGTGACGCTGATGACCCTAGGGGCAAAACCTGAGTCTCTGGCGTTAGGTTATCTGAAGAACCAAGGTTTTATTTCGGATGTGAGCCTGCTGGACTCTGTTATCGTCGATTGGGATGTGAGTTCTGCGGCTGTGATTACCCGCGAACAAATCGCCGATCTCGACGAGAAACTCTCCGAAAAAACCGTGACGTCAGGCTGTGGTCAAGGCACGGTTTATGGCAGCTTTATGCAGGATCTCGATAACATCAATTTACCTACACCGAGTTTGAAGCAAAGCACCTTGTATAGCTTATTGAAAAATATCAACGACTATAACGAAACCTATAAGAATGCTGGCGCTGTGCATGGCTGTGGTTTGTGCGAAGACGATAGGATTATGGCCTTCGTTGAAGATGTCGGCCGTCACAACGCCGTTGATACCTTGGCAGGGGATATGTGGCTGACGCAGGATCGTGGTGATAACAAGATTTTTTATACCACAGGCCGCTTAACCTCTGAAATGGTGATTAAAGTCGCCAAGATGGGGATCCCCATTTTACTATCACGCAGCGGCGTGACTCAGATGGGCTTAGCACTGGCGCAGCAGTTAGGCATTACTATTATCGCCCGCGCTAAAGGTCGACACTTTTTGATGTATCACGGCAGTGAAAATCTGCAATTTGATGCCAATACCACTCCTTAGTCCCTAATTAGCTAAGACAGTAATGCTAAGACTTACATGCAGTAATAAAGAATAAGACAAGGAAACAAGATGACGTCTGCCAGTGAATTGGTTTACATGAGCGCGAAGCAAGTGGCCGAGTATCTAGATCTGAACGAGAAAAAAGTCTACGCCATGGCCAATGACAGAATTCTCCCTGCTACTAAAATCACCGGTAAATGGCTATTCCCGAAAGTGCTAATCGACCGTTGGGTGATGGATTCATGTCACAGTGGCATGCTCACCGACCGTTTATTGATCACCGGCAGTGACGATCCACTCTTATCTATGCTGGTGGCGCGCTTGATGGCACAAGTCGGTAGTCGTGAGTTGATAAGCTACAGCGCGACAGGTTCGCGCTTAGGATTAGAGTTACTCGCTAAAGGTTATGCCGATGTGTGTACCTTGCACTGGGGCAGTATGGAGGATCGCAATATCCGCCATCCCGCCTTACTTAAAGGGTATAACAATCACCAACAATGGATCATGGTGCACGGTTACTCCCGCCAGCAAGGATTGATCATGCGTGCCGATATGCACCACAGATGCCAAGAGGAAGATAAAGTCGTGAACTTACCTTGGCGTTGGGTGAGTCGTCAGGGCGGCGCGGGTAGCCAGCAACATTTAGAACATTGGTTGTTAAAGCAAGGCGCTCGCTTAGATCAGCTTAATGTCGTGCTGACGGCCTATAGTGAACGCGAGCTGGCAGGTTATATCGCCCGTGGTGATGCCGATATCGGGTTTGGTTGTCAATCGGTGGCATTGGAGAGTGGTTTGAGTTTCGTGCCACTGATTAAAGAGTCCTTCGATTTCGTTATGCCGCAAAGCATTTACTTCCGTCGTCAGCTTCAACAACTCTTTACTATGTTGGCGAGCGGCCACTCGAGGCAAATGGCGGCGCTACTGGGTGGCTATGATCTTACCGACTGCGGACAATTACTTTGGAGTGCGAGCTAATCCGCTCACTCGGAAATAGATGAAGGTGAATAGAGTCGAATGATCTCTGCACTACTTATGACAGTTACTTATGCTGCTACTTAATATAGCGAGTTACCAAATAAGGATTAAAGAGATCTCTCCCTGTCCCTGATTAAGTTATTTCGGCTCGAGTAGCCGTTATCCTTATCTAAACTTTATAGAATCTATGCGTAAATCCCTTCGTCTTG